>Ga0164243_10000011_pt1 | contig 538627 bp, 407 predicted proteins | sample OricompcompostOP_FD_108781 | JGI IMG/M metagenome (GOLD analysis project Ga0164243, IMG submission 108781) | Organic Plus compost microbial communities from Emeryville, California, USA - Original compost - Organic plus compost (OP) | ecosystem: Engineered > Solid waste > Mixed feedstock >... | reverse complement strand
CCTCCAGCACATGGGAGCCGCAGCCGCTGCCGGAAGCAGTCACCTATACGGGCAACCGTAGCGGGGGAATAGAGATCAACAGTAATAACGAGATCAGCGCCCGTTATGACACGGCGATGTGGAATGCGGGGAAGCTGCGGGGGCAGGCTGTATCAAACGCTGCGCCCGGGAATGGGCATGTGCTGAGCTATAATAGCGCGAAGAAGAGCTGGGAGCCGCAACCATTGCCAGAAACAAACTCCTGGGAATTAGGAGGTAATGCCGGTACGGACCCCCAGCAACATTTTATTGGTACCTCGGACGCGAAAGATGTGGTGTTCAAGACCAGAGGACAGGAACGCATGCGTATAAAATCAGACGGCACCATAACACTGGCAGGCATACTGAAAAACGTGATTTCCAACGGGTATCCTTTAGGAGTCGATCAATCGGGGAACTTGGGAATATTGATGACTATATGCGCATTGAATGATGGCCGCTTTTACATTCTTTCAGGTACGGGCAGCGCCCCGGCTACTCAAACCTGGGGTGATTTTCTTAGATGCAGTAATCGTAACGATGGAGATGCATATATGCAGTTCAATTCGATTATAGCAGGGAGAGGATATTATAAAAATTTACATATCGAGATCAAAAACGGCCAGTTCGCCAAGGTGGAGGTGGCTCCTGATAGGAATGTTATTGGATTGCCCAATAACATAAACAATGTCGGTTCCTTGAATGTATCATCCTGGAATGCTACCAGTGCTACCTTGGTAATTGAAAGGACAACATATGATATAGTGCTGGATAGAAGCAATAACGGTTTCAAAATAGTAGGGACCAGGAAGTCTGTTTCTCCGGACGTTGCCTCCCAGGAACTGTCAGCTTGTGTTTTTGTTTCCAAGGGGTGGTAGCCCGGTATTCCATAACTAATTGATTTTTATACCAAATACCCTACGGGGACCAGGAAGTTTCAAACACAAAGCAACCGCTACAATGACGCATTGTAGCGGTTTTTTTATGCCCGCTAATAGCGCCATCTTGCCTGCCCCGCTTTTTATGGCTAATATTAACAAATTGTAAACTCCGGTATTTCCATTAGTATTTGTTACCTCCGCAACCGTACTTCTTCTGTATGAAACCGGGCAGGGTACATTTTTCATAAAAATGCCAATGCGGTTCCATTCTGACCGAAGACATAATTAACAGATGAAAATCAACAGGCAGTTACTGGAAAGATATTTCAAAGGGGAATGCACCCCGGCAGAAGTGGAGCAGGTAGAGACCTACCTGTCACAGGATGCCACTCCTGAAATGGACGCCTACCTGCTGGAAACATGGAAAGCGTCCGGTGAGGAAGATATGCCTGTTACAGTGCCGCTTACGCCCAGAAAGGCTGTAAAGCAATACCGGTTCTGGTACCGTACGGCCGCAGCCGCAACGATATTATTATTGGTCGGCATCAGCGCGTGGCTCTGGGAAAAGCAGGGAGGAAGGACTGTAAAACCACTGGCCATACAATGGGATACTATTTATAATGGTGGTAATACCATACGGGTAGTATCCATGCCCGATGGCTCGAAGATATGGCTGAATGCCTATTCCGCACTCGCCTATACCGCAGACTATAATGTTGGCGCACGGGAATTGTGGTTAGCGGGAGAAGCCTACTTCGATGTAGCCAGGATGGAAGGACGCCCGTTCAAGGTACATACCGGGGAGCTGGTTACCACTGCCCTGGGCACTACCTTTAATATCGCTACTTCCAACCTGGCAGACAGCAGCATTGCGGTAAGCCTGCTGGAAGGAAAGGTAGCCGTGAACACTGCTACTTTTTCCTGCGTGCTCCAACCCGGACAGCTATTATTGTATAATAAAGAAACATTATCCCCTGCTATTACACAGTTTAAGCCAGCTGAAGTGCTGGATTGGAAAAATGGGAAACTGGTATTTGAAAACGCAGCTTTGGAAGATGTATTTGCCAAACTCCAGGCACGTTATGGATGTATTATCCACCTGCAGAGTAAAATATTATCAAAGAAGAAAGTATCCGGTGTTTTTCACGCAAATGAAACCGTTGCACAGATCCTGCAGGGACTAGGCTATGTGCACAACTTTAACTATGAGTATGTAACAGACAGCAACAGCTATATAATCAGGAACAAATAAGTAACAACAATATACCTGGGATAATCTAAACTAATCTAAACACAAATAGTCACTAACAGTATGCAAAAATCTACAAGGAGATTTTGTACAGGGAAACGTATGTCCATTATCATGATGCTCAGCTTCAACTGCTTTTTGTTGAACGCGCAATCCATGGTGCTGGCTGCACAGTCTTATCATGCATTAAATGACAGGGTACAGCTCAGGCCGGGAATGACAACCGTTGCTGCAGTAATTGAAACGTTGAAACAGCAAACATCCTATACTTTCGTATATGATCCGGAATATTTGCAAAAGTGTGCATTACCCGGTGATGGATTTATCAGGGAACGATCACTGTCAGGCATATTATCTTTCCTGGATCAAAACACCCCGGTAGATATTGCTTACGCCGATAATACGGTAGCTATACGGCAGGGAAAGGCCGACAAGCCGAAAGCGCAGGAGAGAGGACATATTACCGGCAAGGTGGTGGATAACAGGAACCAGCCTTTGCCCGGCGTAACTATTCGCGTAACAGGCGCAGCAGGGGGAAGGGGCACCGTTACACAGGTAGACGGTACGTACGACCTGGAGCTGGAACCTGGTACCTATACGCTGGAATTCAGCTTTATTTCCTATAGCACCCGCCGTATAACAGAAGTAGTAGTGAAGGAGAAAGGCGTAACATCATTAAATGTAGTGATGACAGCTTCCTCCGCCGCCCTGAAAGAAGTGGTGGTAACGGCTACTTACCGGAAAGCGTCCGTGGAAGGATTGTATGCATTGCAGAAGAACAATGCAGCGCTTTCTGACGGTATCAGCGCAGAGCAGATCGCCCTCACGCCTGATAACAATGCTGCCCAGGTGCTGAAAAGAGTAAGCGGTCTTACCGTGCAGGACGACAAGTTTGTTACCGTGCGCGGCTTAAGCGACCGTTATAACAACGTACTGTTGAACGGTGCTGCATTACCCAGCACAGAGCCCAACCGCCGTAATTTTTCCTTTGATATTATTCCCAGCGGGCTGATTGATAACATTATCGTAAATAAGACCGCTACGCCGGACATGCCGGGAGAATTTGCCGGCGGCCTGGTACAGGTAACCACTAAAGACATACCGGACTTTAACTATGCCAGCGTAACGGTGGGCTCCGGCTACAATACCAACAGCATTGGCCGCGACCTGTACAGCACAAAAAGGGGCCGGAACGATTACCTGGGCTATGACGACGGTAACCGCAACTGGTGGAGGAACGGCACCTGGGACCGCTTTGAATATGTGGGGGCAGATGCGGAAAAGAGAGGCGAAATGAACCGCCGTATTCCCAACAACTGGGGGTTGTATAAATACAGCTACAGCCCTGTACAGAATTACCAGCTCAACGCCGGACGCAGGATATCCCTGCGTAATGGAGGGCGTATAGGGATTACCGGAGCGGTAATGTACCGCCATGAAGAGAAGATAGAAGATGAGGAGCGGCGTACCTACCTGGGCGACCAGTATGATTTTACCGGCAGCACCTATAATTTCCGTTCTGCAACCGGGGTGCTGCTGAATGCGGCCTATCTGAAAGGCGTGCATAAAATAGCGCTGAAGAACCTGTACAACCACCTGTTTACCACGGAAACCAATGTGTACGACGGTACCATACAAGGGTTTGGTGGTACTTACGCCGGAACCTATACCGGTATAACCCTGATCAATGATATCCGCCAGCACCGCCTGGAAGGGGAACATGCTGTAGGTAAAAAAGGTATTAAGCTGGAATGGAATGGCGACTGGGTGAATGTACGGCGCAGCCAGCCTGATTCCCGTAACCTGCTGGGCTTCCGTGAGCCCACAGACCCCCCGGGATATTATCATTATAACTTTAATGACGGAGCCGGCTTCCTGGGCAGGGGCGCATCCATTTATAATTCCTACCTGGAAGAAGACCGTTATAACTGGTCGGCTAATGTGTCCCTGCCATTTACAGTAGCAGGACAGAAGGAAAAGATAAAGATCGGGTATGCCGGCACTTACCGGGAAGCGAATTTCCAGAGCGTAGGTATGATTGCAAGGAACAGCGGACAGGCTTACGGAGATGAAAGCAAAGGCTTGCCGGACTATGAAGCACTGGCTCCCGGCTTTTTCAGACCAGGTTATTTGTATTACCATCTTACTGGCCCCCGTAGTTCTGCTACCGGAGACGATTATACCGGCATACAACGCCTGCAGGCCGGCTATGCCATGCTGGACCTCAACTTTCTGAAACACTTCCGATTTATTGGCGGGGTACGTATGGAAAACAACCATGCAGAAGTGAACACGGTTACCTTCGCCGTTACCACCGGTCTTCCGGTAGATTCTACCGTGGTATATGACAAAGTGGACTGGCTGCCGTCTGCCAACCTTATTTATAGCCTGACCCCCAGGATGAACATACGCTTGGCTTATGCTGAAACGCTTTCCCGGCCCGAGTTCCGCGAGAGAAGCTCTTATATCTATTATGAGTTCAGGGAGAGAACGGAGTATAAGGGCGCTTATGGATTGAAAGACGCGCGTGTGCGCAATATGGACCTGCGCTATGAGTTTTACCCCTCCGTGGGAGAGGTGATCTCCGTATCGGGATTTTACAAAAGATTTGAATCTCCTGTAGAGCTGGTGGTAGGCGGCGTCCAGGGGGGAGGACAGATCTACTACTACTTTAACCTGCGCAGCTCTACTGCTGTGGGAGTGGAGATGGATTTCCGCAAATCACTTGGTTTTATTGACCCTGCCAGCCGTTTCTGGCGTAACCTGTACATCAGCGGTAACGGCTCCTGGATGAAGGCCAATGTGCGCTATAATACCGAGGAGATGCTGCGGGCTGCCAATGGTGAAGGCAGCACTAATTTCGACGAGCTGCCCCCGGATTCCAGGGACCGCCCGTTACAGGGCTTGTCTCCTTACGTAATTAACGGAGGTATAGGCTATATGGGCAAGCCGGTGGGCATAAATGTAAGCTATAACCGTTACGGCCGCCGTATAGTAGCGGGCGGGCTGTATCCCTATGCAGATCAGTACGAGAACCCCCGGGATGTGCTGGACCTGCAACTGAGCACCTGCCTGCTGAAGGACAAGCTGGACATCAGGCTGAACCTGAGCGACCTGCTGCAGCAGCATTTTATTATCTATGATAACGTAAAGCTGAATGAGGGCGGTGGCGTACCTAACCTTACTGATCCAAAGGAAAATGTCAACAACGATCCCCGCGGGATCGGTTACAACCCGGACCTGGACTATACGCGGTATAAAAGCTATCGTGGTACGGGCGTAACACTGAATGTTACCTACAATTTCTAGAAAGTTCGTTGCATCATATAAAACCCTATTTAAGAAAAGAAAAAAAGTTAACCATGAAAAAAGCCCTTGTTTATTGCGGTGCACTGGCAGCTATGGCCTTCGGCGCCTGTAAAAAAGAAGCTCAGCAGCCGGTAGAGCGTCCCCTGAGCGCTGGTACTACCATTTTGCCCAACAACGGTACTTTGCCGAGCATCATCGAAGCTGGTGATACGGTAAGGCTGAACGGATGCGGCAATACCTTCTTCCTGGATGGTAAATGTTATGTAAAGGCTGGTGGCGTACTGGTTATTCAGCCTGGCGTTACGGTTAAAGGCCTCAGCAAGCCTACTCCTGCAGAAGCTTCTGCCCTGGTAATTACCCGCGGCGGCAGAATATTTGCAGATGGTACAGCTGCACAGCCTATCACCTTTACTTCTGACGTTGACTCTGTTGGCGCTTGGGGTGGCATAGTGATCCTGGGTCGTGCTCCCATTAACCAGGATACTACTACCGTTACTATTGAAGGTATCGACCTGCCTTCATTACCTGCTGGTGTTGACGTACACTTCGGTGGTAGCGACGCTGCTGACAACTCCGGCCGTTTCACTTATGTAAGGATCACCAACGCCGGTGCTGCTATTTCTCCCAACAATGAGCTGAACAGCTTGACCTTAGGCGGTGTGGGAAGCGGAACCCAGATCCATCACGTATTAGCTGCCAAAGGTGCTGATGATGCTTTTGAAATGTTTGGTGGTACTGTAAGGCTGACACACATTATCGCCCAGTCTACCAACGATGATGCTTTTGACTTTGATTTCGGTTACAGGGGCGCTATCCAGTTTGCCGTAGCTATGGTTAATTCCCTGGATAATGTTTTCAACGGCGATGCCAACGGTATTGAGTCTGACAATGACGGTGCCGGTTCTTCAGCTACGCCGCAGACCCGCCCGGTTATTTCCAACATGACCATTATCGGCGGCGAGTGCGCTGCTGTAAGCGGTACTGTACGTGGCAACCGCTGGAGAAGGAATACTTCCGGTATCCTGTATAACTCTATCATTATGGGTTACAACAGCGGGATCATACAGGAATCTGCAACACTGCAGGCTATCCGGCATAACCTGGTACACGCCTTTACCACTGGTGCAAATCCTGCACTGGATGCTTCCAACAAAGTATGGGTTGGCGGCTGTTCAAATGACAGCATCCGCCTGAGAGCTCCGTTCGAGCAGCTGGCCAGTGGCTTTGATGCAAGGCCCGGTACCGGTTCTCCTGCAGCAACTGGCGCTGTGTTTAACGAATCTCCGATCAATGTGTTTGGCTTTACCACTGTAGGCTACAGAGGTGCATTTAGTCCGAATGCATCTACCGCCCTGGATTGGGCTGCTTTTGCCGTGGACGCCACTCCTTGCAACTAATGTTATGAACCATTTCTGATATATGGTGCAATGAACTGGACCAGGTAACCGGGTTACACCGGTTACCTGGTTTTAAAAAATAAACAAGTGCAAAAAATGTCGAAAAAATTTACTTACAGGCAAATGGGATGTTGCAAAATCAAAATCAGATTGCAGGTATTATCGGTGATATGCTTAACCATCATATCGCTTATGATAGCTTCCTGCCAAAAGAACGGTGATCTGAGAGAGACACCCTATGTAACAGAGGCAAGTGTGAAGGTTATTTCTTCCAGGAAAGACCCGCGGTTCGGGGTATTTATTGATGACAGGCAACTGGGAGACAGCCTCACCAATAATTTTGCCGTTACAAGAACAATTGTAAAAACAGATGGCAGCCAGCACCTTGTAGTGAAAGAACTGCTTACCAATACTACCTTGATTGATACGATGCTGGTACTGGCCAGGCCTGCATGCTCAGTGTCTATCCTGGAATCAGACACCACTTCCCGGCCCCTGGTCTTTGTGAGTGGCGGATCAGACATCCCTGAGGACAGTGCCAGGCTGGCTTTTTATGTGGGTGATCCTGCTATCCCTACACCTGTAGATATTTATCTCTATAAATCCGACCGGACATCAAATACGCTGGATACGGTACCTATTCATATATTCCGCAACCTGGACAACTATTCAACAACCGATTTTATTACCGTTGATATGAGTGCAAGAAGCGCGGGGTATAATATATTGGTAAAGCACAGCGGCACCGACCAGTTGGTGCCGGGCATAGACAATAATACCGGTGTTAGGTGGAATGACGCTTTTTCAGGAGTAGAAGTGTATATATGCGTACGACCTGGCGGCACCTTGCCATCCAACGTACATAACATTATAAGAATGGCAAAAAGCGGCAATTTTTACCTGACCGGTTGCATGATCTCTTTTTAAATAAAGCGGAAAAACGACCACTTCTTCGGAAGCCTGTTATACATTATCAGATATTGATCACTTTCCATTGTTTGTTAACCTTTTACTGCAAGGCACATCCGCACGGAGCAGGTAGACACTGACAGAAGTGGAGAAATGATGCCGCCGGCAGCCTGGTTTTGAAAGCAGTTAGAGGATATAGTGCATGAGATAACTGGAAAGACAAATTATTAAACTAATGAAAACCCTGTTCATATGTACCGGCTTATTGACCATATCAGATGCTGGCGGGTGCCGGCAGCGGGTATTATAGCACTGGCTGCCGTGATGGTCTCCTGTGAAAAGGACGATGTAATATCCGCGCCAGCGCCGGCAAACATACAGACTGTTCCCTACCAGGATACGCTGCGAGGCGTAATAACAGAAAACACCTTGTTGATCAACAACCGTACCTGGTATATAGACGGGCTGGTGTATGTAAGCAATGAAGCTACCTTGACCATAGAACAGGGCACTGTTATAAAAGTGGTAACGGATAAAAAGGAAAATGTACAGCCGCACTTGCACGGCGGGCTGGTAATAACCCGGGGCGCCAAGATAATGGCCCGCGGTACGCCGGCGCGTCCTGTACATTTTACGGTAACAGACAGCTCAGACCAGTGCCACAACGCCTGGAGCGGCATTATGCTGCTGGGGCGGGCGCCGGTAGAGAAAGCGCTGGTCAGGCCCGGTACGCTTATTTTGCCTTCCGGCAGCGGCCTGGCCTATGGAGGGAATATGCCGGACGACAGCTCCGGTGTACTGGAGCATATCCGATTTGACTATTTGCAGGTTGCAATAGATAAGGTTAAAAAGGCGCAGCAGGCATCATTGCAACCCGGACTGCTTTTACTGGGAACCGGCAGCCGCACTATTGTAAAAGATGTGGTAATACGCCCGGTGAGCCGCCTGCACCAGTTGAAACGGGAGGAGCATCTCCCCTGACCATCTTTTACAAACTATTTATTCAGCCCTCAAAATGAAGCACGTGAAGCACTTTTCATTTTCGCCGGCACGCTGATATTGGCGTCCACACTGCTGCTCCGCAGCTAAAGATATTACCATGGCCAAACTTGATTGCGAAAACCCTGTTTAAATCTTGATCATGTAAAGGAACAACAATTTCTTTTCCTGATTAGTTTGGATTTTATCTTCATCAAACAATAGACGGGCTGTTTTTACAGCCTGTTTTTTATTTTACCCTTTACCGGGCCAAAGCAGCGGGGATGCGTACAACGCTTCCGGCTGCAGCCTGTTCACGGGAATCAAAGTATACCCTGGATGCGGATATGATCTGCCCGGGCGCTGCCTGGCGGCCATTGCCATTTAAAATGGAAATGGCTTTTGCCAGCAGCGGCTCCGCAGGGTCCCCGATGGGCGAAAGCGGTTGATGGCTCAGTTCATTCACAACATATTGCGGGGCAAGGCCCTGTGTATAGCCGCCTGTCCCGTTGGCATTGGAAAGGTTGTAGGTAACAGGCAGCAGCACCCAGGGGATACGTTGCGGAGTACGCGCATCCTGGATAATAACGGCTCCTTTATCCTTGCCATAAGTGCTTTGTCCGATCTGTACCACCTCCGTAAAAGGCTTCAGGTTATTGATCACCAGCTCTGCAGCAGATGCGGTTTGCGGGCCGGATAGTATAAATATGCGCGACAGGGAAAGCCGCCCGGGCTCCAGCGAGCTGAAGGAGATGGGAGCACCCATTTCAGGGACCGACAGGGCAGAATTAAAGGAAATATTTCTTTGTCCCAGGTGGGCATTACCGCTGTATTTTGTAAAGGTGTTCTCCCCGTTGATACCTGGTGCTATCAGGGCCGTCATCAGGGCGGCGGCGGCTACGCTGCCGCCGGGATTATAGCGCAGGTCCAGCACCAGCTCGGTGGCGCCCCGGCTCTTAAGCAGGCGGAAGGCATCCAGCAGCTCCTGGTTATAACCGTCATGAAAATAATTATAGAAAAGATACCCCACTGTTTTGCCATTCACCTCCAGCGTTTTCAGCTCATGAATAGGATATTGGGTCTGGGTTTGTTCACTCAGTGATATGTCATTGCCCTCTGTAATGGTACTGCCGTCCACAGTGGCCGGTGTAAGGGAGCCGGTTCCTGCTGCCAGCCATGCTGCACTTAGTGCAGCGGCATTATTGTTGCTAAGGGGAGTGCCGTTAATGCGTGTGAAATAGTCACCCCGCTTTAACCCCTGCTGCTGGGCAGCGGAACTGGGCAACACATAGTTGATCACACCAATGACGCCGCTGGCTGCATCGGGCCAGGCAATAACAGAAAAATCTATCCCGAAAGTGTACAGCATGGTTTTAGGATAGGTGGACAGGTCGCCGGGATCATAGATGGCCGAAAAACGGTCTGACGCATATTTCAGGCTGTTGAAAAAGGCAATGGTGGGTTGTGTGTCTGCTTTTGCTGGCAGGTGCTGGCTCCACAGGTAAAAGTAACGCATGCTGTCCAGTATCCAGTTATTGATCTCCTGCTGGGTCACCGGCCCGGTAGGCGGCGTCACGCCGTCATCTTTCCGGCAGGCTGCAGTCAGTGCGATACATATGAGAACGGGTAACATTTTACGCAGCAGGCGGCTATAGCAAGACCGCGCTGTTGAAGGGTTATAGGACATAGAGCTTTGACAATTTGTAATGCTAAATATCGGGAATGAATGTTACTCCAAAGTTAACCTATTCAGGGCATTGACATAATGTTACCATAATGTTATGAAATGCGTGAGCTGGCCGGCGGTAGCGCTAAATATGCTAATTTTAACGGATTTATGATCCGATCTGTCTCTCCCTGTCAGATCTCCGGAAAATGACCCTGTGGCTATGAAACCAAGCATAAATAAATTTTTCCCATATAGCAGCATGTTAATGCGAGGTGCCATCCGGCCTGCAGAAATTAAATGTGAACGGATGAAAAATATGGATCCACAAAAGTACAGCCGTATAATTCAATGTTTAGGAGAATCTTATTGTTACAACTATGTTTGTTAACGGTTTTTTGTGCAGCTACTTTTGCACAAACGCCGTCAGCAATACCCGAAAACCTGTTAAAGCAAACCAACGTAGATGACCTGTCCGATACCCAGGTAAGGCAGCTGGCAACAGCTATGAAGCAGCAAGGCATTCCCTTTGACCAGGTGGATGAATATGCCATGGAAAATGGCCTGTCCGATAAGGAGGCAGCCAGGCTGGTAAAGCGTATACAACAGCTGGGGCTGGACAGGGAGCTGCCGGAAAATAAAAGCAGGGATACCGGTGATGAAAGCCCCGGGGAAGAATATGCGGAGCAAAAGGACAGCACGGATTACTGGAACCGGCAGTTGGAGGAGCTGAAAAGTAAAGAGGAATACGAGCGCGCGCTGCGCCGCAGGAAGATATTTGGAACAGAGCTGTTCAGCAACGACAACTTCACCTTTGAGCCGGACCTGCGTATGCCGCCTCCTCCTGACTACCGCATTGCACCGGAGGATGAGCTGGTCATAGATGTTTATGGTTATACAGATGTACAGCACCAGCTGAAGGTGACCCCCGAAGGTTACGTGCGCATTCCTTACCTGGGACCTGTGTATGTGAACGGCCTCACTATGGAGGAAGCCCGCATTCGCATTACGGAGCGGCTGTCTACCATGCACGGCAGCATAAAGAGCGGCACTTCCCTTGTACAGGTGTCCATGGGTAAGATACGCAGCATCCGCGTGCTGCTGATCGGTGAGGTGGCGCGCCCCGGTTCCTATACCTTGCCGGGCCTGGCCACCGTGGTTAATGCGCTGTATGTATCCGGTGGCCCCAGTGAACATGGCTCTTTCCGCAATATTCAGGTGGTGCGCAAGGGAGAAACAGTGGCCACCTTCGATCTCTATGATTTCCTCATCCGCGGCAGCCTGGCTGGTAATATCGTATTAAAGGACCAGGATATTGTAAAGGTGAACGCCTGCCAGCACCGCGTGGAGCTGATCGGGGAAGTAAGGCGGCCGGCCATCTTTGAGGCAAAGGAAAACGAAACATTACAGCAACTGCTGGAGTATGCCGGCGGATTTACCGAAAAGGCCTACCGGAAGGTGATCCGGGCAAACAGGACAAACGATGAGCAGCGTGAGCTGGTGAACATACCGGCCAGCCAGGTAGACAGTTTCCGGGTAAGGGCCGGAGACCGGTTCATTGTAGATTCTATCCTGGACCGTTACTCCAACCGCGTTACTATTACAGGAGCGGTATTCCACCCGGGTGATTATGCGCTGGAAGTAGGCATGACGGCAGCAGACCTGATCCGGAGGGCAGCCGGGTTAAAGGAAGAAGCGGCCATGGCACGTGGCGTGATCCGTCGCCTGCAGGCAAATTACACACCGGCCATTATCGACTTTAGCGTGGAGGATGTAATGAACGGCCGCCAGCGCCTGCTGCTGCAGCGGGAAGACAGTGTGGTCATCTACTCCGGGATAGCGCTGCGGGAACCGTACCTGGTGGATATAAAGGGCGAAGTGAATGCGCCCGGACAGTATATGTATGCAGACAGCATGCAGCTGGAAGACCTGATACTGATAGCCGGTGGATTAAGCGATGCAGCCTCCCTGAAGCGTGTGGAAATAGCACGGCGCATACGGGATACCAGTGGCGATACGGCAGATACCCGGATGGCCATTATCCGGCAGTTTGATATCAATGCTGATCTCAGCCACACCCCCGGCGCAGCCACCTTTGTGCTACAACCCTTTGATGAGATAACGGTCCGCAAAGCGCCCGGCTATACCCGGCAGGCTTATGTGGAAATAGACGGTGAGGTCATGTATCCCGGCAGCTATGCTATTAATAGCAAAGGGGAGCGGATATCGGATATATTGCGCAGGGCCGGCGGCTTGCGGCCGGAAGCATACCCAGAAGGCGCCCTGCTGATGCGGAAAACTTTTGTAAATGAGTCTGACAGCGCTTTTCTCACCAACAGGCTGGAACTGTTCTACAATAAATTACAGGATAGTACAGACATAACACACCTGATGAATGCCATGAAGCGAAAGGAGCAGCTGTTGGGCATTAACCTCAGTGAGATCATCAGGAACCCCGGCGCCGGGTACGATCTGCTCCTGGAAGAAGGGGATATGCTGAAGGTGCCAAAAAAACTGCAAACCGTACAGGTCTTCGGGGAGATCTATTTCCCCAAGAAGGTACGGTTTGCCAGGGACATGGGTTTCCGGGATTACATCTACGGGGCTGGCGGGTTTACCAGCCAGGCCTTAAAGAGACGGAGCTATATAGTATATGCCAATGGCGAGGTGAGGAACACGCGGAAGATCCTCTTCTTTAACAGCTACCCGAAAGTAAAGCCCGGCGCGGAAATATATGTGCCGGCCAAAAAGGACCACAAGGGGCTGAGCGGGCAGGAAGCCATTGGTATTGCCAGCGGACTGGCCTCCGTGGCATTGATCATAGTGACCTTGCTGGACAGAATTCAATGATAATATACGGTTATGACAATGAAGCCCTTTCCATACAGGATGATAGTACAGCAGAAAGAAGAAATGTCGCTCAGGGAGCTGCTACTGAAAATACAGCGCTGCTGCAGGTATCTACTGGGCAAATGGATGATCATTGGCATTTGTGGGATAGCAGGTGCCGCAGCGGGGATCATACTTTCATTGCTGGATGAAAAGAAGTTTGTAGGAGAATTAACATTTGTGCTGGAAGAAAGCCAGCCAAGCCCGCTGAGCGCTTACGCAGGAGTAGCCAGCCAGCTGGGGGTGGACCTGAACACAGGTTCATCAAATGGAGTATTTGAAGGGGATAACATCATGAAATTTTTGCGATCCAGGCTGATGGTGGAAAGAACTTTGCTTTTTCCTGTGATCGCAGGAAAGAACAGGACAACCCTGGCCGACCTGTACATGGAGTTTAATGGCCTGCATAAGAAATGGGCCCGGCATAAGCGGCTGGAAGGAATACATTTTCCGCCGGGTTATGAACGATTCAGGTTCAGCTTGCTCCAGGACAGCCTGCTGGATGTTTTACAGGAGCGCATCGTTGAAGAGAACCTGGAAATTACCAGGCCGGATAGAAAATTGAACTTTATATCCGTAAAGTGTATATCCCGTAACCAGCTGTTTTCAAAAGTATTTACGGAACGGCTGGTAAAAGAGGCCACGGATTTTTATATCGAAACAAAAACCAGGCGCAACAAGGCTAACACAGAGAGGCTACAGGGCCAGGCAGATTCCCTCAGGGCGGTATTGAGCAGGAAAGTATACACGGCCGCCAGCGTGCAGGACCTGTACTTCAACCCGGCAAAACAGGTGGCAGGCATCAGGGCAGAAGAGGAGCTGCGCGATAAATTGATTTTGCAGACCATGTATGCAGAAGTAGTAAAGAATCTGGAATTGAGCAAGATGGCAATGGCGCAGGAAACCCCGGTAATACAAATAGTGGATACTCCCATTTTACCGTTAAAGATCAAAAGGCTGGGCATCCTGAAGGGGGTATTACTGGGAGGAGCGCTGGGTGGGCTGCTGGCCGGCGCATTTTTCCTGGTGATGTATACTTACAGGCGTATTTTAAGAGACGATAAATGAAGCTGCGGGGTTACATAAAAGACTGGCATAGCCGGTACAAGCAGCTGTTGCGGAACTTCAGCTATCTAAGCCTGTTGCAGGGGTTTAATATGATCGCCCCCCTGCTCACCTACCCTTACCTGATCCGCATATTGCAAAAGGAGGTGTACGGGCTGGTGATCTTTATCAGTACCATCGTTTCCTATTTTTCCATCCTGGTAAATTTCGGGTTCCAGATCTCTGCCACGCAGAAAATTGCGCAGAACCGGCACCGGGCAGCCAAGCTGAACGAGGCAGCGGCATCGGTAATAACAGGGAAAGCATTGCTGTTGCTGCTGTCTGTGCTGGTATTTACCCCGGTGGTATTGACCGTGCCCCGCTTTTCAGATCATATTTTGCTATGCTTCCTGAGCTTAAGTGTTTGTTTGAATGATGTATTGCTCCCTTCCTGGTTCTTCCAGGGAGTGGAGGACATGAAATATGTAACCCTGGTAAATGTAACAGGGCGATTGATTTCCGTCTGCTGCATTTTTTTATTGATAAATGACAGCGGGGACTACCTGCTTGTGCCTCTTATTAACTTTGCCGGCGGCTTTGTAGGAGCGGCTTTCGGGATCGGTATCATGTACACAAGGTATCATGTAAGATTTAGGCGGCAGCCATTTTACCGCGTGCTGTTTTACCTGCGTGAAAGCCTGCCCGTATTTGCCACCAATATAACGGCCGTTGTTAAGGACAGGACCAACATCCTTTTCATCGGCTTTTTCCTGGGAAATAAAAGTGTGGCCTACTATGACCTGGCAAGTAAAATAGTGAATGTATCGCTGGGCGTATTCTTTAATATATCTACGGTCATCTTTCCCAATGTCGCCCAATCAAGGAATGCCGGTTTCTTTAAAAAGGTGATCCGGTTGACCTTCACGATCAGCCTGGCGGTATACCTGCTCTTTTATTTTTTCAGTTATCATATCGTATGGCTGTTCGGGGGAGCGCAGCTGTTGCCTGCAACACGCGTGCTGCAGATACTGGGTATCATGGTGATCCTATCCCCGGTCAGCTCACTGGTGGGCATGCCATTGCTGGTAAACGGGCGGTACACCGACTTTTACAGGTCCTCCCTTTACACCACCGGGTTTTATCTTTTGGCGGTGCTCTTGTTATACCTGTTGAACATGGTAAGTATTATGAATGCAGCTGTTATACTGGTAATAACCATACTGTTCGAAATTATAAACCGCTACTGGTTTTGTGCCAGGGCAGGATACCGGCACTGGATATACGGATAGCGGCATTTTTATTAAGGCTATATCATATGCAGATAAACATCTCAATTATTACAGTGTGCTTTAACAGCCGGAAAACCATACATGATACAATACAGAGCGTGCTGGCGCAGGGGGTTGCCGGGTATGAATATATTATTATAGACGGCGGCTCCACAGATGGCACCCTGGATATTATAGGCAGTTACCGGCAGGCCTTCGGGGAAAAGGGTATTCCCTACAAGTGGATCAGCGAGCCGGATAAAGGGATATATGATGCCATGAATAAGGGTATAAAGCTGGTAACCGGGCGGCTGGTTGGTATCCTTAATTCGGATGACTGGTACGAACCGGGCGCCCTGCAAACGGTATATGATGTTTACTCCGCGCTGGAAGACAGGGATAATACGGTTATCTATGGCATTATCCGGCTGTGGCGTGATGGACTGGAGTATGCCATACGCCGGTTCCATCACAATTTTGTGAAGGAGGAAGTGATGCAGCACCCCACCTGTTTTGTGCCCCGTAAATTGTATGACCAGTATGGCGGATTCCACGATGGTTACAGGCTGGCCGGGGATTTTGAGCTGCTGAACCGGTTGCACAGGCAGGGTGTGCGCTTTTATAACATTGATCAAGTACTGACCAATTTCAGGATGGGCGGAGCCAGTGCAGCTGCCAGCAGCCTGGGCACCCGGGAAACGCTGCGGGTGATGAAGTGCTATGGCACCATTACGCCGCGCGCTTATTACCTCCGCGCTTTGAAGGCCAGGGCCGGCAGCATGTTACGGCGCATGATCCGCTTATGAACACGTTCAATCAAACAGCTACCATGGAAGCAGGCTTTGCAAACCAGGCGCAGATCGCAGCATTAAGGGACAAAATAAAGGATACGCTGTCCCCGCTTGTTGACAGCAACTATGTGCTGCTGGATGTGCCCAATCACAGGAATATAGGAGATAACCTGATATGGAAGGGAGAGCTGGTATTTCTTTCCGGGCTACCGCATGAGCGTTTGTACATGGCCAACATGCATACCTGCCGTTTTGCCAGGATACCGGCTGCTGCCGTCATACTGATACATGGCGGCGGCAATTTTGGAGATATGTACCCGGAGAGCCAGCAGTTCAAGCTGTCTGTTATTGAGCGGTTCCCGCAGAACAGGATCATCCTGTTCCCGCAGACGGCGTACTATAAGGACCCGCGCCGCTTAAAGCGCGAGGCGCGTGTGATCAATGCCCATAAGAACCTGCACCTGTGCCTGCGGGACCATGTTTCGTATGAAATGATCAGCCGGTACGTGGATAAGGAAAAGCTGCTGCTGCTGCCGGATATGGCCTTTTGCCTGGACCTCCGTGCGCACCATACCACTGCGGAAACAGGCCGGGTACTGATCATGAAGCGAACAGACCATGAATTAAGCGATGATTTTAATGCAGCCGGTCTCATGGCCGGTTGCGGCGGGAAAACGGTAGAGGTCAGGGACTGGCCCTCCTATGGCCATACACAGGCGCATACCCGGTGGATCACCCGGTTTGACAGCATAGAAAGGCGGTTGAGCGCAGTGATGGTACGACTGCCAGTATTGCATACGCTGGTAGATCCCGCCTTTGGCCTGCGTTCCACAAAGAATATGGACAGGTATGTGCAGCAGGGGATCACCTTTATTAACAGGTACGACAAGGTGATCACTACCCGGCTGCACGGTTTCATACTGGCGGCCTTGCTGGGCAAACGGATCAGGATACTGGATAATTGCTACGGGAAGAACATTAACTTTTATAATACCTGGTTAAGCACATTCAGGCATGTGGAGATATGATTTTCAATGATAACCTATGAGCCATCATCCGCTTGTTTCTGTTATTATTCCCTGCTATAACGGCGCCTCCTATATCAGGCAGGCGCTGGATTCTATCAGTATGCAAACCTACACGCACCTGGAAATACTGGTGCTGGATGACGGTTCTACAGATGACAGCTACCGTATTATCCAGGAATGCTCCCGCAAAGATGACCGTATAAAGGTGATCCGGCATGAACGGAATGAAAGGCTGATCGCAACGCTGAATAAAGGAATTGCGTTGGCCAGGGGCAAATACATAGCACGCATGGATGCAGATGACATTGCCCTGCCGGACAGGATAGAAAAGCAGGTGAGGTTCATGGAGGCCCATCCGGATGTAGGCATATCAGGAACATTCATTACAGCCTTTGATGAGCAGGGGCGGCAACGAAAGTGCAGGCTGCCGGTAACACCCGGCAGGATAAAGGCCTATTTGTTCACGGCATGCGCATTCTTTCATCCAACTGTTATGATACGCCGGGAAATATTATGCCGGTGGACGCTCAGGTACGAACAACAGTACTACCGCGCGGAGGACCATGCTTTGTGGCTGCACATCACAGCGCATGCCCGGGGCGCTAATTTGCCTGCTGTGTTGCTGAGATACCGCCTGCTGACCAATAGCGAGACAAGGCTGGCAGACCGGAACAGGGAAGCGCGCAGAAAAGTGCTGATGCAGATCCACCAGCTGGCTTTGTCAAAGATCGGGATAATGCTCTCACCGCAGGAGCAGTTGTTATACTCCTGCAGCATGGTAAAAATGGATATTGAGCTGGTAAAGCACCGGCCCGTCCGCGAGTTGATACGGCTGTACGGGAGGATACTGGCCGCTGCCAGGCAGAGCGGGTACGTAAATGCGAAGTACCTGAAGCAGTACCTGTCCCTGCGGTTTATAGCGTTTTTATATTATTCGGGACAGTGCTGGAAAATAAAGCATTTGCTGGACGCAGTGCGAAGCACTTATTTCTATACCGGCACTTATTTGTTTATCAGGGAAAAAAGAGGTTACTAAAATGGCATTCTTCAGGTTATTGCTGGCTTTTCTTATAATCTTCAACTTTCCTGTTCCTGTTGTATACAATTCTGCAGCTGCAGCATTTTTGCTGGCTACAGCGTATTATGTGACCAGCAACCGGAACCCGCTGCCGTATTTTAAGCTCACCTATATTTTATACATCCTGGCGGGTCTTGTATTCATAACGCTGGCTTCGGCTATTCCCGCTGTCCTTCATTTAACTTTTGATTTCAGCATCCTGAAGGCGTTTGTCTTGCAACTGTTCCTCATGCTGGTGCTGGTGTACTGCATGCCTGTACTGCTGGGCGATCCCTGGGAAAATGCGGGAGCCGGGTTTGATACGGCTGCTACCTTGCTGGTTTCCATTTTCTTGATACAGTCCGTTATCCAGATCCTGGCATTTGTGTTTCCACCTGTTGCAGATATTGTTCATCTCTTCCAGAAGGAATCGGTGGCCGGCAGAGACTACGGAGGCATAAGAGCGCTGGCCCTTGCAGGCAATCCTTTCTTTGACCTGTCGGCAGCATATGCGGTCTGTTATATCGTGTTTGTGAAACGCGTGATCAACAGGGCAGGAACGGCCATACAGGTAGCGGATGTTATTTTTTTCTTATTTCTGGTCGCCGGAACCTTTTTTGCGGGAAGGACCGGGTTCGTCGGCCTGGGAATTGCGTTGCTCACAATAGCGGTTTATGCAAGAGGCATCCCTTTCAAGGTGCTTTCTTTTTTTAAGGTAGCGTTAACATGCCTGGTGCTGGTGTGGGCGGTGCCCTGGTTGCTGCCTGCAGATACCCGGGAACTGCTGTTTGACAAGCTGTTGCCTTTTGCATTTGAATTCCTGTACAGCTATTGGGAGCAGGGTAGTATTGGAACGACATCTACAGAGGTGCTTTCTACCATGTATTTTCCCATTAGCTTCAGCACTTTTCTTTTGGGGGATGGCAGGTACCTGATGGCAGACGGCAGTTACTACCGGTACACAGATGCCGGCTATATGCGGCACATACTGTACTATGGCATTCTGGGGCAGTTGCTGCTGATGGGCTACCAGCTCCTGTTCTTCCTGAAGCCGGTACTGATCAGCGTTGCAGGAGGATTTGAAAGAATGGCCGGGAATGATCTCTTTTTCTGGCTGGTATTGCTGGCCATGTTGTTTGTGTTGCACTATAAAGGTGAGGTAGTAGGTTTTATGCCGATCATAGAATTAATGTTACTGTTGCTCGGAACTGGTTATGTAAAGGATAAATATGAAGCATGGTCAATATATTACATATAGGTGAATTTGCCGGTGGCGGAGGAGACGGAACAGTATTCCGCGACACGGTGCTGGCCCTGCAAGAGGAGCCTTACCGCAGCTGGTGCAGGAATTATGTTGCCTGCCGGAAAACGGAAGGGCTCGCGATCAAAGTGGACCTTGATATGGGCCTCCCTGCTGAGCGGGCATTTTTGTCGCATATCTATTCCGTAGGCAATTTCAGGAAGCTTAAAAGATTTTTGTTGGAGATCAGGCCCGATGTTATCCACCTCCAGCATTATGCCAACCTGTCGCCGGCAGTATTGCATGCCTTATACAGCTACAAGAAAAACCGCCGGCATGTACGTATTGTTCAGACCACGCACACATTTGAACGGATATGCGCCAATTTTGCGGGATATGATTTCAGAAGGCAGCAACGTTGCATAGACTGCGCGGGGGATAAATATAAGTACAGGATCTTTTACAGGTTATGCAGCCGTGGAGGAACCATTCATTCCTGGGGAAAAGGCCTGGCCGCGCTGATCGCGGATATTTTCTATAACAGGGGGCTGGTGGACAGCCTTATAGCGCCGTCCGAATTTTTAAAGCATGCCCTGGAACAAAGCGGGAGGAGCGCTGCGCCTTTACAAACCATCAACAATCCCATATCCCATGCATTTTTGAATAATACGGTACCTGTTACAGGCAAGCAGGACCTGTTGGTGGCTTTTGGGAGGCTTTCCGAAGAGAAGAATTATGTTTTATTAATGGAAGCGCTGGCCCAATACAGGCAGCAATACTATCACAAGCGCCCGATCAGTGTTAAAATAATTGGAGAGGGGGCTGACAAGCCCCGGCTATTATCAATGGTAAAAGACAAGGAGCTGGATTTTGTGCAGTTCATGCCATTTCTTCCGCAGGAGGAGCTGGCAGCGCAAATAAGTACTGCCCGGGTAGCTGTTTTGCCGTCAAAATGCTTCGAGACTTTTTCGCTGTTTGTCATTGAAGCGCTCATGATGGGCATTTTGCCGCTGGTGGCCGGCCATGGAGGAATGCTGGAAACGGTAGAGCGGTTTGGATGTGGGGTGACCTTTAAAAGCGATGATGTGCACAGTCTTGCAGAACGCCTGTTTTATTGTTTTGAAAATTATGAAGCACTGACGAAGGGATTGATAGCGGCCAGGGAAGGAATAGAAGTGTCGCTTGGCAGGGAGCAGTATGCCGGGAAGTTGTGGCAGGTATATAATAGCTGAAGCAAGATGATGTTATATATAAACCCTAAAATGTGATCATATCATGGAAAACAAACGCATTAAGGCCCTGCTGGCCGCTTGTTTTATTATAGCCAGCTGCCACAGTTATGCCCATTACCTGCTAAGGCAGGAGCAGGTGCTGAACGCCACCGGTTTTGGCGCAGTGCCGGATGACGATACGGACGACCGTGCCGCTATCCAGGCATGCATTGATAAAGCAGCAGGCGAAAAAAAAGCCTGCTATATACCTGCTGGCAGATACCTTGTCAATGGAGACCTGTGGCTGCCATCCGGCATTACCATAAAAGGCGACGGGGAAAGCAGCGTGCTGGATTTCAAAAAAGGAGCGCTGAGGACCTTGAAGAACGGATCAAAGGAATTCAGCTATACCAACAATTACAATAACGAGATAGTGCCGGGAGAGCAACGGACGACGCTCCGTGGGGGCGCTGACAGCGGCGCCAGGTCCCTGCAGCTGGAAAATGCCGGGAATATTGCCGTAGGAGACATGATCTATGTATATAATAACAAGCGTGATAGCTGGACGATACTGGAAGATAGAAGCAAAACGGCATTATGGAACAGCCAGGATGCAGAAATGGCCAGGAAAGAGCTTTTCACGGTAAAGGAGAAAAATGGGAATACGCTGGTATTGGACCACCCTTTAAGATTTTCCTATAAGCAGGGCGCTATTGCAGGATTACATGCGGGAGCGCAGCAGGTAACGGTCAGCAACCTGTCCATCCGCAATTACACAGCGCCATATGCAGTGATGTTTGAGCAGCCCAGGCAGGCAACTATCAGGAACCTGCATATCGATGCCAACGGGGGAATATTGTTGTCGCATATGGCATACAGGTGCCAGGTGCTTAACTGCAATATAAATGCAGCAAAGAACCGGGCCATACTGGTGGAGAACTTCTCGGCGGAAAACGTGATCAGTAATAACACGGTTGATTATACAACCGGCGGGGATGCTGCTGTGATGGTATTAATGTCCTCTTATAATAATACGATTGCAGGGAACAAGATAACAGGCCACGGGACCAGGGGAACTGACGAAGGCGGGATATTTATCCATGCGCTGTGCTATAGCAATAAAGTGTATGATAATACGATAACAGGAACAGCAGAAGGGCTTGGCGCCTATTACGGCGCCATGGACAATAAATTCCATAATAACAGCATAAAGGATGTGCGGGTAGGGATCATTTCCTACTACGCAAGGAATAACGATTTCCATAAGAATGATATGGTTATTCAAAACCGGAAAGCCGGCCACCCGGTAGGCGCATTAATATTCTGCTCTGGCGGTATCAGCCTTACCCGGAATACCATCAGTGGTAATATTCTTTTTGGCGTGCAGCTGCAGGCCAGCCATGCCTGCCGTGTAACAGGCAACAGCATACAGGGCGTGTCCTCTGAAAAATATTCCTTCGGGATAAAGGTAATACCCGGTAAAAATAAGGGGGCTGGAAACCAGCTGAGTGGCAACAGGATCAACCAGGTTAAAACCCCAATAGCTACCCAGTAGCCGCCAGCTGCATATACCTGTTTTGATAACAGGACGAAGCCCAGTATTAACAAATTGTAAACTCCGCTGATCCCGTTGGTATCTGCCATGGCCCCAAACGTACTCTTTTTATTACAAGCCTGGATCAGGCAGGCCAATGATCAACCCTGCGCACGGGAAAGGGTTACTATCCAGAATGTTAATTGGGTTTCAATATAATGTCAGCACCGTTAGTATCTATTATCACGCCGGCTTACAATGTTGAGAAGTATATTGGTGCAACTATCACCTCAGTTATAGCGCAAACCTATGAAAACTGGGAGCTGATAATAGTAGATGACGCCTCGGGGGATGATACATTCAATATTGTAAGCAGCTATGCACAGCAGGATAAAAGGATCAGGGTTGTAAAGACCCCGAAGAACGGCGGCGTTGCCGCTGCCCGCAACTTTGGTATAGAGCTGGCCAGGGGAGCTTATATCGCATTCCTTGACAGCGACGACCTCTGGATGCCGGGCAAGCTGCAAATTCAGATCCGTCAAATGATGGCGAAAAATGCCATGTTCTCCTTCACCGGTTACCAGGTAATAGATGAAGATGACAGGTATATAAAAACGATCCATGTACCGGAAAGAACCGATTACAGGAGATTGCTGCGCGGATGTGAAATTGGTTGTCTGACGGTTATATACAGCGTTGAAAGAATGGGTAAGATGTTTTTCCCGATCCCCCTGGGCTATACCGGGTTTAAGGAAGACTATATACTGTGGCTGCAAATATCCAAAATGATCAGGCCACATCAGATAATGGGTATTAACATGCCCCTTGCCATGTACCGGAAAAGGAATGATGGCATATCTTCCAACAAAATAAAGGCTGCCGGGCTCCAGTGGGTGGTGTATAGAAAAGTAGAGCGGTTAAACATCGTGTATTCCGTGGGTAACTTTCTCTCTTATGCAGTTAAAGGGGTGATCAAGCACTACCTGGTATAAATGTCCCTTGTGTCATATTCAACCCGTTCAATGTCGTATTTGCCCCCGGCGGGTTATATTTAACCGTTGTATGTTTGCATTACAAGATCAAACACAATTCTTTAAAACAAAAAACATAACGTATATGCAAACTTCCAACAAAACCACTGTAACTGTAGAAGCCATTGTTAATGCCCCTGTAAATAAAGTATGGGAACTCTGGAGCGGGCCTGCCCACATTATGCAATGGTGCGCTGCTTCCGAAGACTGGCATGCACCCCGCGCAGAGAACGACCTGCGCGTAGGCGGGAAATTCTCCACCCACATGGCAGCCAGGGACGGCAGCTTCAGCTTCGACTTTGGCGGGGAATATACCCAGGTGGTCAACAATGAACGGATCGAGTACACTATGGGCGACGGCCGCCAGGTGCAGGTCCTTTTCGCTGCCCAGGGTGACGCGACCAAAGTGGTGGAAACTTTTGAGACAGAAGATACCCATCCCGTAGAAATGCAAAGGGAAGGCTGGCAGGCTATCCTGAACAACTTCAAAAAGTACGCGGAAGCGAATAAATAGTAACCGTTTCAGGTAAAAAAGAGATCCGCCTGCCAGGCGGATCTCTTTTATTTAGGGCATGAGCGTTAACAGTTTGCTGGTGCAGTTTCTTTTTCCGGGAGCGTTATGTGCAAAAGCAAGCGCGCTCCTGCCTGTTTATGTCCATTTCCAGTTTTTTACCTCCGGCATATCCTCCAGGTGCTCCCGGATGTATGCGGGGTGCTTTTCCAGCTGTGCACGGAAATACTGTATGGCAGCAGCAGCCTGCTCCTGTATGCGTTCCACCCGGCGGATGGCTTCCAGCGCCAGCTGGTAACGGCTGATGTTGTTGAGCACCACCATGTCGAACGGCGTGGTGGTAGTGCCTTCTTCCATAAAGCCGCGTACATGAAAACGTTCCGGTTCCGGGCGGCCGTGCACCAGGTCATGGATAATACGCACATACCCGTGGAAGGCGAAGATCACCGGTGCATTGTCTGTAAATAATGCGCTGAACAGTTCCCGCTCCAGGCCATGCGGATGGTACTCCCTGGGCGAAAGCGACATCAGGTCCACTACGTTCACCAGCCTTACCTTCAGCTCCGGTAAATGTTTGCGCAGCAGCCAGGCAGCTGCTACGGCTTCCTGGGTGGGCACGTCGCCGGCGCAGCCCAGCACCACGTCTGGTGCCTGGCCGCCATCGTTACTGGCCCATTCCCACACAGAGGCGCCCTGTTCGCAGTGGGCCGCTGCGGCTTCTATATCCAGCCACTGCAGCTCCGGCTGTTTGCCGGCCACTACCAGGTTCACATAGTTCCTGCTGCGCAGGCAGTGATCCATAACGGACAGCAGGCAGTTGGCGTCTGACGGCAGGTAAATGCGGATCACGGAGCTTTTCTTGTTCACCACTGTATCAATAAAGCCTGGCCCCTGGTGGCTGTAGCCATTATGATCCTGCCGCCAGCTGTGAGAGGTGAGCAGGTAGTTCAGCGAGGCCAGGGGCTGGCGCCAGGGCAGTTCCCGAATGGTCTTCAGCCATTTGGCGTGCTGGTTGAACATGGAGTCAATGATCGTAATAAAGGCTTCGTAGCAGGGGAACAGGCCATGCCGGCCGGTCAGCAGGTAGCCTTCCAGCCATCCCTGGCACAGGTGCTCACTCAGCACTTCCATCACCCGGCCATCCGGCGAGAGGTGGTCGTCCGTTCCCAGGATGGGTTCCATAAAACAGCGGCTGGTGGCCTCGAAAACGGCCTGCAGGCGGTTGGAATGCGTTTCGTCAGGACAGAACAGGCGGAAGTGCCGCTGCGCCTCGTTCAGCGTAAACACATCCCGCAGGAATTTTCCCAGCTGCATGGTGCTTTCTGCAGTGGTGACGCCGGGCGCTTCCACCGGCACCGCGTATTCCCGGAAATCCGGCAGCTGCAGCGGTTGGTACAGGCATCCGCCATTGGCATGCGGGTTAGCGCTCATGCGCTTGTCGCCTTTGGGCGGCAGCGCAGCCAGGGCCGGTTGCAGGCGGCCATTTGCATCAAACAGTTTTTCGGGCTGGTAGCTGCGCAACCATTGTTCCAGCAGCGCCAGCTGGGCCGGGTCTTTTTTTACGTCCATCAGCGGCACCTGGTGAGAGCGGAAGCTGCCCTCCACCGGCTGGCCGTTCCATTCCCGCGGGCCGGTCCAGCCTTTGGGCGTACGCAGGATAATGAGGGGCCAGCGCGGGGCAGGCGTTCTTACAGCAGCATTCCTTGCAATGGCCTGTATGTTCCTGATCTGCGCGTAGGCTTTGTCCAGCGTATCTGCCATAGCCGGATGCATGATCATGGGGTCATTGCCGCCCACAAAAAGAACATCATACCCGTGCCCCTGAAACAGGGAGGACAGCGCTTCATCCGTCATGCGTCCCATTACGGTGGGGCCGGCTATCTTGTACCCGTTGAGGTGCAGTATGGGCAGCACGGCCCCATCCCGGGCGGGGTTCAGGAATTTGATGGATTGCCAGCTGCCGGCCAGGGGACCGGTTTCCGCTTCACCGTCGCCCACCACGCAGGCCGCCACAAGGTCCGGGTTGTCGAAAACGGCGCCAAAGCCATGCACCAGCGCATAACCCAGCTCACCTCCCTCGTGGATGGAGCCTGGCGTATGCGGACTTACGTGGCTGGGAATGCCGCCCGGCGAGGAGAATTGCCTGAAGAACAGCCGCATGCCCTGCTCATCCTGCGTTACGGAAGGATAGATCTCCGAATAGGTGCCTTCCAGGTAGGTATTGGCCAGGAAGGCCGGCGCGCCGTGGCCGGGCCCGCATACGTATAAAATGCTGGCATCCGTGTCGCGTATCAGGCGGTTCAGGTGCACGTAAATGAAGCTCAATCCCGGCGATGTGCCCCAGTGGCCAAGCAGCCGGGGCTTGATATGCTCCGGCCGCAGCGGTGTTCTCAGCAGGGGATTGTCCTGCAGGTAGATCTGCGCAGCGGCCAGGTAGTTGGAGGCCTGCCAGTAATGATGTAGATGTTGCAGCTGTTCCTGAGATAGTTTAGCCATAAACGTTATTTTAAATGCTCCTGCAGCCAGTTTTGTGCGTGTTGAGCAATCTGCAGCTCTTCATTGGCAGGTATCACCCAGATGGTGACGGGGCTTCCTTCCGGGGATATGACCGCGGCCTGTGCCTCATTACGCGCCGCATCCAGGTGCATGCCCAGGAAGGCCAGCCCTTCACAGATGCGGTGGCGGATGGCCGGTGCATGCTCCCCGATGCCCCCGGTAAATATGAAAGTATCCAGCCCGCCCAGCGCGGCTGCCAGCGCACCCACAAATTTTCTTGCCTGGTAGCAGAAGAGCGTTACGGCCTCTGCCGCCTGTGTATCTGCCGGTGCAGCTGCCTGCAGCTTTTGTATGTCCGATTCACTGCCGGATACGGCTTTCAGCCCTGCCTGCTTGTTCAGCAGTTCGTTCAGCACAGCAGCGTCCAGTTTTTTTTCCTTGAGGAGATAGAGGATCACCCCCGGGTCCATGTCGCCGGGGCGGGTGCTCATGACCAGTCCGCCGGCCGGCGTTAGTCCCATAGTGGTATCTATGCTAATGCCTTTGTGCACGGCCGCCATGCTGGCCCCGTTGCCCAGGTGGGCCATGATGATCCTGCCATCTGCCTGTTCAGGGGCCATTTGCCGCAGCTGTTGCAGGATATGCTCATAGGACAATCCATGAAAACCGTACCGCAGCAACCCCTGTTCCCACAGTCCCCGCGGTAGGGCGTAATGCCGGGCAGGGAAAGGCATATGCCGGTGAAAAGCCGTATCAAAGCAGGCGATCTGCACCGCATCCGGGAACACCTTTGCAAAAGCGCGGATAGCCGCCAGCTCGGCCGGCAGGTGGGCCGGGGCCAGCGAAATGAGCGTATCCAGCGATGCCAGCAGCTCATCCGTTACAGCTTCCGGCTCCATATGCCGCGTGCCGCCCTGTACTACCCGGTGACCAATGGCCTGCACCACGTACTCGCTGAAATGTTCCCCCAGCAGGTGGATGAGCTGGTTAACGGCAGCATCCATATCAGCAACCGTTTGCCTGCTTTCCTGCAGAGTATGACCGGCTGCATCCTTTACCTGTATGCGTCCTTCATCAATGCCAATATCCCTGATCTCCCCGGTCAGCAGGCTACCTGGCGGATCAGCACGGCCAAACAGCCCGAACTTCAGGCTGGATGAGCCGCAGTTAACAGTCAATATAACTGGTGTTGCTTTTTCCATGGCCCAAAGGATAAGGAGGGCCAAAAAATATGCCTCAGCCGGTAGGAGGATATAGGGCGTGCACAGGATGGGTAAAGCGCAATATTGTCTACACCGGGCTACATTTTGATGATGAAATGCAGCAACGTGAACAGGGGCGTATACCTCACTAATGTCGTTCCAGCCTGATCCGTGGCTTACCTGCTTCCCGGCAGTGCAAACGCTACATAGCTGTCTCCTGATCTGCTCCCTATCTTGCCGCCTCCGCAGGCAATCACTACATACTGCCTGCCATGGACCATATATGTAGCCGGGGTGGCATAGCCGGCGGCGGGCAGCGGAGCTTCCCACAGCACCTGCCCGGTATTTTTGTCAAAGGCCCTTATCTTTTCATCTTTGGTAGCGGCAATAAATACCAGCCCGCCTTTGGTTACCAGGGGACCGCCGTAATTTTCCGTGCCGGTGATGGGGATACCTTTGGCGGACAGCTCGGGGTATTCACCCAGCGGCACCTTCCATAACAGCTTGCCGTTGTTCAGGTCCACCGCGTTCAGCGTGCCCCAGGGTGGTGTAATGCCGGGGTAGCCGTCCCTGTCCAGGAACCGGTTGTAGCCCGTCATGGTATAGGGCACCTGGTCCAGTATGCCTGGCTGCAGGCTATCCGCAATGGCGGATACCGGCTCTTTTTCTTCCACCCGCATCAGGAAAGCCAGCAGGGCCCGCTTTTCTTCCGCCGGCATTTGCGTAAAGGCCGGCATCATGTTCCTGCCATGATCAATAATATCCTGCACCTCTTCCGCTTTATATTTCTTGTGAATGTCTGTCAGGGAAGGGTAGGAGCTGCCGTTGCCCTTTAACTCGGGCCCGTGGCAGGCCGTGCAGTACCTGCCATACACGGTTTTGCCCATGCCTTTGAGGGAATGGTCCTGCCCGTTCTTTTCCGGCACATCCATCATAGTGAGCGACCAGGGCAGCTCGCTGCTGTTCACGTACAGGATGCCGGTTTCGGGGTCTACGGCAGCGCCGCCCCATTCGCCTCCGCCGTCAAAGCCCGGGAATATCCATACGCCTGCCTTGCTGGGAGGTGTGAACATTGCATTGTACTTTACCTGGCGGAACTTTTCCATCAGGGCGTCCTGCTTTTCCGGGGTAATGCCCCATACATCGGCGGAGTCAAACTGTTGCCGGGCAAAAGGCTCCGGCAGCTCCGGGATGGGCTGGGTAGGCCAGGGGGCTTCACCCGGCAGGTCGGAGGGCGGTACCGCTACTTCATGAATGGGAAAAACGGGCTGCCCGTTGCTGCGGTCAAAAACAAAGATGTAACCGTGCTTGGTGATCTGTGCTACGGCATCTATGGTTTTCCCGTTGCGGCGAATGGTAACCAGGTTGGGATTGGCTGCCAGGTCGCGGTCCCACAGGTCATGGTGCACGAACTGGAAATGCCAGATATATTTACCGGTAGCTGCGTCCAGCGCGATCAGCGAGTTGCCGAACAGGTTCTGTCCCTTGCGGATGCCGCCATAGAAATCACCGCCAATGGAGCCGGTGGGCACATACAGGATGCCCCGCTCCTCGTCCAGCGACATACCGGCCCAGCTATTGGCCCCGCCAAACTTTTTCCAGGCCTCCTTGTCTTCCCAGGTATCATACCCCTTTTCCCCCGGGTGCGGAATGGTGTGGAATATCCATACCCGCCGGCCGGTGTGTACGTCAAAGGCGCGGATATGGCCCGGCGCTGCATCGGCGGTTTCGGCTACCCGCATGCCCATAATGAGCAGGTCCTTATAAATAATGCCCGGCGTAGTGGCCGCTATGAAGGTATTGTAGCTGCCGGCCGGCCGGTCCAGGTCTTCGGAGAGGTCAATATATCCGCCTTTGCCAAAGGAGGTTACAGGGCGGCCGTTCCTGGCGTTGATGGCATAGGTTTTAGCGCCGGCGCTGTACAGTATTCTTTGATCGGCGCCGTCTTTGCTTTGCCAGTACATCACCCCGCGGCTTATTTTAAAGAAAGCGTAGGGGTCATCTTGGGCGGCGCTGTCCATAGTGGCAGGATCAAACAGCCACTTTACCGCTCCAGTGGCGGCATCCAGGGCAAAGAGCTTGAGCCGGGGCGTAGTGCCATACAGCACACTGTCTATCATAACGGGATTGCACTGGTTCTGCGAGTGATTGTCCGGGTCTTTATCCTGCGAGCTGTAGGTCCAGGCCACCTGCAGTTGCGCCACATTACCGGTATTGATCTGGTCATTGGAGGAGTAGCGGCTGCCATCCTTTGCTCCTGCATAGGCAGGCCATCCGCTGTAATCCCCCGGGGTAGCCTGATGGCAGGCAGCCAGGCACAGGGATGACAGGCAGGCGGCGGTAAACAGGTGTTTCATACGTGGTACGGCTTTAAGGGAATAAATTTAATCATATATGCTATAGGTTTATATGGAAAAAGTCCCGGGTTGGAGGCCGGGACTTTGCTTTGGGGTCAGGGCAAATTCAAGTATGCGTATACCTGTCTGGTTGAACCGTTTATGAATGCTGTAAAATTAGTTGCTGCCGGTACGCCCGGCAATTGACGAATGATCGTATTTGTTGTATATTTTATAGTTAAATGGAGATGCGTGGATAAAAAAACGAATTTTGCACTGGCTTAAATGAAGTATTGAACAGATGAAACTTTTTTTCAGGGACCCGGCTACCGGCGGAGAACTGTTGCTGATAGAACAGGAAGCGGATTTTGACAGGCGTTTTTTTACCCGGGACCAGCAGCGCCCCTACCTTACCATTGCCTGGAACACCGGTCCTGCGCAACAGGTGGTCATAGATGAAGTAACGTACAATTTCCCGGCACAGACCATCCTGCCGCTGCTGGTCAACCAGTCCTTCCGCTTCGAGAATGCCGCAGCTGTTACGGCCTGGCAGTTCAACCGGGATTTTTATTGCATTATTGACAATGACAAGGAAGTGAGCTGCATAGGCTTTATCTTCTCATCCGGGGCCATGTTCATTGGCCTGGATGAAAAGGAGCAGCACAAGCTGCAGGCGCTGCTGGAAGTATTCAGGGACGAGATGGAGGATGATGATGAAGTACAGGCTACCATGCTGCGCACATTGCTGGTAAGGCTGATCATCAAGATCACGCGGCTGGGCAAAAAGCAGCACCTGCACGAGCAAAAGCTGAACGGCAGCAAGCTGGATATCATCCGCCATTTTAACCTGCTGGTGGAAGATCATTACAAGAAACAGCACCAGGTGCAGTTCTATGCCAACCAGCTGAACAAGTCCCCCAAAACATTGTCCAACCTGTTTGCCCTGTACAACCACCTGTCTCCCCTGCAGGTAATACAGGACCGGCTGATACTGGAGGCCAAGCGCCTTTTTCACTACACGGACAAATCGGCCAAGGAAATAGCGCAGGAGCTGGGATTTGAGGATGCCGCCCATTTCAGCCGCTTCTTCAGGAACCAGACGAACACCAGCCCCTCCGAATTCAGAAAATCACTGCAAATAAAGGCGCAGGGAAAAAAAGACAACTCTTCGGGAAGAGTATCCATTTTATAAGGGCGGGGATCGTTGCAATTTTACATTGTCAATAACGACAAGCAAAAATTAAAACGATAAAGAAAATGAAAACTTTCAACGTTCCCACCAGAGAAACCGTATCGCCCGCCAACCAGGCCCTGTTTGACAAACTGCATAAAGCCCTCGGCAAAGTCCCCAACCTGTACGCCACAATGGCCCTTTCTGAAAATGCTCTGGGCACCTATCTCACCCTGCAGGGCAGCAAAAGCTCCCTGAAGGCCCGGGAAAAGGAAGTGGTGAACCTGGTGGTAAGCCAGGTAAATGAATGTGCCTACTGTCTGAGCGCACATACGGCCATTGCCAGGCTGAACGGCTTTACCGATGAGCAGATACTGGAAATCCGCAGCGGCGCAGCTTCCTTTGACGGCAAGCTGAATGCCCTGGCCGCCCTGGTAAAGCGCTTTGTTGAGAACAAGGGCAAGCCGGATGCCGCCCTGGTAGAAGGATTCTTTGCTGCCGGCTACAACAGCGAAAACCTGGTAGATACCATTGTACTGATCGGCGACAAGATCATCACCAACTACCTGCACGGGGTAACCCAGGTACCGGTAGACTTCCCGCAGGCGCCTGCCCTGGAAGCTGTTAGCGCTTAACGAGTCAATATATATATCAAAGAGGGGCGTTTGGTATTACGGCGCCTCTCTTTACTCCGTCTGCGATAAATTGCATACAGCATTTTACATCCGTATCCCGAACAACAACCATCACTATAAAATATTGAAACCATGAGCAACACAACCACTTCACAAGCAACAGCGCCCTATTACGCTGAAGACCCCCGCCTGGACAGCGGCACCAAAGCCTTCCTGAAAGTACTGAACGCGGGCGGCGTGCCTGTGGAAAGCCTGTCAAAAGAAGAGGCCCGCAAGGTGCTGGTCAATGCACAGGCCGCTGTAGATGTAGACCTGTCCGGTATCGAGGAATCCGAAAAAACCATTACCAGCGACGGCTATACCATTAAGCTCAATATTGTGCGGCCCCAGGGCGTTGCCGGCAAGCTGCCTGCTTTCTTATTCATTCATGGCGGCGGCTGGATACTGGGCGACTATCCCACCCACAAGCGCATGGTGCGCGACCTGGTAGTGCTGTCCGGCGCAGCCGGCGTATTTGTGAATTACACCCCTTCACCGGAAGCCCGGTATCCCCAGGCGATCAACGAGATCTACGCTGCTACCAAATGGGTGGCTGCCAACGGCGATGAGATCAACGTGGATGGCACGCGGCTGGCTATTGCAGGCAACAGCGTGGGCGGCAACATGAGCACCGTTACCGCCATGATGGCGAAAGAAAAAGGCGGCCCGGATATCCGGCTGCAGGTGCTGATGTGGCCCGTTACAGACTACAATCCTGACGCGGAATCCTACCATCTATATGGCAAAGACCGCTTCCTGACCACTTCCCTGATGAAATGGATGTTTGACCAGTACACCACTGATCCGGCGGAACGCAGGGAAGCGTACCACTCTCCCCTGCAGGCTTCCATAGAACAGCTGAAAGGACTGCCCCCGGCCCTGATACAGGTGGCGGAGAACGACATCCTGCGCGACGAGGGAGAAGCCTACGGCCGCAAGCTGGACGAGGCCGGCGTAAAAGTGACCACTGTACGTTACAATGGTATGATACACGATTTCGGCCTGCTGAATGCCCTGGCCGAACTGCCTGCTACGCGCTCCCTGTTTGAGCATGCTGCAGCAGCGCTGAAGAAATACCTGCAGGCTTAATGAATTACCTTTAATGAAACGTAGAACAACAGCCGTGCGTAATGACACATCAGGCATAAGCACCGAAGAATAAAGGGAGTACGCAGGCCAGGCCCGGGAGAAGGGAGCAGGAGGAAGAAGCAGGAAGTAAGACATGGGGGAATCCCGCTTCCTGCTTTATATTTCAGAAGAGATACTGCGCCAGGATATCCACCAGGTCGTCCTGGCTGAACCGGTCCGTGATCTCCTGTTCGTTTTCGGGATTCCCATCATATTGCCCCACCGGCCAGAAAGCCGGCTGTCCGGTGAAGCCGCGCCACAGTTGTGGCTTCTCCGTTGGCGGCTGCTCCAGGCAAAAGCAGTTCCCGGTCCCACATTTATATACCTGCATATTCGTTGTCATGGCGGTTTGTTTTTCTCTCAGTACAAAGTAACAACCGGGTGATGACAGCATTATGTCAGCAGGAGATCCGGCAGAAAAATTAATCTTCCCGTTGAGACAGGGTGCGCCTATTCCTTGATCCAGCAGCGCAGCAGCAGGCTCATGGTATTGTATACCATGCGGTAGCCGGGCGGTATCTCGTCCAGCAGGCTGTGAAAGGTAACGAGCCGGGTGCCTGGGGGCTTGGCCTCCAGCGCGCGGTACACATAAGCGGCGTACTGGTTGTACAGCCCTTCGGAATAATCCAGCCGGTTGTCTATCCGGTCGGACTCTTCTACCAGGTTCTCAAAGAATGCATTATAGAAATAGAAGTGATCATAGGCTTCCAGGTCCAGGTCGGTCACATTGGCATGTATGAAAGTAACGTTGTCCCGGCCGGTGAACTGCTTTACCGCGTCGGCCTGCCGCACCAGCTCCGGCCGTTGCTCCACACCATAGAAATGCCGGTCCCGGAAATAATGCCCACCTACCAGGCAGAACTTGCCTACCCCGCTGCCAATATCCAGGATCTTGTTGCCTGCAGGGGCAGAGGCCAGGAAGTGCGCCGCTTTGCGGGCCACGCCCAGGGGCGTCCAGTGGCGTTTGGACAACCGGCGGAAGCGGTCGGGGTACAGGGAGTCAAACCCTTCGTTCGTTGAAAAATAGAGCGCCTGCTGAATAAGATCGTCCATGAGATAGTTTTTCCGCTACAAAGTTACTTTTAAGTGTACAATGTAGGGCCATCTCTCTTCATCAGCTCTCCCTGCGTTCATGCAGCAGCATGTTCACCGCGTGGTCCAGGGAGCCGGCACGCGTTACCTCGCCGGCATTCACAAAATAGATCTCGTCCGCGTTTTCAATGGTATTCAGGCGGTGGGCAATGATCACCCGGGTGGTATGGGCCGGCAGCTGCTGCAATATTTTTTCCAGCAGCTGTTCGGTAATGGTGTCAATATTGGCCGTGGCTTCGTCCAGTATCAGCAGGGAGGGGCGGCGCAGCACGGCGCGCATAAAGGCGATCAGCTGTTGCTGCCCCAGGCTTACGGAGTCGCCGGTGGTAGCCACTTTGGTATCCAGCCCCTGCTCAAAGCGGGCCAGCAGGGTTTCCAGGCCGGCTTCGCGGATCACTTCCGTGAGCTGCTCGTTGGTATAGCCGGCGTATGCCGCATTGCCATACAGGATATTATCCCTGACCGTACCGGTAAACAGGAAGGGCTCCTGCAGGATGAAGCCTATTTTACGGCTGCGCTCTGCTGCATTATAGGTGCGGATGTCCCGGCCTTCCAGCAGTACCTGTCCTTCCGTAGGGTCGTACAGGCGGGCCACCAGGGAGGCCGTAGTGGTTTTGCCGCCGCCGGTGGGGCCTACCAGGGCGTAGGTCTTGCCCCGTTCCATGTTGAAGCTTACATTATGCAATACCGGCTTGCCATCCGGGTAGCGGAACTGCACGTTCCTGAATTCCATTACGGAGGCCGTGCCGTTGGTCTCCCTGGGGGCCGGCAGCTGCGGCAGGTCGGATGCCAGGGACAATATCCCTGATATCCGGTCCCAGCCGGCCAGCGCCACCTGGAAGTTGGCCCACAGCACGGAGAGCTGGCGGATGGGTGTATAAAAGCTGTGCACATAAGCCAGGTAGCTGATCAGCAGGCCGATGGTAAAATTGCCGGTGCTAGCCAGGTAGATGCCATAGGTGAGCACCACCAACTGCGCCAGCTGGGCGCAGAAGCCAAACACCGGCATAAAGATGTTGTTGGCCAGCCCGGCACGAACGGCCGTGACATAGTTCTTTTTATTTACCTCGTCAAACCGTTTCCGGAAATAGTCCCGGCGGTTAAAGGCAATGATCACTTTAAAGTTGTTGAGGCTTTCCTGCACCTCGGCGCTCAGGCCGCCGGTGCTCTTCATATTGTCCGCATTCCTGCGGCGTACCCAGGGAGAAATGATGCGGGTAAAAACCAGCAGCACCCCGGCCGGCACCAGTGTGGCTGCGCCCAGCTGCGGATGGATGGTCATGAGAAAAATACCTGCGCCCGTCATGATGAAAATATTGCTCACAAACTGCATCAGGTACTGGGAGAAGAACTGGTTCACCTTTTCCGTATCGCTGTTGATGCGGGAAATGAGGTCGCCGGCCTTGTTCTGGTTGAAGAAGGCTACCGGCAGCTCCTGCAGCTTGCCGAATACCGCGTTGCGCAGGCGGAACAGCATGCGCTGGCCGATGCCGCCCATCAACCTGGCCTGGAGGTAGTTGGCGATGAAGGCTACAACGTATATCAGCAGCAGCAGGCCGCAGGCCATCAGCAGGTGGTTGTACTGCTTTTGCTGGATAAAATGGTCAATGGTATAGCCTGTGAGCACCGGGCCGGTAAGGTTCAGGCCCGAGCTGACCAGGATGGTGGCAAAGGCAATGACCAGCGTTCTCCGCTCTGCCGCCAGGAAGCGGAACAGTTTTTTCAGCGCAGCAAAGGTGCTGGTCTTTTCTGACGGCTGGCTATTCAGATTGTAATTCATAGTGGCTGGTGCTGCGTTGTGATTGATAGATCTGTACATATTCGGGGCAGGTTTGCAATAGCCCGGCATGCGTGCCGGCGGCAATGATCTCTCCTTCCATCAGCAGTATGATCTGGTCGTACTGCTCAATGGAGGCGATTTTTTGCGTAACGGACAGCAGGGTAAGGTGTGGGTAGTGCTGCGCCAGGTTTTGCAGTATCTGCTGTTCGGTGCTGTTATCCACGCGGGCAGTGAAATCGTCCAGCAGCAGCACTTTCGGGTCAAGGGCCAGTGCGCGGGCCAGCATAATGCGCTGTTTTTGCCCGCCGGAAAGGCTGGTGCCGCGCTCGGATACTATAGTGTCCAGCCCTTCGGGCAGGGTATCTATAAAATCCTTCAGGGCGGCGGTGTGGATGGCGCGTTGGAGCGCCTCTTCCGTTACCGCGTCATTGAAGGCGATGTTTTCCCGCAGGCTCATGTTGAACAGGATACTGTCCTGGAACACCAGCCCTACCTGGCGGTGCAGGGCACTACGGTGGTAGGCGTTGATATCCCGCTCGTCATAGGTAATGCGGCCGCTGTCCGGCTTTGCCAGGTTGGCCAGCAGGTAGAGCAGCTGCGTTTTACCGGCTGCCGTAGGGCCGATAATGGCGGTGCGGGAGCCGGCCTTAACGGTAAAGGATATATTTTTCAGGATGGGCCTGCCCCCATATTGCAGTGTAATATTTTCAAGCGCAATATCGCCCTGCAGGGTTTCCTGCACAGTGCCGTTATCGTCCGGGTCCGGCAGTGACAGTACCTCCTGCACCCGCTGGTAGGCGGCGCTGGCCTGGGCGATCACGTTGCTCATTACGCCGATCAGTATCACGGGGAAGATGAGGATGGCCAGGTAGCTGTTAAATGCCGCCAGGTTGCCCAGCGTAAGCTTGCCGGCGATCACATAATGCCCGCCCATTGCCAGGATGGTGACCATGGCCATATTGGCAATGAAGGTGATCACGGGTATCAGCAGGGCGTAGAGGCGTATCATGGTGAGCCCGATGTTCTTTGCATCCGTATTGGCCGCCAGGAACTTGTCATACTCCAGCCCCTGAGCGTTGAGCACCCGGATGAGGGCAGCGCCGAGGATGCTTTCTGTGATCACCTTGTTCAGCCAGTCTATCACTTCCCGGATTTTCAGGAACCATACCCGCATTTTGCGCAGCACAATGAAGAAAGTGGCGCCGATTAGCGGAATAATGGCCAGCACGGCCAGCGCCAGCTTCCAGTTGATGGCAAACAGCAGTATGGCGGCGCCAGTAATGATGATCAGGGAGGAGGCAATGGACACAATGGCCTGGGAAACAAAGAGTTTTACCGTATCTATATCGGACGTAAAGTTGGTCAGCAGTCGGGAGGGGTTGGCAGCCTGTATGCCTGCATAAGTTTGCTGCGATACCTTGGCGGCCAGGCGGGTGCGCAGGTTGCGGGCTACCCGCTCGGAAGCATAGGTTTGCACCATATTCTGCAGGTAGGTAAAAATAAAGATGCACAGGGTGGTGAGCGCAAACCAGGTGATCACCGGCCTGAACACGGTTTCGCCCCGCCCGTAGGCGTCTATGCCATAGGCAATAATGCGTGGCAGCACCAGGTTAAGGCCGTTGCTGATGAGCGCCAGTGCTACCAGCAGCACAACAAGGCCGCGGTAGGGCTGAATGAGGGCGGTAAGCCGGGGTGACTTGCGGCCGGGTTGCGGCCGGGTTCCGTTGGCATTTTGCATAATAAAGGTTCAATGAGGGTACCGCTTAAGGAAGACGAACGTACCGGGCTATTATTGTAAGAATAACGATAAAATATATATGATGGCCAGGGAAGTCAGTCCCATCCACAAGGTGGCCAGGGAATACACCTTGAGCATGGGTTTCATTCCCAGGCCGGAAAACCGGCTGATCACCCAGAAATAGGAGTCGTTGGCATGGGACAGCGTCATGGAGCCGGCTCCCAGGGACAGTATGCAGAGCAGCTGCCCGCCAGGGCCGGACAGCCCCAGCGCCGGCAGCAGCGGCTGAACGATGGAAGCTGCCGTGATAATGGCTACAGTAGACGATCCCTGGGCGGTTTTCAGGAGCGCGGCCACCAGGAACGGGAACAGGAGGCCCAGGCTATCCAGGGGCAGGGCCTGGCTGATGAGCGGCCCCAGCCGGGTAGCGGCCAGCACTGCTCCAAAAGCGCCGCCTGCACCGGTGATCACCAGTATGCTGCCGGCTTTTTCCACTGCCTCCTGCAGCAAAGGGCCTGTTGCCTGCCGCTTTTCCCGGCGTATGCCGGCAAAGGCCAGCAGCACGCCTGCGGAAAGGGCGGCCACCGGGTCGCCCAGGATATGGAGTACCCGCCGCCAGCTTCCGTCGCCGTCGCCTGCGCTGATAAAGGCCCCGGCGGCAATTAAAATAATAGGCACTATTACCGGTATAAATGCCATGGCTACGGAGGGAGCAGGCCCTGCCTCCGCTGTGGCCGCGGTATCCGCCTCCTGCTGTGCAGCCGGTATTTTCCTGCCGGCAGCATGCGCCCACCAGCAGCCCACCAGGGCAGCCGGCACAGCTACCAGGATGCCGGTCAGTATCAGCCTGCCAATGTCTGCCCCGATAACGCCGGCAGCCGCAGTGGCGCCGGGATGCGGGGGAATAAGGCAGTGCATGGCATACAGGCCGGAAGCCAGCGAAGCGGACATGATCACCACCGGGGTATGGGTACGCCTGGCCAGGGACTGGTTCAGGCCGCTCAGCACAATATAGCCGGAATCGCAGAAAACAGGCAACCCCACGATGATGCCGGTAATGTTCATGGCTACAGCGGCGTAGCGCTCGCCTACCAGGCGGAGGATGGAAGCGGCCATTACCCGCGTGCTGCCGCTGTGCTCCAGCAGCAGGCCCAGCGTGGTGCCCAGCGCAATAATGAAGCCCAGGGAGCGCATCATGTTGCCGAACCCTTCCTTCATGGCGGTGAGGATGCCGGCAACCGGCAGCTGTACGCCCAGGCCGGTCACAAAACAGGCCAGGAACAGGGCAAAGAAGGCATGCACACGGTATTTCGCAGTCAGCAGGATGATCACGGCAATGCCTGCCAGTAAAGATGCCAGTACCTGTAGGAGATCAAGGGTCATTCTCAAGATTTATCCTGCTGCCAGTCCATGTATATTTTCTGGGCAAACTTATCATATTCAATGAAGCTGTCGGGTTTAATATGATAGGCATGCGCCCCGGACGACATACATTTATTGATGATGGCAGATGTAAAGGAGGTGGATATGATAATAACAGGTATATGTGACAGGCCGGCGTCGTTCTTCATCTCCAGCAGCAGGTCCAGCCCGTTCTTGCCTGGCATATTGAGATCGCTGATGACCAGGTCGGGCAGCGCCCGGCCATTATAAATGGCAGATAGCGCCTCCTCGCCGTTGCCGGCCACCGCCAGGATATTAAAAAGGTCGGTAGATAAAAAGCCTTCTTTCATGAACAGCTGTTCATCTTCATCATTCTCGACCAGGACAACATTGATCTTAGGCTTCATGTATGCAAAAGTATTATTTAACGGGTAAGTTTTTGCTGATAGTAAAGTAAAAAACGGACCCCTCGCCCAGCCGGGATTCTACCCAGATGTTGCCGGCATGGTATTCCACGATCTTTTTACAGATGGACAATCCGATGCCTGTGCCGGGATATTCCTTTTCAGGATGCAGGCGGCGGAACACTTCAAATACCCGGGAAACGTACTCCGGGGGGATGCCGATACCATTGTCCGCAACAGAGAACTGGTAGTAGTCATTATCCTCACTGCAGGAGAGGGTAACCTCCGGTACCCTGCCTTCGCAGAACTTGATGGCATTGCTGACCAGGTTCTGCAGCAGCTGCACCAGTCGCAGCTTATTGCCTATAATAGTGGATATTTCCTGCGTTACCCGCACCACCACATTTTTTTCTTTCAGGCTGTGCCGGAGGTTATGCAGGGCTTCAGATATAAGCTCCTCCACGGACAGCAGGGAAAAGATCCTTTCTTCCGTGCTGAGCAGGGCGTAGTTAAGCAGGCTTACGATCAGCTCCCGCATGCGGGTAGTGGCATAGATAGCACGCTGAATGTAGCGGAGCAGCTCCGGTTCCCCTTTATTTCCGAGGTTGTTCTGGATCAGCAGCAGGTAGCTGTAGGTGGTGCGCAGGGGCTCCTGCAGGTCGTGGGAAACAATAGAGTTGAACTGTTGCAGCTCCTCGTTGGCGCTGGCCAGGTCCTGCACTGTCCGGTTCAGCTGCATGGCCAGGGAGCGGTAGCGCTCTTCGCTTTCCTGCAGGGCCCGCTCGGCCATTTTTCTTTCTGTAAGGTCCCGCGTTACTTTTGAGAAGCCGATCAGCTGTCTTCGCTCGTTATAAACGGCCGTGATCAGCACATTGGCCCAGAACCGGGTGCCATCTTTCCGGAGTCGCCATCCTTCATCCTCAAATTTGCCCTGCTGCCTTACTACCCGCAGCTCCATGCCGGGGATATCCTTGGCAATATCCTCTGCCGGGTAGAAAACGGAGAAGTGCTTGCCCAGTATTTCATGGGGGGCATAGCCTTTGATCCTCCGGGCGCCTTCGTTCCAGCTGATCACATGCCCTCCCTCGTCCAGCATGAAGATGGCATAATCCTTTACCTGTTCTATGAGCAGGCGGTATCGTTCGGCAGTATCAATATTTTGCAGAATATGATGCTTGTTATCGTTCATAAATAAGGTTGAGCAAAAAAGAGGCCTGTGATTGAAAAATAACTTAATTATTGGGTTTTTTTAAAAAAAATTATACATTTGCCCTCCCGTTTAACATTGCCCGATAGTATAACGGTAGTACGACAGACTCTGACTCTGTTTGTCTTGGTTCGAATCCAGGTCGGGCAACGAAGCTGGACAAGTGCGATAAGTCGCTGCTTGTCCAGTTTTTATTTTGGGGTAAAGCCACTTGCAGCGTGTATATCAGGGATCAACTTAAAAAGTTGGGGGATTGTAGATAAAATAAGATTTTTGCGCTCCAATAATAGACAGGACCTTGGATAAACAGTATCAGGATTTAATCGTAGAGTTTCTACCAGCAGGCATTTTAGAGTATTTTGATCTCAGCGATATAAAGAAGGCTCCTGCCGGTCTTTATATTTATCTGGAGGAGAAAAACCAGTTACCAGAAGAGTTTAAAGGGCAGCCTTATCATTCAAAGGGCTTTTACCCAGAAGTTCAAATAGAAGATTTTCCCATCCGTACCAAGAAGGTATATCTCTGTATAAAACGTCGCCGTTGGGAAGACCCGGCAACAGGTCAGATCCTTACCCGTGACTGGCAATTGGTGCAAACCGGAACTCGCATGACAAAAGAGTTTGCGGCTTTTTTAAAAGAATTTAATCGAATCTTATCCCGTTAGCCCTGTTCAGCTGGGCTATCTATTCCAGGTAGACGGCAACAGATTACAGCAGCAGTACAAGAATCATTTGAGCGATTACCACAGTTGGAACCAGAAAGAACATGCCTCGCAGTGGATGCTGTTCGAGCACAATATCAGTCCTTATCTGAGCATTGACGAAACAGCCTTTTCCAATGGAGACCTATACACTATTGTGACCAATAAGGAAGCCAAGGGCAAGAAAGGCACTATTGTGGCCATGATCAAAGGAACCCAGGCCGACCAGATCATTGATGTGCTGCAAAAGATACCGAAGCGGTTACGCAGCAAAGTGCGCGAAGTGACTGTAGACATGGCCGCCAGTCTGAATCTGGCCGTAAAACGTTGTTTTCCCAATGCACAACGTGTTATAGACCGCTTTCATGTGCAGCAATTGGCTTTTGAAGCTGTACAGGAAACCAGGATTTATTACCGGTGGCAAGCGCTGGAGCAGGAGAACCAGGCCATAGAACAAGCTAGAAAGCAGCAGGTAGTCTATATTCCCCAGGTCCTGCCTAATGGCGACAGCCCGAAGCAATTACTAGCCCGCAGTCGCTACCTGCTATTCAAGCAGCCGCACCTGTGGACTCGCGAGCAGCGACAGAGAGCAGAGCTGTTATTCCAGCACTATCCAGTTATCCACAAAGCTTATCAGCTATCACTTAGGCTGGGAGAAGTATATAGGTCCTGCACCTGTAAAGAACAAGCCTTTAAAAGGCTGGCATTGTGGTACAACGAGGTGGAAGAAGCCGGGCTGCCTTCCTTCAAAACCCTGGCCAGGACCATACAAAACCACTACCTCGGCATCCTGAACTTCTTCAATAACAGAGCCACCAATGCCGCTGCCGAATCTTTCAATGCAAAGATCAAAGCGTTTAGAAATGCGATGAGAGGGGTAAGAGATGTAGAATTTTTCCTTTTTAGATTAACGAAGCTTTATGCCTGAACCTATAAATCCCCCAACTATTTTACTTGATCCTATATCAGCCGGGCCGCCTCATTGATGCGGGTGGTTCGAAGTTGGCAACCGTCGAAAATCAGTTTTTCCGGGAATATCGACCATTATGCCAGAGAGCACTGTATTATATTATTTGCGCTACTAGCCAGTATAATTTTGCGGACTAAATAATTTACGCAATTGTCTACTTTTATCGGAAGAGCAACAAGCATCTAAAAAATATTGAAACCCTTATCAAAGAGATTAGCCAAGCGACTAAGAGCAAAAACGAGGATTTATAACTTCATTTTAGTAAGGGAAGGTCTCTTTGGGCCTTCTCTTTGTAGAACCCGGTTTTCAACAAGGTAATCAATAGAGATAGGTTATTTTTCAATTTAGCACCGATAAGGTCATTCCCCTGGTCCAGGAATGGCAGGCCCGCCCTCAGAAGCTACTATATTGTATTCTGACTGGATGGGATTCGCTACAAATCCAGAGGAAGAAGGCAGGTCGTAAACTGTTGTGTCTATAACATCCATGATATAAATACCTGAGAGCATAAAGGGCCCCGGGTAAGGAGCCAGCTTCCGGTTAGGGCGTATCGGCAAACCTGCAACAAAGGAGAATATTTGATATACTTATTGCCTGTATCGATAATCTGGAAGGCTTTGCCGAAAGCCATCTCAAAAAAGAACCCTTTTTAAGTGATCTAACCTGTACACACATAGTTAGAAGACTAAAAATCTTTTCCCTAACGCTTCCTACCCCTGGCTATCCGGCACTACCTCAAATTGCGCATTCAGCACCAGGCGCGCCTGCAAGGCTTCCCCGCCACCCCGCAGCTGCAGCCCCTTGATCTTTGATGTTTTGCCTTTTGTCAGCAGGTCGGCCACCTGTTTGTCGGTCAGTTTTTTGCCCAGCACCTCGAATGGCAGCTTGAAGCCGCATACCTGGTAGTTTGCGCAGCCATAGGCTGTATTCCCCTTTTTGAGCGGGTGGTTTTTGCATTTGGGGCAGGAGAGGGATGTAATGTCAGGAGGGGCCGGTCTGGCCTTCGGGGTTTTGGCCGGTTTTTCCGGCTCCGGCGGCGCTTCCGGCGCTACACTAATCACCTTGTAGCCGGCTGTCTTTACCTCATGCACAAGGCTGGTGACCATCTGTACCAGTTCCGCCTTGAAAGTATCCGGGGCATATTCGCCCTTTTCGATCTGGCGCAGCTTGCGCTCCCACTGGCCTGTCAGCTCCGGGCTTTTCAGCAGCTCGGATTGTATGGTATCTATCAGGTCTATGCCGGTTTGCGTGGCGTAAATATTCTTTTTCCGTTTCTCGATGTATTTGCGGCGAAACAGTGTCTCGATAATATTGGCGCGTGTGGATGGCCGGCCAATGCCGTTGTCTTTCAGCAGCTCCCGCATCTCTTCATCTTCCACCTGCTTGCCGGCCGTTTCCATGGCCCGCAGCAGGGTGGCCTCCGTAAAAGGTTTGGGAGGAGATGTTCTGCCCTGGTGTACTCTTGGCGTATGCGGGCCGCTTTCTCCTGCTTCAAAAACCGGCAGTATCTTTTCCTCTTCCTCGCCTTCTTTTTTCGGTGTTGCGTCGTTGGCGTACACTTCTTTCCAGCCCGGTTCAATGATCTGCTTGCCGGTTGCCTTGAAGGGCACCTGCCCTACCTTTCCCAGTACAGTGGTATTGGCAATGCGGCATTCCGGGTAAAAGGCGGCAATGAAGCGCCGGGCTACCAGGTCGTAGATCCGTTTTTCTTCCGGGGGCAGCCCGGCGGGATATACCCCGGTGGGAATGATCGCATGGTGATCGGTCACCTTTTTATCGTCAAATACCGTTTTCAGCTTGGGAATGGGCTGCTCCAGCAGCGGCGCTGTCAGGGCTTTGTAGGGTGTCAGGTCCTGCAATATGCCGGCAATCTTCGGGTGCAGGTCTTCCGACAGGTAGGTGGTGTCTACGCGCGGGTAGGTCACCATCTTTTTTTCGTACAGGTTCTGGATATATTTCAGCGTATCATCAGCGCTGTACCCGTACCGTTTGTTGGCTTCCACCTGGAGGGCGGTGAGGTCGAACAGGCGGGGATTGCCCTCCTTGCCTTCCTTTCTTTCAAACGACACTACCTCGAAGGGATGCTGCAGCAGGTAGGCCAGGCCCCGGTTGGCTTTTTCCGGGTCTTTCAGCCGGTCAATAGTGGCTGTGAACTCGGTATCGCGATAGATGGTCTTGAGCTCCCAGTAGTCTTCCTGCACAAAGGCATTGATCTCTTTCTGCCGTTGTACGATCATGGCCAGGGTAGGGGTTTGCACCCGGCCGATAGACAATACGGTTTTGCCCTGTGCAAATTTTTTGGTGAAGAGCCGGGTGGCATTCATCCCCAGCAGCCAGTCGCCAATGGCCCTTGCGCTGCCGGCCGCGTACAGGTTGTCAAACTGTGCGCTGTCGCGCAGCGCAGCAAAGCCGTTACGGATGGCTTCGTCCGTGAGCGATGATATCCACAGCCTTTTTACAGGGGCGGTGCAGCGCGCCTTGAGCAGCACCCAGCGCTGTATCAGCTCGCCCTCCTGGCCGGCGTCGCCGCAGTTGATCACCTCCTCGCATTGCTGCACCAGCTGTTCTATCACAGAGAACTGTTTCTGCACACCTGCATTGTCGATGAGCTTGATGCCAAAGCCCGGGGGCAGGATGGGCAGGTCTTCGAGCCGCCAGTATTTCCAGTGCTCGTAATAGTCATGCGGCTCCTTCAGCGTACAGAAATGCCCGAAGGTCCAGGTTACCTGGTAGCCGTTCCCTTCGTAATAGCCGTCGCGGCGCTGAGCGGCGCCCAGCACATGCGCTATGTCCCTGGCCACACTTGGCTTCTCAGCAATACAAACCTTCATAGTGTCCATTGAAAAGAGGGGCAAATGTCGTAATTTTTTCCGGAGCATGGCTGCATGGAATAGTATATTCCGAACCTGATATTTCAGTAACTTGTTGTCCTCAGATACTTTGTTCCTATGAAAGAAATACCCGATTCCATATTTGATGAGCAGTTCCTTTCTGAAGTGCTGGTGCGGCGGCGGCGCCTGATGCCGCCTGCCCTGAAAATATACGTCTGGTCTTATATGGTCCTTTCCGGTCTGGGATTGTTGCTGTTCAGCATAGGCATAGTAGAGCCGGGCACCTGGCACATGATGACAGACATAACATCACATGAGTTTATGGCAGGTCCGGCCCTTTTGTTATTCGGTGGCGTATTTCTTTTGAACCTGTTCATCTGGCTGGAAAGAAAATGGAGCATCCTGTGGGCGCTGGCAGTAAACGGGTTCACGATCCTGATCCTGTTCATCACGAAATTTCCTTTCATTGACGGAACATCGCCGGTTTACACGAAGCCCTATGTATGGGTAGTGGCCATAACCATTCCCTATCTTGTGCTGTTGTGGCGGATAAAAGACAAATGGGAAAAGGGATGAGTACGGGCAGGATTAAAGGCCGTGGCATAATCTCAGGGCTTCATAAGCCGCATTACAGCCCCCGAAAAAATATCGTTCATACGCCGGCCGCGCCTCCGGCTTAAAAACCTCCTGTGCTGCCTTGCTATGATACTTTAACCGTTCTTGCACCTGGCCCGCATCTTTTACAGGAATGCCGGCAAAGCTGCTGAAGGCGTTCACCATGTTCCTTACGCCATCTGTATAGTCAAAAAAGGAGTTGTAAGGATAACGGAGCCGGCAGATGTCCTGCATTTTCAGGTAATACTGCTCCAGCACATGCGCCGTATAGCGGTTAAAGTCCCCCTGGTAGCGGGCCGGTGCTTCTGTTTTGAGCAATGCAGGGCTGATCATCCCGGGAACAGCCTGTATGCCCCTTCTTTTATCGTGGGAGGCGATCACTTCATCCGGCCTGCGGTATAAAAAGAAAAAGGGTGTTTGCGGAAACCATGCCCGCAGGCATTCGTAAAAATGGATATGCCAGCTGTCCAGCTTTATGATATAGTGGGTTTCGTTACCATTGCGCTGTTGCCCCATTAACCGGATAGCCGCCTGGAACCAGCTTTCGCGGGTGGCGGTGTGGATATCCGCCTGCTTTTCGCCCGCTCTCAGTATCTCGTCCAGCAGGGGCGCTTCTGCCACCACAATATTTTCCGCAGGGGCTGTAAATGCCTGGGACAGCAGGGTAGAGCCACAGCGGGAAACATGGAAAATGAACGCGGCAGGCGCTATGCAGCTCAAAGACCTGCTGGCCCAAACCAGGAAGTCTGTGCTGCTCAGGCTTTCCAGGCGTGACCTTTCTTTTTGCCGGCACCTGCAAACCTGGATGGTCTCATCAAAAAAGGGATGAGTCATCCGCTCTTTTCCCAGGTCCAGCCATTTTACAGTCCAGCCATGCTGCGCGGAGTAGCAGAGCCGGTAGGGTATCCAGCTGGCTATGAAGGAAGGCTGCATCATTTTTTCTCTTTCAGGCTGGCGATCAGTTCCCTGGCCGCTGCAGTGTTCATCCTTTCCAGTTCCGCTATCATGGCAGACCTGGTGGTAGCATCATATTGCCCGGAAGCGCTTTCCGCGGCAAGATCGTAACCATGCGCAGCAAACAGCTGATCTGTCCAGCTGTTCCGTATGCCATCCATTACCAGATGTATCCGGGCAGCAGGTCCCTGGTTGACGATGCTATGCGTGGTGCTGAAGTTGATGTACCAGCATTCGCCGGCCTGCAGCTGCAGCTGCTCTTCCTCAATGGTAAAATAAACACCGGGATTGGTGATAATGGGAATGTGGACCCTGAATGCTCCTTCGTGGTAGGCGCACCCGGGGTCCCGGTGTGGTTTAATAACGCTGCCGGGCGCCAGGGACAACAGGCGTACGGCCTCCTTCTCACATTGCCAGGCATCCAGTATCCCGCTAACATAGGGCATCAGCTGTAGCACAGGCGTGTTCCGGTAATGCCCGCTGGCGTGGGCGTATATATCGTTGCAGGCTCCGCTGGTAGAGCGCAGGGCAATGCTTCGCCAGTCGCCGTTAAAGTCCTGTGTATTGAAGTGCAAGGGCCATTCTTCCTGCAGCACCTGCGCCAGCTCGGCGCGCAGTTTGTCCGTGTTATAGGTGTGGGAAAATTTTATGTGGTTCATAGCAACAGCTGACTATTGTACTTTCCGAATCTTCACCTCCTTTTCAGTGATAACCGTAAATGCTCCGGGAAGCTCATCCCGGTGCCGGTTGATCGCTGCCAGGCAATGCGCCGCCTTATCATAAGGAGGCAGCCCGGCCAGCCGCACCAGCACCACGCCATGATGCGCCTTGCCCAGGCGGTGCACCAGCTCGCCAAAATCTTTATCCTGGGTAATCAGCAGGGCCGCATTTTCATGGGCTATGGCCAGTACTTTATCGTCCCTGATACCAGGGAACTGCTCTGCGATGGACAGGATCTCAAATCCGTTTTCCCTGAGCTTGCGAAAAATAGGCCCGTCCAAGCTTTCGTCGGCAACGAATTTCATGTCGTTACTGATAATGATTAAAAAAATAAACCGGCCCGGGAAGGTACGAAAAAGCAGTAATGTAGCAGCCTGTTTTTTAGTGTGTTGTCAGCGGGCAATGGGGTAAACAGTGTCTGCCCTCAGGCTTTGCGCGGCAAATGCCAGCGCCGCCAGCACAGCTTCCCGCGTAATGTGGGGGTAGGCGGTAAGAATATCGGCGATGGCCTCTCCTGCGGCTAATTTTTCCAGGATCAGCTCAACGGTGATACGAGTTCCTTTAATGACAGGCTTGCCCATCATTATGCCCGGATCGATTGATATGTATTGCTGTATATCCATTGATATTTACAGTATCAAATTGATAAACGTCGTACAAAAATCATGAAATTTTATCAAAACAACCCGTTTTTATTCATGTTGATATATTTGTTATCATTGTGATCGTTTCTTATTTGTTTTGATTGGTTGTTGTATACCGGTTTGCCCTGTACAATATTAAGTCGAATAAGTGAGAAAATGTACAAAAGTCGACTCTAAAATCCGACTATTTCTTTTTTATAAGTGTTTCAGCATGACCCCTCACGACAGACTGAAAGAAATCATAGCACTTTTAAAGAAAACCAGTGAAGAGCGCACCAATGAAGCGATCAGCGAGCGATTGGGATATACGCGCAATTACGTATCGGATATCCTGGGCGGGAAAAAAATAAACAAGCGCTTTTGCAGCAGGTTGCAGCAGAGGTACGGGATCAACGGAGACTGGATAATGACAGGAGCAGGGGAGATGTTGGACAGGACGCAGCCTGCCCACAGACTGGACGACCCGGGCACATCCTACAGGGGAAGAAAAAGAAGATCCGGCTGGGCCGGCGTGCCGGTATTTGATGCGCCCGTATTGTCCATTATCAACGGGGAAAGCGCACCTGTAGACCATATAAGGCTGCGCCGGTTTAAAGACTGCGCGTTCTGCATCCTGGTATCCGGAAACGACATGTGCCCCCGCGTTTGCAATGGCGATTATATATTCTGCCAGGAGATCACCATCAGCGAGATCATCATGGGAGATGATCACCTGGTGCTTACCCATAACGGAGTAGCAATAGCTGCAGGCATATATCCTCCTGATGCAGCGCAGGATCACATCCTGCTGAAGCAGCAGGCATCGTCAAAACCTCCCACAAGCCTTGCGCTGTCAGCTATTCACAAAATATACAGGATCAGGGGAGTAATTAAAACCTTTTAGGTAATATTTGCTTTTCTATATTTGGAGTATAAAATAAATGCTATGTCGCCGCTTATTGAGATCACCGATCCGCGGGTCTTTGATCCGGAAGTAATACTGATAGATGTGCGTGCAGGTGCGGATGCGCGCCAGCGCTACCTGGCAGGCCACCTGCCCAATGCCGTCTTTGCATCGCTGGATGAGGACCTGGCCGGCAAGCCCGCAGACGCTGCTTATGGCGGCAGGCACCCCCTGCCCGCTTTGGCGGACTTTGCCGCTACTTTAGGCAGGTGGGGCGTTACACCGGGCAGCCATGTTATTGTGTATGACGATAAAGCCGCTGCCATGGGCGGCGCCCGCTTGTGGTGGATGCTGCGCGCCATTGGACATCAGAATGTACAGGTGCTGAACGGCGGGCTGAAAGCCGCTACAGACAAAGGCATCAAGCTGAGCACAGCCGATCATCAACCTCAGCCGGCCGCTGCCTATCCGGTGCCGGCAGCATATAAAGGAACAGCAGACATTGATGAAGTAGCCGCTGCTGCGCAAAGTAAAGATCGTGTAGTGATCGACGTACGGGAGGAAGCCCGCTACCTGGGCAGAACAGAGCCGCTGGATCTCATTGCCGGGCACATTCCCGGAGCCAGGAACCTGTTCTATGCCGGCAATATGGGAGCAGATGGCAAATACCTGCCCCCGGAAGAACTGGCTGCGCTTTACCGGGATGCCATGGGTGATGTAAAGCCCCGGGATGTCATTGTACATTGCGGTTCAGGCGTTACGGCCTGCCATACTTTGCTGGGCATGGCCAGCGCCGGCATTACGGAACCCAGGCTGTATGTAGGCTCCTGGAGCGAGTGGTCCCGGAGGGCGCTGCCCATTGCTACGGAGGAAAAGTAGGGAAGGGGGCTATCCATTCCACACCCCTGCTGCTGCCGCTTTCCGCACATAGTCCCGGAAATCTGCCGGCTGCCTGCCCAGCGCCCGCTGCACGCCGTCGCCCAGCTTTTCATTGCGGCCGTCCAGCACTTCGGAAAATAAATAGGTAAGCAGCTGTATATATTCCTGCGGTACTGCCTGCTCGCGCATGGCGGCGGCAAATGTATCCATCGGTATCTGCCCGTACTGCACCGGTCTGCCGGTAACCTCGCTGATGGTGTCCGCGGCTTCCCGGAAGGTGAGCAGGCGGGGGCCGGTAAGCTCGTACAGCTGTTGGTTATGCTTGTCGTCTGTCAGTGCTGCTACTGCTACATCTGCAATATCGTCCACGTCAATGAAAGGCTCGCCCACTTCCCCGGCGGGCAGCGCCACATACCCGGCCATCACCGGTTCCACAAGGTAGCCTTCACTGAAGTTCTGGTTAAACCAGCTGGCCCGCAGAATGGTCCAGTCAACGCCTGCTTGCATAACCACCTGCTCTGCGGCCTGTGCTTCCGGCTCGCCGCGGCCGGAGAGCAGCACCAGCTGCTGTACGCCGTTGTTTACCGCTGTTGTGGTGAAGGCGCGTATAATGTCTACCGCCCCGGGCATGGCCAGGTCCGGCTGGAAGGAGATGTACACACTGTGCATGCCCTGCAGGGCGGGCGTCCAGGTAGCGGCGTCCTGCCATTCAAATTTCGGGCTGGCAGCGCGGGAGCCGCTGCGCACGGGATAGCCCAGGTCGGACAGCTGCTTGTATACGCGGCTGCCGGTCTTGCCGGTGGCGCCCAGAACGAGGATGGTCTTTGCGGTGTTTGTGCTTTGCATGATCCTGATTTTTAACCAAAATTACCGGCGCACAGGGGCATAAAATAGAACAAAGCCGACAGAATGGTCGTTTGCCGTTCGCATAATAGGCGGCTGCCGGTCTGATAATTTCCTGTATATTCAGCCCTCAAAAAAACGTTTTAAACATTTTTTCTACCGACCATAATGAAGCGATATTTACTGGTCCCCTTATTCGGGGCGGTTGTTACATTCACTGTCAATGCCCAGGAGCACAAAACATTAACGGAAAATGATTATGCGCGTGCGGAGCGCATGCTGAGCTACAAGACCGGTCCGCTGGTGGATCGCGCGCGGGTGCAGCCGCACTGGTTGCCGGACGGCCGCTGCTGGTACCGCGTGCTTACAGCGCAGGGAAGCGAATTTGTACTGGTAGATCCCGTCAAAGGCGCCCGCACAGCGGCTTTTGACCAGCAGCGCCTGGCAGCGGCGCTGTCAGAAGCTACCGGCAACACCTATACGGCGCACCGGCTGCCGTTCTATACCTTCCGGTTTACGGATGACGGGAAGGCCATTGTTTTTTACGCAGATGGCCGGCAGTGGAAATGCAGCCTGCAAAGCTACGCCTGCGTGGAAGACAGCTCCACTGCGCCCGCCAGCAGCAAACATACCGTTACTGCCAATGAAGTGCTGTCGCCGGATGGCAAACGAGCTGCCTTCATCAAAGACCATAACCTCTGGGTGCGGGACCTGGCCACCAACCATGCCGTACCCCTTACGACAGACGGTATCCGGGACTTTGGCTACGCTACTGACAATGCCGGCTGGACGCATAGCGATAAACCGGTGCTGCGCTGGTCGCATGACTCGAAAAAGATAGCCACCTTCAAACAGGACCAGCGCAACGTAGGCGATATGTACCTGGTAACCACCAATGTGGGAAGGCCGGTGCTGCACGCCTGGAAATACCCGCTGCCGGGCGATTCCGTAATCATTACCATTCACCGCGTAATTATTGACGTGGACAACCGCAAGGTCATTCCCATACAGGTGCCGCCCGATCCGCACAGGGGCACCTTAAGCGACGATATTTCCAGCAGCGGCACCTTTGATGATGTGGACTGGAGCGATGATAACACCCAGCTGGCTTTTGTGTCCACCTCCCGCGATCACAAGCAGGAAAAGCTGCGTATAGCTGATGCCGCTACCGGCCAGGTGCGGGAAGTAATGGAAGAAATAGTGCCTACCCAGTATGAGTCCGGCCAGGGCGCCATCAACTGGCGCTATCTCAAAAAGTCGAACGAGATCATCTGGTACTCGGAGCGGGACAACTGGGGTCACCTGTACCTCTATGATGCCGCTACCGGCAAGCTGAAGCACCAGATCACCAAAGGCGAGTGGGTGGTAACCAGGCTGCTGAAAGTGGACGAGCAGCGCCGCCAGCTGTACTTTATGGCAGTGGGCCGTGATCCGCGCAATCCTTACTTTGCCCGTTTCTGTAAAATAGGATTTGACGGCAAACACCTCGTGGAGCTAACGCCGGAAACAGGCGACCACGATATTGAGCTGTCTCCCACAGGAGATTATTTCATTGACAGCTATTCCCAGCCGGATGTACCGCCGGTAACGGTGCTGCGCAACCTGGACGGCAAGCTGCTGGTGCAGCTCGAAAAAGCGGATATCTCCCGGCTCACCGCCACAGGATGGAAAGCGCCACAGCCTTTTTCCGTGAAGGCGCACGACGGCAAAACAGCTATTTACGGGTTGATGTTCACGCCTTCCAACCTGGACCCGCAAAAGAAATATCCCATCATTGATTATATCTATCCCGGCCCGCAAGGCGGCAGCGTGGGCAGCTGGTCATTCCAGGCCAGCCGGCGCGATCACCAGGCGCTGGCAGAGCTGGGCTTTATCGTGATAGCGCTGGAAGGTACCAGCAATCCCCTGCGCTCCAAGAGCTTCCATGACATGAGCTATGGTAATATGGCGGAGAACACCCTGCCGGACCAGGTAACCGGCATCCGGCAGCTGGCCGCGCGGTACAGCTATATTGACACCACGCGTATCGGCATATGGGGCCACTCTGGCGGCGGTTTTGCTACCGCGGCAGCCATGTTCCGCTACCCCGATTTCTTCAAGGTGGGCATCGCAGAATCAGGCAACCATGATAACCGGAACTACGAGGACGACTGGGGCGAGCGCTATAATGGCCTGGTCACCGCCTCTGACTATGCGGCGCAGGCAAACCAGCGCTATGCCCAAAACCTGAAAGGCAAGCTGCTGCTGGCGCATGGCCTGATGGACGACAATGTGCCGCCTTACAACACCATGCTGGTGGTGGAAGCGCTGGAAAAGGCCAATAAGGATTATGACCTGATCGTATTCCCCAACGCCCGGCACGGATATGGCGAGTACTCGCCGTATATGACACGCCGCCGCTGGGATTATTTTGTACGGCACCTCCTGCATGCCACGCCTCCCAAAGAGTACCGGCTGAAAGCCACGCCAGATCCGCGCAATTAGCGCCGGGCAGCGCATGTATAAGCAACCGGGCAGGCGACGCTGATCGCCTGCCCGGTTTTTTTTAGCTGCGCAGCATATCATCCCCCGCTTTTCCCCGCATCGCCAGTATCTCCCGCAGCTGCGGCAGTGCTAACGGCGCCTGGCATACGACAAGTGGAATATTGTCTGCCAGGGGATTGTGCCGGATGCTGTGCACATAGTCCGCGTGCACGTTCTCCAGCGTGGTCACATGCAGCAGGAGCATGTCCGGGTGCTGCCGGCGTATAAGACCTGTTAGGGCGCAGATATCCGCGATGTCGGTCCGGATGGAAGGTTGCAGGGTATGTATACAATTTTGCAGTAATAAAAGATGTTCATAGCTGTTACCAAGTAAAATGATATAGGTTATCTGGTATAACATGCCTGCTGGTTGTGGTATTTTGAAGGAAGATGGCCACTTTTGGGCGCAATATTTGTTGTTGCGTTCAACATGAGGATACAATCGGGTTTAATGCATAGTAATATTCCAAAATCGAACGCTAAAGTTACATTTTGCCCCGGAATCAAAATACACTGATAAATCATTTTAAATTGTTATCCGATAGTCTTTTATTTGCATTTTAATGGCCGGATTTGATCTTCTTAAAAAGATTGTGATTATTATGACTAATGCTAATGTTAATCAGGACCTGACACATATTCTACTGGCGGAAGATGATGATGACGATTTCCTGATCTTTTCCCTGGCAATTGACGAAATAACATCGGTAAGAGTGGTGCTGACCAGGGCGGAGAAGGGGGACATATTGATGAAACTATTGAATGAAAAGCACCCTGACCTCTTATTCCTGGATCTGTTAATGCCCTGCCGGGACGGCCGCCAGTGTATAAAGGAGATCAGGGCCAACAAGGAATTTGACTCCCTGCCCGTGATCGTGTATTCGTCCCTGAGCGACCTGGAAAGTATAGAGTTCTGTTACCGTGAAGGCTCCAACCTGTATGCAAAAAAGCCCACTTCACTGACCGAGCTGAAAGATATCCTGGAGCGGATCTTTGCTATTGACTGGAAACGAATGCTGTACTTCCCGCCCATGTCCCAGTTCGTGATCAACGGCTGATCTTTTCCCCTGCCGTCCCCTTCCTGTATTTTACACTTTATGGGCTTTGTACCGCCGTTGGGCGTACTCCGTGGTGCCATGCCGCCGGACCGGAGCCCTGCATTTCCGAGGAGGAACGGTCAGCCGGCGATACAGGAGCAGGTGTATTCCTCCCCCGCATGCTACAACGCTACCTTGCGGGCGGCATCCTGCAGCACCAGCACCCAGTCCTGCCCGTAGCCGGTAGCCGGTGGCGTGAATTTCCGTTGTCCAATATTTTCCACAGTACCTGTAGGCTGGTAACGCCCGGTCCTGGGATCGTACCAGCCTGTGCTGAGCGTACGGCCGCTTATTTTGCCCAGGTTCACGGTAAAAGGCCTGCCGGCGCAGGTATAGATGTAGGCATAGTCGCGGCCGCGGGTAGCCTGTACACGTTGTGCCGGGGGGAGATTATTCTCCACAACCAGGGACTGGTCCGGTACCCGGTCCGTAAGGGGATTGGCTTCCATCAGCCGGCGCACATACCGCATCTGCTGCGCCCCCGGCAGGTCCATGGCCTGCTGCCAGTATACGTGCGGCCCGTTCTTCCCTTCATGGTCCGGGGAGTAGAACTGCCAGATATCGTGGCAGCCGTAGGTGTGGCCAAAAGCGCCGGCAAACAGGTCCAGGTAGGCGTACTGCCTTACATCATAGGCGCTGGAAGTGCCCAGGTCTTTGGCGTTGAAGCAAACGGGATGGTCTTCATACAACGGCTCGCCGTCCAGCACGGGCTTTGGAGGAGACATCCGGTAAACGGCCTGTATCCTCTCATACACCGGTGTATGGCGGCAATGCCCGTTCTGGAACATGTTGAAGCTCAGCCACTCGTCCTGGTGGAACCAGGTGGCAGAGCCCAGGGGCCGGGGCTGTGGGTGAAAGGTGATCACAGGCGGATGCGCATGGGCTGTTCCTGCCAGTATGCCGGCTGCCATATGCCGCCAGATGGCGATATGCGTTTCATTTTGCGGGTTGCGGTCGCCGCCCAGTATCCAGACGATATTCCTGCGGCTGCCATAGCGCTGCCCCAGCCATTTGCCATAGGCTTCGGCATTCTGCGGGTTGAATATTTCAGGCCCCTTGCCCCAGGAGGCTTTCCATACCTTGTCGCCCCAGGTGGGCAGCAGCCCTATTACCAGGCCCAGGCTGTCCGCTTTGCTGATAATGTGATCCACGTGTTCAAAGTAGGCCTCGTTGGGCCGGGCGGGATCGTCCTGTAGTAATGGTACTTCGCCATATGCGTTCGGCGTATGCAGTCCATCAAACTCCGCCAGTATCACCGCCTGTATCACTGTAAAGCCCTGCGCTGCGCGGTGCCGGAGGTACAGGCCGGCTTCCTCGCGGTTTAGCCGGTGAAACAGCTCCCAGGCCGTATCGCCCAGCCAAAAGAAGGGACGGCCGTTGCGCAGCAGGTAGCGGTGATTGTCACTAACGGTGATCTGGGCGGATAGCGTGAAAGCATAGCAGCACAGGAATGCTGTTATCAATACGGGTCGAAGCATCGTGGAATGATTTTACCCGTATAAAATAAGCAAAATTCCTGTGCCGCTCAATGCCTTATTCCTGCAACGTTAATTTGATGCTGTCCGCTTTTTCCAGGTGCATGCGTACCTTGGGCAGGTACTTGCTGGCATAGTCCCGGAGCTGTTGCAGGTCCGCGCTGCCGGCCATGGACTCCAGCAGGGCAATGGTGTGCTGGTGGTCCTTGATCTGCCCGTTGATGTAGGCTGTGTCAAAGGTGTAGCCTGATAAGGTCTGGAGCCGCTGCTTCATGGCCATATGCGCGGAATCCGGCTGCTGCGGAAGATCTACTTCCCATATATCCCCCAGGTCTGCCATTTCCTCCTGCGCCGTGGTATGGTCCTGCACCATCATCTGCCCGAACATCCGGACCCCGCCGTTTGCGGAGATGGAATCGGCCACCCGGCCCATTTCCACTTCCGCTATGTTGCCATAGGAAACCTGCACCATGAACGATCTGTCCTCTTCGGAGATAATGGGATTGTCAATATCATCATCATCGTCACTGCAGGCTGCAAAAAAGAGTGCGCCGGTTACCAGGTAGCCTGTCAGGAATAGCTTTGTTATTTTCATGTGATACGGTTTTACCCTCCTGTGGCAAAAGGCATGCAAGTGCAGGCGTGCCCGGCTTTCAGGGCAGCAGTAATCCGTACATTTTCAGGCGCTTATAGCAACAGACCCTGCCTGCTGCCTGCAGGGCCTGTTTGCACAAATAGAGGAATCCGGCGGTAGCAGTGTAGAATGTGTTACCTGCTGATGCATGCTCCGGCGGCGTAACGCCTTTGCAGCGCAGGTACAGCACGGCCTGCCGTGGTGATGGGTAATGTGATCCAGGGGGCATAAAAACCTGTCAAGGCATCGTTGTTCTGCTTACTGTCATTCAACGTATCTGCAGGGCCGTTGCAGGCTGCTGGTTGTACTCCGGCCGGGAGGTGCGGCAGTCCGTGCACCGGTATTCAAGATCCGGGATGCGGCAAAAATCCGACTAGTACAGCGTATGGACATCGGCGTTCCTGAAGTCAAGGAAACAAAAAAAGGATCTCACGTTGCCCCCATGAGATCCTTTAAAACTAACTAGGTGAAAATGGAAGCAGGTAAGAATACCTGCCTGAAACCCTTAAATGATGCTTGTTAAAGTTAAGGAACTAAAAACGGCGGGTAGTTAAGCAGACGTTAACTGAAGCATGATTCTGGCGTTATCAATATACAACGATTGTATTACAGACACTTATGTCTGTTTTTATATTTTTACCGGTCTGTATATCTTTTAGCAGGCCCAGGTTCTCTTACCCTTGTATGAGTGTTCGTTTATATCTGTTGATGATATTGCTTTTCCTTGTTCATGCCGCGTTTGCCGTAGCAGACACGCCCCGCTATGCCGTACAGCATTTTACGGACGAGAACGGCCTTCCGCAAAACAGCGTGAAGTTTATCGCCCGGGACAGCGCGGGATTTATATGGCTGGCTACGGAAAACGGGCTGGTGTGCTATGAAGGCCATAACAGCTTCCGCAGCTTCGGTAAGAACGAATTGGGCACCACTACCAGTCGTATCAGCTACCTGTTTCCCGGAGCGGGCGGTAACGGGCTGTTTGCCAGGATGGATTTCCAGGAGGTGATCCGGATCAGCAACGGTAAAGCCGGGTTATTTGAAAAAACCGCTTTCGCCGCAGATACCTATGAATACCTGGCCTACCGGGGTGCAACGGACACTTATGCCATCATCGGGCTGCCCAATGTTTTTGCCCACGATATTGAGCAGGAGGTGAAGCGCTACATGATCCCTACAACGGGAACCTCCTGTTTTTTGATCAGCAGGGACAGCATATCGTTTATGCGAGACCATCGTAAAATATATGGCCTGCAATACCCGGTGCGCTCTTTCTGGAAGTTCTTTACACTGGATAGCCGCCTGTATCACCTGGATGAGGGCGGCCGCTTCGCGGTGTTTAACAGGGATACGGTGGAGCAGGTGACCCTCTCCGGCGATATTCTGCAGGCTCCCGGGTATCAGGCCCGGAAGGAGCATATGAAGCTCTACTGGAACTTTGCCGCCGGCCAGGTATTTATTTATCTGGACAGCGCCTGCTATGCGCTGCAGCCAATGCAGCACAACTGGTTATCTACCCGGCTGGTAGCCCGTAACCTGGATTTTGAGTCCAACCGGGTGGTGTCTGTTTATTACGATGCCCCGCGCCAGCGCGTTTTCCTGGGCAGCGCTACAAAGGGGCTTTTTGTTTTCACCAGGCAGCAGTTCCATACCCTGCACAGCCGCCTCCCCCATGAGGATGAAGTATATTACGGGCAGGCGTTAAGGGGGACAGATACGATAATAACGCCCCAGGGTGCGATTTTTACGGCCGCCGGCCCTGCAGGCCTGCTGCCGCTCATCAGGGAAAAGAACATGGCCAGGGACAAATACAGCATGGTGGTGGACCGGCAGGGCAATATCTGGCACAAGCATAGAAAAATGCTGCGCAAATTCAACAGCACCGGCACCAGGCTGCTGTGGCAATGGAAGGCCCCGGGGCATATCAACCTGGTATATACCGGAGCCGCGGGCCGGCTATGGGTAGGAACAAGGCTCAACGGCTTATACTGCCTGTCTGTCACTGATACAGATCCCGTGGTGTCCAGGGTGGCCAGGCAGCCGCTGAATATATCCTGGATACAGGAAGAGGCACCGGGCCTGGTATGGATAGGTTCCGAAGAGGGACTGTACCGCATGCAGGTGGCTACCGGCCGGATGGACACTATTCCCGGCCTCACTGACAAATATATCCGCAGCCTTGATCTTTCGCACCCCGGTGAGGCCTGGATCACCACTTACGATGACGGGTTCCCGCTTCCCGCTGGACCGGAACAAGTACCTGGCCACCGCTCATTGTATGGTGGCGGATAATAAGGGATACTACTGGATCACCACCAACCGGGGACTTTTCCAGGTATCCCGGCGCGATCTGCTGGCCTACGCGGACAAGGAGCAGGACTATGTATATTACCAGTATTATGGCAAGGAGAACGGGTTTAACACCAACGAGTTTAACGGCGGCTGCCAGCCCTGCGCCGTAAAACTGGGCGATGGCCGCATATCCCTGCCTTCGCTGGACGGGCTGGTGGTTTTTGACCCTGCCGGTATTCATCCCGATCTGCCTGACAAGGGCCTGTATATAGATGAGGTAACGCTGAACGGGCAGCCCACAGCCTGCAGGGATACCCTGCAGCTACCGCACGCTTTCCGGCAACTGCAACTGCACCTGGATATTCCCTATTTCGGAGACCCCCGCAACCTGCATGTATCCTATTCGCTCATTGGCAAGGGGCAGGATACGGTGTGGTTGCCCGTTGGGGAGCGCTGTACTTTGTCTTTCCCCACGCTTTCTGCAGGTACTTACAGCTTGCTGATCCGGAAAATAAACGGTTTTGGGAAAAATAATTATACCGAGCAGCGTTTGTTGCTGATGGTGCAGCCCGCCTATTATGAGGCCCTGTGGTTCCGTTTACTGATATTGCTGGTATTGGAGGCCGGGGTGATAATATATAGCGGGATGCGTACCCGCCATATTAAAAAGCAGAACCAGTTGCTGGAATCCCGTGTGGCTGCCCGCACCGCCGAGCTGGAGGCTACCATGCGCTCCCTTTCCCTTTCTGAAAAAAGGCTGCGCCTGCAGACCCTTACGCAGGAGCGGCTGATAGCTGCCATTACGCATGATATTAAAACGCCTATGAAGTACCTTATACAACTGGCGGGCAATATATCATGGAAGGAGCCGCAGGAGCTGGAGCCGGAAATGATCCGCAGGAGCGCAAAGGCTATCTATGACGCTTCCTATCGCATGTACTACCTGATAGACAACCTGATCCAGTATATAAGAACGCATGTCAGGAATGAGTGCAGGGTGGACGAGGAATTTGACCTGCATGAGCTGTTGGAGGAAAAGCTGGACATATTCAGCAGCATCGCGGAATCCCATGATACCCGTATTGTGAATAATGTATTGCCGGACCTGCCACTGGTCGGCAATTACCAGGTCCTGGCCATAGTGCTCCACAACCTGCTGGACAATGCCGTGAAGCATACCCATAAAGGCATTATCCAGTTGTCTGCCGCCCGGAATAATGGCAAGGTGACCATTACGGTGGAAGATACCGGCCCGGGGCTACCCTGGCCGCTGCTACACTGGATCAATAACTACCATTATATTGCCGGGCAGCCGGAAGAGGCGCTGCCACCGCATAGCGGCCTGGGGCTGATCATTGTGCTGGAGCTGCTGGAACTGGTGAACGGGCGGTTAACGGCAGAGAACAAGCCGGATAAGGGGGCGGTCATCAGCATTGATCTGAAGGCCTGTTAGCCGACCGGGTTGGTATTATAGAGCCTTACCTTTTCTGCCAGCTCTATAATATTGGAGGTGCCCATTTTCTCAAATATCCGGCTTTTGTAGGTGCTTACCGTGGTGATCTGCAGGTGCAGCATGTCTGCAATGCTGCCAATGTTCTCACCTTTGACCAGCAGGTTCATTACCTCTCTTTCCCTGGCGGACAAGGCGGTTAGCGGGTTTTCTGCCAAAGGAGGGTGCGGGTGCTGCAGCCGTGCCAGTAGCTGGTCCTTTACCGTGGCGCTGATGTATTTTTCACCGTTCATCACCGTGCGCAGCGCCGTTCTTATTTCTTCCTCGGGAGAGTGCTTAACCAGGTACCCGTCGGCCCCGGCCTGTATGTAATTCAGGGCAAACAACTGTTCTTCATACCCCGAGAACATCAGTATCCTGATACCGGGCTGCCTTAGCCGCAGGGCGTTTATCATCTGCAGGTTGTTGCCACCCGGAATATTAATATCCAGTATCAGCAGGTCAAACCGGCGGGTTTCCAGCTGCGCCAGGGTCTGGTCCAGTGTCCCGGCCTCATATACCTGAGCATTCAGGAACATGCTTTTTACGACGAGCAGGATCCCAAGCCTTACTATGGTGTGGTCGTCTGCAATGAGTACGGTGTTCATAGGTTTATGGGCAGAAGGTATATCTGTACAGCTAAGATATAGCATGTTGCTAATTATCCATATAGTTTTTTTGTAGTATAAATACTACAATTATTCGGAAGAACTACTACAAGCGTATGCAGCGGTATTGTCGAAATTAGCTCTCCGAGAGTTGTTCAGTAACCTTTTTTGATAACCACAACATTTTCCTATGGGAGATTTTACCCGACCAGTACTGTTGCACATGCAGCCTGGTTGTAAGCTATCCGGTTTTATAAGTATGTAGTAACCATATCTGGATACCGCTTTTTTGAGACCCGTACCGGGCCCCTTTTCCGATCTGCCGTAGCCTGCGGCAGGGCGGAGCAGACCCTTTTTACCCAATTCTATAGCCATGTCCCGTTCAAATTCTATTGCACCTATTATCCGTTCTTTCCGCAAAAGCTGTAAATGCCTGCTGTTACTGTCGTTTGCTATGATGGCTGTTGCTGCGGCAACGGCCAGTACCTTCCCGGTCACCAATACCAATGATGCCGGGCCCGGATCGCTAAGACAGGCCATACTGGATGCGAACGCCGCAGGGGCAGGCCCGCACAGCATTGTGTTCAATGTGCACGGGCAGATCACGCTGCTGTCGTCGTTGCCCATTATTACCGTGAAGAAGCTGACAATTGACGGTGAGAACCGGATTACCCTCAATGCTACGGGTCCAAACGGCATCGTCAATCCTTTTACTATTAACGCGGACAGCGTCACCATACGCAACTTTACCTTAACCAACAACGGCGACATTGATTTTGACATATTTGCCAACAGGACGGGTATTACAATAGAGAACATCAACACCTACAGTACAGTAGGTAATTACCTGAATTCCGTGGCGAGGATAAGAGGAGCCTCTACGAACCTTACCTTCAGGAATATTACATCCACAGACGTGGAGCCCTGTAGCAGCAGCACAACCAACCTCCATATTGGTCATGCTTTTTACTTTACCGGCGGGGTGCAGACCAACCTGGTGATGGACAATATACAGCTAAGCACGGCCGGCAATACCCGGGGCTGCCAGGCAATTGCATTTGTAGATGCGGGTATTAACGGCTGGACCTTTACCAACAGCAATATCAGCGGCTTTCAGCACGCCATCATGCTGAATCACACGGCAGGGGCGGTAGAAACGGCCAATAATGTGCGCCTCGATAATGTTACTGTAGACTCTTTGCACGGCGGCGTGTCTTTAGGCTTTTACTCGGATTTTATCAGCACCAACATCACTATCAATAACAGCACCTTTGACCTGGGTAATCCCTTTGGAACGGACAATGGCAACTATGCCATCCGTTTTGATAATACTACTAATGGCATTACGCTGGACAGCGTAGTGGCAAAGACGCCAGCATGCGTGGTATCTGGTTCAGGGGGGCTGCCAGTAACATTAATATTGACCATACAACGGTTAAAACGCCCAGTCCTGGTGAAAACAGTACGTATGCCGATGTGCAGATGATCCGTTTTGACGCAGCGGCCAATACCGTCAACATCCGCAATACCATTGTGGATGCGGACGTGGCGGGTACCACCAACGACGCGGAGTTTGGGATCGTATTCGGAGGAACCATGACAGATGTAACATTTGATCATGTTACTGTGAATGAATGTGATAATGATGGCGTACATATAGCCCAGGCAACCAACAACCTCCAGATCACCCACTCAAGGTTTACCGCCAACCTGGACGGCATTGAGTTCTACAATAATGTAGCCCGCAGCAATGTAGATATTACCAACTCTTTATTTGCCAACAGCACCCGTTCCGGTATGGTGATCAACGGCGCCAATGCCACTACCGATATAGACCTTACAGGAGATACGGTGGTGAATAACGCCAGCAACGGTATCTGGTTTTACGGCGGCGCAGGCGTTACGGATGTAATGATGACGGGTTGCGTGGTGCGTGAAAATGGTGGCGCCGGTGTTTACAATGCAGTGCCCAACAAGGTGATCATTACCGGCAACTCCATTTATAATAATACCGGGGCCGGCATCAGCCTGCCGGGCGGCAACTGCAGCTACACCGCTGCTGCCGCCAAAGTGCCGGTGCTGGTGTCTTCCAGCAGCCTGGGTGGAGGGCAGTACCAACTGCAGCTTACTATTCCAAACATAACCGCCGGCGCGCAATACACGGTAGATATTTACGCCAATGATCCCGCTACGAGCAAAACGAGTGGACAATATTATGTTACCACTTTAACGGGCCTGTCTGCCGGCACCTCTATGCAAACCGTTACCTACAATACAGGTCCCGGCGCTACCGGCCTCGGTTTCTGGACAGCCACCCTGCGCATACCGGCCAATAACTGCGGCACTTCAGAATTCAGCAACAGCATACCCATGAGCTTCAGGGGGCCGGCCTGCGTAAATAACGGCATCCTGGCCTGGTTCCGGGCCGACCAGGCTGCCAGCGGCAGCAACTGGGGCGATATCAGCGGCAACGCTAACCACATGACCGCTATAGGCGACCCGGAAACCACCACCGGCCTGGTGAATTTCAACCCAGCCTTCTATTATGATGGCAATGATGTGCACCAGGTGCCTGCTGCTGCAGGCGTTACCGGTGCCTACACCCTGATGGGCATGGCGCAGCTGGAAGGCTCGCTCACCGGCCGGGTGTTCACCAGTTCCACCGGCAACAAGCTGTTTGGCTGGCATAGCAACCTGGAGAACCGCCTGTACGTGGAAACGTGGATCAATGCCGGTAATGCCATTACCGCAAAAGGAAAGCTATATTCCTTTGAGCGTTCCGCTACCGGCAGCTATGCATTCAGCGGGAACGGAAAAGTATTGTCTGCCGGCGCGTCGTCCAATGCCACAGCATGGACCATGACCGCAGGCGGCCTGCCCACCGGCGAATATTCCAAAGTATTTGTGCCGGAGATGTTTATCTATAACCGCGATCTTGCAGATGACGAAATACAGCGCATAGCATCCTACATGGCGCTGAAATACGGTATTACGCTCAACAACGGCGCTACGGATTATATAGCCAGCGATGGCGCCACACAAATATGGACCGCCGCAGGCAATACCGGTTATGGCCGGCGTATTACCGGCATAGGCCGCGATGACTGCACCATGCTGAACCAGCAGCAGTCGCTCAGCCAGGACACCGGTATGGTGACCATTGCCCTGGGCGATGCCATTGCCGCTTCCAACGCAGCCAATACCCATACTTTCACACAGGATAAAGCATTCCTGGTTTTCAGTGATAATGGCGGCAGCACCAGCTACTTCACGGCTGTAAGCGGTACCAGCGTTACACACCGGATGGCCCGTGTATGGAAAGTGCAGAAAAGCGCTGCCTGGGATAACAGCCAGCAGGTGACCCTGCAACTGGAGGCCGGCATGCAGGACAATTACCTGCTTATCAGCACAGATGCTGCTTTCGGTACCATTACCCGCGAACTGCAACTGAGCAGCACCGGCACGGTAACCCTTTCCAGCGCCGACCTGGCTGACGGTGTATACTTCACTTTCGGCAAACAGCAGCGGTTCCCCGGCGGGGTAGCGACAGATCTGCAGGCATGGGTAAAGGCCGATGCCGGTATAACGGCTGTTGACAATAATGTCAGCAGTTGGACCGACCAGGCGGTACAGCGAGAATGGAACAAAGCACGTGCGAATGTGGTGCTCCCCTGGCAGGCGAACTCCATTAACTATAACCCGACCGTCAATTTCGCGGGTAACAGTTATTTTACGGTGCCCAGGTTTACCGAGTCTTATACCCAGGGCGAAGTGTTTTCCGTGCAATTCTCTCACCTGGCAGCTAATTCCACTACTGCCAGCTTCCCCTTTGAATTTGGCGGTAACCCCGCTTCCCTTACAAACCAGCACTATCATTACAGTAACGGAAATCACTATACCCACTTTGGCATCACCACCCGACCGGGCTTCTCATTGGGAGGCATCAACATGCAGCGGGCCCATATATTAAATAACTGGAGCGCTCCCGGCAACTGGGCGCTGAACTTCGATGGTAAAACAATCGGCAGCAGCACTGCCCTGACCGTTTCTTTCAGCAGAGGAGCGGCTGGTAACACCGCCATTGGCGCGGGGCATAACTCCATCTTCAACGGCCGCATTGCCGAAGTGATCCTGTACAACAGGCGGTTAACGGATGCAGAGCGCATACAGGTGAACAGCTACCTGGCCCTGAAATACGCCCTCACACTCAGGAACGCCGCAGGCAACATGACCGACTACATTGCCAGTGACGGCAGCACCCGGATGTGGACGGCGTCCAAGAATACCGGCTACGGGGAGCGCATCACCGGCATCGGCAGGGATGACAACGGCACATTGCTGCAGAAGCAAAGCCGCTCACAGGTGGACGGGGCCAATGTAAGCATTACCGTAGGCACCGGCTTTGCTCCTTCCAACCGGGACAACCAGCATGCGATTGCCAATGACCTTTCTTTCTTCACCTTCAGCGATAACGGGGCGGCAACCGGCTACACCCAGGCCGTTACCGGACTGGGCAATGTAACCCTGCATATGGCGCGCATATTTAAAATAGACCGCACCAACTGGGCAGCAAGCAAGATCAGGCTGGCGCTGATGGGAGCTGACAGTACCAAATATCTGCTGGTGAGCAGTGATGAAACCTTTGGTGCAGGGGACCAGGCCTACCGCCTGGATGAAAGGGGCCTGGTAACGCTGGACAGCGATCTGCTGCCGGACGGCGCCTATTTCACCTTTGGCGATACACAGCGCGGCCCTGCCGGCGTAGCCGCCGGCCTGAACGTATGGCTCCGGGCAGATACCGGTATAACAGGCGGCAGCAATGTCACCCGGTGGACGGAGATAGGGCCTTCCGGGCGTGCATGGCCCAAGGTCAATACGGCGGTAGCCGCATGGAAGCCGGCTTCCTTCAACTTTAACCCGGGTATAGCCTTTGCCGGCGGCACCTATTTCACGCTGCCCCAGTTTGCGAATGCCATGACAGCCGGGGAGATATTCTCTGTACAGTTGTCCAACGTGGGGAACACGACCGCTGCTACCAGCTATCCGTTTGAATTTGGCGGCACTTATGCCAGCAACCAGTCCGTATATACCTGGAGTAACAATAACCACTATACGTATTTTGGCTCCGGCACTGCCCGCAGGAACTTTGCCTACCCGGATATAGTAAATGCACGTAACCCGCACATGCTGAATATCTGGAGCGCCACCAATGACTGGGCAGCCGGTATAGATGGCAAGGTGCTGCTAACGGCCAATGCAGTAAGCTTCGCTTCCGCACCTGTCAAGAATTATATCGGGGCCGGCCATAACGCCGTATTTAATGGAGATATCTCTGAAGTGATACTGTATTCCCGCAAGCTGAGCGAACTGGAACGCCGGCAGGTACAGTCCTACATGGCCCTCAGGTACGGGCTTACGCTGGGCGTAGGCACTCCCGTGGACTATATCGCCAGTGATGGCGTCACCAAAATGTGGGAAGCAGCCACCGGCGGCAGCTATGCCCGGCATATCACCGGTATTGGCCGTGATGACAGGGGCATGCTGTACCAGAAACAATCGCTGAGCGCAGATACCGGTATTGTGACCATCGCGGTGGGTACAACTGTGGCCCTTTCCAATCAGGCCAATACAACCGCTATTACCAATGACCTCTCCTTCTTCACCTTCGGCGATAATGGCGGGGCTACTACCTACCTGACCCCGGTGAGCGGTATTGCCGGCGTGAACAGCCGCATGGCCCGCATTTTCAAAGCGCAGCAGTTCAACTGGACAACCCAGGATATTACCCTGCAACTGGATAAAGGCGGCAACGCGGAAACCTACCTGCTGGTAAGCGCGGATGAGACCTTTGGCGCCGGAGATGCTGCCTATATATTAAATGAAGATGGCGCTGTTACGATCAGCAGCAGCCTGTTGCCGCATGGCGCCTATTTCACCTTTGCCAGGGAAACAAAAGGACCCAATGGCGTGAGGGATGGTATCACCTTCTGGCTACGCGCCGATGATGGCAGGTCCAGCGGCAGCCGGTGGAGTGACTACAGCAATTTCGGCAATAACGCTTTCCAGGGCGTGGTAAGCGGTCAGCCCGTGACGGATGCGAGGGGGCTGAACTTCAATTACAGCTTCAGGTTCGATGGCACGGACGACTTTTTGGATATTACCACCACCCGCCTGGATCCTGCTACTTCTACTATTTTTGCCGTTGCCAGCAGTCCAGGTTATAATGCAGTGAGAGAGCTGATCGGTGGGGGCGCAGTGGGCTCGCCTCATGGCATGGAGTTCCGGACCACGGATGCAGCCAGGTTACATTACCTTGAAAATGCAGCGGCGCTTGGCGGTGTGGTAGGCCTTAAAACGCTCCTGCCTGGCAGGCCATATATTTTCAGCGTTAGCCAGTCCAATGGCACCAATGGTGTGCGCCTGTTTGAAAATTATGCGCTTGATGCCCAGGGTACCATTAATTTAACCCCCGATAATGCCAATCTAATTTCCATAGGCTCCCGCACCACAGCTGCCAGGGGATTGTACTGGTTAGGCAGCATGAGCGAAGTGATCGCCTATGACCGCGTATTGTCTGATGCCGAACGCCAGTCCGTAGAATCCTACCTGGCAATTAAATACGGTATTACACTGAACGATGGCACCACTAACTACCTGGATACGGAAGGCTCATCCTACTGGACGGCGGACGCCACTTATAAATACCGTATTACCGGTATAGGCCGCGATGACGCAACCAGCCTGAACACCAAGCAGTCTCTGGGCGTGGATACCGGCTTTGTGACCATTGCCCTGGGCAGCAGCATTGCCATTACCAACGAACAGAATACGAATACGATCACCAACGATAGATCTTTCCTGGTATTTGCGGATAACGGACAGCAGGCTATCAGTTATACGGAGACCGTGTCTGCATCCAATGCCACCCGGCGTTTGCAGCGTGTATGGAAGGTGCAGAAAACCAACTGGGCGGACCAGGATATTACGCTGAAAGCCAATATTACCGGTACTGACAGGTATCTGCTCATTAGCACCACCCCTGATTTTACTACCATAACGGAGGAACTGCCGCTGGATGCCAATGGAACAGTTACGCTTAACAGCAGCAGCTTCAATAGCGGCGCTGTTTATTTCACCTACGGCGCTGTTGTAAAATATCCCGGCAATGTAGCCGCTACCACGCTTTGGCTGCGCGCGGATGATGGTACGGTAAGCCCGGCCTCCTGGATTGACTATACCGGCAATGGCATGATTGCCGCGCAGGCAGGTGCCGCCAGCCAGCCGGTGCTGGAGACAGGTACGCTCAATTTTAATCCAGCCCTGAAATTTGACGGGGTGAATGATTTCCTGCAGATCCCGCAGGCATCCATCAGCGGAAGGTTCCCTGCAGGCAATGCTGCAAGGACCCTCATCGGGATAGGCGTCTCCGTTTCCAATGCTGCAGATCAGGCCCCCTTTACCTATGGTACGTATATTGCTAACCAGAGCTCCGGGTTTAGAAGATCAGTTGCTGAAGAAGCCGTGTTTGAAGGACATACAAATACCTACAACGTAATTGGCCCCGCCGCTTCCTTCCCTGTGAACAGGATAACGCTCTTTAGCGGCCGCTATACGGGAGGAGCTTCAGGAACCGCCACGCTGTACACCAATGGAACAAATCAAATTGCCAGCGGTACAAAGAACTGGAATACGGTTATCTCCGCAGAAGGCGCCCAGGTGGGTAAGTATGTGGGGGAAGCCCGCCAGTGGAACGGCCGTATTGGTGAGCTCATCGTTTACAACAGGAATGTTACGGATGCCGAGTTCCTGCGTATCAACACCTACCTGGCAGTAAAATATGGGATCACTTTAGATCAAACCAGTCCTACCAATTATGTAAATACAAATGATGGTGTGGTCTGGGATGCTGCCCTGAACGCCGGTTACCATAATAATATTGCCGGCATCGGCCGGGATAATGCGGAAGACCTTGACCAGAAACAGTCCCGCAGCATCAATGCAGGCATGCAGTTAGCCATTGGCCTGGGTAGCCTTGCAGAAACAAACCAGGACAATACCAACCAGTTTGCTGCCGACAGATCCTATCTTGTTTGGGGCGACGACGGCGCCAGCACCCTGTTCAAGACCGCGCTGACCGGCCATTCCGTGGTGAACTATCGCATGGCCCGCGTATGGAAGGTGCAGGAAACCGGCACCGTAGGTATGGTACAGGTGGCCGTGCCTTATGATGCATTGCCCAACGCCAAGGAAACTTATCTCATAATCAGCAGTGATGCTACGATTGATGGCTCGGATACTTTCTATCCATTAACAGAAATAACCCTGAATGGGGTGAAACACTACGCCGCCACAGTTGATGTAGTTAACGGACAGTACTTCAGCTTCGGCGCTTATATGAAAGCGCCCGGCGGTGTAGTGGGCACCACCCTGTGGCTCCGTGCAGATGCCGGCACATCCAGCACTGCGGATAATACAGCTATTAACGGCTGGACAGACTATGCGTCTGAACTGAACAACGTAACGCAGGCTACCGCCGCCAACCAGCCCCTGTATCTCAATAATGGAACAGGTAACATTAACTTCAACCCGGTTGTGAAATTTGATGGAGTGAATGATGGAATGATAGGCAACTCGATATTCAAGACCGGTACCTATAACGGCGCCGCCGCTTTTGTAGTGAACAGCCAGGTGAGGCCTACCAACAACTCCATTTTCTCGGAGGGTCTGGTCGGTTCCAATGTCTTCTTTAACCTGCATAGCACCTGGGGAGATAATGCAGTGTACTGGGACCCGCCTTACCCGGCTAACCGGCTTACATACAATGCCGGGAATATCAACAACCAGGTCAACCTCTGGACAGCCACCAGCAATGTGACCCTCGCATCCAACCGCCAGAGCATATATAAGAATGGCGAGAACATTGCTAATGGCAATGCCACTGCCACTTTTACCGGTAATAACAGCCCCTTCTACCTGATCAGGAACAATCCGGCCAGCTATGACGGGCGTATCGGTGAAGTGATCATATATGCGTCTCCGTTAACGCCTGCCCAGCAGCAGCGGGTAAATTCCTACCTGGCTATCAAATATGGCATTACGCTGAACAATGGCGTCACGGATTACCTGGCTACAGATGGTACCACCAAGGTATGGGACGCTACAGCGAATGCTACCTATAAAAATAACATTGCCGGCATAGGTCGCGACGACATAGAGGGGCTGGATCAGCGCCAGTCCCGCAGCGTTAATGCCGGCTTCCAGCCCATAGTGGGCCTGGGCGCTATTGCCACCGATAACCTGTCTAACACCAATACATTTGCGGCAGATAAAACTTACCTGCTCTGGGGCGATGATGGTGCTGCCACTTCCTTCTCAACCGCTGTTACCGGCATCCCTGGTATCAACTACCGTATGGACCGGGTATGGAAAGTGCAGGAAACAGGCACAGTAGGCCCGGTGCAGGTAGCCATTCCGAAAGACGCGCTGCCCGGCAGTCTTACCGCCGTTTACCTCGTAGTGAGTACGGATGCCACCTTTGACGGTAGCGATAATTTCATCCCCATGGCGGAAGCAGATGTGAATGGAACTAACAGCTATGCTACCCCGGTAGACCTGGTGAATGGCCAGTACTTCAGCTTTGCTACTTTTGTGGCTATACCCGGTGGCGTGGCAGGTGAAGCGTTGTGGGTGAGAGCGGATGCCGGTGTACAGGCAGATGCCAGCAACCAGGTGGAGCAATGGATAGACCAGAGCGCCAGTGGTAATACCATATCCGAAGCGCGGGCAGCAGCTCCGGGCAGTGCCGATGCCATTACGCCTTCTGCAGATATCGTGCAGGTGCCCGGCGCTATTAACTTCAATCCTGCGGTTGATTTCTCCGGCGCTGCCAATAAATCCCTGAAAGGTACTGCCGCTACGGCCTGGAACTCAACCGCGCCTTTTAATGTATTCTTTGTGGCTTTGCGGGAGGGTACTGTGCCGGCAGCCAGCAGCGTAGCAGGTGTATTTGCCACCAATGGCGGCTGGGCAACCAGTATGTCGGGCAGGGGAGCATTGATGAACGCGGCAGGAACGGCTTATATGCTGGATGGTGCCGGCTGTACACTGGCTCCCACTACTTCATCTATCGCAACACCCAGTATCGGACGGGCTGTTTATGTGGCCGCCAACAACAGTAACGGCGGCTCCACCTGGCTGAACGGCAGGAGAGAGGCCACGGCCGCTACCAGCTGCGCCACACAAGGCGATGGTGTCTTCTTTGAAATAGGCGGTCGTACAACAGGTGGTTCCTCCTTCGACGGTCGCATCTTCAATGGCAAGATATCCGAGGTGATCGTGTATAAGGCGGCGCTCACCACCACACAGGCGCAGCAGGTAGAATCTTACCTGGCGGTTAAATATGGCGTTACGCTTAACCAGAGCACGCCGCAGGATTACCTGGCCTCCGACGGTACCACCAAAATGTGGGATGCTGCCGCCAACGGCGCTTACAACAAGAATATATTCGGCATAGGCCGCGACGATAACGGCAGCCTGGACCAGCGCCAGTCCCACAGTGTGCATGCCGGCTCCCTGCTCACCATCGGGCTGCGCACCATTGCGCCTACCAATGTGGAAAATACCAATGCGCTTGCCGCAGACCGGAGTTTCTTCATGCTGGCCACTAACAGTACCGCTACTACGGTAACCGGTACGGACCTGCCGCCCACCTGTATCCAGGAAAGACTGACGCAGGAATGGAAGGTACAGGCTACCAACTTCGATAATGCAACGCAACCTTTAACACTATCTTTTGATCTCAACGGTATTTCGCGGGCGGGCACGGAGCTGGCACATTACGCCCTGCTGGTAGACAGGACCGGCAGCGGCAACTTTGCCAGCCTGTCCTCCGCGGACTACGAGCTGATCCCGGCCACCTCGCTGGATGCCGACGTGGTGACCTTTGACAATATCACCACGCTTGGCAACGGTATGGTATTTACCCTGGTCACCCGCAACGTGGCGCCTCCTGCCGCCCTGCTGGTGCCGGACAATACGGAAACGATCACGGCCGCTGTTTGTATAGACAACGACGGATGGCTGTACTTTAAAGACCCGGCAGACCCGGATAAATACGTGGCTGCTATAGATCCCAACGGCAATACCCTGAACCCTGCTGAATTCTCCGCCACCATTTCCGTGAACCGGAACATGGATACGGAATTGGGAGCCAACAGCGGTACGGACTACGGCGTGCAACTGATGCGCCGCCTGCTGCAGATCAATTATACAGGCACTGCGGCGCTGGATCAGAACGGCGGTGTAAAAGTGCGCCTGCTGTGGGATGAAACCGAGCGGACCGCGGCAGAGAGCGACCTGTCTGCTATCCGCGGCGTTACGACTGCCCAGTCCTGGACCTGGTTCAAACGCAGCGGCACGGTAGCAGATGTGATCGCCAACCTGAGCCCGGCCGGCCTGTCCGGCATGGAACCGCTTACGCCTGTTGCCACCGGCGCTGCTGATGGTGTGGCCTACGTGGAGTTTGGCGGTATACAGGGCTTCTCTGTTTTTGGCGGCATGACCAGCGCTACCGGTGTGGTGAGCGTGATAAAAGATACAGACGGTAACGAGACCGGACCGGCGAACGCTCAATTCACCATCAAGCTGCCCGGCGACCTGCTGGCTGCGGAAGATATTACGGTTACCTACCAGGTGAGCGGTACGGCTGCTAACACCGAAGATTATACGATCACCGGCCTGGATGCAGCTACCCTCACCGGCACGGCAGTAATCCCTGCCGGCAGCAACAGCGTGGAATTGCCGGCCGCTGTAACAGACGATGACGTGATCGAAAATGCAGAGAATATCCATATTACCCTTATCGGGGCTGCTGGCGGAACAGGTACCTATACCCTGCACAGCACAGAGTTTGAAGCAGATGCCACCCTTACGGATAATGACAATACTGCCGCCAACCGCGTGATAGCAGTGACGGCTACCGGCACCCCTGCCATGGAAGCCGGACCGGTGAACGGGGAGCTTACCTTCAGCCTGCCCGCTGGTATTACCGCCAGTGAGCCGGTTACAGTTACCTTCAGCCTGGGTGCCGGTACGGCGGCATATGCGGATGATTATATACTGGCCGGTTATGATGCCGGCACCAACACCGGCACCCTTACTATCCCTGCAGGGCAGAACAGCGTGGTCCTGGCGGTGCAGGTGCAGAACGATGACCTGCTGGAGCCAGATGAAACGGTGATCGCCAACCTGGCCAGCCCGGTAGCAGGTACTACTGCCACGCTGGGCGACTTTACCCCGGATGCTGCGGCAGCTACGGCTACCGTTACCATCCAGGATGACAATCCACCGTCCGCCCGTTACCTGAGCATTACCCGGGTAACAGACGGCTATGAAACTGCGCCTGCCGGCAGCACGCCGCAAAATGCGGCGTTCAGGGTAAGCCTGCCCGCCGGCGTCCGCACTTCCGAAGATATTACCGTTACCTATGTGATAGATGCATCCGGTAGCGCTGCCTATACGGATGATTACTCCATTGCCGCCGGCTTTACGGCCGGCACCATGACGGGCACGGTAGTGATACCTGCCGGCGGCAACAATGCCACCGTTACGCTGGATGTGGTGAACGACAATGTGCTGGAAACCGATGAAACGGTAGCGGTGAACCTGCAGGGCGGCAACGGCGGTACTTACCCGGCCCACCCGGACGACGCTACACTGCGTATTGCTACGCTTGCCATTTTTGACGATGACCGTACGGACCCTGCTAAAACGCAGCTTACGGTAATGGCTACACAACCTGCCGCTGCCGAGCATCCCGCAACGCCTGTGCACGGGGAATACACGATCGGGTTGCCTGCAGGCGTTACCGCGGCAGCCGATATTACGGTTACTTTCAGCATGAACGGGATGGCTGTCCGCGATACAGACTATGAGTTGCGCGATGCCGCTAATACCCTGATCAGCACGAATACCGTAGTGATCCCTGCCGGTCAGACCAGCGTAACAGTAACAGCATTCGTGCTGGATGACCGGATCATTGAAGGCAATGAAGATGCGGAGATGACGCTGGGCAGCGCTACCGCTGCCGGGCTCACCTTAGGCGTGGTCGCTACGCCGGCTATCGTCACCATTGATGATGACGACGATGTGGCTGCCAACCTGCAATTGGGCATAGTGGCTACACAGGACGCAGCAGAGCCCGTTACCAACGGCTTGTTTACTGTAAGCCTGCCGGCCGCTTACACCGCATCCCGCGATATTACGGTGACCTACACCTTTGACGGGGCCAACTCCACTGCCGTTCCCGGCACGGATTTCAGTGCCCTGAGCGGAACGGTAACCATACCAGCGGGCCAGAACGGGATCACCATCCCGGTGAATGTGATCAACAACAACGTGATAGACGGTACCCGTACTGTAAAGGTAGACCTGGCCGCTACTGCCGGCAGCGATGGCCTGAACAGCTACGCTGCAGCGGCAGACCCGGGCAATACCGCTACCGTGAACATTACCGATGAGGACTATAACGCCAATTCCAATGTAATACTGCTCACCCGCGTATCCGATGCCGTAGAAGGCGGCGCGAACGGGCAGTTTGAGGTTTCGCTGCCCGATAACGTGATCAGCGCAACGCCCATCACGGTAACCTACACCCTGACCGGCACGGCAGCGGAAGGGGCCGGTGCGGATTATACGCTGGTAAGTGCGCCGCACCTGAACACCACTACCCACACCATCACCATCCCTGCCGGGCAGAACTCCGTGATCATAGAAGCGGATGCGGAGGACGACGGTGCGATTGAGTCCACTGAAACGATCATCCTCACCCTGTCCGGTGCACAGGATGAGAACGGTAACCCCTATACGCTGAGCCCTGCCAGCGCCACCGTGAATGTGCTGGATGTGAACGGTACGGAAGAGAACAACCTGGTGATCTCCGCCGACGCCAACGCGGCAGAGCCTAATACGCATACCACCTTCACGGTAGGTATCCTGAGCGGCAATACCTATAGCCAGGATATCGAGGTGTCCATCCTGATACGCGGTACTGCCGACCAGGGACTGGACTACCAGCCCATAGGCACAGTTACCATCCCGGCTAACCAGTCGTCTGTAACCGTACCGCTGAGCGTGATAGACGATCATATACTGGAAGCAACAGAAAATGTAGAAATAGAATTGCTGGGCGGCAACAGCGTGGAAGCTACCCCGCGCAGCTTCCCGCCGGACCCGGGTGCTGCCAACAGCAATATCATCAGCATTGATATTGCAGATGACGACAACACCGCCGCCAACCGCTCCCTGGAGCTGGTGAAAGTGAGCGATGGCGCAGAGCCCAACACGAATGGCTCCTTCAGCATACGGCTGCCGGAATACGCCGCCGGCCAGCGCTATACCTCTGCCGTGCCCATTAACGTAACCTTTGATATTACCGGCTCCGCTACCGAAGGCGCGGACTATGGCAGCATGGGTACCTCCGCTGTGATAGCGGCCGGCCAGTCAGCCGTATCTGTTCCCGTAAGCGTAGCAGATGACAATATACTGGAAGGCACAGAAACGGTGACACTTACCATGAGCAGCGCTGCGGCTACCTATGGTACCGCTGCGGAAACCTTCACGGTAGGCGGTCCTGCCGATGTGAACATCCTGGACAGCGAGAGCGGAACAGGCATCAGCTTCACCGCTGTGAGCGATGCTTATGAAAATGGCTCGGCAGATGGAGCAGTGACCTTTGCCCTTACAGGCGGCGCCGTAGCCGGCCAGGATGCAACGGTCAGCTTTACCGTACTGTCGGCCGGCAGCACCGCCAGCGATAACGATTATACAATGGACTATGCCGGCCTGGGAGGCAGCTATGACCCCGTTACCCATACCGGTACGGTGGTCATACCAGCCGGCCAGAACACCGTTACGCTGTCGGTGCAGGCAGTGGCCGACCTGTTGATAGAAGGCCAGGAAACGCTGGTGTTCCGCCTGGACGGCGCTGCTACCACCCACACGGATGGTTCGGCCGCATCCCTGGCAGTGCAGGGCACCGCGCAGCGCACGGTGAATATTGTGGACGAAGTGTATGACCGTACCATTACGGCCATTTCCCACCAGGATGGAGCAGAAGCTGCCACCAATGGCATATACCGGGTGCACCTGTCCGGTTATGGTACGTCCAATGCTTTAATGGCCGCCCAGGATATAACCGTTACTTATACAGTACAAGCCGGCAGCACGGCTGCCGCCGGCGCCGACTACACCGCTTTGAGCGGCAGCGTGGTCATCCCTGCCGGCCAGAACTATGCTGAGATACCCGTACCGGTGCTGCCCGATGATATCATAGAAGGAAATGAAACCGTGATCATCCGGCTGCAGAACGCTGCCTCTTCCATTGCCTATACCGTAAGCACCCAGGATGTGGCGCTGACCATTACCGATGATGACAACACCGCTGCCAACAAGGTATTGAGCGCCGCTGTACAGCGGGCAGCTACAGAGCCGGGAGGCGGTACCAATGATGGTATTGTGCGTATCAGCCTGCCTGCCGGTATTACCGTAGCAGAGGCAGTAACGGTCAGCTACCAGCTGGGCAGCGGCACGGCTGCCTACAGCGATGATTATACGATAGCAGATTATACCCAGGCCACCAATAGCGGCACTGCAGTGATCTCTGCCGGGCAAACCTTTGTGGATGTGCCGGTGGCGGTCCTGAATGATTTCCGGATTGAAGGCAATGAAACGGTGATCCTGAACATCAGCGGCGGTACTGCGCCCACCCTGGGCAGCTTCGCCCCCCATGCTGCCAGCGGTACGACCACGCTGACCATCAGCGATGATGATGATGTAGCGGCAAACCGTGTGGTGAGCGTGGTAAAGACAGCCGACGGGGATGAAACAACGCCCACAAACGGTAATTTCCGCTTCAGCTTGCCAGTGCTTGGTACAGACCAGCTGCTGGCCAACGAGGATATTACCATCAATTATACCATTGGCGGTACGGCTACCGCTGCAGACTATGTGCCGTTGAGCGGTACTGCTGTTATCGCAGCAGGTACCGGCTTCACGGATGTACCGGTGGAAGTGATCGATAATAACATTATTGACGGTACCCGTACCGTGATCGTGACCATCAGCAGTATTACTACTGGCAGCGGGAACGTCTTTACGGCGCATGCTACGGAGAACACTGCTACCGCAAATATTGCCGATGATGATAACACAACTGCCAACCGCACCCTGGCCGTAACCGCTTCCATACCGGATGCAGAGGAAGGAACAAGCCCGGTACCGGGTGAGTTTACCCTGAGCCTGCCCGCAGGCATCACCGTGGCCCGCGATCTGCAGATAGCCTTCACGCTTGGCGGTAAGGCGGTGAATGGCGCGGACTATCAGCAAATCAGCCCCTTGACGGTAACCATTCCTGCAGGGCAATCTTCCGCCACTGTCATTATCACGCCAGTCAATAACAGCATCATTGACGGCGACCGTGATGTGGTGCTGAACGTGAGCACGATTACGGTAACAGGCGGCAACCCCTACGGGGCCTTTACCGCCAGCCCGGGTAATGCTGCGCTCACCATTCACGACGATGATGATACGCCGGAAAACCGCCAGGTGAGCGCCATTGCCAGTACACCGGATGCCTATGAAGATCCGGCTGCTGCTAGCCGTGACGGCGTGTTTACGGTAAGCCTGCCTGGCGGCCTCACAGCGGCCGAGCCCCTTACGGTCAGCTTTACGCTTACAGGTGCAGCCGTGAATGGCGCGGATTATCAGAATGTAAACCCATTAACAGTAACCATTCCTGCCGGCCAGAATGCGGCTACCGTCACCATTACACCGGTGGATAACACCCTGATAGACGGCGACCGGGCTGCTACGCTGACCATTACCCGGGTAGACCTGCCCGCAGGCAGCAGCCTGCAGCCCTTTAGCCCGGCAGCAGCGCCGGCCAATGAGGCCACCGCCACCATCCACGACGATGACGTGGCCAAAGCAATGCTCAGCATTGCTGCCAGCACTGCCAGCGCCGCAGAACCGGCCACTAATGGCGCATTCACCATCAGCCTGCCGGCCGGTGTAACCGCCAAAGAGGACATGACGGTGACCTACACCGTTCATGCTGCCAGCACGGCCAATGCCGGTACAGACTATACCGCCCTGAGCGGCACGCTAGTCATCCCTGCCGGTGATCCGTCTGTAACAGTACCGGTGCAGGTGGTAGATAATAACATTATAGACGGCAACCGTACTGTAATACTAACCCTCAACGGTGGCACTACGCCCACGATGGGCAGTGTAGGGGTGGATGCAGCAGCAGATGAAGCCACTGTGACCATTGCCGATGATGATGCAGCCAAAACAGAGCTGGTCATTACCGCCAGTACGCCGGATGCCGCAGAACCGGCCACCAGCGGCGCATTCACCATCAGCCTGCCGACAGGTGTAACGGCCAGGGAGGATATAACGGTCAGCTACACGGTGAATGCCGCCAGCACGGCTGCTACCGGTACAGACTATACGGCACTGAGCGGCACCGCTGTGATCCTCGCCGGTGATCCTTCCGTGGTAGTGCCGGTGCAGGTAATAGATAATAACATTATAGATGGCAACCGCACGGTAATACTGACCATCAGCGGCGGCACAACGCCCACCATGGGCAGCGTAGGTGCAGACGCAGCGGCCAGTGAAGCCACTGTGACCATTGCCGATGACGATGCCGCCAAAGCTGTATTGAGCATTGCTGCCAGCACGGCCAATGCAGACGAGGATGGCCCTGTGAACGGGGTGTTCACCATCAGCCTGCCTGCCGGTGTAACGGCCAAAGAGGATATTACCGTGAGCTATACCGTCAACGCTGCCAGCACGGCCACTGCCGGTACAGACTATACGGCATTGAGCGGTACGGCTGTCATCACGGCCGGTGCTGCCTCCGTTACCGTACCGGTGCCGGTGATCGACAACACTATTATAGACGGCGACCGCACGGTAATACTGACCCTCAGCGGCGGCACTACGCCTGCCGTGGGCAGTATAGGAGTGGACGCTGCTGCTGCAGAAGACACGGTGACCATTGCAGACAATGACCTGGATAATGCGCAGGTAGAAATAGTGCCAGCTACACCGGCTGCCGCAGAGCCGGCCACTAACGGCGCCTTTACCATCCGCCTGGCAAACGGCCGTACCACCACCGTGGATATAGACGTGACCTTTGCTATCACGGGAACGGCCGTACGCGCTACGGACTACACGCTGACAGACGCAGGCGGTACGGCCATTACCGGCAACACGGTAACCATACCGGCCGGTAGTGGTAGTGTAACCGTTATCGTAAGAACTGATAACGATGATATCATAGAACAGGCAGAAACGGTAAATATGGCGCTGCAGTCAGCGCAGGTAAACGGCATGGGCAACGTGCCGGTGCCGGTAGGTACGCCTGCAGACGCTACGGTGACCATTACCGATGATGATAATACAGCAGGTAACCGCGTGCTGTCCGCCGCCGCCGGCGTAGCCAGCGCGGATGAGGACGGACCTGTGAACGGCGCATTCACCATAGGGCTGGCCAACAGCGCTGCCACTGCCGCAGAGGATATAACCATCAGCTATACCATTGCAGGCAGCGGTACAGAAGGCGTGGATTACCAACCTATTGTAAGGACAGTGGTGCTGCCCGCTGGTCAGAACAGTGTGACAGTGCCGGTAGAGGTGATCGACAACAATATCATAGACGGTAGCCGTACGGTGGTACTGACCGTTACCGGCGGCAGCTCCGGCCTGGGCGTATTCACCCCGGCAGCATCACCAGCTGACAGGGCCACGATAACCATTGCAGATAATGACAACACCGCGGCCAACCTGCAATTGAGCGTGATCAGCACAGCAGACGCGCAGGAGCAGGGCAGCGTGAGCGGCGCATTCCGCGTGAAGCTGCCAGGCACCTTAAGCGCTGCAAAGGATATTACCCTGAGCTACAGCATCAACAGCAGCAGTACAGCCGCCCCGGGCGCAGATTACCAGGCCATAACGGCTACAGTGACCATACCGGCCGGCGATAACGGTGTAACCATTCCCGTGAATGTGCTGGATGACAATATCATTGAGCTGACAGAGACCGTGATCCTGGATATCAGCGGCGGCAGCGGCCTGGAAGCAGATGGCGCTACCCCCATCACCTTTACCGCAGACCCGGCAGCCGCCAGCGCCACGGTGAATATCATTGACAACGATCTTGACGGCAACTCCCAGCTGGTGCTGCTGACCAAAGTATCTGACGCAGTGGAAGGCGCGGCAAACGGACAGTACCGTATTGCCCTGCAGCCTGGCATAACGGCTTCGCAGGATATTACCGTCACCTTCAGCATGAGCGGCAATGGCACCCGCGGCGCAGGCAGCGACTACCAGTTGCTGGCCGTGCCCGGTGGAGCAGTGATCAGCGGCAACGCTGTTACCATACCGGCCGGCTCCAACGAAGTGCTGATAGATGTACAGGCAGCCGATGACGGCATTGTGGAAGGCACGGAACAGGCGGTCATGACAATGACCAATATTACCTCCGCGCTGGCCTTTACAATCGATCCCGCGCGGGCTTCCGCCATGGCCAATATTGTAGACGTGAACAGCGCTGCCGGCAATCCCCTTAGCATCACGTTTGTGGGCAACGGTGCAGAGCCGTCCACCAACGGCAGCTTCCGCGTAAGCCTGCCTGCCGGCACTACAGCTGCGCAACCGGTTACCGTATCCTACAGCCTCAGTGGCACTGCCACCGCGGGCGCAGACTATACGACTGGCACTGTGACCATACCGGCCAATGCCAACAGCGTAGACGCAGCGATAACCGTTGCAGACGATTATATTATAGAAGCTACAGAAACCGTAATAGTGAAGCTGCTGGGCGGCAACGGCAAGAACACCGCCGGCGACGACCTGTATTTCCCTGCGCACAGCACGGATCATACCACTACGGTGAATATTACAGACAATGACAACATAGCGGAAAACCGCGTGCTGGAGATCGTGAAGGTGAAAGACGGTGCAGAGCCGGCAGACAACGGGCAGTACGAGATCAGGATGAAAGAGGCTGTGCCCGGCAGGCGCTATACCTCGGCAGTGGATATTAACGTGGTATTTGCCGTAGGCGGTACCGCCGCAGCAGATGCGGATTACAGCAACCCGGGTACCTCCGTTACCCTGCCGGCCAATGCAGGCAATGTATACCTGCCGCTGGCTGTGCTGGATGATCAGCAGATAGAGGGCGACGAAACGGTGGTGGTTACGCTGGATGCCAGCGCCTCTGCCGCTGCTACCGGTGAAATATACACGGCCGGCGCCGCCGCAAGCGTTACCGCTGTTATTGCAGACAACGACAATACAGATGCCAACCGCAGGCTCACAGTGACCGCCAGCACAGCTGATGCCGATGAGAATGGGCCAGTGAATGGCGCCTTTACTATCAGCCTGCCGGCCGGCATCACTCTCCCCGAAGCCGTGACGGTCAGCTACGCCATCAGCGGTACGGCACAAGCTGCCGCCACCGCAACGGATATCAGCAGGGATTACGTGCAGTTGAGCGGTACCGCCACCATTCCTGCCAATACCAACAGTGTGACCGTACCGGTAGAAGTGATTGACAATGCCGTGATAGACGGCAACCGTACCGTGATACTCACCATCAACAACGGTACGGCTACGATAAGCGGCAGCAGCCTGGCCTTTACGCCCGGCGCTCCCGCAGCAGCTACCGTCACCATTGCGGATAACGACAATACCGCAGCCAATCTGGTGCTGAGCGTGGCAAAAGGCAACGACGGTGCAGAACCGGCCACAGACGGTGCATTTATTATCAGCCTGCCTGCAGGGCTGAGATCTGTCAGGGCCATTACCGTGAACTTCAGCGTGGATAACGGCAGCACCGCCATACCGGGTGCTGACTATACGGCCATTAGCGTACCGGTAACCGTACCGGCCATGCAAAACAGTGTATCCGTACCGGTAAGTGTGCTGAACGATTATATCATTGAACCGGTAGAAACCGTGATCATGAACCTTTCCGGTGGCAGCGACGGCCAGTTCAATTATACCGCCAGCACCACTGCTGCCAGCGCCGTGGTGAACATCACAGACGAAGACGCCAATGGTAACTCCCAGCTGGTGCTGCTGACAAAGGTGGCCGATGCAGTGGAAGGAAGCTCCCACGGACGTTACCGCATAGGCCTGAACCCGGGTATCACAGCGGCTACAGACATCACCATTACATTCAGCATGAGCGGCAATGCCACCCGCGGCGCCGGCAGCGACTACCAGCTGCTGGCCGTACCTGGCGGTGCTGTGATCAGTGGTAACACCATTACCATACCGGCCGGCTCCAACGAAGTGATGGTAGACCTGCAGGCGTACAACGACGGCATCATAGAAGGACCGGAAGCCGGCATCATGACGCTGACCGGCGTTACCTCCACGCTGCCCTTTACCGTTGACCCGGCCAGTGAAAATGCTACCGTGAATATCGTGGATGTGAACGGTGCTGCGGGCAGCCCGCTGAGCATTGCCCCTGTGCAGGATGGTGCAGAGCCGTCCACGCCGGCCAAGGTGCTGGTATCTCTGCCCGCAGGCATTACCGCCGCCAACCCGGTAACGGTATCCTACAGCCTGAGCGGCAGCGCCGGCGCGGGCATAGACTACGCAATGGGTATGATCACCATTCCTGCAGGCGCCAACAGCGTGGAAGCAGCGATAACAGTAACAGACGACTATATTATAGAAGCTACGGAAACTGTAGTAGTGAAGCTGCTGGGCGGCAACGGCCAGAACTCCGCCGGCGACCAGTTGCATTTCCCGGCGCATGCCACGGATAATACCGCTACGGTGAACATAGCAGACAATGACAACACGCCTGCCAACCGTAGCCTGGAAGTGGTGCCGGTGAATGACGGCGCAGAACCGGCCACCAACGCCCGCTTTGAGATCAGGCTACCGGAAGCCGCGCCGGGCGTGCGCTACACCGCCGCTGCGGATATTAACGCGGTGTTCGCCCTGGGCGGTACGGCAACGGAAGGTACTGATTACGCTGCCATCGGCACCGGCATAACACTGCCGGCCGGCAACAGCAGCATTATCCTGCCGGTGAACGTAGCCGACGACAAGGTGATAGAAGTGGACGAGACCGTTATACTCACCATCAGCCCGGATCAATCCGCCTCCGCTACCGGTGATGTGTACACTGCGGCTGCTGCCAGCACCGCTACGGTGAACATAGCAGATGATGACAATACCGCCGCTAACGCAGCGCTGAGTGTAACCAGGATAACAGATGCGGCAGAACCGGCCACCAATGGCGGCTTTACCGTAAGCCTGCCCAAAGGCATCACGGCTTCGGAGGACATTACCGTGAGCTACACCATCAGCGGCACTGCTACCGCTGGCAGCGACTATGCCACCCTGGGCGGCACGGTAGTGATACCGGCGGGACAGCATAGTGTGGCCGTGCCCCTGACCGTAACAAACGACCAGGTAATAGAGAACACGGAAACCGTGACCATGACGCTGACCGGCGGCACCGCCACCAGCTTTGCCTTCACGGCAGGCAGCGCCAACAACATGGCTACGGTGAATATTACAGATGATGACAATACTACCGTAAACCGCGTAGTGAGCGTAGCCAACGCAGCGGACGGCGCAGAACCGGATACTGACGGCGCGTTCACCATCAGTCTGCCTGCAGGTGTAACATCTGCCCGGGATATCACGGTAAGCTATACCATTGGCGGTACGGCCACCAGCGGTGCGGACCTTGCAACGATGAGCGGCACAACGGTGATACCGGCAGGACAGAACAGCGTAACCGTGGCGGTGGATGTGCTGGACGACCAGATCATAGAAGGCACAGAAACCGTGGTGATGACGGTAACGGGCGGCGCTTCCGCAGACTTTACATTTGCGCCTGCCGCTAACACCGGCAATGCTACCGTGAACATTACAGACAATGACGGTACGCCTGCCAACCTGGTGCTGAATGCCGGGAAGCTGGCAGACGGCGCAGAACCGGCCACGGATGGCAGCTTTAATATCTACCTGCCGGCAGGTATCACCGCATCAGCAGACATTACGGTAAGCTACACCATCAGCGGTACGGCTGTCGGCGGCGCAGACTACACCGCCCTGGGCGGTACGGTAGTGATACCGGCTGGCCAAAACGGGGCGACCGTACCGGTAGACGTACTGGATGACAATATTATAGAGCCGGCAGAAACGGTAGTGCTGGCCATAACCGGTGGCAGCGCAGCCGGTATGACCTACACCGCCGGTGCAAATGCTACCGCCACCGTGCATATTGAAGACGGCGATCATACTGCCACCGATCTGGTGCTGGGCGTTGCCAACGCTGCGGATGCTGCAGAACCGGCCACCAACGGCGCATTTACCATCCGCCTGGCAGGCGGCAAAACAACGGCGGAGCCCATTACCATCCGGTATATGATAGGCGGCACCGCCACGCTGGATGCCGATTACAGGGCCCTTACCGGCACCATCACTATTCCCGCCGGCGCCGGCAGTGTAACCGTGCCCGTAGAGGTGGCGGACGACCGCGAAGTGGAACCGGCAGAAACCGTGGTGTTCATGCTGAACGGCGGACAGTCCGCCAGCTACACCTTCACCGCCGGCAATCCGGAAGCCACGGTAACCATTGAGGATAATGATGTGCCCTCCGGCGACCTGGTAGTGACCAAGGAAGTGGTGCAGCCGGCAGTAGGGCCTTATCGTATGGGCCAGGATATTACCTACCGTATCACGGTAACGAACATTGGTAATATAGCCGCCACCGGTGTGGTAGTAACAGATTCCCTGCCCCTGCAGTTGGATCTGCCCGGCCACACTTCCGCAGAGCGGGGAGAAGTAAGGGTGATCGCCGATACGAAGCTGGTGCAATGGAGCATTGGCGAACTGCAGCCGGATGCCACGGTGCAGATGACGCTGACCGCCAGGGTGATTGAAGGCGGGCAACTGGTGAACAGGGCAACGGCCGCTGCCGAGGGCGTGGATGCGGACAGCACCAATAACGTGGGGACTTCCAGCATCGCAATAGAAGGCCAGGACCTGTTCTTCCCCAACGCTATCACGCCGAACGGCGACAGCAAGAACGAGCGGTTCATCATCGGCGGGCTGGAGAAATACCCGGGATCAGCCCTGTACATCTTCAACCGCTGGGGCAGCATGGTATACCAGTCCAAAGACTACCGCAACGACTGGAACGGCGACGACCTGAATGAAAGCACCTATTACTACATACTGGAAGTGAAGAAACCGGACGGTATCAAAAAGTATAAAGGCTGGATAACAATAGTGCGGTAAAGGTAAAAACATCACCTGTGATCAAAAAAGCGAACACGATGCAAACAGTAACCAGAGCAGGACTTATCATCATCTTGCTGTTGAACATAGGGCTGCGCGCAGAGGCCCAGCAGAACATACAGTTCAGCCAGTATATCTTTAACGGCCTGAGCGTGAACCCGGCCTATGCAGGCTACAAGGAAGACCTGTACGTGAATGCGGTGTACCGCCACCAGTGGGCGGATTTTCCGGGAGCGCCACGTACCGGCGGTGTATCGGTGGACGGTGTGACCCGTGCGCCCGACAACCGGGTAGGATTGGGGCTGCAGCTATTGTTTGACAAGCTGGGCCCGCAGGAAGCGCTGTCGCTATACGGCTCCTACTCCTACCGCATCCCCCTGGACAATGAGGGCACCCGGCGCCTGTGCGTGGGCATAGGAGGCGGCGTTACCCAGTACTCGATAGACGGTACGGCCCTGCAGTATACAGACAATGATGATCTGGCCCTGCCCAACGGCAAGAGGAGCGTGTGGGTGCCGGATGCCCGCTTCGGTATCTACTACTATACGTCGCGGTTCTATGCAGGCGCTTCCGTAATGGACCTGTTCTCCCTGTACACGGATGCCACGCGCTACTCCTGGAAAGGGAACAACTATTCCACCATCCGTAAAACGCAGCATCTGTATGTGACCACCGGCGCTATGTTCCCCCTGTCGGAGCACCTGCAGCTGAAGCCCTCCATCCTGGTAAAGGAAGACTTTAAAGGACCCACCAACCTGGACCTGAATGCTTTCCTGCTGATCAGCCAGAAGCTGTGGCTCGGCGCATCCTACCGCACAGGCTTAAAGCTGTGGAGCAAGTCCAATCTGCCCACGGACCTGGAGCAGTTGAATGCTGCCAGCATCATGGCGGAGTACTACGCCGGGGACCGGCTGCGCATCGGGTATGCGTATGACCTCAACATCAACAGGATGGCTGGCTACCAGGGTGGCTCCCATGAGATCTCCCTCGGGTTTTTATTTCCCTCCAAACGGTTTACGGTACAGAGTCCGCGATATTTTTAAAATAAGACAGGACCAGCCAGGGACCTGGCAGGTCTGCAAATAGCAAAAAGATGAAACCGAGTATGACAAACACTGCTCGCACAGGGGCATGTAAATGCGAGGTTCCATGAGACTGTTAATAAAATTATTACGAATGAAACGCAGTTTGACAATAGCCCTGTTTATACTGCTGCCTGCAGCGCTGTACAGCCAGGAGCAGAAGAGCGTGCCGCAACTGGCCGAAGAAGCTTATGCCCGTGAGGAGTATGCCGTGGCAGGCGCGCTGTACGGGCGCATGGCGCGCAGCAAAAAGGACAAGCTACCCGTTGAGCAGTGGATGAAGCTGGCGCGCTCCTACCAGGAGATCGGTTACCTGAAGGAGGCAGCCGGCTATTACCAGCATATCATTTCCCGGCCGGACTGTCCGCCTGCGGCTTATTTTGGCTATGGAGAGGTGCTGCGGCAACAGGAGCAGTATGAAGCGGCCAGGCAGCAGTACAGCAGGTTTACCTCTACCAATGCAGACAGCCTGCAGTTGAAGGCGGTGGCCCTGCAAAGCTGCGACAGCGCGATTGCCTGGGCTGCCCATCCTGCCAGGGTGCAGCTAAAGCCATTGAAAGAACTGAACACCCCCGGCTCCGACCTGGTCAACGGGACCGTGGAAAAGGGCCTGCTGCTCATGTCCAACGGATACCTGGACGCGGGCCCGGCTGCAGACCGGCGTACAGAAGAGCCTTACTACAAAGCCTATGTATACCGGCAGTATACACAGGGCAATGGGAATATGTACCTCCAGGAGCTGCTGCCCTCGCTGCTGGGGGAATATCGCTACCACATCGGTCCTGTGTGCCTGAGCCGGAATGAGGATACCCTGTATGCCACGGTTAACATGCAGGGCAAAGATATCCCCGGCGACAGGAAAGGGCCGGTGAACGGCATCCGGCGCCTGCAGCTGTTCCAGTCCATCAAAAAGGATGGGCAATGGAGCCCGCTGGCGCCAATGGAGGGGCTGAATATGGAGGGCTATGCATCCAGCCACGCTGTACTGAACAGCAGTGGCGATGTATTGTACTTTATCTCGAATCGGCCGGGCGGCCAGGGGCAGATGGATATCTGGTACTGCGAAAAGCAGGCAGACGGCAACTGGGGTACGCCCGTAAACTGCGGCAACAGGATCAATACCCCGGCTGATGAAACCTTCCCGACCGTGAACGGGGACGGCATCCTGTACTTTTCCAGCAAAGGGCATACGGGCATGGGCGGTTATGATATCTACCGCGCAAAAGGAGCAAAGCGCAACTGGGAAGATCCGCAGAACATGAAAGCGCCGATCAATTCCGGCGCCGATGAAATAGGGCTGGTGCTGAACCGCAATGGCTATGAAGGTTACCTGGCGTCCAACAAGCCCGGCGGGCAGGGACGGGATGATATTTACTACTTCACGGACCCGGATTACTTTAACCGGTTGAATGGTGATAACAACAACGCCGGCAACCGTCCCGGCGCCGGTGCAGACGGCCCGGTAACAGGGCCCGGCAGGGGCCAGCAGCCCCCCGCAGTTGTGGAGAGAAAGCTCACGGCAGAAGAAGAGAAAGACCTGCGGGAACTGGAACGGCTGCAGTTCCATTACGATTATAACAGCGCCGCCCTGCTGACCGATTCCCGGCAATTGCTGGACAGGGTGGCCGCGGTGCTGAAACGCCACCCGGACTGGAAACTGCTGATCCTGTCCTTCGCAGACAGCCGCGGCTCCAGCCAGTATAACATCGATCTCTCTGCACTGCGCTGCTACGCCGTGATCGATTACCTGGCGGGCAAAGGCATAGACCCCGGGCGGCTGTACTACAATAACATGGGAGAGCAGGACCCGGTGAACGGCTGCCTGGACGGAGTGCCCTGCAGCGAGCCGGAATACCGGCAGAACCGGCGCTCCGAGCTGAAAGTAAGATGGTAATTTTTTTGTTGGCATAATAGCGGGGGGGCTATATATGGATAGAAAGCATGTATGCGCTCAATGCGCATGCTGGTACATTGAAAGAATAAACAGTGCCGCCATTCCTGGCGGTCACTTTTTTCTGTCGTTCCCGATTCCCGGGCCCCAGGCTATAACACTAAAATGCATTGAATATCAGCCATAGATGTTATAGCTTCGTCTTCCGCATGAAATCCTTTGTCAAGCATGTGATCAATACCGGCATCCGGCCGGAATACCCCTTTGAGGAACAGAAAAAGATCCGATCCCTGAACGTTGGTGGCCTTATCGGGGCAGTACTGGCCGTTATCTACTGCGCGCTGAACATTTTCACGGCGCATTTCCTGCTGGCGCTTTGCTATTTCCTGCTGCTGCTGCTCATACAGGTCATTTTCCTGCTGCAGCATTACGGGCTGCGGCGGCTGGTGCGCTTTATTAGCATATTTGCCATTATCGGTTTCTGCGGGTTCATAGGGCTGGGGTACCAGAACAGTACGGAGCTGCTGCTGCTGTTCAACGTGGCGGTGATCGTGCTGCTGCTGGATTCCTGGTGGCTGATAGGCGTGCTCGCCCTGCTGGATATGTTCGCCTTTATTTTTATCTGCATTTACAATGCCAGCCATCCCCCGCTGATAGAGCCGCTGCCGCCTTCCAGGAATATTATCAGCGTGATATCCTTTTTTGTGCTGACAGGCATGGCCCTGTTATACTACAAATACGAGCAGCAGCGCTACCGCGAACGGCTGGAGGCGCTGAACCGGCAGAACGAGGAAAAGGCCCTTCGCCTGGAGAACCTGAACCGGGCCAAGGAAAAAGTACTCTCCATTCTCTCTCACGACCTGCGCCAGCCGCTTACCTCGATGAAATCACTGCTGCTGCTGGACGAGGAGCTGTCGCCCGACCTGTTCAGGGATTTTGCGGCCAGGGCCAGGGGCAGCCTGGATAATGTGCTGCTAAGCCTGGAGAACACGCTGCGCTGGTCTCATACCCAGCTGAAAGGAATAAGCACCAATCCCCGCTACTGCAGCGTGTATGACATACTGGAACAGCTGCGCGAGCAGTTCACGCTACAACTGCAGGAAAAGCAGCTGTCATTCAACCTGTCCGTTGCAAGGGATACCCTGGCCTATGCCGATACGGATCACCTGTCTATCATATTAAGGAACCTGCTGTCCAATGCCGTAAAGTTTACGCCCCGGGAGGGCAGCATCACCGCCATGGCCAAAGCGGTGAACGGGGAAGTGGAGATCAGCATGGCCGATACCGGCGTGGGCATAGATGTGTCGCTGCAGCAGCGCCTGTTTGACCTGGAGCGGCATTTTACCCGCTATGGCACGGAAAACGAGCATGGCACCGGCCTGGGGCTGCTGGTGGTAAAGGAGCTTACGGAACTGAACCACGGCCGCATCCACCTTTCCAGCCAGGCGGGCAAGGGCACGGTGTTCAGCATCCTGCTCCCCGCTTCTGCTACCTGATGCCGCTGGTCAATATACAACGATGGTATTACATGGCTTTGCGGGGCATGCTTTATATTTACAGTAATACCCGATGTCCGTGAATGAGACCCTGGCACCCTGACCTTATTTGTCATGTATAATCACAGAATATTCCTGTTATCAATACGATATGATACCTGAAGTCTTTAACTGACATAACCTGTTTTTGCAGGTGATGGTCGGTTATTTTATAGAAAGGTTAAAACGGAAAGGATCGCCATTCCTGGCGGTCCCTTTTCTTTTAAAAGGAAGCCCTGTCTACCAGCCGGCAGGGGTTCTTCAGGTGGGCTTTCTTCTTCTGCAGGATCAGCTTGATCATATCCGCGCCCATCCTGGTAAAGTCGGACGAGATGGTGGCAATGCCATTGGCTGCTATTTCCTTCATGGGTGTATCGTTATAGGAAAGAATGCCGATATCCTTGCCCAGCTGCAGGGAGCCGGCGGCTATTTTCTTTACCAGGTGCACCAGGTCCTGGTCATGGGCCAGTATGTACAGCTCCCCTTTTGCGGGACGCTTGTTGCGGGCATGTGCAATTACTTCCGATGCCAGGCCGGCATCCTTGCAGAACCTGCGGAAGCCTTTTTCCACCTGCTTCAGGTTGTAGAAGGCCGGGCCCCGTACCAGCACCAGCTTGCGGTACTTGCGGCGTATCCTGGCCTCCGCCTGCCGCAGCACGCGGTAAATGTCCTCCTCGAAGTGCTGGCACACGGAAGGGTAGCGCACACCCCAGTCGTTATAGCCCAGGTCCAGTATGTATATTTTATCCTGCGGCAGCTTTTTCAGGGAGGCCTGCATGCCTTTGTCCGGCAGCGGCATAATGATGTACGCCGTGTAGCGGCCGGCGCTCTGCGATACCAGCGTGTCAAATACCTCCATGTTGTTGTGATGGAAATAGATGTTCACCACGCCGTGCCCGTCCAGCGCCTGCTTGATGCCTTCGTAGATATTTTCCTTGTAGGCCGTGAGGCTGTTGAACAGTACAAAGATGTTGTGCCGGGAGTTGGTGTGCGCGCTGGCTACAAAATAGCCTTTATACTTTACGGCGGAGATAATGCCGGTTTGTTTCAGGTGCTCAAAGGCCTGCACCACCGTTTTCTTGGCAATGCCGGTGCTGAGGCTGACCTCATTTACGGAAGGCAGCTTGTCGCCTATCTGCAACTGCCTGCTATCAATAGCGCTGATAATGGACTGGATGATCTGCTGATATTTAGGTGCTCCTGACGAGTGATCTAGCGAGATGATGGTTTGCATGCGTAACTGTACTATACTATGCTCCGGTAAAGCTACTGTTTATTACGCTGAACGCAAAATGCGGAACCCTTAATGCAAAACGCCCGGAGCATGTGGCGTTTTGCATTAAGCATTCCCTGTTCAGCATTATTCAAACAGCCAGTCCAGGGTTTGCGCACCGGTGGCCCCCAGCCCTGCATCATAGGCCGGTATTTCCTGCCGGCCGTCCATAAAGCCCAGTACCAGGCAGGCGCCTTTGCCCAGCGCCAGCGTATGCTGTCCGGCGTCAAAGTAATAGGTATGTATGTTCACCGGCGGCATACCGTTAATGGAGAGCGCGTTTGCAATGCGCACGGCGGCCTGCCCGTGGTTGTCCGCGCCGGCGTCTGTTTCCAGGTCCGGCTCCTGCAGGTAGGCTTTGTCCTTATCCCCGAAAAAGCCTACTACCACCTTTACCGGCCGGCTGGCGCGGAAGCGCAGGGTAGTGCCTTCGGACCGCTGCTGCTGCAGGGAGCCGCGCAAGGCCCGCAATTGCTGCAGGGCAGGGGCGATGGCCTGTATCTGCAGCGAGGTATCGGTAAAGGGCTGCTGGCCGGCAGCCGGCCGGTAGGTTGCAGCCCCGGCAGGCTGGGCGGACCTGTCAGGTCTTTGTAAGGTAACATCTGCCGTTTGCAGGCGGAGCTGGTGAGCAGGGCGGTCCTGGGTAGGCTGGCGGTCCGCCTGCTTTAAAGAATCCAGGCGGTGCTGGAAGATGCGCAGCTCTGCCTCGTAATAGGGCAGCAGCTCTGTCCAGGTTTTGTTACGCCCCCCGCCGCCGCTCACGGGCACTTTGCGCTGGCCGGTCTGCATGCTGTTGGCATACAGGTAGGTATCTTTTGTAAGGTCTGCCAGCTCGCGGTAGTGTTGCACGCTTTGCTGCAGGTAGGGCAGGGCTTTTTCCAGGTCCTGCAGGTTGTGGGAGTAGCCGTAGCGCAGCACATGCAGGGCCGCATGCGCCTTGGCGGCATAGCAGCGGGCCAGGGCACGGTAGCAGTACATGTCATTGCGCAGGCGCGCAAATTCGGCCTGCTGTTGCCGTATGGCCGGTGCGGCACGGTCAATGGCCGCTACGGCCAGCTCCCCGTGCCGGGTTACTTCTGCTGCTACCTGCACCGGTGTTTCGCCGGTATGCGGCTGCCGGCGCCATTCTTTTTCTGCATAGGTGCGCAGGGTTTCGCCCTCCGGCCCGTCGGAGTTATACAGCTCCGGCCATACGCGGTATTTGTCCGGGTTGATCAGCTGGGACATGGTCATGCCCAGCGTCAGCGTTTGGCGGTTGCCGTTGGTAATGCCAAAGCGGCGCAGGAGCTTGGGCGCTATTTCCCCGGCTTGCTCATAGGCTTCCAGGATATGCCTGCCCGCGCCGTTGCTGCCAAACTGCGCATCCAGCAGGCGGCTCCAGTACCGGTCTTCTGCGTCGCGGGGCCGGTGGCAGTTCCAGGCGTAGCGTGCCCAGGCCATGTACCAGAGGCGGTCCCGGTCTGTTTGCCGCAGGCGGGGCATGGCCTTGTCTGCCGTGTAGGGCCAGTCCCAGTAGGAGGACTCCGGGTACAGGTGCAGCCCGTTGGCCCCGTGTATGGTATGCATGGCCTGCACAGATTTTTGAATGAAGGCAGTGGCGCCGTAGCGGAACGGCTCCAGGTTGGCCAGTATGTGCACGTTGTCTATATGGGCGGCGGCCAGGCGGCTCAGGTCACGATGCATGGCGGCCCAGGGGCCGCGGGGCGTGTAGGTGGTGAGCGCCTCGCCATTGTATTTGCTCATGGTGTACAGGTTGGGATACAGGGGCCGCGCCGCGTCCATTACCAGCTGGGGGTTGGTATCATGCCCGCGCATGACAATGGGCGGCAGGTCTTTTTTGCCCAACGTCTGCAGCCCGTCCTTTACGCCGGGGATAATGGTTTTGGTGAACCATTCCACATCCGTATCGTCGCCCTCCATGGCTTCGCCCAGTGTTACCAGCAGGCCCACGTTGGGGTATTTGGCCACAAAGGCGGCAATGGATTTCCGGGTATAGTCCGCTATGAGCGGGGTAATGGGCCGCTTGCGGTCCTGCGTGGCCAGGCCATGTTTTTCCGCAAACGGTTTGGAGAGAATGATGTTATAGAACATCTGTATCACCCATATGCCGCGGCGGTCCGCTTCTTCGGTGAGGAAGCGGTACATTTCCTCGTTGCGGCGGAAGGTGGCGCTGTCCACTTCCACGGCATAGGGATAATCATCCAGGCGCACCAGCGATGCAAAAGGGTGCCCGTTCCACAGGTACAGGGAGTTCATGCGGTTGGCCGCCAGCATGTCAAGGTACTGTATCCACTGTTGTTTGTCGTAGAACCAGGGAAATTCCTGCGGGGTATAAGGGTATTCATATACATGCCTGCCGGGCAGGTAAACGGTTTTCTGGATGCCTACGCAGGCTCCGCGCAGCACCATTTCCGGCTGGTCGGTAAAGGACAGCTGTTCCGGCAGCGCGCCGCTGCTGCGTACCCGCTCCGCCAGCTCCAGGCAGCCGTACAGCGCGCCGCTGGCATCAGCGCCTGCAATCACGGCGTTGCGGCCGTTCACCCGGATGGCAAAGCCTTCCTTGCCCGGTTTTTTGGCCGGGGGAGACAGTTTGAGCTGGCTGCTCATTTGCTGTATGGAAGGATCGTCCGCTGTCCCGATCAAGATCAGGTGCGTGCCGGGCGGCGCAGTGCGCCATTCTACATTGGTGAGGCGGTAGCCGGCTGCCTGCAGGGCCTTGCCCAGCTGCTCCCTGCCGTAGGCAATGCGGGGGGAGGGCCGGCTGCCGGTGAGCAGCAGCACGGTTTTATTGTTTGCAATGGGGCGGCCGGCGCCCTGTAATGCCCAATGGCTGAAAAGAATGGTTAAAAACAGGAAATGTTTCATCATAACGGTCTGCTTGCGCGGTCTTTTTATCTGCTGTCACAGCACATCTGCCAGGGGGCAGCGTCTTTTCAACAGCTTACAATGCATTTTCAAGCGCTTCCATCACATCCCGGTTCAGCTTCACCTGCACCATCCCTATGGGATGGAAGCGCTCCGAGTGGCTGATGGCTGCATACAGGATGGTATAACGGTCATTGCCCTCCGGTATCAGGCAAAGCGGTGTGCGCATAATGTCCCACCACTTTTTCACCTTGTCCTGTATGGGCAGGTAGCGGGCTTTTGTCCAGTGCAGGCCGTCTTTGGAGACGGTGTAGCCCATCATGTTGGGCAGGTGCAGGCCAAAGCCCTCCGGGCCCCCGTCAAATACGGCGATATACAGCCCGTTGGGCAGCCGGCTCACAATAGGGTTTTCCACGAAGGTGGGATGTATGGACGTTACCGGGTTTACCGTGGTGTCCATCCGCGTCCAGGGGCCTTCCATGCTGTCGGAGCGGGCAAGGCCTATGTACCAGGCGCGCCCGGTTTTGTTGGGGTAATCCTTCATGCTGGCGTAAGGGTAGGCGCCTGCATAAAAGGCCATCCACTGATCGCCCACCTGGTACGGGAAAAAGGAGGCCACGCCCTGCCGTCCTTCCCAGGGCTGGCTGTCCAGCCCCGGCTCCATGATGATGCCCGCGTCCTTGTACGGGCCGCCAATGCCTTCCAGGCCTTCCTGCACGGATGCTGCGCGCCATATGCGGCCAAAGCAGTGGTTCGGCTCTATTTCCTTATGCACGGTGTAGGCCAGGTAGTAGCCGTACCAGCGGTTTTTGTCCTTGTTGAACACGGGCATAAAGGACCAGATGGCCCCCCGGCGGTCATTCATGGGATTGTCGTCTTCCGTAAGGGCGTAGCGGCCGCTGGCTTCATACAGGGTGGAGCGGCGCGTCCAGTGAATGGCGTCCGTGCTGGTCCAGTGGCCGATACGGGTCTTTACCCGGTCGTAGTAAGCCCCTACGCCGGCCTGACCGGCCCTTTCAGTAGGGAACATATGGTAGGTGCCGTTTATCTTCACGCAGGCCCCGCCTTCAAATCCGCCCTGTATGCCTTCTGTGCCGGGCATGCCTTCATTGATCACCGGCGTATCCGGCCCGCCCAGTATCTCGAAGAGCGGCTTTTCATCTGCCGGCGCTTTGTACGCATGCTGGCCGGGTGCTTGTGATATGATGCGGAAAACATAGGCAATGTCCGAAGGCAGGCGGGTTTTGGCCGGTATGGTCAGGGCCAGGGATTCGTCCGTCAGCTGGTAAGGGCAGCTTTTCAGCGCCTTGAGGCCCAGCAGCTCCAGGGATCTGATGTCGCCCAGCACGCCGCGGTTCAGCGCTTTCAGGTGCACGGTGTTGCCGTCGCCGGGCCAGTCCAGGAAGATAGCGTACAGGGTATCGCCCCGGCGGGTGTAATGCACACGCTGTCCTTCCGGCGTGGTTTCGCCGTACTGGGTAAAGGGCCGGGTGTTGTAGATGGACTCCCCGAAAGACCACATCCAGCGGCCCACGCCAAACAGCTCCTCCTGCTGGTTTTCGGGGATAGTGCCGTTTGACCTGGGAGAGAGGTTCAGCAGCAGCTGTCCGTTCTTGCTCACCACTTCAATGATCTTTTGCACGATCTCCTTTGCGCTGCGTATCTGCAGGCCCTCGGTATATCCCCAGGAAAAAATGTTGCCCTTGCCAATAGAGTAATCGCACAGCCAGGGCTCGGCAATGATATGATCGGGATTGCTGTTCTCATGGTCTACCATGCCAATGCCGGGGGGAATGTCCTCTCCTTTGTAGGTCATGGTCACTGCCTGCCCGCGCTGTTCGGCCACGTTAAAATAGTGGGCCAGGTATTGCTGTTTGTATTTTTCCGGTATCTGTTCCAGCCAGGAGTCGAAGTACATGATGTCCGGGTGGTATTTGTCCACCACCTCGTTGCACTTGTCGCGCCACATTTTCAGCCATTCCTCGTGCGGCATGGGCGTGCCGTACAGCTTTGCATATCTGGGATCGGCTGCAGCCCATTCCGGCTTTGGTTTTACATAGCCATAATTCAGTTCGTGGTGCAGGGATATAAAGAACTTCATGCCTCTTTTGCGGATGGCTTTTTCCAGCTCGCCCACCACGTCGCGGTGCGGTCCCATGTTCTTTGCGTTAAAGGGAGTGAGCTTGCTGTCCCACATGGAGAACCCGTCGTGATGCTCGCCTACAGGGCCGGCAAAGCGAGCGCCGCTCTTTACAAAAAGGTCGGCCCATTCATCCGCGTTAAAGTGCTCGCCTTTGAACATAGGGATAAAGTCATGGTAGCCGAACTTCGTGAGCGGGCCATAGAGCGCTACATGTCGCTGGTAGGTGCCCAGCTTGGCGTAGCCGGAATCCACGTGCATGTGCTTGTAGTAATGTTCGTTGTTATAGGCAGGTACGGAATAAACGCCCCAGTGGCAGTAGATGCCGAACTTGGCGTCGCGTATCCATTCCGGCACGCTGGTATGCTGCTGCAGGGAGCTCCAGTTTGCCTGGTAACGGATCTTTTGCTGCGCAGATAATGTCTGAGTGGAAATACATACCGGCAATAAAAGTAACAGCATGTGCCGGCATGCCAATAAGAAAGCATTCTTCATAACCCGGTTTTAGCAGGCCATTAAATATAATGGCGATATTGGAACAGCGGTCAGGATTATAACAGGAAGACCAGGTTGACAATAGATTTCGATTGCAAGCTAGTGTTTTTTTTCCTGCTATACTATACTATGTTACAAAATTTTGGCAAAAAGGCTTTTGACAACGTTGCCGGCAACGATTGCGTAAAAAAAATGCTGTGTTCGTGCGTTATTTAAGTGAATATTTCTGTAGCTTGATCCCGGGATTATGCTCCTGTTGTTGCAGGAGCCATCACCGGGGACATGCAGCATTCCCGGTAATAAGGGGAAGATCAAAAACAAATTCCGTTAGTTATGAAAAATATGCATCTAGGATTGTCAGCATTTTTTTAATTGTCTGACAGACACCAACAACAGTTATCACCTATTCTATCAACTATTAGTCTCCACCAAAATCATTAAACAATGGTTACTCAGCTACTTTTTGGTAAGCGTTTTACCACGGGGGGTATACTATTACTTGTATGCTTTTATTTATTTCACGTAGTGCCTGCCTATGCACAAACTTCAGAGATGAGGGTGAGGGGAAAAGTATTATCTGAAACCGGGGAAGAGATCCCCGGCGTTACCGTTCGCGTAAAGGACGGAACATTGGGTACCGTTACGGATGTTGACGGTAACTACTCTATCCGCGTGCCTGACGGCAATGCGGTGCTGATATTCTCCCTGGTGGGGAATGCGCCTATGGAAATACCGGTGGCAAACCGGGAATCGCTGAACGTGACGATGAAAAGCTCGGCTACAGAGCTGTCAGAAACCGTGATCGTAGGTTACGGCGCGCAAAAGAAATTACATATGACCGGGGCCATTTCCTCCATCAAGGCCAGCGAGGTAGAGGACCTGCCGGTAGGTAACCTGGGCGCCGCCCTGCAGGGCCGCGTACTGGGCCTGGGGGTAAGCGGCGGTACCGCGCGCCCGGGCTCCAGGGCAACCTTAACGATCCGGAACCCGGCCACCTTCTCCAAAGACGGAGGCACCCTGGACCCGCTGTATGTAATTGACGGCGTGATACAGGTAACCGGCGACGGCAAGAATGACGCCACGCAGTTCAACAGCCTGGACCCCTCGGAAGTGGAAAGCATCACCATCCTGAAAGATGCCTCCGCCGCCATTTACGGCTCCAGGGCAGCGCATGGCGTAGTGATCGTTACCACCAAGCGCGGTAAGGCCGGTAAGCCCAGGATCAGCTACAGCGGTTCCTATGGTATCAATGACGAGGCTTACCGCACCAAAATGATGAGCGCCTACGGCTTTGCGCGTTACATTAATATTATGAACGGCCCCAATGGCGCCAACAGGGATATCACTGACCATAACGCATTCTTTTCGCAGGATGAGCTGGACCATTTCAGGACCATTAACTACGACTGGCTGGAACCTGCCTGGAGCAGCGCTTCCAACATGCGCCATACCCTGAACGTAAGCGGCGGTACAGAACGGGGCACCTATTTTGCCAGCGCCTCCTACTATACGCAGGACGGTAACCTGAGCAGCCTGGATTATAAAAAATGGACCTTCCGCGCCGGGGCCGATATGAAAGTGGCCGCCGGCCTGAAAGCAGGCCTGCAGGTAGCCGGTAACTTTTCCAACCTGACCAAAACCTTTAACAAGATAGGCGGGGAAAACGAGGAGAATGACTATCGCAACCTGCTGCTGACACCACGTTACCTTCCCATGTACGTGGACGGATACCCCGTAAAGATACCCGGCACCGACCAGTTTGCAGGCTATCACTTTTACGAGATAGAGCGGATGGGCAACCTGGCCAAAACAAAGGACAAAACACTGAGCGTAAATGTATACGCAGAGTATGAGCTGCCCTTTGTGCAGGGATTGAAAGCAAGGGTCAATTATTCCAGGTATTTTACCGGCACCAATGGCTCGCAGGTAGGCACCATCTACAAATTATATAATTTCAATACCACCGGCGAGCATGGCCATATTTACGACCAGGGCGCTACGGCGCAGCTGCCCGGCTCCAATTTCAAGAACGGCGACCGCCTGTATTATTCCAATATAAACGGCGAAACAGAGCAGATCAACTTCACCCTGAGCTATGCCCGCCAGTTCGGCAAGCATAACCTGAGTGGCCTGTTCTCCGTGGAAAGGGGAGAGGCCTATTCCAGCCAGCAGGATGTATGGAAGGAAAGCCCTATTGAGGCCAACAACGGGCAGTTTGGCAGCGCTTTTGGCGCTATTGACGGCAAAACCGCCGGATCAGAGTCCGGTACCCTGGGCTACATAGGACGCCTGAATTACAGCTATGACGACCGGTACCTGGCAGAAGTGCTGTTCCGTACAGATGCCTCCACGCACTTTGCGCCGGAGAACTACTGGGGCCGCTTCTACTCCGTATCTGCCGGCTGGGTGATCTCCAACGAGTCTTTCTTTAACACCAGCACGATCAATTTCCTGAAGCTGAGATACTCTGCCGGCCTGCTGGGCAGCGATGATACCAAGGCATGGCAGTGGCGCCAGCGTTATACTTTCCAGGGCGGCAAAGGCGCCGTATTTGGCGGTAATTCCAATGTGACCACCGGTATGAAAATGGAAGCCTCGCCCAACAGGAACGCTACCTGGAGCGATGAGTTCAAGAACAACCTGGGCGTAGACGCCCGATTTTTGGACAGCCGCCTCTCCCTGACCCTGGAAGGCTTCTACAATAAAGCCACGAACATGCTGATGGAAAGAACGGCCACCGTGCCGCTGACCGTAGGCGGCACGCTGGCAGCAGAGAACTGGGGCAAGATGGATTTCTTTGGCTATGAGATTGGCATAGGATGGAATGACCGGATCGGCACTGATTTTAATTACGGCATTGATCTCCGCTTTACCTGGTATGACAACAAATGGAAGCAGGGCAACTTTGCGGAAACGGACAAGTATTATCCCTGGAACCCGCAGGTGGGAAAATCGGATGATAACGGCGTTTGGGGATATGACTACCTGGGCATGTTCAAAACCCAGGCAGATGTGGATGCTTATGTAAAGCAATATGGCATTACTTCCGTGTTTGAAACAAGGGCCGAAGACCTGCGCCCCGGCATGCTGTATTACCGGGATGTAAGAGGCAAGCTGCAGCCGGATGGCACCTTTGCCGGCCCTGACGGCATTATTGACGAGAACGACCAGGTACAGCTGGCCAAGCGGGAGAACAACCACTACGGCTTTGGCATTACGCTGAAAGCCGGTTACAAGGGCATTGGCTTTGATTGCGTAATCGGCGGTTCTTTTGGCGGATGGGCTGAAATAGATCAAAACTCCAGGAAGCCCATTGAAAATTCTATTGACAGGGCTTTCCAGAGCCGCCCCGTATACTGGGAGGATATTTATGACCCGGAGCTGAACCCCGGCGGCAAGTATCCCAATCCATACTGGGAAGAGATCAACCTGGAGCCTACCTCCAGTTTCTGGCGGGTAAGCGCTTTCAGAATGGGCATACGGAACGCCAACCTGAACTACTCGCTGCCTAAAAGGGTAACAGAGCGCCTGCGTATCAGCAACGCACGTTTCAGCTTTACCATGCTGAACCCGCTGAACTTCTTTAACCCGTTTGATTATAAGGCTCCGGAAGGCGCTTATGATGTGTTCCCGAACCTGAGAACGTTCTCTTTTGGTGTTAATCTTACACTCTAATCACTATGACAAAGAAGATAATGCAACATAATAAGATCATTATGGCGGCTGCCCTGCTGCTGACAGCGCTGGCAAGCTGCAAGAAAGACTTCCTGGAAGAAAAGCGCGACCTGGGCGGGGTGAACGAGGAAGTATTCCAGGACTCTACGCTGGCCCAGGCCTATGTGGATTATGTATACGGCCTTTTTCAGCCGTCCAGCAAATCCCAGTCCATGACCTGGAACCTGGCCACCAATGGCAGCCATTTTACGCAAACTACCGAGGAACTGGCCGGGCAAACCAACTGGAACCGGGAATGGGCCGCCATCTCTTACCTGAATGACCACGCGCTGAGCTATTTTGGCGAGGCGCTGCCTACCAGCGTAAGGAATAATACCTGGACCCGGTTGAAGCAGATCAACCTGTTCTTTGACAATATAGACAACTACGGCCTGCCGGAGTATACCCGCAGGAAGCTGAAAGGCCAGCTGTATTTCTGGAGGGCCTGGCAGTACTTTGACCTGGTAAGGCTGTACGGCGGCGTGCCGTTGGTGCTGCATGCGCAGGACCCGGTGCTGTCCGGCGGTGAAACGCTCCAGATCCCGCGCAGCAGCTCCTCCGAATGTATCGAGCAGATCGTGTCCGATCTGGACTCTGCTATTGCCATGCTGCCCGGCCGCTGGCCCAGTGGCGGGGACTGGGGCAGGATCACCAGCGGCGCTGCTGCTGCCCTGAAGGGTCGCGTGCTGCTTACCTGGGCCAGCCCCCAGTTTAACCGCACGGATGACCGGGCCCGCTGGAAAAGATCATACGACGCCAACCTGGCCGCAAAAGCAATGCTGGAGGCCAATGGCTTTGGCCTGTACAAAACCGGCGATCTTTCAGACGGCACTGCCTGGGAAAATATGTTCACCACGGAAGTAGACAACCCGGAAGCAGTGATCGTATTCGGGTTCAACAATGTAATATCCGACCAGGTGCAGAAATGGAATGGCTGGGAAAATGATGCGCGTCCCAAGGAAATACAGGGCGGCGGCTCTTTAAGCCCTACCAAGCAGATGCTGGATGCATTCCCCATGAAGGACGGCAAAATGCCCGGCGCATCCAACTACCCCTACGACCCGTTGAAGTTCTACAAGAACAGGGACCCGCGTTTCTATAAAACATTTGCCTACAACGGGGCGCTGTGGCCCTACCGGGAAAACCCCCAGTACAGGCTGTGGACCTACCGCTGGTTTGATGATGCGTCCGACGCCACTCCCGGCAACACCACGGAGCAACGCGGCGCCAACAGCAGCGGCATCTATATCCGTAAGGCCACCGCGCAAAGCGCCAGCATTGCCAATGGCGATTTCGAGACCAGCGGAACGGACTTTATGGAAATGCGCTTTGCAGAAGTGCTCCTGAACCTGGCAGAAAGCGCCATTGGCAACGACAACATTGGTGAAGGACTGGAATACGTAAAAGCCATCCGGGAAAGGGCCGGCGTGGAGAATGCAGACGGCGCCTACGGCCTGAGCGGCATAGCCGGCCGGGATGAAGCCTTTGCAGCCGTGCTGAATGAAAGAAAAATAGAACTGGCCTATGAAGGCAAGCGCTTCTGGGACCTGCGCCGCTGGATGCTGTTCAACAACGATTACGGCACCTGCTCCCGCCTGGGCGTGCAGCCTTTGAACGGTATGCGCAGAACTGGTATCTACATCTACGTGAAAACCACAGAAGGATCAAAATATATTGGCGGCAAGGACCAGGACCCGTTCTACAAGCCACAGTACACCAACGGCAGCGGCACTATTATTGCAGAGCGTGAGCCGGACACCTTCCCGCCGGGGATCAGCAACCAGGATGAGTACGTGGACTTCCTGTATGAGCACTACTTTGTGATCATGGAAAAGGACGACCTGGACCCGACCAACAACGACTGGAAATTTACCTGGTATAACCAATACTATTTCTTTGGCCTGAACCAGACCGCTTTGAATAATGCGCCTTACCTGGAGCAAACCCAGGGTTGGGACGGCCTTGGAGGCACCGGCTCCTTTGATCCGCTGAAGTAACGGGCAGCGGGTACACCAGTTCCGGCTGCCTGCAAGCTCCTGCAAGCAGGGCATGGCCTGGGCCCTTACCCGTCCGGAAAGGAAAACAGGATGGAAAGACCCGGAGCATCATATTAACACCTTGATTGGTAAAACAAACGGTCATTGGGGCCGTTGATAACAATATACTGGTATGCAAAGATTACGCTATTTATTTTTATCAGGATGGCTGCTGGCTGCATTGCCGGCGCTGGCCCAAACTACAGGTAACGCGGATGCGGAATACACCCGGGTGATCACCAAACGCGCCGACAAGATCGTAACGCCGCTGGGCATCCGGGACCAGGCCAAAGTGTTGCAGGTGCGGGATATTATCGTGGCGCAGTACCGCTTCCTTAACGACGTGCAAACAGCCCGCGATACGCAGATCAAGGCAGCCAAAGCAGAGCTGAAGGACAACAAGGATGCCCTGGAAGCGCGCAGGAAAGCCATCGAGGAAGAAGCCAAACGCAAGCTGGACAAGCGCCACCAGGAGTACCTGGCCCAGCTCTCCGCATACCTTTCACCGGAACAGGTAGACCAGGTGAAGGACGGCATGACCTACGGCGTGGCGCCGCTCACCTACCGCGTGTATAACGAGATACTGCCCAACCTTACAGAGCAGCAGAAAAAGCAGATAAAGGACTGGCTGGAGGAAGCGCGCGAGCATGCCATGGACGCAGGATCATCAGAGAAAAAGCATTGGTGGTTCGGTAAATACAAAGGCCGTATCAACAACTATCTTGCCGCCGCCGGCTATAATATGAAAGAGGAAGAAAAGAAGTGGAAAGAAAGGAATAAGAAGTAGGCCGTATGAAGCTGTGCTTCCTGCCGTTTGCTTCCTGCTTCAAAAATATACTGGATGGATCAAAGACTAGGACTAATTATCATATCAATCTTACTGGCTGCTTCGGTACATGCACAAAAAAAGCCGAAGCAGCCAAAACCGCTGCCGCCGGTGTCCCGCGATGCCGGCGGCAGGCTGGTATACACGCCGGATGCGCGGGGGAACCGCGTACCGGATTTTTCCTATTGCGGCTACATGGCCAGCGGGCAGCCCATCCCCGATGTGCCGGTGCGTATGGTGGTGCCACCCGTAAAAGGCGATGCCACCTTGCCCATACAGGCGGCGCTGGATTATGTGGCGGCATTGCCGCCGGATGCGCAGGGCTTTCGTGGAGCCGTATTGCTGGAGCCGGGGCAGTATACCGTTAACGGCAGCCTGCTGATACGCGCTTCCGGCGTAGTGCTGCGCGGCAGCGGCATGGGAGAGCAGGGTACGGTGTTGTTGGGGGCCGGTACCAGCCGGCAAACGCTGATACGTATAGCAGGTAAAAATGACCGGCAGGTAGCAGCCCCGGTAAAGATCACCGATGCCTATGTACCGGTAAATGCCCGGACCCTGGAGGTAGCTTCCCCGCAGGATTTTCACGCAGGCGACCAGGTGCTGGTGCACCGCCCCTCCACTAAAGCCTGGATACAGCAGCTGAGCATGGACCACCTGGGTGGCGGCCTTACCACCCTGGCCTGGAAGCCCGGTGAGCGGGATATCCGCTGGGACCGTACCGTAGTAGCGGTAAACGGCAATACCATTACGCTGGATGCGCCGCTCACTATGGCGCTGGACACCGCTTATGGCGGCGGTACGCTGGCCGCTTACCGGTGGCCGGGCCGCATCAGCCGTACCGGCGTGGAGAATCTGCGCTGTGTATCTGCTTATGACCAGCAGGAGCCCAAAGATGAAGACCACCGCTGGATGGCCATTACCCTGGAAAATGTAAGCGATGCCTGGGTACGCCAGGTAACCTTTGCGCATTTTGCAGGGTCGGCTGTCGCGGTGCTGGAAACAGCCCGCCGCGTAACCGTGGAAGATTGTAAATCGCTGTCGCCCGTGTCTGAAACAGGCGGGCAACGCCGGTATACCTTCCATACCTCGGGACAGCAAACGCTTTTCCAGCGCTGTTATTCGGAATATGGCTACCACGATTTTTCCGCCGGCTTTTGCGCCGCAGGCCCCAACGCATTTGTGCAATGTGACGCGCGCCAGCCCTACAGCTACAGCGGCGCTATTGACAGCTGGGCCTCCGGCCTGCTGCTGGACATTGTAAATATTGACGGGCAGGCGCTGGGCTTTCCCAACCGCGGGCAGGACGGTCAGGGCGCAGGCTGGAGCGCAGCCAACAGCGTGCTGTGGCAGTGCAGCGCTGCGCTGGTATACTGCACCCGCCCGCCAACGGCCAATAACTGGGCCTTTGGCACCTGGGCCCAGTTTACAGGAGATGGTTACTGGGGGGAGTCCAATGAGCATATCCGTCCCCGCAGCCTGTATTACGCGCAGCTGGCGGAGCGCCTGGGCAGGGATGTATCAGAGCAGGCGCAGCTGATGCCCGTTGGCTCCGAAGCGTCCAGCAGCCCTACCGTAGAGAAAGCAGCAGAGCTGACAGCCGCCGCAGAGCGGCCCCTGCTGCAATTGCAGGAATGGATAGACAGCGCTGCGCAGCGGAATCCCATCCCGGTGCAGCACAGCGGCATCAGAACGATCAACGACATTGCTTATACGAAAGCCGCTGCGCCGGTTATGGCGCCGCCTATGGAGGTTAGCAACGGGTGGCTGGTGCGGGGCAATACCGTGCTGGCCGGCCGCCATTACGAAGTGCCCTGGTGGCGCGGCAATGTAAGACCCGACGGCATACAGGAAGCCCGCCCGCACATCACCCGTTTTGTGCCGGGCCGCACCGGCACCGGCCTGACGGACGATCTGCAGGAGGTGGCCGCCTGGATGAAACAGGAACATTTTGTGTCGCTGGAGCATAATTACGGCCTCTGGTACGAGCGCCGCCGGGATGATCACGAACGGGTGCGCCGCCTGGATGGGGATGTATGGCCGCCCTTTTACGAGCTGCCTTTTGCCCGCAGCGGGCAGGGCACTGCCTGGGATGGCCTCAGTAAATACGACCTTACAAAATACAATCGCTGGTACTGGCGCCGCCTGCAGCAGTTTGCCAGCCTGGCAGACCAGCAGGGGCTGGTGCTGGTGCACCAGGATTATTTCCAGCACAACATACTGGAAGCCGGCGCCCACTGGGCGGATTTTCCCTGGCGCCCGGCCAACAACATCAACGGGACCGGTTTCCCCGAACCGCCGCCTTACGCCGGTGATAAACGCATTTTCCTGGACGCACAGTTCTATGACGTAATCCACCCGGTGCGGCAAAAGCTGCACCGGGCATATATCCGCCAGTGCATGGAGAATTTTGCCGGCAACAACGGCGTGATCCATTTCACCGGGGCGGAGTTTACCGGCCCCCTGTCCTTTGTGCAGTACTGGATAGATACCATCCTGGAATGGGAGCGGGAAACCGGCAAAAAAGCCACCCTGGGCCTGAGCGTGACAAAAGACGTGCAGGACGCCATACTGGCCGACCCGGTGCGTTCCAAAGCCATTACGGTAATAGATATACGCCAGTGGCATTACCAGCCGGATGGCAGCCTGTACGCGCCCAAAGGCGGGCAGCACCTGGCGCCCCGCCAGCATGCGCGGCTGCTGAAACCGAAAGACAGCAACCTTGAGCAGGTGTACCGCGTTGTGCGCGAGTACCGCGAGCGCTACCCTGGCAAGGCCGTGATATACTCCGCCGGCAGGTACGAAGCCTGGGCCTGGGCAGCCTTTATGGCCGGCGGCTCCCTGGCTCCCATCCCCCCTGTGGAAGATGCCGGTTTCCTGCAGGCGGCTTCCGCCATGCAGCCGGTAGACCTGCCCGGCGCGCCGCAGGGCCAATGGATTTTGGGTAATAACGGGAAGGGATATATTGTTTACAACCGCGCACCCGGCAAAGTGGAGCTGAACCTGGCTGCCCTTGCCGGTACGTGCCATATAGAATGGATAGATCCGGAAAACGGCCGCATACTGAAAAAGGCACAGGTAAAGGGAGGCAGGAAGCTAAGCCTGCCCAATCCCGCCACAGGACCGGTAGTAATATGGATCAAAAAAGGATGACCATGCATAGGATTAGTACAATGCTGTTTTTGCTGTTACTGGCGTTGGGGGCTGCTGCGCAGACACAGTTCCGCCGTACCGGCGAACTGAAGATATCGGCCAACGGCCGGTATTTTACCACCGCCTCCGGCGCGCCCTTTTTCTGGCTGGGCGATACAGGCTGGCTGCTGTTCAACAAGCTGAACCGCGAGGATGCGGAAAAATACCTGGAAGACCGCCGGAAAAAGGGCTTTAACGTGATACAGGCCATGCTGGTGCACAATGTCCGCCAGGTAAATGCCTATGGCGACTCCGCGCTGCACAACCATAACGTGGCGCAGCCAGCCATCACTGAAGGCAACAATTTTGCCAGCCCTGCCCAGTACGACTACTGGGATCATGTGGACTATATCGTGGACAAGGCAGCGGAAAAAGGCATTTACATGGCGCTGGTGCCGGTTTGGGGCAGCAATGTGAAAGCAGGGCAGGTAAGCCGTCAGCAGGCAAAGACCTATGCCGCCTGGCTGGCCGCCCGCTACAGGGACCGCCCCAACATCATCTGGCTCAATGGCGGCGACATCAAGGGCAGCGACTCTACCGCCACCTGGAAAATAATAGGTCATACCCTGCATGCGCAGGACCCGCATCATTTGATCACCTTCCATCCGCGCGGCCGCACGCCATCTTCGCAGTGGTTTCATAACGAGCCCTGGCTGCACTTCAATATGTTCCAGTCCGGGCACCGCACCTATAGCCAGGACACCTCCGCTGCTGAGCAGCTGCATTATGGAGAGGACAACTGGAAATACATTGCCGCCGATTACCGTAAAACACCTGTAAAGCCTACGCTGGACGGGGAGCCTTCCTACGAGGGCATTCCCCAGGGCCTGCATGATACCACGCAGCCGTACTGGACAGACAGCGATGTGCGGCGCTACGGCTACTGGTCGGTATTTGCAGGCGGCGCAGGTTATACTTACGGGCACAATGCCGTGATGCAGATGCACCACCCCGGTGATGCAGACGGCAGCTATGGCGTAAAGGACTACTGGTATAATGCCATCAACCACCCCGGTGCAGGGCAGATGGTGCATCTGAAAAACCTGCTGCTGTCGCGTCCTTATTTTGAACGTGTGCCGGACCAGTCGCTGATAGCAGGGGAGCCCGGAGAGCGCTATAACCGCCTGCTGGCCACCAGGGGCAAACAATACGCTTTTATATACACTTACAACGGGCGTACCATGCAGATACGCATGGGCAGAATTGCCGGCGATTCCGTAAAGGCATCCTGGTATAACCCCCGCAACGGGCAGGTAACGCCTGCCGGTAAATTCCGCAATAAAGGCGTGGCCACCTTTGACCCGCCCGGCGAGCAGCAGGATGGTAACGACTGGGTGCTGGTGCTGGACACCTATGTGCCGGGCCGGGAGGTATACCTGTTCACCTCCTTCCGCGAACCGGCTACAGACGGACTGCATTTCCTGTACAGCTATGACGGTTATCACTGGCTGGATATGGGCCGCTCTTTCCTCCGCCCTGAAATTGGTCCTAACAGGCTGATGCGCGACCCCTCCATGGTGCAGGGACCGGATGGCACCTTTCACCTGGTGTGGACCAGCGGCTGGAAGGGCGACAAAGGCTTTGGCTATGCCAGCTCCAAAGACCTGCTGCACTGGTCAGAGCAGCAATTCATTCCCGTGATGGAGCAGGAGCCTGCCACAGTAAACGTATGGGCGCCTGAGTTATACTATGATAAGGCTGCCGCGCAGTTCGTCATTATCTGGGCATCCACCATCCCGCACCGCTTTCCGCGCGGCGTGGAAGCAGAGGATAACAACCACCGCATGTATTACGTGACCACGAAGGACTTTAAAACATTCTCTCCCGCCAGGCTGTTCCTGGACCCCGGCTTCAGCGTAATTGACGCCGTGATCGTGCAACAGGAGCCAGGGAAATACGTGCTGGTGCTGAAAGATAACACCCGCCCGGAAAGGAATATAAAAGTAGCTTTCGGTAAGCAGGCGCTGGGACCATATACCGGCGTGTCGGCCCCGTTTACCGGGCATTTTACCGAAGGCCCAACGGTAACAAAAGCCGGCAAGGACTGGCTCATTTACTTTGACGCCTACCGCAGCAAAGCATATGGTGCGGTAAAGACAACGGATTTTAAAACATTCACGGACATATCAGCCGACGTGCGGGTGCCGGAAGGGCACAAACACGGCACGATCATCAAGGTAAAGGAAACCGTGCTGGATCAATTGCTGAAGTCACAATAGCTATTTTATGAACAGAACATGCTTGCATATTTCCCTCGGCCTGCTGGCTGCACTACCTGCAGCTGCGCAGGATACCGTACATTATACCGGTCGCACACGCGTAAATATCGATTATCATCACGGCCAGCTCAGCCCTGCTATGGGCGTGCACAATATACAGGTGTTGCGCGCTAACCGCGAGCACCCGGAAAAAGCCGACGATATGGGCTGGACCTATAACCACGCGCCCATGCTGGCCTACTGGAACAATACCTTTTACCTGGAATACCTGAGCAACAAGGTAGGGGAGCATATTCCGCCGGGGCAAACCCTGCTGGTCACCTCCAGGGACGGGTACAACTGGGGAAAGCCCGTAGTGCTGTTCCCGCCCTACAAGATACCCGACGGCACCACCAAGGAAGGGTATCCGGGCGTTGCAAAGGACCTGTATGCCGTAATGCACCAGCGCATGGGATTTTATACTTCCCGAAAGAAGCGCCTGCTGGCCCTGGCCTATTATGGCATCTGCCTCGATATCAAAGATGATCCCAATGATGGCAAAGGCATTGGCCGCGTGGTGCGGGAAATATTGCCTGACGGGCGTTTCGGGCCTATCTATTTTATCCGCTACAACCATGGCTGGAGCGCGCAGAACACCTCCTATCCCTTTTATACGGAAAGTAAGGACAAAGGATTTGTAGCCGCCTGTAACGAGCTGCTGGCCGATCCGCTGGTCACCCAGCAATGGAACGAGGAAGCGGACCGGGACGATCCATTGATACCATTGAAAAAACAATACAAGGCGCTCAGCTACTATCACCTGCCAGACGGCCGCGTGGTAGGCCTGTGGAAACATGCCGTTACCGCTATCAGTAATGACAACGGGAAAACCTGGCCGGCGTCCGCCCACAGGGCGCCCGGCTTTGTGAACGCCAATGCCAAGATATGGGGGCAGCGCACGTCCGACGGGCACTACGCTACTGTATACAATCCTTCGGACTTCCGCTGGCCGCTGGGCATTTCCACCAGCAAGGACGGGCTGGAATATACCAACCTGCTGCTGGTGCATGGAGAAATATCGCCCCTGCGCTATCACGGTCATTTCAAGGATTACGGGCCGCAGTATGTGCGCGGCATTACAGAAGGCAACGGTACGCCGCCGGATGGCAAGCTGTGGGTCACCTACAGCATGAGCAAGGAAGACATCTGGGTGGCTTCTGTGCCCGTGCCGGTAAAGGACGCAGCTACAGAACCGGTGAATGAGGTGTTCAATCACATGGACCCCGCCAAGGCCCTGGAAAAGTGGAACATTTACAGCCCCCGCTGGGCACCGGTAAAAATGGAGCAGGCAGCAAATGGGCCTGCGCTGGTGCTGCGGGATTGGGACCGCTATGATTATGCCAAGGCAGAACGCCTGTTTCCTGCTACACAACAGGGCGTGGTGGAATTTTCCGTTACGCCGGCGCAGAACAACAAGGGCATGCTGCAGGCGGAGCTGCAGGACGCCAAAGGCAGCCCTGCCATCCGGCTGATCTTTGACGCGGACAGCGTGCTGCACGCCAAGGCCGGCGCCAAGTTCAAAAACCTGCTGCGCTATGAAGCCGGCAAAACCTACAACATCCGCATCACCTTCAATACCGTCAGCCGCTTTTATACCGTGAACGTAAACGGCAGGGATGTGCTTACCCAGCTCACCTTTGCGCCGGTGCATGGCCTGGAGCGTATGGTGTTCCGCACCGGCATGCCGCGGCATTTCCCGAATGCGGACACGCCTGCCGCGCAAACCTATGACCTGCCGCAGGCCGGGGAGCCGGAAGAAGAAGCGGTATTCTATATCGGATCATTAAAAACCAGTAAATAAACCATACAGGTCTTATCATCCGCACATGCGTTATGTTACTATTGTCATATTAGCCATTGCCTTCCCTTTGCTGCAGGCCTGCGCCGGCCAGGAGCAGGAGATCGCGGTGCAGCGTCTGCGTTGTGAAATGCGGACGGCCCCCCGGGGCATTGATGTAGCCGCGCCCCGCCTTAGCTGGGAGATCAGCGGTCCGCAGCGGCATATCATGCAAACGGCTTACCAGGTGCTGGTAGCTTCCTCGCCGGAAAAGCTGGCCGCTGATGAAGGGGATCTCTGGAATTCCGGCAAGGTCAGCTCCGGCCGGTCCATTCACGTGGCATACGCCGGTGCTCCGCTGCGCAGCCGCATGGTCTGCTACTGGAAGGTAAGGACCTGGACCACCCGGGGCGACAGCAAGTGGAGCGAGCCGGCACAGTGGAGCATGGGACTGCTGCAGCCTGCGGACTGGCAGGCTACCTGGATAGGGCTGGACCGCGCTTTTCCCTGGGACAGCGCGCACAGTAAATTCTCCCGCCTGTCTGCCCGCTATTTCCGTAAAACATTTGATATATCCGCGCCGGTAAAAAGAGCCACGGTCTACCTGGCCGGTTTGGGATTGCATGAGCTGTACATGAACGGGCAGCGTATTGGCAACAGTGTGCTGTCGCCCGCCCCTACCGATTATACCAAAGCGGTAAAGTACAATACCTACGATGTAACCGCTGCATTGCAGCAGGGACAGAATGCCATTGGCACCATATTGGGCAATGGACGCTACTTCACCATGCGGCAAAACTACAAGCCGCACAAGATACGCACCTTCGGTTACCCTAAAATGCTGCTGCAGCTGGAAATCGAGTATGCGGACGGCCGCCGCCACACCATTGCCAGCGACGATACCTGGAAAGTAACGGCCGACGGCCCTATCCGCACCAACAATGAATATGATGGTGAGGAATATGACGCCACCAAGGAAATGCCCGGCTGGAGCAATACCGGTTTTGATGACCGCCACTGGCTGCAGCCGGAGCAGGTGCAGCCCCCAGGCGGCCGCCTGGAAGCCCAGCTGAACGAGCCGATGCGCGTAATGCAGACGCTGCGTCCCGTGGCTATCCATGAGCTGCGCCCCGGCGTGCAGATACTGGACATGGGGCAGAACATGGTAGGCTGGCTGCAGATAAAGGTAAAAGGCAAACGGGGACAAAAGATCACCCTGCGCTTTGCAGAAACGCTGCAGCCCGATGGCTCCCTTTTTACCGCCAACCTGCGCGATGCCAAAGTAACAGATGTGTATACACTGAAAGGCGAAGGCGTGGAAAGCTGGCATCCCAGGTTTGTATACCATGGTTTCCGGTATGTGGAAGTAAGCGGCTATACGGAACCGCCTTCCCCCGATGATTTTGAAGGGCAGGTGGTATATGACGACATTCCCACTACCGGCGCCTTTGAAACATCAGACAGCACGCTGAACCAGGTGTACCGCAATGCCTACTGGGGCATACGTGGCAACTACAAGGGCATGCCGGTGGACTGTCCGCAGCGCAACGAGCGCATGCCCTGGCTGGGCGACCGCACCACCGGCGCTTACGGCGAAAGCTTCGCGTTTGATAATGCAAAGCTTTATGCCAAATGGCTGGACGATATTGCGCAGGCCCAAACGCCGGAAGGCGCTATACCGGACGTAGCGCCTGCTTACTGGCGTTACTACAGCGATAACATGACCTGGCCGGGCGCCTTCATTCTTATAGCAGATATGCTGTATACGCAGTTTGGCGACCAGCAGCCCATTGCAAAGCATTACGATAGCATGAAGCGGTGGCTGGCCTACATGCGCGGCAGGTACATGAAAGATTTTATACTCACCAAAGACAAGTACGGCGACTGGTGCGTGCCGCCGGAATCCCTGCAGCTGATCCATTCCCGGGACTCCACGCGCAGAACGGACGGTACCTTGCTGGCTACTGCCTACTACTACCGGCTGCTGCAGGTGATGCAGCGCTTTGCCGGCCTGCTGCACCAACCGGAAGATGCGGCTGCCTTTGCAGACCTGTCGCAAAAGATAAGAACAGCTTTCAATAACAAATTCCTGCATCCTGCCGAAGCCTGTTATAGCAACAATACCATTACGGCCAACCTGTTGCCTTTGTATTTTGGCATGGTGCCCGCAGAAAAGCGTAAAGCCGTATTTGAGAATATGGTGCACCGCATCCTGCACACCTACAATGGGCATATCAGCACCGGCGTAATAGGCACGCAGTGGCTCATGCGCGGGCTGAGCCGGGAAGGCCGGCCGGACGTGGCTTTCCGCCTGGCTTCCAACCGGGACTATCCCAGCTGGGGCTATATGGTGGAGCAGGGCGCTACCACCATCTGGGAATTATGGAACGGCGACAAGGCCGCCCCTAACATGAACTCGCACAACCACGTGATGCTGCTGGGCGACCTGCTGGTATGGATGTATGAAGACCTGGCGGGCATTCGCTCCGATAGCGCGCATCCCGGCTTTAAACGGCTGATCATGAAACCGGTGTGGCCGCAGGGACTGCGTTTTGTAAAAGCGGATTACCACACCATGCACGGGCCGGTACACAGCGAATACCAGGTATCGGCGGAAGCGCTTAGCTGGAAGATCAGCATACCGGGCAATACCACGGCGCTTGTATATATGCCGGCGCTGGAAGCCAGGCAGGTAATGGAAAGCGGCAGGCCCGCACTGAAAGCAAAAGGCGTAAAATTCCTCCGTATGGAAGGATATAACGCTGTATTTGAAATAGGCTCCGGCGATTATGTATTTAAGACCGCCTGGCCCGAGATCAGGAAAAGATAATGATTATGCATAAACAGATCTTTAGCATTTTGCTATTAGTACTATCGGCCTTTACAGGATGGAGCCAGACCAACGGACATCACACCTGGAAGAAAGGCATTATTACGGACGAATTTATTTATGAGAAAGCGCCTTTCCCGTCCTGCCACGCCGCTACCATTGCGGAAACAAAGCAGGGCCTGGTAGCCGCCTGGTTTGGCGGCACCAAGGAGCGCAACCCGGATGTATGTATCTGGGTAAGCCGCAAGGGAAAGCACGACACCCGCTGGACAGCCCCGGTGAATGTAGCCAACGGCAAACAGGCAGACGGTACCCGCTTTGCCTGCTGGAACCCTGTGCTGTACCAGGTGCCGGATGGCAAGCTGCTGCTGTTCTATAAGGTAGGGCCTAAGCCATCAGCCTGGAAAGGGTTCATGATCTCTTCTGCGGATGGCGGCATTACCTGGACCGCGCCCAAAGCCATGCCGGAGGGATTCCTGGGACCGGTAAAGAACAAGCCGGTGCTGCTGGATAACGGTACCTTACTCTGCCCTTCCAGCACGGAAGGAGATGGATGGAAAGTGCATTTTGAAGCAACCAGGGATGCCGGCAACACCTGGGAAAAGATAGGCCCTATCAGCGATGGTAAAACCTACAACGCCATTCAGCCCAGCATACTGCAATACGGGAACGGCCGCCTGCAGATCCTCTGCCGCAGCAAGCACCGGGCTATCCTGGAATCCTGGTCAACCGACAATGGCCTTACCTGGTCGCCTTTAGCGCCTACCACGCTGCCTAACAACAATTCGGGCACGGATGCCGTTACCCTGCCGGATGGACGCCAGCTGCTGGTATACAACCATGTGCTGCCGCCGGATGGCAAGGTGAAAGGCCCGCGCACGCCCCTGAACGTTTCCCTGTCAAAAGACGGCAAGGTATGGTATGCTTCGCTGGTGCTGGAAGACTCGCCCATCAGCCAGTATTCCTATCCCTCTGTTATATATGGCTCCGATGGTTATGTGCACATTGTGTACACCTGGCGTCGCGAGCGCATCAAGTATGTAAAGGTAGACCCGAAGCAGCTGCAAATGGTAGAGATCAGGAACGGGCAATGGCCTGAGTAATGCATTCCGCAAAAAGAAATTTATGGATCGTCGTCACTTTTTAATGAATACCACATTGGCTGCCACGGCGGCTTTATTGCCCCGGCAGCTCTTTGCAGCACCTGCTGCATCACCGCGTTACCAGATCGCTGTTTGCGACTGGATGATCCTGAAACGGCAGAAGCTGGGCGCTTTCCAGCGGACCAAAGAGATCGGCGCAGACGGGCTGGAGCTGGATATGGGCGGTTTAGGTAACCGCGAGACCTTTGACAACAAGCTGGTGGACCCTGCAGTGCGGCAGCAGTTCATTGACGAAGCGCGCCGCCTGGGCGTGCAGATATGTTCGGTAGCCATGTCCGGTTTTTATGCCCAGTCATTTGCCGAGCGCCCGGGCGTGGACCGCATGGTGCAGGATTGCATCAATACCATGCAGCAACTGAAGGTAAAGGTGGCCTTTTTGCCGCTGGGCATACAGGGCGACCTGGTAAAGTACCCGCACCTGCGGCCGGCTATCGTGAAAAGGTTAAAGGCGGCCGCTGTGCAGGCGGAAAAAGCCGGCGTGACCATCGGCATAGAGACCGCGCTGGACGCGGCTGGGGAGGTGCAGCTGCTGGAGGAGATCGGGTCGCCGGCTATACAGAGCTATTTCAATTTTGCCAATGCGCTGGAAGCCGGCCGTGACCTGCAGCAGGAGCTGCGCATACTTGGCAGGGACCGCATCTGCCAGATACACTGTACCGACAAGGATGGCGTGTGGCTGCAGGATAATACCCGCCTGGACCTGCGCAAGGTAAAGCAGACACTGGATGAGATGGGCTGGAGCGGCTGGCTGGTAATAGAGCGCTCCCGCGACGCCAAAGACCCGCGTAATGTAGTATGGAACTTCAGCGCCAACACGAAATACCTGAAATCAATTTTCCAGCAGACATCATGAGGAGACAGCATAGCAGGTGGTGGATGACGCTGGTGCTGTGCCAGCTGCTTTTCTCCTTTGCAGCCAGGGCGCAGCAGCAGGACCTGGAAGCAGCCTTCCGCCATCCGCCGGCAGCGGCCAAGCCCTGGGTGTTCTGGTACTGGATGCAGGCCAGCGTATCCCGCGAGGGCATTACCGCCGACCTGGAAGCTATGAAGGCTGCGGGCATTGGCGGGGCTTACCTTATGCCCATTAAAGGCGTAACGAACCCGCCGCTGATGGAGCCGCCCGTGGAGCAGCTTACGCGGGCATGGTGGGCCATGGTGCGCCATGCCATGCAGGAAGCAGACCGCCTGGGTTTGCAATTGGCCATGCACGTGAGTGACGGCTTTGCTCTGGCCGGCGGTCCCTGGATCACACCGGAGCTGTCCATGCAGAAAGTGGTGTGGTCGGAAACGCAGGTGGCCGGCGGCCGTTATTTCAATGATACGCTTTCCCGGCCTCCCGCCTATAAGGGATATTACCGGGATATTGCGGTGCTGGCCTATCCTTCGTTGCCCGGCACAGGCGCTGCGCCTGCCCCGCAGATCAGCAGCAGCCTGCCCGGTGTGGATGTGCAGCCCCTGCTGGACCCGCATAACCGGAAGAATTTTCGCAGCGATACCGCCTGCTGGATACAGCTGGCTTATGAGCAGCCCTTCACCTGCCGTAATATCTACATCCGCTCGCAGGGGCCTAATTACCAGGCCCAGCGCCTGATCGTGCAGGCCAGTGATGACGGGCGTTCTTTCCGCACCATTGAAAGGTTGGAACCGCCCCGGCATGGCTGGCAGGACTATGAGGCAGGTGTAACCCATGCCATAACGCCTACCACTGCACGTTTTTTCAGGCTTGTATATGATACCGCCGGTTCGGAGCCGGGTGCGGAGGACCTGGATGCAGCCAAGTGGAAACCGGTGCTGAAGATGTGCTACCTCGCACTGTCCGGCGAGCCCAGGCTGCACCAGTTTGAAGGCAAGACGGGAGCCATGTGGCGGGTAAGCCGCCGCACCACCACCACCCAGCTGCCGGACTCACTTTGCATACCGCAGCACAGGATCATTGATCTTACTGCCTCGCTGGATACCGCTACCGGTCGCCTGCAATGGCAGGCGCCTCCCGGCAGCTGGACCATCCTGCGCATGGGCCATACCTCTACCGGCCATACCAATGCTACCGGCGGCGCGGGCAGGGGGCTGGAATGCGACAAGTTCAATCCTGCCGCCATCCGCCTGCAGTTTGACAACTGGTTTGGGGCAGTCTTTCGCAAAACAGATCCTGCACTGGCCGCAAGAGTGCTGAAGATATTTCATGTGGACAGCTGGGAATGCGGCAGCCAGAACTGGTCGCCGGTATTCCGGGAGGAATTTCACCGCCGCCGGGGGTACGACTTGCTGGCGTACCTGCCGCTTATGGCGGGCATTCCTGTGCAGAGCGCCGATGTTTCCGAACGCGTGCTGCACGATGTGCGCGAGACCATTGCGGAGCTGGTGGTAGACCGGTTTTACGGCACCCTTTCCAAACTGGCAGCAGAAAAGGGCTGCCGGTTCAGCGCGGAGAATGTGGCACCTACCATGGCCAGCGATGGCATGGCGCATTTCAGCGCCGTGGATATTCCCATGGGGGAGTTCTGGTTTCGCTCGCCTACGCACGACAAGCCCAATGATATGCTGGACGCCATCTCCGGCGCGCATATCTATGGCAAGCCGCTGGTGCAGGCAGAAGCGTTTACCACCCTGCGCATGGGCTGGGACGAGCATCCCGCCATGCTGAAAGCCCTGGGCGACCGGCACTTTGCCCTGGGAGTGAACCGGCTGGTGTACCATGTATTCACGCATAATCCCTGGATGGACCGCCGGCCCGGCATGACGCTGGACGGCGTAGGGCTGTACTTCCAGCGGGACCAGACCTGGTGGAAGCCGGGTCGTGCCTGGGTGACCTATGCGCAGCGCTGCCAGGCATTGCTGCAGCTGGGACAGCCGGTAACGGATATCGCCGTGTTTACCGGCGAGGAAATACCCCGCCGCGCCGTGCTGCCGGAAAGGTTGTACGCTCAGCTACCCGGCATGAAGAACTATTCATATGACTCTTTTAACCGCGATGCTTTACTGCGCCTGGCATCCGTACAGAACGGGCGTATTGTGCTGCCCGGCGGCGCCAGCTATGCAGCGCTGGTACTGCCTGGTTCCCGGCCAATGGCCCCGGATGCGATGCAAATGTCGCCGGAAGTGCTCCGGCGCTTGCGTGAGCTGGCCAATGCCGGTGCAAAGATAGTAGTGGGCGAACCTGGAAACGATACGCTGCCACAGGCGGTGCAGTCGCTGCCGCATGTTTCGCTGGCAGCGCTGCGCCTGGAACCGGATGTGATCGTGAAGCACGCCCCCGGCATTATGTGGACGCACCGCCGTACAGCAGATGCGGATATTTATTTTATATCCAGCCAGCAGGATACCCTGCGCACCTTTGACCTTTCTTTACGTATCACCGGCAAGGTGCCGGAGCTGTGGGACCCGGTTACCGGCAGCATCCGTGAAGCAGGGGACTGGCGCATGGAAAAAGGGCGTACCGTACTGCCGTTGCGGTTAGCGCCCGGCGGCTCCCTGTTCATTGTGCTGCGAAAGAGCGCCACGCAAACAGCCCGACACAGCGGCAACAACTGGCCGCTGTTCCTTTCCTTGCAAACATTGCCCGGCAGCTGGCAGGTGGCCTTTGACACCGCCGCCGGTGGCCCGGAAAAGCCGCTCACGTTTGCAGCCCTGCAGGACTGGAGCCGGCGTCCGGAACCAGGCATCCGGTATTATTCCGGTACCGCCGTGTATACCAAAACCTTTGACTGGAAAAATACGATTGCCGGAGGCGGCCGCCGCTGGCTGGACCTGGGCCAGGTGGCGAATATTGCAGAAGTAAGCCTCAACGGCATTCCCTGCGGCATTGCCTGGACACCTCCTTACCGTGTAGACATTACGGAGGCATTGCGGCCCGGCCGCAACCAGCTGCGCATTGAGGTCACCAATACCTGGGCCAACCGGTTGATCGGGGATCATACTTTGCCGGCAGCGCAGCGCATTACCCGCACCACAGCGCCCTACCGCCTGGAAGGAAAGCCATTGCTGCAGGCAGGGCTGCTGGGCCCGGTCACTATACTAAGTACTGATGATCAACTTTAATAACATGCAGATCCTGAGAAAGACATTTGCGTATATACTGCTCCTCATGGCCGGTACTGCCTACGCGCAGCAACCCGTTCGCGAAGTGCCGCCCAGCGTAATGCAGCAGGTTTACGAGCAGGTGAGAACGCCGCATAAATACGGGCTGGTACTGGCGCCTGCAGATGATAGTAAGAAGCTGGACTGCCCCAGCGTGTTCCGCAAAGGGGGTAAATGGTACATGACCTACATTGTGTATGATGGCCGCGGGTATGAAACCTGGCTGTCCGGCAGCGATGACCTGCTGCACTGGAAAACCCTGGGCCGGCTGATGTCCTTCTCGGACACAACCGACTGGGACAATAACCAGAAAGCAGGCTACGTGGCATTGCAGGATTACCGCTGGGGCGGCAGCTATGAATGGCAGCGCTACAAGGGTAAATACTGGATGACCTATATAGGGGGCAGCAGCCGGGGCTATGAGCAGGGCTTGCTGTCCATTGGCATGGCCTATACCCGTAAAGACCCGGCGGTACCGCATGAGTGGCAGCGCCTGCCCCGGCCGGTGCTGATGGCTACCGATAAAACTGCCGGCTGGTGGGAGAATAATACCCTGTACAAAAGCACTGTGATATGGGACCGCAATAAAACTACCGGCTATCCTTTTGTAATGTACTACAATGCCAAAGGCGACAGCCTGAAGCCCAATCGGGGAAAGGAGCGTATAGGGATGGCCGTGTCCCGCGATATGGTGCACTGGCAGCGCCTGGGCAAAGACCCGGTGCTGAACCACCATGCCGGCATTACCGGCGATCCGCAGATACAGCAGCTGAACGGCGTATGGGTAATGTTCTATTTCGGGGCTTTCTGGAAGGACCGGCCGGGCGCATTTAACCGCTTTGCCTGCTCTTACGACCTGGTACACTGGACAGACTGGGAAGGCGATGACCTGATCAGCTCTTCAACGCCTTACGACAACCGCTTTGCGCACAAGTCCAGCGTAGTATACCACAACGGCGTGGTGTACCACTTTTATTGCGCCGTTAACAAGGCCGACCAGCGCGGCATTGCTGTAGCTACCTCCAAAGACATGGGCCGGAGTGAAATACGGTTTTCCGGAAATGATTAACAGACTGACATGAAGATATTATTCGTTCTATTGTTATTGATCTCTACGGTTGTAAGCGCGCAGGACAACAGCCGTGTACAGCTTTTTGATGCAGATTGGCGTTTCCACCGGGGCGGTGCGCAGGGCGCCGACGAGCCGGAATTTGACGACACAAAATGGCGGAAGGTGGACCTGCCGCATGACTGGAGCATTGAAGACCTGCCCGGTACCGGCTCCCCTTTCAGCCCGGATGCTATCAGCCAGGCCAGCGGCGGCTTTACCACCGGCGGTACCGGCTGGTACCGCAAAACCTTTACCATACCGGCTGCCGATAAGGGCAGGCGCATACAGGTGCAGTTTGATGGTGTGTACATGAACGCCGAAGTATACATCAATGGCAAACGCATGGGTAAGCACCCTTATGGCTATACATCTTTCTGGTATGATATTACCGACCGTATCCGGTTCGGGGAGAAAAATGTGCTGGCCGTAAAGGTGAGGAATGAAGGAGAGAACAGCCGCTGGTACGCCGGATCTGGCATCTACCGTCATGTATGGCTGAAAACGCTGCACCCGCTGCATGTAGCGCAATGGGGCACTTTCATTACCACACCTGTTGTAAGCACGTCCGCGGCCAGGGTGCAGGTGCAGACAAAAGTAATGAACGAAACGCGCGATGTGGCTGCGGTAAAGGTAGTGACCCGCATCATGGATGCCGCCGGGCAGCAGGTGGCGGTAGCGGAGTCCGTACAGGAAATGGATTCGCTGGCTGCCGGCCACTGGCGCCAGGATATGACCGTGCGCAATCCGGCCTTATGGTCTGTAGATGAGCCGGTGCTGTACACTGCCATTACGGAAGTATACCAGGGTGCGCAGCTGACAGATAAAGTAAGCACGCCTTTTGGCATACGCACCATCTCCGCAGATGCAGTGAACGGCTTTCGCCTGAACGGGCAGCCCCTGGAGCTGAAAGGCGGCTGTGTGCATCACGATAACGGACCGCTGGGCGCAAAGGCATATGACAGGGCAGAGGAGCGCCGCGTGGCGCTGCTGAAGGCCAGCGGCTACAACGCCATCCGCTGCGCGCACAACCCGCCTTCTCCTGCTTTCCTGGACGCCTGTGACCGACTGGGCATGCTGGTGATCGATGAAGCCTTTGATATCTGGGGCGACGGCAAAAACCCGGACGACTACCACCGCTACTTTGATGAATGGTGGCAGCGGGACCTGGAAAGCATGCTGTACCGCGACCGCAACCATCCTTCCATCATCATGTGGAGCACCGGCAATGAAATACCGCACCGCGAGCAACCGGAAGTGGCCCGCGTAGCTAAAATGCTCCGCGATTGTATTCGCAGGCTGGATACCACCCGCTTCATCACCTGCGGGGTGAACGGCATTGCGCCGGATAAGGATGCTTTCCTGTCTACGCTGGACATAGCCGGCTATAACTATGCCCGCGACAAATATGTAGTGAGCCATGAGCGCGTGCCCCAGCGGGTGATCATTGCCACTGAATCCTTCCCGCTGGAAGCCTTTGAATACTGGACCGCGGTACAGGACCACTCCTGGGTAGCAGGCGACTTTGTATGGACCGCCTTTGACTACATAGGCGAGGCCAGTATCGGCTGGCTGGGCTACTGGCAGGCACAATGGTTCTACCCCTGGAACCTGGCTTATTGCGGCGATATAGACATTTGCGGATGGAAGCGCCCGCAATCTTATTACCGGGATGCGCTTTGGAAAAAAGACCAGGTATCCGTTTTTGTGAGGCCGCCGCAACCATCCTTTCCCGTCAATCCCCACAAGGTGGACTGGAGCCACTGGGAATGGCATGATGTAGTAGCGGACTGGAACTGGCCGGGGCATGAGAACAAACCCCTGGAAGTGAACGTATATTCCTCCTGCGAACAGGTGGAGCTTTTCCTGGACGGCCGTTCCCTGGGAAAGAAAGCCACCAGCCGATCCAATAAATTCACCGCCGTATGGCAGGTACCTTACCGGGCCGGCACTTTAAAAGCCGTTGGCTACACCCGTGGCAGGGAAGTAAACAGCGCCGTATTGCGCACAGCGGCGCCACCGGTGCAATTGCAGCTCAGCGCTGACCGTACTACTATCCATGCAGACGGGCAGGACCTGAGCTACATTACCGTGGAGCTGCAGGATGCAGATGGGGTGCGCCATCCCAAAGCGGAAAACAGGGTGCAATTTAAAATAACAGGTCCGGGTGAGATTGTGGGGGTGGGTAATGCCAATCCCCGCAGCGTGGAAAGCTACCAGCGCCCGCAACGTAAAGCCTGGCAGGGCCGGTGCCTGGTGATCGTTAAATCCAGCGGGCAGCCGGGAGAGATTGTGGTAACGGCTGCAGCTGATGGATTGAAAGCAGGGGAGGTGAGGATCAAGGCGGAGTAAGTTACCGCAGCATCACCTTTACATCCTTTCTCCTTTCCTGGGGTGTCACTTTTAGGGAGATCACTTTTCCGTCCTGCAACACGCCTTCCACCGTAGTGTTGTATGGTGCATGCAGCTTGAAGCGTACATTCCAGGCTGCCGGCCAGGCGGGGAAAAGCCAGATATGCCGGTCGTCCGTTTGCATCAGCATTTCCTGCAGGCCGATCATGCCCGCGCCGCCCTGGTTGTGGTCCGGTGTCCAGTCAAAGCCGGGGCCCCAGAACGCGGGGAAGCGCGGCCCTGCATCTTTCAGTTTTTCCAGCGTGTATCGTGCAGCCGTATCCGTAAGCCCCAGGCGCGCGCAAAAGATATTATCCTGTTTCCAGCCCACATAACCGCGGTGGCGGATGGCTGTGGTATCATACAGCCAGGTATTTATGGCCGTATCCAGGCCCGGTTTCCCGATGCCGAACATACCGTAAGGGAATACCGGGTATAGCTGCGGCGTTTCCACATTGTTGATCCGCTCCCAGGATTTGGCAGGCGCAATGGTAGTATGGCCCTGCATATCGCGGAAGGTGAGGGGCGGTATGCGTTGCAGCAGCGCCTGCAATTTTTCGCGCCCGGCGGTGGAAAGATAATGGTCCGGCAGCGCCAGCATGCGGCTGGTAACGGTGTGCAGCCCGGCAATGGTGGTGGCGGAGTTGTACGCCATCTTGTACGTTTCGCAGGCAGAGCCGGGATACAGCACCAGGTGGCCATTGCCATCCAGTGCCTGTGCGCCGCGGCGTTTGGCCAGGTATTGATAGTGCTCATCAAAAAAAGTGAGGCAGCTTTCAATCAGCGGCAGGTAGCGGGAAATATCCTGCCCGGTAAAGCGCTGCATGTCCAGTATCATCAGGCAGAATTCCAGCGCCGTGTCCCATTCGTATTCCAGCCAGCGGTTGTATTCCACCCCGGCATCAAAATAAGCGGGTCGTTTCCAGCCATATTCGCTGGCAGCGGGCAACCCGAAATGTTCCATCTGTTCTGTAAAGCAGGCGCCTGCATGTCCCCAGTAGAACCGGGTCCTGGCTTCTGCATTGTGCAGCGCCCGCAGGTAGAAGTCAAACTGCGCCTTCATCATGTCAAAGTCGCCGCTTTTCAGCATGGGCCAGTATACCAGTCGCTGGTTCTGCGCGGTAAAGGTGCCGCCGCCCCAGTTGCGGTGATCCGGTGTAAAGGGATATTTTTTATTTACAAGAACAGGATCGTAGGTAAACAGCCCCCCGTTGAATTTGGTGGGATAAGCGCCATAGGCGTTGCAGCCCAGCATGTAACGGAACAGCTGGTAGTTCCTGCCGGCCTGCCATTCCGTGGAAGCAGTGTCATTGTTAATGAAAATATAGCTGCGGTTCCAGTACTGCTGCCACCAGTTGCGCGTTTCCCGGAAAGCGGTCCTGTCAGCAGCCTTCGCTTTTCTGATCTGTTGCTGCAGCCCTTTGTACCAGTCTGCATAGGCAGGCGCCTGCGCTGCGTGCAGCAGTACGTTAATGCGGTGCGACCGTGCCGGTTTTGCGCTTTGCAGCTGCCAGGCGGTATAGGGCGTATTAATATATAGCCCGCTATCTGTGCCGGCCGGTTTCATATCATTACCCCACATCAGACCGCCGAAGGTCAGCCCTTTCAGCGGGTCCCACAGCTGTTGCCGTATGCCGGCCAGCCCCTGCTGCTGTACCGTAAGGTTAAATATGGAAGCGCTGTCCCGGTTGCGGTGATAGAACAGCACGGCATTGTCGTCAAAACCTGCTTCATCATGCCATGCGGTCACCGTCCCCTTGTAGCCCTTGTATCCCGCGCAGGCCACCAGCTCGCCTTTAGCCAGGGAGCGGTCCTGCGTTCTCCAGTTCTCGTAGCGTGCGGTGGCAGTTACCGGTGTATTGCTGTTGACTTCTACATGCACTACCGGGTGGAATACATCTACCCATACCCGGATGCTGGCAATGTGCCTGCCTTTGCTGCCGCTGATGTCAATATACCCTTCCTGCAGTTGGAGTGTTTGCCGGAACGTGGTGCCGTCCTCAAAGGGATTGGGCGTAAGTTTGATCCTGATCCGTCCTGCTTTCAGCAGGGTATTGTTTTCATCAAACCAGCCGCTTTGCGAGAGGTAGCACAGCAGCTCGCCGTTCTCCACCCATACATTCATACCTATGTTGCCGCCGCCGCAGGGCATGGATTCGCCAGCATGCCGGCTCTGTGTGCGCCAGGTAATGTTATAGTCATCCAGCGAGGGGTGCTGCGCAAATGCCGCAGGCATGCAGATAAGCAATATGTACAGAAAGAGAATGAATTTTTTGTAAGGCATATGTATAGCTTCCATCCGTGAGCGAGAAAATTAATCATTCTCGCGCGTTTCTTCAACAGTGATCTTTACAGGTCCCAGCAGACCGGATGGCAGCAATGCGGTATCCTGCTTTAGAACGATGTTGGTATGTGTGAGCCGTTCTGCTGCAGGCAGGGCAGCGTCGCGGATCAAACGGTTGGGCCACAGGTTGATCACCTCCACTTCCAGCAGGTTGTGCTGCTGCCGGACCGCTGTTGTAATATTCACCCGCCAGGGAGCTGTCCATACAATACCCAGGTCCTGCCCGTTCAGCTTTACAGAAGCGATATTTTTCACCACGCCCAGGTCCAGGAACAGGGTAGCGCCGGCAGCCGGCCTGGCCTCCATATCGAACCGTTTAATGTAATGCGCAGCGCCGGAATAATATCTGATACCTTCCTCGGGCCGCTGTGTCCAGTCTTCCAGTGCAGGAAATACAACGGCAGCCGGGCCGCCCCATTGGGGATCAAAACGTACTTCCCAGCTGCCGTTGATCTCCTGCAGATCGCCGGCCGCCGGGAAATTAACGCCTTCCTGCTTCTGTAAGGCGCCGGAGAAAATAATGAACATGGACTGGAAAGGCGCAAACGACAGCGAAACAGCTGTACTGCCGGATGAAACTGCCCGCGCAGCCAGCAACCGCTTTTCACCGCTCACCGGGTCCCATAGCTCCGGCTGCTTGTTCCTTACCCGGAAAACCGCCTCCACTTTTTCCGCGTGGTTATTACGGTTGGCTACAAAATAAATATCCGTATCGCCATCCCGGCGGTGAATAAAATCAATGAACGCATTGGGGTCGTCATACGTGAAATCCGGCTGTTCTTCAGCCCGTCCATGCACATGGTGCCCGAACGGCTGGGGCCTGCGGCCTCGTTGCGTACCTGCAATCCGTGCTCATGGCAGCGTTTCGCGAAATGACCATAATGCTCATCCGCCATACAATCCGCCACGGTTTTCCGGTAGTCATGCAGGAAACGGTCTGATATGGCCGCGCTGCCCACAATGTACCCGTTCAGCACAGGCAGGTAGGGGCGGGGATCATAATGCCGGTAATGTTCAAATTGCTCCAGGATGCGCTGCGTCCAGTTCGGGAAGCCGTCCTCGAAGCTGTCATCTCCCAGGTACTGAAGGGTAGTGCCTTTCAGGTGGCCGGCATCCCCGATGATGTATTTGCCCAGATGGGCAAACTGGAGGTCCACTGCTTTGCTGCTCAGCCAGTCCACGGACAGGCCATTGGCTTCCGGCTGCGCGATCATCAGCCTGGAGCCGGTCATGCGGTGCCCGGTGCGCAGGATGATCCAGTTACCGGCCGGCACCTCCCATTCCAGGCGGCCATCCGCATCCACCTTACCGGTAAGGTCTATCACATCTTCCACCGCAATGGGGCGGTCGCCCTCCTGTGGTTGCCAGGGCTCCAGCACAGGGCCCATTACGTCCTTTGATCTTATGAAATTGCTGGCGTCCTTGCGGTTGGTTTTGGCGGCCAGCAGCTTTTCGCGGTGATCATGCAGGCGGGCGCTCTCCTCATTGGCTACACGAAAAGCTACAATAGCGGTATCACGGTAATCCAGCTGCTCCAGCGGCAGGTCAATATACGATTTGAAGCCCGGCGGGTTGAACACATGATCGTAACCGTCGCGGTTACCGGGCAGCGGTAGTTGGCCGGAAAACCGCTGCGGGCCGGTAAGCGCCAGCCTGGACTGCAGGAACCAGCGCCCCGCATGTTCCGGTGGTATCCAGGGACCGCCCATGCACCAGCCGGACGAGAAGTTAACGCCTACGGCAATACCCAGCCGCGCTGCTTCCTGCAGGGCATACCGGTATAAAGCCCGCCATTCGTCAGAAAGGAACCTGGCGCCCTGCGGCATCTGCGCGCCGCCCAATCCTCCTGCGGTGTTAATGAGCAGCACTTCGCCTATTCCCTTTTCCCGGAAAGCCTTCAGGTCGCGGGTAATGCCTTCCCGGCTCACCAGCCCGTTGAACCACCACCAGAAGCAGCCGGGCTGGTAAGGCTGCGGCGGGGACAGGAAATTGCGGTAGAGATGCTCTTTGCGCAGAGATGCTGCGCGCATGGCGAGCCCCGTTTTACGGGCCAGGGCCAGCAGGCCAATGTTGGCTGCCGATAACGTGGACAGCTGAATGAATTTCCTACGGTTGACAGGCATATGATCGTTGAATGGATAATGTAAATAAAAGAAAATTAAACAAAATTAAATGTTTTTAAAGTTCGGTGATCCGGGGCAAAAGAGTATCCTGCACCGTCTGCGCTGTTATGCGTCCACAGATATACCGGTAACGTTTGCGTAAAAAAATTGCTGTTTTCCATGGATATTTCTGTAGTTTGACCGCCAGAGCAGTTGATTAAATATCCACGAATGAAACCGAGCATGGTACATTTCTCTCACACAAGGACATGTTAATGCGAGGTTCCATGAGACTGCTAACAAAAAATTATCCACGAATGAAAATACTGGTCCTAGGCTTTCTGACGATATTATATACCATACAGCTGCGCCCTTTGCAGGCGCAGGACAGGCAATATGATATCCTGGTGGCGCAGGACGGCAGCGGCGATTTCACCACCATACAGGCTGCCGTGAACAGCGTCCGCGATTTTGCACAGGCGCCGGTCAGGATATTCATTAAAAAGGGCGTGTACCACGAGAAACTGGTCATTCCATCCTGGAAGACCATGATATCCCTTACCGGTGAAAGCAGGGACAGCACCATAATCACCAATGCAGATTACACCGGCAAAGCATATCCCGGCAAGTACCTGGACGGGAATGACAAGCACCGTACATTCACCACCTACACCGTGCTGGTAGCGGGGGACGATTTTACAGCAGACAATTTGACGATAGAGAACGCCGCCGGCCCGGTAGGACAGGCCGTAGTGCTGCATGTGGAAGGCGACCGCTGCACCGTGCGCAACTGCTGCCTGCTGGGCAACCAGGATACCCTGTATGCCGGCCGGGAAGGCAGCCGCCAGTATTACACCCGCTGTTACATAACAGGCACTACGGATTTTATATTTGGCGCCTCCACGGTTATTTTCAACAACTGCACCATCCACAGTAAACGGAACTCGTATGTGACCGCCGCCTCCACTACCCGGCACCAGCCTTATGGCTTTGTATTCCTGCATTGCAGGCTCACGGCAGACGCCGGCGTCAGCAAAGTATACCTGGGCAGGCCCTGGCGCCCCTACGGTGCAACCATATTTGCGGATTGCTGGCTGGGCGGCCACATAGTACCGGAGGGCTGGCACAACTGGGACAAGCCTGCCAATGAGCAAACCGCCCGCTATGCAGAATACCACAACATGGGGCCGGGTGCCGGCACTGCTCAACGGGTGGCATGGGCGCGCCAGCTAAGCGCCGCCGCCGCAAAAGAGCTGACCCCCGCGCACATTTTTGACGGCTGGGAGCCGGAGGCAGGAAACAGGAAATAAGAAGTATGATGAATGAAGGAGAAGACATGATGTATGCTTTCTTGAAAAATAAGTGTTATGTGTACAATTATTTGTTGGCCATAGCGGCAGGGCTGGTCCTGCTGCTTGGTCCGCAAATGGTACATGCCCAGTCCACGGATGTTATTGAATGGAGCGGGCACAAAATGCTCAACACCTACCTGATGCAGCAGCTGCATCAACAATATGATACCCGCAGGCAGCAGCTGCAGCAGGCCATGCGTTCGCCGCAGGGCATGCGGGCCTACCAGGACGAGCTGCGCCGGGACTACCGGCAGCTGCTGGGTAGGCTGCCGGCAAAAGCGCCCCTGGAGGCGAAGGTAAGCGGCACGCTGCAGCAGGATGGCTATCGTATTGAAAAGATATTGTACCAGAGCTTTCCCGGGCATCATGTTACGGCCAACTTGTATGTGCCACAGGGTAACGGGCCTTTTCCCGGCGTATTGCTGTTCTGCGGTCATGAGCCAACGGCAAAGGCTACACCTTCCTACCAGCAAACGGCCATCCTGCTGGCGCGCCATGGTTTTGTAGTGCTGATGATCGATCCGGTTTCGCAGGGTGAGCGGCACCAGCTGACAGATAATACCGGCCAGCCGTTAACGCGGGGCGGCACTACGGAGCATACTTTGCTGAATGCCGCTGCCGCCCTGGTAGGCTCCAGCGTGGCGGCCTACGAGCTGTGGGATAATGAGCGCGGGCTGGATTACCTGTTGTCCCGCAAGGAAGTGGACACCACGCGCATCGGCTGCCTGGGCAACTCCGGCGGCGGCACACAGGCCGCCTATTTCATGGCCTTTGAGCAGCGGATAAAGGTGGCTGCCGTATGCAGCTACATCACTACCCGTGAAAGGACCTTTGAACTGGCCGGCCCGCTGGACGGCTGCGTACAGCTGCCCAATGAAGGAAAGCAGGGGTTGGAGATAGCGGACTATATGCATATGCTGGCGCCAAAGCCGTTGCTGGTGCTGGCCGGGCGTTACGACTTTGTGGACTATACCGGCGCGGAGCTGGCGTATGAAGAAGCAGAACAATGCTACGCTGCTTTGGGCGCGCCGGCCCATCTCAGGATGGTAACGATAGACGACGGGCATGGCATATCGCAATCCAAGCGGGAAGCGGCGGTACAATGGTTCCGGGAATGGTTGTACGGAGATAAGCGGCCTGTAAAGGAAACGCCGGCAAAGGTCCTGCCCCCGGAAACACTTTTCTGCACTGGCACCGGAGAGGTGAACAGCAGCATACCTGGGGAGGTGACCGTACAGCAGCACCTGCTGCAAACCGCACGGGCACTCGCGGCAAAGCGCCGGCAGTTCCAGCAGCAGATTACCGGGAAGGCCTTTGCCGATACGCTGCGGCAGCTCCTGGGCATAAGTACGCAGCGTATGCCCGTGCAGGTGGAAGAAATAGATACATTCCAGCACGCAGGGTATACCTGGGAAAAGCTGTTGCTGCGCAGCGCGCAGGAGCCACCCCTGCCGTTCCTGCTTGTCCGGCCGCAGGGCAGTGCCGCTGTGCAGGATGTATGGATATGCCTGCAGGATGCAGGCAAGCGCGCCTGGCTGGACAGCACTGCCTTTATTCGTTCCTGCCTGCAAAAGGGACAGGCGGTGTTGCTGCCAGACCTGCGGGGCACCGGCGAAACGGCGGACCTGCCGGCCTTCAACCACCCGAAATTTTACAATAGGGAATACCGCAATGCTGTTTCCTCCCTGCACATAGGCCGGCCATTGCCGGGGCAGCGGGTAGCAGACCTCTTGCTGCTGCTGGATTACCTGCAGTCGGACGCCGCTTTTCAACGGGCTGCCGTTTGCGTGAAAGCATCCGGCATGATGGCGCTGACCGCCCTGCATGCTGCCGCAATAGATGCACGCATCAGCCGGCTGCAGGCGGGCGGTTATGTATCCTCTTTCACGGATATGATCAGGAATGTGATGAACAGGGACCATTACAGCCTGGTAATACCGCGCGTATTACAGTACTATGATGTGCCGGACCTGGTACGGATAGTTGATAAGCGGTTTGCATTTCCATAATGAAGCCGCTATGTTTGTAGGTAGTATACTATAGTATAGATAACGTTGTGAAAAATTTTTAAATCTCTTTCGATAGCAATCAATGTCTTTCAGATCTTTTTTACTGCATGGTTCGATCGCATTGGGTTTGGCAGCCTGCGCTACTACTACGGAACCGCCTTCCCAGCCGGAAACCCTGCCTATGGAGGAATTAAGCCTGGACAACCTGGATGCCTTCACAGCCGCTGGTGCCGGCTGGCGCGTGGCAGGCAATGTATATGCCAGCCGGCAGCGGCCGCACCACATGGAAGCGGCGGACGGAAAGGGCATACTGGTGTTCAGCGGCGAAAAGAGCAACACGGCGCTGGGCACAACCTGGGAGCACCGGGATATGGACCTGGAGCTGGACTTTATGCTTTCCGCCGGCGCTAATGCCGTGATCCTTTTCCAGGGAAAATACCCGTTGCAATTAAAGGACACCTGGCTGAAAGATAGCCTGGCGGCCGGCGACTGCGGCAGCGTAGCAGGGCAGCCGCCCTTGCTCAATGCCTGCAAAGCGCCGGGGCTGTGGCAGCACCTGCAAGTGAAATTCAAAGCCGCCCGTTCCGGCCATCCGCCGGACAGCGCCACCGCTGCCGGTTTTGCCGAGGTAATGCTGAACGGCCGCCAGGTGCACCTGGAACCGGCCCTGGCTGCCATTGCGCAGGATACCGCTCTGAAGCAGGCGCCTGCTGCAGGACCGCTGCAGTTCCTGGTGCAGCAGGGGCCTGTGGCCTTCCGTAATATCCGCTACAAAACTTACGATGACGCGCGTATACAACTGGCGGATATGCAGTTTCGTGTGTACGAAGGCGTGTTCAAGAACCACGATACCCTGCAGCTGTTAATGCCCGTCAGGACCGGCCGTACGGACTCCCTTACCTACCGGGTGGGCGACAAGCGCGCGCACCTGCTGCTGGAAGGCAAGCTGCAGGTACCGGCTACCGGGGAGTATATTTTTACGGTACAGGGCGGCGGCCCGGTACGGTTGATGATAGATGGCAACGAGATCGCCAGCAACGGTGGCACCCGCGACTACCAGGATGTTTACTACGGCGATACTACCCTGCAGCAGGGAGCGCATGCTTTCCAGCTCAGCTACGCCAACTACGATGAAAGCCTGGTGCTGCGCTACGAAGGCCCGGATATTCCTTTTACAGCACTGACCACGCCGGCATCCGAAAGACCGGTGGAGCCCTCGCCTGCCATGGAGTACCCGGTAAAGGGCATGCCCGTGATGCAGCGCGGCTTTATGCAGCATCATGGTGAGGTGAACCCTTACAGCATTGCAGTAGGTATCCCGGGGAACATCAATTATGCCTACGGGCTGGTGAACTATAGCCCGCTGATGGCCTGGCACGGCCGTTTTATAGACGTGGCGGAAATGTGGCACGAACGCGGTGAAAAGCAGCTGGCCAAACCTCTGGGCGCTACCCTGGAGCTGGCAGGAACGCCCTGCATTGCGGAACTGTCATCCCCCGACGCTGCCTGGCCTGCTGCCATACGGGAAGACAGCAGCAGCTATACCAACCGTGGCTACAAGCTGTTGCCCAACGGGCTACCCGTATTCTTCTATACCCTCCGTCAATGGGCGGTGGAAGATTACCTGCATCCGAGGGAAGATGGCAAAGGGCTGGTACGGGAGGTGACCATCACCAACCAGCAGCCGGGCAGCGGTAATGCCTGGTGGCTGCTGGGCAGCGGCGGTATCATAGAAAAGCTGCCGGATGGCAGCTATGCCGTGGACGACAAGCGCTATTACATTGAAACAACGGCGGATGTACAGGTACAGCACAGCAGGAACGAATATCGCCTGGTGATGCCCTTGCAGCCCGGCAATAAAACGGTCAACATTCATTACTCCATTATCTGGTAGAAAATTATGACTAGCAAGCAATACAGGTTCCTTTTGTTACTGCTGTGGGGAATGTCGCTAACATACCTGGCAGCAGCGCAATCAGGCAGGAAGGGGCATGAAAGCAGGTATTATTCCATTACCGATGTGCCCATACCAGACAGCGTGGTGCTGGAAGTGGGCGGCCTTGCCTTCACCCCGGACGACAAGCTGGGGGTGGCTACCCGGCATGGCGAGATATGGCTGATTACGGACCCGTACCAGCGGAAATCAAAAACGCCGCAGTATACCCGCTTTGCCGCAGGCATGCATGAAACGCTGGGCCTGGCCTGGCATAACGGTTCCTTCTATACGACGCAGCGCTCCGAGCTGACCCGCGTTACGGATACGGACAAGGATGGCAAAGCCGATCTTTTCCAGACCGTGTCCTCCTGGCCCTTGTCCGGCAATTACCACGAATATTCCTATGGCCCGCTGTTCATGCCTAACGGCGATATGATCGTTACGCTCAATCTTTCCTGGATAGGCAGAGGCGCCAGCCTGGTCAAATGGCGGGGCTGGATGATGCAGGTAAAGCCGGACGGTACGATGCGGCCCTTTGCTACCGGCATGCGCTCTCCTGCAGGCTTTGGGTTGCTGGAGAACGGCGATATCTTTTTTGCGGAGAACCAGGGCGACTGGATCGGTTCCGGCAGGATCACCCATATTGCCTACGGCGATTTTGCCGGGCACCCTGCTGGTCTGCGCTGGTCCGGTGAGCCGGGATCGCCGGTGCATTTAAAGCCGGAGCAGTTTCCGGACTCCATTGGCATACTGCATGATTTTGCACGTAAATTCCCTGCCTTCAGGGAGCCCAGCGTTTGGTTCCCCCACACGCTAATGGGTATTTCTACAGCAGACATACTGGCCATCAATACCGATGCATTCGGCCCCTTCAAAGGGCAGCTGCTGGTAGGCGACCAGGGGCATAGCAAGGTGATGCGCGCTTTCCTGGAAAAGGTGAACGGCAAATACCAGGGTGCCTGCTTCCCTTTCCTGGAGGGATTTTCTTCCGGCGTGCTGCGCCTGGCATGGGGTAGCGATCATTCCCTGTTCGTGGGAATGACCAGCCGGGGCTGGGCTTCTACCGGGCCGGAATTGTATGGCCTCCAGCGGGTGCAATTCAAAGGCAGCACGCCGTTTGAAATGAAAGCCATCCGCGCGCAGAGCAATGGCTTTGAGCTGGAATTTACCCTGCCTGTTAATAAAAAGCAGGCAGCAGATATCAATAAATTCCGGGTTACCGGTTTTACGTATAGTTATCACCGTAAGTATGGCAGTCCTATTATCAACCAGCAGTCCTGCCCGGTGGTAAAGACCGAGGTATCAGATGACGGGCGGCGTGTAAGGCTCTACGTGAACGGTTTGCGTGAAGGCTACATTCACGAGGTGGATGTGTCCGGGCTGCAATCGCGGGCGGGCGTACCACTGCTGCATAACGTGGGCTACTACAGCCTGAATGCCATTCCTGCCGGCAGTGCTGCGCCGGTATGCGCGGTAACGCCCAAAAGCCTGGCCGTTGCGGCCAGCAACAAAGCCGGCTGCGGCAGCGATCCTGCCAAGTGCGTAACGGAACAGCCGGCCGGTTGGGGCAAAGGCCCGGACGTAGAGCTGCAGATAGGCACAAAGCCCGGCCTGAAATATGATAAGGAAGTGATGGAAGTGCCGGCAGGCGCCCGGGTAAAGCTGGTTTTCAATAATAATGACGACATGCTGCATAACCTGGTGATCGTTAACCCCGGCAAGGGCGACGAAGTGGGCAAGGCCGCCATGGGAATGGGACTGAACGGATCGCAACTGGCTTACGTGCCTGCATCAAAGGATGTCCTGTTCAACACCTGCCTGCTGGAGCCCGGTAAATCGCAGAGCATTTATTTTATTGCGCCCAAACAGCCGGGCGATTATACATATGTATGCACCTTTCCCGGGCACTATGCCGTAATGAAAGGAATACTGAAAGTAAGAGGAAAGCAGTAGGATGTCCTGCATCAAAAAAAGCCTTATGTTATGAAACACTTGATAATAAATATCTGTTTGCTGGTGAGTACCGCAGCCGTGCTGCCGGCGCAGGATAAAGGCGCTGTACTGGGCGCCGGCAAGCTGGAAAGATATGTGGCGTTCTTCAACAGCCTGGATACCGGTGAAGTCAGGAACTACGTGCCCAACAGCCGGGCAGCAGCCTGGATGGAACAGAACGTGCCCCTGTTTGAATGCCCGGACAGCGTAATGGAACAAACCTATTATTACCGCTGGTGGAGCTTTCGCAAGCACCTGAAGCAAACGCCGGACGGCTTTATATTCACGGAGTTCATCATACCGGTAAAGCATGCCGGCAGGTACAATGCCCTGAGCTGCGCGCTGGGCCACCATGTCTATGAAGGCAGGTGGCTGCGCGATACGCAGTATATAAACCAGTATATCCGCTACTGGCTGGAAAAGGACAAGCAGCAGCAGCGCCCCCGCTTTCACCAGTTCAGCAGCTGGGCGGCAGACGCTATCTATAACCGCTACCTTGTGAATGACGACAGCAGTTTTGTGGTGAGCCTGCTGGACTCGCTGGATAAGGATTACCGTTTGTGGGAACAGGAGCGGGGACTGCCCGGCGGCCTGTTCTGGCAGCATGACGTAAGGGACGGTATGGAAGAATCCATCAGCGGCTCCCGCCGGGATAAGAACATCCGTCCTACCATCAACAGCTATATGTACGGCAATGCCAAAGCCCTCGCGGCCCTGGCCGCGCTGGCCGGCCGCGACAGTCTGCAGCAGCGGTATGCGCAGCTGGCAGCCCGCTTAAAAGGTCTTGTGCAGCAAACGCTCTGGGACGATACGGCCGCCTTCTTCAAAGTAAGGCTGGCAAAAGGCCCGCTGTCCGGCGCCCGGGAGGAGATAGGCTTTATTCCCTGGTACTTTAGCCTGCCGGACGATAATGCCACCTATGCAAAAGCCTGGCAGCAGCTCATTGATCCTGCAGGATTTAAAGCGCCCTGGGGACTGACCACGGCAGAGCGGCGGCACCCCGCTTTTCGTTCCCACGGCACCGGTGGCTGCGAGTGGGATGGTGCTATCTGGCCTTTTGCCACTACGCAAACGCTGAAGGGACTGGCTAACCTGCTGACCCAATACCGCCATCAGGATGGCATGACGCCGCAGGTATACCTGGAGGCGCTGCGCACCTATGCGCGCGCGCACCAGAAGAATGGCGCGCCCTACATTGGCGAGTACCAGGATGAAAAGACCGGCTACTGGCTAAAAGGAGACAACCCGCGCAGCCGCTTCTACAACCACTCCGGTTTCTGCGATCTCGTGATCAACGACCTCGTGGGCCTGAAGCCCCGGGAGGATGACAAGGTGGAAATATATCCCCTGTTGCCGCCGGGAACCTGGGACTGGTTCTGCCTGGACCAGGTGCCGTACCACGGCCGTCTCCTCACCATCCTCTGGGACAGGACCGGGAATAAATATAACAAGGGAAAAGGCTTCCGCGTTTTTGCGGACGGCACGGAGATATACAGCGCACCGACATTAGGGCACATCATCGCCCCTTTGCCCGCAAAAAAGCAGGCGCTCAAATTATGGTATGATCGCCCGGCAGATAAGTGGACCAGTGCGTTGCCCATTGGCAACGGGCATTTGGGCGCCATGATATTTGCCGGCGTGAACGCGGAGCACCTGCAGTTCAATGAATCCACCCTGTGGACAGATGGCCCCCGGGAGCATGCGCATCCTGGCGCGGTGAAATACCTGCAGCAGATACGCGATCTGCTGGCAGCCGGCCAACAGGATGAAGCGGAGCAGCTGGCAGAAGAGCATTTTATGGGCCTGAAAAGCCCGCCGCCCGCTTCCCGCTATGAAGCGGACTACCAGCCCTTCGGGGACCTGTGGCTGCATTTCAGGGATACCGCTGCAAAGGCTACGGACTACCGCCGGGAGCTGGACCTCAACACCGCCATGTCGCGTACTACCTACACCGCCGGCGGCGTACGGTACACCCGGGAATACCTGGCTTCTGCGCCGCAGCGCGCCATCGTAGTGCATTTGAGCGCTGACAAGCCGGGCAGGATCAGCTTTACCGCTTCCCTGAAAACCCCGCAGCCGGTATATGCTTTCCGCAAAATAAATGACAGCACGCTGGCGCTTTCCCTGAAAGTACGCGACGGGGTGCTGCAGGGCGAAAGCTGGCTGAAGGTAAGCGCGCAAGACGGACAGGTGACCCTGACGGACAGCAGCATTGCCGTTACTAACGCCAATGCGGCTACGCTGTACCTCACTGCAGCCACCAGCTATAAAAATTATAAGGATGTTTCCGGCAGGCCGGCGGAGCGGTGCGCACAGGTAATGGGCGCGCTGGCCGCCCCGTCTTACAGCAGTATCCGCGCTGCCCACATCCGCGACTACCAGCAGGTTTTCAATACTTTCTCTATTGACTTCGGCAAGGGGCAAACGCAGCTGCCCACGGATCAGCGTATCCGGCAGTTCACTGCCGCTACTGATCCGGCGCTGGCCGCCCTGTATGTGCAGTATGCCCGCTACCTGATGATATCCGGCTCCAGGCCAGGCTCCCAGCCCCTGAACCTGCAGGGTATCTGGAACGATCAGCTGACGCCGCCCTGGGGCAGCAAGTATACCACCAACATTAACCTGGAAATGAATTACTGGCCGGCAGAGGTGCTGCACCTCTCTGCCTGCGCGCAGCCTTTGTTCATGCTTACAAGGGAAGTGTCGGAGGCAGGGCAGGCAGTGGCCAGGGAACATTACGGAGCAGACGGCTGGGTGCTGCATCATAATACGGACCTGTGGCGTGGTGCCGCGCCTATCAACGCTTCCAATCACGGCATATGGGTAACCGGCGGCGCCTGGCTGTGCCATCACCTGTGGGAGCATTACCTGTATACAAAGGACAAGGCATTCCTGAAACAAAATGCCTATCCCATTATGAAGGCCGCTGCAGATTTCTTCGTGGATTTCCTGGTAAAAGATCCGGCAACCGGCTGGCTGATCAGCACACCTTCCAACTCGCCCGAGCAGGGTGGATTGGTGGCCGGCCCTACCATGGACCATCAGCTGATACGCGATCTGTTCAAAAACTGCATTGCCGCAGCCGAGATATTAAGAACGGATGCATCTTTCCGCAAAACCCTGCAGAAAATGTACCCGCAGATAGCGCCCAACCAGGTGGGCAGGCACGGACAGCTGCAGGAATGGATGCAGGATGTGGATGATCCCAGCAACCGCCACCGGCACGTATCCCATTTGTGGGGCGTATTCCCCGGGTCGGACATTACCTGGGACCAGTCGCCGGACCTGATGAAAGCCGCACGCCAGTCGCTGCTGTACAGGGGCGATGGCGGCACCGGCTGGAGCCTGGCCTGGAAGATCAACCTGTGGGCCCGGTTTAAGGATGGCAACCATGCCCTGCTTATGATCAACAAGCTGCTGGCCCCTGCAGAAGAGCCTTCCGGCAAGGTGCACGGCGGCTCCTACACCAACCTGTTTGATGCGCATCCGCCTTTCCAGATAGACGGCAATTTTGGCGGGGCTTCCGGCATTGCGGAAACCCTGCTGCAAAGCCATATGGGATATATAGACCTGCTGCCGGCCCTGCCGGACGCCTGGGCTACTGGCGAGGTAAAAGGCATTTGCGCCAGGGGCGGTTTTGTGCTGGACCTGGGCTGGCAGCAGGGAAAGCTGCAGCAGGCAACTGTAAGGTCCACTACCGGCGGCCCTTGTGAGCTGCGCTACGGGCAGGAAACGCTGCGGTTTAACACGAAAAAGGGGAAAACCTACCAGGTAAGCGTTGTAAACGGGCAGTTGTCCCTGGACCCTCAAGGTAAACGCTAGCCGCTGGATGCCAAACACAGAACGCCTGCCGCAACGCCCTGAAACGTGCTGGCACAACGCGGTTCTGGCAATAGCATGATGCGTTCAGCGCAATAACATATTTATGAAGCAACTGTATTTTTTTACTGCTTTTTTGCTGCTGGCTGCTCCTGCTTTTGCGCAGGAGGTAAAACCGTCAGCAACGGAGGACTGGTCCTATAAGCCGCCGCTGGTCACGCCCGGCAAAAAAGGCCGGGCGCCTTCCGATGCCATTGTACTGTTTGCCCGTGCCGGAGACCTGGCAAAATGGGAGCACCTGGACAGCAGCGCCGTTACCTGGAAGGCCAGAGGCCGCAGGCTGACAGTAGTGCCTAAGGCAAAGGATATCCGCACCAAACAGGATTTTGGCAGCATGCAGCTGCATATAGAGTGGAAAACCCCCGATCCCCGGGAAGATCATGGCAACAGTATGGGCAACAGCGGCGTGCTGTTCATGGGCCTGTATGAGCTGCAGATATACGAAAGCTACCAATATGCCCAGCGTATTTATTACAACGGGCAGGCCGGCAGCATCTACAAGCAGTATGCGCCATTGGTGAATGCCTGCCTGCCCCCCAAAACCTGGCAGACCTACGACGTGGTGTTTGAAGCCCCGGTGTTCAACCCGGACAGCTCCCTGAAAACCCCTGCCTACATTACCGTCTTCCATAACGGTGTACTGGTACAGCACCATGTGCCCATCAAAGGCCCGATGGTATATGCCGGCTATCCGGCGTACAGGTATCATGCAGACAAGCTGCCCCTGGTATTGCAGGAGCACAACAGCCGGGTGAGCTTCCGCAACATCTGGGTCCGGGAATTATGACAGTATAGGACAGTTGGCCGCGCTCCATTGATTATATTCCGCTATTCCTGCATAATGCTACGCCCGTGGAAGATCAACTTTGGAGCGCCATAAGGAACAATGACCAGGAGGCTTTTACAGCCGTGTACAAAGCCTGCTACCAGCTGTTGTTTGCAGACGGGTTCCGTCGCTGCGCCGATAAGGACCTGGTTAAGGACTGCATCCATGAGCTGTTCCTGGAGGTATGGCATACCCGTCATCAGCTGCCACCCGTGGAGCATGTTGCCGCCTACCTCAAGACCCGCCTCAAAAGAAAAATATGGAAGGAAGCGGAAAAGCTGCAGCAGCACCCTACCGTGGCCAACCCGGAAACCCGCGTAAAGGAAATGGAATATCCCTACGAGGAATTGCTGATCCGCCTGCAGTCAAAGCAGGAGATAGCGGAAAAAGTGCGCCGCGCCATGCAGCAGCTCTCCCGGCGCCAGCTGGAGATCATCCGCATGAAATTTTTTGAGAACCGCAGCTACGAAGAAATATCCACCCTCACTACCACCACCACCCGTACCGTGTATAACCAGGTGTACGACTCCCTGAAGATCCTGCGCAGGTATTTGAAAATGCTCTTTATTATTTAATTACCAGTGAATTAAGTATAGGTGAAAAATTTTTATAAGCATTTCATAGTAAAAAGGGCATGGCAGCGGCACTTAGTAATATACAACGGCGCTGTATGGATTACTCATTATACGAACCGGAAGATTTTGCGGCCAATGAATCCTACCTGCGGTACTACTTTAAGCTGGACCCGGTAGATGTGTTTTTCTGGCAGAACTGGATCAGCAACCATCCTGAAAAGCTGGATGTGATCATCAGCGCGGACCAGCTGATCAGCTTTGCTGCCCTGCAGCTACCGGAAGAGGAGTTCCAGCAGGAAATGGAGCGCCTGCAGCAGGCCTTGGCAGCGGGGGAGGAGCCTGTGGCTGCAGCGCCGCAGCGCACCATGCAAAGCCGCCTCATGCGGCTGTATGCCGCAGCCGGCATCATGCTGGGCATACTGCTGGTAGCAGGGCTGTTCTTCTATAACAGGCATTCCCTCTCTACCCGGGGCGCGGATCAGCTGGCGGTTACCGACGCCCTGCAGGAAATGGTGAACAAGAATGCCGCTCCACTGAAAATACAGCTGGCAGACAATAGCACCGTTACCCTGCAGCAGGGCGCGCGGCTGTTATATCCCCGCCGGTTTACATCGGGTAAAAGGGAGGTGTACCTGCAAGGGGAGGCCTTCTTCGAGGTCAGCCACGATCCCGACCGTCCTTTTTATGTATACTACAACAACCTGGTCACCCATGTGCTGGGCACCAGCTTCAATATCCGGGCAGACGAGCGAAAAAAGCAGGTGGAAGTAACGGTGCGCAGCGGCAAGGTGGAGGTGTATGAGCAGATGCCTGCCCGCAAGCAGCAGCACCGTGCAGCCGGCAGCAATGGCGTGATACTCACGCCCAACCAGAAAGTGCTGTATTCCGAGAACAGCCGGCAGTTTGAGGCCCTCCTGGTAGAAGATCCTTTGCCCCTGGCAGTCCCCGATCCCGGCGCCGCGCTTGTAAAAGGCGCGCCGGCAGCTGTTGCGGAGCCCTTTGTGTTCAACACCGCGCCGCTGCCCGAAGTGTTGCACGCCTTTGAGCAGGCGTATGGGATAGAGATAGAAGTAGAGAATGAACGTATCAACAATTGTCATTTCTCCGGGGACATTTCCGATATGGATTTCAACGCAAGACTGGAGGTGATCTGCCAGGTATTGCATGCCACCTATGAGATCAGGGGAACAAAAATATTGATCCGGGGCAACGGGTGCTCCGCATAAAGGAAAAACAAATTCCGTGTTATGGATAATAGATAATTGATTGCAACCAATTCCACCGGTATAGCTATACACGGCAGCAATGCGCACGCTGCCAACAGTATCCTTTTACTTAAAGAACAATTTTCATGTTATGAAACGCAGCATGATAAAGCTTTATCATGCCCGGCGCCATCCGACAATCAATAACAAATAAAAAATTTACAGATGAGACCGAGCGGAAAAACTTCGTCGCTGGCCACCCTTGTGCGCAGGCGATGCATTGGCCCGGTATGGCTGCTGACCAGGATCGCAGTGATACCATCCGCACTGGCCATGCTCCTTGCCTGCTCCGTATATGCCGGTGGGACAGCCAGGCAGGACCTGCTGGATAAAAGGGTCACCATTACCGTACAATCAGCTGAAATATCCGCCATTATAACCATGCTGCAACAGCAAACGGGCATCCGCTTCCTGTACAGCCCGGAGGTGATACGTACCGACCGGAAAATGGCGCTTTCCGCCAGTAACGAAAAGCTGGGCGTGCTGCTGAACAAAATGCTGAAGCCTATGGCCATTGGTTTTAGGGTGATAGAGGACCGCATACTGCTGTATGCGCTGGACACCACCATGCGCAGCATGCCCCTCTTCCAGGAAAAAGTGGTCACCGGCACAGTGAGGGACGAACAGGGTAATCCGGTGCCCGGCGTAACAGTAGTGGTAAAAGGCAATACCGGCAATGGCACGGTAACCAGCCCCGAAGGCAGGTTCCGCCTGCAGGTGGCCGATAGCGCTGCTGTGCTGGTAGTAAGCTTTATCGGGTATGAAACGCAGGAAGTGCCGGTGTCCGGCAGAACGGCCATGGATATACGTTTAAAGACTGCCTCCCAGTCCCTGCAGGATGTGATCGTGGTAGGCTATGGCAAGCAAACCCGGCGCAGCGTGACCGGGGCGGTATCCACCATCAGGGCGGAAGCCATCAGGGACCTGCCCGTAACCAGCGTGGACCAGAAACTGACCGGGCAGGTGGCCGGAGTGCAGGTGATGCAGGTAACCGGTACGCCCGGCGGCAGCCCCGTGGTGCGCATCCGTGGCGCCGGCTCTATTGGCGCCGGCGATGATCCGCTGTATGTGATAGACGGTTTCCCCATCACTACCAACTACAATAAATTTTCCAACCCCCTCAGCCTGTTCAGTCCCAACGATATTGAATCCATTACCGTGCTGAAAGATGCTTCCGCAGCTGCCATCTATGGCTCCAGGGGCGCCAACGGCGTGATACTGATCACCACCAAAAAAGCAAGGGCCGGCGCATCCCGCCTGGAAGTGGACGTATACACCGGCATACAGCAGGAGTACAAGCGGAACCGCGTAAAGATGATGACCGCCGCGGAGTATGCGCATTGGCGCACCGAGCACCGGCAGGACATGGCTGCCTTTACCGGCCAGCCTTTTGACCCCGCAGCCGTACCAGCGGAATACCGCAACCCGGATTCCCTGGGCGCGGGTACCAACTGGTACGATGCCATGACGCGCGCCGCGCCCATACAAAGCTATAACCTTACCTGGAGCAAGGGGACCGAAGAGCTGCGCGTACTCCTGTCCGGCGGCTATTTTAACCAGCAGGGCATTGTACGCAACACGGCTTTCCAGCGCTATTCCTTCCGCGCCAATATTGAAGGGAATGTAAGGAAGAATATCCTCGTGGGCCTGAACTTTTCTCCCACCTATAATATCCGCAACCTGGGGGAAACAGAAGGGCACTTTAACAGCGCCATTCTCACGCAGGCGCTGCTCAACAGCCCCTTGCCACCGGTAAGGCAGCCGGACGGCTCCTTTACGCCCACGATATCCTCGCCGGACGCCTTTGCCAACGCTAACCCCGTGAACATGCTGGAGAACACCACCAACAAGGTGAACAGCGTGCGTGCCCTCACCAATGTATACGCAGACTGGGAGATCATTCCCGGCCTGCATTTCAAGTCCAGCCTCAACATTGATTACAGCAACGACAAGCAGAATATCTTTGTGCCTTCCTTTGTGGGCGGCTTCCGCAGCCCCCCGCCGCAGCCCGCTACCGGAGCATATAACACCACCAGTTTACTGAACCTGTTGAATGAGAACACCCTGACCTGGGACAAGCAATGGGGCGCACATAACTTGTCCCTGCTGCTGGGATATACCGCCCAGCAGGAAAGGGCGGAGTACGGCAACTTTAATGGTACGCAATACCCGGATGACAATGTACGGACGCTGAACGCCGCCGCCGTCATTACCGGGCAAACTACTGTACAGGAATGGCGGCAGCTGTCCTACCTGGGCCGCATCAATTACGAATTTAAGGACCGCTACCTGGCCAGCCTGGTGTTCCGCCGGGACGGGGCCTCCCGCTTTGGCGCCAACAACCGCTGGGGCAACTTCCCCTCCGCATCCCTGGGATGGCGTATCTCGGAAGAGCCGTTCTTCCCTGCAACAAACTTTATCGACGACCTGAAGTTGAGAGGCAGCTACGGCCTGGCCGGCAATAACAACATTGGTAACTATACCTACCTGCCCGGCGTGGTGATTGACAATACCACCGGCAATAATTTCCTCAACAATACCAACTATGTATTTGGCGGCGGGCTGGCCAGCGGCGTGCGGGTGAACGCGCTTGCCAACCCGGATTTGGGCTGGGAATCGTCCCGGCAAACGGATATCGGCATCGACCTCTCGCTGTTGAAAGGCCGCATCTATTTCATCGGGGAATATTATGTGCGGGATACCCGCAATATGCTGCAGACCATTGATGTGCCCAGTGTATCCGGCTTCCAGAGCGGCATTGCCAATATTGGCGAAGTACGTAACCACGGCTGGGAGTTTTCGCTCAGCACCCGCAATTTCACCAGAGCGTTCCGCTGGAGCACGGACCTGAACATTTCGTTTAACCGGAACCGTATACAGAACCTTGGCAACAAGGCGCAGATCATATCCGGCAGCGAAAGCACCAATATTTCCGTGGTGGGCCAGCCCATGGGCCTGTTCTACGGCTACATCTTTGAAGGCATCTTCCAGTCGCAGGAAGAAGTGGAGAGATCGCCGCACCAGGCCGGCCAGGTAGCCGGCACCGTAAAGTACCGGGATGTGAATGGCGACGGCAATATTACCAGTGCAGACAAGACCATTATGGGCAACCCTTACCCGGACTTTACCTGGGGCCTGACCAACCGTTTTAACTACCGCAACTTTGACCTGTCCATACTGGTCAATGGCTCCCAGGGCGCCAAAGTGCTGGACCTGTACAAAAGGTTCACCACCAACCTGGATGGCGTGTTCAACGTGGAAGCCGATGTAAAGAACCGCTGGCGCTCGCCCGAGCAGCCGGGCAATGGGCTGCTGCCTACCACGGTGGCCAGCACGCCGCTGGCGCGGGAGATCAATTCCCTCTGGGTGAAGGATGCTTCCTACGTGGCTATCCGGAACGTGACCCTGGGCTACAGCTTCAGGCTGAAAGCGGTAAATAATGTAAGAGTGTACTTCAGCGCCCAGAACGCCTGGATATTTTCTTCCTACCGCGGTAACCCGGAGGTGAACGTGAACGGCAGCAATTCACTGGCGCCCGGCGTGAACTACACCGGCTACCCGGTGCCCACCACCTTTACGCTGGGAGCGAACCTGAAGCTATAACTACCTAAATTCAGCTAAATGAAACACTTCAGATACATATGGCCCATATGCCTGCTGCTTGCCGCCTGTGGCAAGAGCTTCCTGGATATTTCCCCGGAACATTTCCAGAATGAGGGCGACTATTTTAAAACGGCCGAACAGTTTGAGCAGGCAGTGAACGGGGCCTATGCACCCCTGCAGGGGCTGTACACCAGCAGCCACTGGGCCCTGGCGGAAATGCGCTCGGACAATACTTCCTACCAGAAGAACACCGGTGACGCTTCCGGCTTCCCGAAAGAGGAGCTGGACGAGTTCCGCGAGCAGGACGATAACAACTATGTATATACGTACTTTAACTATTGCTATAACGGCATCTCCCGCTGCAATACTGTGCTGGATCACCTGGAGGGCGCTGCTGTAGATGCCCAGGTAAAGCAGCAGGTAACCGGGCAGGCGGCTTTTTTGCGCGCTTTTTATTATTTTAACCTGGTGCGCTGCTTCGGGGATATTCCCCTGGTAACGCATGAAGTAACTTCCACCACCGGCGCTTTCAGCATTGCGGAACGCCGGCCGGCAGCAGACGTCTACACCCAGATCATGACAGACGCGCAAACAGCTATTGACAATCTGCCGGATATCTGGACCGATGCGGCAGACAAAGGGAGAGCGGTAAAGGCCGCCGCGCAAACCCTGCTGGCCGAAGTGCACCTGACACTGAAGCAGTATGACCAGGCTATACCCTTGTTGCGCGCCGTGATGCAGTCGCCTGCCGGGTACGACCTGCTGCCGGACTATGCCGCTTTGTATACACTGGCCAACAAGAATAACATAGAGTCCATTTTCGAGATACAGTATATGGAAGGTTCCTCGAATGAATACAGTGATTTTATCTACCAGTTTGCGCCATACAATGCCGGTACGGCTGTTACCGGTTTTGGCCTGTATGCCGGCTCGGGTTCCGGCTGGAACATTCCCACGCAGGATATGCTGGACGCCTATGAAGCAGGTGATGAGCGGCTGGCGGCCTCCGTCAGCCTGTCCTTCACCGACCCGAATACAGGCCGGGTGGTGCCCTATGTGGTCAAGTACAATACGCCGCATGGGCTGCGCTACCAGACCTCCAGCAACTTCCCGGTATACCGTTTTGCAGATGTGCTGCTGATGCTGGCCGAGTGCCTGAATGAAACCGGATTTGCAGCCAACGGAGAAGCTTACACGCTGATGAACCGCGTGCGGCAGCGGGCAGGCCTGCTGCCCAAAACAGCCGGCAATACCGACCCTGCGCTGGATGTAAGCACGCAGGAAGCATTCCGGCAGGCAGTATGGCAGGAGCGCAGGGTGGAGCTGGCCTTTGAGAACCACCGCTGGTTTGACCTGCTGCGTACCGGCCGGGCAGCAACCGTAATGCAGACGCACGCTACAGAAGAGAAGCGCCTGAAAAGCTACCTGGTGCCCGCCGCTTACAGCAGCATCCGGCTTACTTACCAGTACCCGAGAAGGGAAGTGCAATTAACTAATTAAGATAGCAACAACAAGCATGGTATTGACACACTTCGCAAGATCCTTTTGCAGCCTGGTTCTAATGGCACAACCGTTTTTACTGTCAGCCGCCGGCCCCCGGCAGCCCGCAGATACCAGCGGACTTTCAGCAGCGGTCTTTCAGCAGCCGCCGGCTGCTTATGGCATCCGCTGCTGGTGGTGGTGGCTCAACGGGAATGTTACCCAACAATCCATTACCCGCGACCTGGAAGCCATGAAAGCAAAAGGCTTCAGCGGCGCCTGTATCTTTGATGCCGGCGGGCAGGACCAGCGGGGCAACGGCTCCGTTCCGGAAGGGCCCATGTTCGGTACGCCGGCCTGGCAGGAGCTGTTCCGCCATGCCGTGAAGGAAGCCCGCCGCCTGGGACTGGTGCTGAGCCTCAACATACAGAGCGGCTGGAACCTGGGCGCACCGGACGTGCAGCCGCAGGAGGCCGCCAAACGGCTTACCTGGTCGGAAAAGATCATTACAGGTGCCGATGGCAGCGTACAATTGCTACCGTTACCGCCGGCCCTGCAGCATTTTTACCGGGACATTGCGGTGCTGGCCTTCCCTTACCGGGATACCGCCGGCATTAAGCCCATTGCCTACCTGAGGCAGAAAGCCGCCTTTGATGAAGTGGGCGGCTCAGCTACAGACACCCGTTTCCTGCTGAACGGGGATACTACTCATAACCACCACGTGCATACGCTGCATAGCGAGGTGCAGGACATTACCCGTTACATGGACAGCACCGGCGCGCTGCGCTGGAAAGCCCCGCCGGGCAGATGGGTAGTGATGCGCTTTGGCTACACGCTGAACGGATCTGCCATTTCCACCTCCAGCGGGCAGTGGCAGGGCCTGGTGATCGATTATATGAGCCGCGTGCACTTTACCCGCTACTGGAACACCCATGTAAAGCCCCTGCTGGAAAGCATAGGACCGGATGCCGGCACCACACTGCGTTACCTGCAAACAGACAGCTGGGAACTGGGCGGCATTAACTGGACAGAGGATTTTCGCAGGGAGTTCCGCAGCAGGAGGGGGTACGACCTGCTGCCCTACCTGCCCGTAGTGGCTGGCAAGGTAGTGGACAGCCGGGATGCCTGCAACCGTTTCCTCGCAGACCTCCGCAAAACCATCAGTGACTGTATTGCAGACAATCACTATAAAGTGTTTCGCGAAAAAGCAGCTGCTTATGGCATGGGCATACAGCCGGAGTCTGCCGGCCCGCACGCCGGTCCCTTTGACGGGTTGAAGAACCTGGGCTTCAGCGAGATCATGATGGGCGAGTTTTGGTCGCCCTCCCCCCACCGCCCCCGGCCGGAGAACCGTTTTTTCGTGAAGCAGGCCGCCAGCGCCGCACACATTTACAATAAAAAGCTGGTGGGCGCAGAAGCCTTTACCACCATTGGCCGGCACTGGAACGATGTGATCTGGGAGCATATGAAGCCCAGCTTTGACCATGAGCTGTGCGCCGGGCTGAATCTTACGCTGCTACATACCTTCACCAGCTCGCCCGCTGCCATGAGCCTACCGGGACAGGAGTACTTTGCCGGCACGCACTTTAATCCCAACATTACCTGGTGGAAATACGCGGATGCCTTTTTCCGCTATATGGCCCGCTGCCAGTACATGATGCAGGATGGCCGTTTTGTAGCCGATGTACTGTATTACTACGGCGATCATGTGCCGAACATTGTGCGGCTGAAAGAGGATGATCCTGCCGGCGCCCTGCCCGGCTTTGATTATGATGTGATCAACGAGGAGCGGCTGATGGCCCTGCAGGTGCAGCAGGGATGGATCACGCTGCCGCATGGCATGCGCTACCGGGTGCTGGTGCTGCCGGACCATGCGGTGATGTCGCTGGCAGCATTGAAGAAGGTATACCAGCTGGTGAACGCCGGCGCTACGGTAATAGGGCCGCGCACGCAGCGCTCCGTAAGCCTGGAGCAATACCCCGCAGCTGAAAGGGAGCTGCAGCAGCTGGCCGCCGCACTGTGGGGAGCCACTGCAGCAGGCAATGCACCATCCCGCGGCAGCCTGCAGGTAGGGAAGGGCCGGGTGGCCTGGGGATATACTGCCGCAGAATGGCTGGCTGCACAAGGCATATCACCGGATTGCCGTTTTGACGCAGCAGATACCCTGTCATTTGGATATATTCATCACCGTTGGAACCAGGATGATTACTATTTTATCAGCAGTCGCCAGCCGCAGGCCTGCACAGCCCGCGTAAGTTTCCGGGTAAGCGGACGGCAGCCGGAATTCTGGGACCCTGTTACCGGCCATACCCGCCCGGCAACGGCCTATACCCAGGCTAATGGCATTACCACCGTGCCGGTATCATTTACGCCTTACGGCTCCTGGTTCATCGTGTTCCGCAAACCGGTACCGGCTGCGCAGCAGGGAACTGCGCAAAGCAATTTCCGGGAGTTCCGGGCAGCAGATACCCTGCAGGGGCCCTGGCAGCTGCACTTTAACGAGCGCTGGGGCGGCCCTGCCGCTGTAGAGTTCCCGGCATTGGTAAGCTGGACGGAGAGACCGGAACCCGGTATCCGCTATTATTCCGGCAGCGTCGTTTACCACAAGAAGTTTACCTGGGAGGGGGCAGCCGGCAGCCGGCAGTGGTACCTTAACCTGGGAACCATTAAGGATGTAGGCATTGCCAGGGTGACACTCAACGGGAAGGACCTGGGCGTGGTATGGGCGCCTCCATATCGTATGCCCGTTAGCGGTATACTGCGTGCTGGCAGCAATGTGCTGGAGGTGGAAGTCATTAACAGCTGGCGCAACCGCCTGGTAGGCGACAGGGAGCTGCCCGCCGAAAAGCGGTTCACCAAAACCAATATCACCATCCGGCCGGAATGGTCCCTGCTGGAATCCGGTCTGTTAGGCCCTGTAGTGCTGGAAACGGCACCTCAGTAGGACAGCTGCACCGGTTTCAGCAGCCCCCGGATGATCCTGAGCGAGCGTGCCAGCTGGTGCTTCACCGTTGAAGGGCTGATGCCCAGCTGTGCCGCTACTTCCTTGCGGTTCATGCCGGATTCATAAGTGAGCTGGAACACTTTGGCAGACATGGGCGGCACCTTGTGGATCACCATCATGAGGTGCTCCCACAGTTCGCTTTTTTCCATGGAATGTTCGGATAATGTTTCCTCCCCGTGCAGCAGCTTTTGCAGCTTTCTTTTGCGGAGCGCCTCGTTCCGGAGCTTGTTGAGACAGCGGTTGCGGATGGCGCAATGCAGGAAGCTTTTCAGGGAAACGTTTACGTTGGTGAACAGCTTCCGCTCCCAGCAATCCATGAAGAAATCCTGTACCGTGTCATGAGCTTCCGTTTCATCTTCAAGCACGGTTAATGCTACGTACACGAGCCATCTGCGGTATAACCGGAACAGTTGGGTAAATGCGCTGTCATCGCCTGACTGCAGCCTGTTCAGTAATGCTTGGTCATTTGCGTTCATGCGATAGAAATGATTTGGGTTGGTTGACGAACAGTATGTAAGCCGAATCACAGGTCACGTGATGGATAAGGGAGAGCAATTTAAATCACGGCAGATAATAAGATATACGGGAGAAACAAATAGCCGGTTTTTGAAAAACAGGAAATTCGTTTTTCATTAACGAGGGGTTAACGGTAACAGGTAAAAAGTAAAGAAAATTCCTTTTTACTTTTCAACTCCTTCAGGGAACCGGTCCTCCACTGCTTTAATACGTACCCCCTGCTCCAGGTAGGCCTTCATGGAGGCAAGCATCAGCGCCCAGCCTTCTGTTTGCCCCGCAACGGTCTTTACCAGGTTGGGATCATCTGCTTTCCAGCCTTTTTCTTCCACGCTTATAAAGGTGCCGGCTGTGCCTTCGGGAGCAAAGGCGATGTGAACGGTGTTGTCAGCATCACCGGCCGGCCAGCGGAAAGTAATGGACTGGCCGGGCACGATTTCAAGCGGGGTTATCGTAGCCGTAACCTGGTACTTTTCCCAGGTCCACTCCACTGGCCTGCCGGCATCCAGCCGCCCGCTGCCTTTGCTGAACCAGAACATGGAGGTGATCCCCGGGTTTACCAGTGCTTCAAATACTTCCGCTACCGGCTTGCGGATCAGCATGCCCGAAATGGCGGCGGGCTGTTCAGCAGTTGTTTTTTGATCGGTCATAACAAGGTTTTAGGTGATCTATTTTTTCTTTTTGTGTGCTGCTTGCCTGGGCTCCTTTGCCAGGAATTCTTCCAGGGCATCCAGTTTGCTGGTCCAGAAAGAGCGGTACTTTTCCGTCCAGTCCGCTACCTCCTTCAGCTTGCCCAGCTCTGCGCGGCAGTATCTTTCGCGTCCCTGTTGCCTGATCACTACCAGCCCGCACTCTGTCAGTATCCTGATATGCTTTGACACGGCCGGCCTGCTGATGTCAAAGTTTTCCGCAACCGCGTTCAGGTTCAGTGGCTGCCGGGCCAGCAGGTTAATGATCTCCCGTCTTGTCGGATCTGCTATCGCCTGAAAAACATCCCTTCTCATGATGAAGTTGGTTTGAATAAAAAATCCCGGTACAAAAATAATGAAACCTTTTGGTTACAAAAATAGTATGGGGGACGGAGACGATGGCAAGCGGGATGGCTATATCCGCAAGTGAGGGTGATCCGGATGGCAGTAAAAATAACAAATACCGGTGTGGCCACTACTAGAGGCGGCCGCAGTAAATGCTGCACAGCCATTGGCACAACAAGTGCCAGTGCTATTATTACCGGAAGTGCAGCACACCCTGCTGGTCAAAATAGTAATCGATGCCGGTGGTGTTCTTTACATCTTTTATAAATTCCTCTACAGGTCTGTGCTTGTCTATCATGCCGCTGAAGTGCCGGTTATGGGCGGTGGAGCCGCTGTCTATCACAGCAGGAATGTCCAGCAGGCGCGACAGGATAGCGCATATTTCCGGCATGGGCGCATTCACGAAGAAGTGCTTGCCTGTTCGCCAGCTCAGCGTTTCCCGGGCGTCAAAAGGCTGTGTGTACAGCCCCTTTCCTGGGGTGCAAACTGCTTCCATGCCTGGCTTTACCACCAGGCTGGCCGTGCCGGACCGTACCCGTACGGCGCCTTTTACCAGGGCCAGTTTTACCATGCCGGGATCGTAGGCGTTGATGTTGAATTCCGTGCCCAGTACCTGTACAGTGCTGTGCGGGGTATGAATAATAAAAGGCCGGGAAGCATTGGCCGCTACTTTTATATAGGCTTCTCCGCCCAGCAGGGTTATTTCCCGGCTGCTGCCATTGAAGCGGAAGGGGAACTGCAGGCGGGATGCTGCATTGAGCCATACCTCCGTGCTGTCGGCCAGGGTCACTTTATAGTCCCTGGCATTGGGCACGCTCAGGATGTGCTGCCCGCCATGAACGGCGGCACCCTGCAACAGGCTGAAGGTTAATGCCTGTTCGCTGTAATGCAGCTGCACATTGCCTATGGTGGTTTGCTGCTTTCCGGAAAGAGTGAGGGTGCGGTTGCCGGCCAGCTGCAGGGTAACGGCTTTCGCTGCAGATGGATGAACAGCAGGAGCTGCCAGCGGCGCCTCCCGCTGAGAGAAATAGTAGTAGCCAGCGCTGCTCAGCAGCAGGCCGGCTATCATGGCGGCTATGGCAGGTTTTTCAAACCGGGTGCGTGCAAGGAAAGGCGTGCGGGGAGGCTGCCGCGGCTTTATCATGCTGAACAGGTCTACCCAGTCCTCATCGTTTTTCAGCCGTTCCAGGTCAATGTTCTCTTCTTCGCTGAGCGCATATTGCAGCGCGTTGAAAGTCTCCCGCATCTCTTCATCCCTGCTGAGCTGCGTTTCCAGGTACCGTAGGTCTTTGGGGCGGATAATGCCGGCAATCTTTTCGTACATCAATTGCCAGATGTATTCCTTCTGTTGTTGTGTGAGCTTTGTTTTCACGACTGCAAAAGTGTTTCGGTGATAGTCAGATGATATGGCCAAAGGCCGCATAATATAGTGCTACCGTGTTATAATGATGGTGTTGCGGCATGGATCGTTTCAGGAAACAAACGGTGCTGCTGTCTGCAGCGTTCTGTAAAGGATGCAAACAGGAACGTCCTTAACGGAACTTTTACGTCTTTGAATAAATTATGGTGCCAGCAGTCAATGAAGAATTGTTCTACGGCTGCCCTGGCTGCTGCCGGGCCTATGTCGGGCATGGAAGTAGCGGCCACCACCAGCAGCCAGGTACGGTACTGCTTGTATACGTCATTCAGTGCATCCGCGTCTCCCGCTTTAAGTCTGCGTAATAGCTGTTTGTCATTCTGTGGCACGACCTTTCGTTTCATGCTTCCTGTATTTGTATATATGGTTTTTCATTTACGTCTCAATAACCCGCTTCCAGGCGGTTTTTGGGGGGCGAGCATCTAACTTTCAGGGCAGAGGTGTTAGTGGCTATGTAACAATCAATTGTGCCTCTCTACAAACTAAAAGTACGGAAAATATTATTCCACGAATGTTAATCCGCTTAAATTTTTTTGTTAACAGCACCTGCCCCCTTTTAATAAGATAGTCCATTTTTAACATAAGATTCCCTATTCCCTTTCGCGCCCATTACCAGTATTTTTGATCGTGTACAGCTGACAGTTTAAATAATGCGTTATGAATCGGGCATGTTCCTATTAGCTTGCTGGGGGCATGTTAGTACTGTATTCCATCTGAACCGTAAAAAAATTAAAAATTTCACGGATGAAAAACAAATTCCACCCGCCGCTTCGCTGCAATAATATCGCAGCATCTGTACGTTTCTGCTGGCTGTTGCTATGCTTGTGGCCTGTGCTGGGGCTGCATGCACAGGAGCGTACCGTTACAGGACAGGTGCAGGATATGGCAGGCAGGTCGCTGCCGGGCGTAACCGTATCTCTCAAAGGTACCTCAAAAGGGGCCGTTACAGACGCCGCCGGGCGTTTTACGATGGCCGTTAGTGAAGGCTCCGGCACCCTTGTATTTTCCTTTTTGGGATATGAAACAAAAGAGGTGCCGCTGAATGGCAACACCAGCGTTACCGTAAAGCTGCAGGAAGATATAAAGAAGCTGGGAGAGCTGGTAGTGGTAGGCTATGGCACCATTAAAAGATCGGACCTGACAGGAGCGGTCGCGTCCGTGAAAGCGGAGGACCTGACCACGGCAGGCACCAGCACGGTGCAGCGCGCCCTGCAGGGCAAGGTGGCAGGCGTGCAGATAGAATCTGCCGGTGGCAACCCGGGCGCAGGGGCCAGGGTAATGATCCGCGGGGTGGGCACCCTGAATAACAACACGCCTTTGTACATAGTAGACGGGGTGCAGGTAACCGGTATCGATAACCTGGCGCCCAACGATATTGCTTCCATAGAAGTACTGAAGGACGCTTCCGCCGCGGCCATCTACGGTTCCCGTGCAGCCAACGGTGTGGTGCTGGTCACTACCAAATCCGGCACCCCCGGCAAAACCACTATCCGGCTCAACGCCTACTACGGGGTACAGCAGCTGGCCAAAAAGCTGGATGTGCTGAACGCGGCAGAATGGGCGCGCGTGAGCAATGCCGCCCATGATGCCGCCGGGCAGGCGCGGCTGGAAATTGCCCGCAACCCCGATTCCCTGGGCGCCGGCACCGACTGGCAGGATGAGATCTACCGCACCGCGCCCATACAAAGCTATGAGCTGTCCATTGGCGGCGGTAAGGAAGGCAGCGTTTACAGCGTGTCCGGCGGTTATTTTAGCCAGGACGGTATTGTGGAAGTGACCGGCTACAACCGGGTAAACCTGCGCGTAAAATCCGAAACCACCAAAGGCCGTTTTACATTCGGGGAGACCGCTATACTGACCCGCGAGCGCTGGACCGACATGCCGGGCGGCTGGGGCGGGCAGGGGGGCAACCCCGTAGGCTCCGCCGTTAAAATGATCCCCGTGTTTGATGTGTACGACCCTACCGCCATTGGCGGCTTTGCCGGCGCTTACGGCCCGGTGGTGAACGTAGCCAACCCCGTAGCGCAGCTGCACCTGGAAAGCATCAAGCGCGATTCCAATAAAGTGATTACGGACGTATATGCACAGGCGGAGCTGATCAAGGGACTTACCTACAAGATCAACCTGGGCTATACCTACAATGGCGGCTACGGCTACGACTACCAGCGCCGCTACAAGGTAGGCACTCTTTTTACACAGGCAACGAACAACCTTACTGAAACACGCAATGAAGCGCATTTCCTGATGCTGGAGAACACGCTGAACTACAACAACACCTTTGGCAAGCACAGCATTCAGGCCCTGGCAGGGTATGCCTGGCAGCAGAACCGGTATAAATATACCTACGCCTCTGCCCAGGACCTGCCCGACGGCATAGACCAGATGGATGCGGCCGCCGGCACCCGCAATAGCGGCGGCAACATGACGGAAAGCCGCCTCATATCCCTGCTGGGCCGCGTTGTATATTCCTATGATAACCGCTACCTGCTCACCGCCAGCTTCCGCCGCGACGGTTCTTCCCGTTTTGCACCGGCCAACCGTTTCGGTAATTTCCCTTCCATTGCACTGGGGTGGAACATTGCCAACGAGCAGTTCTTTGCCCCGCTGGCCTCTACCATCAACCAGCTGAAGCTGCGCGCCAGCTACGGCGTGCTGGGTAACCAGGAGATCGGGGACTACCGCTACCAGCAATCCATTGCTACGGGGTTGAGCTATGTAACCGGCATCGATCAGCATAAATGGTTTGGCGCCATACAGCAGTCCTTTGTAGATCCCAACATCAAGTGGGAGAACACCAGCACTTTTAATATAGGCACTGACGTTGGCCTGTGGCAAAGCAAGCTGACGCTGAGCGCAGACTACTTCCGCAAGCGCACCACAGACATCCTGCTGGAAGTGCCCATACCCGGCTCAGCCGGCGCCATTGGCAACCCGGTGGTCAATGCAGGCATTATCCGCAACAGCGGCTTTGAGGCCGGCTTGAGCTACAACGGCCAGGGTAACAACTTTACCTGGCAGGCTACCGCTACTTTTGCCACGGCCTCCAACAAGGTGGAGCAGCTGGGTACCGGTGGACAGATCATTGTCAGGGGGCAGCCTACCCACCATGGGTCCGGCACCACCACCACCAAAGTTGGGGGAGAAGTAGGCGCCTTTTACCTGATCAAAACAGACGGCATCTTTAATTCCGAAGAAGAGGTGCAGGCGCACGTAGATAAAAACGGCTCGCTGATACAACCCAATGCCCGGCCGGGCGATATACGGTTTGTAGATGCCAACGGTGACGGGCAGATATCCGACGCAGATAAAGTGTATTGCGGCAGCCCGTTCCCTGACTTTACCTACGGCCTGGGTGTGAACGGGCAATGGAAGAACCTGGATTTTACCGTTTTCTTCCAGGGAACCTACGGCAACAAGATATACAACGGCCTGCGCATGGACCTGGATGGGATGAACCTGGAGTTTAACTATTCCCGGGCCACCCTCAATGCCTGGACGCCGGAAAACCACACCAACTTTCCCCGTGCCGTGATCAACGACCCGAACTATAATACCCGCGTATCGGACCGCTTCCTGGAAAATGGCTCCTACCTGCGGCTCCGCTCCCTGCAGGTGGGGTATACCATTCCCGGAGACGTGATGCAAAAGCTCAGCCTCAGCTCTTTCCGCGCCTACGTGAGCTTCGATAACCTGTTTACCATTACCAGCTACAAGGGCTATAATCCTGACTTGGGCAGGACCGGTAACATACTGGACCGCGGCGTGGACTACGGGCATGTAGGGTATCCGCTGGCCAGAACAGCCACCGTAGGAGTACAGTTAGGTTTCTGATAACAATAAAAAGTACTGCAATGAACAATATCAAGATAAAGCTGCTGCAGTTGTTACTGGTATGTATCCTGCTCGGCTGCTCAAAGAACAACCTGGACCTGAACAATCCCAACCAGGTGCCGAAGGAAACTTTTTGGCAGACAGAGAATGATGTACTTTCTGCGTTAGGCGCTACGTACAACCTGCTCCGCAATGTGAACTCCGGCTACTGGGGCGTGCGTGGTGTGGAGATGAGCAACGGCCGCGGGGATGATTTCTTTATACGGAATGACGTAAAGGACCTGTACCAGTTCTCCACCTTTACCAACTCGCCGGACAATGGCACCGTGAGCACCTTCTGGAATGGCTGCTACCAGTCTATCTACCGGGCCAACCAGATACTGGAGAATGTAGGAGGCGTGGATATGGATGCCGCTAAAAGATCTGCCTACGCAGCGGAAGCACGTTTCCTGCGGGGATTGAACTACTTCCTGCTGGTGATCAACTTCGGGGATGTGCCCCTGCATACGGTGGTGCCGCCGGACCGGGAAGGATACTACCTTCCCAAATCACCGGAAGAGGAGGTATGGCAGCAGATCTTTGCAGACTTTACCGCCGCGGCAGACACCCTGCCGGTATCCTACCCGGAAGCCTGGATGGGCCGGGCCACCAGGGGGGCCGCATTGGGCTACCTGGGCAAAGCATACCTGTACCATAAAGACTGGGCAAAGGCCGAAGCCGCTTTTAGCCAGTTAATGACCGCGCCCTTTGCCTATGACCTGATGGCGGATTATGCAGATAACTTTACCGCGGAATTTGAGAACAACCGGGAATCCGTGTTCGAGATACAGATAGAGGACGTGGGAGGTCCCAACCCCTGGACATCCGGCGCCAATGAATCCCTGGGCGTTACCACCGCACAGGAGTTTGCGCCCGCCGAAGTGGCCGGCTGGTTTGAAGCCTATCCTACAGACAAGGTGCTGAACGAGTTTAAAAAAGAAAGAACAGTAGATGATGATTGGGACCCACGCATGTACGCCACCCTGGTATGGGAAGGGCAGGAAGGCACTTTTTACAACCGGCCCATTGCCGATTTCTTTCCTACGGAGTTCGGGTTTAAATCCAGGTTCAAGAAGTACCAGAATTATAACCAGAACGACGAAACAAAGGGAAAGAACGGCGCCAACTATAGCTCCAGCATCAACGAGCGCGCCCTGCGCTTTGCAGATATTCTGCTGATGTATGCAGAAGCGGTGACCATGCAGGCCCGCCCTGCAGAAGCATATGCCGCTGTGAACCGCATCCGCCAGCGGGCGCACCTGGCTGCACTGCCGACCGGCTACACCCAGGAGCAGATGATGACGGAAATACGGCACCAGCGCATGATCGAATTCTGCCGGGAAGGGCTGCGCTTTTATGACCTGCGCCGCTGGGGACTGCTGGAACAGGAAATAAGGAACAGCGATAAAGTGGGCCGGGAATTCTTTGTGCTGAGAAAGCATGAGCTGTTTCCCATCCCGCAGGCGGAAATGGACGCCAACCCGAAAATGGAACAAAATCCGAACTGGTAATTATAAACATCATAAATGTAAATGAGGAATGTAAAAGGTAGCAGCTTCCGGTACGCAGCCTTGCTGAAAGCCGTCCGCCAGCTTTTTACATCTTACATTTGGATTTTACATTTTACATTCTCTTTTAAACAATGCTCAGCAGAAGAAACTTCCTGAAGCACACCGGTGCTACCGGTGCGCTGGGCTTATTGCCCGCCGCATCCATTGCGGCCTACAACGGTAATGGTAATACGAAAATTGAAGCCGCCCCCACTTGGCTGCAGTCGCTGGATGGCACCTGGCAGTTCTCTACAGATAAGCAGCGCTGGCAGGCCGTAACGGTGCCGCACACCTGGCAGGTCATGCCGCAGCACGTGGAGCATTTTGGCAGGGCCTGGTACAGAAAAGAGTGCTTTATTCCCGCCGTATGGAAAGGAAACGTAATACGCGCGGAGTTTGAGGCCGTATATCACTCTGCCCGGGTGTATGTGAACGGCGTGCTGGCAGGGGAGCACCTGCGCAAGGGGTACACCGCCTTTTTTATAGACCTGACGCCGCACCTGCAATATGACGGGAACAATACCCTGGAAGTAGAGGTGGATAACGCCTTTGACGACAACATGCTGCCCCGCAACCATTCCTACGACTGGGCAGCCGACGGCGGCATTACGCGTCCCGTAACCCTGCATGTAACACCTGCCACCTACCTGGAAAATATATGGGTGGCCGCCCTGCCGGATGCCGGTTTCCGGCAGGCCCGACTGAAAATAAAAGCCCGCCTGGCCTGCAAGGGGGCACAACAGGGAAGCTATCGCCTCCGCTACCAGGTAACCGAAGAAGACAGCGGCCGGCAGGTGCTGGCAGGGGATTTTGCCACACCGCTGCAGCTGGCGGCCGGGGAAGTGAAGACAGTGGAGCCGGAAGAGCTGCAACTGCCGGACCCGCGCCTCTGGCATTTTGATACCCCCCACCTGTACTGCCTTACCCTGCACCTGCACCAGGACGGGAAGCTGCTGCACAGCTATAGCAGCACTTTTGGCGTGCGCAGCATCGAAGTGAAGGATACCGGCTTTTACCTGAATGGCGAACGGGTATGGCTCATGGGCGTGGAGCGCATGGGCGGCAGCAACCCCCTGTATGGCATGGCTGAGCCGGGAGCATGGATACAGCATGACCATGACGACATGAAAAAGCTGAACTGCATTTTTACCCGCGTGCACTGGCAGCAGGACAAACGGGTGCTGGATTATTGTGACCGCCACGGCATACTGATACAGCTGGAGGTGCCTACCTGGGGCGGCGCCACTTTTAAGGGGATGACGGATCAGCCCTCCGCGCCCATAATGCAGAACGGGCTGGAGCAGCTGAAAGAGCTGATAGAGCGGGAATACAACCATCCCAGCGTGTTCTCCTGGGGCCTGTGCAACGAAATAGGCGGACAGAACCCGCCAGCGTACAACTTTGCCGCCAACATGCTGAAAGCCGCCAAAAAGCTGGACCCTTACCGCCTTTGCTCCTATGCGTCCAACTCCCTGCAGCAAACCCCGGAAAAGGATGTGTCCGGCCTGATGGACTTTGTAGAATGGAATGAATACTACGGCAGCTGGTACAAAGGCACGGTGGAAGATATGGAGCGTAACCTGGAGGCCATTCACAAGGCTTTCCCGGACAAGCCCATCGTGATCTCCGAATACGGCTGGTGCCGCTGCAAGCCCGAACGAAAGGAGGGAGATACCCGGCTGATCAGTATCCTCCGCTCCAACAATGAGGTATTCCGCCGCCATGCTTATGTAAGCGGCCTGATCTTTTTTAGCTATAATGATTATCGCACCCATATCGGCGACAAGGGCATCGGTGCGTTGAAGCAGCGGGTACACGGCGTGGTGGACCTGTACGGTGCTCCCAGGCCCTCCTGGGAGGTGCTGCGTGCAGAATCCAGCCCCGTCAGCACTCTCAGCGCCAGCCTGCAGGGGCAGCGGCTGCCCGTTCAGCTCGCCACCCGCAAGACTATTCCCGCCTATACCCTGCGGGGATACAGCCTGCGCTGGATAGCTTACGGCGACCAGAACGTGCCGCTGGAAACCGGGGAAATGGCCTTGCCGGAGCTGGCGCCTGGCCAGGCATTTAAGCATACATTCCGCCTCACAGGCGGCCTGCCCCTGGAAAGGATAGTAGTGGAGGTGGTAAGGGGAACGGGCTTCAGCGCCCTTTCCGTGCAGATACCGGCCTCCTGACAAGGTTTTTTCGTATTGCGTAAATCTTTTTCCCGATCCCGTAAACCGGATCTCCATCCGGTTTGCAACTTTGCGCCCGTAAACTAAACTGATTTATGGGAGCTGAGCTATACCTGCCAAGGAAAATATTTTTGTTTTTTGTTATGTTTTTAGGCATAGCAGTCAATGTATTTGCCAACGAAGAAGAGGATCAATTTGCACAGATCAAAGGAAAAGTAACCACTACGGAAGGCCGGCCGGCGCCCTACGTGACTGTACAGGTAAAAGGCCTGAACAAAGGCGCGGTAACGGACGAGAATGGCGAGTTTACCATCCGCCGCCTGCCCGCCGGCACCTACACCCTGCATATTACGCTGGTAGGGTTTACCACGATAGAAAAAGAAGTGACCACTGAAACGGGCAAAACCACTACAGTAGCCTTTACCCTGGAACTGAACGACAAGCAGCTGCAGGAAGTGGTGATATCCGGCCGCCGGAACACGCTGGTACGCTCTTCCAGCGAATATGTAAATAAAATGCCGCTGAAGAACCTGGAGAACCCCCAGGTGTATACTACTATTAACAAGGAATTACTGACCGAGCAGGTGGTGCTGACCGTGGACGATGCAATGCGCAACGTGCCGGGCCTCACTAAAATGTGGAGTGCCACCGGCCGCAGCGGCGATGGCGGCAGCTACTATAACCTGCGCGGCTTTATTGTACAAAGCCAGCTCAGGAACGGCGTAGCCGGCAATGTATCCGCCACTATAGACGCCGCCAACCTGGAAAGGATAGAAGTGATCAAAGGCCCTTCGGCCACCCTGTTCGGGAATGTGTTCACCTCCTACGGCGGCCTCATTAACCGGGTAACTAAAAAACCTTACACCTCCCTGGGCGGGGAGGTGAGCTATACGGCCGGCAGCTATGGCCTGAACCGTATCAGCGCGGATGTGAACACACCGCTGAACGAAGATAAAAGCCTGCTGCTGCGGGTGAACACCGCCTATTCCTACGAAGGCAGCTTCCAGGATAATGGCTGGGGACGAAGCTTTGTGATTGCGCCCAGCCTGGCTTACCAGCTGAGCGACCGGCTCTCCCTGTCCTTTGATGCGGAATTTTACCAGGGCAGCAACACCGGCCTGAAAGTATACTTCTTCCCCGGGGGACAAACCATTGGTGCACTGGGCGCAGACCGTGCAGACGAGCTGGAGGTAGATTATAAACGCTCCTATGTCAGCGATGACCTGTACCAGACCTCCCGGAACGCCAATTTCTTCGGGCAGATGACCTACAAGCTGTCGGACAAATGGACCTCGCAGACCAATTTTACCGTGACCAACAGCTTCTCTGACGGGCCTTCTCCCTACTTCTACCTGCTGGCAGACTCCATGGTAACAGATAATACCAATGATATCGGCAACCGGTTCATCTCCCGGAATGACCAGTACACTAACAACAGCAAGGACCAGTTCATAGAGATACAGCAGAACTTTATAGGCGATTTCCAGCTAGGCAGCATGCGGAACCGTCTGGTAGCAGGGCTGGACTTCGTTTACCATAACGCAAACCAGTTCTTTGGCGGCAATACCTACGATACCATAGACGTAACACTGGATACTATTCATACCTACCGGGACTTTAACAGGACCAACATGGACAGGCTGTACCAGGAAAAGGGCGATGCATTTGTATACCCGGTAATATATACCTCCAATACGTACAGCGCCTATGTATCCAACGTGCTGAACATTACAGACAACCTGATGGCCCTGGCTTCCCTGCGTATAGACCACTTTGTACACAATGGCAGCTACGACGAAGGGACCGGTAAGAAAGCCGGCGCCTATAACCAGACAAAGCTGTCACCCAAGTTCGGCATCGTGTACCAGCCTATCCGGGACCATGTGTCCCTGTTTGCCAACTACCAGAACGGTTTTGTGAACAAAGCCCCCGATGCAGAGGGACAAATTTTTGATCCGGAGCAGGCCAACCAGGCAGAAGGCGGTATAAAGCTGGACCTGTTTGACGGGAAGCTGAGCAGCACCATCAGCTACTATGACATCCGCGTAAAAGATGTAGTGCGCCCCACCGATGTGCCAAACGTGTATGTTCAGGACGGTACCCAGTACAGCAAGGGCATAGAGGCGGAGATAATTGCCATGCCTTTCCGCGGCATGCATGTGGTAGCCGGTTTTTCCTATAATGACTCCCGGTACGAGAAAGCAGCCGACAAGAATGTGGAAGGCCGCCGCCCCGGTACCGCCGGCGCGCCTTATTCCGCTAACCTGTGGCTGAGCTACCGCCTGCCCCAGGGGCGCCTGAAAGGGTTGGGCTTCGGCTTTGGCGGCAACTATGCCAGCGACAACAAGATCATTAACGACGCTACGATCGGCGTATTTACCCTGCCCGCCTATACGGTGCTGAATGCCTCTGTTTTCTATGATCATCCCAGGTTCAGGGTATCTGCCAAGATGGATAATTTGGCCAATAAAAGATACTGGATCGGTTATACGACGGTAAATCCGCAAAAATTAAGGAGCTTTGCGGGCAGCATTGCATTTAAATTCTAAAAAAGAACAGGCCACCGCGTTTAGCGGTGGTCTGTATATAATATGACGACGAAGCATCGAAACCTGAAATACTGGATCGGTAAAATCCACCTCTGGCTCGGACTTGGCTCCGGGCTGTTGATTGTATTCCTGGGTATTACCGGCTGCATACTTGCTTTTCAAAGGGAAATAGAGAACGCTACCCAGCAATACCGTTATATTGATAATGAGGATAAGCCCCTGTTAAGGCCTTCTGACCTGAAGGTGATAGCAGAAAAGGCGCTGCCGGGCAAACATGCGCACAGCGTTACCTATTATAAAAAGGACCGTGCGGCGGAAGTGACGTTTTTCAGCCTGGAGCCGGCATACTACTACACGGTTTACATCAATCCCTACAACGGGCAGGTGCAAAAGGCGAAGGACATGGACCGCGACTTTTTTCGCGTGGTGCTGATGGGGCACTTCTACCTGTGGCTGCCGCCTGCCATTGGCCAGCCAATTGTAGCCACCGGCACATTGATCTTCCTGGTGATGCTGATCACTGGCCTGGTACTGTGGTGGCCGCGAAACAGGGCGGCCCGCAGGCAGCGTTTCAGCATTAAATGGAACGCCCGCTGGAGAAGGATCAATTATGACCTGCACAATGTGCTGGGCTTCTACATTACCTGGATCATTATCTTCATTACGCTTACCGGGCTGGTGTGGGGCTTCCAGTGGTTTGCCAAAAGCACATACTGGATCACTTCCGGCGGTAAGGATCTGGTAGCCTATTACGAGCCCTTTTCTGACAAGGCCGGCAAAGCGCTGCCTGCTGCCGCACCTGTGGAGGACCGCGTTTGGCAAAAGATGCAGGCGGAGTATCCCAACACCCAGATGATAGAGGTACATTACCCCGAAAATGATACCGCTGCCATAGCAGGCGTAGCCAATCCGGACATCAATACTTACTGGAAGATGGACATCCGCTACTTTGACCAGTATACGCTGCAAGAGATACCCGTAACCCATGCCTACGGCCGCCTTGCCAATGCTTCCACTGCAGACAGGATCGCCCGTATGAACTACGATATCCATGTAGGCGCCATACTGGGCCTGCCGGGCAAGATCATGGCCTTTTGCGCCAGCCTGGTGGCAGCCAGCCTGCCGGTAACCGGGTTTTACATATGGTGGGGCCGGCGGCATAAAAAGAAAAAAGCGCAGGTGGTAGAAAAGAGAGAGGCAGTGCTGGTATAGGAGGCTTAACCGTTGCAGTGTTCATCCAATGTAAACCGATCTCCGTACCTTTATCCCGCAAAAAAACACACGTCATGAAACTGACCGGTTGGACACTACTCGCCGCTGCCGTAGCCATTTCCATCCCCTTACGGGCACAGCAGCAGCAAACGCAGCAGCAGCAATTCATCAACAACCTCCTGCAACGGATGACGCTGGAAGAAAAGATAGGACAGCTCAACCTGCTGACCAGCGATATGGATGTGACCGGGCCATTCATGAAACCCGGGTATAAGAAAGATATTGAAGCCGGTCTCTGCGGTGCTATCTTTAACGCCTACACGCCGCAGTACACCCGGCAGCTGCAGGAAATGGCCCTGAGAACAAGGCTGAAGATCCCCCTATTATTCGGCTATGATGTGATACACGGGCATAAGACCATTTTCCCCATTCCCCTGGGCGAAGCCTGCACCTGGGATATGGGCCTCATGGAAAAAAGCGCCCGTATTGCCGCAGTGGAAGCCAGTGCCGATGGCCTGCACTGGACCTATTCCCCCATGGTGGACATTGCCCGCGATCCGCGCTGGGGCCGTGTAGCCGAAGGGGTAGGAGAAGATACCTGGTACGGCATGCAGGTAGCCAAAGCCAAGGTAAAGGGCTACCAGGGCACAGACCTGTCCGCCGACAGCACGGTGCTGGCCTGTGTAAAGCACTTTGCCCTCTATGGCGCCGTAGAAGCAGGCCGCGATTACAATACGGTGGACATGAGCCGCCGCCGCATGTACCAGGAGTACCTGCCACCCTATAAAGCCGCGGTAGATGCCGGCGTAGCCACCGTGATGACCTCTTTCAACGAAATAGACGGCATACCTGCCACCGGCAACAAATGGCTGCTTACAGACCTGCTGCGAAAGGAATGGGGCTTTAATGGCTTTGTGGTAACGGACTATACGTCCATTAATGAAATGATAGCGCACGGCGTGGCCAAAGACGCATCTGAAGCCGGCGCACTGGCCATGAATGCCGGCGTGGACATGGATATGCAGGGAGGCGTGTATGCCGGGCAGCTGAAAAAGCTGGTGGAACAAAAGAAGGTCACCATGCAGCAGATAGATACGGCCGTGTACCGCGTGCTGGCTGCCAAGTACGACCTGGGCCTGTTCAGCGACCCTTTCCGTTACTGCAACACTGACCGCGCAAAGCAGAGGATCATGAGCCCGGCCCACCTGCTGGCCGCCCGTGATATAGCCAAACGTTCCATTGTGCTGTTGAAAAATGAAACGCAGCTGCTGCCCCTTAAAAAGCAGGGTACCATTGCCGTAATAGGCCCCCTGGCCAACAGCCAGCGCGATATGATCGGTAACTGGTCCGCCGCCGGCGACGCCTCCAAAGCAGTGACCCTGCTGCAGGGCATTCAAAACAAGCTGGGCAGCCATGCCAAAATACTGTACGGGCAGGGCGCCTACATTACCGGTGATACCGCCATGCTGAAAAAGGCCCTGCAAAAGCCCCGGCTGGAAGCAGCAGACACTGCCAATGCCTCGCAGATGCTGAACGATGCGGTAACCCTGGCGCAACAGGCGGATGTGGTGATCATGGCGTTGGGAGAATCACAGGGCATGAGCGGGGAAGCGGCCAGCCGTTCCAGCATTGGTATTCCGGACAACCAGCAGCAACTGCTCAGGGCGGTATACGCCACCGGCAAGCCCATTGTGCTGGTGCTGATGAATGGACGTCCGCTGACGCTGGAGTGGGAGGACGCGCATATTCCCGCCATCCTGGAAACCTGGTTCCTGGGCACAGAGGCTGGCAATGCCATTGCAGATGTGCTGTTCGGGGATTATAATCCTGCCGGCAAGATCACCATGACCTTTCCGCGCAATACCGGCCAGATACCCATCTACTATAATCACCGGAATACCGGCCGCCCGCTGAACCCTGACAACAAGTACACCTCCAAGTACCTGGATGTAAGCAATGAACCGCTATATCCCTTTGGTTACGGGCTTAGCTATACGAAGTTTACCTACGGGCCGCTGCGGCTGAGCAGCCGGCAGATGAGCCGGGGCGGGCAGCTGCAGGCCAGCATACAGGTAAGCAATACCGGCAGCTACGATGGGGAAGAGGTGGTGCAGCTGTACATCCGCGACAAGGTAGGCAGCGTAACCCGCCCGGTAAAAGAGCTGAAAGGGTTTAAAAAGATCTTCCTGGAAAAAGGGAAAAGCACCACGGTAACTTTTACCATCCGTATGGAAGACCTGAAGTTCTACGACAAGGATATGCAGTGGACCGCCGAGCCGGGCGAGTTTACCGTTTTTGTAGGCACCAACAGCAGGGATGTGCAGGCGGCAGACTTTACGTTGAATTAACCGGCAATTAATTTTGAATTTCCGCTTTTCTTGCTATTTTTGCCCCGTCATTATGAACATTAACATACATATCCATCATCACCATCATTCTTACCAGGCAGGTAGGCTGGGATGATATTATGTAACGCAAGCATATTAGATATCAAAGGCTTACCGGAGTGGTAAGCCTTTGTTGTTTCAGGGAAACAAATAATAAAAGATGAAATTAAAGATTGCCATCCAGAAATCGGGCCGCCTGCACGAAGATTCCATCAAGCTGCTGAAGGAATGCGGTATAGACATCAACAATGGTGTCAACAAGCTCAAGACAGAAGCCAGCAATTTCCCGCTGGAGGTATTTTTCCTGCGCGACGATGATATTCCGCAGTACGTGGAAGACGGGGTGGCCGATATAGGCATGGTGGGCGAGAATGTAGTGCTGGAAAAGAACCGGCAGGTACAGGAAGTGGAAAAGCTGGGCTTCGGCAAATGCCGCCTGTCTGTGGCCGTGTCCAAAACGGTGGAGTACACCGGCGTGCAGGATCTGGCAGGCCTGCGCATTGCTACCAGCTACCCGGTGATAGTGGAACAGTTCCTGCAAAAGAACAATGTACAGGCCGAGATACACGAGATCAGCGGTTCAGTGGAAATAGCCCCCGGCATTGGCCTGGCTGACGCTATCTGCGACCTGGTGAGCAGCGGTTCCACCCTGTTCATGAACGGCCTCAAGGAGGCGGAAGTGATATTGAGATCCCAGGCCGTGCTGATCGCCAATAAAGGACTGGGCCCTGTGCAGCAGCAGGTGCTGAACAAGCTGCTGTTCCGCATACAGGCCGTGAAAAAAGCCCGGAACAACAAGTATATCCTGCTGAACGCGCCGAATGACAAGCTGGAGGAGATCATCCGCCTGCTGCCCGGTATGAAAAGCCCCACCGTGCTGCCGCTGGCAGAAGAAGGGTGGAGCTCCGTACATTCCGTGCTGAATGAAAACGATTTCTGGGATATTATTGAAAGCCTGAAAGCTGCCGGCGCACAGGGAATACTGGTAGTGCCGATAGAGAAGATGATCATTTGATGTATGGATAAGGGTACCCGCAACTATTAATGCTCAATTATTAACTGTTAATTAGTTCATGCAGATATACGAATATCCTGACAAGGCGGCCTGGCCGGCACTGCTGCAACGGCCGGTAATGGACACCACGGCCCTGGAAAGCAGCGTGGGCGCCATCCTGCAGCATGTCAGGCAGGACGGCGATACAGCGGTACGCCAATATGCCCTGCAGTTTGACAAGGTGCAGCTGGACGGGCTGCAGGTAACGGAAACGGAATTTGCCCATGCCACCGCAGCGCTGGACCCCGCGCTCAAGCAGGCCATTCTGCTGGCAAAGCAGAACATAGAAACTTTTCACCGCGCGCAGCAGGAAGCCGGGAAGATTATAGAGACCATGCCCGGCGTGCAGTGCTGGCGCAGGTCCGTAGCCATTGAGCGCGTGGGCCTGTACATTCCCGGCGGCTCTGCGCCCCTGTTCTCCACCATCCTCATGCTGGGCATACCGGCCAGGATAGCGGGATGCCGCGAGGTGGTGCTGTGCACGCCTTCTGATGCGGAAGGGCAGGTGCACCCGGCCATCCTCTTTGCCGCCCGGCAGGTAGGCATAGACCAGGTGTTCAAAATAGGCGGGGTGCAGGCTATTGGCGCCATGGCCTATGGCACGGAAACAGTGCCCGCGGTGTACAAGATATTCGGTCCCGGCAACCAGTACGTAACCTGCGCCAAGCAGCTGGTGAATAAGGACGGCGTAGCTATTGATATGCCGGCCGGTCCTTCGGAAGTGGCGGTGCTGGCAGACGAAAGCTGTGTGCCGGCATTTGTAGCGGCCGACCTGTTGTCACAGGCAGAGCATGGCCCGGACAGCCAGGTGCTGCTGGTCACTACCGCCCCGGAAGTGATCACTGCCGTGCAACAGGAGGTAAACGTCCAGCTGGAGCAACTGCCCCGCCGCGATATTGCCGCCCGCGCGCTGGAGCACAGCCGCCTGGTGCTGATGCCGGACATGCAAACGGCCATGGAGCTGCTGAACAATTATGCGCCGGAGCACCTGATCATTGCCTGCAAGGACGATATTTCCCTGGCAGACAGCGTGAGCAATGCGGGCTCCGTATTCCTGGGCAACTACTCCCCGGAAAGCGCCGGCGACTATGCTTCCGGCACCAATCATACCCTGCCCACCAACGGGCACGCCCGGGCTTACAGCGGTGTATCGCTGGACAGCTTCATAAAGAAGATCACCTTCCAGCGGCTCAGCCGGGAAGGCCTGCTGCAGGTAGGGCCCGCTATTGAGGCCATGGCAGTCGCAGAGGGGCTGGATGCGCACCGGAAAGCAGTAACAATAAGAATTAATGATTAACTTAAACAGGCAATGTTCGATCTCAATAAATTATTGCGCAACAATATCCGGCAGCTGGTGCCCTATTCTTCCGCCAGGGACGAGTTCAAGGGCGAAGCCCGCGTTTTCCTGGATGCGAACGAGAACAGCTTCGGCTCCCCGCTGCCCGTGGCGTACAACCGCTACCCGGACCCCATGCAATGGAAGCTGAAGTACAAGCTGGCAGACATCAAGGGCGTGCCGCCGCAGCATATTTTCCTGGGCAATGGCAGTGATGAAGTGATAGACGTATTGTACCGCGCCGTGTGCAATCCCGGTGTGGATAATGTGATACTGTGCCCGCCTACTTACGGCATGTACGAAGTAAGCGCGCATATCAATGATGTGGTGATACGCAACGTAACGCTTACAGCGGATTTCCAGCTGGACATGCCCGCGCTGCAGCAGGCCATAGACGAGCACACCAAGCTGATATTCATCTGCTCTCCCAACAATCCTACCGGCAACTCCATTAACCGCGGGGACATAGAGCTGCTGTTAAATAACTTTGACGGCATTGTGGTGGTAGATGAAGCCTACATCAACTTTGCCCGGCAGAAAACCTTCATCCAGGAGCTGACGGAATATCCCAACCTGGTAGTGATGCAAACACTCTCCAAAGCATGGGGCCTGGCCGCTTTGCGCATTGGGATGGCCTTTGCCGGCGAAGCGATCATAGAGGTGATGAACCGCATAAAACCGCCCTACAACATCAGCCAGGCTGCCCAGGAGCTGGCCCTGCAGGCGCTGGAGAATGTAACGCAGGTGAATGAATGGATACGCGAAACCGTGATAGAAAGGGATAAGCTTACGGCCGCACTGGAGCAGCTGCCCCAGGTTACCAGGGTATACCCGAGCGACGCCAACTTTGTGCTGGCCCGCACTACAGATGCTAAAGGCATTTACCAGTCCCTGGTAGCGCAGGGCATTGTGGTGCGCGACCGCTCCCGCGTAGAGCTTTGCGCTGGCTGCCTCCGCATTACCGTAGGCACGCCGGAGGAAAATATCACACTCGTAAATGCACTGGCTCAACTGGAAGCAGGCTTCTGATATCATACTTCATACTTCAAACTACATACTTCATAAAAATGACGCGTGTTTTATTCATAGATCGCGATGGCACCCTGATCAGGGAAGTGCCGCCCACTTACCAGGTAGACAGCCTGGAAAAAATTGAATATTATCCCAGGGTATTTACCTACCTGGCAAAAATAGCGGCCGAGCTGGATTACGAGCTGGTAATGGTCACCAACCAGGATGGGCTGGGCACCGGATCATTTCCCGAAGCGGCTTTCTGGCTGGTGCAAAACCAGGTGGTACGTGCCTTTGAGAATGAGGGCATCCGCTTTGCTGCCGTGCACATTGACCGTACTTTCCCGCATGAGAACGCCCCTACACGCAAGCCCGGCACCGGCATGCTCACAAAATATTTTTCAGAGGAATATGACCTGGCCAACTCTTTTGTAATAGGCGACCGTATTACCGATGTACAGCTGGCAAAGAACCTGGGCGCCAAAGCCATCTGGATGAATGAAGGCACCGGCCTGGGCAATGCCGAGATCAGCGATGCCGTGGAAGCCCTCCAGCCGGTGATAGCCCTGGAATCCACCGACTGGGCAAAGATCTATGAGTTCCTGAAGCTGGGATTAAGAACAGTAACGCATACACGTACCACGAAGGAAACGGATATCTCCATTACCCTTAACCTGGACGGCAAAGGGCAGGCGCAGATCTCCACCGGTCTGGGCTTCTTTGACCATATGCTGGAACAGATCGCGCGGCATGGCAATATAGACCTGGTCATCAACGCCAAAGGCGACCTGCATATAGACGAGCATCATACTATTGAGGACACCGGTATCGCCCTGGGCGAAGCCATGGCCAAAGCCCTGGCAGACAAGCGGGGCATGGAGCGCTACGGCTTCTGCCTCCCGATGGACGATTGCCTGGCGCAGGTAGCTATTGACTTTGGCGGGCGCAGCTGGATCGTATGGGATGCCGTGTTTACCCGCGAGAAAGTAGGAGAGATGCCCACCGAGATGTTCTTCCACTTTTTCAAGTCCTTTTCAGACGCAGCAAAATGTAACCTGAACATAAAAGCTGAAGGGCAGAACGAGCATCATAAGATAGAAGCCATCTTTAAAGCTTTTGCCAAAGCCATTAAAATGGCGGTAAGGCGGGACCCTGCCAATCTCCGGTTACCCAGCACCAAGGGAGTGCTATAAAGCCTAAAAAAAATTTGCATTATTTGAAAAAACAACTCATATTTGCTGCTGCAATGAACAAGAACATGACATACAAGCATTGGTGGTGGCACAAAATCAAATCCTGATTGCTGTGTTACAGTGCCATGTTTCGTAATGAAATAAATTATACCCGGAAGGCTCGCTGTTACACAGCGGGCCTTCTTCGCTTTTAGCCACTAGCAGTTAGCCATTGGCATTTAGCTACGCCGCTAACTGCCAGGCAGCTAACAGCTCTTAATAATATCCTTCTTCAGAACACACATAAACATGCGTACCATTCAAGTAAAAACGAGGTCCAAACAAATGCTGGCGGATGTGTACACGCCGGTAGGCATCTACCTGCGCCTGCGCGACAAGTTCCCGGGCACGGTGTTGCTGGAAAGTACTGACTACCGCGCCAGCGAGAACAGCTTTTCCTTTATATGCGTAAAGCCCATAGCCGGCATTGAAGTGACCTCCACCAGCAATTTTGAGTTCAAATACCCGAACCTGCCGGTGGAGCGGAAGCAGCTGAAAAGCAAGGAGAGCGTGCTGGACGAGCTGCAGCAGTTCCTGAACCATTTCAGCTTTTCCGGCCAGGTGCCCCTGCCCGTGGTACGCAGCCTGTTCGGCTACACTACCTATGATGCCGTGCAGTTCTTTGAAACGATCGAGTTCAACAAGCAAAAGCCCAATGGCAGCGTTATCCCGTTGATGCGTTACCGTTTTTACCAGTACGTGATCGCCATTAACCACTTCAAGGATGAGCTGTACCTGTGCGAGCACCAGGTAGACGGGCTGGACAGCGAGTTTGAGCTGATAGAGTCGCTTATCCGGCACAAGGACGTGCCCACCTACAGCTTTGGTACCGTGGGCGGGGAGGAAAGTAACATGACCGATGCCGCCTATATGCAGATGGTGGAGCAGGGCAAGCAGCACTGTTTCCGGGGAGATGTGTTCCAGGTAGTGCTGTCGCGCGCTTTCCGGCAGCAGTATAAAGGGGATGAGTTCAATGTGTACCGCGCGCTCCGTTCCATCAATCCTTCCCCTTATCTTTTCTATTTTGATTATGGTGATTACAAGCTCATGGGGTCTTCCCCGGAGGCACAGCTGGTCATAAAGGACCGTAAAGCCACCATTCACCCCATAGCCGGCACTTTCCGCCGTACCGGCGACGATATGCAGGACAGGCAGCTGGCGGAAAAGCTGCTGCAGGACCCCAAGGAGAATGCAGAGCATGTGATGCTGGTAGACCTGGCCCGTAATGACCTGAGCCGCCATGCCGCAGAGGTGGAAGTGGAATCTTACCGCAAGATACAGTACTACTCGCATGTGATACACCTGGTCAGCGAAGTGGTAGGGCGCATACAGCCGGATGTAAATCCCTTTTCCCTGCTGGCCGCTACCTTCCCGGCCGGTACGCTGAGCGGGGCGCCCAAGTACAGGGCCATGCAGATCATAGACCAGTATGAGCCCACGGCCCGCGGTTTTTATGGCGGCTGTATTGGCGCGGTAGGGTTTAACGGCGACTTTAACCACGCCATCATGATCCGCTCCATGCTCAGCAAATCCAATACCCTGTACTACCAGGCCGGCGCCGGCGTGGTGGCCAAATCCATAGCCGCTTCGGAGCTGGAGGAAGTGAACAATAAACTCAATGCATTAAAACAGGCCATACTCCTGGCCCAAAAGATCTGATAATGACAAATATCCTGGTATTCGATAACTACGACTCTTTTACCTATAACCTGGTGCACCTGGTAGAGAAGATCATTAACGGGAAGGTGAGCGTGTACCGCAACGATGAGATACCGCTGGAGCAGATCAGCAGGTATGACAAGATCATCCTCTCGCCCGGTCCCGGTATCCCGGAAGAAGCCGGCCTGCTGCTGCCGCTGATCAGGGAATATGCTCCTTCCAAATCCATATTCGGCGTTTGCCTGGGACAGCAGGCCATTGGCCAGGCTTTTGGCGCAGCGCTGGTCAACCTGGAAGAGGTGTATCATGGCGTTGCCACGCCGGTAAACATTGTTTCCCGCGAAGGCCGCCTTTTTAACGGCCTGCCGGACCGGCTGGAAGTGGGGCGCTATCACTCCTGGGTGGTGAACGAGCAGGGCCTGCCGGCCAGCCTGGCGGTTACTGCCCGCGATGAGCACGGATACATTATGGGCCTGCAGCATACGCAATATGATGTAAGCGGCGTGCAGTTCCACCCCGAAAGCGTGCTCACACCCTATGGGGAAAAGATATTGAGGAACTGGCTGGAGCTGTAAGCACCCGCATACATAAGTACACGTAAACGCCTTATCAGTAGCATATGAAGAAAATATTAAACTACCTGTTTGAACATAAAACTTTCAGCCGCGAAGCAGCTAAGGAAATATTGATCGGTATTTCCAGGGGCATGTACAACGAGAGCGAGCTGGCCGCATTTATGACCGTATACCTGATGCGCAGCATTACCATCAACGAGCTGCTGGGCTTCCGCGACGCCCTGCTGGAGCTGTGCATACCGGTAAAGCTGGGTGATTATGACGTGCTGGATATTGTAGGCACCGGCGGCGATGCCAAGAACACGTTCAATATTTCCACGCTGTCCTGCTTTATTGTAGCAGGGGCAGGCGCCAGGGTGGCCAAGCATGGCAACTATGGCGTGTCTTCTATCAGTGGCGCATCCAACCTGATGGAAGCGGCCGGTTACAAGTTCAAGAACGATGAGGCGAAGCTGCGGCAGGAGGTAGAGGAAGCAGGCGTTTGTTTTCTGCATGCGCCCCTGTTCCACCCGGCGCTGAAGCATGTAGCCGGCATCCGGCGGCAGCTGGGCGTGCGCACCTTTTTTAACATGCTGGGGCCATTGATAAACCCCGCCTTTGCCAGGTACCAGCTTATAGGCGTGTACAGCCTGGAAATGGCCCGGGTATACAACTACCTGTTCCAGCAAATGGATAAACAGTTTGTGATCGTGCACAGCCTGGACGGCTACGATGAAATATCCCTCACCGGCGATGCCCGCATCATTACCAACTGCGGGGAGCAGGACTGGACACCGGAACAGCTGGGCAGGCGCAAGGTGCACCCCGAGGATATCTACGGCGGCAACTCCGTGGAGGAAGCTGCGCGGATATTCATGAAGATATTGAAGGGAGAAGGCTCCTGGGCGCAGCATTCCGTGGTGCTGGCCAATGCAGCCATGGGCCTGCATTGCATGGGCAGGTATCCAAGCTATGACGACTGCTTCCAGGCAGCGGTGACCTCGCTGGAATCCGGCGCTGCATACGCAGCATTTAAAAAGCTGATCAGCCTGCAGTAGTAGTAGGAATGCAGGAAGTATGAATCATGATGTAAGAAAATAGACGAATGAAAAATATTCTAACGGAAATAGTAGCGCATAAGCAAAAAGAAGTGGCGGCCCGGAAAAAGGTGCGCAGCGCAGCAGACCTGGAACAGGCCCCCTGGTTTAAACGCACGCCCCTGTCTTTGAGCAGCTTTTTGCAAAACCCGGACAGGACGGGCATTATCGCGGAGTTCAAACGCCGTTCTCCCTCCAGGGGAGTGATCAACGGCAAGGCAACGGTGCAGGAAGTAACTACCGCGTATACACGCTATGGGGCATCCGGCCTGTCAGTACTGACGGATGAAAAATATTTTGGCGGCTCTGCAGACGATCTGCAGCAGGCCCGCACCCTGAACAACATTCCCATTCTCCGCAAGGACTTTGTGATAGACGAGTACCAGGTGCTGGAAGCCAAGGCTATTGGCGCAGATGTGATACTGCTGATAGCGGAATGCCTCAGCGCCGCAGAAGTGGCGCACCTGGCGGCATTTGCCCATAACCTGGGCCTGGAGGTGCTGCTGGAGGTGCACAGCGAAGGACAGCTGGAAAAGGTAACGGAGCATGTGCACCTGGTAGGTGTGAATAACCGCGACCTTACCACGTTCAGGGTGGACTTTAACCGCTCCTGCGAGCTGGCGCCCAGGATACCCGCCGGCAAATGCAAGGTGGCCGAGAGCGGCATCAGTGACCCTGCGGCTATTATAACGCTGCAGCAGGCCGGTTTCCAGGGCTTCCTGATCGGGGAGCACTTCATGAAGCAGGAAGATCCGCCCCGGGCCTTTGAGCACTTTGTAACGACGCTGGCGACAGCAAGGGAGAAAATTTAAAATGCTGAATGTAAAATTTCAACTACTTCTCTACCAACTTTTGCAGTTATCATTTACGCTCTTGATATAACATGGATCTTAACATAAAAGTATGCGGCATTACACAGGCGCAGGACCTGCAGGCGCTGGTGCAGTATGGGGTGAATTACGCCGGTTTCATTTTTTATGAGCGCTCGCCCCGCTTTGCAGGCAACAAGCTGGACGCCCGGACCGTGCGGGAAACCGGGGGGATTCAGAAAGTAGGCGTTTTTGTGGATGCGGACCTGCAGCTGGTAAAGCGCACCATTGCGGATTATAACCTGGATATGGTGCAGCTGCATGGCAATGAAACGCCGGCGTACTGCGCAGCCCTGCAGCCGCTGGCGCCCGTGGTCAAGGTATTTCGTATAGGCCAGGATGTGGATTGGCAGGAACTGGCTCCCTGGCTGCCCGTGAGCAGCTACTTTTTGTTTGATACCGCTGCTGCACATGCTTATGGAGGCACCGGCCTGCAGTTTGACTGGCAGCTGCTGGAAAGCTATCCCTTTGACCAGCCCTTTTTCCTGAGCGGGGGCATAGGGCCGGAACACGCCGCCCTGATATCGCAGCTGCAGTTGCCCGCGCTGTTTGCCGTAGATGTGAACAGCCGCTTTGAAACAAAGCCCGGCATCAAGGCCCTGCCAAAAGTGCAGCAGTTTGTAAAGGAAATTAAGAACCTGACAGGTCTTTAAAAACTAATTCTAAAATAAAAAGGATAATGGACATCGCGGTAAACACAAGTGGTTCCAGGCACCATGTGGACAAGAACGGTTATTACGGCCGCTTTGGCGGCGCCTACATACCGGAAATGCTATATCCCAACGTGGAAGAGCTGCGGCAGCACTATATGCAGATACTGTCCGACACCGGCTTCCAGGAGCAGTTTGCACAGCTGCTCAGCGACTATGTAGGACGGCCCTCGCCTCTGTACCTGGCGCAGCGCCTGTCCGAAAAGTACAAAGCGAATATCTACCTGAAGCGCGAGGACCTGAACCATACCGGCGCGCATAAGATCAACAACACCATCGGGCAGATACTGCTGGCGCAGCGCCTGGGCAAGAAGCGCATTATTGCGGAAACCGGCGCGGGACAGCACGGCGTAGCTACCGCCACCGTATGCGCGCTGATGGGTATGGAATGCGTGGTGTACATGGGCAGCGTGGACATAGAACGGCAGGCCCCTAACGTGGCCCGCATGAAAATGCTGGGCGCTACGGTAATGCCTGCCACCAGCGGCAGCCGCACCCTGAAGGACGCTACCAATGAAGCGATCCGCGACTGGATCAACAACCCGGTAGACACGCATTACATCATAGGCTCCGTTGTGGGGCCGCATCCTTACCCCGACATGGTGGCCCGTTTCCAGTCTGTGATCAGCGAGGAAATAAAGCAGCAGCTGCTGGAAAAGATCGGCCGCGCCTATCCAGACTATGTTATGGCCTGCGTAGGCGGGGGCAGCAATGCCGCCGGCGCTTTCTTTCATTTCCTGGACCATGAAAAGGTGCAGCTGATACCGGTGGAAGCCGCCGGTAAAGGCGTGAACAGCGGGTTTTCCGCCGCTACCTCCCAGCTGGGCCGCCCGGGTGTGATACATGCCAGCAAAACATTGCTGATGCAAACAGAAGACGGGCAGATCGTGGAGCCGCATTCCATTTCCGCAGGGCTGGATTACCCCGGCGTAGGTCCCCTGCATGCGCACCTGTTTGAAACGGGACGCGCCCGTTTCCTGCATGCAACGGATGACGAAGCGCTGGCTGCCGCCTTTGAGCTGACCCGCCTGGAAGGCATTATCCCTGCGCTGGAATCGTCCCACGCGCTGGCAAGGCTTAAGGACCTGGCGCTGCAGCCGGACGATGTGGTAGTAGTGTGCCTGTCCGGCCGTGGCGACAAGGACATGGCTACCTACATCCAGCACCTGCAACAATTTACTAACAGCTAAAAGCTAACTGCCAACAGCTAATAATATGAACCGCATAGATCAACTTTTTGCAAATAAACAGCAACGGATACTGAATATCTACTGCACGGCCGGCTTCCCCGGACCAGACGATACCCTGCCGGTAATGACCGCCCTGCAGGCGCATGGCGCGGATATGATTGAGCTGGGCATGCCCTTCTCCGATCCGCTGGCAGACGGGCCGGTGATCCAGGACAGTAGCACCCGGGCCCTGCAGAACGGCATGAGCCTGAAAAAACTGTTTGGGCAGCTGGAAGGTTTCAGAAAACGTATACACCTGCCCGTTATACTGATGGGCTATCTTAATCCCGTACTCCAGTTCGGCATGGAGGCATTCCTGGAAAAATGCGCTGCTGTGGGAGTGGACGGTCTTATCCTGCCGGACCTGCCCATGGCGGAATATGAGCAGGAGTACAAGCCCCTGTTTGAAAAATACAAGCTGCACCTTATCTTGCTGGTCACACCGGAAACCAGCAACGAGCGTGTGCGGCAGATAGATGCGCTGAGCAGGGGATTTGTATACGCGGTATCTTCTTCTTCCACCACTGGCAAGGACAAGGATATGAGCGCCCAGCAGGCTTACTTTGAGCGCCTGAAGAGCCTCCGGCTCAGAAACCCGGTGCTGATCGGCTTCGGCATCCGGGACCGGCGTACCTTTGATACGGCCTGCGCTTACAGCAACGGCGCCATTATCGGTACCGCCTTTATCAAAGCCATTGAGCAAAGCAGGGATATAGACAGCACAGTGCAACAGTTCATTCAAACAATACGCTAGATGAGAACAGCCATCATAAAATATAACGCCGGTAATATCCGCTCCGTGCAGTTTGCACTGGAAAGGCTGGGCGCAAGCGGAACGGTAACAGATGATCCGGAGGAGATCCGCAGTGCGGACAAGGTAATATTCCCCGGCGTGGGAGAGGCCAGCACCGCCATGCAGTACCTGCGGCAAAAGGGGCTGGACAAGGTGATCGTCGGTCTTCAGCAGCCCGTGCTGGGCATTTGCCTGGGCCTGCAACTGCTGTGCAGGCGCTCCGAGGAAAATGATACGACCTGCCTGGGCGTGTTTGATGTGGAAGTAAAGCGCTTTCAGTCGCCGGTGCCCAACCTGCTGAAAATACCGCAGATCGGCTGGAACAATATTGCCGGCCTGCACAGCACCCTGTTTGAGCAAGTACCGGAGAACAGTTACATGTACTTTGTGCACAGCTATTATGCCGCCCTGTCGCCGGACACCGTGGCTATTACCAATTACGTGATCAATTACAGCGCGGCCCTGCAGAAGGATAATTTTTATGCTGTACAGTTCCACCCGGAGAAGTCGGCCGGAGCTGGCGCGCGGCTGCTGGAAAGCTTTTTGAAGTTATAACCATGGAAACCCGCATTACCATAAAACAGGTGGCTACCGAAGACACCTGGCCGCTGCGCAGGGATGTGCTTTATCCCGGCCAGCCGCTGGCCGCCGTGAGGCTGGAGCAGGACGAGAGGGCCATTCACTTTGGCGTGCTGGAAGCAGGCCGGCTGGTAAGCGTAGGATCGCTGTTCCTGGACGGGCAGGAAGCGCAGTTCCGCAAGCTGGCCACCCTGCCGGAAGCGCAGGGCAGGGGCTACGGCTCGCTGTTGATAAGGCATATGCGCCGGCATTGCCGGGAGGCAGGCATATCCCTGCTGTGGTGCAATGCCCGCCAAACGGCGGAAGGGTTTTATACCCGGCTGGGATTCAAGCGGGCCGGGGAATATTTTGTAAAGAGCAATATCACTTATACCAGGATGGAACAGACCATACATGGCAAAAAAAGATGGACCGTTATACCGGCCATTGACATTATAGATGGCAAATGTGTGCGGCTTACCCAGGGCGACTATGCGCAGCAGAAGGTTTACAACGAGCATCCACTGGAGGTGGCCAGGGCATTTGAGGACATTGGCGTGGAGCGCCTGCACCTGGTGGACCTGGACGGGGCCAGGAAAGGAGCCGTGGTGAACTGGAAAGTGCTGGACGCCATTGCCGGGAAAACCTCGCTGATAGTGGATTTTGGCGGCGGCATCAAGACGGGCGACGACCTGCGCATTGTGTTTGAGAACGGCGCTGCACTGGCTACCATTGGCAGCATAGCCGTAAAGGACCCTGAGCTGTTCTTTGAATGGGTGCGGCAATACGGGCCGGACAGAATATTCCTCGGCGCAGATGTAAAAGAGGAGAAAATAGCCGTGAGCGGCTGGCTGGAAACCACGGAACTGTCCGTGTTCGATTTCCTGGAGCAAAATATCAGCCAGGGGGTACGCCATATTTTCTGTACGGACATTGCAAAGGACGGCCTGCTGCAGGGCCCCTCGATTGCGCTGTATAAAAAGATACTGGAGCGCTTCCCGGACATTGATTTTGTTGCCAGCGGCGGCGTAAGCAATATGCAGGATGTTACAGACCTGCAGGAAGTGGGCTGCAGCGGCGTTATAATCGGGAAAGCGATCTATGAGGGAAGGATAACTATGGATGAATTAAAAGCATTAATAAAAAGCACATGCTGACAAAACGCATCATTCCCTGCCTGGACATCAAGGACGGGCGTACCGTAAAAGGGGTGAATTTTGAGAATATACGCGATGCCGGCGATCCCATAGAGCTGGGCGCATTATACGCGCAGCAGGGCGCAGACGAGCTGGTGTTCCTGGATATAACGGCCACGAATGAACGTAGAAAAACGCTGGCGGAGCTGGTCACCAATATCGCCCGGCATGTAAACATCCCCTTCACAGTGGGCGGCGGCATTGCTGCCGTGGAGGATGTGAATGTGCTGCTGCAGTCCGGCGCAGACAAGATCTCCGTCAACACCTCCGCTTTCAAAAGGCCGGAGCTGGTGGACGAGCTGGCCCGCGAATTTGGCAGCCAGTGCATTGTGCTGGCCATTGATACCCGCTTTGAGGGCGGCGACTGGTATGTGTACCTGAACGGCGGCCGGGTAAAGACCAGCGTCAGGGCCTATGACTGGGCCCGGGAGGCCGTGAGCCGCGGCGCCGGTGAGATACTGCTGACCTCCATGAACAATGACGGCACCAAGCAGGGCTTTGCCCTGGACATTACAGGACTGCTGTCCCAAAACCTGAACGTGCCGGTGATCGCATCCGGCGGGGCAGGCACCATGGAGCATTTTGTGAACGTATTTGAAACGGCGCAGGCAGATGCCGCACTGGCAGCCAGCATTTTCCACTACAAGGAAATAGAGATACCTGCCCTGAAACAGTATTTATATAAAAAGGGCGTAAACATAAGGTTCTAAAGCTGTCAGCCACCAGCTAAAGGCTAAAAGCTGACCGCCAAAAGCTATTTTAATATGAACATCAATTTTCAGAAATCGCCGGACGGCCTGGTGCCGGCCATTGTGCAGGATGCAGCCACCCACCGGGTGCTGATGCTGGGCTATATGAACCGGGAAGCGCTGGACAAGACGCTGCAGGAAAAGAAGGTCACCTTCTTCAGCCGGTCCAAACAGCGTTTGTGGACCAAGGGAGAGGAGAGCGGCAACTTTTTGCTGCTGCAGGACCTGAAAGTGGACTGCGATAATGATACGCTGCTGATAAAGGCCAACCCGGTAGGGCCGGTGTGCCACACCGGCGCAGACACCTGCTGGAATGAGCCCAACCTGGACAACGATTTCCTGGCCCGCCTGGAAAGCGTGATCGAAGACCGGAAAAATAATCCTTCGGACAGCTCCTATACTTCCCGCCTGTTTGCCAAAGGCATTAACAAGATAGCGCAGAAAGTGGGGGAGGAAGCAGTGGAAATTGTGATAGAGGCCAAGGACAATGACGAAACCCTGTTCCTCAACGAAGCTGCCGACCTGCTGTTCCACTACCTGGTGCTGCTGAGCGCCAAGGGATACCAGCTGTCTGATGTGCTGGCAGTGCTGAAAGCGCGACACAAGTGATAATTTTTTATATATTTATAGGATGAAGCATTCATTTTTAGCGGTCTGCTGTCTGGCAGGCGCCACTATTGCCAACGCCCAGCAGGTAATCACGGGTACCATTAGCGGCGCAGATGGAAAGAAACTGTACCTGTTTGATGATACAGATAATAACCCGGACGACTCCACTGTCCTGAAGAACAACGGGCAGTTCAGCTTTAGCATAAAGGAACAGAAAGAACCATCCGTGCACGCGCTGATCCTGGAAGACGTGGATTACCCCATGCTGTTTGTGCCGGGGCCGGCCGCGCAGCAGGTGACCGCTACTGCGGCCAGCTTTCCGGTGGCCAGCGCGTTGAAAGGCAATGACAATACCCGGGCGCTGCAGGAGTACCAGCAGCTTTTTGCACCGCTGATACAGCGGGCCCAGGCCCTTAACAGCGAAGCATCCGGCATAGCAGGTGATGATGAGGCAGCCAAGGACGCTTTCCGTAAAAAAGCCGCCGTTTTTAGCCAGGATGTGGTTAAAACCGGTAAAAGCTTCATCCAGCAGCATCCCAAAGCGCTGGCCAGCCTCTGGATGCTGATCAACGAGCTGCGGCCCCGCCTGCAGCCGGAAGAGTTTGCACAGCTGTTTGAAGGGCTGGATAAGTCACTGCAGGACAGCAAATACGGCAAAAGCGTCAGCCAGTACATCAGAAGCGTGAAGCTGAGCGGTGTGGGCGTTATGGCAGAGGATTTTGCGCAGAATGACGTGGAAGGCAAGCCGGTGAAGCTCTCCTCCTTCCGTGGCAAGTACGTGCTGGTGGATTTCTGGGCCAGCTGGTGCGGGCCCTGCCGGCGAGAGAACCCCAACGTGGTAAAAGCCTACAACAAATTCAAGAACAGGAACTTCACGATACTCGGAGTATCCCTGGACCAGGATAAGACCCGCTGGGTAAGGGCCATCAGCCAGGACGGCCTGGCCTGGACCCATGTGTCCGACCTGCAGGGTTGGAACAATGAGGTAGCCGTGCAGTACGGCATCCGCTCCATTCCCGCCAACTTCCTGATAGACCCGCAGGGGCGTATTATTGCGCGTAACCTGCGCGGCGAGGACCTGGAGGCAAAGCTGGAGGAAATCCTGAAATAATGTGCAAATGTGCGGATGTGCAGATCTGCACATCCGCATATCCGCACATCAATTCCTTCCGCTTATCACAATCAGTTTGACTTTGCCTGCGCATTTCGCCAAATTTGTTATGCTAAAGTAAATGGAGTAATAATTTATTATGAAGAGAGCTATGCTGACTGCTGCGCTGTTGATGCCGGCGGTCTTGTTTGCGCAGGGTGAAAAGCCTTTTACTATTGAAGGAACAGTGGCGGCGGTGCAAGCACCGGCAAAAGTATACCTGAAGATCCGCAAGGGCGATGATACCGTACTGGACAGTGCCAGCATAAAGGAAGGAAAGTTCGTTTTCAAGGGAACCCTCAAGGAACCGGCCATGGCCAGCATCATGATGGTGACGGCAGGCCCGCAGCCGGATATGCCCGGCCCTGTAAAGCGGGACATACTGCCGCTGTTCCTGGATAAAGGCACCATTACCGTTACGGCAAAAGATTCCATCAATAATGCCGAAGTAAAAGGCTCTGCCGCCAACGACGCGTTTGAAGCGTTGAACGGCCTGCTGGCAGACGTAACCACCCGCATAAAAACTTTACAGAAAGAATATCGCCAGCTGTACATGTCGAAAGATGAAGAAGGCATGAAAAAGCTGGAGCCGAAATTCGACGAGCTGCAGGGAAAGGAGAAAGCCATTATGCTGAGCTACCTGAACGAGCACCCCGGTTCTCCTATTGCCATGTATGTGCTGAACCAGTACGCCGGCTATGATATCAATCCTGCTGAAGTGGAGCCGGTGTTCAGAAAGCTGGATCGGAAAATAAGGAGATCCGAATCCGGCAAGGCATTTGTGCAGCGGCTGGAAGCTGCGCGGAGAACGGCCGTAGGCCAGCCTGCCATTGATTTTTCCCAGGCCAGCCCGGACGGGCAGATGGTAAGCCTCCGCTCTTTCCGCGGCAAATATGTGCTGGTGGACTTCTGGGCCAGCTGGTGCGGGCCCTGCCGCGCCGAAAACCCGAATGTAGTAAGGGCTTACAGCCGCTACAAGGACAAAGGCTTTGATATACTGGGCGTATCCCTGGACAGTAAAAGGGAAAAGTGGCTGGCCGCCATCCAGGCCGATAACCTTTCCTGGACACAGGTATCTGACCTGAAAGGCTGGGAGAACGCCGCCGCGGAGCTATACAGCATCCGGGCCATTCCCCAGAACTTCCTGATAGACCCGCAGGGCAAGATCATTGCCAGGAACCTCCGGGGCGAAGCGCTCGAAACAAAACTGAGAGAAGTAATACAGTAAGTGATAATTTAAAGCAAAAAGCAAAAAAGACAGATTTTTCAGCTTTTTGCTTTTTTTATTTGTTTGTTTACGAAATGTTCGTAGATTTACGAAAGAATCGTAATTGATAGTATAAAACTGATCACATGGAAAAGCTTACGCAGCCGGAAGAAGCTGCCATGCAGGCTGTATGGCAGACAGGGAAAGGCATTGTAAAGGATTTCCTCGAAGCCCACGCTGCACCTGCGCCGCCGTACACTACCCTGGCTTCTACCATCAAGAACCTGGAAAAGAAAGGATACCTGCAAAGCCGGAAAACAGGCAACGTATACGAGTATACGCCGCTGATAGGGGAGGAGGAGTACAAGAAGAAGTTCATGAACGGCTTTGTACAAAGCTATTTTGCCAACTCTTACAAGGACCTGGTTACCTTTTTTGCCCGGGAAAAGCAGATCAGCCCTGAAGAGCTGAAGGAGATCATCTCATTGATTGAAAATAACAAGCAATAACATGCCGGCATTACTGATATACCTGATAAAGGCCAATATAGCGCTCACGCTTTTCTACCTGGCTTACCGCTGGGGCCTGCGAAGGCTGACCTTTTATACGCTGAACCGGTTCTTTTTACTGGGGGGCATCGCGTGCGCCTCCGTTTTCCCGCTGGTAAACGTGAATGCGCTGGTACAGCGCCACCGGGAGATAGGTACGGTAGTGGAATACGTACCGGACCTGCGCCTGCTGCAGGTACAGCCGGTTGCGGAGTTTACCGTCTGGCACCTGCTGGTATATGTTTTCTGGACAGGCGTGGGGGTAATGGGCGCCCGGTTCCTGGTGCAGCTGCTGTCGCTGTGGCGCCTGCACCGGCAGTCGCATGCCGCGGTGATACGGCGCCAGCCGGTAAAGGTGCTGGACCGGCCGGTGAACCCGTTCTCCTTTTTTTCCAACATTTACGTTAATCCTTCCCTGCACCAGCCCGCAGAGCTGGATGCCATCCTGCAGCACGAGCAGGTGCATGTAAGGCAGTGGCATACCATAGACGTGCTGGCAGCGGAGCTGAATAACATCTTCTACTGGTTCAACCCCGGCGCCTGGCTGATGCGGACGGCCGTGCGGGAGAATCTGGAATTTATTACAGACCGCCGGATGCTGCAGCAGGGAATAGACCCGAAGATCTATCAATACAACCTGATAAAAGTTAGTGGAATTCCATATGCGACGGCCATCGCAAACAATTTTAATTTCTCACACCTGAAAAACAGAATTAAAATGATGAACAGTAAACGTTCCGCAAAATATAATGTACTGCGATATGTCGTGCTTGGCAGCATCGTGGCCGTGGCCCTGCTGTCGCTCAATTTCAGCCGGGCAGCCTTTAATGGCCGGAATGCGGCGCAGGCACTGGATACCCTGCCGCCTTCGTCCGCAAGCCTGCTGGCTCCTGCAGCTCCGGCTATGCCGCCGGCAATAACAGATTCCGTGCCGCCGGCCCCGCCAGCGCCCACCGTTGCCAGGGTTGCTTTTCCCGCACCTGTTGTAGAGGCCTCACCTTCCGCCCTGCCCGCACCGCCGCCTGCTCCCGAAGCGCCGAAGGCTCCTTCCCGCCCGGCCACACCGTCATCCGCTTTGCCGGATGCTCCGCCTGCTCCTGTTGCACCGGCCCGTCCGCCCCTGCCAGACACGCTGCCTGCCAATATGCTGATGCTGAAAAGCAATGCCAGGCCGCTGTACGTGGTGGATGGCGTGAAGCAAGGGCGCATATTGCCGGCCAGCCTGAAACCGGAGGATATTGCCCGCATGACCGTGTGGAAAGGCGATCATGCGCTGGCCAGGTATGGAGAGGAAGGCCGCGACGGTGTTATAGAGATCACCACCAAACAGGGTGCCGCAACCCTGTCAGGGGTACTGCTGGAGGCGGACACGGTAAAAGTAAAAACGGCTATCGGCAGGCATCTTGACCCGGATAAAAAACCTACGGATGCCTCCCGGCGCCCCAAAGTGATAACCCTGAGAGGCCTGGACAGCACCCAACAGCCGGTAGTGGTGATCAATGGCAAGGTGAAAACGGTCAATGCGCTGCACGCCATACCAGAAGACCAGATAAAGGCCATTAACGTGCTGAAAGGAAAATCCGCTACCTTCCTGTATGGCGAAAAGGCGGAGCATGGCGTGATAGAAATACACACCAAAGACACCATGAACTATAAATAAGTTGTTCTTACAGGTCCTTCACACACCGGAAACCTAAGTTAGACAGGCCGGAAGTAGGCGTGGTTTTCATGCGCGCCGTTACCCGGTACCCGCTGCAATATTCGTCGCTGCACATAAAGGAACCGCCCCTTATTACCCGTTTGGCCTCTGCGGGGTCTGCAGGATCAAATCCCTTTGCCGGTCCTTTCGGGTTGTGTGCAGCGGCGGGTACTTGCGCATAGTAGTTGGCATCATACCAGTCCGCGCACCACTCCCACACATTGCCCGCCATGTCGTACAGCCCGTAACCATTAGGTGCATACGACTTTACAGGGGCTGTACCATAAAAGCCGTCTGTTTTCGTATTCTCATAAGGGAAATGCCCGTTCCAGGTGTTGGCCTTGGGCTGCCCGGCGTCAATGGCTTCAGTGCCCCAGGTAAAGGGCTGGCGTACCAGGCCGCCGCGCGCGGCATATTCCCATTCCGCTTCCGTGGGCAGCCGCTTGCCTGCCCACCGGGCATAAGCCTGCGCATCTTCCCAGGAAACATGCACTACGGGATATTGCTCCTTGCCGGCAATGCTGCTGCCCGGTCCTTCGGGGTGCTGCCAGCTGGCGCCGGTCACAAAGGCCCACCACTGCGATACATCGTCCAACGGCACCGGGTGGTTGGGAGGCGAGAACACTAGGGAGCCTGCCTGCAGCAGGCTGCTGTCCGGCTCCGGCGAGCCCGGTGGCAGGGCATTCATCATCTCCTCCATGGTGATCGGCTTTTCTGCGGTGGTTACATAGCCTGTAGCTGCTACAAAGGCGGCAAATTCCGCATTGGTCACCTCATGCGCATCCATCAGGAAGGTATCTACCTGTACGGTGTGCACCGGTTGTTCATCTGCCCGGGCCTGCGCATCGCCGGCACCCATTTCAAATGTGCCGCCCGGCACCAGTACCATACCGGCGCTGTCCGCGGCCGCGGGCGGTGTTTGACGGGTGCTGCCGGCTGCAGCATCAGGCTGGCCGGTATGGCCCCCGCAGGCTGCCAGCAGTGTTGCACCCAGTAGCCAATAGTGAATGTTCAGTGGTCGCATGGGGTAAAAATAGCGCTAAAAGCGCTAAACGCATAATGCAAGCGGCATTTGGCATTCAGCAGGCAGCGGTCCGCGTTCGTTAACAATTAAATAATGATTATTTTAAATAAACTATTGTTAAACTGCGCTGTATTGTGCTTATGCAACCAATTACCGTACCCTTTAGCCGTCATGATTTCGGGAATGATTTTTTATGGGGCGTTACCATCTCCGCTTTTCAGAATGAAGGCGCCTGTGATAAAGACGGCAGGGGAAGATCCATCTGGGACGTTTTCACCCAGCGTAAAGGCAAGATCAGGGATGGCAGCCATGCCCGCATTGCCTGCGATTTTTACCACCGCTACTATGAAGACCTGTTACTGGCAAAACAGCTGGGTTTTACCGTTTTCCGTTTCTCCATATCCTGGCCCCGTATACTGCCGGAGGGTACCGGCGCTGTAAATGATGCCGGTATTGCATTTTATCACCGGCTGATAGACGCCTGCCTGGAGCTGGGGCTGGTGCCATACGTGACCCTCTACCACTGGGACCTGCCGCAGGCGCTGGAGGCCAGGGGGGGCTGGTGCCACCGGGGCGTGGTGTTTGCCTTCGAGGAGTATGTGCGCATTTGCGCGCGCGAATATGGCGACAGGGTAAAGCACTGGATCATATTGAACGAGCCTTTCGGGTTTACTTCACTGGGCTATATGCTGGGCGTGCATGCGCCGGGAAAGTTCGGACTTTCCTATTTCCTGCCAGCCGTGCATCATGCGGCGCTGGCGCATGCTGCGGGTGGCCGCGTAGTGCGGGATGAGGTAAAGGATGCCTGCATCGGCACGGCCTATTCCTGCTCGCATATCATTCCCTACACGCAGAACGAACAGGACCTGCAGGCGGCGCGCAAGGCAGACGCCCTGTTCAACCGCCTGTTCCTGGAGCCTGCCCTGGGCATGGGATATCCTGTGGAAGACATGCCCCTGCTGAAGAAAATAGAGCGCCGTTATGCCCTGTGGCGCGACTGGGACAAGCTGGCCTTTGATTTTGATTTCATCGGCATACAGCATTACTTCCCGCTGGTAGTGCGTTACAATGCCTTTATGCCGGTTGTAGGCATTTCGGAAGTGAAGCCGCGGTACCGTAAGGTGCCCGTTACCGCCCTGGGATGGGAGATCAGCGCCAGCGGCATGTATGCGGTGCTGAAGCAGGTGGCTGCCTACAAAGGCGTGCGCAGGATCATTGTTACAGAAGGCGGCGCGGCCTTTAATGATCAGCCGGAAGGAAACCGCGTGAAGGATACGGAGCGCACACAATATTTCCAGGATTACCTGGGCGCCGTGCTGCAGGCCAAAAAGGAAGGAGTGCCTGTAGCAGGATATTTTGCCTGGACCCTTACCGATAATTTTGAATGGGCGGAAGGCTACCGCGCCCGCTTTGGGCTGGTGTATGTGGATTTTGAAACGCAGCAGCGCATCATCAAGGATTCCGGGCACTGGTTCCGGGAATTGCTGCAGGAGGGTAGGGTAGTATGAACAGGAAGTAAGAGGCCGGATGGCGGTTCCTACTTCCTGCTCCCTGCTTCTACCATCCGTTGTTCTGTCCTATATTCGGATTAATGGACCTTTCGCTCTGCGGAATGGCCCACAGGTAATCGCGGCCGGTATTGAACGAGCGTTGTTCTACCAGCACGTGCTCCCCATAATCTTCGCGGCTTTCATCAAAGTTGTTCAGTATACCGTAGGCAGGGCTGTTCATGACGGTAGCGGCGATCTGCCAGCGCCGGATATCGAACAAGCGGTTGTCCTCCAGCGGAAATTCCACATGCCGCTCCCTTCTTACCACTTCTCGGAGCGCCGCCTGGGAGGGCGCTGTAGCGGCTGTAACGGCGGGCATTACGCCGGTCCGCTGACGTACCAGGTTAATGGCGTCATACACGCTCTGGTCCACCTGGTTACTTTCAATCCTGGCTTCTGCATAGGTGAGCAGCACTTCCGCATAACGGATCAGCACAATGTCATTGTAGGAATTGCGGTCCCAGCTGCCTTCAATGTCTGCCGGCACATATTTCCGGTAATAATAGCCGCTGAAGGAGGCGTTGTTCTTGCTCAGTGCATCAATAGAACCGGGATTGGTAATATCAATGGTAATACCGTTCACCGTAGTGCCGGGCACTACTACCGTTAATTTCAGGCGGGGATCGCGGTTCTCAAACGGATGCGCCGGATCATACACGGAAGATTCGTGGATAGGCTTGCCGTCTGTGCATTCGTATGCATCTACCAGGCCCTGCAGCGGCACTATCTGCGACCAGCCGCCCAGCGAAGGCCCGCCTATCCAGGTAGCGGTGGCATTGGGCAGGGTATTTTTCACGTACTGGGCGGCAAATATGATCTCCGGGCTGTTCTTGTTGGTGCCGTTAAAAAGGCTCAGGTAATCGCCGTCAATGCTGTAATGCCCCAGGTCCATTACCGCTTTGGCGGCTGCTGCCGCTGCTTCCCATTGCCCTTCATACAGGAGCGTCCTGGCTTTCAGTGCCAGCGCAGCGCCTTTGGTGGCCCTTCCGGTGTTGGATGCGTCATAGGATACCGGCAGGAAATGGCTGATGGTGTCCAGCTCTTTTACAATGAAATCCGCTACTTCGGCTCTGGGCGTGCGGCTTACGTTAAACTCGTCCACTGCCTGTATGTGCGTGATCAGCGGCACATCCCCATACAGGCCAATGAGCTGCTGGTAAGCAAATGCGCGGATAAAACGGGCTTCGCCTTTGAGCCGGTTGCGCAGGCTGTCGTCCAGCCCGCTTACGCGGTCTATATTGTCCAGTACGTCATTGCAGGAAGCGATCATCCGGTAAAAATTGCTCCAGAAGTTGGAGAACATGCCGGTGCCTGCGGTGGCGCTGCCATTGCCTACATACTGTACATCGCTGGGCCAGTTGCTCCAGGAATAGCTGTCGTCTGTAGCGCAGGAAATGAATAGGCGGTTGTCTACATCGCCCAGCCTGCGGTAACAGTTGTTCACCGCGTTAATGGCGTCGTCCTGTGTTTGCCAGTAGTCCTCACGGGATACTTCGTCCTGCGGCTGCTGATCCAGGAAATCCTTCTTGCAGGCAGCCAGGAAGATACCGGCCATTGCTATGATAAAGAGTGTTCTTAACTGTTTCATCTGTGCGTGTTTTTTTGGGTCGGGCGGAATTAGAATGCCACGTTTAATCCGAATGTATATGTCCTTACCTGCGGGTAATACCGGCTGTCGTTCGGCGCTTCCGGGTCTATGTCGGAAGGCAGGCTGGTAAAGGTGAGCAGGTTCTGCCCGCTTACGTATAGCCGACAGCGGGACAGGCCTACCTGCTTCAGCCAGGGAGCGGGCAGCGTATATCCCAGCTGCAGGCTTTTCAGGCGCAGGTAAGCGCCGCTTTTTACCCAGAAGGAGGAGGACTGGTAGTTCTGCACGCTGGTCACCAGCCGGGGAAAGGCGGCATCCGTGTTGTCCGGCGTCCAGCTATCCGCATGGATGGCCCTGAAATTGCCGTCGCTGCTGGTAGGCGCTTTTTCCATCACCAGCGTTTGTATGTCCACCTTCGCTACGCCCTGGAAAAAGCCGGACAGGTCAAATCCTTTATAGGAAGCGCCCAGGTTTACACCATAGGTGTAGCGGGGTATGTTGCTGCCCAGGTATACCATGTCGCCACCTACGCTGGCGTCGCCTTCTTTTACCACCTTGTCGTTATTCTGATCCATGTACATCAGGTCGCCGGGTCCGGTGCCGGAAACGGGTTGCACGGGATAGCCGTCCACCTGTTCCTGCGTCTGGAAAATACCGGCCACCTGGTAGCCGTAGAAAGCGCCGATGGGCACGCCTCTTACATTGCCGGTGTAGATGTTGTTATTGTCCCTGGAAACCAGGTCTGCCCCTCTCAGGTCCACGATCCTGTTCTTTACGTCAGACAGGTTGGCGCCGATGTTGTAGCTAAACTCATTGCCTATTTTGCCCCGGTAGTTCACGGCAAGCTCCCAGCCGGTGTTCTCTACCTTGCCGGCGTTCTGCACCGGTGCATCCAGTCCTACGGTAATGGGTATACGCAGGTCTAGCAGGATGTCGGATGTGCTCTTTTTGTAATAGTCAAACGTGATGTCCAGGTGCTGAAGCACGGTAAGGTCCAGGCCGATATCCGTCATACGGGTGGTTTCCCAGGTAAGCCCGGAGTTGGGATATACGGTAATGCCGGCAGCCTGGCTTAATGTGCCGCCAAAGGGATAGCTGTTATACTGGTATGTGGACTGGTAGGGGTAGTTGGTGGGGATGTTCAGGTTATCGCTTTCAAATACGTCATTTCCCAGCTCTCCCCAGGAGGCCCTGATCTTCAGGTTGTCGATAAAGCTCACGTCCTGCATGAACTCTTCCCCGGAAATGCGCCAGCCGGCGGAGAAGGAGGGGAACCAGCCCCATTTCTGCCCTTCGGCAAAGCGGGAGGAGCCGTCCCGCCTGATGTTGGCCTCAAACAGGTATTTGTCCCGGAAGGAGTAGTTCAGCCGTCCGAAGAAAGAGAGCAGGTGGTAGGCATTGGCAGTGCCTTCGGCCCGCTGTCCGTCTGCCGCGCCGGCATCTATCTGTTCTATATCCCCGTTGGGCAGGTTGGTGCGGTAGCCGCTCAGCTCATCATAGGTTTGCGACAGCCGGGACACGCCGCCCATTACCTTAAAGGCATGATGGCCCAGGTCTTTCTGGTATTCCAGCAATCCCTGGAAGTTCCTGAACCAGGAGCCCTGGTATTCCTTGGTGATGTTGTGCTGCCCGATGGTCAGCACATTTGTGTTGTCAGGAAAATCGGTAAAGTAATCCAGGGCCTTGTTGTGCAGGCTGTTGTAAACGGAGCGGTAGTTCACGGCCGCCATGCCGGTAAGGGTCAGCCCGTTAACGATCTGGTAATTGGCTTTGAAGTTCCCGGTAAAGAGGTTGTCCTTGTATACATACAGGCCGCCTTCTTCCTGCAGCCGGATGGGGTTGTGGCCGCCCCTTACCAGGCCCCAGGTGCCGTCGGAGTACCTGTTGACCGTAAGCGGGTTGATGATGGCTCCCTGTCCAAACTGGTACCAGGCCGATCCTTCCACCCCCTGCGGCTCCTGCTGGTCGCCCAGCCGGGTGGAAATATCTGCGCTGAAGTTCAGCTTTTCTGTGATCCTGATATCCGTATTCAGCCTGGCGGTAATACGGTTGTAGTCCATGTTCCTGATCAGCCCGTGCTGGTCAAAGTAATTGGTGGAGAACTGGTATTTGATGTTCTCGGTACCACCACCCACGCTCAGGCTGTGTGATTGCTGGAATCCGCTGCCAGTCAGCACATCATTCAGCCAGTAGTTGTCCGGGTAGGTGTCCTTGTTGCGGTTGGGGTCGTTATAGGCGGCGATCTGTGTGTCGGAGTACTGGGCTCCGCTGCCGGAGTTCTGCCGCATAAGGTTTACCAGCCGCATAAATTCCTGCGCGCCTACGTATTTAGCCAGGCGGGCCGGCTTTTGCCAGCCGAAATAGTTGGAGTAAGTTACTTTGGCCTTGCCGGTAGCGCCCCGCTTGGTGGTGATGAGTATAACGCCGTTGGCCGCACGCACCCCGTAAATGGAAGCGGCAGCAGCATCTTTCAGTACGGACATGGAGGCGATATCGTTTGCATCTATGTCATTTATATTATACTGCACCCCGTCTACCAGCACCAGCGGGTCGTTGTTGTTCAGGGTGCCGATGCCACGTATGCGGATGGTACCCTGGTCGCTGCCGGGCTGCCCGGAGTTCTGCTTTACCGTAACGCCGGAAGCTACTCCCTGCAGGGCGGCAGACACCTGGCCTACCGGTTTCCAGTTCACGTCCTCGCCGCTAAGGGCGGTAACGGCGCCGGTCAGATTCACTTTTTTCTGTGTGCCATAGCCTACTACCACTACTTCGGACATGGATTGAATGTCGGGCGCGAGCTGCACATTGATGGTGCTGCGGTTGTTCACCGGTACCTGCTGCTTTACATAGCCAATGTAGGAGAACTCCAGCACCCCGTTGCCATCCGGCAACTGCAGGGAGTAATTGCCGTCTGCATCTGTGGTGGCGCCGGTGGTAGTGCCCTGCAGCACCACTGTAACGCCGGGGACCGGCTGGTTCTTTTCATCTGTTACCCGGCCTTTCACAATGATCTGCTGCATGACAGCAGGATCGTATAATGCTCCCTGCAAATGCAGGGGCGCTGTGTGGGCGCTGCCGCCTTGCAGCGGCACCTTCGGCGGGACCTCGTCCTTGCGGTAGATAATGTAGAAGCTGTCTCTTATCTTTTTATATGCCAGGTTGCTGGTGCGGGCCAGGTATGCCAGCGCGGCCTCCAGGGTAGGCTGGCGGTCTGCATCTCCTGAGGAAAGCGGTTTTGCTTCCAGCTCGCTTTTGTACAGGAAGGAAACGCCGTATTTCACTTCCAGGGCGCTGAGCACAGTTTTCAGCGTACTTGTTTTTTCCTGTGCGGGAGGGCGGGATTGCCGGCGGGTGGACGCCATATCCTGCGCACGGGCCGGTAATCCGCAATAACAAGTCATGCAAAGAGCGGTTACCAGGACGGTAAGGAGTTTGTTCATAACACGTTTAGTTGAGTAGTCTTAAATATGAATATGTTTACTGACGGTTGCTTTCAATGTTCACGGTGGCGTCCTGCCTGGTTATTTTCAGACCCAGTAGCTGGGAAAGGCCATCCAGCAGCATGTTGGCATTCCCGCTGGGCACGGTGCCGGACAATTGCTGGTGCAGCAGGCTGGTATCTTTTACTATTACTGTAAGGCCGTATGTTTCCTGTAATATCCGTACTACTTCCGCAAAGCTGGTGTTGCTGAACTGCAGCTTGCGGTTTTTCCAGGAGGCGTACTGTTCTGCATCGATCTGTTTGCGGTGGTACACCGGCGCGCTTTTCCTGATTTCCACCAGCTCGCCGGGCTGCATCACGATCGGCTGTTGGATGGCGGGCGTTTGGCCGCTCAGGCGCACCTTGCCGGAGCGCAGCACTACCTGTACCCGCTCTCCGCGGTCCAGCACATTAAAGGTGGTGCCCAGCACTTCCACGTTGATCCTGTGCGAGGTATGCACCAGGAAGCGCTGCTGCGCGGCAGGTTTTACATCAAAGAAAGCTTCCCCCTGCACCCATATTTCCCGGTCGTCTGCCCGGTCCCAGCGCCTGCTGTACCGCAGCGTACTGTTCCCGTTTAGCGTTACCACGCTCTGGTCCGGCAGGGTAATGGTCCTGATCTCGCCATAGGCGGTTTGCCAGGTAACGGTGCCGGCCCGTTGGTATGTTTTCCAGGCCCCAAAGCAAAGGAGGGCAGCGCCGGCAAGCACGGCCGCTGCTTTTAATGGCCTGATGCGGCGCAGCAGTCCGGGCCGGCGTTGCTGCGGCTGTTCTGCCTCCAGCTGTTGCACCGTGTGCAGGATACGATGGTATATTTCCGCGGAACGGGAGGTCTGCGGACCGTCCGCCGGTTTTTCAAGGTCTTCCTGCATGGCGGCTGACAGGTATTGTTGTCCTGCTGCTGTGTTCAGCCATTCCAGCACCTGGCGGTATTCCTCCGGCGTGCATTGATCCTGGAAGAACCTGGCTAATAACTCCGGGTCAAATGGTGTCATGTATAGTAATCTCTTTAAGGGATACTACACCCGGGCATAGGAAAAGTATTATTCCGCGGAAAAAAAAATTCAGAGAAACAGGCGTACCATTATTAGGAGGAGGGTGTTGCTGAAAAGCTTCAGGCAGTGTTTCAGCAGCTGGCTGGCCTGGGAGAACTGTATTTTTACGGTATGAATGGAGATGCCCAGCTTTGCGGCTATCTGCTCATTGGTAAGCCCCTCTATGGTCTTGAGCTTGAAGATGTGTTTCCTGCGGGGTGGCAGCTGCTCGATGGCCTGGTCCATTGCACGTTTAAAGTCGTTGAACACCACGGCCGCCTCGGATTCTTCATGTGCGGCCGGCTGCTGCTGGCGCAGGCTGTATTGTTTAAGGAGGGCGCGTTGCTGGTCGCGGATCACATTCAGCACATGAAACTTCAGGCATTTAAAAAGGAAATTCCGGACGCCCTGTTCGGGGTCCAGCTGCGCGCGATTGATCCAGAGCTTCACGAATACCTCGTGCACGGCATCCTCCGCCATGGCAGTATGCTTCAGGTATTTACAGGCCACCCCGTACAAGCGCTGGTGGTATTTCCCGTATAATTCCTTAAAAGCCCCGTGGTCGCCGGATCGAAGATGTGCTGTTAAGATTTGGTCCCTATCGGCATAGTGTACAGGCACTATTTCCCCTTCAGTTTGTTTACGAGTTTAGAATAACGTGCTGCTGTCAGCGGTACTACTCTAAATTAGCAAACACCGGAGGCCGGATTAATGTAAAATTAACAATTACTGCTGCTTTTTTAACCTGTGGCAGCTATTCATATATTCTGCGGATAAACCAGATGTCCTTGAAGGAGAAGTGGAACACAAAGTTCACATAATTCTCCCGGATCAGGTCATTGGCAAGTGTGCCCCGCTGTCCTACTTCCACGCCCAGGTAATAACGTAAGGCGCCATTGCGGTTGGGAACAGACACGCCCGCGGTACCGGATATATCCTTTATCTGGTGGCCCTGCAGGCTGAGGTAGGATTTGTTGTAGGCAAAGCCGGCCTGTAGCACCAGGTGCTCTGCAATGCCGTTATAGTAATGCTTGCGGAAGGCATATTCCAGCCCGCCGGCATACCGTTCGGCATCTACCAGCCTGTAGTTGTTCTCGCCGGGATTAAGACCGCCCCACAGCTGTTTTTTGTAATCCGCTACAAAGGTAATGTTGCCTTTCCCCAGCGAGAGGCCAATGCCGTATTGCTCCGGCAGCGTAAACCGCTGCTTATCCAGCTCTTCGGAATACAGCACCTGTTCGGCGCTGTTGATCACCTCTATGTTATGCTGGAACCGCATGTCTGTTTTAAAGCGGTAGGTGGCGCCCAGGCCCACCTGCCAGCCTTTTATCCTGCCCTGGTATTGCAGGCCTGTGGTAAAGTTCAGGTTGTAGGCGTAGCGCTTGTTTACGGTAGAAACAGTATCGCCGCCCAGGTTCTCCGTGGTGTTCACCGGCCCGAACAGAAAAGCGGAAGACACGCCCACGGAAAAGTTTTTGGTGAGCCGCACGCCATTGGAGAAATATACCCGGTTAATGCCGCCTGTACCTTCCGTAGTGGAGGAGATGGGCACGCCGCTCCCTTCAATGTACCGCTGGTTCAGGAACTTATAGTCCACGGAGCTGTAAGGCGTTAATCCTGCTGCAATGCCCCAGCGCTTGTTCACTTTGAAGCCAACGGCCAGCCGTTTAAAGTTGCCGTCCAGCGCGTTCTGGTTCAGGCCATCCCCGGTATACGTTACGCTCCTGCCCTGCAGCGCTACGTCAAACATAAAGTTCTGCTGCGGGATAGCGGAGTAGGAGGCCGGGTTCAGCTCATTGAGGTAAAAAAGGGAAGGGCGCGCCATACCTGCGCTGCCCAGGCCAAAGTTACGGCTGTAGTCACGGTCTTCCAGGTCGCCGATGGCAAAAGCGGAGTACAGGGAATTCACGCCTTTGTTGCTTTGCGCCTTTGCCTGTACGCATAGCAACAGCAGCATTCCGCATATACCGGTATATCGTTTCATTTTGATCATTTACACAGATTTAATGGCGTGCTTTACGCTGCTAGTTATACAACAGGTAGTATACCTGTATACGGATCCTGTTCTGCCTGTTCTTGCTATCGCCGATCACCGCCCTGTTAAAGCTGCTCATATAAGCGCCATGCGTGGGGATCAGCAGCAGGCCGCGGGAATTGACCTCCGTGCTGTTGATCTCGTTGATGCAGTACTGCGTAATGTCATAAGTGTAGCGGGTATTTTCATGCAGTACATTGTCCACCACCAGGTCCCCGTACTGGTAGCTGCCATAGCTGTCTATCAGCGTATCCGTTACCTGGTTGCTTTTGTCCACTTCACAAATGGTCAACGCCGGCGGCAGCGTATAGTGATCATTATAGGTGCCGGCAATGGGCTCTACGGTCAGCGTGGCCCGCATTACCTTGAAAAATTTTCCAATGGAGGCCAGGCCTTTCAGGTAAGGCATATCAATACGCGTAACAACGCCGGAGAGCGGCTGTATGAATGTCATATTGCCCGTTTGCGTGCTGCTCAGGGCGGCGTTGGCTGGGCTTAAAGCTGCCAGCGGCGTGCCTGTCCTGTCTGCGGATATCTGGTTGAACTGCAGGCTCTGGTCATGCAGGTTCAGGTCTATATGCCGTTCTTCGGTGATGGCTTCATTAATATGGTAATGCAGGCGCAGGATCACGGAGGTATCGCCGGCCAGGAGGCTGATGATATTGCCGGCATTGCTGCCCGGCTTCAGGGCCAGCCCTTTGTAGTACTCGAGGAAGATGGTCTGGCTAGATACTTCATTGGCCTTGTTCTTGAACAGCTGGAACAGGGCGGCCCCGTAGGTGTTGGGCAGCTTAATGCGCAGGATGGTGTCCTCGCTGGGGCGTACTACCTGCTGCAGGGAACCCAGGGGCTGTGAGGCCGTCTGGAAATCATTGTGGCTGTAGAGGTAATAGCTGTCGTCTGCCCTTTTAATGGTTTGCAGCACCTCGTACACCTGGATGTCCTGCATTCTGGTAGTGTCCCCGTATATGGTGCGGTTGGTCTTCAGCTGCAGCTCCACGGAGTCGAACGTAGCCGATTCCTCCAGCGTGGGATTGCCGCCGGAAGGCAGCTGCAGCTGGAAAAAGGTACCGGCAGCTATATTGCCGAAATAGGGGTCCTGGTGCCGGCCGCACAGCAGAATGCCGGTGCCGGAGGTAGGCACGGAATCCAGCAGCAGGGTCTGCATATTCATGGTGATGGAATCTGCAACAATATAACTGGACTGCTGGTCACTGCCTGATATATCATAGCTGAACCCTTCTTTGTCACACGCGCTGTAGATAATTGCCAATAATATGACAACCAGTAATTTAATGTAGGGACAAGCGCACCCAAGCCGGCAAAAAATACTGTTCATGGAGCGCAATTTTAGACAGGAAGCCTGCTTTCCGCAGATTTAATATGCCAATGCCCCTTTTTTATCGATGAATCCGTATTAAGGCTCTCTGTACAGCGGATGATGCCCGGAAGGGGGTAATAGGGCAAACAGCGCAACTGGCAGATAAAATACGCCCTTTTATCCGCCAAAAAGGGAGATGCATCTATTTTATATTTATGCTAATACAAGGGCAGATAATTTTGGCAGCTATAAAAATCAGAAAATGTTTATGCGTTATTTAACAGGTTATTGTTTGCTGATGTTCATGGTGCTAATGACTGCCTGCTCAGACAGTAGTGACGATACTTCCGATGAAGGTAACTGGATACAGAAGGTGGATTTTAAAGGGGTAGCCCGCTACGAGGCGGTGAGCTTCACTATCAATGACACGGCTTTTGTAGGCAGCGGATACGATGGGGAAGACCGTTTAAAAGATTTCTACTCCTATGACGCAGAAAGAAATACCTGGACGCAAAGAGCTTCCCTGCCGGATGATGCGCCTGCACGCAGCCATGCCGTGGCATTTGCAGCAGGCGGTAAGGGCTACATGGGCACGGGATATGACGGTATCAACAAGCTGAAGGATTTTTATGAATACGATCCGGCTACCAATGCCTGGACCCGGAAGGCGGATTTTCCCGGTACAGCGCGTTACGGGGCGGTAGGCTTTGCTGTAAAGACCAAAGGGTACATTGCCACCGGCTATGACGGCAACTGGCTGAATGATACCTGGGAGTACAATCCTGCTACCAATACCTGGTCATCCAGGGCGGATGTGCCCAACACCAAAAGGACTGATGCCGTGGCTTTTGTGATCGCGGACAAGGCGTATATCGCCACCGGCACCAGCAACCTGCAGCTCACCAAGGAGCTGTCCATGTACGATGCAGATGTGGATCAATGGACGCTCAAGCGCGAGATCATCAACTCCAGCGATGAGGATTACGATGACGACTACTCCTCCATTCAGGGCACCAACTGTGCCGTGTTCGTGATGAACAACAAGGCCTATCTCTGCACCGGCTCCAAGTCCACTTCCGGTACCTCATCCTCCACCGTGTGGGAATATGATGCCGTAAACGACCTGTGGGATGAGAAGCAGGCTTTTGAGGGAACGGCCCGTACCAGCGCAGTAGGCTTTGCTATCAAGAACAGGGGCTTTATAACCACCGGGGCCAGCGGCAGCACCCCGCTGAGCGATACCTGGGAATTTGATCCGCTGGCAGAATATGATAAAAATGATTAAGGGTAAGCACAAGATCATGGTACTGCTGACCGGTGGCGTACTACTGCTGGCCATCATAGCATTTACAGCCAGCAGGTTATCCCGGCAGCCGTTAAAAACAACCGCAATGCAGGACAGCATTGCGGTTGTGCCTTTTCAAACCGCCACAGGCTGGGGATATTCGGTGAGCGTAGGCGCCCATACCTACATTTACCAGGACATTATACCGGCTGTGCCTGGCAGGAGCGCTTTCCGCACCCGCGAAGACGCGCTGCGCGTAGGCAGGCTGGTGGCCGAAAAGCTGCGGAACTGCCAGGTGCCTACCGTAAGCCAGGAAGAACTGGCCGCCCTGAAAGTGATAGACGGCCAATAGCAGGCAGCAGATTTTTAACATTTGCTTAAATGCTATTAACAAACTTTAACAGAGACTTAACCCTAATGTAATGTATGTTTACCGCGCGTTTCAGCGGTATGATCAATTTCAAATATATCTACAGGAACAGGCTCTTTATCATTGGTTTGCATATTATAGCGTGGGCCTGTTTCCTGTTGCTTCCCTTTTTCATTTATCGCGTACGGATACTGCACCCCTGGTTCTTTGCACGGGAACTGGTGGACAACCTGTTCCTGATAGGCGTGTTCTACCTGAATATTTATGTGCTGATACCGCGCTTTTTTACGCTGAAGCGGATCATTTACTATTTTGGTTCCGTGCTGCTGGTCATTATGTTCATTACCATACAGCAGTCCACCCTTGACCATTACTTCATGCGGTATATGATCGCCCACCCCGAGGAAATAAGATTGCCGCCCAATATAACAACAGACAGCACCGGAAAAGTAACTTTTACGCCTGCCCGCCCGTTTATGGGATATCGTGCCCTGAGCATTGCAACAAGGGGGAGGCGCCTGTATACGTTTACGAGGGGGCAGGCAGGACATAATGACCAGGAGCACCGGGGGCCGCATGTACACCACGCGCAGGATTCGGCAGGGGTAGCGCTGACCATGCCTGCTATGCCTATGGGGCCGCCGCCGTTCTGGCAGCGGCTGCTGTTCCCGGAGGTGCTGCGTAAATCGGTGGTGGCGGCCTTGCTCATGCTGCTGATGAGCGGGTTCATCAAGATAGCGCAGGAATGGTTCAAAAGCGAACAGCAGCGGGAAGCGCTGAAAGTGGAGAAATTGCATGCGGAATTAAAATTTTTAAAGTCGCAGATTAATCCTCACTTCCTTTTTAACTGTCTAAATACCATCTATTCGCTGGCGCATAAACATTCCGCGCAAACCGAGCACGCTATTGTGAAGTTGTCTACCATTATGCGGTACATGATCTATGAGTCCAACGAGGAAATGGTGCAGCTGCAGCATGAATTGCAGTATTTGCGGGATTATATTGATATACAAAAGCTCAGGTTGCCCGCCGGCATACAGGTGGATTACACGGAATGCGGCAATGCCGGCGGCCTGTGGATAGAGCCCATGCTGCTGATACCCTTTGTAGAGAACGCTTTCAAACATGGTATCAGCTATACCGATCATTCTTTCATTAGTATAGTAGTAACGATAGAAGGGCATGTGGTACGACTGGTGGTAAAGAACAGCCTGTTCCCCCAACGTGTGGCAGAGCAGGGGGGCATTGGCCTGCAGAATGTGATGAAGCGCCTGGAGCTGTTATATACCAACAAACATGAGATAACGATTACGGAAAAAGAACATCAATTTATTGCTGATCTAAAAATAGTGTTGAAAAATGATTAAGTGTATCGCAGTGGACGATGAGCCTCTGGCACTGGAGATCATCACGGATTTTGCCCGCAAGGTGCCCTTCCTGTCGCTGGTGCAGACCTTTGAGAACGCTGCAGAAGCCATGCGATTTCTGCAGGATGAAAGGGTAGACCTGGTATTCCTGGACATTAAAATGCCGGACATCAACGGCATCCAGTTCCTGAAATCCCTGAAATACCCGCCCCTGGTAATATTTACCACTGCTTACGGGGAGTATGCTCTGGATGGCTATGACCTGGACGTGGTGGACTACCTCCTGAAGCCCGTTCCCTTCGAGCGCTTCCTGCGCGCCGCTTCCAAGGCGCAGGAGTACCTGGCCGTATCCCAGCAGAAGAATGGCGACAATGGCTACGTGAACGACTATATTTTTATTAAAACCGAGTACAAGATCATCAAGATCAACCTGGAGGATATCCTTTTCATTGAAGCACTGAAAGACTATACAAAGATCTATACACCTTACCAGCCTGTGCTTACACTGCGCAGCCTTAAATCCTTTGAAACGCGCCTGCCCGCTGACAAGTTCATCCGGGTGCACCGCTCTTACCTGGTATCATTGAACAAGATCAACTCCGTGGAAAAGAATACCGTGATGATCGCCAACCAGTCCATTCCTATCAGCGACGGGTACCGGGAACGGTTCTATGATGTGATAACGAGAAACAGTTGATGATGTGCTGATGTGCAAATATGCACATTATTTCATCTGCCTTATCCATTCCTTCACCAGCGCCAGCCCTTCTTTGTGCGTGAGCTTGCGGCTTAGCTCCGGCATCATGATGCCCGGGTCGGTAGAGGCCATGCGGTACACGAGGATGGATTTTTCCGGGTGGCCGGGCACAATGTCAAACTGGAGGTCTGCTGCGCCGCGGCCGGCTGCTACCGGCGTTTTATGGATGCCTATTTTTGCAGGGTCCTTTTCGCTGGCCAGGAGGAAGAGGCCGGAAGTGCTGGCGGGTCCCTCCGGCTTATGGCAGTGCGCACAGTTGATCTCCAGCCAGATGCGTGCCCTGTCGGCCAGGGTGCCGGTTTGCGGATCGTTCCATACCGGCGCTTTGGGCGCGTTTGATGCATTATCCAGCCCGCGCAGCACGCCCGCTTTTATCCAGTGCTGCAGCTGGTTCTCACGGCCTGTAGCGTACTCGTAATCCCCGTTCAGCTGCCGTGCGGTAGGCCCTATGGGTGTCATTACTTCGCTGGTGTTATGGCAGCCCTTGCACTGGTTCAGGTTAGGTACGCTATAGTCGAAATTTATCGTATGCCCGTCTGCGTTGATAAAGCTTACGGGCTTCCGGTCGCCGGCCACTTCCAGGTAGGCGTCCGTTTGTTCCTCGTTCCAGATATACACCAGCGCTTTCCAGCCGCTGGTTTCATGCGTCAGTAGCCGGGTTTCTATTAACCGGCGTCCTTTTTCGGGATGCCGGAAGTCTTGCGGGTACCAGAAGGTTTTAATAAGCGTGGTGCCAATGGGAAAGCGCAGCACATCCACGGAATCGTAGGTGACCACGCTATCGGCCGGCAGCTGAATGAAGCGGGATTTTTCCGCGTAGTCTGAGAACAGCGGTGTGTTCAGCTGGTAGGGTATAATGCCTTCTGCCGGCGTAAGGTTTGCAATATGGCCGGTGAAAAAACCGTATTCAGACAGCATTTCCCGGGGTGCAGCGCCCTGCCTTTCTGCCGCGGGTTGCAGGCCGGAAGCCAGCAGCACCGTCAGCAGGCCGGCGCCCAGGATACAAAAGACGATATGACGGGCTGTTTGCATGATGATATAAAGCTAATAGCTGACCGTGGTAGCTACCGGGTTGCTGCAGTTATAAAGGTCCATATTGCGTGATACGTTTTTGAACTGGTTGCCGGCATCCAGGTTGGCAAAGCTGGCATTGTTGTTATCGCTGATGCAGATGCGGTATTCCGGTTTGTATTGCCCGCTGCTGTCAGTCCATTCCTTGTTGAGGATGCCGTCATAAATAATATGCGGCACATTTTTCCCGAAACGCAGCTTGAACCGGAACAGCATGCCCATGCGTCCCTTTCCCTGGAACCGCACGGGATCGCGCAGGTAATCATTGTCATGTATGTACACGCTGGCAGGATAAGGATTGTACAGCGAGTCATTGATCGGGTTCTCTGTCATGAAATAGCTGATAATGGCGGTGCTGGCGCTGTTGTTGTAATGGATCCTGTTATTGAACACTTCCACCTGGCTGGTGGCCAGCACCATTACGCCGGTACCGGCGGGCACTTTGGCCACGGTATTACCTTTGGGCGCAAAATTGGGGAAGTTGTTGTGGTGAATGTTATTGTTATACACTTTTACATAGCCGCCTTTTTTCTGCACCAGGTCCGGCAGGTCAAACACCAGTATGCCGCCGGTGTTCTCAAATGTTTCGTTCTGGTATACTTCCGCATGCAGGGAGTTCTCGATCTCTATACCGGCCACATTGTTTCTGGCAATGCAGTTGCGCACTACAATATCGCTGGACTGCCCTACATACAACCCCGCATCCGAAGCGCCGATAGCGATACAGCTGTCTATCAGCACCTGCTGGCACTGCACGGGGTACAGGCCGTAGGCGCCGTTCTCCCTGGCCGGCGGCCCGGTCCACTCCACCTTTACCTGCCTGAAGGCAATGCCTTTCACCTGCATGGTTTTGATGCCGTCTCCTTTGGTGTCCTGCACGGTAAGGTCCCGTATGGTAATGTCTTCCGCGTTGGACACGCGCAGCCCTTCCGCGCCTTCTGTTTGTCCTTTAAAGCTGAGGATGGTCTTGTCCATGCCCGCGCCTTTGATCAGTATCCCTTTTTTGCCTTCGAGGGAGAGGGTGGAGGATAGCTGGAACTGTCCGGCAGGTAGTTCTATCACGCTGCCGTCTTCGGCCATAATGAGCTGCCGCTGTATCTTTTTCTGTATGTCCTGTTGGGCATAAAGGGGCTGTTGGCATATTACCAGTGCGCCCAGGGTTAAGAAGGGGAGTAAGCGCATAACACGTGGTTTTTACAGGCTACTTAAATATACGGAAAAAAGCCTGCAAGGGAAAATGTGCTATATTTACCTTTTATCTCATTTGTTTGCCCAAATAAGCCAGCCGGTTGTCATGACAAGCCGGTGTTGAATATTGCAAAAAGCGGTATAAGTACCAGGCATCAAAAAAAAGATCCCGTTTACTCAAACCGGTAAACGGGATCTTTTTCCTTATTAAGAATCATTTATCACACCAGTTCCTTCAGCTTTTCTACTACTGTATCCACTTCTTCCCTGGTATTATGCCTGGAGAAGGAAAAGCGTACGCTTACCCGGTTAGGATCGCTGCTAAGCGCACGTATCACATGGGAGCCGGCATCGGCTCCGGAAGTGCAGGCGCTGCCGCCGGAGGCGCAGATACCGTTAATATCCAGGTTGAACAGCAGCATCTCACTTTTCTCCGATTTGGGGAAGGAGGCGTTCAATACCGTGTACAGGCTGCGTCCGTGCAGGTCGCCGTTAAAAGCAATGCCAGGTATCTGCGCCTGTAGTTGCGCCGCCATATACTGTCGCAGGTCGTTAATATACCGGCTGTGCTCCTCGTAATGTTCGGTGGCCAGCTCCAGCGCTTTGGCAAAGCCCACAATGCCGTACAGGTTTTCCGTGCCGGCCCGCATGTTGCGCTCCTGCGCGCCGCCCTGTATGTAAGGCGTTATTTTTACGTTCTCGTTAATGTAAAGCATGCCTACTCCTTTCGGCCCGTGGAACTTGTGCCCTGCGCCGTTAATGAAGTGCACGGGCGTATTGCGCAGGTCAAAAGGGTAGTGGCCTACTGTCTGCACGGTATCGGAATGGAAGATGGCGTCAAACTCCCTGCAAAGGTTGCCCACAGCGTGCAGGTCCAGCAGGTTGCCTATCTCGTTGTTGGCGTGCATCAGGGTCACCAGGCACCTTTTGGCCGAACCGGCCAGCAGCTGGCGCAGGTGCTCCAGGTCCACATGCCCGTTGGGCAGCAGGTTTACATGAGAGAGCTGTATGCCCTGGCTGCTGTGCAGCTGTTCCACCGTATGAAGGGTGGCGTGGTGCTCAATAGGAGAAGTAATGATATGCCGGCAGCCCAGGTCCCTGATGGCTGCAGTAATGGCCGTGTTGCTGCTTTCTGTGCCGCCGGAGGTGAAAAATATTTCCCCGGGATGCGCATTCAGTATACGGGCTACAGATTTGCGGGCGTTCTCAATGCCCAGTTTTGATTCCCGTCCGTAGGAATAGATAGCGGAGGGATTGCCAAACTTTTCCGTCATGTACGGCAGCATGGCATCCAGCACTGCCGGGTCCAGCGGCGTGGTGGCTGCATTGTCGAAGTAGATCCTTTTCAAAGCGGTTGGTGGTTTTTGATAAAAAAATGGGCGCTTGTAAAGCGCCCACAAAGGTCGGTTTTTTTTAGCTATTAGCAGTTAGCTGCCAGCAATTAACCAGCAGAATTTGCTAAAAGCCAGTGGCAGATTAATCGTGCATGAACTCCTTGATGTCCTGCATGATCCTGCGGGCAATATTGTCTGCCGTGGTCTCAAACTGGCTTTCTGCATAAATACGTATAATGGGCTCCGTATTGGAGGTACGCAGGTGCACCCAGTCCTTTTCAAACTCTATCTTCAGGCCATCCTCTATATTGGTGGGCTGGTTCTTGTACTTGCCCCGTATCTTTTCAAAGATGGTCTTTACATCCACGCCTTTGTCCAGCTCTATTTTGTTCTTGGAAATAAAATAGTCCGGGTAGCTGTTACGCAGGTTCTTCAGCTTTTTGCCGCTGTGCGCCACATGGCTGAGGAACAGGCCGATGCCTATCAGCGCGTCCCGCCCATAGTGCAGGTCCGGTACAATGATGCCGCCGTTGCCTTCGCCGCCGATCACCGCATTTGTTTCCTTCATTTTCTTTACTACGTTCACTTCACCTACGGCAGAGGGGTGATACTCGCCGCCGTGTTTCAGCGTAATATCTTTCAGCGCCTGGGTGGAGGAGAGGTTGGAAACCGTATTGCCGCTTTTTTTGCCCAGCACATAGTCTGCTACGGCCACCAGCGTATATTCCTCGCCAAACATGCTGCCATCCTCACATACAAAGCAAAGGCGGTCCACGTCGGGGTCCACGGCAATGCCCAGGTCTGCATTGGAACGGTTTACCTCGTTGGAAAGAGCAGTCAGGTTTTCAGGCAGGGGCTCCGGGTTGTGGCTAAAGCGCCCGTTCACTTCATCAAACAGCACTTCTACCTGCCCCACGCCCAGCGCCTTCAGCAGCGCGGGCACAAATATGGCGCCGGTAGAATTTACGGCATCCACTACTATTTTAAAGCCGCGTTTGCGGATAGCGGCCACATCTACCAGCGGATGGTTCACTACCAGGTCAATATGTTTTTGCAGGTAGGAGTCATTTTGCTCATAGCTGCCCAGTTTGTTCACATCGGCAAAAGTGAAATCTTCCCGGGCTGCAATGTCCAGCAGCGCAAGGCCGTCTTCCCCGGAAATGAACTCTCCTTCGCTGTTCAGCAGCTTCAGGGCGTTCCATTCCTTGGGATTATGGCTGGCGGTGATAATAATGCCGCCGGCTGCCTGTTCCATTTTTACAGCAACCTCTACAGTAGGAGTGGTGGAGAGTCCCAGGTCCACTACATCCAGCCCCAGTGCATTCAGCGTGGATACAACCAGGTTCTTCACCAGTTCGCCGGAAATGCGGCCATCGCGGCCAATCACTACTTTCCTGTTGTCTGCCTGCTGTTTGGTTAACCAGGTGCCGTATGCTGCGGAAAACTTTACTACATCTAATGGAGAGAGTCCTTCTCCGGGCCTGCCGCCAATGGTTCCCCGAATGCCGGATATCGATTTGATCAGTGCCACAAATTCAATTTTAAGGAAGGCAAAGATAAAAAAATCCGTGACCCGAAATCAGGTTATTTCCATACCGGAACGATTTATTTTCTGCTAAGCCCTTGAAATCCAATACCCTGGCGGACTGAACCGTACCTGCGCAGCTACGGCTGACTATGGTGGAAATGAACTATATTTGCATCTACGCTTTGAAATTTTTAATAATAAATAGAGTAATTAATTATAAACGCTTAGGCTTTACATGAAGTACTTTTGGAAGAATATACCCCGGTATATTCGGTATGTGTTTGTGCAGACACTCTACCTCTATTTGATGACGGTTCTTTTTCGCCTGATCTTCTACCTTTTCTTTTTTAAATCTTCCATTACCGATACAGGAATTATTGGCAAGGCCTGGTACCTGGGGCTGAAATTTGACCTGCGGCTTACCCTGATACTGATCATACCGCTAGGCCTGCTGGTGGTTATTGCCAGGAACCGCTTCTTTACCTCGAAAGTGCTCAGGAGTATCAGCTTTATATACCTGTTGCTGGTATACCTGGGATTAACACTGGTGTACGTGCTGGACCTGGGGCATTATGCTTACCTGGGCCTGCGCCTCGATCCTTCCGTTATGCGCTTTATGGCGTCTGGTGAGCGGGCAGACAATGCACGGATGGTATGGCAGAGCTACCCGGTGCTGCGGGGCGTGGCAGGTATTGCGCTGTTCCTGTTCCTGGTGTACCGCCTGCATGTGTACACCTACCGGAAAATGGCGCAGCAGGCGCCGGCCACTACCCGGGGCTGGCGCTATGCGGGCTGGTTCGCTGCACTGGTGATCCTGTTTGCAGCAGGCATTTACGGCAATTTTGCCTGGTTCCCGCTGCGCTGGAGCCAGGCCATGTTCACCCGGGACAACGGCATTACCAGCCTGGCCCTGAACCCGGTGCTGTATTTTGCAGACAATTTCTCCGTACAGGCCGACACCTACGACCTGCAGAAAACCCGCACCTATTATCCTTATGTGGCCGAGTACCTGCGGGTGGACAGCCCGGATGTCCAAAAGCTGTGCTTCATCCGTTCTGTGCCCGGCCAGGACAAGCCCCGGCCCAACATAGTGCTGGTGATGCTGGAGTCCACCGGCGCCGCCGTTACCAGCATGTTCAACAATCCCATGCAGGCTACGCCCAATATGCAAAAGCTGGCGGACAGCGGCATTCTTTTCCGCAACTTTTACGTGCCGGCCGTAAGCACGGCTAAAACTGTGTATGGCGTTACTACCGGCCTGCCGGATATTACCCAGGTAAAAACCGCCAGCCGGCACCCGCAGATGGTGGACCAGCGTATTATCATGGATCAGTTTGCCGGTTATGAAAAATATTACCTGCTGGGCGGCAATACCAACTGGGCCAATATCAGGGCCGTATTTACCAGCAACGTGGAGGGCATCCGCATATTTGAGGAAGGCTATTACAAGGCGCCCAAGGCAGATGTATGGGGCGTTTCAGACTACGACCTTATTACGGAGGCGAACGAGATATTTAAAGACGCTCACCAGCGCCGGCAACCCTTTGTGGCCTTCCTCCAGACGGCAGACAACCACGCGCCCTACACCACCACCAGCGGCGCAGGCGACTTTAAGAAGCTGACGGAGCAGGATATTGACATGAACAAGTTCAAACAGGCCGGCTTTGTATCCATAGACCAGTTCAACGCATTGCGGTACCTGGACTATAACCTGGGCCACCTGGTAAAGCTGGCCAGGGAAAGCGGCTACCTGGACAATACCATTTTCGTGTTTTTCGGGGACCACAACTGTCATCTCAACCCGTATCATTTTATGCCGTTCCCCGAATACGAGCTGGGCAGCGGGGGAGAGCATGTGCCCTGCATTATTTATGCCCCGGGCCGCATAGCGCCCCAGGTGATCAACCGGCCGGGCAGCCTGCTGGACATTTATCCCACTGTGGCCCGGCTGGCTGGCATACCGTTCACCAACTACACGCTGGGAATAGACCTGCTGGACACCACCTATCAAAACCGTTACGCTTTTATTACCTATATGAAAAACCTGCAATCCTATAAAGCAGTGATAGGAGAACGTTATCTTTACGAGATCAATAGCAGGAACGGTGAGGCTGCCCTGTACGACCTGGAAGGAGATCCCCTGAAGGATGTGCGGAAGGAACATACGGAAATAGCCGAGGCGCTGGATAATTTAACGCAGGGGTTTTATGAAAGCACGCGATATTTGATGTTCAACAATAAAAAATAGCGGTTAGTCCTGAGCAGTTAGCTATTAGCCTTTGGGGGCGATTAATGGCTAACAGCTGGCAGCTGGCAGCTAATAGCTGAAGAGTATGGAAGCGCAAAAGCAGTGGTTCAAAGACTGGTTCAACTCGCCATATTATCACCTGTTGTACAGCAACCGGGATGAGCGGGAAGCCGCGGCGTTCATAGACAAGCTGCTGGCCTACCTGCAGCCACCGCCGGGCGCCCTGGTGCTGGACGCCGCCTGCGGCAGGGGGCGCCACTCCGTTTATATGGCAGGCAAGGGCTTTACAGTAACGGGTATTGATCTTTCCATTGAAAGCATTAAGGTGGCCAAACGCCTGGAAAATGATCATCTCAGTTTCTTCCAGCATGACATGCGCCTGCCTTTCCGCATCAATTATTTTGACCTGGTATTTAATTTTTTTACCAGCTTTGGCTATTTTGATACGCAGCGGGAAAACGACAATGCCCTCCGCACGCTGCAGCAGGCGCTGAAGCCGGGCGGCCGCCTGGTGCTGGACTACCTGAACAGCCCTTACGTAGCGGCGCACCTGGTGCCCAGCGAGGTAAAGGAGATAGACCAGGTGGTGTTTGACATTACGCGCGAAGCGCAGGACCGGCGCTTCCTGAAGCAGATCAACATACTGGACCGGCGCAAGCTGCTGCGCAGCTCTTTTACAGAATGCGTGCAGGCTTTTACCCGTGCGGATTTTGAGGCCATGTTCTCCCGTCAGGGACTGCGGATACTGGATATTTTCGGGGACTATCATTTCAATGCATATGATGAGGAACGCTCCCCGAGAATGATCATTACGGCGGAGAAGCCGGAGAAAAGTGAAAAAAGTGGAAAGTGATCATTCACTTTTTACCATTCACCTTTCACATATATTAATATAAACTGGACAATTATGCTAGAATGGCTGCTACGGCAGGACCTGAGAATGTTTTTCCGCATCAACAACCAGTGGTCGAACGGCTGGCTGGATGCTGTGATGCCCTGGATCAGGGAGCCCTACATCTGGGCGCCGTTATACCTGTTCCTGGCGCTGTTCGTTACCATTAACTATAAATGGCGGGGTTTTTTCTGGATCGTGTTCTTTATCGTATGTTTCGGTATTGCGGACCAGACCAGCGGCTTCATCAAGGATGTTGTAGGGCGGATAAGGCCCTGCCGGGACCCCTTGCTGCAGCATTTTGTACGGTCCCTGCTGCCTTACTGCCCCGGTAGCGGCAGCTTTACCTCCAACCATGCCGCCAATCACTTTGCGCTGGGAACCTTTTGTTTCTTAACTTTAAGACAGGCATTCGGGGGCTATGCATGGCTCTTTTACTTTTGGGCGCTGATCATCGGGTACGCCCAGATATATGTAGGGGTGCATTACCCGCTGGATATAGCCGGCGGGGCTTTACTGGGCATTATGATCGGATTATTGTGCGGCGGCTTTTTCCAGCGCCGCATCAGACTGGAAGCAGAACACACAACATGAACCTTAGTTATTTGATACTGATACTGGCGGCCACCATCGGGGGCGGGATCATACCCATGACCGTAAGGCGGCTGCATCCTAATTTGCCGATCTACCTGCTGGCCTTTACAGGGGCCTTTCTTTTTGGCATCACTATTATGCACCTGCTGCCCGAAGTGTACCACGAGCTGGGGCATACTGCGGGGATCTACATATTACTGGGCTTTTTCCTGCAGGTGTTCCTGCAGCAATTGTCGCATGGTATGGAGCATGGCCATACCCACCTGCCGCCGGCGCAGGGGCAGCAGCATCATATTTCCATCACACCTTTGCTGGCGGGCTTGTCCATCCATGCTTTTATGGAAGGCATTCCCCTGGGGCTGCAGTTCACGGACAGGTCGGCGCTGCCTTCGCTGGCGCTGGGCGTAACCGCCCACAAGATACCGGAGGCCCTAACGCTGATGACCGTGATGATACATGCGCAGCAGCCCAAAGCGGCTTTATGGCGCATACTGCTGCTTTTTTCCCTGGTAACGCCGCTGGCAGCATTGCTGGCAGGGCAGCTGGGGCACCGGTCCGTACTGGTCACCGAGTCGCTGGTATACCTTACTGCGCTGGTAATAGGCGCCTTTGTGCATATTTCCACTACTATCTTTTATGAAAGCGGTACCCGGCACCATGAGTTAAGCACCCGTAAGATATTGGCATTTGCAGCCGGCATTGTTTTGGCATTTCTTACCTTAATATTTGAATAATTTTTTATTTTTAGCCTTTATATCATGGAAGTCGTCATTATCCTCATCCTGATTTTACTGAATGGCCTGTTCTCGATGTCGGAGATAGCCCTGGTTTCGGCACGTAAAATACGCTTGGAGCACCAGGCCAATAAAGGCGATGAACAAGCAAAGGCAGCATTAAAACTCGCTAATAATCCAGACAAGTTCCTTTCCACCGTCCAGATAGGCATTACGCTGATAGGCATCCTGACCGGTATCTATTCCGGGGAGCAGCTCAAGACAGACATGGTTGAGTTCATCAGCCGGTCAGAGATGTTGCGTCCTTACAGCAGCGGTATTGCCACAGCCGTGATCGTTATTGTGATCACCTATTTCTCGCTGGTGCTGGGCGAGCTGGTGCCCAAGCGCCTGGGCCTGGCCCGGCCGGAGGCCATTGCCAAAACCATGGCCACCCCCATGACCCTGCTGTCGCGCATTACCTTTCCTTTCATCTGGCTGCTCAGCGTATCCACCAACCTTATCGTAAAAATATTCAAGCTGAAGACGTCCGACCAGCAGGTAACGGAAGAGGAGATCAAGGCTATCATCAATGAAGGCACCTCCTCCGGCGCCATAGAGGAAACCGAGCAGGAGATCATAGAACGGGTGTTCCACCTGGGAGACCGTAACATTACCTCCCTGATGACCCACCGTACAGATATCGTCTGGCTGGACATTAACGAGCCGGTGGAGAGTTTCCGCCGCAAGATCAATAACAGCCTGCATTCCGTATACCCCGTATGTGAAGGGCAGATAGACAGCATCAAGGGCATTATCTCCATCAAGGACCTGTATGCCGCCGCGGCCAGCAACAATTATGCGCTGAAGCCCATTATCCGTAAGCCCCTGTTTGTGCCGGAAAATAACAGCGCCTACCAGGTGCTGGAAAAGTTCAAGGAAACACAGGTGCATGCCGCCTTTATCGTGGATGAATACGGCACTTTCCTGGGCATGATCACCCTGAACGACATCCTGGAGGCCATTGTGGGCGATATGCCGGAAACCGGGCAGCATGATGACTATGAAATGGTGAAACGGGACGACGGCTCCTACCTAGTAGACGCCCAGATACCTTTCTACGATTTCCTGAGCGAGTTTGACAAGGAGGACTGGATGGCCGAGTTTGAACAGGAATTTGACACCCTGGCCGGCTTTATACTACACCACCTCGAGCATATTCCCCAAACAGGCGAAAAAGTGGAATGGAGAGGATTTACCTTTGAAATAGTGGATATGGACGTGCACCGTATCGACAAAGTACTGGTACATACCCCCGAACCGCGTGAACGGGAAGAATAATTCACCAACTTACCCGCTACAAACTGCCAACTTTTATTAATTTTGTCCGTTTTTACATATAGTAAATAGTTTAATTTAAGAGAATGATCTTATTAGGAAGTAAGGCGCTTTCCCTGGACGAGGTATACCGGGTGCTGTTTGAACATGAAACCCTGGAGCTGGAAGAAGCGGCTTTACAGCAGGTGGAGGAGAATTACCTGTTCCTGCAAAGGTTCTCCGCCAAAAAGCTGATCTATGGCATCAATACCGGTTTTGGCCCCATGGCGCAGTACCGGATACCCGAGGCCGACACCCTGCAGCTGCAATACAACCTGATCCGGAGCCACAGCTCCGGCGCCGGCAAGTGCATGCCCCCGCTGCTCACCAAAGGGCTGATGCTGGCCCGCCTGAGCAGCTTTATGCAGGCGCATTCCGGCATTCATCCCGAAGTGGTGAAGCTCCTTACCGCATTGATCAACAAGCACGTATATCCCTGCATATTCGAGCATGGGGGCGTTGGCGCCAGCGGCGACCTGGTACAGCTGGCGCACCTGGCCCTGGTGCTGATAGGCGAAGGAGAGGTGTATTACGAGCACAGGCGGCAGCCTGCTGCGGAGGTATTTGCCAGGCTGGGCCTGCAGCCTATGCGGGTGCACATCCGCGAGGGCCTGGCCGTGATCAACGGCACCTCCGGCATGACCGGCGTGGGACTGGTGAACCTGATAGAGGCCCGCAAGCTGCTGGGCTGGAGCTGCATCCTCTCCGCCATGATCAATGAGATAGTGGAGGCGTTTGACGATCACCTGTCCTATGAGCTGAATGCCGTGAAAAAGCACGCCGGCCAGCACCGCATTGCCGAAGTGATGCGGGAAATACTGCAGGACAGCAAAATGGTGCGGCACCGCCCGGACCACCTGTACAAGGAGCTGGAAGAAGAAATATTCAAGGACAAGGTGCAGGAGTATTACTCCCTGCGCTGCGTGCCGCAGATACTGGGCCCCGTGTACGATACCCTGCTGCACGCGGAAAAAGTGGTGCTGCAGGAGCTGAATTCCGTAAGCGACAACCCCGTGGTGGATCATCATCACCAGAACGTATTCCACGGCGGTAATTTCCACGGCGACTACATTTCCCTGGAAATGGACAAGCTGAAGATCGCCATTACCAGGCTGAGCATGCTGTCTGAAAGGCAACTGAACTACCTGCTAAACGACAAGCTGAACCACAAGTTCCCGCCCTTTATGAACCTGGGCAAGCTGGGCTTCAATTTCGGCATGCAGGGCGTACAGTTCACCGCCACTTCCACCGTAGCCGAAAACCAGACCCTGTCCTTCCCCATGTACGTGCACAGCATACCCAATAACAATGATAACCAGGATATTGTGAGCATGGGCTGCAATGCCGCCCTGATGGCCAACCGCGTAATAGAGAACACTTTCGAGGTGCTGGCCATACAGGTAATGACCATGCTGCAGGCAGTGGATTACCTGCAGTGCCAGGACCGGCTCTCCACCTTCTCACACCGTATCTACCAGGAAGTAAGGGCTATTTTTCCTAAATTTATTGAGGACGCTCCCAGGTACGAGGACATCCGGAAAATAAAGGAATACCTGGTAGAGCAGGTGCCGGTAAAGGTGTAGCAGTGCACCTTTAGCTGTTAGCTTTCAGCGAAATGCCCCGGGCTGGCAGCTCCCACTAAATCATTAAGTAACTGAACTCTATATGAATTGTGCTTTAGTAACAGGCGGGTCAAGAGGAATAGGCAGGGCAATATGTGTAAAAATGGCCGGGCAGGGCTATTACGTCCTTATCAACTACAAGGGCAATGCCGCTGCAGCAGAGGAAACCCTGGCAGCGGTGCGTGCAGCTGGTAGCGATGGCGAGCTGCTGCCTTTTGATGTAGGCAATGAGCAGGAAGTGCAAGGCGTGCTGGGCGCATGGCTGGAAAATAACAAGGAAAAGCAGGTAGCGGTGCTGGTAAACAATGCCGGTATCCGGGAAGATAGCCTGCTGTTCTGGATGAACAGCGCGCAATGGCATAAGGTGCTGGATATCAGCCTCAACGGGTTTTTCTATGTGACCAAGCAGGTGCTGAACAGCATGTTGCTGAAGCGCTATGGCCGCATTATCAATATCGTGTCCCTTTCCGGCATAAAGGGAATGCCGGGCCAGACCAATTACTCCGCTGCCAAGGCCGGTGTAATAGGAGCTACCAAGGCGCTGGCCCAGGAAGTGGCCAAACGCGGCGTAACGGTGAATGCCGTGGCGCCGGGCTTTATCAAAACGGACATGACGGCCGAGCTGAATGAAAAGGAGCTGGCCGCCCAGGTACCTATGAACCGCTTTGGCACGGCAGAGGAAGTGGCCGAAGCCGTCGGCTTTTTTGCCTCAAAAGCGGCCGGCTATATTACCGGGGAGGTGCTGTCCGTGAATGGAGGATTATACACGTAATATGTGAAAGGTGAAAAGTGAATGGATATCTTCACCATTCACTTTTCACCATTCACTTTTCACTAATTGACTATGAACAGAGTAGTGATCACCGGCATGGGTATTTATTCCTGTATAGGCAGGCACCTGGATGAAGTAAGGGACTCGCTGTACCAGGGACGGTCCGGTATTATACTGGACCCGGAAAGGAAAGCCTTTGGCTACCGTTCCGCCCTTACCGGCTTTGTGGAAAGACCGGACCTGAAAGGGCTGCTGGACCGTCGTGCCCGGCTGATGATGCCGGAGCAGGCGGAGTTTGCGTTCATGAGCACCCGGGAGGCCCTGGCACAGGCTGGCATTGACAAGGATTATATAGAGCGCACGGAGGTAGGGCTGCTGTTTGGCAACGACAGCTCCGCCAAGCCCGTGATAGAAGCTACGGACATCATGCGGGAAAAGAAGGACACCATGCTGGTAGGTTCCGGCTCCGTGTTCCAGACCATGAATTCCACCGTGAATATGAACCTGGCCACTATTTTCCGGCTGCGCGGTATCAACTTCAGCGTAAGCGCGGCCTGTGCCAGCGGTTCACACGCTATTGGCCTGGGGTATATGTTCATCAAGAACGGTATGCAGGACTGCGTGGTATGCGGCGGCGCACAGGAGATCAACATTTACGCCATGGGCAATTTTGACGCCATTGCGGCCTTTTCCGTAAGGGAAAGCGATCCTGCAAAGGCCTCCCGCCCGTTTGACCGCGACCGCGATGGGCTGGTGCCCAGCGGCGGCGCAGCCACCGTGATACTGGAAAGCCTGGAGTCTGCACAGCGCAGGGGCGCTACCATACTGGGCGAGGTGCTGGGCTACGGCTTTTCCTCCAATGGCGCGCATATTTCCAATCCCACCGTGGAAGGGCCGGTAAGATCATTGCAGATAGCGTTGCAGGACGCCGGTTTGCAGCCCAGGGACATTGCCTATATCAATGCCCACGCCACCTCCACGCCAGCCGGCGATGCCAGCGAGGCAAAGGCCATTCATGAAGTGTTTGGCGGCTCAAAGCCTTATGTCAGCTCTACCAAGTCCATGACAGGGCATGAGTGCTGGATGGCCGGCGCCAGCGAGATCGTATATTCCATGCTGATGATGCAGCACGGCTTTATAGCCCCCAATATCAACCTGGAGCACCCGGACGAGGACGCTGCCAAATTAAATATTGTCGATACTACTATTAATAAAGATTTTAATATATTTTTGTCAAATTCTTTCGGGTTTGGGGGAACCAATTCATCCCTGATTGTCCGGAAATGGGAGGGCAAATAATTGGCTGCCAGTAGTTTAGGCCTTTTTGATAAATTATGTACCGGTAAATTAACCCCGTGACTTAAAGGGCTGTGCAATAACTTATAATATATTATTAACTTTGAGGCCGGTTGAACCATTATAATTGGGTTAAAAATGAGAACCGTTGTACACTTAATTTTTTAATCAACCTATACTGAAGGAGTTACACTAATTATGGACATTAAAGAGATCATACAGACAACGAATGCGTTTTTGATGGAGGAGTTTGAAGCAGACCCCGCAAAAATTTCGCCTGAGGCTAACCTTAAATCCACCCTGGAGCTGGACAGTCTGGACTATATAGATCTGGTAGTAGTGATCGAGAACAACTTCGGTTTTAAAGTGAACCCCGAAGATTTTCAGAGCATTGTGACCTTCCAGGATTTTTATGATTATGTAGCCCATCGTGTAAAACAAAAAGCATTGGTATAATGCCGTCCTGGCAGGGGAAGTCCAAAGGCAATAAGCTGGGATACCGTATTTTCATTGAAACATTGCGTTACGGGGGGGTAAGGCCGGCTTATTGGCTGTTAAGGTTTGTAGCAGGGTACTATTTTTTGTTTTCCCGCAGTTCCTCACGGCCGATCTTCCGTTATTTTCACACAAAAATAGGATATAGCCGGTGGCGCTCGCTACGCAGCGTCTACCGGAACTATTACGTGTTCGGGCAAACGCTGATCGACAGGATCGTAGTGATGGCCGGCATCCCCAACAAATTCACCTTCCAGTTTGAAGGGGAGCACCACCTCCGGCAGCTGATAGCAGCCGGGCGCGGCGGCATTTTGCTAAGCGCCCACCTGGGCAACTGGGAAGTGGCCAGCCACCTGTTCACCCGCCTGCAGACCCGTATCAATGTCGTGATGTTCGACGGGGAGCATGAGCGCATCAAGCAATACCTTTCCGGCATTACCGGGGAGCGTAATGTAAATGTTATTGTAATTAAGGACGATTTATCGCACATTTACGCTATTAATGACGCGCTGGGTAACAATGAGCTGGTATGTATGCATGCAGACCGGTTCATGGAAGGCAACAAAACCGTGCAGGTCCGCTTTATGGGCGCAGCAGCCCGGTTCCCGGCAGGCCCGTTCCTGCTGGCAGCCACCTTCAGGGTGCCGGTATCGCTGGTATTCGCTTTCAAGGAATCTGCCAGCCATTATCACCTGTATGCCACCCCGCCCCGGGAATACCACGGACGCCGGCAGCAGGGGGTACAGGAGGCCGCCGCAGATTTTGTAGCGGCACTGGAGGAAAAAGTGCGGCAGTACCCGGAGCAATGGTTCAATTATTACGATTTTTGGGATTAATATGTTCATTCATTCAGATAATATCACCCAATACATTCCGCAACGTACGCCAATCGTAATGATCAGCGGGATACTGGCTGCAGATGAGCAACGCACCCGCACCGGCTTTCATGTAAGCCCCGATAATATTTTTGTGCAGAACGGCGTGCTGACCCCGCCCGGCCTTATGGAGAATATTGCGCAAACCGCCGCTGCCGGCGCCGGCTACGAAGCGGTGCAGGGGCAGGCCCCGGTGCAGGTGGGCTACATTGGCGCGGTAAAGGACCTGGAGATATTTGAGCTGCCGCCCGCAGGCGCTTTTATTGAAACCACCACACAGATCACGCATAAGGTATTCAACGCCACCATGATCACCGGCCAGGTAATGCTGGACGGGAAGCTGGTGGCGCAATGTGAAATGAAGATATTCATAAACCCCTGAATAAGTAGTAGCTATGACACCATTTACCATGCAAAGAAGAATGTGTTTATTACTGGCCGCCCTGCTGCTGGCCCTTAGCTCCCATGCGCAGACCCTGAAGGAATTTTTTACCACCGGCGCGCCGCTCACCTACCTGGGCGTAGACTTTACGCAGGCCAGGCTGTTAGGAGATGCTGATGCCGTGCCCACCGATATCCGGGACCGGCATTTCCCGGCTATCAACAATGTAATTATCGCGGAGCCCAAGAAATATGATATTGCGGGTGCCTTTCGCAGCCAGGTAACAACAGACCTGTCTGCCGTTACCAAACGCAATGCAGCTATCAACCCGGACCGGATCAAGTCAAACAGTTCCACAGACTACAGGCACCTGGAACCGGCAGACATCGGGAAGCTGGTGCAGGGATTTGATTTTGGCGGCAAAAAAGGTATCGGGCTGCTGCTGGTAATGGATGGCATGAGCAAGGCCGAAAAGGCCGCCACCATACACATTGCCCTGGTGGATATGGACAGCAAGGAAGTGCTGCTCACAGAAGCGCTGGAAGGCAAGGCGCAGGGATTCGGATTTCGTAACTACTGGGCCTATACCGTGCACAAGGTGCTGGAAGAGGTGGAGAAGCGCCGGTACAGGCAGTGGAAAGCAAAATATGCAAAGTGATGGAATTAATAGAGCGGGCAAACATATTAGTAAAGTTCAATGAAGCAGATCCGTTGGGTATTGTATGGCACGGGCATTACGTGCGGTACTTTGAGGACGGGCGTGAAGCCTTCGGGGAAAAGTACGGGCTGCGATACCTGGACATTTTTCAGCAGGGCTACACAGTGCCCATCGTGAAAGTGGAATGCAACTATAAACGCTCGCTCCGTTATGGTGACCGTGTGATAGTGGAAACAAGGTATGTGGATACAGCTGCAGCCAAGATAAAGTTCCTGTACTCCCTGTACAACGCCGCTACCGGCGAGCTGGTGGCAGACGGCGCTTCCGTGCAGGTGTTCCTGGATACGGCATCTTCCTCGCTGCAGCTTACGATCCCTCCCTTTTTTAAAGCCTGGAAAGAACAGTGGGGGCTGTTAAGCTGAACGCTGAGCGCAGGATGCCGAACGCAGCATGCCTGTGGAGGGAGCGTTCGGCAGGAAGCGTTCGGCTTTAAGCGTAATGATATGAGCAATGTATATGTAATAGCGGATAATATTGTGGCGCCTCTGGGCCGTACGGCTGCAGAGAATTTTGCTGCGGTGCGCAGTGGCAGGAGCGGTATACAGCTGCACGAGGACCCGCAGCTGTCCCCGGCGCCCTTTTATGCCGCTATGATGGCCCCCGGCCAGCTGGAGGCATATGGCGAAGGATATAACTTAAAAGAATATACGAAATTTGAGCAGCTTCTGATCCTGTCCGTGCAGGATGCGCTGGCGCAAACAGCGCTTGATATAACAAAGGGGCGTACGGCCTTCATCGTGTCTACCACGAAAGGCAATATTGCGCTGCTGGAACAGCAGCCGGATGCGCCGCCCTACGGGCAGATGGAGCTGTTTGGCACGGCGCGGAAAGTAGCCGCCTACTTCGGTTACCAGGCAGCGCCCATCGTGGTCAGCAATGCCTGCATATCCGGGCTGCTGGCCATTTTAACTGGCCGGCGCCTGATCGCTTCCGGGCAGTATGACCATGCCGTAGTGACCGGGGCAGATGTAATGACACAGTTTGTGCTGTCCGGCTTCCAGTCTTTCCAGGCCGTAAGCCCTGCGCCCTGCCGCCCGTTTGATGCGGAGCGCAGGGGTGTTACGCTGGGCGAAGGCGCCGGCACCGTGGTGCTCAGCAGGCGGCAGGAGCTGGCGCCTGCCAATACGGTGCTGGCAGAGGCCGGGTCTGTAAGCAATGATGCCAATCATATTTCCGGGCCTTCCCGCACCGGGGCAGAACTGGGCGCAGCCATGCGGAACGCCATGCTGCACAGTGGGATCACACCGGCCGACATCGGCTTTGTATCCGCTCACGGCACGGCTACCCTGTACAACGACGAGATGGAGGCCAAGGCCCTGCACCTGGCCGGCCTGGCGCAAACGCCGGTGAACAGCTTCAAGGGTTACTACGGGCATACTTTGGGCGCTGCCGGGCTGATAGAGGCCATCATTGGCATGCGCGCCCTGCAGCAGCAGGTAGTGCTGCCCACACAGGGCTTTTCACAGTCAGGCGTGAGCCTGCCGGTAAATGTAAGCCGCACGCTGGAGCAGCGGCCCATGCAGCACTACCTGAAAACAGTGTCCGGCTTTGGCGGCTGCAATGCCGCTATGGTGTTTTCATTAAAAGAGTGAATTTCAGTATTCACCATTCACTATTCACTATTAACTATGGAATTTTTCGCCAAAGAAACAAAAACAGCATTACAGGCCAAGGAAGCCGCCCTGCAATTGGCCTTTGCGCCGGTAGCTTTCCAGGCTGCCCGGGCCCTGCGCGATTTCGGTATCCTGAAGCTGGTCAGCAGCAGCGGGGCCAGCGGGATGACCATTGAAGAGATCATGCAGGAGGTGCCTCTGTCCCGCTACGCCATCCGGGTACTGCTGGAGGCCGGGCTGGGCATGGAGCTGTTGATCGTTAACAATAAAAGATATTCCCTTACCAAAACCGGTTACTTTATTGAGCATGATACGCTGACCCGCATCAACATGAACTTTGTACAGGACATCTGCTACAAGGGCATGTACCATCTGCAGGACAGCCTCCGCGAAGGCCGCCCCGCCGGCCTGCAGGAGCTGGGCCCCTGGGAGACCATCTACCCGGGCCTGCCGCTGCTACCGCCGGAAATAGGAAAAAGCTGGTTCGATTTTGACCATTATTATTCCGACCTGGCTTTTCCCCAGGCGCTGCCTGTTGTTTTCAGGAACAAGCCCCGCAAGCTGCTGGACATTGGCGGCAATACCGGCAAATGGACCCTGGCCTGCACCGCCTATGACGCAAACGTACAGGTCACCATGTTCGACCTGCCCGGCGAAATAGCGCTGGCGCAGCAGCGGGTACAGGAAGCCGGCGTAGCGGACAGGGTATCCTTCCATACGGCCAACATCCTGGATGAAAGCCTGCCTTTCCCGCAGGGCTTTGACGTGATCTGGATGAGCCAGTTCCTGGACTGCTTTTCCGAAGCAGAGATTGTTTCCATCCTCCGCCGCTGCCGCGAGGCATTAACGCCCGGGGGCGCCATTTTTATACTGGAGCCTTTCTGGAACCGGCAGGTGTTCAAGTCTGCCGCCTTCTGCCTGCAGCAAACCTCCCTGTATTTTACCGCCATGGCCAACGGCAACAGCCAGATGTATCATACGGACGAGTTTTTCCAGTGCATTGCCGATGCCGGCCTGCAGGTAGTGGAGGAAGATGACCGGATGGGATTGAGCTATACATTGTTGAAGTGCGTTGCACGTAGTGAAAGGTGAATAGTGAATAAGCTAATTAAACACTGAATAAATGAAAACAGAACAGGTGGATGTATTGGTAATTGGCGCCGGCCCGGCCGGTACGGTAGCCGCATCCATTATTCATCAGGCAGGGTATAAGGTGAAGATCGTGGAGAAGCAGAGGTTTCCGCGCTTCGTGATCGGCGAAAGCCTGTTGCCGCGCAGCATGGAGGCGCTGGAAGAAGCAGGCTTCATTGAGGCCATCAATGCCAGGGGCTTCCAGCGGAAATACGGCGCCAAATTCGTGAAGAAGGATGCTGTCTGCGATTTTACGTTTGAAGAGCAGTTCACAAAAGGCTGGACCTGGACCTGGCAGGTAACCCGTGCGGATTTTGATAAAACGCTGGCAGATACCTGCGAGAAGATGGGCATAGCTATAGCATATGAAACTACTGTAACGGACATACGTTTTAACGGGCAGGAAAGCGTGACCACAGTAACAGATGCGCAGGGCCGCCGGCAGGAGATACACGCGCGCTTTATAGTGGATGGCAGCGGTTACGGCCGGGTAATACCCCGCCTCTTTAACCTGGAGAAGCCATCCAACCTGCAGCCCCGCAGGGCACTGTTTGCGCACACGGTAGATGTGCGGCGCTCCATGGCAGACCAGCCTAACCGCATTACCGCGGTGGTGCACCAGCCCGGTGTGTGGATATGGATCATTCCCTTTTCCACCGGGGTTACCTCCCTCGGGTTTGTGGGCGATCCTTCCTTCTTTGCGCAATATGCCGGCACGCCGGAGCAGCAGTACCGCGCCCTGCTGGAAGCAGAGCCGTATACGCGGGAGCGCTTCCGGGACGTGGAGCTGGTATTTGAGCCGCGGGTGCTGGAGTCCTGGTCTGCTACCACAGACAAGTTTTACGGCGAAGGTTTTGTGCTGACCGGTAATGTAACGGAATTCCTGGACCCGATCTTTTCATCTGGCGTAACTTTGGCCTGCGTTTCCAGTCAAACTGCCGCCAGGCTGGTGGTCCGCAAACTGCAGGGCCAGGAGGTGGACTGGGAAAAAGAATACATGGAACCTGCCATGCAGGGCGTAAATACATTCCGCTCTTACGTAATGGCCTGGTACGAGGGTACCCTGGATACCATTTTCTTTAACCCTGCGCCCAACCCGCTGGTGAAGCAGCAGATCTGCTCCGTGCTGGCAGGTTACGTATGGGATATGGACAATCCTTTTGTAAGCAATCATCACACGGCGCTGAAGCGGCTGGCGCGCGCCATTGAACTGACAGAAAAAATAAAGGAAGGCAATTGAGTAACGGAACGGCATATATTACGGGCAGCTGTGTGATCAGGCAGCACCAGGTGTACAGCAACGGCGCCCTGCTCTGGCAGGACACGCCCGGTACGCCGCTGCCCGAATTCCTGCGCAACGGTTACGATCAATTTTCCGGGCAGTATCCCAAGTTCCATAAAATGGACCATCTCTCCAGGCTGGGATGGCTGGCCGCAGAAGTATTGCTGCAGGCGGCGGAACCAGAGGATCACCTGCCCGGGGAGGTAGCGGTCGTGCTGAGCAACCGCAGCGCCAGCCTGGATGCCGATGCCCGTTATTACAACACTGTAAAGGATATTCCCAGCCCCGCGCTGTTTGTATATACCCTGCCCAATATTGTGATAGGGGAAATATGCATCCGGCACGGCTTTAAAGGAGAGCATATCTTTTTTACGACAGAGGGCTTTGATGCAGCGCTGGTTACATCCTATGCGCAGCTGCTGCTGGATACTAATGCGGCAACGGCCTGTATCTGCGGCTGGGTGGAGGTAATGGACGGAGCGTATGAAGCGGCCCTGTACTTTGTCGAAAGACGGGAGCGGGCCAATGCGCTGCCGTTCACCGTTGAGAACGTAAAGAAAATATACGAAACTGGAAGCGTCTTACTTCCAACTTCAAAAAAATAAGCAAACATGGAAAAACTGATGGCCGATCTGAAATCGCAGATCATTGCGCAACTGAATTTGCAGGAGGTAAAACCGGAGGATATAGGAAATGATCAGCCTTTGTTCAAGGAAGGATTGGGCCTGGACTCTATTGACGCCCTGGAGCTGATCGTGCTGCTGCAGCAGCACTACAACATCCGGATCGCCAACCCGGAACAGGGGCCGGAAATATTCCACTCCGTGCGCTCTATGGCGGAATACATCATGGCGCACCAAAAGCAGCAGGGATGAGCAGGCAGGTATGGATAGCCGGTGGCGGCGTGATCTGTGGCATCGGCGCTGACCTGCGGGCCTGCCTGGAGGCTTTTGCCCGTATGGAGCCCGGCATGCAGCATATGCAGCACCTGCGCTCCATACATCATAATGTGCTGCCCGTGGCCGAAGTAAAGGCAGATAATGAAACGCTGGCAGCGCGGGCTGGCCTGCCGGCCAATGTGAGCAGAACAGCGCTGCTGAGTAAAATAGCAGCCGAGCAGGCCTGGGCGTCCACCGGCCTGGGCAGCCTTGCCCGGTACCGGGCGGGGTTGGTGTCTGCCAATACCGTGGGCGGTATGGACAAAACAGAAGATTTTTTTGCCGCTTACCTGCAGCACCCGGGACAAGGGCGCTTACGGGAGGTGGTGCATCATGAGTGCGGCAGTGTAACGGAGCTGGTGGCAGACGCTATGGGCATCCGCCACCAGGTGTCCACCATCAGCACGGCCTGTTCTTCCGGCGCCAATGCGCTGATGTACGGCGCCCGCCTGATCCGCCATAACATAGTGGATGTGGTGATAGCCGGCGGCGCAGATGCGCTGACCCGTTTTACCCTTAATGGCTTCAATACTCTGATGATACTGGACCAGGCGCCCTGCCGACCGTTTGACGATACCCGTGCAGGACTGAACCTGGGGGAAGGGGCCGGCTACGTGGTGCTGGTGAGCGATGCCGTAGCGGCGCAGCTGCCTAACGGGCCCTGGTGCCGGCTGAGCGGTTATGCCAATGCAAATGATGCCTACCATCAAACCGCCTCATCGCCGGAAGGCACCGGTAATTACCTGGCCATGAAGGGCGCGCTGGAAATGAGCGGACTGCAGCCGGCAGATATTGCGTACATCAACCTGCACGGCACCGGCACGCAGAATAATGACGAGTCTGAAGGCAAGGCGATACAGCGTTTGTTTGCGCCGCACTACCCGGCCATGAGCTCTACCAAATCATTTACCGGGCATACGCTGGGGGCCAGCGGTGGCATAGAGGCTGTGTTTTCCGCGCTCGCAGTGCAGCAGGGCATTATATACCCGAATGCGCATTTTGCCGTTCCCATGAAGGAGCACCCGTTCACGCCGGCCACTTCCTTTTCAACAGGCAACCGGCTGACGCATGTAATGTCCAACTCCTTCGGGTTTGGCGGCAATTGCTCCAGCCTGGTTTTTTCAGGTAATTGATAACGCGATCAATAATTCATTCAGCGCATGAATATCTATATCCAGGGCACAGGTTGCGTATCACCGCAACACACAACGGTAGCGGAGCCGCTCCTGGCAGATATCAGGGAATACGAGGGCAGCCGCCTGAAAGCGGTGGAGCCGGATTACAGGCAGTGGATAGACGGGAAGCTGATCCGCCGCATGGGGCGTGTGGTAAAAATGGGTATTGCCGCTGCCCGGCTGGGCATGGAAGAAGCAGGCAGCCATATGCCGGACGCTATTGTAACAGGCACGGCCTACGGCTGCCTGGAGGATACAGGCATTTTCCTGTCCAGGATGGTGACCCAGCAGGAGGAAATGCTTACGCCTACGGCCTTCATCCAGTCCACCCACAATACGGTGGGCGGACAGATAGCATTGCTGCTGGGCTGCCATGCCTATAACAATACGTTTGTGCACCGCGCGTTCTCTTTTGAAAGCGCGCTGCTGGACAGCATGCTGCTGTTGCAGGAGCAGGCCGCCCGGCAGGTGCTGGTGGGCGGGGTGGACGAGATCACGGATCACAGCCACCGCATCCTGTCGCGCTTCGGGTTGTACAAGCAGGAGGCGGTGCGCAATACGGCCTTGCTGCAAAGCCGCACGAATGGCACGATTGCGGGAGAAGGCGCTGCTTTTTTTATGCTGGGCACCGCCAAAGCCGCGCATACCCTGGCCAGGATAGCCGGCCTGGCCACGATCTATAAACCGGTGAGCGAACAGGAAATTGATAAGGCTGTAAACGCTTTCCTGGCAGCGCACCATTGCGGCAGCGGGGATATAGACCTGCTGATCAGCGGGCGTAACGGCCATGCCCGTGAAGACAGGCATTTTGCAGACCTGGAACAAAGGCTGTTCCCTGGCTGCGCAGTAGCGGGCTTCAAGCATTTGTGCGGGGAATATCCTACAGCGTCGGCCTTTGCCACCTGGCTGGGGGCACGGATGTTGCAGGGGCAGCAGCTGCCGCAGGGGCTGTTGTATAGCGGCACTGCACCGCAGCAGCTGAACAGGATATTGATCTGTAATTGTTACCAGGGTACCCATCATTCCCTGATCTTATTAGATAGGCCCTGACAGGCTGGCAAAGCCTGCCCGGTTTAACCAAAAGTATGAGCTACCGTCTTACAAATATCATCACCTTCGGACTGCTGGCAGCGCTGCTGGCCCTGCACAATTACTGGCAGCCCCTGTCCTGGTGGATATTTGTGGGGCTGCTGTTGCTGTACGCGGCGGTGCTGGCCTGGGGATCGGTGAGCATTGCCGCGGGTTTCTATATGCCGGTTACCTGCCGGGTTCCTACGCAGGAAAAGGTGGTGGCGCTCACTTTTGACGATGGCCCGCTGCCTGCTTTTACGCCGCAGCTGCTGGACATATTGCAGGAGCGCCGGGCGCCGGCCGCATTTTTCTGCATTGGCAGGAATGTGGAGCAACAGGAGGCCCTGCTGCAGCGTGTGCATGCAGAAGGCCACCTGGTAGGCAATCACAGCTATTCCCATCATTTCTGGTTCGATCTTTTCGGGGCGGGTCGTATGCTGGAAGAGCTGCGCCGTACGGATGCCTGCATAGAGAAAGTGACGGGGTGCCGGCCGCATTTCTTTCGCCCGCCTTATGGGGTTACCAACCCCAACCTGCGCAGGGCGGTCATGAGGGGCGGCTATTTCCCGCTGGGCTGGAGCATTCGCTCGCTGGACACCGTGGCTGCGGAAGAGCAGCAACTGCTGCACCGTATCACCACGCACCTGCATCCCGGCGCCATTATCCTGCTGCACGACAGCCGGGAGATCACTGTAAAGATACTGCCCGCGCTGATCGATCATATCCGCAGCAGCGGGTACCGGATAGAAAGAATTGATAAAATGCTAAACATACCTGCTTATGCGTAGATGGATGTTTTTGTTTTGTTGCTGCTGCGTAATGCAGGCATATGCGCAAACCGGCGGATTCAAGCCAGTGGCCAGCCTGGATGCATTCAAGCAGCAGTTTGCCAGGGCAGCGCAAAATACACAGTCCATACAGGCCGATTTTGTGCAGGAGAAGCACCTGAGCATGCTGTCAGACAAGATCGTTTCCAAAGGGAAATTCTGGTTCAGGAAGGAGAACAGGGTGCGCATGGAATACCGGCAGCCTTCCTATTACCTCATGATCATGAATGGTAAAAGTATCATTACCAGGGACGGGCAGCGGCAGAACCGGGTGAATACTGCGGGCAACAAGCTGTTTGAGCAGATCAACCGCATTACCGTGGATTGTGTGCGCGGCAATGTGCTGAACAATCCCGACTTTAAGGCTGCCGTGCTGGAGAACGCGCAGTATTACCGCCTGGACCTGACGCCGGTGTCCAAAGTGCTGCAGCAGTATTTTAAGACGATACAGCTGCTGGTGGACAAGCAGGATTATTCCGTGTCCCGGATCATTATGCTGGAACCTGGCGGCGACGATACCACCATCAGCTTTTTGCACAAACAAATGAATGTGGATATTCCTGATGCGGTATTTACGGTTAAATAAATACGGCTGGCTGCTATGCGCCTGCTGCCTGCTGGCCAGCTGCTCCTCCGCTTACCACGGGCTGCAGCGCAGCACCGGCGAGGTGGCCTGCATACGGCAATTCCGGCCGCAGTTCAGCAACGCCTTGTACAGCGCCCGGGTAGATGTGCTGCAACATCACCTGAGCGGGCTGCTGTTCTTCAAGCAGATGCCGGACAGCAGCCTCCGTGTGGTGTTTGCCAATGAGATGGGATTCAAGTTCTTCGATTTTGAGTTTACCCGGGACGGCGGTTTTGTAAAGCATTACATGCTGCCCAAAATGGATAGGAAAGCAGTGGTGAAAACCCTGCGCAATGATCTTGAGCTGGTATTGCTGCGGCCCGCGTTGCAGCAGGCGTATGTATTGCAGGACAGCCGCTACCGGTACATCACCGTGCCCACCGCTAAAGGCAACAACTATTACATTACGGACACGGCCTGTACCCGGCTGGAGCGGATAGAAAAGGCATCCAGGCGAAAACCGGTGGTAAAGGTGTGGATGCACCATTACAGGGAAGGGGTGCCGGATACTATCCGCATACAGCACCAGCACTTTAAGTTTAATATTTCACTACAACGTGTTGAGCAATAATGTTGGCAGGAAATTTTTATACCATTGTACAATCGCAGCAAACGCCGGAAACGTTCACCGTATTACTGGCGTTGAATGCCGCGCATCCCATTTTTGAAGGGCATTTTCCCGGGCAGCCGGTGGTGCCGGGCGTTTGTATGATGCAAACCATACAGGAGCTGCTGGAACAGTGCCTGCAGCGCAGACTGCAGTTGCAGAAAGCTGCCAATATGAAGTTTATGACCATGATAGACCCGGTGGTGCAACCCCGGGTGAACGTCGAGCTGCAATATGTGGTGCAGGAAGGCGGCCTGGTAAAGACCAGCGCCATGATCAAAAGCGACCACACGGTATTCATGAAATTCCAGGGAACGTTTAAAATAGTGAATAGTGAAAGGTGAATAGTGAATGGACGGGAAATGATGCATAATGCAATCTTTCACCTTTCACCTTTCACTTTTCACCATTCACCTTTCACTTTTCACTGTACCAGACCATGGCCGCAACAAAGAACCACATAGCCGTACTGATCCCTACCTACAACAACGCCGCCACGCTGGGGCAGGTGTTGCAGGACGTGCTGTCCCGTACGCAGCACGTAATTGTGGTAAATGACGGCAGTACGGACCATACCGCGCAGGTGCTGGACCAGTACCCTGTGGTGCAGCGCGTGGAGTACGTGCCCAACCGCGGCAAAGGGATAGCCTTGCGCCGCGGGTTTGCCTATGCGCTGCAGCAGGGCTACACGCATGTGATCACCATGGATGCGGACGGGCAGCACTTTGCAGCGGACCTGCAGGTCTTCCTCAACAAGCTGGAGGAGGGAGGGGATGCCATCATCATCGGCGCCCGTAACCTGCAGCAGGAGAATATGCCGGGCAGAAATACGTTCGCCAACCGCTTCTCCAATTTCTGGTTCTATGTGGAAACAGGCCTGAAGGCCCCGGACACCCAGTCTGGTTACCGCCTGTACCCGCTGTTGCGGATGGAGCGCATCCGGTTCTGGTGCACCCGCTACGAGTTTGAGGTGGAAGTGCTGGTGCGCAGCGCCTGGAGCGGGATTAAAATAGACTGGGTGCCGGTGCAGGTATATTATCCTCCTGCGGAGGAAAGGGTATCCCACTTCCGGCCCTTCCAGGATTTTTCCCGCATCAGCGTGCTGAATACGGTGCTGGTGCTGATCACTTTCCTGTATATCAAGCCGCGCGACTTTATCCGTTTTATACTGAAAAGGGAAACCTGGATATGGCTGTGGAAGGAAGTGCTGCTGAATCCCCGGGAGTCCAACGGGAAAAAAGCCCTGTCCATAGGCTTTGGGGTGTTCATGGGCATTGTGCCCATCTGGGGTTTCCAGATGCTGGTAGCCTTGCTGCTGGCCAGCCTGTTGCGGCTGAACAAGGCGCTGGTGCTGATTGCCGCCAACATCAGCATACCGCCCATGATCCCGCTGATCATCTTTGGCAGCTTCATGATGGGCCGGGTATGGATGGGCACAGATGCCACTTTCCTGGTGTTCAGCAGGGATATAACGCAGGAGGCCGTACAGCGTAATGTGCTGCAGTACCTGTATGGCAGCGTGACGCTGGCCGTAATAGCCGGGTTAACGGCGCTGTTGGTGACCTGGGTGTTCTTGACAATATTCAGAAAGAAAAAAGCATAATGGGTAACTTCTTCGTAAGCATTTACAATTTCTTTGCCGTGCGCAAAGCCTGGCTGTGGACCTGCGCCCTTGCCTGCTTTGCGCTGGCGGCCGTGCTGGCCGCGCGCATACAGCTGGAGGAAGACATTACCCGCATACTGCCACGGGATAAAACGCTGGACAAGCTGCAGCAGGTGTTCAACGACTCCCGCTTTGCAGACAAGCTGGTGCTGATCATTGCGCAGGAGGATACTACCGCGCCTGCACAGCCGGACAGCCTTACACAGTTTGCCGCAGCGCTGGGCCTTACCCTCGCGGAAAACAGGGCGCTGCAGCCCTACATCAAAGCAGTACAGGAAAAAGTGCAGGACAGTACCGTGATGCACCTGATGCAGACCGTGCAGGACTACCTGCCCCTGTTCCTCGAAGAAGCGGATTACCGGACCATTGATTCCCTGGTAGCCCCGCAGCAACTGCGGCAAACGCTGGAGAACAACTATCACACCTTAATATCCCCGGCAGGGCTGGTACTGAAGAAAATGATACAGGCAGACCCTGTCGGTATGTCGTGGATAGGCATGAAGAAGCTGCAGCAACTGCAGCTGGATGAGCAGTACGCGCTGTACGACGGGTACATCATGACCAGGGACCGACGACACCTGCTTATGTTCGTGACCCCGGCCTACCCGCCCAATGCCACCGGCCAGAACGCCCGTTTCCTGGACCTGCTGCAGGCATCGCTGGACAGCCTGCAGCAACGCTACCCTGCCACGGAGGCCTTTTACTTTGGCGCTACGGCCGTATCTGTTGGCAATGCGCAGCAGTTGCGACAGGACACGCTGTTTACCCAGGGTATTACAGTAGTGTTGCTCATTGTGCTGATCGCCGTGTTCTTCCGCAAAAAGCGCGCACCCCTGCTGGTGATGCTGCCGGTAGCATTCGGAGCGCTGTTTTCCCTGGCCTGCATATACGTGATCAGGGGCCGTATCTCCGTGATTGCACTGGGCGCAGGCGCAGTGGTGCTGGGCATTGCGGTGAATTATTCCCTGCACGTATTCAACCACTACCGCCACCTGGGCAATATCCGTGATACCATCCGCGAGCTGGCCACCCCTATGACCATTGGCAGCTTCACCACTATCGGCGGTTTCCTGTGCCTGCAGTTTGTGCAGTCGCCCATGCTGAAGGATGTAGGCCTGTTTGCCGCCCTGAGCCTGGTGGGCGCCGCCTTGTTCTCCCTTATATTTTTGCCGCACTGGATCGCCTCGCATACCTCTGCATATCCGCATATCCGCACATCCGCACATCCACCCACCTGTCTGGACAGGCTGGCTGCTTACCACCCCGAGAAGAATAAATACCTGGTGATCGGCATCCTGCTGCTAACGGTGCTGTTCTGCTTTACTGCCGGTAAAGCAGGCTTTGAGAGCGATATGATGCGGATGAACTTCATGGCCCCGGAGCTGAAAGCGGCGGAAGCCCGGCTGAACCACCTGAACGCCTATACGGTGCAGTCTGTATACGTGGTTACGGAAGGTCGCACCCTGGAAGACGCGCTGCAGGAAAATGAGCGCATGCTGCCCGTGGTGCGGCAGCTGGAGCAGCAGGGCATTGTGAAGCGGCATGCCGGTATAGGCGGGCTGTTGCTGTCCCGGCAGGCGCAGGAGGACCGCATTGTCCGCTGGAACCGGTACTGGACAGCGGAGAAGAAACAGCAGCTCATCAGCACCCTGCAGCAGCAGGGGCCGCAGCTGGGTTTCAGCGCCTCCGCATTTACGCCCTTTATACAATGGCTGCAGCAGGATTTCAGGGTAATGCCTGCTGCCGTACAGCAACAGCTGCTGGCCGGCGCTCCCGGCGACTACATCACCCGAAAGCAGGACCAGGTATCGCTGGTGACCCTGCTGAAAGTAGGCGCGGGGCAAAAGCAGGCTGTATATGACGCTTTGGCCGCCCGCCCGCATACCACCGTGCTGGATAAGCAATATGCCGCCAACCGGCTGGCGGTAGTGATACGTGATGAATTCAACAGCATTGCCTGGATGACCTCCCTGCTGGTGTTCTTTGCGCTGCTGCTGTCCTACGGCCGTATAGAGCTGGCGCTGATCACCTTCATTCCCATGCTCATCAGCTGGATATGGATACTGGGCATCATGGGCCTGCTGGGTATCCCGTTCAATCTCGTGAACATCATTCTCAGCACTTTCATTTTCGGGCTGGGGGATGATTACAGCATCTTTACCATGGACGGCCTGCTGCAGCAGTACCGTTCCGGCAAAAAGCAGCTGCCTTCTTTCCGCTCCTCCATCTTTTTCTCTGCCATTACCACCATGCTGGGGCTGGGGGTGCTGATATTTGCGAAACATCCCTCCCTGCGCTCCATCGCACTGATCTCCATTATTGGAATTGGTTGCGTGGTAATGATATCGCAGGTGCTGATACCCTGGCTGTTCAACTGGCTGATCACCAACCGGGTGCGCAAAGGCTATGCGCCCTGGACGGCCAGCGGCTGGACACTGTCCGTGATCGCTTTTACCTATTTTACCCTCGGCAGCTTTTTACTGACAGCCATAGGCTTTGTACTGATCCGGCTGAACCCCTTCAACAAGCAAAAGGGAAAGTACCTGTATCATGTGTGCCTGTCCTGGTTTACCTGGTCGCAGCTGCACATTATGGGCAATATTAAAAAGCGGGTGGTCAACCCGCTGAAGGAAACGCTGGAAAAGCCCGCTGTGATCATCAGCAATCACCAGTCCTTCCTGGACATCCTGGTCTCCGTGTCCCTGCATCCTAAGGTTATTTTACTGACAAATGAATGGGTATGGCGCTCGCCGGTATTTGGCGGGGTAGTGCGGCTGGCAGAATACTACCCGGTGGCAGAAGGCGTGGAAGCCAGCGTAGACAAGCTGCGCGGCATGGTGGACCAGGGCTATTCCATCGTGATCTACCCGGAGGGCACCCGCTCTCCCGACCCGGTGATCAAACGCTTTCATAAAGGAGCCTTTTACCTGGCAGAGCAGCTGGGCCTGGATATACTGCCGGTGCTGATCCACGGCACGGCCTACAACATGAGCAAGGGCGATTTCCTGCTGAAGAACGGTACTGTCACGGCCAGGTACCTGCCCCGCATACACCCGCAGGATGCGGAGTGGGGAGAGGGCTATGCCGCCCGTACCAAGAAGATCAGTCGCTATTTCAAACAACAGTATGAAGCGCTGCGGCAGGAGCTGGAAACCCCGGCCTATTTCCGCGAGCAGCTGATCTACAATTACATTTACAAAGGGCCGGTGCTGGAATGGTACATGCGCATCAAGACCCGCCTGGAAAAGAACTATGCCCTGTTTCACCGCCTGTTGCCGGAAAAGGGGCGGATCATGGACATAGGCTGCGGCTACGGTTTCATGTCCTATATGCTGCATTTCCTGGCTGCAGAGCGTACTATTACCGGCGTGGATTATGACGAGGGCAAGATTGCTACTGCGCAGCATTGCTACCTGAAGAGCGACCGGCTGGATTTTGTGCATGCGGATATTGTCAGCTATACTTTTGGAAAGCAGGATGCCTTTATCATCAGTGATGTACTGCATTACCTGCAGCCGGAGGAGCAGGCGCAGCTGCTGCAGCGCTGCCTGGACCAGCTGGAGCCCGGCGGCGTGATAGTGGTGCGCGACGGGGATGCAGGGCTGGACAAAAGGCACAAAGGCACGCGCCTTACGGAGTTTTTCAGCACGCGCGTACTCGGCTTCAACAAAACCAGACAGCAACTGTCCTTCTTCTCCGCGGCCCGGCTGCGGCAGCTGGTAACGGACATGGGCGCCAGCCTGGAGGAGATCGACAATACGAAGTATACATCGAATGTGATATTCGTGATCCGTAAAAACAGTGCAGAAGCATGAAGTATGAGCTATGACATTGCCATTATAGGAAGCGGCCTCGGTGGTCTGGTATGCGGCGCTTTGCTGAGCCGCAACGGCTACCGCGTAGCCATCTTCGAGAAGAACAAGCAGATCGGCGGCAGCCTGCAGACCTATGCGCGCAACAAGGCCATCATTGACTCCGGCGTGCATTACATTGGCGGCCTCGGGGAAGGGCGCACGCTGAACAGGATATTCCGTTACCTGGGTATCATGGACAAGCTCAGGCTGCAGCGCCTGGACATGGACGGCTTTGACCATATTGCTTTTGCCGGCCATAAAAAAGTGTACCGCCTGGCCCAGGGCTACGATAATTTCATTCAACAGCTGTTAAAAGAGTTTCCCGGCGAGCGCAGCGCACTGGAAGCATACTGCCATACCATGAAAGATGTGTGCAGCCGCTTCCCCCTGTACAACCTGCGCACGGGCAGCTATGCCGAAAAGCAGGAAGTGCTGAACATCAATGCCAGCGGCTTTTTCAGGCAGCTTACCAGCAACGTGCGCCTGCAGCAGGTGCTGGCCGGCAATAACCTCCTGTACGCCGGCGTGCCGGACAAAACGCCGTTTTACGTACACGCGCTGGTGGTGAACAGCTACATAGAAGACGCCTGGAAATGCGTGGACGGCGGCTCCCAGATCGGCAAATGGCTGGCCCGCGCCATTATGGAAAAGGGCGGCGTGATTTTCCGGAATACAGCCGTGCGGCAGATCATAGGGGAGGGCAACATGGTAGATCATATTTTACTGGATAACGGGCAGCAGGTAAAGGCAACGCATTATATTTCCAACCTGCATCCCACCCAGACCATGGCCATGACGGAGAGCGAACTGATACGCAGCGCTTACCGCACCCGCATCAGCGCCCTGGAAAACGCGATTGCGCCTTTTGTGCTCAATATTGTGCTGAAGCCGGGCACCTTTCCCTACCTGAACTACAACTACTACTACCACCAAACGGATGATGCATGGGCAGGCACCAGTTACCAGGAGGATAACTGGCCGCTGACCTATGGCCTGTTCGCTTCCGCCAGCTCCCGCCACATGCCTTATACAGACAGCCTTTCCGTGCTTACTTATATGCATTACCGGGAGGTGGGGCCCTGGCAGCATACCTTCAATACCACCTCGCTGGAGCAGCCGCGGGGTGCAGACTACGAAGCCTTTAAACGCCGCAAGGCGGAGCGCCTGCTGGACGTGGTGGAGCAGCAGTTTCCGGGCCTGCGAAATTGTATAGACACCTATTACACAGCCTCCCCGCTCTCTTTCCGTGACTACCTGGGCACAGCAGACGGCAGCATGTACGGCGTGCAGAAGGACTATAAAGATGCGTTAAAAACCATGATCACGCATCGCACCAAGCTGTCCAATTTGTATCTTACAGGGCAAAACCTGAACTTGCACGGCATATTGGGCGTTACCATCAGCGCCGTGATGACCAGCGGCGAAATACTGGGACTGGACTGGCTGGTGGAGGAAATAAATAAAAAGTAAAAACAAAAAGCAAAAGCAGTTTTGAGAAAGCGTTTGAAAAGGCTGGGGCGGGTACTGTTATGGATAACAGGCGCCCTGCTGCTGTTGATACTGGCACTGGTCGTTTACGTAGTAAGCGTTTCGCATATCGATCCGCCGGAGATCGCGGACAGGAGCGCCCTGCAGCTGCAGCGCACGCAGCTGGATACGGCCTGCTACACCATCGGCAACAACTGGTTTCGCAAAAGCAACAGCGGCCTGTATGAGCTGTACGTGGAAGGAGCGCCCTTTGAGCGTGGCGTGATCTACGGCAAGCTTGCGCAGGAGCTGGTGCAAAGGCAGGAGGATATCTTTGTGGACCAGATCCGTGAAATGATCCCTTCCCGTTTCTACCTGCACTTTCTCAAATATTTTGTAGGCTGGTTCAACCGGCACCTGGCTGAAAACATAGCGGAGGAGAACAAGGAGGAGATCTATGGCGTTTCATTCGCGGCAGCCCGGGACCGCTATGATTTTATCGGCAGCAATTACGAGCGCATTCTCAACTATCACGCCGCGCACGATATTGGCCATGCGCTGCAGAATATGATGCTGGTGGGCTGCACCTCCTTTGCCACCTGGGCAGACCGCTCCGCAGACAGCAGCCTGATTATAGGCCGTAACTTTGATTTCTATGTAGGGGATAGATTTGCGGAAGACAAGATAGTGGCCTTCTACCGCCCGGACAAAGGCCACTGCTTTATGATGGTAACCTGGGCCGGCTTTACCGGCGTAGTGTCCGGGATGAATGAAAAAGGGCTGACCGTTACCATCAATGCCGACAAAAGCGAGATACCGACCGGCTCCGCCACCCCCGTATCGCTGGTGGCCAGGGAGATACTGCAATATGCCGGCAACATACAGGAGGCCCGGGCCATTGCGCAACGCCGGAAAATGTTCGTATCGGAATCCTTTCTGATAGGCTCTGCTGCAGACAACCGGGCGGCCATCATTGAAAAAACGCCGGAGGGCATGGATATGTACGATCCGCAGCAGCATTTTATCACCTGCACCAATCACTTCCAGGGCGATACTTTAAGCAAGCTTCCCTCCAACCTGGAGCAGGTAAAGGAAAGCGCCAGCGCGTACCGCTACGAGCGCCTTTCAGAGCTGTTGCAACAGAACGGGCCCAACACCGTGCCAAAAACGGTGCGCATCTTAAGGGACCGCTTTGGCCTGCATGGACAGAACATTGGCATGGGCAATGAAAAGGCCGTGAACCAGTTCATCGCGCACCATGCCGTAGTGTTTGAACCGGCAAAGCGCCTGGTATGGGTGTCTACCGCACCCTGGCAGCTGGGAAAATTCGTAGCCTACGACCTCAAGAAGATATTTGCCATGCATGGCCTGCAGGAAAACAGGGAATTGTATGACAGCGCGCTGACCATACCGGCAGATACTTTCCTGCTGACAAAAGAATACCGCTCGTTCATGACCTTCCGCCAACTGAAGGAGCAGGTAAAGAAAGGGAAGGAGGTGAACCTGCAGGAGCTGATCGCCTCCAACCCCGAGTTTTATTATACTTATGTGCTCGCCGGCGATTATGCTTTCCGGCATAAACGGTACAAAGCGGCGAAGCAATACTATCAAACGGCGCTGACCAAGGAGATCGCTACCAAACAGGAAGAAATGCACATCCGCCAACAGCTGGAGAAATGTGACAAACCATGATATACGGAATAGGTACAGACATAGTAGAAATATCCCGCGTGGAAGAAAAGATAAAGAAAGGGAACGGCTTCCGGGAGCTGGTGTTCACGCCGCATGAAATTACCTATTGCGAGCAGCAGGCCGCTCCTTATGAGCACTATGCCGCCCGCTTTGCCGCCAAGGAGGCGCTGCTGAAAGCGCTGGGCACGGGCTGGGGCAATGGCGGCGTGCATTTCAACGAGATAGAGGTGCGCAACAACGAGGCCGGCAAGCCGGTGCTGCAGCTGATCGGTGATGCAGCAGACCGGTACAGGCAACTGAATATTCAACAGATACTGGTATCGCTGTCGCATGTGAAAACAACCGCTGTAGCAATGGTGATCATCGAGACCTGACAGGTTTGAAAAGCCTGTCAGGTCCTAAATGGTCTTAAAATATTTTGTATGTACATACCAGACATAGAGCTGCAATCCACCGCCGCCATCCGGCAGTTCCAGGAAAAGGAAGTGCTGCGCCTGATCGGGTACCTGCGGCAATGCTCTCCCTTTTACCAGGATTGGTTTGCCAGGCACCAGGTGCAGCCGGATACCGTGCGTTCCCTTAATGACCTGGTGAAGGTACCACCGGTATCGAAGGAAGACCTGCAGCAGCGCAACTGGGATTTCCTGTGCGTGGACAGGAGCCGGATAGCCGAGTATACCACCACTTCCGGCACGCTGGGCAAGCCGGTGATCATTGCGCTCACTGCCAAAGACCTGGAGCGCCTGAGCTATAATGAATATATTTCCTTTTGCTGCGCAGACGGCGCAGATACGGATATTTACCAGCTGATGCTTACGCTGGACCGCCAGTTCATGGCCGGTATGGCCTACTATACCGGCATCCGCAGGCTGGGCGCAGGCGTGCTGCGGGTGGGGCCGGGCGCGCCTTCCCTGCAATGGGAGAACATACAGCGCGTACAGCCTACCACCATTGTGGCAGTGCCTTCCTTTATATTAAAGCTGATTGCCTTTGCCAGAGAGCATCATATTGATATCAATGCCTCTTCTGTAAAAAAGGCGGTATGTATCGGGGAGAATATCCGCCATACGGATTTTTCGCTGAACGTGCTGGGCAAAAAGATCACGGAGCAATGGGATATCCGGCTCTATTCCACTTACGCCTCCACTGAAATGCAGACTGCCTTTACAGAGTGCCGGGCCGGCCGTGGCGGCCATCACCACCCCGAGCTGTTGTACATAGAGCTGCTGGATGAGCAGGACCAGCCCGTAGGCCCCGGGCAAACAGGGGAGGTGACCATTACCACCCTGGGCGTGGAAGGCATGCCCCTGCTACGCTACAAGACCGGCGATATCTGCCGTTATGAGGCAGACGCCTGCAGCTGCGGGCGCAATACCATCCGGCTTTCCCCCGTGATCGGCCGTAAAAAGCAGATGATCAAATACAAGGGCACCACCCTGTACCCGCCCGCCCTGTTTGACCTGCTGAATGAAATGGAGGAGGTAAAGGAATTTGTAGTGGAAGTATTTTCCAATGAAATAGGCACGGACGAGATACTGCTGCACCTGTGGCCGGTTTCCGAATCTGAGGATACGGACCGCAGGATACGCTCCTACCTGCAGGCGCGGCTGCGCGTGATCCCCCAGCTGCGTTACTGCAGCCAGTCGGAGATACTGAAAATGCAGCTGCCGGAGGGAGGGAGAAAGGCGGTGAAGTTTGTGGATAACCGTACCGGTAATTAAAACCTGAACTCCGCTTCCTGCTCGGGATTATCCAGCTTGGTGCTTTTACGCTCGTCCCGCACAATTACGTGCATCATATTGATCTGGTTCCGATGCTCGGCGTAGAGAATGTTATTGATAACATGCAGGCGCTTTACCGCCGCTACCTGCTTTACCTGCAAGTAGCACCAGGTGGCATCTTCCTCTATCTGGTAGCCCAGGTATTGCAGGGTCACGGGTTTCCCGTCTACCGCTATACGCAGGTGCTTGGTGATGTAGTCAGACAGGAAGCCGTCCACTGTTTTGCGGTTGGCAGGGCGGATAATATCCAGGGAAGGGGCTTTATACTGCGCTTTCAGGGCTTGTTCCAGGTCGTCGGAAAAGATCCGGCAGCTGATCTCCAGCTCCTGCCTGGCTGCGTTATGTCTTATTTCTGTTACACTTACATAAAAGGGATGAACGAACACATACCACACCGGCACCAGCCATTTACATAATATTAAGCCCACTTGACTAAAAAATTTTAATTTTAAACGCAGAGTTCATATAATTACCAAAATTAGACAAAATATAGGCAATGAGCGAATTCGCCTTGTATTTCCAGTTGGGTTGGCAGCATATAGTAGATTGGGACGGGTATGATCATATTTTGTTTATTGCAGCCCTGAGCGCCGTTTACTTACTGGATGACTGGAAACGGGTATTGATACTGGTTACAGCATTTACGATCGGACATTCTATTACACTGGCATTGAGCGTGTTGGACGCAGTAAAGGTGCCTACGCGCCTGGTCGAGTTCCTTATACCGGTGACGATCTTCATCACGGCGTTGTTCAATATTATACGCCGCCCGGCAGTAGAACAGCCGAAAGCCGTACAGCTGAACTATTTTTTTGCATTGTTCTTCGGGCTGATACATGGTATGGGCTTTTCCAATTACCTGAAAAGCCTGCTCGGAGCAGCAACCAACGTGACCACGCCTTTGCTGGCATTTAACCTGGGGCTGGAATTCGGCCAGGTATTGATAGTGACCATTGTGCTGCTGGTAGCCGGCATTATCGTGAATGTGACCGGGGTAAAGCGGCGGGACTGGGTGATGTTCCTGTCGTCCGCCATATTCGGCGTTGCGTTCATGATGGCCATAGACCGTTTTAAAGAATTGATCATATAATATCGAACAGCAGTCAGTAATTGACTACTAACCATTAATTAACACTGTTTCATGAGAAGTAAGCACTTTCTATTGCCGCTGTTATGTTGTGGCTTCGCGAATCTGTTAATGGCACAGGCGCCCAACCCCAACGGTTCCAATCATGGCACCCGGTTTGAGCAATTGGGCAGCATGCTGCGGGACCCGAGCATGTACCGTTCCGCTTCCGGCGTACCGGGGCCCAAATACTGGCAGCAGCGCGCGGATTACGATATTACCGCTACCCTGGACGATGAGAAGCAAAAGCTGACCGGTTCGGAAACGATCACCTACTACAACAACTCACCGGACCCGCTGACCTACCTGTGGCTGCAGCTGGACGAGAACGAGCATGATATCCGGAGCGATAACCAGCGCTTTGACGGCAGCTCGATGTCCGGTAAAATGTCCATGTGGAGCGTCAACCGGATACTGAAGGAGGATAAGGACCTGGGCGTGAAGATCGTGAAAGTGACGGACGCCGGCGGCAATGCGCTGCCCTATACCATTAACCAGACCATGATGCGCGTAGACCTGCCCAAAACGCTGATGCCGGGCGAGCAGGTACGCCTGAAAATAGACTGGTGGTACAATATCTCCAACCGTATGAGCGAAGGCGGCCGCGGCGGCTACGAATATTTCCCCGAAGATGGCAATTACCTGTACACCATGGCGCAATGGTACCCGCGCATGGCCGTATATTCCGACTTCCAGGGCTGGCAGAACAAACAGTTCACCGGCCGTGGCGAGTTTGCCCTTACCTTCGGCAATTTCCGTGTAAAGATGACCGTGCCGGCAGACCATGTAGTGGGCGCTACCGGCGAATGCCAGAACTATAAGGAAGTGCTGAGCGGTACGCAGTACCAGCGCTGGCAGCAGGCGCAGAACAGCAAGGAGCCGCTGGAGATCATTACGCTGGACGAAGCGAAGCAAAACATGGAAAGCAAGTCCACCGACCGCAAAACCTGGGTGTACGAAGCGCGTAATGTACGGGATTTTGCCTGGGTAAGCTCCCGCCGCCTGGTGTGGGACGCCATGGCTACCAACGTGGAAGGCAAAAAGGTGATGGCCATGTCCTACTACGGACCGGAGGCCTATCCCTTGTACCGCCGTTATTCCACCAAGGTGGTGGCGCATACCCTGAAAGTATACTCCAAGCATACCATCCCTTATCCTTACCCGGTGGCCATTTCCGTGGAGGCCGCCAATGGTATGGAGTATCCCATGATCTGCTTTAACTACGGCCGTGCTGAAAAGGACGGCACTTACTCCGAAGCTACCAAGAATGGTATGATCGGCGTGATCACGCACGAGGTGGGACATAACTTCTTCCCCATGATCGTGAACTCTGACGAGCGCCAGTGGACCTGGATGGATGAAGGCCTGAACACCTTCTGCCAGTTCCTCGCGGAACAGGAGTGGGATAGCAACTTCCCTTCCAGGCGCGGGCCTGCCTACAAGATCGTGGACTACATGAAAATGTCCAAAGACCAGCTGGAGCCTGTAATGACCAATTCCGAGAATATCGTGCAGTTTGGCCCGAATGCCTACGCCAAGCCGGCTACGGCGCTGAACATCCTGCGTGAGACTGTGATGGGCCGTGAGCTGTTTGACTTTGCCTTCCGCGAATATGCCCGCCGCTGGGCCTTCAAGCATCCTACCCCGGCCGATTTCTTCCGCACTATGGAAGATGCCAGCGCAGTAGACCTGGACTGGTTCTGGCGCGGATGGTTCTTTGGTATTGAACCGGTGGATATTGCTATTGACAGTGTAAAATGGTATAGACTGGATACGCAGGAGCCGGGCGCTGTAAGCCGCGATAAGAAAGCGGAGTACGACCGGGAAGCGGACCACATCAGCCGTGCCCGCAACCGTGCGGCCGGCGTAAAGTTTGCAGTGGAGCAGGATACCAGCCTGCAGGACTTTTACAGCAAGTGGGACCGCTTTGCAGTGAGCGACAAGGACAAGGCGCGTTACAATGAGATGTATGCCTCCCTCTCACCGGAGGAGAAACGCCTGTATGACAGCAAAAAGAATTTCTACGAGGTGTCCTTCTCCAATGTAGGCGGCCTGGTAATGCCCCTGATCATTGAATGGACCTTTGCAGACGGCACAAAGGAAACTGACCGTATCTCCGCCTACATCTGGCGTAAGGATGAGTACCACGTTACCAAGGTATTTGCCAAGGATAAAGAGGTAGTGTCCATCAAGCTGGACCCCCTGCGGGAAACCGCCGATATTGATGAAGAGAACAACAGCTGGCCCAGGGTATCTGCGCCTTCCAAGTTTGAGCTGTTCCGGCAGCAGCAGGCTCCCAGGGGCGCCAGCAGGGGCCGGAACCCGATGCAGGAAGCCAGGCAGGGTAGCAATTAATGAATAGCGGAAGGCATACCAATACACGCCAAAGCAGGAATAAGGTGCCTCATTTGCACTTTATTCCTGCTTTTTTATTTGTCATTTTTTGTTTTATATTTTTACGCTTACTATAAAAAGTCCATCATATGAGAGATCATTTCCTCCGGATCGCCTGCCTGTTGTTATTGATATCGGCTACCGCACATGCCGCCCGCGTAGACACCATCAGCATATTCAGCAAGGCCATGCGCAAAAGTTACAAATGCGTGGTGATAACGCCGGATACCTATACAAAAAGCAGCAAGCGCTTTCCCGTAGTATACCTGCTGCATGGCTACAGCGGCAATTATGCTGACTGGATACGGAAAGCGCCGTCCATTGCCCGGCTGGCAGATGCCTATCAGTACCTGGTGGTATGCCCGGATGGCGGTTTCAGCAGCTGGTACCTTGACAGCCCGGTAGACAGCTGCATGAAATTTGAAACCTATGTAGGCGAGGAGATACCTGCCTATATTGACAGCCATTACCGCACCCTGGCCGAAAGAAAATACCGCGCCATTACAGGCCTGAGCATGGGCGGGCATGGCGCCATGTTCCTGGCCATGCGCCACCAGTCAACATTTGGGGCTGCCGGCAGCATGAGCGGCGGTGTGGACATACGCCCCTTTCCAAAGAACTGGGACCTGGCAAAACGCCTGGGCGAGCCGGCCTCCCATTATGATAACTGGAATGACTATACCGCCATTAACCAGACCTACCGGCTGCAGAATGGCGCCTTGTCATTGATTATTGACTGCGGGGTAAAGGATTTTTTCATTGAAGTAAACCGCCACCTGCACCAGCAACTGCTGCAGCAGGGGATAGCGCACGATTATATTGAAAGGCCCGGGGAGCATAACTGGGATTACTGGTCCAATGCCGTGCAGTATCAGCTGTTATTTTTCCACCGGTATTTTGAAAGGAATTGATTTTACCATTGCGCTCTGCAATGATAAAGCAAAGCCGGCTCCTTATTAGAGCCGGCTTTGCTGCTTTTGTTAATATGTATGCTGGTTGTAACCTTCAGCATCCTGAAAGTATCTTTCACGCTACATTCCACCATTATCCTGCATTTTACCTGCTTAAAAAATGCCGCCGGCGGGAACACCAGCGGCTTTTTCAAACGTGTGAAATGTAGATAGAGAGTATAGTGGTTCAGGGCTTATCCCACCACAGTCTCGTACCTCCATTATCAGGTCCGCCTAATAGCTGAATAGCTTTTTGCACTTCTGCCTGGTTGGCCGTGTATTCCGCCTGGGGGAAGTTGATCCTCCTTATCTGGATGGAAGTGCTGATAGCCCCGTTGCTCAGGTTGTTCACCACGGGGAACAGCTTCGGGTAACCGGTGCGGCGGAACTCGGACCAGGCTTCCTGTCCCTCGGGGAATATAGCGATCCACTTTTGTGTAATGATGCGTTCCAGCTTCTCGTCAAAGGAAGCAGCATCTTCCCAGCGGATGGTAATGGATGAAAGCGCCGGAGCATTGTTGGCTGCATTCTTGGGGTCTACATAGTCGGCTGGTGTGCTGGTAGCGTCATTGATATATTCGGTGGCCCTGTCTGCCACGCCCCACTGGGACAGGGAGGTGCTGATGCCTTTTTCATACAGCTCCTGTGCGGTGCCGCCCGGGTTGCTCCAGTTGCGGAGCGCGGCTTCCGCCCGCAGGAAAAACACTTCCGCTGCCGTCATCAGCTGCAGGGGCGTATTATCTGCAAAAGTTTTGGTGTTCTTGTAGGCCAGGGTGGAGAAACCGCTGTAGCCGGGTTTTGCGGTAACGTTGCTGCCTATACGGATGCCTTTGTACTGGCCGGGAAAGTCGGATGCAGGGTCAAAGAACTTGCCGATACGCGGGTCGTTGTAGCCCACCAGGTAGGATTCCATGGAAGCGTTCATGCTGATGTCGCTCCAGCCGTCCTTATTCGTAATGGTGTACAACGGGTGCCTGATGCCATAGCCGGACACCATTACATTGTCCGTGTTCACTTCCAGCAGTCCGCCATCATCAGACAGCGCTTTTTCGCCTTCTGCTTTCGCGGTCACCGGGTCTGCTTCCACGATGCGCATGGCCAGGCGCAGGCGCAGGGAGTTGGCGAACTTCACCCATTGCCGGTAGTCGCCGCCATAGATCATATCGAACTTGGCGAAAGGCGTAGCGCCAGGCTTTTCCGCCATGTAGGTCTTCAGGTTGGCAACAGCGGTGTCCAGCTCCCTGAAGAAGCGTTTGTAGATGCTCTCCTGGTCGTCGTACCCAACCGTGGTACCGCCCTGCCCGTATTGGCTGTAGGGAATGGGGCCGTAAATATCCGTTACCCGGTGCATGGCCTCTACCTTCAGAATAAGGGCCACGCCCCAGAAGTCCGGTGCTACCGTTTGCGCGCCCCTTCTCTTTACTTCAAAGATGGGCGCCATTACGCGGTTATAGGCCAGGCTGAAGGGGAAGCCGTTCCAGCCGTCCACCAGCGCGTAGGTGAAGTTGTTGACATTGCCCTGGAAAGGATTGGGCGACATCATGTAGCCGGAATACACATCGCCTATCAGGTTCTGTTGCAGCTGGTATTCCCAGGTGGTATTATTGTAGTTATAGTAGATAGAGGACTGTATCTGTGGGTAAAAGCCGCCTATGAAATTGAAATCCGGCTTTAGCTGCTCTTCCGTAAGCCCGGTAGGATCGGTGTTGTAATCCTCGAAATTCTTGGTGCAGGCGCCCGCTCCCAGCAGTGCTGCCAGTGCTGCTACCGCCAGTGCTTTATATTGATAGCTGATCTTGTTCATCTTCCTTGTTTTTAAATTGAATTACTTAAAAGGTCACGTTCAGGTTCAGGCCAAAGCTGCGGGTAGCAGGCAGGCTGAACACATCCACCCCGGAAAGCCCGTTGCCGGTAGACATGGTCACTTCCGGGTCATAAGGCGCATCCCGGTGGAAGTAGATCAGGTTACGGCCTATCAGTGAAAGACGCAGGTTCTTTACAAAGCTGTTTTTCAGCACGGAGGCCGGCAGGGAATAGCCAATGGAGGCTTCGCGCAACCGTGCGGTCGTGGCGCTGTAAATGTATTCACCGCTCACACCGGCGCGGCCGCCAATGGTCTTGTACCAGCTCTTGGCATCTGCCTTGGATACCGGCTCTTTGGTGTCTTCCGTTACGCCGTTAATATCCACGCCGCCATTGGCACGGGCATTGCCGCTGGCTTCAGATACGCCGTACTGGTCCAGCATGGCTTGCGTGAGTGACAGTACCTGCCCGCCAAACTTGCCGTCTACCAGGAAATTCACGGAGAAATTCCTGATGTTGAAGCTGTTGTTCCAACCCAGCTGCCATTTGGGATTGGGATTGCCGATCCATTGCTGGGTGGCGCTTACCTTGGGCGTGCCGTTGGACCCTATTATTACCCGGCCCTGCTCGTCGCGTTCCAGCACTGTGCCGTAAATATCGCCGTAGGAGCCGCCTGCCTTGATCAGGGAAGTGTAGGAGTTGGAGCCCGGATCAGTGAGGATGAACTGGTCGATATTCGGCGCCAGTTCCTTTACTTCATTATTGTTCATGGAATAGTTAACGGTGGTATTCCATTTAAAGAATTTGGACTGCACCAGGTTGTAGCCCAGCATCACTTCTATACCGGAGTTCTGGATGTCGCCGGCATTGATGTAGCGGAAGCTGTAGCCCGTGCCGGGCGGTACTGCTATCTGGAAGTATTGATTGGTAGTATTGGTTTTGTAGTAGGTAAAGTCAAAGCTTAGCTGGTTATCCAGGAAGCGCCATTCCGTACCTATTTCCAGCGATCTGGTCTTTTCCGGCTTCAGGTCCGTGAAAGGCTGGATGGTATTGAAATCAAATGTACCGCCGGAGGTACCCAGCTTGTTTACCGGGTGCGTTACATAGATGGGTACAGAGTTGCCCACTACGGAATAGGAGCCTCTCAGCTTGGCATAGCTAACCGGTTCCGGCATATGGAACAGGTCGTGCAGGATAAAGGACAGGCCAGCAGAAGGATAGAAATAGGAGCCGTTGGGCGTGAAGCTCAGGTTGGACGACCAGTCGTTACGCCCGGTCAGGTCCAGGAATACCAGGTCCTTGTAGGAAAGGCTGGCATTGCCGAATACGGCCTGCAGCTGCTGGTGCCTGGCCGGTTCCGTGTTGAACTGGCTGCCCGGCGTCATGTTCTGCAGCACAAAGAAATTGGCTACATACAGGCTGCCATTATAGGAGTCCGCGCGCATGCCTTTGGTGCGGGTGTCGGTAATACTGGAACCCAGCAACAGGTTCAGCTTGAAATCGTTGAATGAGCGGTTCATGTTCAGGATCACATCGCCATAGAACTGGGTGGTGGTGAGGTTGTTCATGATGTAGCGGCCGTTAGGACCCGCCAGTACGCCCTGCGTGCCGGCATAGATCTGGGCATCGTAGGTATCGTTGGTGCGGTCCATGTTGCCGCGGGCCTGTATGTTCAGCCAGTCGTTGAACTCGTAACGGGCAGCAGCGCTGAACAGCGTCCTGGTGCGCTCTGTCTGGCTGGTGTTGCGGTGCACGATCCAGTAAGGGTTCTGCTGCACGTCCTCGTTAAAGGGCCAGTTCTGCAGGTTGATCTGCCTGATGTCGTTAAATACTTCGTAGTTATCCTTGTACGGCTGCAGGTCCATACCCCTGGGAAACAGGTACAGGCCGGTAAGCGGGTTAAAGTACAAGCCGGTTACCGGCGCGTTGTTTATTTTCTGTATGATGACGTTGGCGCTGCCGTCCAGCTTCAGCCTGCCATCCAGGAAGCTGGCGCTTTCCCTGAAAGTGATGTTATGGCGGCGCAGGTCGTTGCCGGGCATCACGCCTTCGGAGCGGGTATTGGCATAAGAGAAATAGGTCTGCATTTTCTCCGTGCCGCCGGAAAGACCAATGGAGTTGATCCAGGTGGTGCCGGTGCGGAAAAAGTCATCCAGGTTATCCCCGGCGCCATTAATGGAAGGCCCCCAACTGTTGGTGGCCGCATCGGGGTCCTGCCCGTAAGCATTCTGGAATGCTGGCTTGATGGCTACCTTGTCCATCATAAAGCTGCTGGAAAAGTCCACTTTGGTAGCGCCGGCCTTTCCTTTTTTGGTGGTGATCAGGATCACGCCGTTGGCGGCCTGGCTGCCGTACAGGGCGGAAGCGGAGGCGCCTTTCAGCACGGAGATGCTTTCAATATCTTCCGGGTTCAGGTTAGAGATACCATCGCCACCATCGCGGCCGGGTGCATAGCTGATGGTGCCGTCGCCCCCCCAGGTGCTGTTGGGCTGCTGTACGGTAAAGTTGGTCATAGGGATACCGTCAATCACATACAGTGGCTGGTTGCTGCCCTGTGCGGATTTGTTACCGCGCAGGATCACCTTTACAGAGCCGCCTGCACCGGAGCTGCTGCGGTTGATGTTCACGCCGGCCACTTTACCGTTCAGGGAGTTCATCAGGTTGGGGTCTTTGGCGGTGGTAAGCTCTTCGCCACCTATTCTTTGCTGGGAGTAGGTCAGTGACTTCGGCGCCTTTTTAACGCCCAGTGCGGTTACTACCAGTTCATTCAGTCCCCTTACATTGCCCTGCAGGGTTACATTCATGGTGTTGCTGCTGCCTACCGTTACTTCTGTGGCTACAAAGCCAATGGAGCTGAACACCAGCACATCGCCGGGATTGGCGCTGATCTTGAACACGCCATCGCCATTGGTTTGCGTGCCTCTGCTGGTGCCTTTTACCTGTACGGTCACACCCGGCAAAGGCGTGCCCTGGGCGTCACGTACGGTTCCTGTTATTTCCTGTTCCACGGCAATGTGAGCAAATGCCGGAGCTGCTGCAACGGCATGCATACGCGCATCGGCTGCCAGTGTAAGGCAGATCAGTATGCTGGCTGGCCTGCATGTCCATGTAAGACGTGATCTTCTGTTCATATAAATTTTTGGTTGAATTGTTCATAATCGGGCAATAGTTCCCCCCTCAGCGCATGCGCTGTTTTTTGTTGTTCATAACTTTAAATCACTAGTGTTGCTGGTTGTGCACGGTCTGATCCTCGTGGGATACAGGATAGAGGTCGTGCAAGGAGAGGAGAGGTACTATCGTACTGGATAAGTTTTTCAATATGTTTTTTTCAGCGCCCGGCTGTAAGCCTCGGAGCAGCGTTTGCCGGCAGGCTTTGTTCCGCTACAGGTGCGGGATAGCACGGAGTATTTAGTTCCGCTATCCATTTTTTGACCTGCTGTAAGCGGCGATCACACTTTTTTGTTTGCAGCGCAGGGTTGAATAGCCCGAAGCATGGCGCGGCGGCGCCGCCAGCCGCCTGCTGCCAGTTGCTGTTGCTGGACGCCGTCAGCATGATAGCGCCGGTGTTGTTGTGGAGCCGGAGGTCGGCTTATTCGGTGTCCCACCATAAAGGGGTGCCGCCATTGTCCGGCCCGCCCAGCGCCTGCAGCGCCCTGGCCACTCCCTGCGGGTTAGTGGCGTATTCCAGCTGGCAGAAATTGATACGCCGGATGAATTTTTCGGTGGATATCTTCCCGTTGCTGTAGTTCAGCACCACGGGAAACAGCCTGGGATAGCCGGTGCGGCGGAACTCGGCCCAGGCTTCCTCCCCTTCTGGGAACATGGCGATCCATTTCTGGGTAATGATGCGCTCCAGTTTTTGCGCCAGCGTAGCGGCGGGGTCCCATTGTATTGTGATGTTGCTCAGGTAGGGGCTGCCGGCAGGCACATTGTTTTCCGCGTTCCTGGGATCTACATAAGGCCGGGCAGTATAGGTGTTATTGCTGGCATAGGCAGCGTACCTGTCTTCCAGCTGGTACTGTGCAAAGGAGGTACGGATACCTTCGTTGTAATTGCTGGCTGCATCGCCGGCGCCCTCCCAGCCGTACAGTGCGGCTTCCGCTTTGAGGAACCAGGCTTCGGCCGCTGTCATCAGCTGTATTTTGCTGCTTTCCAGCTGGCGGAGCGACAGCTTGGAAAAGCCATTGTACGTATCGCGACTGGTAATATTGATGCCATTACGGATACCATTATACGAAGAATCCCGCATATCCGAATACAGGAAATAATAAGGCAGGCGCGGATCATGATAGCCGGTCATAATGGACTCCATAGGCGCGCCCATGCGGATGTCGTTCCATTTGTAGCAGATCACGAACAGGGGGTGCGCCACGGGGCTGATATTGATATTGAAATTATCGTCCGGGGTGCAAAGCAGCCCCAGCGGGTGCCGGAGGGCTGCCTCGCCTTCTGCCTGCGCTTTTGCGGGGTCGGCTTTTGAAATGCGGATGGCCAGGCGCAGGCGCAGGGTGTTGGCAAATTTTACCCATTGCGCATAGTCCCCGCCATAGGCCAGGTCGAAGGCCGTGAAGTTCCGCTGTGAACGGGATACGTATACGGTCAGCGTATCAATGGCTTCGGAAAGGTCGCGGAAAAATGCGTAATAGGCTTCCTGCTGGCTGTCGTAATCAATGCTCCGGTCGGGGTTAATGATGCCGTATTTTGTATAGATCACAGGACCGTACACATCGCTTACACGGTGCATGGCCACTACACGCAGCAGCTGTGCCCAGGCATAGAAATCTGAGTAGCGCCCTCTGGATTTCTCCTGCACAAATTTGCAGTTGGGCATTACATTGCCGTAAACCACTGTCCATACATGGTTGTTCCAGTTGTCCAGCAGGTCATAGGTAGTATTGTTCCGGTTGGATTCAAAAGGCGTGGGCGTCATCATATAGCCGGAATAAATATCCCCGATCAGGTTCTGTTGCACCTGCGCCGTGGCCGGGTCGTTGCTTACCATGATATTGAGCATGGCCTGTACCAGCGGTTCGCCCAGCAGCTTCAGGTCGGGCTTCAGCTCATCTTCATTGAAATCATAGGGGTTCTTGTTAATATCCTCAAAATTTTTGGTGCAGGCGCCTAGCAGCGCTCCACACAGGAAGGATATAATAGTCACACGTTTGGTCCTGTTTGATACAAACCACATTTCACGGATGATTTAATTGTTATTGGCGAAAGGAGAAAAGTGAATGAATGATTGCGTATTTTTCCCCTCACTTTTCACTCTTCACTCTTCACTTTCAAAACCCCACCTTCAGGCTCACTCCCATGCTGCGCACAGCAGGCTGGCCAAATACATCAATACCCTGCAGGCCGTTGCCGGAGCTCATGGATACTTCCGGGTCAAAAGGGGCGTGGAGGGTAAAGAAGCAAAGGTTCCTGCCTGTAAGCCCGGCCTGCACCTGCCGTATCCATCTGGAACGGACGGGTATCTGCCAGGTAAGGGACAGCTCGCGCAGGCGGATGTTGGTGGCATCATACATATACATTTCACCGATCCCGGCGCGTCCGCCAATGGTAGTGTAATATTTCTGCGCATCATATTTCCCGGTAAAAGGCCTGCCGTCCTCGTATACGGCATCCAGTGCCACGCCGCCGTTATCCCTGGCCTGTGCGCTGATCTCGCTCACCCCGTATTCGTCCTGTATGGCCTGTGTAATGCTCATTACTTTGCCGCCGAATTTTCCATCTACCAGGAAGCTCAGCGTAAAGCCCTTGTAGTCCAGCATATTGTTCCAGCCCAGCGTAAAGCGCGGATTGGGATTGCCGATGTTCTTCAGTACATCCTTGTTGGTTTTCAGGTGCCCGTCTGCATCGATCACATACTGCCCTTTTTCATTTCTATACAGTTCCTTGTTGCTGTAAATGTCGCCCCAGGAGCCACCTTCCTTTATAAAGGAGCCATACATATTGGTCAGGAAGTCTGTAAGGATGAAATAGTTGTCCGGCCCTGCCCCAGGTATGCCGGGGTTGCTCAGCTTGATAACTTCGTTCCTGTTAAAGGCATAGTTGAGAACGGACTGCCACTTGAACTGTTTGCTACGTACAGGCACTAAGGTAATAGCGGCCTCCACGCCGGTGTTCTGGATATTGCCCAGGTTCAGGTAGTAGAACAGGAAGCCGCTGCCGCTGGGGGCCGGTACCTCCATGTACTGCTGGTAATTATTGTTCTTGTACCAGGTAAGGTCCAGATTAATGCGGTTGTCCAGCAGGCGTATTTCCATACCAGCCTCCAGGGAGCGGTTGTCCTCCGGCTTCAGGTACACGCCGGGATAGGGGGAGCGGGTGTTAAAGGAGATGCGTGTAACCCCTGCCACTGTTTGCAGGTTGAAGCGGGCGGGCCGGGATACATAGGGCGCTATGTCATTGCCCACTTTGGCATAGGAGATACGCAGCTTGGCAAAGTCCACAAAAGCGGGCAGCTTTACCATATCGCTCAGCAGGGCGGTGAGCCCGGTGGAATAATAGAAATAGCCTTTGCCATTGATAGGCGTATAGGCAAAGGTGCTGGACCAGTCGTTACGGCCGGTCAGGTCCAGGAACAGGTAGTCCCGGAAGCCCAGCTGGGCGCTGGCAAAAACCGCCTGCAGCTGTTTCTTTTCAATATACTGCTGCGCATCCAGGGCATTGCTGGAAATATCCGCTACGGAAAAGTGGTTGGCCACGCTCAGCCCGGGATTTGCATTGGGATTGGTGCTGATGAGCGTACGGTCATGCGCTTTTACATCCATAATGCTGGAGCCCAGGGTAGCCGACAGCTGCAGCCGGCTGCCCAGTTTTTTTGCGGCGCTCAGTATCAGGTCGCCGTACAGCTGGGTATTGGTCTCTTTTTCCAGCGTGTAGCGCCCGTTGGGTGGCGACAGCACGGTTTGCGTACCGGCATGGGCTTTCAGCTCATACTGGTCATAGGAGCGGTCAAAGCTGCCCCTTGCCTGCACATACAGCCAGTTGTTCAGCTGGTACTTCATGGACAGGGAGCCCATGCTGCGGGTGCGGTTCTCTTCCCGCAGGCTCCTGTACAGCAGCCAGTAGGGGTTCTGCTGGTCGTCCTGCCCGGTCCATTCCCTGTCGTGGCGGATGTTCCACCAGTTTTGTAGGGACAGCCCGCGGACAGGGTCTGCGTACTCATAATTCTTATAGTCGTCAAAATCCAGTCCTCTCGGAAAGTTGTACAAGCCGGTCAGCGGGTTGAAGTACAAGCCACTGGCGGGGCGGTTAAGGGCCTTTTTCAGCAGGAAGGCTACATTGCCATCCAGCAGCAGGCGGTTGTCCAGCAGGCGGAGGGAGCCCCGGTAATTAAAGGTGTGCCGGTCCAGCCTGGTGTTGGGCAGTATACCTTTATTGTTGGTATTGGAATAAGAAAAATAGGAAGGCGCCTTGTCAATGCCTCCGCTGAAAGATACGGAGTTGGTAAAGGTAACGCCGGTATTGAAGAACGGCCGTACATGATCCGGCGCCTGTACAGGCGCGCCCCAGCTTTCCGCAGCGCCGGGCTGCGGCTGTCCTTTGTCGTCGGTGTAGGGGCGGATGGTTTGCCCGTAGCGGTACTGCAGTTTGGGCAGCAGCATGGGCGTGGATATGGTCAGGCCAGAGGAAATGTTGATATGTCCTTTCCCGGGCTGTCCTTTTTTGGTGGTGATCACGATCACGCCATTGGCGGCCTGACTGCCATACAGCGCTGCTGCGGATGCGCCTTTGAGCACGCTGATGGTCTCAATATCGTCCGGATTCAGGTTGGCGATGCCGCCTCCGCCGTCGCGGCCGCTGTTACCAACGATATCCGACGATTCTCCCCAGATGTTGGCTGGCTGGGAGGGGGTGTAGTTGGCCATGGGCACGCCATCAATAATATACAGGGGCTGATTTTCGCGGGTGGATTTATTGCCCCTTAATATCACCCGGGCAGATCCGCCCAGGCCGGATGCGCTGCGGAAGATGTTCACCCCGGCGATCCTGCCGGAAAGGCCGTTGATCACATTGGCGTCCTTTACGCGGGTCAGGTCTTCGTTGTTTACCTGCTGGGTAGCATAGGATAGCTCCCTGGTTCGCTTGGAAATGCCCAGGGCCGTGACCACGAATTCATCCAGCCCTTTGATGCTTTCTTCCAGGGTAATGTTTATCTCATCCCGGTCGCCAACCATCACTTCCCTGTGCAAATGGCCTACGGAGCGGAACAGCAGGATATCTGCCGGGGAGGCGCTGATCACGAAAGCGCCGTTGGCATCTGCCTGTGCGCCGCGGGTGCTGTTCCGGACCAGTATGGTGGCGCCGGCCAGCGGGCGGCCTTGCTGGTTGCGCACCTGCCCGTGTATTTCCTTTTCGGGCAGGGAGCCGCTCACCAGGTCCACACCGGGAGAGGCGCTGCCTGTTTCACCCGGCCCTACGATCACCTTATCTTCCTTTAACACGAATTTGAGCCCGGTTTGCGCTGCCAGCATGGCCAGCACTTCTTCTACCGGGGTTTTATTGCAGTGCAGGGTTACCTTCTTTTTCAGGCGCTGGCTCAGGTCGGCTTTGTCATAGTGGAAGTGCAAGCCCGTTTGCGCGGCAATTTCCGTCATTACTGCTTCCAGTGGCTGGCGCTTTACCTGTATGCTCACCAGTACAGGGTGCGGGATGCTGCTGGCCGGGAGCTGGTATGCAGGAGGGGGGACCGGCGTTACAGGCAGGGACATACCTGCCGCCGGCAGCAGCATGAATGGCAGGCCGGCAGTCATACTTGCTAACAGGAAGTATGATTTGACTATCATTGTTTTTTTTTAGCTGTTAGCTGTTAGCCACCAGCCGTTAGCGCCTGTATCTTGCTAAAAGCTAATGGCTACGGAGCTAGTAGCTGTTCTTCAGCATAATTGTGTCCTTGCTGATCTTGTAGGAAAGGGATTTGGCAAGGCATATGGTCTCTATCACATCCTGCAGGCTTTCTTCCTGGAAGAAGCCTGTGTACTTCCATTCCTTTTTGTCGCTTTGGTTGATAATGGTAACACCGTACCGGTTCTCTATCTCTGTTATTACTTCATTGTATGACGCGTCTTTAAATACCAGGTAGCCCTGCTTCCAGCCGGCAATCTCTTCCGGTCGGGCAAAGGAGGACTTCTCCAGCCGGAGGGACTGTACATCGTAATGCACCTGCTCGTTGGGCAGCAGGATAACGGGCTTGCCCTCGCTGCTGCCGTTGCGGGTGCGGTCCACCTGCACCTTGCCGCTCAGGAGGGCTATGGTGATCCTGTGCTCGTGCGCATAATCGCGGATATTGAAGGAGGTGCCCAGGGCCGTGGCGTGCAGGTCGCCGGTGTGCACGGTAAAGGCGCTGGCCGGGTTGTGCGCCACGGTAAAGAAAGCTTCTCCTTCTTCCAGGTACACGTTGCGGCTGCCGGCCGGGAACTGCTGCGGGTACCGTATGCGGGAGGAGGCATTGACCACGATGGTACTGCCGTCGGACAGCACAATACGTTCATTGGCGCCTTTGGCGGTTTGCAGCGTTACCATGCCGTCTGCAATATGGCGGCTGCTTTTGGGCGCTGTATGGGCTACCGGGGTCGTTTCCTCAACGCCGGCGGGAGATTGTTCTATTATATAATTGAACAGCCAGGCGCCGCCCAGCAGCAGCACGCTGGCAGCTGCGGCCATATAGTACCAGGGGTGCAGCCGCCGCTGGCGGGGCACCTGTATCTTTTCGTGGATGCGCTGCTTTACCGCTTCCAGTTCCAGGGAAAGCGCCTCATCATTTTCAACGGTGGAGGGATGCCGGTTTACGCCTTCAAACCATTGTTCAATGATCTTTGATTCCTCCGCTGTGCATTGCCCCTGTGTGTAGCGTTCCAGCACCTTTTTGATATGTTCTGTATCCACCGTTTCTTATTTATAGTTAATAGTGTGTCCAGCCACTTTTATTTTGAATAAGGCTGTTTTCCCCCCTTTCACTTTTCACTATTCCCCTTTCGCCTAACAGTAGTCGCACAACCGCTGCAATGGTACTATCCCTTGCCTGTTTCCGTATGGGAGCGCAGTATCTTCAGCGCCTTGGTGATCTGGTTCTTGACCGTTTGCTGCGACAGCCCCAGGCGTTGCGCGATCTGTTCAATGGTTTGATGCTCAAGCCGGCTGAGCATAAATATTTCTTTCATACGTTCGGGCAGGTGGTTGATGGCTTCCAGTATCTCCTGGTTCCTGGTCTTGTAGTCCACATGGTCCGTTATATTTTCCGGTTGTGTGTCAAAATGTTCTATCAGCTGCTGCAGGTATTTGCGGTAAGAGCTGTTCTTGCGATAAATATCTATGATCTTGTGCCGCGCGCTCTGGTACAGGTAGGAGCGCAGGGAGTCGCTGATCTGCAGCTGCTTTCTTTTTTCCCAGAGGGACACAAAGAGATCCTGCAGCACATCCTTGCTGATCTCGCCCATTTCCAGCTTGCTGAAGATGTACAGGTACAGCGGTTTGCTGTAGCGGTCGTAAATGGCGTTGAACGCCGCCACGTTATCCGCCCGCAGCAAGGCAAGTAGCTGTTGATCTGGGTAGTTGCTGTACATCAGGGTTAAAAGTTAAAATTAAAAGTAAAAAGAAAAAATTAAAAAAGATTTAACCTGCGGTGAAGCGAGGTAATTCCTTCATACTGAAGGGCTCATTTCTTTTTTTCTTTTACTTTTTAATTTTTTACTTGCTATTCAAGCCTCTTTAAGCCTTAGCTCGTTCTTGTACTCCTTGGGTGTTTTACCTACTATCTCCTTGAAAAAGCGGTTAAAGTTGGAGAGGTTCTTGAAGCCGCAGGAGTAGGCAATTTCGGCAATGGACCAGTCTTCTTCCGTAAGCCGCTTGCAGGCGTGCCCGATGCGCACTTCGTTCAGGAACTGCACAAAGGACTTTTTGGTACGGTTCTTAAAGAACCGGCAGAAGGACTGGGGGGAGAGATTGGTAATGCTGGCCACATCCTGCAGGGATATTTCCCGGGAGAAGTTGTTCATGACGTATTTGAACACTTCGTCTATCTTGTGATTGTCTTTTGCATTAAAGGCGTGGGAGTAGCCGGTGCTGGCCAGGAAGTAGTAATCCCTGGTTTCGGAGAGCGTTTTCAGGATGTGCAGCAGGGAAATGATCCGGTCCAGCCCTTCTTTCCTGGGCAGGGCCAGTATCTCTTCCTTCAGCTGGCTGTGGGTGGCGCCAATGATCTTCATGCCGCGCTGCGCGCGGTGAAACAGCTCTGTCAGGGCTTTGGTTTCCGGGAGTCCGTAGAATTTATCCCCGAAAATATCCTTTGGAAAATAGATCACCACAGAGCGGGCCTTGAGCTGCTCCAGTCCTTTATAATAGTCTTCGTCGTTATACCATACATGCGGGATGTTGGGCCCCAGGAACACCATATCGCCCACATCAAAGCTTTCTATGCTGTCGCCCACGATCCTTTTCCCGTGGCTTTCCGTTACGTATACCAGCTCGCATTCGGGGTGGAAGTGAAAGGGCGTATTGAAATACGGATCACAACGTTCTATGATCGTGATCTGGTTATCTGCAAAAGCTCCAACTTTAATAAGGATGGGTTTCATCTTACATCTTTATAGAATGGATGATACCCGGCATTCCTATGCCCATTGGTTGGAAGAACTGTTATGCCCGGTTTCATTTGTCAAATATTTTTTTCAATGGTCTTATGGAATCCCGCATTAATGTTCCTTGTGTGGAAAAGCCTGTCATGCCCGGTTTCATTCGTTCATATCTTTTACTGTTCGATCCGGCAGCCATATTTTCCCCTGTTTGTGGCATAAAGGCGGCAGGATGGTCGTTTCGCACAGCGTAGGTTTACACTTTTTCCCGCCCCCCCGCGGGAATCTTTCCTATGAATGATGCCAATTTATTAATTTTTGGTTAAAAAAATATCATTTCCTGTAATTTAGCTATTGATGCGCCTATTGTATTTTTGACAAGTAATTTTGTATTTTACACAGGGCTAAATCGATTGAGCGTGTTATACCTGCGCTTGATAGGAGTTTCCAACGCACCCGGTTATAAGCACAAATTAATACAGACAGATGAGACCGAGCCAGAAAAGCATTTCCCGTGGAACAAGGGCATGTTATGCAAGGTGTGGGTCTGACCAACTATAAAGATGAAAATTAACAGATGAAAGGGATCTCTATAAAAGACATCGCCAGGCAGGCGGGTGTGTCTCCTACCACAGTTTCTTTTGTACTAAACGGCAAGGCGAAGGAGAAACGGATCAGCGACCAGGTGAGCAAGAAGATACTGAAAATTGCCAACAAGCTTAAATACAAACCCAACCAGCTGGCAAGGGGCCTGCGTACCGGCAAAACAAAGACCCTGGGGCTGATCGTGGAGGATATTGCCAACAACTTTTTTGCCAACGTGGCCAAGGTGGTGGAAGATGAAGCGGACAAGCACGGGTACAAGGTATTGTACGGCAGCACGGAAGACAACAGCGACAAGGCGCGCGGACTGCTGGAAGTGCTGAAGTACCGGCAGGTAGACGGCTATATCATTACGCCTGCCAAGAATATGGAAAAGGAGATAGAGCTGCTGAAAATGGTGCGCAAGCCGGTAGTGCTCATGGACCGTTACCTGCCGAACGTGGATTCCCATTACGTAGTGGTGGACAACTTCCAGGGCGCTTTTGCCGCTACCTCCCACCTGGTGGAGCAGGGCTACAAGAAGATAGGCATTATTACCACCACCTCGGACCAGGTGCAGATGAAGCAGCGTATGGACGGTTTTGTAGCAGCCCTGAAAAAACACGGTATTCCCTATAACAAAAATGTAGTAAAGCGCCTGCCTTTTGAAATGGACCGAGCGGCGCATACCCAGGAGATCAACAGGTACCTGAAAACAACGCATGTGGATGCAGTGTTCTTTGCCACCAACTACCTGGGCATTTGCGGTATAGAAAGTATCCGTTCCCTGGGGCTTCGTATAGGCCCTGATGTGGGGCTGGTGAGCTTTGACGATCATGACCTGTTCCGCCTGCACAGTCCTTCCATTACCTGCGTTTCCCAACCGATAGAAGAAATAGGCCGGCAGATCGTGGATCTGCTGATGAAAGAGCTGAACCATGCCTCCAGCACCTCCCAGCACCTGGTGTTGTCTCCCACGCTGGAAGTGCGGCAGTCTACCCAGAAAACCGTGCAGGCGGAGCAGCCTGCATAGCCTGCGCTTTCCCGGAATACATGATGGCACTCCCCCAATTGCCTGTGCTAAATGCGCTGTTTATTTTAGCACGGGCGGGCCCGTTTTAACTATTTTATTGAAAATGACGGGATAAGCTTGTAAATTATAAAAAAATTATCTATGTTTGAAATTGAATAAGTGATTGAATAATAATCAATGAACAATGATTGTGTTTATTTCGTCATAAATTTAGCTGGAGCAACACCGCGTGCGAATGGGCGGATAGTTTTGCTGAGCGTTCCCGGGCCCCGGAAAAAGGGACAGCGTTTTGAAATATTATAATAATTTTTACTATTTTGCAATAAATTACTATATTACATCATATTACGCTTGTTTTTACTAAATCTCTATACGATGACTTCCGCAATAAGCTGCCGGAAATGCGGCCATGGCGGGATTTCCTTTTGAAAACCTAATGAAACCTATGAAACCAAGTATGATAAGCTTTCTCACACAGGAGTATGTTAATGCGAGGTTCCATCTGGCGAATGAAAAACAAATTATTAACAGATGAAACATGCAGGAATTTTACCCGACACATGCCACCTGAACCGGATATGCACTGCCTGAGGCAGTGAGCTTTGTTGATTATTTCCTTATACCTGGTATCGCATGCCGGCCGTATCTCCTTACCGTGCGGGATGCAGATAGCTATGCCAATCGCTCATTAATTGACCTCTTTTAACACTATAGTATTAATTCTTAAAAAAAGTAAAATGAAAAGATCGCTCCTCGTATGCGCGGTACTTTTCCTTTGGTGCACCAATATTGTATTAGCACAGGAAAAGAAAACCATAGCCGGTATCGTGCAGGATGAAAAGGGTAACCCGCTGGTGGGTGTGAGTGTACAGGAAAAAGGTTCTTCCAACGGTACACTGTCCGACCAGAACGGGGCTTTTAAATTGAGTGCCGACCCGGAGGGCACTCTCATTTTCACCTATGTAGGTTACATAAGGCAGGAAGTGCCGCTGAACGGCCGCGTTTCGCTGGCCATCAGGATGGCGCCGGACAGCAAGGGCCTGAACGAGATCGTGGTAACCGCCATGGGTATCAAGAAGGAACGCCGTAAGCTGGGTTATGCAGTTTCCAATGTATCGGGTGAGGATATTATTAGGGCCAATCCTACCAACTTTGGTTCTGCATTGTACGGTAAGGCTGCCGGCGTGTCCATACAAACAGCCCCCGGTGGCGCAACCAGTGCGGTAACGATCAAGATCAGGGGCCTGAATACCATTTCCGGTGATAACCAGCCGCTGATCGTAGTGGACGGCGTGCCTATCCGTACTGACCAGGTGAATAACCTGGATGCTGACCGTATACGGGGAAACAGTTTACTGGACATTAACCCCGAGAACATCCAGGACATCAGTATCCTGAAGGGGGCTGCCGCTTCTGCACTGTATGGTTCCAGCGGTAGTAACGGCGTAGTCATGATCACCACTAAATCTGGTACCAGAAGGTCCGGCATAGGAGTGGATTTCAACTATTCATATGGCATTGAGAAAGTAAGCGTGCTGCCCGATCTGCAGACAGAATATGGCCCGGGATATGAGCGTGCCGTTAACCTGAGCGGGTACGGCACTACGGACGGCTTTGTACATCTGGGTGATATCAACGGTGACGGCAGGGAAGATGTAAGACCTTTATACAGGGCATGGGCCTCTTTTGGTCCCAAATTCGATGGCAGGGAGATCCATTATTGGGATGGTACGTTCCGCAAGTATGAGGCGCATCCGGATAACATGAAGAAATTCTATCAGACCGGTCATAGCTCTATTGCCAACATAGCGCTTTCCAGTGCAAACGACAGGGGAGATATCCGCTTCTCCTATACCCGTAATGATTATAAAGGTATACAGATAGGCGGCAAGCAGGAGAAGAACACTTTCAACCTGAACACTACCTATAAGATAACACCAAAGCTAAGCACGGATGTGGTGATCACTTATGTGAACGAGTTTGTGCATAACCGTCCTGACCGTATCGGCCTGTTTACAAACGCTTACGATGGCTTCTTTAACCCTGTGGAGGATATGGATGTATTCCTGTCTAAGTATAAAACTACCAAAGGGTATAAATATGTGGACGTTTTAGACCCGGCCAATGCTGCAAAAGACCCGGAAGAGGCGTTTACATATGCCGTGAGGGGCAGGCAGTTCCTGGACTTCCTGTGGAACCAGCTAAGGAACAGCTACGATGAAAGGTCTAACCGCGTAATATCCAGCTTCACGCTGAACTATGATATTACCAGGAACCTTAAATTCCGCGGCCGCTTTGGTAATGACTTTACCGGTTATAACTCGGAGCACAAGCGCTATGCCGAGTATCCCCTGGCCTTTGGCGAATCAGGCGGCTATGCTACCAGGAATAACCAGTACAGCATTGCGTACGGCGATATATTCCTTTCCTATAACAAGAAGCTTTCTTCCAAGTTTGAGCTGAGCGCCAGCGCCGGTTACCAGGCTCGCAGGCAGGATAACCGCTATAGCGCCATGAATACAGAAGGCGGCCTGCTGCAGGAAAACTGGTTTACCATGCAGGCCTCCAAGAATCCCGTATCAGGACAGAACGATACCCGCAGGTCCTACTACCTGCAGGATGGTATCCTGGGTATTGTTGGCATCGGCTTCCGGAACTTCCTGTTCCTGGAAGGTACCGGCCGCTATGAAAGGATCTCCACACTGGCGCCTGATAATAATGCTTATTTCTATCCCAGTGTAAGCCTTTCATGGGAGCTGACCCGCGCCCTGAAACTGCCGAATGCTATTGACTACAGCAAGCTGCGTGCATCTTATGGTATCGTGGCCACTCCCCCGGACCTGTATAAAGCGAACATTGTATATACCGGTGCTTCATTTAACGGGATAGCTATGATGTATCCGGATGACGAGTATGGCAATAACGAACTGGAACCGGAATTCAAGCATGAATTTGAAGTAGGTTGGGAAACCAAAATGTTTGAGAACCGTTTGGGCTTTGACGTTTCCTACTACAACAACGTGATCAAAGGCCAGATCAGCCGGTTGACGATCCCTTCCAGCACAGGCGCCAAGAGCATCTGGAAGAATGTAGGGGACCTGAACAACTATGGTATTGAGGTGGCTTTGTATGGTACTCCTATATCCGGACGTCATTTTGAATGGGATATTCGCGGTACAATCGGCTACAACCGGAATAAACTGAAAAGCCTGGAACCCGGACTGGATCAGCTGATACTGCATAACGTGGACAACGGCTCCCTCTTCATAGTAGCAGACGTAGGTCAGGCAGCCGGCGATATCTACACATGGGATATTCAAAGAAATGAAGAAGGTGTTCCGATCATCAATGACCGTGGGCTGTACAGCAGTGATTTCACCAAGCTGGTAAAGCAGGGCAATATCCAGCCTAACCTGGTAGGCGGTGTATCCAACAACTTCCGTTACAAGAACTGGAACCTTAACTTCCTGGTGGACTACCGCCTGGGCGGCCAGATCGTGTCTACAACGAACTACTACGGTATAGGCGCTGGCCTGTTTGAAAGCACCCTGCAATATCGTGATACCGAGCACGGTGGTTTAACATACTATGAAGATGCGAACGGCAACCGGACCCTTACTCCCGTAGCCGGCGCTACCGAATATCATGACGGTGTGATCCTGGAAGGTGTGGATGCAACCGGCAAGAAAAACGAGCGGATAGTGGAAGCCGCAGAATACTACAGGATGACCAACCAGTGGGGTAACTCTCCCAGTAGTAACACTACCAACCCTTACAGCGGAGCTGTGTTCGACAATGATTTCGTAAAACTCCGTGAAGTAGCGCTGAGCTATACATTACCGGTAAAGCTGGCCAATAAAGCAAAATTACAGCGTTTGACAGTAGGCATTTTTGGAAGGAACCTGTTCTATCTCTACAAAACCCTGCCTAACCTGGACCCGGAAGTGGGTGTAGGTACCAGCTTTGTAAGCCAGGCGTTTGATAACGGTACAACAGCCGCTTCCCGCACTATAGGCGCAAACCTGAGACTGAGCTTTTAATTGATCAAGCCTAAAACTGATAAAAATGAAGAAAAATATTCTTATAATATTAATGCTGATACCGGTGCTGGGCTTTATGTCGGCGTGTAAAAAATCGGCCTTCGACGAGCGGTATAACGACCCGGAAAAAGCAACTGAAGGCACTATAGATGGCTTCTATACCGGTTTGTTCAATAACAGGCGTGTAATACCAGATTACTGGAGCTTGTGGACATTCACCTCCCTGCAAATGGCTACCTATACCCAAAGCCTGGGGGTTTTTAATGCCAACAGGATGTATGAGCCCGAAGTGAATTATGCGAAGGACCGCTGGGACGATTTCTACGCCCCTTCTGCAGACTGGACATCGCCGCTCTCCAGCTATCGCGAGATCGAGAAGCTTTATAATGGTCTTGAATCAGAAGCAGACAAAGAGGGCTACCTGCTGTTTCTGGAGACAGCCCGCATTTTCCTGTATGACCAGGCCACACAGATGGTAGATATCTGGGGAGATATTCCCTTTTCTACTGCCGGTCAGCTGAATGCTACCGGAACGCTGGAGCTGGCTACCTATGACGAGGGTAAGCAGGTGTATGATTCTGCCCTGTACCATCTGAAAAGGATCAGCAACTGGCTGGCCAATGTACAGCCGGAGCAATTCTACCTTAATAAGCTGAACAAGCAGGACGTACTGTTCAAAGGAGACCTCCTGAAATGGCGCAGGTACGCCAACTCCCTGATGCTGCGCCTGGCTATGCGCATATCCTATGTAGAAGAGGACAGGGCAAAACAGCTGGTGCAGGAAATATTAGGTAATCCCACCCTGTACCCCCTGATAGACGCTCCGGACAACATTGCACAGATAACCACCGGTCCGCCGAACCTGATCACCGACTTGAGGAACGCATTTAACGAGAACCACAACCTGGCACCTGAGTATATGGTTGACTCCATTATGGTGCCTACCGGTGATCCCCGTTTAAGATTCCTCTTCACGCTGAATGTGAACGGTGAGTATAAAGGCCTGCCCAGGTCCCTGAACCAGACGCAGCAGGAAACTGCCGTAAACAATGGCCTGGTTTCCCGGCTGGACAGCGTTACCTTCACAATGAATGAAAGCTTCCCCGGCATTATTTTCACAGCTGCCGAAGTAAGCTTTCTCAGAGCGGAAGCATACCTGAGATGGGGTGGCGGCGATCCCAAAACCGCATATGAAACCGGTATCACGCAATCTATCAATCACTATTATGCCATCCATTCCCTGAGCACATTCGGTACTCCGGAAACACCACCTACTGCCCCGGAGACAGTATTGTTCCTTGGGAATCCGCAGATAGCACTGGGCTCCAACCTGGAGGAAAACCTGAACAAGGTGGGCTTGCAGAAATGGATCGCCTTTGGTGTAATGCAGAACACCCAGTCGTGGGCGGAAATAAGAAGAAGCGGCTATCCCAAGCTGACCTTCCCGCCTGATCCGGCAACAACAAGTGTTCCGTCACCGGCATACCGGTTGCTGTACCCGTCTGATGAGCGGACACTGAACAGCAAGAACTATGCTGCCGTAGCTGCCAAGGACATTCCTTATGGCAAAATATTCTGGATGCGATAACCCGCTTTATCCTATAGCCGCATAAATGCAATAAAAAAGAGACCCGTCACGGCCCTGCCGTGGCGGGTCTCTTTTTTTGCCCCTGATTATTATGTATTTTGGGCATTTACGTTATGAAGCAATGACCTGGAACGGCCGCCGGCTGGGCTCCCTGTTTATTACGCACCAGGAGCTGGTAAAGGGCGGCCGTTTGGAGATATGGCTGAAATAAGGTGTTATTGTGCTGATTATTCACTTTTCATTTATAATTCAATTCCAATATGATGCAACGACTTTTCTGTTTCGCCCTTTTTGTTTTCCTGAACACTGCTGCGCTCGCCAATGTTACCCTGCCGGCTATTATCGGCAGCAATATGGTGCAGCAGCAGCAGTCGGAGGCGGCGCTGTGGGGTAAAGCCGCCCGCAATGCCCGTGTTACGGTGACCACTTCCTGGAATAAGCGGCAGTATACGGTGAAAGCAGGCGCCGACGGAGCCTGGAAAGTGAAAGTGCAAACCCCTGCTGCCGGCGGTCCTTACGAGATCACTATTTCAGACGGTACGGCTGTCACCCTGCGTAACATCCTGATCGGGGAGGTGTGGATCTGTTCCGGCCAGTCCAATATGGAAATGCCTGTAAAAGGGTTCAGGAACCAGCCCATTCTGCACTCCGCGGATATCCTGATGGAAGCTGATAACCCACAGGTACGGATGTTCCATGTAAAGCGCAAAATATCCCGGGTACCGCAGTTTACCTGCGAAGGGTCCTGGGAAGTGTCCGATGCGGAAAGTGTAGCCACTTTCAGCGCAGTGGGCTACCAGTTTGCACAGATGCTGCAGCAAAAGCTGCAGGTGCCGGTAGGCATTATTGAAACCGCCTGGGGCGGCACGGTAATAGAAGCCTGGATGAATAAGGAAAGCCTGCAGCCCTTTGCAGGCGAAATAAAAATACCCGCGGTAACTGATACCCTGAAACTGCACCAGAACGATCCTACCGGCTTGTACAACGGTATGGTAACGCCGCTTATCGGCTATGGCATCCGGGGAGTGCTCTGGTACCAGGGGGAAAGCAACCGCACCCGTCCTGCCCAGTACCGGCGGCTGATGCCCGCCATGGTGAATGCCTGGAGACGTGTGTGGGACTGCGGCGAATGGCCTTTCTACTACGTGCAGATAGCTCCGTATGAATACGCCGGCGATCATGAGCTGGGGGGCAGGCTGCGCGAGGCGCAGCTCAAAGCCCTGGAAGAGATCCCGAATGCCGGCATGGCTGTAACAATGGATGTAGGAGAGGAGAAGAATATACATCCGGCCAACAAAACTATCGTCAGCAAACGCCTGCTGTACTGGGCCCTGGCAACAACCTACGGCATGAAAGGTATTCCGCATGAAGGGCCGGTGTATAGGTCTATGAAAGTGTCCGCCGATACCGTGCACCTGTCATTTGACCATGCGGCTAACGGGCTGACCACCTTTGGCAAGCCGCTGACAGATTTTGAAGTGGCGGGTGCGGATAAAGTGTTTCACCCTGCGCGTGCATGGATCGCCCGTGGAGGCGTAGCAGTGAAAAGTGATGAGGTGAAAGACCCCGTAGCCGTACGCTACGCGTTCAAGGACTGGGTGGTAGGAAGCCTGTTTAATACGGAAGGCTTGCCGGCTTCGTCGTTCCGGACGGATGAGTGGTGAGGATGGAAAATAAAATAAAAAACCTCCGGCAGTACCGGAGGTTTTTTATTTTATTTAACAGCTTCCCTAGTAAGGGCTGATAAAATCAACCACATACCCCGGCTCGAAGGAGGCAACATGAAAGATCACGTTCTGGATACCGGTGGCGCTTTGCATGCCTGTAGCATAAAAATCAGAGCTGGGGCTTCCCTGTGTAAAAGGATAGGAGCCACCTACCTGGTTGCCCTGGTAATAGAACCGGATAGAGTAAGGCGTGCTCCCGCTGCCGCTTACTTCGTAGGTCAGCAGGCCCTGCATGCCATAGGTAGTGCCGGTGGCGGGCCAGGAAATAGCAAAGGCGGCTTGCTTGTTCACAGGTACCGGGGACTGCAGCGGTGTAAAGCTGGACGTAGCGGCAGACAGGCACAGCAGCAGTGCCATAGGGAGTAGTTTTTTCATAGTGTGCGTGTTAAGGGTTAAAGAATTGTATTAAATATAATATAATTATTAGGAATAATTTCCAAGTAATATTTCCTGACACGACAAGTTGTTATGTAACCTTCTATTTCAGCAGCTCCTTGATCTCATTCAGCTTCAGCAGTGCCTCCACGGGCGTAAGCCGGTTAATGTCCACATGCTCCAGCTTGTCCCGTATCTCTTTAAAGGTATCGCTGTGGGCGTCAAAGATGCTGAGCTGCATCCTGGCCGGCGCTGATGCGATCTGTTTGATACCTTCCTGCAGCGGCGCGTCAATATGCTTTTCCTCCAGGTGGGCCAGCACTTCATTGGCGCGCTCTACCAGGGCGGGCGGCATGCCGGCCATTTTTGCTACATGGATACCAAAGCTGTGCCGGCTGCCCCCGGGGGCCAGCTTGCGCAGGAACACCACTTTGTTGCCTGACTCCATATTGGTAATGTGGAAGTTCTTTACCCGGCTGTGCTTGTTCTCCAGCTCATTCAGCTCATGGTAGTGGGTGGCAAAAAGGGTTTTGGGCCGGTGGGGCGTCATGTCGTGCAGGTATTCCACGATGCTCCAGGCAATGGAAATGCCGTCGTAGGTGCTGGTGCCACGTCCTATTTCATCCAGTATCACCAGGCTGCGGGGGGTGATGTTGTTGATAATGCTGGCGGTCTCGTTCATCTCCACCATGAAGGTGGACTCGCCGCCGCTGAGGTTATCGGAAGCGCCTACACGCGTAAATATCTTGTCCGTCAGCCCGATGGTAGCGCTGGCAGCCGGTACAAAGCTGCCCATGTGCGCCATCAGGGTGATCAGCGCGGTTTGCCGCAGCAGGGCGGATTTACCGCTCATATTAGGGCCGGTAAGGATAATGATTTGCTGTTGCTCGCGGTCCAGCAGGATATCGTTGGCCACATAGGTTTCGCCGGGGGGCAGGCCGCGCTCAATTACCGGGTGCCGGCCTTCCCTGATGTCCAGCTGGTGCCCGTCTGTAAGCTGCGGGCGGCGGTATTTGTATTGCAGGGCGTTGCTGGCAAAGCAAAGCAGGCAGTCCATGCGGGCCATGGCCTGCGCATTCTGCTGTACCGGCACAATGTAATCCTGCAGCGCCAGCAGCAGCTCGTCAAACAGCTTTATTTCCAGCGCCAGTATCTTTTCTTCTGCACCCGTGATCTGCTCTTCATATTCCTTCAGTTCCGGGGTGATATACCGCTCTGCATTGGCCAGGGTCTGCTTGCGTATCCAGCCCGCCGGCACCTTGTTGCGGTGCGCATTGGTTACCTCCAGGTAGTAGCCGAACACGTTGTTGAACGCTACTTTCAGGGAAGGGATGCCGGTAGCCTCGGACTCTTTCTGCTGTATCTGCAGCAGGTATTCCTTGCCGGAGCTGGCTATCTGGCGCAGCTTGTCCAGCTCGGGGTGCACGCCGTCGCGGATCACACCACCCTTCACCACCTGTATGGGCGGCGTATCGGTGATCTGCTCCAGGATGCGGTCCAGTATGGCGGGGCAGGCGTCCAGTTGCTGGCGCAGCTGCTGCAGGTAGGCGTTGTCCGTACCGGCCAGCAGCTGCTGGATGGCCTGTACCTGTTGCAGGGCTTTGGCCAGCTGCATTACCTCCCGGGGATTGATCTTTTTAAGCGGTATCTTGGATACCAGCCGTTCCAGGTCGCCGGCCTGCTTCAGGTGTTGCTGCAGGGCTTTGGACAGGTCTGTTTCCCGGATGAAGTATTCCACCACATCCAGCCGTTCGTTGATACGGGCAATATCACGCAGCGGGAATACCAGCCAGCGTTTCAGCAGGCGGGCGCCCATAGGGCTTACGGTGGAGTCCAGCACGCCCAGCAGGGTAAGCCCGTTTTCCACGCTGCTGTTCAGCAGCTCCAGGTTGCGCACTGTAAAGCGGTCCATCCACAGGAAATCATCCTGGTCTATGCGCTGTATGCCGGTAATATGCTGCAGGTGCGGGTGTTCGGTATCTTTCAGGTAATGCAGGGTGGCGGCGGCTGCAATTTGCGCTTCCGGCATGTCCTCCACGCCAAACCCTTTGAGGGAGTGCGTGCTGAACTGCTTCAGCAGGGTTTCCTGCGCGTACTGCGCGGTAAATATCCATTCCTCCAGTGTGTATGTATAGAAGCGCGGGCCAAAGGTTTGCCGGAAATGCTTCTGCTGGGGCTTGGCAAATATCACTTCCGCAGGCTTGAAGCTTTGCAGCAGCTTGTCTGCATACTCTGTGTCACCCTGCGCCACAAACAGTTCGCCGGTAGAAATATCCAGGAAGGCCACGCCGGTGGCGGCAGCGCCAAAGTGTACGGCTGCCAGGAAGTTGTTGCTGGCATTTTCCAGCAGCTTATCATTAATGGCTACGCCGGGCGTCACCATTTCCGTGACCCCGCGTTTTACAATGCCCTTTACGGTCTTCGGGTCTTCCAGCTGGTCGCATACGGCCACGCGGTGGCCGGCTTTCACCAGCTTGTGAAGATAGGTATCCAGCGAATGGTGGGGAAACCCGGCCAGGTCTACGTAGGAGGCAGCGCCATTGGCCCTTTTGGTCAATACAATGCCCAGTACCCGGGCAGCGATCACCGCGTCTTCATTGAATGTTTCGTAAAAATCACCTACCCGGAAAAGCAGCACGGCATCAGGATACTTTGCCTTAATGGCATTGTGCTGTTGCATTAACGGGGTTTCTTCCGATTTGCTTTTAGCCATAAGCGCAAATATATAATAATGTGCGGATGTGCAGATGTGCAAATGTGCAGATGAAATGCCGGTTATCATCTGCACATTTGCACATCTGCACATCCGCACATTAAAGTATTATCTTTGTGTCCATGCGCAAACTAACCACCAATGAGCTGGGCCGTAAAACCATCCACCAGTTCAGGCAGGCGGACAAAACGCCCCTGGTGCTGGTGCTGGACAATGTGCGGAGCATGCATAATGTAGGCGCTGTGTTCCGCACAGCAGACGCTTTCCTGCTGCAGGGCATTATCCTGTGCGGGTATACGCCTACGCCCCCGCATCGCGATATTCACAAAACAGCCCTGGGCGCTACGGAAACTGTGAGCTGGCAATACAGCGCCACCACGCAGGAGGCCGTGCAGCAGCTGCAGGCAGAAGGTTATGCCGTAATGGCCATAGAGCAGGCCGAGCAAAGCACCATGCTGGATGCTTACACTCCGCCGGCAAACAGGCCGCTGGCGCTGGTGTTCGGCAACGAGGTGTCCGGCGTGGATGCAGGGGTGATGCAGCAGGTAGACGGCTGCATAGAGATCCCGCAAAGCGGCATGAAGCACTCTCTCAACATCTCCGTGAGCGCCGGTATCGTGGTTTGGGATATATTTGTAAAAATGAAAGCAGCCAGGGGCTAAAAGCGTTAACATGATCAGCACTGTCAATAAATATCTTTCGCTCGTAAAGTTCAGTCACACCATTTTCGCCATGCCGTTTGCCATGACCGGTTTTTTCATGGCTACGGTAAAGGAGGCGCATCCCTTCCGCTGGCAGCTGTTCCTGCTGGTGGTGCTGTGCATGGTGTTTGCCCGCAGCGCCGCCATGGCCTTTAACCGCTGGCTGGATGCGGACATCGACAAACGGAACCCGCGCACCGCGCAAAGGGAGATCCCCGCCGGTGTGATCTCCGCCAGTAACGCGCTGTATTTTGTGATCGGCAATGCTATCCTGTTCATGCTCTGCGCCTGGTTCATCAACCGCCTGTGCTTTTTCCTGTCGCCGGTGGCCTTGCTGGTAGTGCTGGGCTACAGCTATACCAAGCGTTTTACCGCACTATGCCACCTGGTGCTGGGTCTGGGGCTTTCACTGGCTCCCATCGGCGCTTTTCTGTCGGTGACCGGCTACTTTGCCGTGCTGCCGGTGCTGGTGTCTGTGCTGGTGCTATGCTGGGTATCCGGCTTTGATATTATCTACTCCCTGCAGGATGAGGAGTTTGACCGCTCCCAGTCCCTCAATTCCATACCGGCGTGGCTGGGCAAGCCGGGTGCCCTGCGTTTCTCTGAAGTATTGCATGTAGCCGCAGCATTGCTGGTGGTGACCATCGGCATACAAGGGCATTTCAGCTGGCTGTACTGGATCGGCGCCGGCGTATTCATCATCATGCTGGTATCCCAGCACCTGCTGGTGAAGCCGCATGACCTGAGCCGGGTAAACCTGGCGTTTATGACCACCAACGGTATTGCCAGTGTAGTATATGCCGTATTTGCAATATCAGATATGCTGGTATTTCATACATCTATATAATATAATGGGGCGGATATTATCCATAGATTATGGTAAAAAAAGAACGGGGCTGGCTGTTACAGACCCCCTGCAGCTGATAGCCAGCGGCCTTACCACCGTGCCTACGCACAACCTGGTGCCTTTCCTGAAACAGTACCTGGCGCAGGAAACAGTATCGGAGATCATTATAGGGGAGCCCCGCAACCTGGATGGCAGCGCCACGGATGCCACCGCGCTGGTAACAGAGTGCGTCCGCATCTTGCACAAGCATTTCCCCGGTATACCTGTGAAAAAGATAGACGAGCGCTTTACCTCCAAAATAGCGTTCCGCTCCATGCTGGACAGCGGCCTGAAGAAGAAGGACCGGCAGAACAAGGCCCTGGTGGATGAAATAAGCGCCACTATATTACTCCAGGAATATTTACAGCGAAACAGTTATTAGCTTTCAGCCGCGTAGCCTTTGACCCAAAGCTAACTGCTAAAGGCTAACAGCTATTTTTGTACCTTTGCGTTCTTAAAAAAACAGTTATTTAGATGATATTACCCATAGTAGCTTACGGGCATCCGGTGTTGAGAAAGGTTTGTGAAGATATTACTCCCGATTATCCGCATTTGCAGCAGTTCATTGCCAATATGTGGGAAACCATGTACGGCTCCAGCGGGGTAGGGCTGGCCGCCCCGCAGGTGAACAAACCCATCCGTCTTTTTGTGGTGGACAGCGAGCAGATCATTAATAACATGGACGAGGAGGAAAAGGCGGAATACCCCGGCGACCAGGGCGTAAAGCAGGTATTCATCAATGCCCGCAAAGTAGAGGAGGAGGGGGACGAGTGGCCGTATAACGAAGGCTGCCTGAGCATTCCCCGGATCCGGGAGGATGTGTATCGCCCCGAAAGGATCCGCCTGCGCTACCTCGACGAAAATTTCCAGCCACATGAAAGAACTTTCCACGGCATTACTGCGCGGGTTATTTTCCACGAATATGATCATATAGAAGGTAAGCTGTTCATTGATTACCTGAAGCCTCTTAAGCGCAGGATGCTAAAAGGAAAACTGGAAGATATCTCCAAAGGCAAGATAGGAACGGACTACAAGATGATATTCCATAAATAAAATAGAATAAAATTTTGTAATGTAAAAAAAACCTTTTATTTTGGCCCCTGTTAATATTTAACTATCCTAGTGGCTGATTTGAGACCCTCTCTTACATATACTGAAGCTGAACTGGTGCAGGGCCTGAAGGCCCGCGACGAAAAGATATTCAGCTATGTATATGACCATTACTCCCCAGCTTTATATGGCGTGGCCCTCAAGGTGGTGAATGATGAGAACGCGGCGGTAGACGTGTTGCAGGATATCTTTTTGAAGATATGGCGCGGCATAGAACGTTATGATGAAGAAAAAGGACGCCTGTTTACCTGGATGCTGAACATTGCCCGCAATACGGCTATTGACACCCTTCGCTCGCGGGCACACAAGCTGGGGCTGAAGATGCAGGAGATCGGCAACGGCCATTACCGGCAGGAGCAGCTCACCGTACAACAGTCGGTAGACCACCTTGGCCTGGCGCGGGTGCTGGACCACCTGAACAAGGAACAGCGGGTGATCATTGACCTGGCCTATTACAGGGGGTGTACGCAGGAAGAGATCGCCCGGCTGCTGGACATACCGTTGGGGACCGTTAAAACCAGGATGCGAAACGCAATTATTCAATTAAGGAATATTCTAAAACAGGTGTAATCAAGGTGGATGTGCAACGCTACATATCGTCCGGAATTATAGAAAGTTACGTGGTAGGGCTTGTTTCCGAGCAGGAAGCCAGGGAGGTGGAGAGCGCCATTGCGGAGTACCCCGAGATCAGGGACGCAGTGGAGGCCTGCCGGCAGGATATGGAGCGATACGTGCAGCTGTACGCGGTAACCCCGCCCGGGGATATCCGCAGCCGTATACTGGATGCCATTGAAAATGAATCCTCCCCGGAAGGAGAGGACCTGCTGCCCGAAGAGCTGCGCGAGCCAGGAGAGGCCGCCGCAGATGGAGCTTCCGGGCCGGCATTCCGGCTTACGCCTGTGCGTATATGGCAGATAGTAGCTTTGGTGGCCGTTGCAGGTATGCTGGTCAGCATCATGTTCAATAACCGGTACGCAGGGCAGCTGAAGGAGCAGCAGGCGGAGTATGCTTCCCTGCAGGCAAACCAGGCTGCTTTAAAGAATGAGTACCAGGCAGCTATGGCGAAGCTGGACGATGTAACCGCAGAGCTGAATGTGCTGAAGGACCCGGACATCCGCTGGACCCGCCTATACGGCACCGGCAAGCACGCCGGCCAGCTGGCCAGCATTGGCTGGAACCCGGACTCCAAGGAAGTATACCTGCGGGCGCTGTCCCTGCCGGAGCCCGGACCCGACCAGCAGTACCAGCTCTGGGCCATTTACCGCGGCCGGCCGGTAGACGCCGGCGTATTTGAAATGGGAGCGCAGCAGCACACTGTGCAGAAAATGAAGCCGGTAACGGCCGTACAGGTATTTATCATCACCCTCGAGAAAAAAGGCGGCAGCGCCACCCCTGCGCTGGACCAGATGTTCGTAGCCGGCCGCCTTGGCAATTAGTAGCAGATAACGCGACAGGAATAATACAGGCATTTTTAATTATTGATTATTTTCCTATCTTTCGCACTCATTTCTATTACTGTTCATAACCTTTGCTTCCTTTAGAGAACGGACCATGCCTATGCTAAGGTGGTAGGCGGACGCTTTGCCTAAAAAAACCTAACCCATTTATTTATTGTGGAATCCGACTTTACATACACGGAAGCAGAGTTGGTGCAGGGGCTGAAAGCCAGGAACCAGCGGGTATTCAGCTATCTATACGACCATTATTCGCCCGCCCTTTACGGCGTGGCGCTGAAAATACTGAATGACGAGAACGCGGCCGGGGATACCCTGCAGGAGGTGTTCCTGAAGATATGGCGCAATATAGACCGCTATAACGAGGAAAAAGGGCGGCTCTTTACCTGGATGCTCAATATTGCCCGCAATACCGCCATCGATATGTTACGGTCCAAGTCGCACCGGCTGGAACAAAAAATCCAAGATGTGGGCGGCGACGTACATTTATATACAGGTCACCTAACCGTTTACCAGTCTACTGACCATCTTGGACTTTCCAAAGTCCTTGAAAAACTGAATAAGGAACAGCGCATCATTATTGACCTGGCGTATTATAAAGGGTGTACACAGGAGGAGATCGCCACCATACTGAATATCCCTTTGGGTACTGTTAAAACAAGAACAAGGCTGGCTATGATCAGATTACGAAATCTTTTAAAAGCGTTATAAACCCGTGAACGTACAACGTTTCCTATCATCCGGTATTATTGAGCTATATGTAGCAGGTATGGCCTCCATGCAGGAAGCAAAGGAGCTGGAAGCAGCCATGGCACAGTTTCCCGACCTTGCCCGCGAAGTGGAAGCCTGCCGCCGGGATATGGAACAGTACGTTCGCTTGCAGGCCATTACCCCGCCGCCCGACATCAAGGAGCACCTGCTGCGCATGGTGGCGGATGAAACCACGCGGCAAACGGATTAATGTGCAGATGTGCAGATGGTGATCTTCGCGTACATCCATCCGCACATCCGCACATTATTTTTCTTATTTTGCACGAATGCGAGATATCCGAATCGTTGTGGCCGGTTTACTGGTAACCGGGCTGTTACACTTTCATTCAACCTATGCCCAGGATACTGCTCAATATAACGGCATGACCGTGAACCTGGACGAAGTGGTGGTAAATGCAAAGCGTATAGGCTTTGACGTAAACAGTTTCATAAAAAGGGTAGAAGAGGACACCACCTTTTACCGTGCCTTCAAGAACCTCCGCCTCCTGGGCTTTACCGCAGATAATGACATACGGGTGTTCGGTAAAAAAGGGGAGGTGAAAGCCTCCCTTAAAAGCGAGACCCGGCAAATCATGAACGGCCGCTGCCGCTCCATGCAGGTGCTGCAGGAAAAGACCACCGGCGACTTCTATACTTCCAAAGGCGAATACAATTATTATACGGCGGAATTATACGCCAACCTCTTTTTTACCAAAGGCACCGTGTGCGTGGATGAGCACGGCGACTCGCCCGAGCGGTCCGGCGGCAGCCTGGAAAAGCACAAGGCCCAGCTAAAGCAGCTTATCTTTAACCCTGGCAAGCCCGTAAAAGGCGTACCTATTGTGGGCCATAAAGTGGCTGTTTTTGACCGGGATGTAATGCGCTTCTATGACTTTGCCATTACTTCCGAGGATTACCTGGGCATTCCCTGCTACGTATTTGCCGCTACGGCCAAAAAAGACCTGGGCAGGATAGACCAGGGAGAGATAGTGATCAATGAGCTGACCACCTACTTCAACAAGGAGAATTTTGAGATCGTGGGACGCCGGTACTCCCTTTCCTACAAAACCTGGCTGTTTGATTTCAATGTGCGCATGAATGTGGAAATGACCAAAAAGAATGACCTGCTCATACCTGCCCTGGTTACCTACGACGGCACCTGGGATGTGCCTTTCAGGAAAAGGGAAACAGCGAGATTTGTGGCAAGGTTTCGGTTGGACTGATGATAATGTGCGAATATGCAGATGTGCAGATGTGCAGATGAAAATGCAGCAGATGAATGTGTTAGATATTCGTCTCAATCCATCTGCACATCTGCATATTTGCCCATCCGCACATCAATACACTATTGTCACTGTCCCCGTCTTCTTCATCAGCGCTTCCGGTGCATTCGCATTCCGGTATTCCATTACCCATACATAGGTGCCTACATTCATGGGAGTGTTCCGCTGGCGGCCGGTCCAGGCTACCTCCGGGTCTGAGGTGTAAAATATGCGGGCGCCCCAGCGGTCGTAGATGCTGAGCTTGAAGTCCGACAGCTGGCAGCGGTAAACAGGCCGGAAATAATCATTACGGCCATCGCCATTAGGGCTGAAGGCCGTGGGCAGGTATACCTGGCAGTCGCAATCCTTTAGCAGCACGCTTACGGAATCTATGGCCTGGCCGCAGGCATTGTTGGCCACTACGGCATAGTAGCCCGGCTCGGTCACTGTATAGATGGGCACGGTAGTGCTGTCCTGCCATTTGTAATCCCCTCCTGCGCCTACCGGGTGCAGCATCAGCCGCTCTCCGCGGCACAGCACCGTGTCGGGGCCCAGGTTCACCCGCAGGGTATCGTCATATTGCACATGAATGGTATCGGAAGAAATGCAGCGTCCTATCTGTGCCCGCACATAGTAATAGCCGGGCTCCCGCACATAGTAGGTGGCCTGGTCGGAGCTGTCCTGCCAGAGGTAGGTACCGGTGCCGAAATCGGCTGTCAGCACCAGGAACTCTCCTTTACAGATGGTGGTGTCATTGCCCAGGTCCACCCCCCGCAGGCGATTGTAGTCTACCCGGATGGTGTCCAGCACCTCGCATTCCCGGTCCACTTCAATGAATACCCAGAGGTCTGCCGGGCTGCTCACCGTTACGGAAGGATTCCGGGAGCCGGTGCTCCACTCGTAGCGGGTAGCGCCGGAGATCTGCGGCGTAATGGTGATGGACTCGCCGGGGCACAGCAGGGTATCCGGGCCCAGGGAAAAAGGATGTTCATGACCGCCGAAATCGATGGTTACGGTATCCCGGTAAATGCCGCAGCCCTGGGCGTCCACTTCCACGCTGTAGGTGCCGCCGGTGGTCACCACGTAGGTGGAGCTGTTGGCGCCGGCAATGGGCGTAAAGTCGCGGTACCACTGGTAGCTGCCGTCCTGGGAGGTAGCATCCAGGCGGATGGCCTCGTTAATGCACAGCAGGTGGTCGTTGCCCAGCTCTATTTCGGGAATGGGCGTAAAGTACACGTTCACGGAATCCGGTACCAGACAGCCGTTGATCTTCACTTTATAGGTGCCCACGGTATCCGCCACAATGCTGGAGCCAATGGAGTCGGGGCGTTGCCACTCATAGGTGGCCCCGGGTATTACCGGTGCGCTCAGGGTAATGGTTTGTCCTTCGCACAGCGTGGTATCCAGCGGCTCGGGAAAATTATAGGCTACCGGTGTTACGATCGTGATGTTCTGCTGGGTGGTGTCCGCCACCCCGGCGCGGTAGGCGATCAGCGTAACGGTATAGGTGCCGATGCTGGCATACCGGTGCTCCGGCTCCATATCGGCAGAGGTGTTCAGTGCACCGGAAGCCGGGTCGCCAAAATCCCATTGCACGGAATCGATCCCCATATCATCTGTGATGGTGAACGGGATATCCGTGTTGACACAGGTGCTGGAATAGGTAAATGGCGTTAACCATACCTTCCGGGGGGAAGCATATGTATGGCAAGATGCAATCAGTTGGATGCAAAGAACAGATACGGTAAGTATCAGCTGTGTTGGCTTAAGGAAATAGCAGCGGCTTCTCATGTGGGACATGGGTGATGGCACTAAATTAATAGAAATCTGGATATATAGATTATTTTTTTCATAAAAAGAAGCTTATTAATAAGCTAATCAATTCAATATCATTAACATCTGATTAGCGAAAAAAATATATCGGTAATCTATCTTCGCGGCAGAGAGAAAGTTTGCAACAATGCAGCGGTCAATAGCCGCACAAGGTAGCCCTTACAGGCTGCCTTTGTTTTTTTAAGCAATATTCCTTTTCTTGCACTCGCTTATATTAGTAAAATTCCCTATGCCGTCCTGTTACGCCGGACTAACAACTGCCTTGTTACGCCCGCTCCTGTTCCTTGCGATCCTGGCTTGTGCGCATATGCCCACGGGGTTTGCGCAGTCATCAGCCTTCAGCCCCGCTGCCGAAGATCCCGCCCTGCAGCAATCGTTGCGCTCAAAGTACGAACAGCATTACAGGGCCGGTATCAGCCGGCTGCCTGCCACGTATAAAAAAGATTATGAAAATATCTACCGGCAGCGCTGGGATCATATCAGGACCGTATTTGACAAAAAGGAGATCTATACCGCGAAGGCCGCGCAGCAGTACCTGGATGCGCTGGTAGCTGCTATTGTAAAAGGCAATCCCATACTACAGGACAGCGTTTTTCACTGCTACTTTTCCCGTTCCGGCATTCCCAATGCCAGTTACCTGGGAGAGGGCCTGATCCTTTTCAATATGGGCCTGTTCTGCAAGCTGGAAAATGAAAGCCAGGCAGCCTTTGTGATCTGCCACGAAATAGCGCATTACTTTTTACAGCACAGTGAGCATGGCATCGAAAGATATGTATCCACCCTCAACTCCGAAGCAGTGCAAAAGGAGCTGCGCCGTATCAGGCGTTCCGAGTACGGCAAGCGCGCGCTGGTGGAAAAGCTGGTAAAAGGCATCACCTTTGGCAGCCGCCGGCACAGCCGGGATCATGAGTCCCAGGCAGATTCCATGGCGGTGGAGCTGATGCGGAACACGCCTTTTGATGTTACAGGCGCACTTGCCTCCCTGGCCATCCTGGACCGTATTGATACTGATACCCTGAATACGGCGGCCTGCCTGGAGCAGCTCTTTAACGCAAAGGAATATCCTTTCCGGAAAAAATGGATCGCCCGGGAAGAAGGCCTTTTAGGCGGCCACGCCCACCTGGAGCGCGACAGCGTGCTGGAAGACTCCCTGAAGACCCACCCGGACTGCCGGCTGCGCATACAACTGCTGGAGCCGCTGGTGAACCGCTACAAGACCGCCGGCAAGGCTGTCAGCCCGGTGGATGGTGAAAAATTTGCAGCGCTGTGCCATACTTTCGCCTACGAGATCGTGGAATATGCCTATGTTTCGGACAATTATACCCGCAGCCTCTATCACACCATTGCGCTGCTGCAGGCCCACCCCGAAGACCCTTACCTGGTAACCCAGGTAGGCCGCATACTCAACAGCTGCTATGCCGCCCAGCAGGAGCATACGCTGGGTAAGCGCATAGAGCTGCCATCACCGGGATTTTCTCCCGGTTACAACCTTTTGCTGCAGTTCATACAGAACCTGTACCTGGAGGACTTTGCCGCCATCAGCTATTATTACCTGCACCGGCATGCCGGCCGGCTGGGCGCTTACCCCGCCTTCACCAAAGCCTATAACACCAGTTTTCACGAGATAAAACAATAACAAACAATCCCTATCAAACCTTCAATCATGATCAAACAACTCATCGCGGCAGCGCTCCTGTTCTGTACCCTGGGCCTGCACGCGCAAAGCAAGCTTAGCGTGGAGAATGTGTACGCCGCCTACCTGCGCAACAGCGGCACCATTATGGAAAATAACCAGATAAAAGGTTACTTTTTCCTGTACCAGAGCGATAAGGTGAACCGCAGCACCAACGAGTATACCCTGCAGATACTGGACGAGAACCTGAACAAGGTAAAGGACATCAAATTCCAGGACTCCAGGAAACTGAGCCTGCTGGAAGCCGCCTATAACGGCAGCAGCCTGTCCTTCCTTTTCAAGAACGAGGACAACAGGACCCTGGACATGAAAGTGTACGGCATTGACGGCCAGCTGAAGTACACCTACAGCCGGGAGTACACCAAAAAGACCGACGCCCTGATGAAACGGTATGAGACCATGCATACGGACGAAGGCACCAACCAGAACGTGTTTGACCTGGGCGAGCAGGGATACGTATCCGTTCTGCCCCTGCGGGACGGCAGAACCTATACCTACGAGGTGGACTATTTTTCTTCTGCGTCCAAAAAACAATGGACCTACATTCCCTCGGACGATGAGGAACGTTTTGCCAATGCGGAGTACCTGGGCAGCACAGACAGCCTGATCATACTGGAAGTAATGAAGCGCAACAAGCTGATGAGCGGCAAAACCACCTCGCACCTGGTGGGGATCAACTTTGTTACCAAAAAGAAAGTATTTGAGCTGGACTGGGAGAACGACAAATTCCTGCTGGTGCCCTCCAATATCGTTACTGTAAAGGGCAGCAACAAGATACTGGTAATGGGCAGCTATTTTGATAAAGGCGATAACGTGGCGAAAGACCATAGCAAAGGGCTGGCCGTTTATGAAATGGACGGCAAAGGCCATGTGCTGAACAAAACCTACAACTCCTGGGCGCTGGATTTTGCCAGGCACCTGCCTTCCACTACCAAAGGTAAAGTAGACAGGGTGGGCTTCCTGTACATCCATAAAATGATACAGGCGCCGGGCGGTAAAATGTTTGCTGTAGGAGAAGGTTATAAAAGAAAGGCCAGCGCAGGCGGTATTGCATTAACAGCGCTCAACGCGGCAGCGGGCGGATACAACGGCGCTGTTGGCGTAACCAAGATCGTTACCACAGACCTGGTGGTAATGGAGTTCAACGACAAGTACAAGCTGACAAATGCCACTATTTACGAAAAGAGAGACAACGATGCGGAAGTATCCGGCATGAGCGACTACTACAGCCAGCATATGATCGCCATGTACCTGAAGGCGGCCGGCGCTTTTGACTACGAGTTCACCACCGGCGACGCCGGCAACAGCAATTTTACCATCTGCTACAGCGACTGGGTAAAGGGCGCTGATTACAAGGGCAAGACCTTTAACACGCTGCGCTACAACGGTACCAGGTTCACCCAGGACAAGATAGAGCTGAAATCAAAGGCCAGCAAGATGCAGGTGTTCCCTGCCAAAGCCGGCTCCGTAATGATCCTGGAATATTTCAAGAAGGAAAAACGCCTGGACCTTCGGCTGGAGAAACTGGGGTAAATTAATGTGCGGATGTGCGGATGTGCACATCCGTACATCTCTTCACATCACTCCATCGGCCTTGCCGTTACATACCGCCTCCATTTTTCCAGCACCTGGCTGAAGTCTTCCGGCAGGGGGCTTTCAAATTGCATGGGCTGGCGGGTGCGGGGATGTATGAAGCCCAGCGTTTGCGCGTGCAGCGCATGGCGGGGCATAATCTCGAAGCAGTTGTCTATGAACTGCTTGTACTTGGCAAACACGGTGCCTTTCACAATGCGGTTGCCGCCGTAGGTATCGTCATTGAACAGGGGATGGCCTGTGTGCTGCATATGCACCCTGATCTGGTGCGTGCGGCCGGTTTCCAGCCGGCAGGAGATCAGCGTTACATAGTTGAAGCGTTCCAGCACTTCGTAATGGGTAATAGCCTCTTTGCCGTATTCTCCGTCAGGATAGGCGTCCATGATCTTGCGGAAGCGCTGGTGCCGGCCTACATGGGCTACTATGGTGCCTTCGTTCTCCTCAATATCGCCCCATACCAGGGCCAGGTAACGGCGCTGTACAGTATGGTCAAAAAACTGTTTGGCCAGGTCGTTCATGGCCTTGTCTGATTTGGCCACTACCAGCAGCCCGCTGGTATTTTTATCAATGCGGTGCACCAGCCCGAAACGCGGGATCTCGGGCGTTACGGCCCGGGTGTGTTCGTCGCCCAGGTACCAGGCCAGGCCGTTCACCAGGGTGCCGCTGTAGTTGCCGCAGCCGGGATGCACCACCATGCCGGCAGGCTTGTTGATCACCATTACATCATCATCCTCGTACACAATGTCCAGGGGCAGCTCCTCCGGCACTACTTCGGTGCTTTCCGGGCTTTTGCTGGAAAATACCACGATCCGGTTGCCCGGCTTTACCTTGTAATTTGATTTTACCGGTTTATCATCCACCAGCACCATGCCGCCGTCGCAGGCCTGCTGTATCTTGTTGCGGGTAGCGCCTTCCACCCGGTTCATCAGGAATTTATCAATGCGTAAAGGCTCCTGGCCTTTGTCTACTACAATGTTTACCCGCTCGTACAGCTCTTCACTGCCTTCGCCGTTGTCCAGCTCATCTTCCAGTTCCAGCAATTCTTCCGCCATATTGGTGCTCATTTTTTTGCAAAGGTAGTTTTTATTAGCTATTAGCCCCGGAGCGAATACCAATGCTAACAGCCGATAGCTAACAGCTAATTTAGCTATCTTTGCATAGCATTATTACAGATGAAACAACAGATCAAGGTGGCTGACCTGGGATTGATCGACTATCAACAAGCCTGGGACTACCAGGAGCAGCTGCTGCAGCAGAATGTACGTATAAAGCTGGATGCCGGCCGCTCCGCTGCCAACGGCGTTACCACTCACCATTTGCTCTTTTGCGAGCATCCGCCCGTATACACCCTGGGCAAAAGCGGGCGTATGGAAAACCTGCTGATCAATGAGCAACAACTGAAAGAAAGAGCCATCGGCTTTGTGCCTACCAACCGGGGAGGGGATATCACCTTTCACGGGCCGGGCCAGGTAGTAGGCTACCCGATACTGGACCTGGAACATTTCTTCACGGACCTGGGCCGCTACCTCCGTTCACTGGAGGAAGTGGTGATCCGCACACTGGCAGACTACGGCATTGGCGCCGGCCGTTCCGCCGGGGAAACCGGCGTATGGCTGGACCCGGAAAACCCTGCCCGCGCGCGCAAGATCTGCGCCATGGGCGTGCGCTGCAGCCGCTGGGTCACCATGCATGGCTTTGCCCTGAACGTGAATACCGACCTCAGCTATTTTAACAATATCATTCCCTGCGGCATTGCCGACAAGCAGGTGGCCTCCATGCATGCCGAGCTGGGACGCCCGCTGCCGCCGGAGGAGGTAAAAGCTGCATTGCAGGCCCATTTTGCGGAAGTGTTCGGCGCAGAGCTGGTAGTAGCGTCAGCTCCGGTAGTTTAGCGGTATAAAGAAGCTCCATTTCTCCTTCAGCTTCCCGTTTTCATACAGCTCAAAATTAAACCAGCCGGAGTGCAGGAAAATTGCCTTTTCCAGTATCAGGAAAGGTTCTTTTACCTTGTTGATCTCGAACAGGAAAACCCCGTCCGGCTCGAAGAATTTAATGGAATAGTGCTTTTGCCGGGCGTCGGGGAGGTTAATGTTCACATTCCCGTCTGCCGTGGTATATACGGTGTTGGAAGGATGCCAGGCTGCTTTTTCAGGCGTCTTTTCCGCGCCTTTCAGGTCCGCCACGTCAGACATCTCCAGCTTGCGAGTGGCCAGGATGGTGCTGTCCGGTGTTGCCAGCACGGTTTTGCTGTACATATAGCGGCCGTTGTCAAACAGGATGAAAAGGCGGTAGTAGTTATTGCCCGGCAGGGGCTTGTTGTCCAGGTACACATTCCTGGTCTGGGCAGGGTAGGAGGCATATGCGATAGTGCTGAAATTCAGCACGCTGTCCAGCGAGCGCTGTATCCCTATCTGCTTTACATTGGTAAACCCGGAGAGCCATTCCAGCTGGATCTTCCCGGTTTTGATAAGCGCCATGAAATCAGGCAGCACAGGGGGGGTATACTGCTGTGACTGGGCCGTGGCCGACAGTGTGAAAATCAGGAATAGCCATACAACGAAAGATAAACGCGCGATCTGCTTCATACAACAAAAAACAAGGTCCAAAATTAAATCTCAAATTCCAAATCCCAAATTCCAAATCCCCATCAGTGCATGTACTGGCAGGCTGTTTTTGCGCGATGCGCCATCACGGCCGGAGACAGGGGACCAGGGATCTAGAATTTTAGAACGCCGGGTGCCAGGGAAAGATTGCCCTGCAATCCGCCGGTATGCACCAGCAGTATGCGGCTCCCGGCTGGAAAGTAGCCCTGCTGCGCCAGTTGCTGTACACCGTATGCCATTTTGCCGGTATAGATAATATCCAGCGGTATATGGGTGTCCGTATAGAACTGATTGATGAATGCAATGAGCGCGGGCGTTATGCGGGCATAGCCGCCCAGGTGAAAATCATGCAGCAGCCGCCAGCGGGCGCTCACCGGGGCTTCCAGCAACTGTTCCACTTCCTGCTGCAGGTAAGCGGCCCCTTTCAGCACCACTATGCCCAGCACTTCCTGCCCGGGGCCGGCGCTGTTCACCAGTCCAGCCAGGGTGGTGCCGGTGCCTGCAGCGCAGGCGATGTGGGTAAACCGTTCACGGGGCGCCAGCGCCAATATTTCCTTACATCCCCGCGCGCCGGCCGCATTATGTCCTCCTTCCGGGATGATGTAGCTGCCGGGAAAGCGTTCCTTCCAGGAGGTGCGGTCCTTTTCCCGGTAGGCTTCCCGGCTGATGAAGCACAGCTCCATGCCCTGCTGCCGCGCCTGTTGCAGGGTGTGGCTGAGCACCGGCGGGGCCTCGCCCCGGATAATGCCTGTGCAGGACAGCCCGGCCATACGGCAGGCAACGGCGGTAGCGGCAATATGGTTGGACCATGCGCCCCCAAAGGTCACGATATGCCTTTTGCCGGCTGCCTGCGCCGCTTCCAGGTTGTATTTCAGCTTGAACCATTTGTTGCCGGAAATATCCGGGTGCAGCCGGTCCAAACGCAGCATGGCTGCCTCCACACCAGGAGGCAGCCATGCCGGTTGAATATTTTGCAGCGTGATATTTGAGTAGCCGGGAAACATTTTTAATGTGCAGATGCGCGGATGTGCAAATGTGCAGCGGTATGCAAGTGAAGCGCTCCTGCTTTGCACCTGCACATCCGCACATCTGCATATTCACTAATTAAACAGCGTTTCCCGCAAATTTACATTCCCTGTCTTTGTCCGTACTGTCAGGCCCAGTTCAGCGCCGCCGCCGGCATTGAAGTACAGCAGCTTCACCTTGTGAAATCCCTTGCGCAGGGGCAGGATAGCGGTCTTTTCCAGCGGGGCATGCTCCCCGTCGTTGTCCAGCGCCAGCTCGCCGTCCACGTACAGCACGGCGCCGTCATCGCATTTCAGGCTGAACTCGTAAATATCATCGGCATCCGCCTTGAAGTAGCCCTCGTAGGCTACGCTGAAAGCGTCTTTAGGCAGGAAGGGCCGGATGTTGAAGTACGGCATTACGCCGGTGCTGTCTGCTGTTCCGCTGATCTGTTTGGCCTGCCTGAAGGCGCGGTAATAAGCGGAAAAGCGCATACCTTTTGTTGCAGGGCTGGCATTGGTTGCCGGCTGGTAATCCCTGCGCTGGTAGGTGGCGCTGTATACGGCGCTCTTGCGGCCGGAGGGCGTTACTACAATGCATTTCAGCACCACCGGCTCTTTGCGCAGGGAAAGGCGGATACTGCCATCGTAGAGGTGGCTGCTTTCCGTAGGCTCGCTGCCGTCAGTGGTATAATAGATCCGGGCGCCCTGCACCAGGGGGCGGAGGGTAACGGTTGTGTGGGCTTCGGTGGTCACGTCGTTCTCCAGTCCTGCCGGCTCCGGTATGCGGAAAGGAACGCCTTTTTTGTCCAGGTACGCGAGCTGCGCGGGCAGGCGCTCCAGGAAGTCCGCATAGTTCTTCTTGTCTGCGCCGGACCAGGTGATCTCGGCCACGGCCAGGGCGCGGGGCCAGGTCATATAGTCCACCATCTGCGGGGTAGGCATATATTCTGTCCAGATGTTGCCCTGTACGCCTTTGATATGCTTTTGCTCCGCCGGCGTGAGGGAGGATGGCAGCGGCTCGTAGTTGTACACGGTTTGCAGGGGCAGGAAGCCGCCTATGTTCAGCGGCTCGGTGGCCGGGTTGCCCTGGTAGTAGTCCAGGTACAGGTAGGTGTTGGGCGTCATGATCACATCATGCTTTTGCTTGGCTGCAGCAATGCCGCCAGCTTCGCCGCGCCAGCTCATTACGGTAGCGTTGGGCGCCAGACCGCCTTCCAGTATTTCGTCCCAGCCGATGATGCTGCGTCCTTTGCTGTTCAGGAATTTTTCCATGCGATGTATGAAGTAGCTCTGCAGCGCGTGTTCATCCTTCAGTCCCAGGGCTTTCATCCGGGCCTGGCATTTGGGACAGGTCTTCCAGCGCTCTTTGGGGCATTCGTCGCCGCCAATGTGGATATACTTGCCGGGAAACAGGTCCATTACCTCTGTAAGCACATTTTCCAGGAAGGTATATACAGAGTCGTTGCCGGCGCAGTATACCTCCTTGTGCACGCCCCATTTGGTGGCCACTTCATAGGGGCCGCCGGTGCAGCCCAGGTTGGGATAGGCTGCCAGTGCAGCTTCGGAGTGGCCGGGCATTTCCACTTCAGGCACAATCGTAATATGCCGGTCTGCCGCGTATTTTACGATATCCCGTATTTCGTCCTGCGTATAATAACCGCCGTGGGGCTTGCCGTCATAGGTGTTGCTGCGGGCGGCATGGCCTACTACTGTTTCCTTGCGGATAGCGGCTATTTCCTGCAGGCGGGGATAGCGCTTGATCTCTATGCGCCAGCCCTGGTCCTCTGTTAGGTGCCAGTGGAAGCGGTTGAACTTGTATTGCGCCATCAGGTCTATGAACTGCTTTACATAGGAGGTCGGGAAAAAATAGCGGCCGCAGTCCAGCATCAGCCCCCGGTAGGCAAAGCGGGGCGCGTCAGTGATCTTTACCGCAGGTACTTCCAGCTGGTCGCCCTCGCCGCGGATCAGCTGCTGCAGGGTTTGCAGGCCGTAGAAGAGGCCGGCGCCATTGCCGCGCAGCTGTATCATTTTATCGGTTACCCAAAGGCTGTAGCCTTCTTCCGGCATATGGCCGTCTGCCACAACGGTAATGGCGCCGCTGCTGGCCATGGTTTTGGCCTGGTGCGGGGAAAGGGTGATGCCTTTGTTGGATTTCAGGAAGGTGTTCAGCAGGTCCGCTACTTTTCCGGACGCTGCATCCTTGTACAGGAGCAGGGTTTGCTTTTGTATCCGGAAGCTGCCGGACAGCGCCTGTACAGAGGCCGGTTCGGGAATAATACCGATAGCCGGTTGCTGCTGCGCCGCTGCTACCAGGCATAGCAGCAACCCTAATGATGACACTAAGAATTTTTTCATGTTTATTGTTATGGTTGTGTATTGTTGCCGTGTATAATACTACGTTACGGGCTGATTTTGTACCCATTAACGTTCAATATTCAATTTTACCCGAAAAAGAGCGCGTGAAAATACTTTTAATGATTAAATTTAACGCCGATATTTTTGCTTAAGGATTTGAAAATTATAAACTAATCGCAAGAAACGAAATGGGTATGAGCGGCATGGCTTATGCCAGGCCGTTCATGCGAAGTGCCAGGAGGCTTTATTAAAAATTAAAAATACGAACGAATGAAACCGACTTTATTGATTCTGGCGGCGGGAATGGCAAGCCGTTACGGCAGCTTAAAGCAGATACAACAGTTTGGTCCCAGCGGTGAAACCATCGTTGATTATTCTATTTTTGATGCTATACGCGCCGGATTCGGTAAGATTGTATTCATCATCCGCAAAGATTTCGAGAAGGAGTTTAAGGAAATTTTTGAGCCCAAGCTGAAAGGCCGCGTAGCCACGGACTACGTATTCCAGGAAATGAGCGCCTTTACCAATGGCCATGAGGTACCGGCAGACCGCTCCAAGCCCTGGGGCACCGCCCATGCGGTACTGTGCGCCAAAGATGCCATCAATGAGCCTTTTGCGGTGATCAACGCAGACGATTTCTATGGCCGCGACGCTTTTGAGAAGGCCGCCGCGTTCCTGAACAACCAGTGCAAGCCGGATGTATATGCCGTGGTAGGCTACGAGCTGGGTAAAACCACCAGCGAACATGGCTCTGTTTCCCGCGGGGTATGTGCGGCAGATGCCAACGGCAACCTGACGGCGATCAATGAAAGGACCAAAATATACAGGGACAACGGGCAGATCGTATACGAAGAAGCAGACGGCTCCAAGCATCCGCTGTCGCCTGATACGCCGGTATCCATGAACTTCTGGGGTTTCCATCCCTCCGTGTTCCAGCTGAGCGAAGAGCAGTTCAAAGCCTTCCTGGACAAGAATATTGGCAATCCCAAGTCAGAATTCTTCATTCCCATCGTAGTGGACCATTTCATCCAGAACAAGCTGGGGGTGGTAAATGTAATACCCACCAGCTCCAAATGGTTTGGTGTTACCTATAAAGAAGACGCGCCCGGCGTACAGGCCAGCCTGAATGCCCTGGTGCAGCAAGGGGAATATCCGGAGAATTTATGGAAATAAAACCGCATCAGCGTATCCTGCATGCATTTGGCATAGATGCCGCGCATACGGATATCAGGAAATTCGGTAGCGGTCATATCAACAATACTTTTCTGCTGCAACGGCAGGATGGCAGCAGGTATGTGCTGCAACGCATCAATGCCGCCGTGTTCAGGGAGCCGGAGGTCATTGCCCGCAACCAGCGGATGGCCGCCGACTACCTGGCGCAGCACCATCCCGGCTACCTGTTTATTACGCCTGTGCCTACCGTGGAAGGGAAGGAGCTTTTTGTGCTGGATGATGAGTACTGGCGCATGATCCCTTTCATTGAACATTCCGTAACAGTAGACCAGGCAGACAATCCCACCCAGGCCTACGAGGCAGCCCTGCAGTTTGGCCGGCTGGCCCGCTACCTGGACGGGATCAACCTGCAGCATTTCCGGCCTGCCATTCCCAATTTCCATAACCTTACGCTGCGCTACAGCGCGTTCCAGGAAGCCATCCGCGATGCCCGCGAGGAGCGCCGGCGCCATGCCGAAACGCTTACCGCGCGCTTCCTGCACTACTCGGACATTGCTGTTACCTACGAGCGGCTGAAAACAGCCCCGCTCTTCAGGGACCGGCTCATGCACCACGACACCAAGATCAACAATGTACTGCTGCACAAGGATACCTACAAAGGCATCTGCGTGTGCGACCTGGATACCCTGATGCCCGGCAAGATCATCTCCGACCTGGGCGACATGGTACGCACCTACGTATGCCCCGTGTCTGAAGAGGAGCGCGATTTTGGCCTGATAGGCATCCGGGACGAGTATTACGAGGCGCTGATGGACGGCTACCTGTCTGAGACCGGCAGCACCCTTACCCGGGTGGAGCGGGAGCAGCTGTTCTTTGCCGGCAAGTTCATGGTCTATATGCAGGGCATCCGCTTCCTGACAGATTACCTCAAGGGAGACGTGTATTACCCGGTAAAATACCCGGAGCATAACTACAACCGGGCCATGAACCAGCTGGTGCTGCTGGAGCGCCTGGTGGAGAAGGAAGACCGCCTGCGGACCATTATCCGCAAATGTCTCTCTTCCCCGGGGAATGATGTATAATGATATTTTGATTTTATTAGAAAATATCCAAAGAATACAATAAAATTTTCAATATTTTCAAAAACTGATTTTTTGGTTGCGAAATATCGAAATTTTTTGTTGTTATTGGTTTTTCGTGTATTCACTAATACATTTGTAGTCACAATAAAGAAAAAAGAGAAAAAGGGAAATGATGACCTCCATGTGGTTAAACAAAGACAATAACAGGCTCCATCATATAGTAGCGCAGCTCAACTGGGCTATAACCCTGGTCGTGATTGTCGTTGTCATTATTAGCCGCCAATATGGAGGATAGGTTAACGTGTACAATCACCAAAGATATGGATCGCCTTCCTCCGCAAAGAGGAAGGCGATTTTTTTTAGAGGTGGTTCACTTTTGAGAACAGGTGCTTTTTAATTTTTAAATCATATGTACAGCTACTACAACGAGAACACCATGCTTTATTTCAATGGTGAGTATCTCAAAGCAACAGAAGCTAAAACCGATCTGTACGGCCAGTCCCTGCATTATGGCTACGCAGTGTTTGAAGGCATCCGTGCCTATAAAACGGAGAAGGGGGAAATAAAGATATTCAAGGCCAAGGAGCATTTTGACCGGCTCAGGCGCTCCTGCGAGCTGATACACATTCCCTACAAATTCAACAACGAGGCGCTCATTGAAGCCAGCTACAAGGTGCTGGAGCTGAACAATCTGGAGGAGGCCTACATCCGCCCCCTGGTGTTCTGTCCCCCCAACATGACCCTGAAAGCCGCCAGCGAAGCACATATTCTCATCTGTGCATGGGAATGGGGCGCTTACCTGGGCGAGCGGCTGTTGCGTGTAATGACCTCCTCCTTCCAACGCCCCAATCCTAACGCATTCAAGATCGAATCCAAATCAGCGGGATTGTACGTCAACTCCATCATGGCTTCCCAGGAAGCCAAGGAAAAAGGATACGACGAGGCGTTGCTGCTGGATATGCGCGGCTATGTAGCGGAAGGCCCGGGCGCTAATCTTTTCTATGAAAAGAACGGTAAGCTGTACACGCCGCCTCCCGGTCATATCCTGCCGGGCATTACCCGTGCCACCGTTATGGAGCTGTGCTATGAGCTGGGCATTCCCCTGGAAGAGAAGCTATTTACCCTGGATGAGCTGCGGCAGGCTGAAAGTGTGTTCTACTGCGGCACCGCAGCAGAGGTGATCGGATGGGAATCCCTGGACGGCCAGCCTTTCAGCAAGCCCTGGGCAGCGTCCCTGGGCAGGGTGCTGCAGCAGGCCTATAAAGCCCGCGTGCTGGAGAAAGATTTCAAACGTGCAGCAAAGGTGGCCTGATGAAATTTGCGCCTTTGGAAACTGGAATTTGGAATTTACGATTTCCAGTGCAGTAAAGGGTTTGAGCCATAAAAGCACGGATTTGAATACCGTGTATCCTGCAATTGTTGGTTTGGCCCTTCACCGTGATACTGACTATTTTGTAGCCTGATTAAACCGCCCCTGCGGCGGCGTAAGGCACTTGTTTTCTAAAACCGCCACAGGCGGATGGTAATTTTTAACTGGCAATGGAATTGAACAAATACAGCAAAACGATCACACAAGACCCTACGCAACCGGCCGCACAGGCCATGCTGTACGGGATAGGACTGACAGAGGAAGACCTGAAAAAAGCCCAGGTAGGCATTGCGAGCATGGGCTACGATGGCAACACCTGCAACATGCACCTCAACGACCTGGCAAAGGAAGTAAAACAGAGCGTATGGGCCAATGGCCTGGTAGGACTGACCTTTCACACCATTGGGGTCAGCGATGGCATCAGCAATGGTACGGATGGAATGCGCTACTCGCTGGTCAGCCGTGATCTGATCGCCGATTCCATTGAAACGGTTTGCGGAGCGCAGTATTACGATGCGCTCATTACCGTGCCTGGCTGCGACAAGAACATGCCCGGCTCCCTGATGGCCATGGGCCGGCTGAACCGCCCGTCCATCATGGTATACGGCGGCACTATTGCTCCCGGCAAGTACAAAGGGCAGGACCTGAACATCATATCCGCCTTTGAGGCCCTGGGGCAGAAACTGGCCGGGCAGCTGGACGAAGGCGATTTTAAGGGCATTGTGCAGCACTCCTGCCCCGGCGCAGGCGCCTGCGGCGGCATGTATACCGCCAACACCATGTCCAGCGCCGCAGAAGCCCTGGGCATGAGCCTTCCCTACAGTTCCTCGAACCCCGCCCTGAGCAAGGAAAAGCGCGAAGAGTGCCTGGCCGCGGGCAAGTATATACGCCTGCTGCTGGAAAAGGACATCAAGCCCCGCGACATCATGACCTTTGAGGCGTTTGAGAACGCCATCACCGTGATCATGGCCCTGGGCGGCAGCACCAACGCCGTACTGCACCTGATAGCCATTGCCCGTTCCGTAGGCATTAACCTTACACAGGACGATTTCCAGCGCATTAGCGACAAAACCCCGCTGATAGCTGACCTGAAGCCCAGCGGCAAATACCTGATGGAGGACCTGCACCATATTGGCGGTGTACCCATGGTAATGAAGTACCTGCTAAAACAGGGACGTCTGCACGGCCATTGCATGACCGTAACCGGTAAAACACTGGCAGAGAACCTGGAGGCAGTGCCGGATATTGATTTCAGCAAGCAGGATATCATCTACCCGCTGGAAAAGCCCCTGAAAGCCAACGGGCATATACAGATACTATACGGTAACCTGGCCGAAAAAGGTTCCGTAGCCAAGATCACCGGTAAGGAGGGAGAGCGCTTCCGTGGCCCGGCCCGGGTATTTGACGGGGAGTTTGAGCTGATTGCCGGTATCCAGAGCGGCCGCGTAAAGCCAGGCGATGTGGTGGTGATACGCCAGGTAGGACCCAAAGGCGCCCCGGGCATGCCGGAAATGCTGAAGCCCACCTCCGCCATTATGGGCGTAGGGCTGGGCAAAAGCGTGGCATTGATCACGGACGGCCGTTTTTCCGGCGGCACCCACGGCTTTGTGGTTGGGCATATTACGCCGGAAGCCTTTGAAGGCGGCGCCATTGCCCTGGTAAAAGACGACGATATGATAGAGATAGATGCGGTGAACAACACGATCAACGTAGAGGTAAGCGCGGAAGAGCTGGCCGCCCGCAGGGCGCAATGGCAGCAGCCCGCTTTGAAAGCATCTAACGGTATATTATTCAAATACGCAAAACTTGTAAAAAATGCAACAGAAGGATGTGTTACCGATGAAGGCTAAGCCGGTTGACGAGCCCACGCCCGTAGCCAGTGCGCCCCTGCAGCCCATTACCGGCGCAGAAGCGGTGATCCGCTCCCTTATTGCAGAAGGAGTGGAAACCATTTTCGGCTATCCCGGTGGTGCCATCATGCCCATTTATGATGCGCTGTACGATTTTCAGGACCAGGTGCATCATATACTGGTCCGGCACGAACAGGGCGCTACCCATGCCGCGCAGGGGTATGCCCGCACATCCGGCAAGGTCGGCGTGGTGTTTGCCACATCCGGCCCGGGCGCCACTAACCTGGTAACAGGGCTGGCCGACGCGCACATGGACTCTACCCCCATGGTATGCATCACCGGCCAGGTAGCCGCCACGCTGTTGGGCACCGATGCGTTCCAGGAAACGGATGTGATCGGCATTACCATGCCCATTACCAAGTGGAACATCCAGGTAACACGCCCCGAAGATATTCCCGGCGCTATTGCCAAGGCTTTCTATATTGCCCGCAACGGCCGCCCCGGCCCTGTGCTGGTGGACATCACCAAGAATGCGCAGGTAGCCAAATGCGATTTTCAATACCAGAAATGTGAGTACATCCGCAGCTATCACCCGCTGCCCGCGCTGCAGAACGACCAGGTGGAAGCAGCAGCAGCGCTGATCAACAGCGCCAAGAAGCCTTACATCCTGTGCGGGCACGGCGTATTGATCGCCAATGCGGAGAAGGAGCTGATAGCACTCGCGGAAAAAGCCCAGATACCCGTTGCCTCCACCTTGCTGGGCCTGTCTGCCGTACCGGTAGACCATCCCCTGTATGTAGGCTACCTGGGCATGCACGGCAACTACGCCCCCAATATCAAGACCAATGAATGTGATGTGCTGATAGCCGTGGGCATGCGCTTTGACGACCGTATAACCGGCGACGTAAGCACCTATGCCAGCCAGGCAAAAGTGCTGCATATAGAAATTGACGCGGCGGAGATCAACAAGATCATCAAGGCTGATGTGGCGGTGCATGCAGACGCCAAAGCCGCGCTGCAGGCGCTGCTGCCGAAGATACAGCCGCAGCGGCATGATGAATGGCTGCAGGGCTTCAAGGAGGCGGACCGCCTGGAAGAAGAGAAAGTGACCCGGCGCGAGCTGTACCCCGCAGAAGGGCAGCTGAAAATGGCGGAAGTGATACGCCTGATATCCGAAAAAACCGGTGGCCATGCCGTACTGGTAACGGATGTAGGCCAGCACCAGATGATCGCCTCCCGCTACTACCGGTTCCAGGACCCGAACACCAATATCACCTCCGGTGGCATGGGCACCATGGGCTTTGCCCTGCCGGCCGCCATGGGCGCCAAGGTAGGCACGCCGGAAAAGGAAGTGGTGGCCATTATCGGAGATGGCTGTTTCCAGATGACGCTGCAGGAGCTGGGCACTATCTACCAGTCTGAAATAGGCGTGAAGATCGTGATCCTTAACAATAACTTCCTGGGCATGGTGCGGCAGTGGCAGCAGCTGTTCTTTGACAAGCGCTATTCCTCCACGGAGATGATCAACCCTGATTTTGTGCAGATTGCCAAAGGATTTTACGTGCCAGGCAGAAAGGTAACGGACCGTGCGGACATAAGCGCCGCCATTGACGAAATGCTGCAGCACAAGGGCGCTTACCTGCTGGAAGTGGTAGTGGAAAAAGAGGACAACGTATTCCCGATGGTGCCGGCCGGCGCACCGATCGCCAACATAAGGCTGGAATAAAGTGAAAAGTGAATAGTGTTCACTTTTCACCTTTCACCTTTCACTTTCACTAATTTTTATATGGAACAATTATGCAAAAAGAATATACTGTAACGGTATACACGGAAGACCGCATTGGTATCACCAACCGTATCACCGTTATCTTTACACGCCGGGGCATTAACATCACCAGCCTCACCACCGCTGAAACGGAGATACCGGGCGTATACAAGTTCATCATCACCGTAATGTCCGAAAGGGAAAAGCTGGAGAAAGTAGTAGGGCAGATAGAGAAGCTGATAGAGATACACCGCGCTTTTGTGCATGAAGAGGAGGAAGTGGTGTATCAGGAGCTGGCGCTGTACAAAATATCCACCAGGTCACTGCATAACGGTAATATTGAGCAGTTGATACGCGACAATAACGCGCGCATCCTGACCATTACCGCAGATTATTTTGTGATAGAAAAGACCGGCCACCAGCAGGAGCTGATCGCCATGCTCAAGAAGCTGGAGCCTTACGGGCTGATCGAGTATTCCAAAAGCGGGCGCGTAGCCATTGTGAAATGGAGCCGCCGTTTTCACGATCACCTGAAAGAGCTGGCCGCAAAGGAAGCAGATAATTTTAAAGCTGTTAGCCATTAGCATTCCCCGATTGCTAAAAGCAGATAGCTAACCGCTAAACGCTCATTCATCAACACACTAAACTAATAAACCACTAACAAAACATGGCAACCATCAATTTTGGCGGGGTACTGGAAGACGTAGTAACCAGAGAAGAATTCCCCATGGAAAAAGCGAGAGAAGTACTGAAGAACGAAACGATCGCAATTATCGGTTACGGCGTGCAGGGCCCCGGCCAGGCATTGAACCTGAAAGACAATGGCTTTAATGTGATCGTCGGCCAGCGCAAGAACTCCAAGACCTGGGATAAGGCCGTAGCAGACGGCTGGGTACCTGGTCAGACACTGTTCGAGATCAAGGAAGCTGCACAGAAAGGCACCATCATCCAGTTCCTGCTGTCTGATGCCGGCCAGATCGCCCTGTGGCCTGCATTGAAGCAATATCTTACACCCGGTAAGGCATTGTATTTTTCCCATGGTTTTGGTATTACCTACAAGGAGCAGACCGGCATCGTTCCCCCTGCAGACGTGGATGTGATACTGGTAGCCCCCAAAGGTTCCGGTACTTCCCTGCGCAGGCTGTTCCTGGCCGGACAGGGGCTGAACTCCAGCTTCGCTGTTTTCCAGGATGCCACCGGCCGCGCCCGCGAAAGAGTGATCGCGTTGGGTATCGGCGTAGGCTCCGGCTACCTGTTTGAAACTGATTTCAAGAAAGAAGTATACAGTGACCTCACCGGCGAGCGCGGCACGCTGATGGGCGCTATCCAGGGTATTTTTGCTGCACAGTACGAAACCCTGCGCAAGAACGGGCACTCTCCTTCAGAAGCCTTCAACGAGACTGTAGAGGAGCTGACCCAGTCCCTGATGCCGCTGGTAGCGGAGAACGGTATGGACTGGATGTATGCCAACTGCTCTACCACGGCACAACGCGGTGCGCTGGACTGGTGGAAGAAATTCAAGGAAGCTACCCAGCCCGTGTTTGAAGAGCTGTACGCCAGCGTGGCTGCCGGCAAGGAAGCCGAGCGTTCCATTGCCTCCAACAGCCAGGCCGACTACCGCGAGAAGCTGAACGAAGAGCTGAAAGAGCTGCGCGAAAGCGAAATGTGGCAGGCCGGCGCCGCTGTGCGCAAGCTGAGGCCCAATGCCTAAGCGCTGCTTAATTAATAATGAATAATTAATAGTTAATGATCATAAGGCCGGCGTTCCATTGAAACGCAAGTGCTGCCTGGTATTAATTATTAGTTATTCATTATTAACCATTCATTCTAACGGTGAAACCTGAAATATGTCTGAAGTATTGGCAAAAGTAGATCCCCTGAATATCCGGGAAGCAGCCAGGAAGCTGAAACCGGTGGTGAACCGTACGCCGCTTACCTACAGCGCTACGCTTTCCCGCCGCTATGATTGTGACGTGTACCTGAAAAGGGAGGATATGCAGATTGTGCGCTCGTACAAGCTGCGGGGCGCCTATAACCTGGTCAGCAGCCTGGACAGGGAGCAGCTTTCCAACGGCGTTACCTGCGCCAGCGCGGGCAACCATGCACAGGGCTTTGCCTATGCCTGCCGGCAGATGGATATCCGCGGGGTGGTGTTCATGCCCATTATCACGCCCAAGCAGAAAGTGAACCAGGTGAAGATGTTTGGCGGGGACAACATACAGATACAGCTGGTAGGCGATACTTTTGACGACTGCGCAGAAGAAGCGCAGGCATTTACCCGGGAGCACGGCATGACCTTTATCCCGCCTTTTGACGACCCCAGGATCATAGAAGGGCAGGGCACCGTAGCCCTGGAAATACTGGAAGACCAGCCACAGGTGGACTACCTGTTTGTGCCCGTTGGCGGCGGCGGACTGGCTGCCGGTGTGGGCACCTATTTTAAAACATACAGCCCCCAGACCACCATTATAGGCGTAGAACCGGAAGGCGCCCCTTCCATGCTGCGCGCCCTGGAGAACGGATCGCCCGTCACCCTCGACGAAATAGACCGCTTTGTGGACGGCGCCTCCGTTAAAAGGGTAGGGCAGCTGACCTTCGATATCTGCAAGGACGTGCTCAGCAAAATGCACCTGGTACCAGAAGGTAAAGTATGCTCCACCATCCTGAAGCTATATAATGAAGATGCCATTGTAGTGGAGCCGGCAGGCGCGCTGTCCATTGCTGCGCTGGACGATTTTGCCGGCGAGATAAAAGGTAAACGCGTGGTATGCGTGGTAAGCGGCAGCAACAATGACATAGACCGCATGCAGGAAATAAAGGAACGCTCCCTGCTGTACGAAGGGCTGAAACATTACTTCATTATCCGTTTTGCGCAAAGGCCCGGCGCATTAAGAGACCTGCTGAACAATGTACTGGGCCCCAACGATGACATTACCCGTTTTGAGTACATACAGAAGCACAACAAGGAGACCGGCCCCGCGCTGGTAGGTATTGAGCTGAAGAACAGAGAGGACTACGATACCCTGATCGCCAACCTCCGCAAGTATCATTTCCATTATACAGAGCTGAACAAGGACGATAATTTGTTCGGGTACCTGGTGTAAATGCATTCAGCGTTTTGCATTCGCCAATTTTGCGTTAAGTTTGTTTTAACTATTTATTGATACGGAACAACGCCGTTGATGCGTTATCATCATTAAGCAGACAGAACAATTGAATCGCAATTAAAAAATAACCGACCGATGGAAGCAGCTATATTACCCAGGTTTGGCGATGCCGACGCTTTTGAGATGGCAACAATTCCTATACCCCGACCCGCCGCAGGTCAGCTCCTGGTAAAAGTGCAGGCAGCAGGGTTAAACCCTGTGGACTACAAGACCCGTATGGGTAAGGGGCAGGCTGCGCAGTTTACCTTACCAGCCATACTGGGCTGGGATATTGCCGGCCAGATAGCGGATGCGGGACAGGGCGCCCACAAGTTCAAACCCGGCGACCGTATTTTCGGTATGAGCAATTTTCCCGGACCTGCTAATGCCTATGCACAGTTTGCAGTAGTACAGGAAGACGAGTTTACCCTGGTGCCGGATAACGTGCCGGACGATATGGCCGGTGCCACCCCCCTGGCCGCCCTCACCGCCTGGGAGGCCCTGTACGATCATGCAGGGCTGAAAGCGGGCATGCGCGTACTGATCCACGCAGCGGCCGGCGGCGTAGGCCACATTGCCGTACAGCTGGCCAGGATTACGGAAACCTATGTTATAGGCACCGCATCCGCGCAAAACCATCCCTACCTGAAGGAACTGGGCGCCAATGAGTGCATTGACTACCGGGAACAACGCTTTGAGACCGCCACTGAGCCCGTAGATGTGGTGCTGGATGGCATAGGTGGAGAAACAGCCCTCCGCTCGCTGGACATTATCAAGCCGGGCGGCGTGCTGGTATCCCTGCCTTCCATGTTCAGGGACGACCCCGCCGTGCTGGCCAAAGCAAAGGAAAAAGGTGTGCGGGTGGTATGGATGAGCGTAAGGCCGGGCGGAGAACGCATGGAGCAGATCGCCGCCTTAATGGCTGCCGGTAAGCTGAAGGTAAAGGTGGCCGCCAGTTTTCCCCTGAAAGAGGTGACCAAAGCACATCGGCTGCTGGAGTCCCATCATGTGCAGGGCAAGGTGGTGCTGTTGCCTAATTAAAGGTGGATTGCACTATTCACCTTTCACCTTTCACTATCTACTGTTATGCTCAGTTTCTGGGAGAAGCAAAGCTTCCTGCATTACGACTATATAGTGCTGGGCAGCGGTATTACCGGGCTGTCTGCCGCTATCAGCATCCGGCAGCGTCAGCCCGGCGCCCGCGTGCTGGTACTGGAAAGGGGACTGCTGCCCACAGGGGCCAGCACCCGGAATGCGGGTTTTGCCTGCATAGGCAGCCTTACGGAAATACTGGCAGACCTGCGCACCCTGCCGCCTGCTGCAGTAGCGGCCCTGGTGGCCATGCGCCGTAAAGGGCTGCAGCTGCTGCGGCAGCGCCTGGGCGACAGTTATATAGATTACCGCGAGCAGGGCAGCTATGAGCTGATCAGCCCGGAGCAGCTGCCCGCCCTGCAACAGCTGGATGCCGCAAATGCCCTGCTGCAGCCGGTAGTAGGCGGCGAAGCCTTCACCCTGGTCAATGAACGAATAACGCCTTTCGGGTTCAATCCTCAATATACCGCTGCACTGGTGCAGAATAATTACGAAGGTGCGCTGGATACCGGCAAAATGATGCGCCGCCTCACCGACCTTGCCATTGCACAGCAGGTGGAGATCAAGACCGGCTGCACGGTGGCCCGTTTTGAAGAAACACGTACAGGCGTACACGTTATAACGCAGGCCTCCGCCCAACAGGAAGAGATCGTTTTCCACTGCCGCAGGCTGGCAGTATGTACCAACGCCTTTACCAAAGCCCTGCTGCCGGACCTGGACCTACAGCCTGGCCGCGGGCAGGTGCTGATCACAGACCCGGTGCCTGGCCTGCCCTTTACCGGCATCTTTCACATGGAGGAAGGATACTATTATTTCAGGGAGCTGCAGGGCTGCGTACTGTTTGGCGGCGGCCGCAACCTGGACTTTGCCGGCGAGGCCACCACGGCATTTGAGCTGAATGCGCACATACAGCAGCAACTGGAGGAAAAGCTGCGCACCATTATCCTGCCGCATCATCCTTTTACAATAGCAGACCGGTGGACGGGCATCATGGCCTTTGGCGCCAGCAAACAACCGCTGCTGCAGGCCTGGTCCGAAAAAATATTCCTGGGCGTGCGCCTGGGCGGCATGGGCGTAGCCATTGGCAGTGCAGTAGGCGAGGAACTGGCAGGAATGTTAACAAACCACAACTAATTTTTCCATTCCAAAATACTTTCCTATATTCATCCGTTTTTTACCAATCACCAACCCGGTAACCGGATAAAACCATTATCTCATTACCACGTTAAAGAATTATGCAAAAGAGCTTACAATTCCTGGACTACGCCGTATTTCTGGTGTATTTTGTTATCGTAGCCGGTTACGGTTATTATATCTATCATAAGAAAAAGAAAGCCACTGCCGATACCAAGGATTTCTTCCTGGCAGAAGGTTCCCTTACCTGGTGGGCCATCGGCGCTTCGCTGATCGCCTCCAATATCTCTGCAGAACAGTTTATCGGTATGTCCGGCTCCGGCTTTGCCATGGGCCTGGCTATTTCCACTTATGAATGGATGGCGGCGGCCACCCTGATAATTGTAGCCATATTCTTTATACCCGTATACCTGAAGAACAAGATTTACACCATGCCGCAGTTCCTCTCCCAGCGGTATGACAACCGGGTGAGTACGGTAATGGCAGTGTTCTGGCTGTTGCTGTACGTATTTGTGAACCTTACCTCTATATTGTACCTGGGCGCCCTGGCCGTGCAAACCATATCCGGTTTCAGCTTCACCACCTGTGTGCTGGGCCTGGCCATTTTTGCCGTGTTCATTACCCTGGGTGGTATGAAGGTGATCGGGTATACGGATGTGATACAGGTGTTCTTCCTGATACTGGGCGGCCTGGCCACCACTTACCTGGCGCTGAACCTGGTAGCCGATCATTTTGGCGGCGAAGGACTGATACAGGGCCTGGGCATGCTGCGCCAGAAAGCACCGGAGCATTTTCACATGATCTTTGACAAATCCCATCCATATTATAACGATCTGCCGGGGTTAACCGTGCTGATAGGCGGCATGTGGATCGTGAACCTGAACTACTGGGGCTGTAACCAGTACATTACCCAGCGTGCGCTGGGCGCTGACCTGAAAACAGCGCGGAGCGGCATCCTGTTTGCCGCTTTCCTGAAGCTGCTGATGCCCGTGATCGTAGTGCTGCCTGGTATTGCCGCGTATGTATTGTATAAGAACGGTGTGTTCCAGCAGGAAATGGTAGACGCTACCGGCAATGTAAAACCGGACCATGCCTACCCGGTGCTGCTGAATCTTTTGCCCGTAGGGCTGAAGGGACTTTCCTTTGCAGCGCTTACCGCCGCTATCGTGGCATCCCTTGCAGGCAAGGCCAACAGTATCAGCACCATCTTTACCCTGGATATTTACCGGCACTTCTTCAAGAAAGATGCTACGGAGCAGCAGCTGGTGCGCGTAGGACGTATAGCCATCATCGTTTCCTGCCTGATAGCAGTGGTAGTAGCGCCGCAGCTGAGCAACCTGGACCAGGGCTTCCAGTTTATACAGGAATACACCGGCTTTATTTCCCCGGGCGTGTTCGCCATTTTCATACTGGGCTTCTTCTGGAAACGTACTACTGCGAATGCAGCACTGGTAGGCGCCGGGCTTTCCATTCCGCTCTCCGCCTTCATTAAAGTGGTAATGCCGGAAATGCCTTTCCTGGACCGTATGGGCTGGATATTCGTGATCATTATCGCTATTATGGTGGTGATGACCCTGCTGGACCCGAAGAGCAAGAACAATCCCAAGGGGCTGGACGTGGATGCCTCTATGTTCAAAACATCCGGCGGTTTTACTGTGGGCGCGATCCTGATATGCGGCATCCTGGCAGCGTTGTATACGGTGTTCTGGTAGGTTTCAGGAGGCATTCACTTTTCACAATTTACCCTTCACTATGTATTTACTTGGTTACGATATAGGTTCTTCTTCTGTAAAAGCCGCTTTGCTGGATGCAGACAGCGGCAAATGTGTAGCCACCGCTACCAGCCCCGCCCGGGAAATGCCCATGCAGGCGCCCCAGGCAGGCTGGGCCGAGCAGGACCCCGAGCGCTGGTGGCAGGAGGTACAGCATGCTACCCGCCAGCTGCAGCAGCAATATGCTTTTGATGGCAAAGCCGTGGCGGGCATTGGCATTGCTTACCAGATGCACGGGCTGGTGTGTGTAGACAAGGACCAGCAGGTGCTGCGACCTTCCATTATCTGGTGCGACAGCAGGGCCGTAGGTGTAGGCAACAAGGCGTTTGCCCAGCTGGGGCAGGAGTACTGCCTGGAGCACCTGCTCAACTCTCCCGGCAACTTTACGGCCTCCAAGCTGCGCTGGGTGCAGGAGAACGAGCCGGACGTATATGCCCGCATCCACAAGATCATGCTGCCCGGCGATTTCATTGCCATGCGCCTGACCGGGGAAGCCTGCACCACCATATCAGGCCTGTCTGAAGGTATTTTCTGGGACTTTGCCGCCAATGATATTGCGCAGTCGCTGCTGGACTACTATAAAATTGACCGGGCGCTGCTATCTGCTATTGTGCCTACATTTGGCCGGCAGGGCCGGCTTACGGAAGCCGCCGCCCAATTACTGGGGCTGGCGCCCGGCATCCCGGTTACCTACCGTGCCGGCGATCAGCCGAACAACGCCTTTTCCCTGAATGTGCTGCAGCCCGGCGAGGCCGCCACTACGGCCGGCACCTCCGGCGTGGTATATGCCGTGCATAACCAGATCGCATTCGACGAGCAGAGCCGGGTAAATACCTTCGTGCATGTAAATAATACGGAAACGGATATACGTAATGGTGTGCTCATGTGCCTGAACGGCACCGGCATTCTCAACAGCTGGCTCCGGGACGTAACCGGCGCGCTGCCCTATAACGAGATGAACGCGCTGGCAGCCAAAGCGCCGGCCGGTGCCGGCGGCCTGCGGATCTATCCTTTTGGCAACGGCGCAGAGCGCATACTGGAAAACAAGGATACCGGCGCTACCATCCGCAACCTGCAATTCAACATCCACGGTAAAGAGCATTTGCTGCGTGCCGCGCAGGAAGGGATCGTGTTTGCTCTCCGCTACGGCGTGGACATCATGACCCAGATGCAGATGAATATACAGCGCGTACGGGCCGGCCATGCCAATATGTTCCTCAGTCCCCTGTTCCGCCAGGTATTTGCCAATACCCTCAATGTAGTGATAGAACTGTATAATACAGATGGTGCGCAGGGCGCTGCCCGGGCCGCAGGGGTGGGAGCAGGCGTGTTCTCCCTGTCTGATGCTTTCCGTGGCATGGAATGCATTGCCACTGTGGAGCCGGATAAGGAACAGACCCTGTACCAGGAAGTGTATGAAGAGTGGTTAAAGGGAATGGAGGTGTAGGAGGGATCAGGGCCTTCTATAGGGCCTGGGAATACAGAATATCTCCTTCACATATTTATCTCCCAGTAATCCGCTATATTCAATCCTTATATCAAAGGCAAACAATTTTTCCGTCAGATATGTAGGCATCTCGAATATCATTAAACGGGAATTGGCCGCTATGGTGGACCCTTTTGAAAAATAAGACAACCAGTACACCTTGTTCTTTATATAACCCAGCTTTGCCAGTTCATCCACTACGTCCGAGTATGATCTGTAGCTTTTTAACAGGTCCGATTCTGTGAATGAGATCCTGTATTTTGATTCAATGACGATGGCTAAACCCGTTCCCAGGTTTTCCAGGACAGTTGTGCTGAACATCTTGCATTTTCTCAGAGGAGCTTCAGATTCAGGCCTGATCCTGGGGGTGTAGCTTAATATGGGTTTCAGGCTTAGCGAGAACTGGTATCTGGCAAAAAGTATGGTGAATAATCCGGCGAATAAGGCAATGCTGGTAGTGTAATCAATCCAGTGGATATTTAAAATGCCCGTTCTGAAGGTTTCGCGTTTTTCATCAGTGAAAAAACGGCTGTCGAACAGGTGTTTGTTATTTTGAATGAAAACAAGACCAATGGAGAGGATGGACAGGATCAACAATAAATAGAGCACATAATCCAGGAATGATTTTCTACGGCCAATGTATTTCGCTAATCCCGGATGACTATTCCCGGCCACCGTTCTGGATCTGGTAAATCTCATATTTAATGACCTCCACCGCCACAATTGACTTTTGCTATGGTATTACCTGTGTTCTTCATGGTATGAATAGTATTTGCCGGAATGATATATGGTATTCCCAATTCCATCTCCAAGAAGCGGTCGTTGAATTCAAGCGTTGCCTGTCCCGACATTAGCATGCTGAAACTTTCAGTGTCGTGTGCGTGTGAAGAAATTTCACCGGGGGCTAATAGTATTTCTACCATAATTACGGCAATTTTAGATTTGATTGGTTGAGTAAAAACAATATGGAACTATATGATCAACTAAAGATAAATACTTCATATAAGTATTATCGTTAATGGTTGGTTAATCTCAGGCGAGGTACTGTTCTTTCAGCACCCGCACCGTTACCAGCAGCTGACCGGTATGCCGCATGGTATGCTCTGCCGCATGAAACAACAGTCCCAGCACGGTAGACGGCAGCTGTTTACGCCCTACGGCCCTTGTCTCCGTTAAGGCGCCGGCATCCATGCTTTTCAATTGTTCAATGGAATGTTCCACCTGTGCCTCCCATGCCTGCAGCAGCGCTGGGAGACCGGCATTTGCATGGCCTTCTGCCGCCAGGTAGGCCAGCTGTCCGGGCGAGAGCTGGTGTCCCCGGGCGTAAGTAAAGAGCCGGTCCAGCACACCGGCCAGGTGCTGCAAATGAAAGCCAACAGCCGCTGTACCGGCCGGGCGCTCCCACAGCAGTGGCTCCGGGAAGTCCTGCAATAAGGCGCGTACCTCTTCTTTTGCCTGTAACAGGGCATGCGCCACAGGCTGCAGCAGGGCCGGTACACCATCTACCGGGCCACGCAGCCATACTTCAGGTTGTGTTGCTGACATAAGCTGTTATTTTACCAACATTATCACCAGGTTGTGTAATTTCGGCTACATTTTGGAAAATAACAATGCCTTTCAGTATAAATACCTTTCAGCACAACGGATTTGATATAATGGCGTTAAAAGACGGCAATACCGGCGCGCAGGTAGAGCTTATACCTGCCTATGGCGCCATGCTGCACGCTTTTAAAGTACCGCACCAGGGGCAGCTGCTGAATATTATAGACAGCTATGACAGCCTGGAGGAGTACCGGCAGCAGTTTGCCACCACCTTTAAAGGGGTGAAGCTGAGCCCTTTTGCCTGCCGCCTGCCCGGCGGGCAATACCAATGGCAGCAGCAGTTTTACCGGGTCCGGAAAACGCTGCTGCCGGGCCAGGCCATCCATGGATTGCTGTATGACGCCGCTTTTACCGTGGCCGGGCAGCAGGCTACCGATGCTGCTGCGGTGCTGGTGCTGGAATATACCTACGAAGGCACAGATGCCGGTTATCCGTTTCCATACAACTGCCGGGTATGCTACAGCCTGCAGCCGGGACATATGCTGGAGGTAAGCACTACCCTTACCAACCGCGCCGCCACGGCCATACCGGTAATGGACGGCTGGCATCCTTATTTTACTACCGGCAGGGCTGTAGATGAGCTGGAGCTGCAGTTTTCCGCGGTACAGGTACTGGAGTTCAATGATCAGCTGGTGCCTACAGGTCGCCTGCTGCCCTGCACGGACTACCTGCAGCCTCAGCCGCTGAAAGGCGTAATGCTGGATAACTCCTTTATGCTCCGCTTTGACCGGCCCGGGCCTTTATGCACCTTGCAGGACCCGCAACAGGGGATCGCTATTGATTACTATCCCGGCCACAACTATCCTATATTACAGGTATACATTCCGCCGGAGCGCCGCAGCATTGCCATAGAGCACCTCAGCGGCGCGCCCAATGCATTTAACAACGGCATGGGTCTCCTGCAGCTGGAGCCCGGTGCGGCGGAAACATTCACCGCGCGTATGCAGGTGCGGCTGGCATAGTCTTTGGATTTTTCCTGGCTGTACACAATTGTTCACCATAAAACGCAATCTTATGGACACGTTACAGATCAAAGGAAAATGGAATGAAATGAAGGGTAAGCTGAAGCAGCAGTACGCAGATCTTACTGACGACGACCTGACCTATGCGGAGGGACAGGAGGATGAACTGATAGGCCGGCTGCAGCAAAAGTTGGGTAAAAGCAGGGATGAGGTGATAAAAATGTTAAGATCCATGTAGTGTAGCAGCTTATACCTGCCCGACCGACCATAAAAAAATCCTCCTGTCAAGGGGAGGATTTTTCTTTTTTTTAACAACTTGTGAGTTACTTTGTTTGAACAATCAGACAACATGCACCGATTCAAACAAAGCAATCCGATGAACAAGATGAAGAAACATATAAGCGCATTATTGCTGGGCAGCTGTGCGCTGCTGGCCGTACAGCAGTTGCAGGCCCAGGTGGTGGTTACCGGCCAGTTGAAGGACAAGGACAACAACCTGGTGCTGCCCTATGCGTCTGTTATCAACAAAACCACCGGCAAAAGAACCTACTCCGACCAGGGCGGGTTCTATAAGATTAATGCCAGCCCCCGCGACCTGATCGTATTTACCTTCGTGGGATACCGGCCGGATAGTATCGTGGTACGGCAAATGACTGGTACGGAAACCCGCAATGTGCAGCTGGAGGTGGAAACCCGCATGCTGCGCAGCGTGGAGGTAACGGCCAGGTATACCCCTTACCAGCTGGACTCCATTGCCCGCCGCCAGCAATATGCCTTTATCCTGGAAAAAGAGAACAAGCCCCTGGCAGGTGATAATACACCGCAGGGCTTCGGGATCACGTTCAGCCCTTTTACCCGTTTTTCCAGGAGGGAAAAGCAGAAAAGGGAATTTAAGCGGATATTTGAGAAAGCAGAGCAGCAGCGATATATTGATTCCCGTTATACCCCGTTGCTGGTAGGCCAGGTAACGGGCCTGAAAGGCGACTCCCTGCAGCTGTTCATGCATAACAACTACCCGGACTATGAGACCATGCGCATGATGCGGCATGAAGACCTGATCTACTGGATCACGGACAAGTACCGGGCATGGAAGAAAGACTAATGTGCAGATGCGAATGTGCAAATAAAAAAGGCTACACCGTTTTACCAGTGTAGCCTTTATATTTAATCTAAGGCCAATTTTTCATTCATCTGCACATCTGCACATTCGCATATCCGCATATCCGCACATTAGTTATACACTTTCACCATATACACAAAATCCTCCAGCTTCCTGATCTGCTCTACCCTGGGCAGATGCTCCAGGTGGTTCTTGCGGGTCCATTCCTTGCGGGGCAGCTTTTCCTTGGGCATTTCCTCCAGCAGGCGTTTCAGGTGGGCTGATTTTACGGCAAAGGCAATACCGTCTGAGGTGGTTTGTTTGCCGGTAATAATGCCTACAATGTTCCCTTCATTATCCATCAGGGGAGCGCCGCTGTTGCCAGGGTTTACCGGGATGGATACCTGGTAGGCCACGGTATCACCGTTAAAGCCTGTTTGTGCGCTGATATATCCCTTCCCGTAAACGATCTCGTCGCGGGGGTAGCCCATGGTGAACACTTCTTCGCCCAGGCGCACCGGCTGTGGTTTCAGCGTATAGGGCAGGGGCTGGCTTTTGAAAGTGCTGTCCGCTATTTTCAGGATGGCCAGGTCGCTGGAAATGTCCTCGAATATGCTGCTGGCTTTAAAAGCTTCTCCCTTGTTATTCTGTACATACAGGGAGTCGGCGCCGGCCACTACATGGTAATTGGTAATGATATACCCGTTGGCGGATATGGCAAAGCCGGTGCCGCCATAGGTGCCGGGGTTGGCCGGCGCTTTCTTGTTGCTGTTAATATCGTTGATAAGCGCGTTCTGCGAGCGTTGTATGTTATTCAGCACCCTTCTTACATCCTCATACTGGGCAGTGGTTTTGCGCTTGGCTGCCTGCTGCATGATGGCGATGGTAGTAAGCGAGGTAACCAGGGCTATACAGGCTGCTGCCGCCAGGTTGGTAAGGGCGCGCCTGCGGGTAACCGGGGTCCTGCGCAGGGGCTGCATTACCGGGCGGGCAGGTGTGCTGTCTGCAGTGGTGGTATGGGGCGCCATGGCAGCATGGATCTGGTCCATCCTGCTTTGCAGGTTCTTCCGCCGGCCGTATTGTTGCAGGGTTTCCAGGAACAGGAGCTGCTCTTTCACCTGCCGGTCCAGCTCCGCGTTGGTCAGGCGCTGCGCCTCAAACGCTGCCTTTTCCGCGTCGCTCATCCGGCCTTCGAGGTAGCGCTCTATTTCCTGTAATAAATGTAACTGATCTTTCATCCGTATCTCCTCTTTTATCTTTGCTTTAAAGTTGTGTTCACGTGGACCGATACTGTTCAAAGAAAAGCTTCTTTAACCGCATCAGGCATTTATATTTCTGGTTCTTGGCATTTTCCGCGTTGGTATAGCCAAATTTTTCCGCGATCTCCTGCATAGATAGTTTATGCAGGTAATAATCCTCCAGTAACGTTTTACAGGGCTCGCCCAGGCTGCCCATAGCCTGTTCCATAACCCGGAACTGGGCATCCTTTTTTTCGTGCTGCTCCAGGCTGTCCTCCAGGGGCAGGGTGGCCTCCAGCTCCTCCGGTAGTGCTGTCTGCCAGCTGTTTCCCTGCAGCTTTTTGAGCCAGAGGTGCCGGCAAACGGCATATAAAAAGGTCTTTAGCTTGCTGTAAAGGTCAAAATTGCCTTCCTGCACCTTTTCATACAACACGATCATGGCCTCCTGGAACAGGTCTTTGGCGTCATCCTCCGATCCGTTGTTCTGCAGCACCATCCTCAAAATTACCGGGTAATTATCCAGGTAAATGGTTTTCAATGCCTTGTCATCATGCTGCACCAGTCCTTCCAGTAAGTCCCTGTCCTTTGCTATGTTCAGATGATCATTCACTTATTAATACTATTATGTCCGTTTGGTAACCCACAAAGTACCAAAAAAAATTTTTTTGTAAACACGGGTTACCTTTTAGCGAACCCGGTATAAAGAGTAAATTATCACTAAAAATTACTAAACCTTTAAAAACATTGTACAATGAAGAACGTACTGAAAATCGGTTTCTTAGCAATGGCCTTTGGTCTGTTTGTAGTAGCTTGCGGTTCTGGCGCAGGTACCGGTGAATCTACTGACTCTGCTGTAGACGCAACTACTGAAGCAGCAACTGAAGCGATCGATTCTACTGCAAACGTAGCAGATTCTACCATGGATGCTATTGCTGACTCAGCTAAATCCGCTGTTGAAGGCGCTGCTGCTGACACTACCGCTCACTAAGCGAAGGCAAGCAAAAAAGGTTATTAATAAAAGGCCGTCCGGACATCCCGTCCGGGCGGTTTTTTTTGCAGACCTGCCAGGTTTTTAAAAACCTGGCAGGTCTCTTTTTTGAATGAAATACAGTATTTTAACTCTTTTATTGAAAAAAATATAATTTTTTACCCCAGCGCTTGGATAATAAAAAGTGTGCCGTATTTTTGTCGGGCAAACAATCATTCAAACATGATACGCACTGCGACCTTTGGATACTTTTATGGTTTTTACTTTTTCTGGTATCAGAAATAAGGAGGTCGTTTGTAAGTATCAGAAAACATAAAGAAACTAGCAACGAGGGCCTCCTGAAGAAGGGGCCCTTTTCAATTCAATATAAATCACATTTAAACAGATATGTTACAGCAGCGTTTCGGCCTTTACTTTTTTTACTTTTTCTTTTACTTCTTTTATGTGGAGAAGGCCGGGGCTCTTTTGTAATAACTAATAAAATATCAGCTAGTTACAAATAAAAAGGGTCCCGGCTCTCCCGGGGCCCTCTTTATTATAACCAGTTAAGCATTATTAAACAAACAAACTTTTATGCGGATCGCAATTCAGGGTTTTGAAGGATCTTTTCACCAGATAGCTGCACAGGGATATTTCGGCAGGCAAACGGAAGTGGAGTGCTGCGCATCTTTCGCAGAGCTGGTAAGAAAGGTAAAACAGCAGCCCGATGTGGACGCCGGCGTAATGGCTATCGAAAACTCTATTGCCGGAAGCATCCTACCCAACTACAGCCTGCTCAAGAACTCCGGGCTGCATGTGAACGGGGAGGTATACCTGCAGATCAAACAGCACCTGATGGTGCTGCCCGGCCAGACCCTGGAGGATATCCGGGAAGTACATTCCCACCCCATGGCGCTGCTGCAATGCATGGACTTCCTGGAAAAACACCCGCACATGAAGCTGGTGGAAACGGAAGATACCGCCCTGAGCGCCAGGCACGTGCACCAGAAAAAGCTGAAAAGCACCGCTGCTATTGCAGGTAAGCTGGCAGCCGATATCTTTGGCCTGGAGATCATTGCGCCCAATATCCATACTGTCCGGAACAACTATACCCGTTTCCTGGTAATATCCCGCAACGGGATGGCCCCGGCGCCGGATGCCAATAAGGCTTCCGTATACTTCCATACCTCGCACGAGCGGGGCAGCCTGGCCAAAGTGCTGACAAAAATTGCGGACGCAGGCATCAACCTCTCCAAGCTCCAGTCTTTTCCCATACCTGCCCGGGAATGGACCTACTATTTCCACGCAGACATGGAATTTGACGACCTGGAGCTTTTCAACAAGGGGCTGGCGCGCATCGCTCCCCTCACCGAAAACCTGAAAGTATTAGGTATCTATAAAAAAGGTAATACACACTAACATGAATATAGCGGTAGCCAAAAGATTACAGCATACAGAGGAATACTACTTTTCCAGGAAGCTGCGCGAGATAGATGAGATGAACAGGGCCGGCGCCAACGTCATTAACCTGGGCATAGGTAGCCCGGACCTGCCGCCGCATCCTTCCGTAATAGCCGCGCTGAACGAGCAGGCGCAAAAGCCCAACACCCATGCCTACCAGGGCTACAAAGGCATACCCGCCCTGCGTAAGGCCATGGCAGACTGGTACCACCGCTTTTACGGCGTAACGCTGGATGCAGATACCGAAGTGCTGCCGCTGATAGGCTCCAAGGAAGGGATCATGCACATCTGCATGACCTACCTGCAGGAAGGCGACGAAGCCCTGGTGCCCAATCCGGGCTATCCTACCTACCGCTCCGCCGTACAGCTGAGCGGGGCTACCGTGGTGGAATACGACCTGGAGGAAAAGAACGGCTGGCTGCCTGACCTGGAGGCTTTGTCCGGAAAGGACCTGAGCCGCGTAAAGATCATGTGGGTCAATTATCCGCATATGCCCACCGGCGCCATGGCCGGTGCAGACTTCGCCCGGCAGCTGGTGCAATTTGCCCGTGACCGCAACATATTAATATGCCATGATAATCCTTACAGCTTTATACTGAACGACCGCCCGGAAAGCCTGTTGCAGGCGCCAGGCGCAAGGGAGGTAGTGCTGGAGCTGAACTCGCTCAGCAAATCATCCAACATGGCGGGCTGGCGCGTAGGCATGCTGGCCGGCAGCGCAGACCGGGTCAGCGAAGTGCTGCGCTTTAAGAGCAATATGGACTCCGGCATGTTCCAGCCCGTGCAAATGGCCGCCGTAAAGGCGCTGGAGCTGGGACAGGACTGGTATGACCGGCTTAACAGCATTTACCGCGCCCGCCGTCACAAGGTGTTTGAGCTGCTGCAACTGCTGGGCTGCACCTTTGATACCCGCCAGGTAGGTATGTTTGTATGGGCTGCCATTCCCGCTACGGAGCAGGACGGCTACACGCTTACAGACAGGATATTACAGCAGGCAAAGGTGTTCATCACCCCCGGCGGCATATTTGGCAGTAACGGCAACCGCTATATCCGCGTTAGCCTCTGCAAGGACGAAGCGGTGTTTGATGAAGCGATTAGCCGGATAAAGAAAGTGAAGAGCGAAAAGTGAAAGGTGAAGAGGGAAAGGTGAAGGATGACCATTCACCAACACATAACTGATAAACCACAATTAATCAAATGGTTGCAACTATAATAGGAGTAGGATTGATCGGAGGATCGCTGGCCATCACTCTTAAGGAAAAGGGGATGGCAAGCCGGGTGATTGGAGTGGATCAGCTGGAAAGCAACCTGCAGAAAGCGCAGGAGCTGAGGATCATTGACGAGGCGGCGAGTCTGGACGATGCCCTGCAGCGCGCAAAGCTGATCGTACTGGCAATACCGGTAGACGCTTTGCTGCAGTTGCTGCCAGCGGTGCTGGACAAGGTACAGCCGCACCAGGTGATCGTGGACATGGGCTCTACAAAAGAAAAAATACTGCAACTCGTTGCCGGCCATCCCAACAGGGGACGCTTTGTAGCGGCCCACCCCATGGCCGGCACCGAGTACTCCGGCCCCGAAGCCGCCATACCGCACCTTTTTACCAACCGCACCATGGTGCTGTGCGATGTGATGAACAGTGATGAAGATGCGCTGGAGCTGGTAGAGAACCTGGTAGAAGCGCTGCAGATGCGCCTGGTGTATATGAATGCCAGGGAGCATGACCTGCACACGGCCTACGTGTCGCACATTTCCCACATCACTTCTTTTGCGCTGGCGCTTACTGTGCTGAAAAAAGAAAAGGAGCAGGGGCGCATCTTTGAGCTGGCCAGCGGCGGCTTTGAATCTACCGTACGCCTGGCCAAAAGCTCGCCCGATATGTGGGTGCCCATTTTCAAACACAACCGCAGCAATGTGCTGGACGTGCTGGAAGAGCATATCCACCAGCTGGAGCAGATGAAGCAGCTACTGGAAGCGGAAGACTACGACACATTCTACAAATTGATACAGAAGTCCAATAAAATCAGGAAAATTTTAAAATAACGATCACTCATGGAACAGATTTTAGCAAAAACAAAATTCGCTGACCCGTCATCTGACAAGAAGCCGCTGATCATATCAGGGCCCTGCAGCGCAGAAACGGAAGAGCAGGTGCTGGCTACCGCGCTGGCGCTGTCAAAAACCGACAAGGTGGACGTACTGCGCGCCGGCATCTGGAAACCCCGTACCCGCCCCGGTTCCTTTGAAGGCATTGGCACCAAGGGGCTGCCCTGGCTGCAGAAAGCCAAAGAGCTTACCGGCATGCCCATTGCCATTGAGGTAGCTACCGGCAAGCAGGTAGAAGACGCGCTGCACTTTGGCGTAGACATCCTGTGGGTGGGCGCCCGTACTACGGTAAACCCCTTCTCCGTACAGGAAGTGGCCGATGCCCTGAAAGGCGTGGATACCACCGTATTGATCAAGAACCCGATCAATCCCGACCTGGAGCTGTGGATAGGCGCGGTAGAGCGTATCCAGAAAGCAGGCGTTACCAGGCTGGGCCTTATACACCGCGGCTTCTCCAGCTACGGCAATACCGAGTACCGCAATGCCCCCATGTGGCATCTGCCCATTGAGCTGAAACGCCGTATGCCCGGGCTGCCCATGATCTGCGATCCCAGCCATATAGGCGGCCGCCGCGACATCCTGCAGGACATTGCCCAGGAAGCGGTAGACCTGGATTATGACGGCCTGATGCTGGAAACCCACGTAGATCCTGACAATGCCTGGAGCGATGCCAAGCAGCAGGTAACGCCGGAAAGACTGGCAGAGATATTGGATGGCATTACATGGCGGCATGAGCGCACCGATAAAAAGGAATTTAATACCGCGCTGGAAAAACTCCGCGCGCAAATCAACCAGATCGACGACGAGATCATGCAGCTGCTGGGCAACCGTATGAAGGTGGCCGAAAAAATAGGGGAGTACAAGAAGGAGAACAACATCACCATCCTGCAGACCAACCGCTGGAACGAAATACTGGACCGCGGTATCCGCAAGGGCGAAAAGCTGGGACTGACCAAGGATTTCATCCTGAAATACTTTGATGCTGTACACCTGGAATCCATTAACAGGCAGAACCGGGTAATGAACGAGGACAAGGAAAAATAAATATGCGGACACTCAAACATCAATTCGGGCAAAGCGCCACCACCTATTACCTGGACGGGCAGCTGGACAGGCTGGGGGAATATGTGGACATACAGCGGACCATACTGGTGATGGATGAGAACGTGGAGCAACACCATGGCGCCCGGCTGCCCGGCTGGAAAAAGCTGGTGATACCGGATGGCGAGGAGAATAAGAACATGGAAGTGCTGCAGCAGATCGTGAACGGCCTCATAGAGCTGGAAGCAGACCGCAAGACCACCCTGGTAGGGGTGGGCGGCGGTATGCTCACGGACATGGCCGGCTTTGCCGCCGCCATATACATGCGGGGCATTCCTTTCGGCTTTGTGCCCACCACGCTGCTGGCCCAGGTGGATGCTTCCATTGGCGGCAAGAACGGTATCAGCCACGGGCAACACAAGAACATGCTGGGCACCATCCGGCAGCCGTCCTTCATTCTCTTTGACTACTCGCTGCCGGCCACCATGCCGGACGAAGAATGGCACAACGGCTTTGCGGAGATCATCAAGTATGCCTGCATACTGGATGCAGACCTGTTTAGCTACCTGGAGCAGCACCGCGACAAAGCAATGGAGCGCAACGTAGATGTGCTGCGCTACCTGGTAGAGCGGTCCGTGGAGCTGAAAACGCAGGTGGTGCTGGAAGATGAATTTGAGACCGGCTCCCGCCGCTGGCTCAACTTCGGGCATACCCTGGGGCATGCGGTGGAAAAGCTGGAATGCATTGCACATGGCCAGGCAGTGGCCATTGGTATGGTAGCTGCCGCCAAGATATCCGAAAAGCTGGCAGGGCTGCCGCCAGAGCAGACCAACCGGCTGATACGGCTCATTAACGATTACCAGCTGCCGGTAACGCTTACCTCCAACAAGGAAAAAGTATTCGATATTTTCCGGCTGGACAAGAAGCGCGAAAAGGACGTGATCCATTTCGTACTGCTGGAAACCATCGGCAAGGCCATTACCAGGCCGGTGCCGCTTACAGAGCTGAAGAAGCTGCTGGAGGAAATATGAAGCCGGAACTACGAAGTATCATCATAACACAGAAAGAAACGAACACATGCAAGTTACAGTATCACCAGGTGTAATAAAAGGCACGGTTACGGCCAACCCTTCCAAAAGCGCCATGCAGCGTGCAGTAGCGGCCGCATTGCTGAGCAGCGGGAAAACCCTGATCCATAATCCCGGATTCAGCAACGATTGCCTGGCAGCGCTGGAAGTGGCGGAAAACCTGGGCGCAAAGATCAGGCGGGCAGGAGAGGATGTAGAGATCACCAGCAACGGGGTAAAGCCTTTTTATGATACCATTAACTGCGGGGAATCCGGCCTGGGCATCCGTATGTTCACTCCCATTGCCGCCCTGGCAGACCTGGCCATTACCATTAACGGGCATGGCAGCCTGGCTACCCGGCCCATGGATTTCTTTGAGCAGGTGCTGCCGCAGCTCAATGTGCAGTGCAGCACCAACCAGGGAAAGCTGCCCCTGCACATCAGGGGGCCCCTGCAGCCAAAAGACATCACTATAGACGGCTCACTCAGCTCCCAGTTCCTGACCGGCCTGCTGATGGCCTACGGGGCAGTGGCTGAAAATACCACCATCACTGTAAAGGACCTCAAGAGCAAGCCCTATATAGCCCTCACCCTGCAGCTGATGGAGCAGTTTGGTGTAAAGGTGGAGCAGCGCAATTTCGAGCAGTTCCGCTTCGGCAGAAAGCAGGCGTACCGCGCAGGCGAATATACCGTGGAAGGCGACTGGAGCGGCGCGGCCTTTTTACTGGTGGCCGCAGCAGTGGCCGGTAAAGCCGAAGTGCATCACCTGAACACCCAGTCTGCCCAGTCGGACAAAGTGATCCTGCAGGCCCTGGAAAGAGCCGGCGCGCATATTATGCCCGGCGTATTTACCGTGATCGTGGAAAAGGGAGCGCTGAAGGCATTTGAATTTGATGCTACAGACTGCCCGGACCTGTTTCCCCCGCTGGTAGCCCTTGCTGCTAACTGTAGCGGCACTACGAAAATAAAAGGGGTGAGCCGGCTGGCGCACAAGGAAAGCGACCGTGGTAAAACCCTGCAGGAGGAGTTTGGGAAAATGGGCATCCGCATTTTGCTGCAGGGCGATGAAATGCTGGTGCATGGCGGCACCGGCATTAAAGGCGCCCGTGTGCATTCCCACAACGACCACCGCATTGCCATGGCCTGCGGTGTAGCCGCGCTTACCGCAAACGGGCCGGTAGTAATTGATAATGCGGAGGCTATTAACAAATCCTATCCTGAATTTTTTGAACATTTGCAGAAAATAGGCGCTTCCCTTACCCAAGAAGAAGCGGTAGTTAAAAGCTAAAGAAGCCGGGATCATTTCCCCGTCTTTTTTACTTTTTACTTCTTACTTTTTATTTTTTAAATCTTGATCTCAATGAATGGTTTTGGCAGAATATTCCGGGTAAATGTTTTTGGAGAATCGCATGGCGCCAGCGTAGGCGTAAATATTGACGGCGTGCCGGCCGGCATTCCGCTGCAGCAGGAAGATTTCCTGCCGGACCTGGAGCGGCGCAAGGGCGGCGCCAGGGGCACTACGCCCCGCAAGGAAGAAGACCTGCCATTCATTAAGTCCGGGGTGTTCAATGACCGCACTACCGGTGCGCCCATCACCATCCTGTTTGAGAACAACAATACCCGCAGCGCCGATTATGAAAAGTTGCGGGAGTTTCCCCGGCCGGGGCACGCGGATTTTGTAGCCACCAAAAAATTTGGCGGCTTTGAGGATTACCGGGGCGGCGGCCACTTCAGCGGCCGTCTTACGCTCAACCTCGTGGCCGCAGGCGTGATCGCCAAGAAGATATTGGGCACGGGTATCACCGTAAAGGCCCATTTAAAGGAAGTAGGCGGTTTGGCCGACCCCGAGCAGGGCCTGGAAGCGGCCATTGCCGCAAAGGACTCTGTGGGTGGCATCGTGGAGTGCGTGGTAGATGGGCTGCCTGTTGGCCTGGGAGAGCCTTTCTTTGATTCCGTGGAATCCTGCATTGCCCATGCGGCTTTTTCCATCCCTGCCATTAAAGGCATTGAGTTTGGCGCCGGCTTTGCTGCTGCGCGCATGAAAGGGCTGGAGCATAATGACCCGATTGTGGACAATAGCGGCAAAACAGCCACCAACAATGCCGGCGGCGTGGTAGGAGGGATTACCAACGGCAATCCCCTGGTGTTTCGTGTAGCCGTAAAGCCTACCAGCAGCACTCCCAAGGAACAGCAGACCCTGAATATTAAAAGCGGTGAAGTGGAAACCTTCAGCGTAAAAGGCCGCCACGATCTCTGCATCGCGCTCCGCGTACCGGTGGTGCTGGAAGCGGTAACGGCCATGGTGCTGGCAGACCTGATGCTGCTGGAACAAAGAGTGAAGAGGATTTATTAATGTGCGGATGTGCAGATGATGAGAAAATGCCCTTCGCTGCATTAATCATTTGCATATCCGCATTTGCATATTTGCACATCCGCACATTCCTCAGGGTACTATTTCTAAAAGCTCCACCTCAAATATCAGCGTGCTGCCCGGCGGTATTTTGGGGCCTGCCTGGCGGTCGCCATAGGCCAGTTCCGCAGGGATGAACAGTTTCCACTTGGAGCCAACCGGCATGAGCTGCAGCGCTTCGGTCCAGCCTTTAATAACGCCGCCTACCTGGAAGGTAACGGGCTCGCCCCGCTGCACGGAGCTGTCAAAGATGGTGCCGTCTATCAGCGTGCCCTGGTAATGCGTTTTTACGCGGTCGGTAGCAGTGGGCCGGGGGCCGGTGCCTTCCTTTATCACCTGGTATTGCAGGCCGCTGGGCAGCGTTACCATGCCCGGCTTGCGCTTGTTGGCCGCCAGGAACTGTTGGCCGGCCATTTTATTCTTCGTTACTTTTTCAGCCTTCAGTTGCTGCAGGTATTCGCTGATGCTCATATCACATTGTGCTTTGGTCAATAATAACGGCTGGTCTTTGGTAACATCCTGTATGGCTTTCATCAGCAGGGCCGTGTTCAGGTGGTCCAGCCCCTGTGCCTTCAGGCTGCTGCCAATATCCTGCCCAATGGCATAGCTAACGGAGTCCAGCTTTGTTTTCAATAAGGGGCCCTGGGCTGCTTTGGCTTTGCCCTTGCTTTGCGTATAGCCATGGAGGCTAGCGAGGCCCAGTACCCCCAGGAATAGGAATTTTCTGATCATACGGTATTTTGGTTATCAGGTATTGGCCGGCAAGATAGCTAAATTATGCCGTTGCCCCTATAGCAGCCGGCAGCATAATGGCTGCGAAAGCACAAGGTAATCGCTTTTTTTTAGCGATCATTTTACAACCGGCAGGATGATACTGGATGCATGGCTGGCATCGTGGTACACGCGAATGGCAGCCTTTTGGAAATCGCTGTCATTACAGTGGTAAATGTCCGTGAACTTTTGAGGGTTGCGGTCTACCAGCGGGAACCAGGAGCTTTGTACCTGTATCATGATCTTATGTCCTTTTTTAAAGGTATGCGCCACATCCGGCAGGGTAAACTGCACTTTGGTGGGCCGGCCCGGCTCAAAGGGTTCCGGTTTTTCAAAGCTGTTGCGGAACTTGCCCCGCATTACCTCCCCGCGCACCAGCATCTGGTAGCCGCCCATGGGGTAGGTGGCGGAGGGCACGCGGCGGTGCCCGGTAGGGGCATCTGTTTCGTATTTAAAATCATCTGGAAATACATCTATCACCTTCACAACAAAATCGGCGTCCGTGCCGGTGGTGCTCACCATCAGGCTGGCAGTAATGGGGCCTGCCAGGGTTACATCCTGCTCCAGTGAGTCCGTTTCAAACACCAGCACATCGGGGCGGCGGGCGGCAAAGCGCTGGTCGTCCGTCATATAGTTAATGGTGCGGGTAAAATGTACGTCTTCCGTGTACGGCACCGGTTTGGCCGGGTCGCTGATGTATTCGCTGAAGCTGTTGGCGCCGGCCGGCTTTTGAAAGCCCAGCTTGCCGCCGGGCTGCAGGTAAATGGGCTGTGGCTGCATATTGGCAGGCGGCCATTGCGGCAGCTTTTTCCACTGGTTCTCGCCGGTGAAGAAAATGGTGGCTTCCGCAATGTCCGGCTCAGGGCCTTTTCCTTTCAGGTAATAATTGAAAAAAGGGATCTCGATATGATGAATGTACCATTCGGAGGTGTTGCTGCCAAAACGCACGTTGCCCAGGTGGGTGCCGTCGCCGGAGGTCCATTGCCCGTGGTACCAGGGGCCCATCACAATTCGGTTGTTGGTGCCGGGGCTTTGCTTTTCAATGGCCTGGTAAGTGTTCCAGGCGCCAAAGCAGTCTTCTGCGTCAAATACACCCCCTACTACCAGCATCACGGGCTTTACCTGCTTCAGGTGGGGGCGCACGTTGCGGGCCTTCCACCAGTTGTCCAGGTTGGGATGCGCGTACAGGTCCTTCCAGAAGGCAATGCTGTCGCCCATCAGGCGGGCAAAGTTTTTCAGCGCTCCGGTCTCCAGGTAAAATTTGTAGTTGTCGTGCGTATAGTAGTCAAAGCCGGTAGGCTTCACTGTGGTGGGCCTGGGCCGCGGTTTGCCGAAAGAGGTGTAGAAGGCAAAGGCGTCCATGATAAAAAAGGCGCCGTTGTGGTGAAAGTCGTCGCCTATGAACCAGTCCGTTACCGGCGCCTGGGGGCTTACCGCTTTCAGCGCAGGATGCCCGCTAAGGGCGCCCATGGTGCTGTAAAATCCCGGGTAGGAAATTCCCAGCTGGCCTACCTTGCCGCTGTTGCTTTCCAGGTTCTTTACCAGCCAGTCCACGGTATCATAGGTGTCGCTGGCTTCGTCAATATCTTTTTTGCCCTTTTTATCGGGATTAAAAGGGCGTACGTCCACAAACGTGCCTTCGCTCATCCACCGGCCCCTTACATCCTGTATCACAAATATGTAGCCTTCTTTCAGGTACTGAAGGGCATAAGACCGCCAGAAATGGGCAAATTCATTTGCCCCGTAGGGAGCACAGCTGTAAGGCGTGCGCATCATCAATATTGGGTGCTTTTCCGAATGGTCTTTGGGCGCATAGATAGCGGTGAACAGCCGTACGCCGTCCCGCATGGGAATATATACCTCTTTCTTGGTGTAGTGCTCGCGCACCCAGAGGGAATCTTCATTAACATTGGCGGCTTGGGTCACAGCCGGCAATACAAGCAGGAGGGCAATTGCCAGCCACAGGTATTTTTGCATAGTCGTAAGCGGTTTAGATCAAGCAATAAATTTACTAAATTCGGTGTATGCATATAGAACAATTCCGCGAATATTGCCTTTCCCTCAAAGGAGTAACGGAAGAATTTCCTTTTGGTGAAAATACCCTTGTGTACAAGGTAATGGGCAAAATGTTTGCCCTTACTGACCTGGAGAATTTTGAAAGCATCAACCTCAAATGCGATCCTGAAACAGCCATAGAGCTGCGGGAGCGTTATGATGGCGTAACACCCGGCTATCATATGAACAAGAAGCACTGGAATACGGTAGCTACGCGCGCCGGTATCCCGGACAAGCTGCTGTATGAATGGATCCGGCATTCCTATGACCTGGTAGCCGCCTCCCTGCCCAAAAAAATAAGGGAGGGGCTGCAATCCTGAAAAACCGGGCGGCTAATTAGCTGAATATACTTAAATTTGGAACAACGTTATGAACAGTCATCAACCAATGGAACCGGCCTTTCTCAAAATAAGTGTACAGTATACAGTTAATAATGATGATAAGCATTTCTCATACAGGGATATATTAATGCGAGGTTCCACCCGACCTGTAAAAAATCAAATATTGACGGATGAAAGAGGGTCTTTCAAAACTGGAAGCATCCTGGCTGCAGCAATTGCAACAGAACAGTGAACAGGCGCTTGCCATGCTCATGAAGCACTACTATGCAGATCTCTACAATTATGCGGCCCGTTTCTCGCAGGATGAGCCCGTGATCAAGGATTGCATCCAGGAAGTATTTATCAGCCTGTGGCAAAGACGGGAAACGGCCGGCGCCATCCTGTCGCTCCGCTATTACCTGCTGCGTGCCGTAAAGAATAAGGTGCTGAAAGCGTTGTATTACAATGACCGCAAAGCCGGCGCAGCGTTCCTGCATACAGGCTACGAGTTCTTCCATGAATTTTCCGTAGAAAAGATCATTATTGAAAGGCAGATATCCGAAGAAAAGGCCGCCAGGCTGAAACGCACGCTCTCCTTGCTTCCCAAACGGCAACAGGAAGTGATCTACCTCAAATTCTATCAGCACCTGGATCACGGGCAGATAGCAGAGCTGATGAACATCAGCCGGCAGTCCGTTTACAACCTGCTCCATGAAACCATCCAGAAGCTCAGAAGCCTGTGGCATGCTGATTTTGTGACCCGTTGATCCACCTCCCCAAAAAATAATTGCATTTTTTCCAGTAGAATTTCCCGTTTACCGGAACTTATAGGTAGAACATGGCGATATGAAGGAAGCCGGCACGTCAGGTGCCGGGTCCGGTGGGGCAAGGGAAAAGACAAAAGCCTGCGAAATAAATATTGACGAATGAAAGATTACCGGTTGTTTGATATTACCGATTTTGTGCTGGACGAGGATTTCATTCGCTGGGTGCATGCGAAACAGGAAGAGGACGAGCTGTTCTGGAACGACTGGCTGCGCCGGCACCCGGAAAAACATCTTGTCATTGCAGAGGCCCGGCGCATACTGGAGTCGCTGAAGACCACGCAGGAGCTTATTCCAGAGGAGGTAGTGGCACAGGAGGTGGACCGCCTGCTGCAAACTATCCGGGATCAGCCAGCACCCGCACTGCAGCGGGTGCGCACCCGCCATACCTGGTGGTATGCGGCGGCGGCGGTCATATTGCTGGCCATAGCGGGCATAGGGTATTTTTCCCAGGGCCGGCGCACATCCGCCCGGCAGGTATCATACGCAGCGCTGACAGCCCACCGGCAGCTGGTGGAAAATGTGAACACCTCCGGCGCTCCCATACGGCTGACCCTGCCGGATAGCAGCAGCGTGGAGCTGGCGCCGGACAGCCGCATTGCCTATACCGCCGGTTTTGACAGTGCCCGCACCCGGGACGTGTACCTTTCCGGACAGGCCTTTTTTAACGTGGCCAGGATACCTAACCGGCCTTTCCGCGTGTTTGCCAACGATATTGTTACCAAGGTGCTGGGCACCAGCTTCTGCATCCGCTCTTTTGAGCATGATACCACCATACAGGTAACCGTCAGAACCGGTAAGGTTAGCGTGTACACCAATACGGGCAGGTACGCCGGCATGGAGAACGGTGCCGCCGGCAACCCCGGCGAGGTGATACTGGCGCCCAACCAGCGGCTGGTATATGAAAGAGCTGCACAGAAATTCCAGAAGGTGCTGCTGGAAAATCCCCTGATGATCGCGCCGGCGGAAACAGATAGAAATATGGTATACGAAGAGGCGCCTCTCAAAAAAGTGTTTGACGCCATTGCCGGCGCCTATGATATCAGCATTGTATATGATGAAGACCTGTTACAGTACTGTACCGTTACCGCCGACCTGCGGAACGAACCCTTTTACCGCAAGCTGGACCTGGTATGCCGGGCTGTAGGCGCTACCTATGAAGTAATTGAAGGCCAGGTGGTGATCCAGGCCAGCAGATGTAACTGAATAATAAAAAACGAATTGCTGTAAACCCGTTTTGTATGTATAGCACATAAACACATAAAAACAAGGAACCGGTATTGCTGCGAACAGTACCGGTCCTGAAACGGCCCCGCAACATTGCGCTTGCGGGGCACCTGTCTGTTAAAACTGATTGCTTCAAACAAACATTCCAAAGTTATGAAAAAAAGGACACCCACTAACCTGTTAATCTACCGGTGTATGAAGATAGGGCTGCTTCCACTGTTATTAGTAAACTGTCTTACAGGAATGATCTATGCCAAACCCAGCAGCGGTCAGGAGGTGCTGGACAGGAAGATAAATCTGGTGGCCGACCAGCAGCCGGTTAAGGCGGTGCTGAGCGAGATCAGCAAGCTGGCCGGGATCAGATTCGTATACAGCGCGCAGAAAATACCCGTGCGCAAGAAAGTATCCCTCAGCGCCCATGACCAACGGCTGGGCGAAGTGCTGGACCGCCTGCTGGTGCCGCTGGACATCCGCTACCATGTATCCGGCAACCAGATCGTGCTTACCCAGCAATCCGACGCGCAGGCCAACCTGCTGCCCCTGAATATTGACCCGGAAAAGCTGATGCCGGACGGCTATGTAGCCAAAGTGGTGACCGGGAAAGTGACGGACGAAACAGGCAACCCCTTGTTCGGGGTGTCCATACAGGTGAAGGGCACATCCAGGGGCACCACCACCGGCGTAAACGGTACTTACTCCATCAGCGTGGAGGCGGGCGAAACGCTGGAATTTACCATGATTGGATACAAGGTATACTCCGTGCAGATAGGCGCCGAAACCACCCTCAATGTACAGATGGAACCGGATGTGGCCCTGCTGGAACAGGTAGTGGTGGTAGGGTATGGCACGCAGAAAAGAAGCACGCTTACCGGCGCCATTGCTTCCGTGAGTTCCAAAACCATTTCGGAACTGCCCGTTGCCAGCGTAGAACAGGCGCTGCAGGGCAGGGTATCCGGCCTTACCGTTACCAACAACGGCTCTCCCGGTACCTCCGCCCTGGTAAGGATCAGGGGGATCAGCTCCATCAGCTTTGCATCCGATCCGCTGTATGTGATAGACGGTTTTCCCACCGGCAACCTTTCCAACTTCGATACCCGCGACATAGCATCCGTAGAGGTATTGAAAGATGCCAGCGCAGCAGCTATCTATGGCTCCAGGGCTACCAACGGGGTCATTATGATTACCACCAAAAAAGGGAGCCGGGGCAGTGGCCTGAAGGTAGCGCTGGATTCCTATGTAGGCACGCAAAGGCCCTGGAACAAGATAGACCTGCTGAACACGCAGCAGTACCTGCAGTATGAAAGGGCGCTGAACGGCGCCGCCGGCATAGCGCTGCCGCCCCGCCTGGAGCCGGATAACTTTAACCAGCCCATTTATGAAGGCGCCAGTCAAACCTTTGCCCAAACCAATACAGACTGGCAGGACGCCTATTTCAAAAGCGGCATCATTACCCAGCACAACCTGTCTGTAAGCGGCGGTAACGAAAAATCCCGCTTTTACTCTTCTGCCGGCTATTTCAAGCAGGACGGCATTGCGCAGGGTGTGAACTATGAAAGGGGCAACTTCCGGATCAACTCGGATCACAATATCAGCAAGATATTCACCTTTGGAGAGAACCTTTACTTTTCGTACTCCGATCAGCGTTATGACAACACTTCCGGCAACAGGACCCGTCTGGTGAATGTGGTCAGGAGCATGCCTTACCTGCCCGTATACGATCCTACCACCCTGGGCGGCTTCCGGGGCGCAGAGAACAGCTTTGACGGCGCAGACCCTACCAACCCCGTGGAAGATGCCACACTGCTGGGCAATGCGCATAACAAGACCTTTAAGCTGCTGGGCACCGCTTTTCTGGAAGTGAACTTCACCAGCTGGCTGAAGTTCCGCTCCACCTTTGGCGTGGATTACGTGAACCTTTTCCAGCACCAGTTCTCACCGATATTTGACGATAAGGGCAGGAACGCGCCGGTAGCCACCATTACCGATATGCGCAGCAGCTCTGTTACCCAGCTGTATACCCAGCAGCTAACCTTTGATAAAACATTTGGCAGGCACCACCTGAATGCCACCGCTGTTTTTGAAACGCAGGGGCAAAAATATCACCAGGAGAACGGTACCGGCAACCAGAACTCCAATGATGTGGAAACCTTTGACGGCGCCAGCAACATCAGCTTCCGGTCCTTCAGGGCAGAGAGCTTCCTGGTGTCCTATATAGGCCGTATCAGCTACGAGTTTGGCGAAAAGTACCTGCTGAACGCCGCCATCCGCCGCGACGGGCTGTCCATCTGGGCGCCAGGCAAAAAGTATGCTTCTTTCCCCTCCGCATCCGTGGGCTGGAGAATAGACCAGGAGCCCTTTATGGAAGGCGTTCCGGCTATTTCAGAGCTGAAGGTAAGGGCCGGCTACGGGGAAACTGGGCTGGATGCCGCCAGCGCATTTTATGGGGCCAGCGTATACTATCCCTGGCAGGTAATAGTGCGCGCCAACGGCGCTACCTATCCTTTCAATAATGAGAATACCACCGGCAATGCCTCTTACTACAATACGCTCAGCAATCCCAATCTGGAATGGGAAAAGACCAGGCAGATAAATATTGGCCTGGACCTGGGCCTGCTGGATAACCGCATCACGCTTTCCGCGGAGTATTTCCGGCGCAAAACGGATAACCTGATCCTCAATGTGCCTACGCCCGGCTCTTTCGGCTTTAACAGTGTAGGCTCTTATATTAACGCTGCTTCCATGCAGAACAAGGGCTTTGAGCTGCAGGCAGGCTACCATCAGAACAAAGGCGCTTTTATCTGGAACGCTACCGGTAATATCTCCTTTATACGCAACAAGGTGCTGCAGCTGAATACACCCAATGCTACGATCAATGAAGGCGGCGACCAGGATTTTGGCGGCGGTACCGCCATTACCCGCACCGAAGCAGGGCATCCCATCCAGTCCTACTACGGCTATGTGGTGGACGGCATTTTCCAGAGCAACGATGAAGTGGAGCGGAGCCCCACCCAGAACCCCGGCACAGCCGCCGGCGACCTGAAATTCCGGGACCTGAACAACGATGGCAGGATCACCGATGCAGACCGCACTTACCTGGGCAGCTATATCCCGGACTTTACCTATGCCCTGAACCTGGGTGCCAACTACCGGAATTTTGACCTTTCCCTGTTCTTTCAGGGCGTCCAGGGCAACGAGATCTTCAATGCTGCCAGGATCATTTCGGAAGGCATGGCCAGGCTGTTCAATGCCGGCACCGCCGTGCTGGATGCCTGGACGCCGGAAAACACTGATACCGACATTCCCCGCGCCATCAGCGGCGATCCGAACCAGAACGTGCGCCCTTCCACCCGCTGGGTAGAGGACGGTTCTTACCTGCGCCTGAAGAACGTGATACTGGGCTACACCATTCCCGGCGAGCGGCTGCAAACCCTTACCAGGGGCGCTATCAGCAGTTTCCGTGTATATGTGTCCTCGCAGAACCTGCTCACATTTACCGGCTATAAAGGATGGGACCCGGAAATCGGCTCCAAGAATACCACCCTCACCAATGGCATAGACTACGGGCAGTACCCCGCAGCCAGGTCATTCCAGGTGGGCCTGCAGGTAGGCTTTTAATGTTAACTGAAACCGAGCATGATAAACATTTTTCACATGAAGAACTATTCAAATCTCTATAAAATACTGGCAGGCGCTGTGCTGGCGACAGGTTCCCTGATCATTGCCTGTAACAAGGAGCTGGATAAAACGGACCCCAGCCACCCTACGCTGGAAACCTATTTTAAGAACAGCGCCGAGCTGCTGAGCGGCACCAATGCCATTTATTCCATTTTTCACTCCGGCTCGCTGGTAGGCAGGGAATGGTTTTTTGTGCATGATCTCCGGAGCGACGATGTAGCTTCCGGGGGCGGCCAGCTGGAAGTGCCCAGGGCACAGATACTGAACGGCGCCACTACCACGGACAATGCGCTGGTAGACGATGTCTGGAACGGCCTGTATACCGTTATACACCGCGCCAACACGGTAATAGACAATGGCCCGAATGTAACCGACAATGAGGAACTGCGCGACCGTTGCGTAGGGGAGGCCCTGTTCTTCCGCGGCTGGGCGTACTTTGAGCTGGTGTCCTTGTGGGGGCCGGTGCCGCTGTATACCACCCAGGTAACAGCGCCCGACCAGTTCCAGCCCCGCAAACCGGAGGACAGCGTATACCTGCAGATCATCCAGGACCTGACGGCCGCAGCCGTCGCATTGCCTGCCACCACAGCCGACCTGGGACGGGCCACCAAAGGCGCTGCGCAGGCCATGCTGGGCCGGGTATACATGCAGATGGGCGACTATGCTGCCGCCAAAACCGCTTTGCAGGAAGTGATCAGCTCCGGTCTGTACCGGCTGGTGGATAACTATAGCGATAATTTTGATGAGGAGCATGAATTCAATGAAGAATCCATTTTTGAATCCGTGTTCTTTGACCGCGGAGATAACAGCTTTAACTGGGGCTACACCGGCGACGACCAGCCCAGCGCACAGCCGCAAAGCACCGTGCGCAACCAGGAGTATTCCCCCATTGCCTGGCGCAACCTGATCCCTTCCAACCGGTACCTGAACGAATTTGAGAATACCGCTACCGGCGCTGCTAAAACGGACCCGCGTTTTGCCATGTCCGTGTACCAGACCGGCGACAGGTACTTCAACAATACCCTCACGCTTACGGACGCTGCACAGAACGGCAATTCCTCTGTAGTGAACGGCGTTACCAGAAAGATCAGCTGGCGCAAGTTCACGCTGATCTATAAAGATAACAGCACGCTGCATCCCGGCGGCATTAACCAGCGCATTATCCGCTACGCGGAAGTGCTGCTGATGATGGCCGAATGCGAAGCGGAGCTGGGTAGCGCCCCTTCCGTGGTGATGGGCTATCTTAACCAGGTACGGGACCGTCCCGGCGTGGAAATGCCGCATTACCCCACCACACAGTATCCCTGCTCCAATAAGGCGGAGCTGATACGGGCCATTATGCATGAAAAGACCGTGGAGCTGGGCGGCGAGGAAATACGCAACCGCGACATCCTGCGCTGGAGGAAGAAGGGATACTTTACCACCGATCCCCTGCCTTACTTCCGCTCCAACCGGGATGAGCTGCTGCCGGTTCCGCAGGCAGAAATAGATAATAACCCGGAACTGGGCGCAGCAGGCATTACCCCGCAAAACGCAGGCTATTAATGAGGGCCCCCCTTTTCATAGCCATTGCCATAGGTACGGTTGCATGCAGGCAGGCAAAGCAGGATACCCTGTTCACAGCACTGCCTGCAGCGCAATCCGGCATTCACTTCAGTAATGATATACGCGAGGCGGACAGCACCGGCTCTTTTATCAATGAGTTCGGGTACATGGGCGGCGGTGTGGGCATTGGCGACTTTAACAATGACGGGCTGAAAGATGTTTTCTTTGCCGGCAACCAGGTGAGTTGCCGCTTGTATATCAATAAAGGGAACCTGGCCTTTGAGGATGTAACGGAAAAAGCGGGGCTGCGCACGCAGCAGGTATGGGCCACCGGCGTAAGCATTGCTGATGTGAACAGCGACGGCTATGATGATATATTTGTATGCACCTTTGGCCGGAACCTGGTGCAGCGCGCGCATACCCTGCTGTTCATCAACCAGCGCGATCTTACCTTCCGGGAATGCGCAGCAGCATACGGGCTGGCGGACACCAGCTACTCCACCCAGGCCGCTTTTTTTGATTATGACCTGGATGGGGACCTGGACCTGTATCTCATGAATTACATGCTCAATGGTCCTAATGCCAACACTATTCTGCCCAAGGACCTGAGCGGCCGCTCTCCCGCCAATGACAGGCTGTACCGCAATGAAGGGCCGCAAAATGGCGCCGGTCATCCTGTATTTACAGATGTTACACTGGCGGCCGGCATTAGGGAAGACGGCTACGGACTGGGCCTGGTGATCAGTGATCTGAATAACGACGGCTGGCCGGATATTTACGTGGCCAACGATTTTCTTTCCAATGATGTGCTTTGGCTCAACAACCGCAACGGCACCTTTACCAACCAGGTGGCCGCAGCCCTGCGCCACCAGAGCTATTCCAGCATGGGCGCAGATGTGGCGGACATCAACAACGACGGCTGGCCGGACATTGCCACCCTGGACATGATGCCGGAAACCAACGAAAGAAAGAAGCTCACCTACTCCTTCATGAGCTACGACCGCTACCAGGCGGAGCGTGCCATGGGATACCAGCCGGAGTTCATGCGCAACATGCTGCAGCTGAACAACGGTGCGCACTCCAACGGGCAGGTGCCCTACTTCAGCGAGATAGGGCAGCTGGCAGGCATTTCCGAAACCGACTGGAGCTGGAGCGTGCTGATAACGGACTTTGACAATGATGGCTGGAAGGACATACACATTACCAACGGTATCGGCAGGGATTTTATCAACGCCGACTTCCTGGACTTCAGCAACAACATCCTGGGCAATACCCGCAACCGGGAAGAGCAGCGAAGGCGCATCCGGGAAAAGCTGCTGTCGCTGGACCATATTAACCTTCCCAATTATCTCTACCTTAACAATAAGGACTATACGTTCAAAGATGTGTCTGCAAAAGCCGGCGTTAACGAGCCATCTATGTCCAACGGCGCCGCCTGGGCAGACCTGGATAATGATGGCGACCCGGACCTTGTGGTGAACAACATCAATAAGCCTGCTTTTTTATTTGTCAACAATGCCCGCCATCACTGGCTGGGCATTGACCTGGCAGGAGACAGCGCCAACCGGCACGGCTTCGGCGCCAAAGTATGGGTATACTATAACGGGCAGGCGGCTATGCAGGAGCAATCCCCTGTACGGGGCTACTGTTCTTCTGTGGACCAGCGGCTGCTGTTTGGCCTGGGCAGCAGGTCCCTTGCAGACTCCGTGGTGGTGCTGTGGCCGGGCAACCGCCGCCAGGCATTACACCGCGTGCGGGCGGATACCGTGCTCACCCTGCATTACAAGGATGCGGTGCCTTATAGCCCGCCGCCTGTAAACCGGCCAGCCCCCTGGCTGGAAGAAGTGACCGGCAGTGTACAGATCGCCTACCGGCATGTGGACCATCCTGTTAATGATTTTAACCGGCAACGCCTGCTGCCGCAAAAGTACTCCCAGCAAGGGCCTTATATAACCACCGGCGATATCAATGGCGACGGGTTGACAGATTTCTTTGCCGGCGGCGCGTTTAACTTTTCCGGGAAAATATTCCTGCAGCAACCCAACGGCACTTTCAGCGCCTGCAACCTGCTGGACAGCGCCAAGTACCAGGAGGATGCAGATTGCATCCTCCTGGATGCAGACAGCGACGGCGATGCAGACCTGCTGGTAACTTGCGGGGATACCCGCTATCCCGAAGGATCGGCGTACTATCGCCCCCGCCTGTACCTGAATGATGGCAGGGGCCATTTTTCTTTGCAGCCGGCTGCCATTCCCCCGCAGGTAAGCACCATTGCCGGCTGTGTAAGCGCCGGTGATTATGACGGGGACGGCGACCCGGACCTGTTCATAGGAGGCAGGGTATCGGGCAGCTACCCGCTGCCGCCCCGGGCTTATGTGCTGCAGAATAACCACGGCGTTTTTACAGATGTAACGGCCGCTGTTTGCCCGGACCTGGTGAAGCCAGGCATGATCACTGCCGCGGTATGGACAGATATGGACAATGACCGGCAAACAGACCTGGTGATTGCCGGCGACTGGATGCCTGTACGCATTTTCAAAAACCACCGCGGCCGCCTGCAGGAGGTAACCGGTGCTACCGGCCTGCTGCACATGAACGGCATGTGGCGCAGCCTGGCCGCCTTTGATGTGGACCATGACGGCGATACGGACCTGGTAGCCGGCAACTATGGACTGAACTGTGTGTATCATGCAGATGCCGCGCATCCCATGCAGCTGTTTGCCGCAGACCTGGATGGCAACGGCAGCATAGACCCCGTGCCCTTTTATTACATTAAAGGGAAGGACGGGCAGCGGCATTCCTACCCGGCCATTAACCGGGGGCTGCTGGCAGAGCAGGTGCCGGCTGTAAAAAAGCGCTTCCTTTACCACCGGGATTATGCAAAGGCCACTTTTGAAGATATTTTCAGCGGCAGAAAGGACGGGATGCAAACCTTTACCTGTAATGAGACCCGCAGCTGTTTATTGGAAAACCTGGGCAACGGGCAGTTCAGGAAGCACCCTTTGCCTGTGGAAGCCCAGTTTGCCCCGGTTAACGCCATTGTTTGCGAAGATGTGAACCGCGACGGCTATACGGACCTGCTGCTGGCAGGTAACGAATACCAGGCAGATGTAATGACGGGCCGTTATGATGCCCTGTATGGCTGTTTGCTGATGGGGGGAAAGAACAAGACCTTCAGCGCGGTGCCGGCTGCCGCCAGCGGGTTTGTGATCACGGGAGATGTAAAGGACATGGCGCTTATCCGGGCGTCGGGCGGGGAAAGGATGGTGATAGCAGCCGTAAATAACGATTCACTCAGGGTGTATAAAGTGAAGGGTGAAAGGTGAATAGTGAATGGGCTGGCAGTGTCCTTCCTTTTCACCTTTCACTATTCCCCTTTCACTATTTCTTGTTGATATTGAGAATTACCCGGGAATACCTGGCGTAGCTGATCTCCACTTCATTGCCAACCTTATAGCCATCCAGCGCGCCGCGGGTCCAGTAGAACAGCCGCTTTCTCTTCGTGTTTGGCAGCAGTACCATAAAATTGGTCTGCGTATTATTGTTCTCATGGTAGATAGCCTCCAGCGGCACCTGTATCAGTCCTTTCTGTAACGCCATCAGGTCTTTCTTGATAGTAAAATAGCGCACTTCCGTTACCTTGATCAGCGCAAATACCAGCGCTACGATAAAGGAAAGCATCCACACCCAGAACCAGCCGTTGGTGTAGGAGAACAGGGATTGATTGGCTTCTTCAGGGGAACTGTACTTGTAGAGATACAGTTGCGGTACTACAGCGGCTATCACCATCAGGCCCAGGCCTATCAGAATGAACTTTCTGACCTGCTTTTTATTTTTCTTCAGAGCGTCCTGCAACAAGAAATGCTCTTCAGTGGTCATTAAGGAGAAATCCTGCATAAGATAGTAAGGTTTTTCTATGGCTAATATATATAAAAACAAGTAATTAATGAAATTTTAATATATATGTAACAAAAAAAGTGTGGCACAGCGCAAAGGCGTGCCACACTTTTCGGTTTATTGTCTTTATGCTGAAAGCATTACGCTTCTGCTTCCGCGTAAGCGCTTACCGGCTCGCAGGTGCAGATCAGGTTCCGGTCGCCTGCCGTGTTATTCACCCGGCTTACAGAGGGCCAGAACTTGTTGGCCTTCACATATTCCAGCGGGAAGGCGGCCTGCTGGCGGCTGTAGGGATAGGCCCATTCATCGGCCGTTATCACAAACTGGGTATGCGGCGCATTTTTAAGCACGTTGTTCTGTTTATCGGCCTTGCCTTCCTCTACGGCGCGAATTTCCTCCCGGATGGCCAGCAGGGCATCGCAGAAGCGGTCCAGCTCTGCCTGGTCCTCGCTTTCGGTGGGTTCTATCATAATGGTGCCAGGCACCGGGAAACTCATGGTAGGCGCATGGAAGCCGTAGTCCATCAGGCGCTTGGCAATGTCTTCCGCTTCAATGCCTGCGCTGGCTTTAAAGGGCCGCAGGTCTACGATAAATTCGTGCGCGCAGGTGCCGCTGCTGCCGGTATACAGGATGTCGTAGGCTTTTTCCAGCCTGGCCTTCATGTAATTGGCATTCAGGATGGCGTACTGGGAGGCCAGTTTCAGCCCGTTATGGCCCAGCAGGCGGATATAGGCATAGGAGATCAGCAGGATACTGGCAGAGCCGTAAGGTGCAGCAGATACGGCCTGTGCGGGCTGACCGTCGCCTTTCTTCAGCATTATATGTCCTGGCAGGAAAGGCGCCAGGTGGCCGGCCACACAGATGGGCCCCATACCGGGACCGCCGCCGCCATGCGGTATGGCAAAGGTCTTATGCAGGTTCAGGTGGCAGACGTCCGCGCCTATCAGGCCGGGGGCTGTCAGGCCTACCTGGGCATTCATATTGGCGCCGTCCATGTATACCTGGCCGCCATGTTCGTGTATGGTATTGCAGATGTCCTTTACGCTTTCCTCGTATACCCCGTAGGTGGAGGGGTAAGTGATCATGATACCGGCCAGGTTGGCGGCGTGCGCCTGGGCCTTGGCCTTCAGGTCGGCAACATCGATATAGCCGTTCTCCAGGGCTTTTACCACTACTACCCTGAAGCCGGCCATCACGGCAGAAGCCGGGTTGGTGCCGTGCGCGGAGATAGGGATCAGCATTACGTTGCGGTGCCCTTCGCCGCGGCTTTCGTGATAAGCGCGTATTACCAGCAGCCCTGCGTACTCGCCCTGGGCGCCGCTGTTGGGCTGCAGGCTGCAGGCGTCAAAAGCAGTAATGCTGCAGAGGTATTTGCTCAGCTCTTCCGTGATCTGCCGGTAGCCCCCGGTTTGGGAAGCCGGTGCAAACGGGTGTATTTTGCTCCAGTGATTCCAGCTCAGGGGAATCATTTCCGTGGCCGCGTTCAGCTTCATGGTGCAGGAGCCCAGGGAGATCATCGAAGTATTCAGCGACAGGTCTTTGTTCTCCAGCATCTTGATATAGCGCATCATCTCCGTTTCGCTGTGGTGCGTGTTAAACACCGGGTGCAGCAGGTAAGGCGAGGTGCGCTGCAGGGCCACAGGAATATTGCCGGCGCTTGCCTGCGGCTGGTCTGCATCCAGGCGGCCGGCGTCAAATATCTGCAGGATGTCATTAACATCTGCTATGGTAGTGGTTTCGTCCAGGGAAATGCCGATGCGCTGATCCCCGAAGTAGCGGAAATTGATGCCGGCATTCTCCGCCCTTGCTTTGATGTCTGCTACATGGCCGGAGCTTACTACAATGGTGTCAAAGAAATATGTTGCAGCCGGCGTTAAGCCTTTGGCTTTCAGCTTTTCGGCCAGCGCTGCCGTTAGCAGGGCCACCCGGGCGGCAATGTTTCGCAGTCCGCCGGGGCCATGGAACACCGCGTACATGGCCGCCATATTGGCCAGCAGCGCCTGCGCGGTACAGATATTGGAAGTGGCCTTTTCGCGTTTAATATGCTGCTCGCGGGTTTGCAGCGCCATGCGCAGCGCGCGGTTGCCCCGGGCATCCACGCTCACGCCAATGATACGGCCGGGAATGGCCCGTTTGAAATCATCCTTCACGGCAAAGAAAGCGGCATGCGGACCGCCAAAGCCCAAAGGCACGCCAAAGCGCTGTGCAGACCCCAGCGCAGCATCAGCGCCCAGCTCCCCGGGCGGTGTTAGCAGCGTAAGGGCCAGCAGGTCGGTAGCCATAGCTACATAAGCGCCGGCAGCATGTACCTTTTCAATAAAGGCGCGGTGATCTTCCACGCCTCCCAGGTCGTTGGGATACTGCAGCAGGGCGCCAAACCAGGAGGCATCCGGCTGCGCGGTGGCATAGTCGCCTACCACCACTTCAATGTGCAGGGGCCTGGCGCGGGTAAATACCACGTCTTTGGTCTGGGGGAACAGGTGCTTATCTACAAAGAATTTAGGACGGGTCACATGGTCGTGGTCGCGGTTCAGCATGTTGAAGAACATGGTCATGGCCTCTGCCGCCGCCGTGGCTTCATCCAGCAGGGAAGCATTGGCAATGGGCAGTCCGGTGAGGTCGCTTACCATGGTCTGGAAGTTCAGCAGGCTTTCCAGCCGGCCCTGAGATATTTCCGCCTGGTAAGGCGTGTACTGGGTATACCATCCCGGGTTCTCGAAAATGTTGCGCAGGATCACGCTGGGTGTGATGGTATCATAATAACCCTGCCCTATATAGTTGCGGAACACCTTGTTCTTCAGCGACACTTCCTTCAGGTGGCGCAGGTAATCACTTTCGCTCATGGCTGGCGGCACATCCAGCGGCTGCTGCATGCGGATGGCGCCCGGCACGGTCTTGTCCACTAACGCTTCCAGGGAGGGTATGCCGGTGGTGTCCAGCATCTGGTTGGTTTCAGATTGGTTTGGCCCGATATGACGGGGCACAAACTCATTTTGTTGAATATCAAAAAGATTCATGATATAAAGCAGGTAAATTGAAAAGAATGTGCAAAGCTATATTGTTTTTGAGCAACCGCCAAACAGGCCCCGGGGTTGTGGAAACTGTGGTGATAAACCCGGCAGCTAAAAACATTGGATTGTCATGGAATTGTTTAGCCATTAGCCTGTAGCAGCTGGCTAATGGCCATGAGCGAATAGCTGCGAAACTAACGGCTAACAGCTTATTTTTGCACTAATGGACCATCCGTTATTACAAAATTGGGAGCAGAAGGCAAAGGAAAAGCAGAAAGCCAACAAACAGTTCCTGCAGAAACTGCAGACCAAGAAGGGCAAAGGCGTGGAAAAGCTGCTGCCAGACCTGCATGAAGAGGCTTTCACCCATATTGACTGCCTGCAGTGCGCCGGCTGCTGCAAAACCATCAGCCCCCGGTTCAAGACCCCGGATATCAAACGCATTGCCAAACACCTTGGACTAAAAGAGTCTGTTTTTATTGAGACCTACCTGCGCCTGGATGAAGACGGGGATTACGTGGTGAAAAGATCGCCCTGTCCTTTCCTGGGCAGCGATAACTATTGCAGCATTTACGAGGTACGCCCCGGTGATTGTGAAAACTATCCCTATACGGACAGCTACGATTTTTTCAAAAGGCCCAATACCACCTACCTGAACAGTACTATTTGCCCGGCCGTGTATTTTGTGCTGGAAAAACTGAAGAAAATAATGTGCTGATGTGCTGATGCAAATGCAGCGAATGCTTTACCCGCTCCAGGCCATCAGCACATCAGCACATCACTTCAGCTCCAGCTTCCGCATGGCCGGTGAAATAACATACGTAGTAACCACCACTACCAGCGTTACGCAGCCGCCAAATACAACGGACGGGACCAGCCCCATCAGGCGGGCGGCAAAGCCGCTCTCAAAAGCACCCAGCTCATTGGAGGAGCCTACAAACATGGAGCTCACAGAAGCCACCCTTCCCCGCATCTCGTCCGGCGTTTTCAGCTGCAGGATGGTTTGCCGGGTGATCACGCTGATGCCGTCCAGCATGCCGCTTAGCAGCAGCGCTACCAGCGACAGGTAAAAGCTTTTGGACAGCCCGAATACAATTATGCACACGCCAAAGCCAAACACGGCTGCCAGCAGCTTGATGCCCGGTTGGGTCACCAGCGGGCGATAGGCCAGTATGAACATGGTCATCAGCGAGCCTACTGCTACAGCAGCACGCAGGAAACCGAATTCCAGGGAGCCCACATGCAGTATGTCTGTAGCAAATGCCGGCAGCATGGCGGTGGCTCCGCCAAACAGCACGGCAAACATATCCAGCGCCATGGCATTGAGCACTACCTTGGTATTCCACACAAAGCGCATGCCTTTGGTGAGGCCTGCTACAAAGCCTTCGCCCTGTGATTTATAGAGAATGGGTTTGGGTTTTATCTGCAAAAGACTGAACAGCGGCGCCAGGAAAATGATCACCACCAGCAGCATGGACCAGTGCACCCCCAGCAGGTGAATGAAAAGGCCGCCCAGCGCCGGACCGGCCATACCGCCTACCTGCCAGGCGCTGCTGCTCCAGGTGGAAGCGTTGGCATACAGCCGGCGCGGCACCAGCAGGGCCAGCATGGAGAAGTTGGAAGGACTGGTAAAGGCCCTCACAATGCCGCCCATGAATACCAGCGCATAGATCATGTTCAGCACCCAGCGAGTGGGTATGCCCTGTACGGCGCGGTCCCAGGTAAGGAGGAACAGGCCGCTGCCCAGTACAATATAAGCCAATACGCAGGTCAGCAGCATGCCCCGTTTTTCCCGCTGGTCTACCAGGTGGCCGGCAAACGGCGCCAGCAGCACGGCCGGTATCACTTCCGAAAGCCCTATCAGCCCCAGCGAAAAGGGATCGCGGGCCAGCTCATATACTTTCCACTCCACAATGGTAAACTGCATGGTGAGGGCAAACACAATTGCGAAACGGATAACAAGGTAGTAGTTGAATTCCCGGATGCGCAGGGAAGCATATGGGTCATTCCTGGTAGTGGCCGCTGTGTCCAAACTGATGAATTTTGATTTGCAGGCACAAAATTAGCGATGAATAACGAAATAAGGGAGCGCTGAATTGTTTTGAACGGTAGTGATCATCCGCGTAAGATGATTATTTTTATGGTCAATACTTATTTATGAACGCATTTCGTTTATTGCTGGCCGTGCCGGTACTGGCCGGCAGCCTGATGTGCCAGGCCGGTCCTTTCAGGAATGATCCGCCGGCCCGCAAGGCCCGCCTGGAGCTGATCACCAACAGGATACTTTCCCCGGTAGCCCTGGGCGTACCGGGCGACGGCAGCGGACGCCTGTTCATCTGCCAGAAGGAGGGAAAGGTCTGGATCGTGCAGAACGGCAAGCTGCTGACCCGGCCCTTCCTGGACCTGAGCAGCGAAATGGTAAGGATCAACCCGGCTTACGACGAGCGCGGCCTGCTGGGTATTGCCTTTCACCCGCAGTTTGAAAGCAATAAGAAATGCTATGTGTATTACAGTGTACCGTCAGATGTATCCGGCAGCAACCATAAAAGCCGCATAGCTGAGTTCACGGTATCGGCTAACCCCAATGTGGCCGACCCTGCCACCAAAAGGATACTGCTGGAAATAGAGCAGCCACAGTCCAACCACAACGGGGGCGACCTGGTTTTTGGCCCGGACGGCTACCTGTACATTGCTTTAGGTGACGGCGGTGGTGCCGGCGACAAGCACGGCCCTGCCGGCAACGGGCAGAACCTGAACACCCTGCTGGGAAAAATATTACGGATAGATGTGAATGTCACTCCTTATGCGGTGCCCAAGGACAATCCGTTTGTGGGCCGGGAAGGAGCGCGCCCCGAAATATGGGCCTACGGCCTGCGCAACCCCTGGCGTATTTCATTTGACAGGGTCACCAAGCAGCTGTTTGCCGGGGATGTGGGACAGAATAAGTACGAAGAGGTGGACATCATTGAAAAAGGCGGCAACTATGGCTGGCGCATTATGGAGGGATTCCATGAGTATAACGTGCCCGACGGAGCGGACAAAAGCCGCCTGATACCCCCCATTGATGAGTATGACCACGACCTGGGCATCAGCGTTACCGGCGGGTATGTGTACCGGGGCAAGGCCATTCCCTCCCTGAACGGCCTGTACGTGTACGGCGACTACAACGGTAAAACCTGGGTGCTGGTAAATAACGGTAAGCAATGGGAACGTGCAGACCTGGAGCTGGCAGGCCGCCCGGCCGGCGGGCTGCAGATACTGAGCTGGGGCCAGGACGAGGCCGGAGAGCTGTACATGCTTACCAGCTCCTCCACAGCCAACGGGTTTACCGGAGCCGTATACAAATTGGTAGGATTTTAGCGGTAATATTTTGTTAAACCGCAGATTACCTGTAATAAGAGGTGCTAATTTTAGTTTAAATTTGATTGATAAAGTTCAATTTGGATCCATATGAGAAGAATGAAAGTGATAATACCGGTGCTGCTGATCGTTATTTCCGGTGGCGTGCTGGCTTTCAGTAAGTTAGGAAAGGCTGAAGACCCCCCGGGCCGCTACGAGATCATCATGAACCTGGTAGGACAGATACTGAAAGAAGGTCATTACAAGCCCAAACCCATTGATGATGCTTTTTCCAAAGAGGTATTTACCAAGTATGTAAAAGACCTGGACAGTGAAAAGAAATTTTTCCTGAAAAGCGATATTGAGAAGCTCTCTGCTTTGTCCACCCATATAGACGATGAGCTGCAGGGCGCTCCCCTGGAGTGCTTCAACGCGGTTAACAGCCTCATCAAGCAGCGGGTGAATGAGGCTACCCTCATCTATCCCGCCATATTGTCCAAACCTTTTGACTTTACAAAAGACGAAAAGGTGGTGCTGGACCCGGATAAGCTGGACTTCCCGGCAGATGAAGCTGCCCGCCAGGAAGCCTGGCGCAAGGTGCTGAAATACCGTACCCTCGAAAAGCTTACCGACCTGCAGGAGCTGCGGGACAAGGAGAAGGACAAGCCCGGCGCCAAGCCTAAAACAGATGCCGAGCTGGAAGCAGAGGCGCGGGCCAAGGTAAAACAGCTGTACGACCGCTATTTTGACCGCCTCAAGAACAAGCAGAACGATAACGACCGTTTCAGCCTGTATGTAAATGCCATTACCACCACGATGGACCCCCATACGGACTTTATGCCGCCGGCCGACAAGCGCTATTTTGAAGAGCAGATGGCCGGTAAGTTCTTCGGTATTGGCGCGCAGCTGCGGGAGGAAGACGGCAAGATCAAGATCGTGAGCATTGTTACCGGCAGCCCCAGCTGGAAACAGGGAAAGCTGAAAGCCAACGACGTGATCTTGAAAGTAGCCCAGGGCGATAAAGAGCCGGTAGATATTACCGGGTACGCGGTAGAAGACGCCGTAAAGCTGATCCGCGGCTCCAAAGGCACTACCGTGCGCCTGACGGTAAAGAGCGTGGACGGTACGATAAAGGACATTGCCATTGTGCGGGACGAGATAGTACTGGATGACACCTTTGCAAAATCCGCTATTATTAACGGCCAGCATAAGATAGGATACATTTACCTGCCGGAGTTCTATGCGGACTTCCAGGACCGGAACGGGGCCCGCTCCGCCGTGGATGTGGCCAAAGAAATACAGAAGCTGAAAGCCGAAAAGGTGGAAGGCATTATACTGGACCTGCGTTTTAACGGCGGCGGCTCCCTGCAGGATGTAGTGCAGATGGCCGGGCTGTTCATTCCTGAAGGTCCTATTGTACAGGTGCGCTCCCGTGGCGGCGACAAGATCGTGCTGCCGGACCGTGATAAAAATGTACAATATGACGGCCCGCTGGCCATTATGGTGAACGAGTACAGCGCATCCGCTTCCGAGATCATGGCTGCCGCCATGCAGGACTATAAACGCGCGGTGATCATTGGCAGCGCCTCCACTTTTGGGAAAGGGACGGTACAGCGGATGTACAATCTGGATGATTTCTTCCCCAACAAGCCGGAGATAGGCGCCCTGGGAGCTTTGAAGCTGACCGTACAGAAGTTCTACCGCGCCAACGGCGGCTCTACCCAGCTGAAAGGGGTGAATGCTGATATTGTGCTACCAGACCCTTACTACGAAGTGGGAGAAAGGAAGGATGAAGATGCCCTGGCCTGGGACGAGATACCCAAAGCCAACTACAGCACCTGGTACGATCCTGTGAACGTGGACGTGCTGAAGCGCAACAGCGCCCAAAGGGTGAGCAACAGCGAAGCGTTCAAGATCATGACGGAGAATATCAACACCATCAAGAATATGGATAAGCAGGAAGCCTATTCGCTGAACCTGCAAACTTTCAAAGCAGAGCAGAAAAGCAATGCCGCTGCCCTGAAAAAGTACGATGCTGTGAACGATAAGCTGAAGGAGCTGGACATTACCAACCTGAAAACAGACCTGGAAAAGATGGGCTCTGATACGGCCAAGCTGGCCCGCAATAAGGACTGGCTGAAGTTCCGCGCCAAGGACCTTTACCTGGATGAGGCTGTAAATGTGATGAACGACCTGATCGTAATGTCCTATCCCAAAATGAAAGGGAAGCAGGAGAATTAGTCCGCCAGCATATTGATGAGGTTCATCAGTTCGTCGTACCTGTACCGCTCCTTGTCATCCTGATAGCATTTGGCCAGCTCTTCCAGCAGGAAGCGGATGATCTGCCTGTTGGATTGCGGTTTATAATATGCCGGTACCGGTGGTACGGATACTCTTTTAAGGTAGGTCTCCACATCCTGGTGGGAATAGATCTGTCCCTGCATGGGGTCTATAAAGAACAGGATGCGGTAGTCGTCCGGTTTGGGCGGTTCTGCAAAATCATAAAAAGAGTCAAAGTAGGCCAGTATGAACTGCCGGGGAATGTTTACAGCATATACCGGCAGGTCCAGCATGGAGCAGAGGCTCTGGTAGATAACGCCGTTGGTGATGGGATTGCCTCTTTTGGCCTCGATCACCTGGTTAATGAAGAACTGGTTTTTGCGCATGTACGCCACTTCTTCCCCCTTCAGCCCGAAATAGTTATAGATCATGCTGTTGAGCACATTGATCTGCTCCAGCGGCGTCAGGTAGTTGTTCAGCTCCAGCCATATGTTGCGCTTGATGCGCTCGATCTCTGTCATAATAGGCCCCGGCTGCATATCGGGGAACTGGTACCTGGCCACCAGTATAGCGCCCTGCAGCAGGTCGGGATTTTCTGCCCGGGTCCAGTGCTGCATAGCTACCTGCAGGTCCTGGTAATGCACGCGATGAATCAGCTGTTCTATCCGTTCCTGGATAGACTCGTCCACCGTAGTCTCCCACAAATGCTCCAGGTTAGGAATAATTTCCTTGCCATACAATAATATTTTGTTGGCTACCGTATCAAACACTTCCTGGTCCGGGTCGTCCAGCAAATGGAATAGAGCATTGATTTCTTTTGTTTCATTCATACGCTAAACTGATGTGCTAATGTGCGAATGTGCAGATGTGCGAATGCCGTAGTATAGATGTGCATAACATTATTGTGCCTAACATTTGCACATCTGCATATCTGCACATTCGCACATTATTCTGTCTTCTTCTTCCTTGCCGGTGCCTTTTTCTTGGGCGGATTGGCTTTTGCTTCTTCTATAATGGCTTTTGCTTCCTCCACGGTGATATCCGCAGCATGGTCTATCCTTTCTTTCGGAATCTTGTAGTTCTTCAGTCCCTGTTTAATGTAAGGGCCATAAGGGCCCTTCAGTATCTGTATCTTTTCCTTTTCAAATATTTTAATGGTACGTTGGTCCTTGGCGGTACGTTTCTCTACGATCAGCGGCCCTACTTCATCCAGCTCCACGGTGTAAGGGTCCATTTCCTTTTTAAGGGAGTAGAACTTTTTATCGTGTTGCGCATAGGGGCCAAAGCGGCCAATGTTCACTATTACTTCTGTTCCTTCAAAGAGGCCCAGGTTGCGCGGTAGCTTGAACAGCTCCATGGCTTCATCCATGCTGATGGTCTCAATGCTCTGTGTGGCCTTCAGCTTGGCAAAGCGGGGTTTTTCCTCGTCTTCCGCTTTGCCGATCTGTATCATGGGGCCATACCGTCCCATGCGGGCCACTACGGGCTTGCCGGTTGCAGGGTCGTCGCCCAGGTAGCGCTCTCCTTTTACCCTTTCCGCATTTTCCAGCGTATTGGCTACATCCTTATGGAAAGGCTGGTAGAACTCGTTGAGCATTTTGTTCCACACCTTCTTGCCGTTGGCAATTTCGTCAAACTCTTCCTCGATCTTGGCGGTAAAGCCGTAATCCATTACAGAGTCAAAGTACTGGTTAAGGAAGTCGGTCACGATCATGCCCAGGTCTGTCGGGAACAACTTGGACTTTTCGGCCCCGGTGTTCTCGGTTTCCGCCTGCTTGCTGATCTGGTCATTTTTGAGCGTTAAGATACGATATTCCCGCTTTACACCTTCCTTATCCCGTTTTTCCACGTAGTTGCGTTTCTGCACGGTAGTAATGGTAGGGGCGTAGGTAGACGGGCGGCCAATACCCAGCTCTTCCAGTTTTTTTACCAGGCTGGCCTCCGTATAGCGGGGGGCCGGGCGGGTAAATTTCTCTGTGGCCTTCATTTCCTTCAGGTCCACCACCTGTTTTACCTGCAAGGGGGGCAGCACGCCTTCCTGTTCTTCCTCTTCAGCAGAGTCGTCGTCATCGCGGCCTTCCATGTATACTTTCAGGAAGCCGTCAAACTTCAGCACTTCGCCGCTGGCGGTCAGCTCTTCGTGATTGGTGGATATATCTATTTTGGCAATGGTCTTCTCCAGTTCGGCATCGGCCATCTGGCTGGCAATGGTACGTTTCCAGATCAGCTCGTACAGTTTCCGGGTATCGCTGTCGTCTACGGAGGCGTTTTCCATATAGGTGGGCCGTATGGCTTCGTGCGCTTCCTGTGCGGACTCGTTCTTGTTCTTGTACTTGCGGTGCTGGTGATAGCGCTGGCCGTAGTTCTTTTCTATTGCCTGCCTGATATCGGTAATGGCCGTATCGGACAGGTTTACGGAATCGGTACGCATGTAAGTGATCTTACCACTTTCATACAATTTCTGCGCCAGCAGCATGGTCTTTGAAACGCTGTAGCCCAGTTTGCGGCTGGCTTCCTGCTGCAGGGTGGAAGTGGTAAAAGGCGCTGCCGGTGATTTCTTGCCCGGCTTTACCTGTATGTCCTTTACGGTATAAGCAGCTCCAATACAGTCCTGCAGGAATTTTTCCGCATCTTCCACTGACTTGAAGCGGGAAGGGCCGTCGGCCTTGAAGGAAATGTTCCTGCCCTGGGCGTCTTTGGCGGTAAAGAAGGCCTCTACCTTAAAGCTGCTGACCGGCGTAAAAGCGTTGATCTCCCGTTCCCTTTCCACTATCAGCCTTACTGCCACGGATTGTACGCGGCCGGCAGACAGGGAGTTGCGCATGCTCATTTTGCGCCACAGTACGGGCGACAGCTCAAACCCTACAATGCGGTCCAGGATGCGCCTGGCCTGCTGTGCATTTACCAGGTCCATGTTCAGGGTGCGGGGCTGCTGCACGGCCCTTTCAATGGCCGGCTTGGTTATTTCGTGGAAAACAATGCGCTTGGTGGTATGGGGGTCCAGGCCCAGCACCTCGCACAAGTGCCAGGATATGGCCTCTCCTTCACGGTCCTCATCCGTTGCCAGCCATACCTCGTCGGTATCCTTGGCCAGCTTCTTTAACTCCTTTACAATCTTCTCTTTATCTTCCGGTACTGCATATTTAGGTTTGAAGTTATTCTGAATGTCGATACCCATATCGTCCTTTTCCAGGTCGCGTATGTGCCCAAAACAAGATTTTACCTCAAAGTCTTTTCCTAATATCTTTTCTATGGTCTTAGCCTTGGCCGGGGACTCAACTATAACTAGATTTTTTGCCATGAATGCCTTCTTTAATGCGAGCTAAATATGCAAAAATTAATATAAAAAATGCAAATACGATTTTTGCAAGTATAGAAATTAAGCCTGAAAATAAAAAATAAGGGTTTGTTTTGTTGCGTTATAAGTTGTTTTAATGTAAAGAAACAGATCAGGTTGGAAACTTATTTGCGTATATTCATATATTCGGCATCAGAGAAAGGAAAAAAAGGATCAATATGGAGATTGTTATTATAGGGGCAGGCAATGTAGCCCACTGTTATGGCCACCTTTTAAAATTGCACGGGCACCAGATACTGCAGGTGATCAGCCGGCAGAAAGCCCATGCAGAAGAGCTGGCAGGAATGCTGCATGCAAAAGCTACGGACGACCTGCTGGATATTAATATGGAGGCAGACGTGTACCTGCTGGCGGTGAGCGATGCGGCTATCCCGGAGCTGAACGACCAGCTGCGCCTGGGCAAGCGGATAGTGGCCCATACGGCCGGGGCTGTATCCCTGGAGGCCATTGGCAGGATCTCTACCCATACCGGGGTGCTATACCCCCTGCAATCCATCCGCAAGGAGCTGAAAACCTACCCGCCCATTCCCATCATGCTGGAAGCCAGCAATGATGAAGTGCTGCGCCGCCTGCAGGCGCTGGCCCAGAGCATTGCCTCACAGATAGCCATCATTAACTCCCGGCAGCGCCTGCAGCTGCACCTGGCCGCCGTATTGTGCAATAACTTTACAAACCACCTTATAGCAAAGGCAAAGGAATACTGCGAGCAGGAGGGGCTGGACTTTACCATTCTGCAGCCTATTATCAAAGAAACCCTTGAGCGGCTGGAGAAATATCCGCCGGAATCCGTACAAACCGGGCCCGCGCTCCGCGGCGATGAATCCACCATGGCACAGCACCGTTCACTGCTGGAAAATGACGAGTACCTGCGGTTGATATACCAGGTAATGTCCGACAGCATTTACCAGTTCCATGCAAAAAAAGTTTAACCAATAAAACATATTTTTGCGATCTGCCCGGTCGCGGGCATATATACTATTATATATAATGAACGTGCTATCACTTTTCAAGCATATTACCACCTTTGTACTGGATGTGGACGGCGTGTTAACCGACGGTACTGTACAGCTGCTGCCCGGTGGGGAGCTTTCACGGAAAATGAATGTGAAGGACGGCTATGCCCTGCAGCTGGCCGTAAAAAAAGGGTACCGGATCGTGATCATTTCAGGCGGCAGATCGGAAAGCGTGGTAAGCCGCTTGCAGGGGTTGGGTATAAAGGATATTTATGTAAATGTAACGGACAAGCAGGAGAAGCTGCAGGATTATGTGCTGGAAAACACCCTGCGCTGGGAGGAGGTGCTTTTTATGGGAGATGACATACCTGACTACCGTGCCATGCAAATGGCCGGCCTGCCGGTATGCCCGGCCGATGCGGTGCCGGAGATCAAAAGCATCTGCCGGTATATTTCTCCTGTAAGCGGCGGCAACGGTTGTGTGCGGGAGATCATAGAGAAGGTGCTAAAGCTCAACGGGCACTGGGAAATAGATGAAACGATCGCATCCAGGTAAAACGAGGCAGGAACGAGGAGGTAAGAGGCAGGAAGCAGGAGGTATGACAAACAATTTTGGTCATGAAACTATTGGTAGCATTTTTTAAGCTGGTCCGTTACCCTAACCTTATCTATATAGGGCTCACGCAGTTCTTACTGCAATACTGTGTAGTAGCCCCGGTATTGGCCAGCAGCGGGGAAGCGCCTTCCCTTTCCTTTCCCTGCTTTGTGCTGCTGTCTATCTCCACCATGCTGGTGGCGGCAGCAGGGTACATCATCAACGATTATTTTGATATCAATATAGATATCGTTAACAAGCCGGAGAAGATGGTGCTGGACAAGATCATCAGCCGGCGCTGGGCAATGGCCTGGCACACCATATTTAATATGGCCGGTGTATCCCTGGGGTTTATTGTGGCCTGGAAAATAGGGCAGATATACCTGGGCTTTACGCAGGTGATCTGCTCCCTGCTGCTCTGGTTCTATTCCACCTCCTTTAAGCGGCAGGTGCTGATCGGGAATGTGGTCATATCCCTGCTCACGGCCCTGTCTGTAGTAGTGGTAGGCTTTTATGAAAAGCAGATCTACGAGAGCTTTGAAGCCATCCTGTCACCTGCGGGGCGCAAGCTGATACAGATCATTGGCGTGTATGCCCTGTTTGCCTTTATAATATCCATGGTGCGGGAAGTGGTAAAGGACCTGGAAGACATGATAGGTGACAGTAAGGACGGCTGCCGCACCATCCCTATTGTATGGGGAGTGCTGCCTGCTAAAAGATTGTGCTATGGCCTGCTGCTGGCCCTGCAGGTATTGATGCTGCTGGTGGAGATCAGGGTGGCCATACCCGGCTGGTACCTGGCCATTGCCTACCTGCTGCTGCTGGTGCAGCTGCCTGCCGTGTATACCTGGCAGCTGCTGAGAAAAGCGCATTTGCCCGAACACTATCATAAAGTAAGCTCCCTGATCAAGCTGATCATGCTGACGGGGATATTATCCATGATATTTCTTAAAATCTATCTTTAATGTATAAAGGGAAACCCGTGATCCTGGCATCACAGTCGCCCCGGCGCAAGCAACTGCTGGAGCAGGCTGGCATTCCTTTCCAGGTAAAGGTGGTGGAAACGGCGGAGACATTTCCGCCGGACATGCCCATACCGGATGTGCCGGTACAGATTGCCCGTCAGAAAGCGGCAGCCGTAACAGCGCTCTGCAAGGCGGACGATATCATTATAGCCGCAGATACCGTGGTAGTGCTGGACGATACCATCATTGGCAAACCTAAGGACCGGGCTGATGCCATCCGCATTTTATCTGCGCTGGCGGGGCGTACACACCAGGTGATCACCGGTGTGGCGATCAAATACCGGGAACAGGAACGGCTGTTTGCCAAAACCACTGGTGTGCATTTCAAGCCGCTCACGCCTGAGCAGATCACTTATTATATTGACAAATACCAGCCATTTGACAAAGCGGGTGCTTATGCCATCCAGGAATGGATAGGCGCTGTGGGCATTGATAGTATTAACGGATGCTTCTATAATGTAATGGGCCTGCCCGTGAGCAGGGTAATAGAGGAGCTGGAACAGTTATAAATTCCAAGATACCCATTCCAAACCCGGCCGGCGCTCCAACAGGCAGCTGGCAGCGCGCGGGCCGGTATTCCGGAATCTCTACTCGAGCACCAGCAGGTTCACATCCTTGTTCTTCAGCCAGTCTTTCTCCTTCAGCTTTTCCAGGTTGATCACCCCTACTACATATCGGTAAGTAGGGGATTCATACTTTTCCGAGATGTTGTAAAACTCCGCCAGGTCCACCTGGTCGGGTGTTTTGTAACGCAGGTATACTTTTAGCTGCACATCATTGGTAAATGCCGGCTGGTTGGACTGCTTGATCTTTTTATACTCATACCGGTAGTTGTACAGCAGCGCAGAGATGTCTGACAATACGGCGCTGCCGGTAGCGGTGCCGCCCGCGCCTTTGCCTACAAAGAACTGCTTGTCTGTAAAAGCGCTTTCCAGCAAAATGCCGTTGTATTCATTATATACATCGTACAGCAGGTTGTGCTCTTTGATGAGGTGCGGCAGCACATAAGCAAACACGTTCCCGTTCTGGCGGCGGCAGTTGCCGATCAGCTTTACAGTGCAGCCGCGTTGCCGGGCAAACTGGATATCAAAATCATTCAGGTGGTGGATACCAAAGTTAAACACCTCTTCCGGCTTTACAAACGTGCCAAAGGCATGCAGCAGCAGTATCACTATTTTGAACTTGGGATCATAGCCTTCAATGTCCAGCGTGGGGTCTGTTTCCGCAAAGCCCTTTTCCTGCGCCTGTTTCAGCGCCGTGTCAAAGCTCAATCCTTCTTCAAATATCCGGGTCAGTATGTAATTGGTGGAGCCGTTGCAGATGCCTTCCACGGCATTCAGCAGGTCGTTGTCATAATACTCTTCCAGGTTGCGGATAATGGGAATGCTGGCGCAGCTGGATGCCTCGTACAGGAAGGGCACCTTGTTCTCCACCTGCAGCTGGTAGAGCGCCGGCAGGTTCTCCGCTATCATGCGCTTGCTGGCGCTTACCACCGCCTTGCCGTTGCGCAGCGCGGTGCTTACTATTTCAAAAGCCGCTTCCGTATCGTTAATAAGCTCCACTACCACATCAATGGCAGGGTCCTGCAGAATTTCATTCTTGTCCGTTGTAAAATAGCTCATGTCTATCGGACGCGTCTTGTTGGGATCTTTAATGCATATCTTTTTGATGCGGGCATTAATGCCCTTTGTTCTGTTCAATACTTCGTAAAGTCCTTGTCCTACGCAGCCAAACCCGAAAATGCCCAGGTTAATGATCTTATTTTCCATATTTATTGTAAAACGGTGATTTGTTTTCCAGACGGTTGGTTTAATTTATCTAATGCCTGTTTCAGGTCGTTGATGAGGTCTTCTGCATCCTCGATGCCAATGGACAGGCGGATACAGCTATCCTGCAGGCCCGCTTTTTTACGGAAATCCTCCGGGATGTTGCGGTGGGTCATGGTAGCTGGATGGTCCAGCATGCTTTTTACCCCTCCAAAGCTCTCTGCCAGCTTAAACAGCCGGGTAGCGTTTACAATGCGGATGGCGTTCTTGATATTATCGCTTTTCAGGGAGAAGCTTACCAGCGCACCGTACAGCTTTTGCTGCTTGCGGGCGATGTGATGGTTCTTATGCGTGTTCAGCCCCGGGTAAAAGACCTTGTCCACAGCCGGGTGTGTGGCCAGCCAGGTGGCAATGGCCATGGCATTGCTGCACTGTTTTTCCAGGCGCAGGTACAGCGTTTCAATGCCGCGGATGGTCAGCCATGCTTCAAACGGGCTCAGGATGCTGCCGGAAATGTTCTGGTTAAAGCGCAGCTGATCTGCCAGCGGCTTGGCATTTACCACCACCAGGCCGGCAATTACATCTGTATGGCCGGCCAGGTATTTGGAGGCGCTGTGTATCACAATATCAGCGCCCATGGGAATGGGCTGCTGCAGCAGTGGTGTGCACAGGGTATTGTCCACCACCAGTAATATGTTATGCTGCCTGGCTATTTTGCTGACGGATTTAATGTCTGATATTTTCAGCGTGGGGTTAGTGGGCGATTCCAGCCATATAAAACGGGTCCTGGGCGTAATAGCCGCGGATATGTTATCTATATTGCTGGTATCGGTAAAGTTCACTTTTATCCCAAAGCGTTCTATCATGTGGTGGAACATCTGGAATATGCCGCCGTAGGTATCGTCTACGGTAAGTATCTCATCACCGGATTTTAACAGCTTCAGCACCGCGTCAATAGCAGCCATGCCGCTGGCAAAGGCAAAGCCTGCATACCCTTCCTCCAGGTTGCAGATGATGTTCTCCAGCACCTTGCGGGTAGGGTTGTTGGCGCGCGAGAACTCGAATCCCTTGTTGATGCCGGGCGATTCCTGCACAAAGGTGGAGGTTTGATAGATAGGCACGGAAATGGCGCCTGTCAATTCATCTACCGGAATGCTATGGATGAGTTGCGTAGCTGTTTTCATCCGTTGATATTTTATTTTTTATAGATCAGATGGAACCTCGCATTAACATACCCCTGTATAAGCAAATGTAACATGCTCGGTTTCATGTAAAAGATTTTATGCTGCCAGGCCGGGCCTGTGGTGAGTTGCTTTTTCATTACTGCCAGAAGGGGAATAAAAAAAGGGCGCTTCCGGATTGTTGGAAGAGCCCCTTTTTGAATATTGTAGAAGGAATGTATTTCTCTGCCAACTTATCTTTCCCACGGCATTACCCGAGGGCAGGAATTAGCACCTTTTCCCCGTTCAAAAGGAACGGAAATGGTTGCTAAGGCATCGCAGGGCCATATCCCTCCGCCTTTCTGGATAAGTGATGTTTAAGAACTGGGTGCAAAGGTAATGGTACTTTAGTGAATTTTCCAAATTTGGAAGTTCAGAAAGGAAGTTGTTTATTTGCTAAATATTTTAGCAAAATAGATTTGTTGACACCGACAAAACCACCAAACAATGATGATCGCAAGCGTTAGCCCGTTACTTACGGAAGCATTATTTCAACACATCTGGAAATTCAGACTGTTCAGAACCACCGGCCTTAGTACCACGGAAGGCGAGCCGGTACAGATCATTCATCCCGGTATGCACAACCATCATGCAGGCCCGGATTTTACGGCGGCTAAAATAAGAATAGGCAATACCTTATGGGCCGGTAATGTAGAACTGCACCTGCGCACCTCAGACTGGTACCGCCACGGGCACCAGCAAAACAGGCAGTATAGCAATGTGATCCTGCATGTGGTGTTTGAGCATGATGTGGAGTATTATGATACGGACAATATGCCCCCCTGTATTGAGCTGCAGCAGCACATACCCAAGCTGATCATGAAGCGGTATGATATGCTGCGGCAGCATGCCGCATTTGTACCCTGTGAATATAATGCCTGCAGCGTGTCGGAACTGATCTGGCACAACTGGAAGGAACGGCTCCTGATAGAGCGCTGGGAGCATAGAACCAGCACCCTGCATAACTGGTTGCTGCAAACCAAATATAACTGGGAGGAAGTATGCTACCGGGCCATTGTCCAAAGCTTTGGCATGCCCGTAAACGCCATGCCCTTTTTACAACTGGCGCAGTCCCTTCCGCATACCCTGCTGGCCAGGCACCGGCCCAACCTGCTGCAACTGGAAGCGCTGCTGTTCGGGCAGGCGGGTATGTTGCACGAAGAAGCCTTCCAGGACGCCTACCCCCGGCAACTGCAGCAGGAGTATGGCTACCTGCGGCATAAATACCGCCTGCAGCCCATACCCGGGCACCTGTGGAACTGGCTGCGCATGCGTCCCGCTTCGTTTCCTACCATGCGTATTGCCACCCTGGCCGCTTTACTATATCAAACGCCGCACCTGTTTTCCCGGATACTGGAAACGGAAAGCATTGCCGGTTTTGAACAGCTGTTTGCCGTACAACCTTCCACCTACTGGCAGGAGCATTACCGTTTTGACAGGCCTATTACCCATACCCGCTGCCCTGGCAGATCAGCCGTGCATAACATTCTTATCAATACTATTCTGCCATTGTTATTCCTGTACGGGAAGGAGAAAGGAATGAGCTACTACCAGGAGCGGGCATTACAGTTAATGGAAGCATTGCCGGCAGAAGAAAACAAGATCACCCACGGATGGGACCAGATAGGCATTATGCAGCAAAATGCCCTTGACTCCCAGGCGCTGCTGCAGCTCAAACAACACTACTGTGATGAGAAAAAATGCCTGGAATGCGCAGTAGGCGCCAAGCTGCTGCGGGAAGGGATTTTTTGATGAGCGGATGAGCAAATGTGCAGATTATAATGAATTTGTTACTTCCGGTCATTCATCTGCCCATCTGCACATTTGCACATTTACCCCTCCCAGCCGGTATCTTTCAGGGCCGGATCATTTTCTTTTTTCAGGAAATCCGCCTGGCCCAGCGATGCTGCTTCCCATTCCAGTATAGCTTCATCCGGCACTACCTGTACCGGCGTTTTCCAGGACGTGGAAGTTTCATTGTAAGCCAGGTTGGACTGTGAGCAATAGCAGGAAATGAGGGACCAGCGCGGTTGTTCAGACAGGTTGGCCTCGGAGCGGTGCAAAAGATTTGGGTGGAAGAACAGCGCATCACCGGGCGCCAGCTCGCAATAGACCAGCTCCATCGTTTTAAGCGCGTTTGTGACCATTACCATATCCGCACCTACCTGCTCACCGGCAAAGCCATGGTTTACACGGCCCATTTTATGCGAGCCTTTGATCACCTGCAGGCAGCCGTTCTCTTTATTGGCCACGGTAAGCGCTACCATTACAGATATGAGCTGGTCCGGGAACATGAACTGGTTCTTGTACCAGTAACCATAGTCCTGGTGCCATTCCCAGGCGCCGCCTACCCTTGGTTCTTTCTGCATCAGCTTGGAATGAAAGTGGCAAACAGGAGCATCACTGTCCAGCAGGGCAGCCGCAGCATTCACCATCTTATGGCTGCGGGTCAGGTAGCCAAACACATCATTGCCCGGGGTAAACCAGAGGGAGAGCCGGGTTTTTTTGCCGGTCTGGTCATTCAGGTCCAGTGCATGCTGCTGCATGGCATTGTCCGCCAGGGCAGTAGCATATAGTTTGTTTACCTCTGTTGCAGCGCAAAAACCCTTTACTGCAATAAAGCCGTCCTGGTGATATGCGGCTATCTGTTCTTGTGTTAACCGGAAAGCCATATGCATTCATTTTTTGTCTTCCTAAATGTCGGCATAAATGCTGTTATAGCCTACTAATATTATATAAAGAGGGGAATATATGCTGGAAATTTCGTGTAAGTTTGTAACAATAAATGAAAACCCGCGTTTATATATGGAAGCATCCGGAGCAGAGGGGGAGAGTTGGGGATTTTCATTACATTTGATACAAATAGCCCATTACTGTGAAAAAATTACACTTAGTCTTATTCTTATTAATGGTAGCCGGCACCCTGCAGGCCCAGTCCGATAAAGAAGCCAAAAAGAAGGAACGGGAGGAGAGGAGACTGAAACGCATTTCCCTGTTCAGGGAGCTGGAAGAAGGAGAAAATAACTATGAAAGGGAGTTTTCCATGGGTGGGCGTTTGAATACGGATGGCTGGAGCGGCTTTATAGAGCTGGGCTACCGTAAGAACCGGAAGATCGTGAACTACTTCCAGTTTGAGTTTGCAGAAAAAAAACACCCCAAGGAAGATAAGAAGCCGGGCCGGTTTGTGCCTATCGGCGATTTTGCCTACTCCGAGAAACCTTACATCTATGGTAAACGGAATAATTTTTACCAGGCCAAGCTGGGCATGGGCCAGCGCTACCTGATAGGCGGTAAAGGCAACAAGAACGGTGTAGAGGTATCCGCCATCTACTACGGCGGCGTATCGGTGGGCCTGCTCAAACCCTATTACCTGACCGTAGAAGATCCTACAGACGGCCTTGCAAAAGATATTAAATATGGTACGGACGGCTTCCTGGACACCGCCGCCTTCATCAATCCCTCCAGGATCATTGCAGGCGCCGGTTTTGGCAAAGGCTGGGGCGAAGTAAGCGTGGTGCCGGGGCTGCATGCCAAAGCAGGGTTGCGCTTTGACTGGGCTAAGTTCAATGAAGTGGTGAGCGCCCTGGAAGTAGGGGTAAATGCCGAATACTACACCAAAGACATCCCCATAATGGTGGACCAGGACCCTAAAAAGTTCTTTTTCAATGCTTACCTGAGCCTGCAGTTCGGGAAACGATGGAACAGGAAATAGTTAATGATAAGTTAGTACCTTTGTTGTTCTAAAGAAAGGAGTTAGCGATGCAAGAACAAACCGTATGCGGAGCACCGGCAACTGCCCCGAGGACCAAGAAGCCAGACTGGCTGCGTGTGAAATTGCCAATAGGAGAGAACTACAAGCAGGTCAGGAACCTGGTAGATACCCATAAACTACATACTATCTGTGAAAGCGGGAACTGTCCCAATATGGGAGAATGCTGGGGGGCAGGCACTGCTACCTTTATGATACTGGGTAACATCTGTACCCGCAGCTGCGGCTTTTGCGCCGTAGCTACCGGCCGTCCGGAGCCGGTGGACTGGGATGAGCCCCAGCGCGTGGCAGAAGCGATTTACCTGATGAAGGTAAAACATGCCGTTATTACCTCTGTAGACAGGGACGAGCTGAAAGACGGCGGCTCCATTATATGGGCCAATACCGTAAAGGCCGTGCGCGCCCTCAACCCCGATACCACCCTGGAAACCCTGATCCCCGACTTTAGAGGACAGTGGGACAACCTGCAGCGTATTATAGACGTAGCGCCCGAGGTGGTGTCGCATAACCTGGAAACCGTGGAAAGGCTGACCAAGCAGGTACGTATACAGGCCAAATACCACCGCAGCCTGGAAGTGATCCGGCGCCTGAAAGAAGGCGGCATGCGCACCAAAAGCGGTATTATGCTGGGCCTGGGCGAAACCAGGGAAGAAGTGATACAGGCCATGCAGGACCTTTATGACAACGGGGTAGATGTAGTGACCCTGGGCCAGTACCTGCAGCCCACCCCCAGGCACCTGCCGGTGGTGCGCTTCGTACATCCCGACGAATTTGCAGAGTACCGCGAAATTGGCTACAGCATGGGTATTGATTATGTAGAATCCGGTCCGCTGGTACGCTCCTCTTATCATGCAGAAAAACATATACACAGCGGACGTAATAAATAAAGGATGGTTAAATAGCTATTTAACCACTCAACCAGATGTGTAGAAAAAAATAGGAAACCATACTTATCTTTGCGTAGCAAATTTAAACCTTAAACCTACCTGTAACGCAGTTTGGTACGATCACCAAACAGTTTAGCAACCTTATAAAGTTGGGCTAATGGGCCTTTCTGTCCATGCAATTGATTGTAGTAATATTTAAATTATTGCAATATGTTTGTGCTTTGGATGGCTGGAAAGTGCTGCTATGAAAGCCCGCCGTTGTATCCTGAATGGTTTAAAGAAGCATTGATTGTCAAAAGTTTTCTATGAAGCAAAACGTATTATTTTATGTGGCCGTGGTAATAGGTATGACCTGCTTTACCTGTTCCGCTTCCGCACAGCAACTACCGGATTCTTTATTGCCTCCCGCCAATTTGCAGGACTGCATAAAGTATGCACTGGCGCACCAGCCGGTGGTACGGCAATCGCTCCTGGACGAGGCGATCACAGAGGCTACCATTAAAAGCAGGCTGGCAGACTGGTACCCGCAGATCAACCTGGATTATAATATCCAGCATTACCTGCAGATTCCTACTTCCTATTTTAATGGCAGCCCTATCAGGGCCGGGGTGGAAAATTCCTCTACCGCCGCTTTCTCCCTGAACCAGAACCTCTTTAACCGCGATGTATTGCTGGCCAGCCGCACCGCCCGGGATGTGCGCAGGCAGGCTAAGCAGAACACGGCTAGCAGCCGTATAGACGTGGTGACCAATGTAAGCAAGGCATATTATGACGTACTGCTAACCAAGCGCCAGATAGCCGTGCTGGACGAGGACATTATCCGGCTGGAGCGCAGCCAGAAAGACGCCTACAACCAGTACAAGGCCGGGGTGGTGGACAAAACGGACTACAAGCGGGCCAACATCTCCCTGAACAACGCAAAAGGCCAGCGCAAAACCGCCGAAGAGCTGCTGGCAGGCAAATATGCCTACCTGCGCCAGCTGATGGGCTACCCCGAAACCGGGGAGCTGAAGCTGGTAGACGATACCCTGCAAATGGAAAGTGAAGTAAGCCTGGATACCTCCACCACTGTAAGTTATGAGAACAGGATAGAATACCAGCTGCTGCAAACCCAGCAGCGCCTGCTGGAAGCAGAGCTGCGGTATAACAAGTGGAGCTTTCTGCCCACGGTATCCGCCTTTGCCAACTACAACGCGGCTTATCTTAACAACGAATTTTCCAAGCTGTATAAGGACAACCTGCCCAACTCCTACTTTGGCCTGAAAGTATCCATACCCATCTTTCAGGGCTCCAAACGTATACAGAATATCCGTGCGGCAGAGCTGCAGCTGAAACGTACGGAATGGGACTTTGAAACGTTGAAAAGCCAGGTCAATACAGAGTATACACAAGCCATGGCGGCCTACAAAAGTAACTTCTACAACTATACGTTGCAGCGGGAGAACATGCAGGAAGCCCGTGAAGTATATGACCTGATCAACTTGCAGTACCGGGAAGGGGTAAAAACCTACCTGGAAGTAATTACCGCTGAAACCGACCTGCGTACCGCGCAGCTCAACTATTTCAATGCACTGTACCAGGTATTATCCAGCAAGATAGATCTGCAAAGATCATTGGGAACATTAACTACTAATTATTAAAAGGTAACCGGATCCGATAAACGATTTTCAGATGAAGAAAAGAAATCTTATAATTTTTATTTGCGCTTTTGGCATTATCTCCTTCATTGCCTGCAAAGGCCCCGCTTCCAATGGGGCCATGGTAATGCCGCCTACAACCGTGAATATAACGGAAGCTACCCGGCAGGCGGCCATTTATTACGATAAATTTCCCGCTACTGTAGTAGCCCTGAACAGGGTGGAGCTGCGTGCCCAGGTATCCGGGTTTATCACCGGTATCTTCTTCAAGGAAGGAGAGGTGGTACCGAAAGGAAAAACCCTCTATGAAATAGACCGCCGCAAATATGAGGCCGCCTACCGCCAGGCAGAGGCCAGCATTATGAGCGCCCGCGCCAATTTCAACAAGGCGCAGAAAGATATGGACCGGTACCAGCGCCTGGCCGAGCAGGACGCTATTGCCCGTCAAACGCTGGATAATGCCGCTGCTGCACTGGAAACCAACCGCAGCCAGCTGGCTGCCGCAGAAGCCAGCCTGCTGGCTGCCCGCACGGATCTGGATTATTCCCTGATAAAAGCACCCTTTACCGGCCGTATCGGCATTTCACAGGTAAAGCTGGGCGCGCAGGTAAGCCCCGGCACTACGCTGTTGAACACCATCTCCAGCGAAGATCCCATTGCAGTGGATTTTGTGGTGAATGAAACGGACATCGGCCGTTTTGTGGCCATGCAGGGAAAGACCGGCGGCGACAATGACAGCACTTTCCGCCTGCAGCTGCCCGGCGGTGCGTATTATAAACATACCGGCAAGCTGATCGCTATTGACCGCGGTGTGGATAATCAGACCGGCACCATCAAGGTAAGAGTGGAATTCCCTAACCCTGAGGATGAGCTGAAAGACGGGATGAGCTGCGTGCTGAACGTGTTGAATGAGGCATCCGGTCACCAGCTGGTGATTCCTTACAAAGCCATCACGGAGCAGATGGGAGAATTCTTTGTGTTTGTAGCCAAAGACTCAATCGCATTGCAGCGCAAGGTGCACCTGGGCCCCAAGCTGAGAGACCGGGTAGTGATACTGGACGGGCTGGAGCAGGGCGATAAGGTGATCACCGCAGGCTTCCAGCGCCTGCGCGACAGCGGCCGGATACAGATAAGTGCAAGGTGAAAAGTGAATGGCGTAAGGTGAATGGGCCGGAAATGGAACATAACATAATCATTCACCTTTCACTACTATAAATAACCAACAGAAGAACAAGATCATGATTGCAGATACTTTTATACGCAGACCGGTTACCGCTATCGTAATATCTATTGTGCTGGTAATGGTAGGCATATTGGCTATGATGACCCTGCCGGTTGGGCAGTACCCGGACATTACGCCGCCCACCGTGCAGGTAACCGGTACCTACACCGGCGCCGATGCGCAAACGGTGGAACAGACCGTGGCCACGCCGGTGGAAGTGCAGGTAAACGGTACGCCCGGCATGACCTATCTTCAAAGTAACAGTACCAGCAACGGCGCCATGAGCATGACCGTTAACTTTGAAGTAGGCACGGACATCAACATAGCCGCCCTGGATGTGCAGAACCGCGTAGGCATTGCCCAGCCTACCCTGCCGCAGGAAGTACAGCGTTTAGGCCTTACTGTAAGAAAGCGTAACCCCAGCATATTGATGCTGGTAGCCATCTACTCGCCCAGGGGTACGCACGATATTACTTTCCTCGACAACTATACCAACGTATTTGTGAAGGACGCGCTGCTGCGCGCAAAAGGTGTGGGCGATATCTTTACCCGTGCAGATGATTTCAGTATGCGCGTGTGGCTGAAGCCGGACAAGCTGGCGGAGATGGGCGTAACGGCCAACGAGGTAAGGGCCGCCCTGCAGGAGCAGAACGCGCAGATCACTGCCGGTACGGTGGGCGCCCCGCCGCAGCAAACCGGGCAGACATTTGAATACACCATCCAGGTAAAGGGCCGCCTGGTTACGCCGGAAGAGTTTGGCAACATCATTGTTAAAACCAGGCCGGATAACGGGCACCTGGTATACCTGAAAGATGTGGCCCGCGTAGAGCTGGGCAAGTTCAACTACGCCAGCAACTCCTACGTGGATGGCAAGCGCGCTTCCTACCTGCTGGTATACCAGGCGCCGGGCAGCAACGCTATTGAAACGGCGGAGAATGTGTACGCCACCATGGAGCAGCTGAAGAAACAGTTCCCGGCTGATGTGGAGTATGTAGTGCCTTTTGAATCCGTGTCTGTGATCAAAGTGTCTATACACGAAGTGGTGGAAACCCTGGTGGAAGCCCTGGTGCTGGTAGTGCTGGTGGTGTTCCTGTTCCTGCAAAGCTGGCGTGCTACCCTCATTCCTGTGCTGGCGATCCCGGTGTCTATTATCGCTACATTTATCTTCTTCATACCACTGGGCTTTACCATCAATACCCTCACGCTGTTCGGTTTTGTGCTGGCCATTGGTATCGTGGTGGACGATGCCATTGTGGTGGTGGAGGCCGTGCAGCATAACATAGACCACGGGAAGATGTCGCCGAAAGAGGCCACGGTGCAGGCCATGAAAGAAATTTCCGGACCGGTGATCGCCATTGCCCTGATCCTGGCAGCGGTGTTTGTACCCGTAGGCTTTATACCAGGCATTGTAGGGCGGCTGTATCAGCAGTTTGCCATTACCATTGCTATCTCCGTGCTTATCTCCGCCTTTGTGGCCCTGTCGCTCACGCCGGCGTTGTGTACGCTGATCCTGCGGCCAATGCACTTGGACAAGGACTCAAAGGGGCTGAACCAGTTCTTCTACCGGTTTAACCGCTGGTTCGGGCACACCACTTCCCGTTATTCCGTGGGCGTGAAAAAGAGCATCCGCTATTCCCGCTTTGTGCTGATCATACTGCTGTGCATTTTTGTAGGGGCCGTTATGCTGTTCCGGTCCAAGCCTACCGGCTTTATCCCATTGGAAGATGAAGGACGTATCTACATTACCTTTGACCTGCCGGAATCTTCTTCTACAGAACGCACTGTAGCCACCCTCAACCAGATGATGAAAGTACTGGACAGTGTACCGGCTATTGGGCACTACGCGGCATTAGGCGGGTTGAACGTGGTGAACTTTGCCACCAAGTCCAACAGCGCTACTATTTTCTGCCAGCTCAAACCCTGGGATGAGCGTAAGAAGGAATCTGAAAAGCTGGCTGCCCTGGTAGGTATGCTGCAGCAACGGTTGTCCCGGTTCAGGGAGGCCAATGTGGTGGTAATATCGCCCCCGGCTATTCCCGGCCTGGGTACCACAGGGGGCTTTTCCTTTGTATTGCAGCAGAAGGGCAGCACGGATATTAAAGCCTTTGAAAGTGTGCTGCAGCGCTTTACAGCGGCCATTAACCAGCGGCCGGAAATATCCAGGGCCTTCTCCTTCTTTACGGCCCGCACACCTGGCTACCAGCTGGAAATAGACCGTGAAAAGGCCAAGAAGCTGGGCGTGCAGATATCGGATATTGCTACGGCGCTGCAAACCTACATGGGTAGCGCCTATATCAATGACTTCACCATCTACGGGCGTAACTTCCGGGTGGTGACACAGGCCGATTCCACTTACCGTGGCAGCATCCAGGACCTGGGACAGTACTATGTGCGCAACCAGGCAGGCAGCATGGTGCCGCTGAGCGCTTTGACCAGCTATAAGGTGATAGAGAGTGCGCCGGTAATATCGCACTACAACCTGTTCCGCTCCGCAGAGATTAACGGTAGCGCGGCACCGGGCTACAGCAGCGGCGATGCCATCAGGGCCCTGCAGGAAGTAGCCGCCCAGGTGCTGCCGGAAGGCTATGGGTACGAGTTCTCCGGCCTGACCCGTGAGGAGATACTGTCCGGTTCCAAAACCGTGTACATCTTTGCGCTGTCTATCATCTTCGTGTTCCTGTTCCTGGCTGCGCTGTACGAAAGCTGGTCTGTACCGTTCTCTGTACTGCTGGCTGTGCCCATTGGTATGTTTGGCGCCATCCTGGTGCTGACCCTACTGCCCAAGCTCAGCAACAACGTATATGCGCAGATCGGTATGATTACGCTGATAGGGCTGGCGGCCAAGAACGCCATTCTGATCGTGGAGTATGCCAAGGAGCGTGTGGATCGCGGCATGGAAGTAGTGACAGCTGCGGTGGAAGCGGCCAAGCTGCGTTTGCGGCCTATTGTGATGACATCGCTGGCCTTCCTGCTGGGTATATTGCCGCTGGTGCTGGCCTCCGGGGCCGGTGCAGAAGCGCGTAAAACCATGGGCTGGACCGTAATGGGCGGTATGTTCACGGCCACCTTCCTGGCTATATTTATAGTACCGGTACTGTTTGTGGTGATCACCCGTATATCCTACGGCAAGGAAAAATTGCGGCAATTACGCGAAAGCTATAACAATATTCCCGAACACGACGTGCAGGGAAAGATCTGATAGATTTAAGTACAGTGTTTCAAGCAGGCGTTCCGCTGTTGAGCGGAGCGCCTTTTTTTATGCTATACCGTTTCCTTTTCCCGTTTCTTCCCTTCCTCATCAAAATCCTGTCCCAGCTTCCACTCCGTATACCCTACCATGTACAGCGCGCCGATCACCACCGGGCTGATGGTTACGTAAAAGAACAGCTCGGTCTGCCCGCTGAAGAGGAGTGCGCAGGCAATACCGAACACCAGGAGCAGAAGGCCTATGCGCCGGGAAATATGGGCGGCATAGGTGTTGGCAGCATGCCAGGTATCCTGGTTCTGCGTGGAGTAAAAGCTGCGGTAGCCATACCAGGTGCGGATGCTTCTGGGCGGGTACCGTCGTATAAAGTAGCCCATGAAGAGAAATACGAGGCCTGCCAGCAGGCTGGCATTGCAGTAGGTGCTGTGAAGGAACGTTCTCATAAACGTGGCCTTTGGTGACACCCAGAAGTTACGAAAAAAAGCCGGCTTATTTTGCCAGTATGCCCTTGTACAGCATGCCGTCTCCCGCAGGAAGATCCAGCTGCAGCAGGTGGCTGATCAGGGGGGCAATATCCACCAGCCCCATTTCCGGGATTACTACCCCTTTTTTAATACCATGGCCAAAAGCTACAAAGCCCGTCTGTATCTGCGGGAAATCCGGGTAAAACCCGTGCGTGCCGCCTTTGGAGGCGCGGACAAAATCGCCGGAGGCAGCGGCGCTGAAGGCAAAGCCCTGGCGGGCTGCAAGGCCCAGGGCAGCCGTGGGATCAGCGCCTATGGCATCCAGCTCTTCCCGGGTTTTGATGATAAAGGCATTGCGCTGCTGGGGGGGGAGGTTTTGAAGGAGCTGCAGCACTTTTTCCTTTGTCTGCCGGTCATTTTTATCTTTCAGCTGCAGGAAAGCGCCGCCGCCGGCAGGGTGAAAATAGGCTTTCCAGTTCTCCGGCCGCTGCGGATCATACAGCCCTGCCCTTGCCAGCAGCACATTGGGCGCCACGGAGGAATGGATGTCCACAAATCCATGATCGCCGGTAACGATAAAGGTGGTGCGCCCGGTAAGCCCTGCTTTGTCCACCGCTTCGCGGATGCTTTTTACCGCGTGGTCCACGCCGGCTATGGCGGCTCTTACCTTATCGCCGTCACGCCCTTGTTCATGCTCAAAATGGTCTACGGTTACCAGGTGCACTGCCAGGAAAGCCGGTTTGTACTTTTCTATCAGGTAGCAGCTCATCCGGGCCAGGTTTTCATCAATGCCCAGGTAATCGCCGTTGAAGTCCAGCTCTTCCAGCTTGCCGGTGGCTTGTTGTTCCAGCTCTTCGTACAGCCCGCGGGGACTGGCATTTTCCTGCAGCGCTTTGGCCATTATACGGGGCTGCCCTTTTTCCTTTGGCAGGTACCAGTATTCCGGGATCATATAAGTGGCAGGAGAGCCCACAGATACCGGCCAGAAAACTGAAGCGGTCTTCAGGCCTTTATCTTTTGCGAGGCTGAAAATGGTAGGCACTTTAATATTTTCATACTGCCATATCCATTTGCCGGTAATGCCCAACGGTTCGGAAGGCGTATTATAATAAATGCCGTGCTTGACAGGCTTAACGCCGGTGATCATGGTAGTGTGGGAAGGATAGGTCACTGTGGGGAACACGCCGTTCACACCGTCGGCATATGCGCCCTCCTGCATGCCCTGCCGGAGGTTCACCATATTCCAGGAAGGGTCTTTGTAAAATTCCGGTCTCAGCCCGTCTATGCTGATCAGGATCACATGGTTCTGCTGGGCATTGGCTACCGTTATCCACAGCAGGGAGGTACAGAGTGCAATCAGTGCTTTTTTCATACAGGTTGTTTAGCTCTCTTTTTTCTTGAATATGCCTTTCAGTGTATTCTTCAGCGTTTGTTCCGCTTCTTTTCCCAGGTTTTGCTTTTGTTGCCCGGTGGTATCCTTCTCCCCGCCCAGCTGTTTGGACAGCTGGTCTTTCAGTGCGCTGGCAGCATTTTTTGTTACCTGCTGCAAGGAGTCTTTTGCGGCGCTCTTTGCAGAGTCCACCCTGCTCTTTACCAGTGCTGCTGCCTGGTCTTTCAGGCCTTCAGCGGCGCGGGAAGCGGTTTCCTGCAGGTCTGTTTTGTAAGTGGGCTTTGTAATATTGCCGCCCAGCAGCACCTGCAGGTGCACGCTGTCGCTCACATTCACCGGGATGCCCTTGTTGCTGGCCTGGGTCACCAGGTTGTCTACCAGTGAATTGGCCTGCTGGCCCATAATGCTGCGGGGCAGGGCCAGCTGCAGGGTATAATCCAGCGACTGGTCAAATCCGTGCGAGCCGGCAATGGCCATGTTGATATTGGCCAGCCGCACGGTAAAGGGGCTCACCTTTACGCGACCGTCCTCGAAAGAGAAGTAGCTTTTGATATCGCGCAGGGAAATATCTTTCAGCTGGCTTACGTTCAGCTGGTTGGCCAGCTGGTCGATGGGCGCAAATTTCTTCAGGAAGCCTTCTATCAGCAGCAGGCTGCCCTCGCCGTCCAGCGTGCTCAGTACCGGCATCATATCCTTGCCCAGCTTACCCTGCAGGTTCAGCCTGGAAGTGATCTTGCCGGACAGGAACCGGCCGATGGGCATCAGCTTCTGCACGGTATTGAAGGCATTGAAGGTTTGCTGCACATCCAGCTCCTGCACATTATAGGAAAGGTTGATGTCCGGGGTTTGCCTGCTTTGCTTGGTGCTGTAGCTGCCGCTCACTTCCATGGTGCCCTGGAGGGCATTGCCTTTTACCTGCTCCAGTGTTACGGTTTCGTCCTTTATCCGCAGGTTGCCCGTGAGGTTGGTGAGGTCCAGTTTATCGTAGTGTACTTTATCCACCTGTGCCTGCAGGCCAAAATCCAGGTTGCCGGGCACCACAAAGGGGGTGGCGGCCGCGCTGTCGGCAGGGGGTTCCGCGGCGGTGGTGCTGGTAGTGCCCATCCATTTGTCCAGGTCCACATTATCTGCCTTTACGGCCAGGTGGCCGTCCAGCGGCTGGCTTTTGAACATGTAGGCCAGCAGGTTATTCACCTCGCCGCTGGCCTGGAAGTTAGTGCCCATGTATTGCCCGTTAAACTGCTGTACTGATACATTGCGCGGGTTGAATTGCAATGACAGGTTGTTCACCTTCACACCATCCGGGTAGTCTTTGCTGCGGTAGAGCAGGTTGTTTACTAGCAGGCGGCCGGCAGCATAGAACTTATCGTATTGTTGCTTTTCGATAGCGCTCATGTTGCCTTTGGCGCTGATATCCGCATCCAGCAGGCCGGTGAGCCGGGTGCCTTCTTCCAGCTTTACGAACTGGGTTATTTTAGACAGGTCCAGCTTGCCCCTGGCTGCGCCGTCAACGTACATGTCAGATACCGGTGTTTTTATCAGCAGGCGGAGGTCCAGCGGGGTATTGTCCATTTCCAGGTGCGCGGCCGGCATATCCACAACGGTATGATCCGGCACGCCGTCCGGGTTGTTCACATTCACTGTCAGCTGTATGTTCTTCACGGGTTTGGGCAGATCAGGATACTGGAAGAAGCCGTTCTTTACTGCCAGGTGTATGGCAAAGGCGGGCATTTGCGTGGCGCTGTAGGTGCCTTTCACAAAACCGTCAAAAGCGGCGGTACCTTCTGTTTTGATCTTGCCAAAATCCTGCTGGTAGACGGCCGGCACCAGCGACAGCAGGTCCTTGAAGTTGGTGGAGGGGGCTTTAAAGCTCATGTCCATACCATAGGTGCTGTCGTTCACCAGCTTGCAGAAGCCCTGCAGGGCCAGTTCCAGGTTGTTCAGCAACACTTTGCCATTCCTGAAGGTGTAGGTATTGCTGCGGTTATCTATCTCGATATCTGCGTCTATTTTGGCGGCGGCACGGGAAAGGTAGGGAATCAGGCCGTAGCGGAAGGTCACCGCATCGGCGGTGGTGCGGGTGCTGAGCGTGAACAGGTCCTGGGTAAAGTCTCCCTTCCCTTCATGGGTCAGGTGGTCCACGATCATCTGCATATTGCCCTGCTGATCATCGTAATGAATGTAGGCATCCTCTATTTTATAGCGCTGCAGGCTCATGGAAAAAGGCTGCGCCGCAGCGGTATCCATGTCTGCCTGTGTGGTATCCGGTTTGGTAATGTCCCAGTTGGCATCGCCGTTGCTATGCACAATAGCATGTACGCGGGGCTGCTCCAGGGCCACGTTGTAGATCTCCATGCGGTCGCCTTTGATCACGCTCATCAGGTTCAGCGCAGCATCCACTTTTTTTACGGCCAGCAGCGTATCGCCCTCAAAGGGCGCTATGTTAATGACCTGCAGCTCTTCCAGCCCCACGGCCAGCCGGGGAAAATGCCGGATCAGGCTGATATCTACATCCCTGAAATCCACCTTGGCGTTCAGTTGTTTGTTCAGCTCTGTTTTCACAATGGCCATGATCTTGTCCTTAAAAAAGTAGGGGATGGCAATGATGGCTACTACCAGCACAATAAAAACAACCAGTACGATCTTCAGTAATTTTCGTAACATAGGAACAACATGATATTTAAAGGGTGAGACGTGAAGATAATAAGATTTGCCGTATTACCTTTCTTCCAGCCAGCTGAGAAAAGCGGTGGTTTTGTCCTTGCCTATCAATAATTTGTCGCTGGTAGGCACTTTCAGGTGCACCAGCAGCTTGCGGGCAAAGTAGTGCTCTACTTCCTTTACGGCATTGAAATTCACCAGGTATTGCCGGTTGATCCGGAAGAACTGCCTGGGCGGCAGCTGGTTATGCACTTCTTCCAGGGACGGCTGGATGGGGTATTCTTCCCGGTCAAAAGTAATGATAGTAGTGTGTTCATGGCGAATGCAGAAACAGGCGATATTATCCGTAGGCACTGTTAAATATTTGTTATTACTGAACACCAGGAAGCTCTTTTTTCCACTGCTTTGCCCGGCCAGCTGCAGTAATGCGGAAAGGTCCGGGGGCTGGGGCTTTGCCGCCTGGAAATAGTTCTCAAAGCGGCGCACTTTTTCAAATGCGGCGGCCAGGGTGTGCCTGGAAAAGGGCTTCAGGATATAATCAATACCGTTAGCCTTAAACGCTTCAATGGCATATTCATCATAGGCGGTACAGAAGATTACCGGCGCCTCCACCTTTACGGCGGAAAATATCCCGAAGCAAAGCCCGTCAGCCAGCTGAATGTCCATGAAGATCAGTGCCGGCTGCGGGTTTTCAGCGAGGTGCCTCACCGCCGTTTGCACGCTTTGTATCACGCCTACGATCTCTGCGTCCGGCTGTACGGACAGGATGAGCTGCTCCAGCGCCTTGGCTGTTTTTACTTCGTCTTCAATGATGAGTATCGTCATGGGTCACGGGCAGTTTTATCCTGAAAAAAGCATCGTCTTTTTCAATAGTGATCTCCCGGTGCAGCAGGTGCTGGTAGCGCTGGTTAATATTTTCCAGGCCGGTACCGGTGGATACTTCGGGCATGTGTTTCAACTGCAGCTGGTTTTCCACCACTATGCTGTTCCCTTCCGAATATAGCCGGATATGCAAGGGCCGCTCCAGGGAGATCACGTTATGCTTCACACAGTTCTCTATCAGCAGCTGCAGGGTAAAAGGCGGAATGCAGGAGCGCTCGTGCGCCGGGTCAATAGCTATGTCCAGCTGCAGGCCGCCTTCAAAGCGGGCTTCCAGCAGGAAGAGGTAAGCCTGCAGGATGGTCATTTCCTGCGACAGGGGAATGATGTCCTGCTTGCGGTTTTCCAGGGTAAAGCGGTAAAAGTCCGACAGCTTTACAATAAAATCCGCCGCATGCCGGTCCTGTATCTCTACCATGGACTTAAGCGTGTTCAGGCTGTTGAACAGGAAATGCGGGTTCACCTGCTGTTTCAGCAGCTCGTACTGTGCACCCAGGTGGGCGGCCCGGCTGCTTTCCAGCTCCGTATTGATCTGCTGCACATAATGGCCCTGGTACAGCAGGTGCAGGAACAGGTAGATGGTAAGGTTGATGAGGATACCCCTGAACTGGTACATGAGCATCATGGACTGGAACTGGTAGTGCGGGAACGCCAGCTGGTGGCAGACCACCAGCACCGCCATCAGCGCAATGCCCCACAGCAGGCTCCATACCAGGTGCCGGTTAAAGAATTTCCGCGTGATCTGCCGGCTGCTGAACCCGGGCAGGCGGTAAATATTGAAATACCATACAAACAGCGAGAACAGGAACGCGATAGATGCATCCACCGCCAGCTCCAGCCCTTGTATCCTCAGCCGCATAATCTTGGGAATGGAGGCCAGTATGCCCATGAACAGGGCGCTCAGCCAGATCAGCGCCGGTGAAACGGAGAATATTTTCTTTTTCCTGGCATATATGGAGCCTGCAGGCGTCATGGTATTACTGATGGCTTTTGCGCCAAAATATACTTAATTCTGGCGTTTACCTGCAAGGTATCTGTATTGGGGACCAGCGCAAGCGCAGCGCCTGCATATTGCCGGTAGGCGAGGGCCGTGCTTACCTGCACTACCTCTATGGATTGCAGTGCGCCAGGAATGCTGGCGCCAAACCAGTGCGGGTCTTCCCGCTGCCGCCAGGTTACCAGGGCCAGCTCCGCCCCGGCAGGATACCCGGTAGCCGTGGCTTCCACCGCATGGTCAAATGCCAGTTGATTGCCGTAGAGGGTGGACATGGTGCCTGCTTTGCGGTTGATGGAGGAAGTGATCACCTTCAGCCCTTTTTCGCTGAATTGGGAAGAAGCAGGGAGGGGAGCGGGTATGGTAAAAATATAATCCTTGTCCTTCATGGGCCGGTGACAGTTCACACATTCAGCGCTGAACAGGATATGCCTGCCGTAAGGCTCCAGTTGCGGGCCTCGCCAGCGTGCCCAGCCCCATCCTTTGGTATCGGCGTATTTTTTATTGTCTTTGATCATGAACTCCACCTGCCAGAATTCGCCAGTGCGCACATGGCCATTTGCATCCTGCAGCGCTTTCCAGGCGGCTTTGGCAAAGATAGTGCCATTGGGCCAGGGATCGGTGCGGTTTTCCCGGATGGCTTTCATGGCGATGTCGTTGCCGTAGATCACGCGCATGGTGCCGTTGTCAAACCGGTCTGAGGTGGTAACCACCTGCCAGTTGCGGTAGTCTGGTATATAGCCAATGCCGTTAGGCGCATCAGGCACCTGGCGGGGCCGGTGTGCGCCGGCCGTCCACTGCTGGTATTGCTGGTCTGCCCCTGCAATGGCAGCGCTGTCTGCGGGCTTAATGGACACCAGGTTGCCCACATAGCTTTTCAGCAGGGCCAGTTCATGAGGCGTTATGCTGGCGGAGGGGTGCAGCAGCTGGTAATCCCACAGGGGCATAGCGCCGGCCTGCACCTGATTGTAGCTTTCAAACAGCTTCCCTTTTTGTGCCGCGGGGGACAGGCTTTGCCAGTTGGAAAAGTTCAGCACCTCCCGGCCCTTGCGTACGTGCGCTGCTACCCGCCAGCAGGCCGGGGACAGCTGGTCGTACCAGCGCAGTTTTGTTTCATTGGAGTGGCAGTCATAGCAGGCTCTTTCCAGTATATCCTTTACTTCGGGGGGAGCCTGCAGGTTGCCGGTTGCCGGCGGATGTGCTATTTCCGGGCGAATGAGCTGCATTGCCAACAGGCAGGCAGCTGCCAGCAGCAACAGCAGGCGGCCTTTTTTACTGAACCGTTTGAACATGGCATCAATTTTCCGTAAAGCAAGGGTATGTTACCGGAGCCGGCAAGCGGAAAAGGGGGAAAGCGGCAGAACGGCCCCTTAACCCGGCCGGCCCGGGGGCGAATGCCTGGCACAGGCATGTGGAAAAAGCGGTTATATTTACATACAGAACAAAAAATGGCGCTTATGTTTGAACAGATCGATGCTTCCGTAGCCAGGTACATACAACTGACCCCTGAAGAGCAGGAGCTGTTCCACTCATTGCTGAAACATAAAAAAGTGAAGAAAAAGAGCTTCCTGCTGCAGGAAGGGGAGGTGTGCGATTTTGAAGCGTTCATCCTGAAGGGCTGCATCCGCTCTTATTATATCAACAAGGAAGGAACGGAAACTGTACTGCTGTTTGCAGTGGAAGGCTGGTGGGTGAGCGATCTTACCAGCTTCTCCGAACAAAAGCCTTCCAATATGTTCATAGAAACCGTGGAGGATTGCGAGCTGCTGATGATAGATTACAAGCACAAGATGCTGCTGTTTGAAAAGATCCCCCAGTTTGAAAAGCTGTTCCGCATACTGGTGCAACGTTCCCTGGGCGTGCTGCAAACACGCTTCTATGCTTCTGTTTCCCAAACGGCGGAAGAACGTTACATGGCCTTTATGGAAAAATACCCACACATTGCACAGCGGGTGCCCCAGCACCAGATAGCCCGCTACATAGGCGTTTCCCCGGAATTTCTCAGCAAGGTGAGGAGCACAATGTACAGGAAGCATTAGGCATGGCTCAGGGCCGGAACACCAGCTTATTGGCAAGGTTTATTTCGTCCTGGTTAATGGTATGACCCATGTGGGGGTACACCTTTTCCGTAACGGCTGCGTGCATGTTCTTCAGGATATTGGTAGTAGCATACACTCTTTCTACCGGCACGTGCATGTCGGGATCACTGGTGCCTATAAAGATAGGAGTGCCCTTAAGATCGCCTTTATAATTTTCCGGGTATATCCTATCCCCGATCAGCCCGCCGGTAAAGGCCGCTGCGCCGCCATACTGCACGGCGTTGCGGGCTATGAACTCCAGCATCAGGCAGGCGCCCTGCGAAAAGCCCAGGAAGTAAATGTGCGCTGCAGGAATACCTGCTTTTTGTACATCATCCGTTACTTCTTTTAATACAGACAGTGCGGAGGAGAGCCAGGGCTCGTTCTGTGCGGGCGGCGCCAGGAATGTATAGGGGTACCAGGTGTGGTTGGCAGCCTGTGGGGCTATCAACGCATAATCGCTTACCTGCAAATGGCCGGCCAGGGACAATATGCTGTCTGCGCTGGCGCCGCGCCCATGTATCATGATCAAGGCCTTCTTTGCTTCGCTCAACGGCTGGCCGGCCGTTACGATCCTTTTCTGGTGCATACCTGTTGTTTACTTTAAGATAGGCAATACTTTTTCAATATCCGCGCGCATGGGCTCGTACTGCACGGGCAGCTTCAGCGCGCTGCCCAGTGCATCCAGCGGCTCATCTACCGTAAAGCCGGGATTATCCGTAGCCAGCTCAAACAGTACGCCGCCCGGCTCCCGGAAGTAGAGAGAGAAAAAATAGTCGCGGTTGATCCTGGGCGTGATGTGCAGGCCCCGGCTCAGTATCTTTTCACGGAAATCCATCTGCACTTCCTCGTTGGCTACCCGGAAAGCCACGTGGTGATTGGTGCCGGCAGCTACTATACCGGCCGGCGTTGCAGGGGCTGCTACCAGGTCTACAATGGCGGCATTGCTCACCGCATCGGTAATAAAGCGGTAGCGGCTGCCCTCCTGCTCCAGCAGGGTATAGCCAAATACATCTGTCAGTATCTGTGCGGTGGCGTCAATATCCTTCAGCGTTAAGGTAATGCTGTGAAAGCCTCTGGTAGCGTTTTGCGCTGTTACCTCCGGTGTTTCCCAGGGCTGGCGCGTATCTTCCTTTCCGGGTATGATGAGATTGAGCTGCAGCCCGTCCGGGTCCCGGAAGGGAAGGCAGGTCTCGCCCAGCCTTTCCGCTACAGGGCCATGCTGCACGTTGAATTCCCGGAAGCGGTCTGCCCAGAAATCCAGGCTGCCGGCGGGAACGGAGTAGCCAATTTCTGTAGCCATGCCCGCGCCGGTACGGCCTGCCTGCATGCCTGGCCAGGGAAAGAAGGTAAGGATGGTGCCGGGCGTGCCCTGCTCGTTGCCGAAATAAAAGTGATAAGTGCCGGGGTCGTCAAAGTTCACCGTTTTCTTCACCAGCCTCAGCCCCAGCACTTTGGTATAAAAATCGTAGTTGCGCTGGGCATCCGCAGCAATCGCCGTTATATGATGGATGCCTGTTATCCTGTCTTGCATTAATAATAATATTTAAGTTGTAAATGATGATCAGCGGAGCCGGATATGGCGCGCATCCAGCGCGGCCCTTATTTCACTTTCCAGCAGCCCACTGCCGCCGCCAAAGTGGCGGATAATGATAATGTGCGGTTGCAGCGCCGTCAGGCGTTCTCTTAATTCCGCTTCATCTGCATCTGAAATACCTGTGCAAAGCAGAACGATATGATAGGGTGCTTCGCGGCAGACCGCAATGGCTTCCTCACTGGTGGCCACCACCTTTCCCGTCCATTTCTCACGCGCATTGATCAGGCGGTGCAGCACCTGCATGATCTCCTGGTGATGGCCTGCAGCGAGGATATGGAGTTGCCTGAGTATCATGATTTATGCTTGCCTGGTTAGCTCTATGTCCGCCAGTATGCGGATGTCTTCCCCCACCAGCACGCCGCCGGTTTCCAGGGCTGCGTTCCAGCTTAGGCCAAATTCCTTTCGGTTGATCCTTGTATCAATGCTGAAAGCCGCCTTGGTATTGCCCCAGGGATCGCGCACGGTGCCGCCGTATTCCACCGGGATGGTGATGGTTTTGGTCACGTCTTTGATGGTAAGGTCGCCTTCCAGAATGTAGTCGCCTTTATCATCTGATTTCCTGAAGGAGCGGGACACGAATGTCAGCCGGGGATATTTTTCCGCGTCAAAGAAATCGGCAGACCTCAGGTGGCCGTCCCTTTGCGTATCGCCGGTATTGATAGAGGCTGCATCCACGGTTACGGCTACACTGGCATCGGTAAAGTCTTCCCTGCCTGCCTCCAACTGCACGTCAAATTTTTCAAATTTGCCGGATACGGTGGATATCATCAGGTGTTTTACCTTAAAGTTCACTTCAGCATGTGCGGGGTCCAGTACCCATTTTGTTTTAGCTTGTGTTTCCATATTTGTAAGTTTTGAGTGTTGAAGATCAGGATCGCTGCGCCACCTGCATGGGCACTTCCATGACCAGCAGCTCTGCATTGTTCTCATTGGCGGCGATGTTTACCTGCTGTGCTCCCTCTATGCCAAGGCCGTCGCGTTTTTCCAGCGGTTGACCATCTACGGTAAAGGAGCCGTTGATCACGAACAGGTATACGCCGTTGCCATCTTTTTTCAGGTCATATACCACTTGTTTGCCTTTTTCAAACACGCCCATATGAAACCATGCATCCTGGTGTATCCAGGCGCCGCTGCCATTGCCCGGTGCAGGGAAAATGACCTGCTGCAGGCTGTTCTGCATGGCCGCCGTATCCAGTGTTACCTGGTCGTAGCGGGGCTGTACATTCAGCTGCCCGGGAAACAGCCATATCTGCAGGAATTTCACTTCCCGGTCTGCATGCTTGTTATACTCGCTGTGGAAAACGCCGGTACCGGCGCTCATCACCTGCACATCGCCCTGGCGGATCACTGCTGTATTGCCCATGTTGTCCTTATGCTCCAGGTCGCCTTCCAGGGGAATGCTGATGATCTCCATGTTATCATGCGGGTGGGCGCCAAAGCCCCTGCCGCCGGCTACGGTATCGTCATTCAGCACACGCAGGGCGCCAAAGCCCATTCTTTCCGGGTTGTAGTAGCCGGCAAAGCTGAAGGTATGCCGGCTGCTCAGCCAGCCATGTTCCGCATGGCCGCGGGTAGCTGCTTTATGTAATGTCTGTTTTGCCATGGTGATCGTTTTTAACAGTACAAATTTCCGGCAGAAAAGGCTCAGGGACCATTAACCTAGATTAAGAAATGAAAGTCCCGGCAGGGTATAGAAACCTGCCGGGACTGCGCGGGATTTACTATTTTTGCGCGAGCAAAAAACAAGCTATGACACCGGAACGCAGGAAAAGATTAACGGCGGTGCTCAACAAACGCCAGCCGGACCTGACTGTAGTATTGGAAAATGTGCAGGACCCGCACAATATATCCGCCGTAATGCGCACCTGTGATGCTGTAGGCATACAGGAGATATATGTGCTGAACTACAAGATACCGCGGCATAAGAAATGGGGCGCTAAAAGCTCATCCAGCGCCGCCAAATGGCTCACCATCCACCAGTTTACGGAGGTGGAGGCATGCATGGCGGCCCTGCGCAGGAAATATAGCAGGATACTGACCACGCACCTGGCTGCAGATGCAGTGAGCCTGTATGATATTGATTTTACCGGCTCTGTAGCGCTGGTATTCGGCAATGAGCACAGCGGGGTGAGCGAGGAGATCCGCGCGCTGGCAGATGGTAATTTTTTAATACCGCAAATGGGCATTATCCGCTCCCTGAATATATCGGTAGCCTGCGCTGTCAGCATCTATGAAGCGTTGCGCCAGAAAACACTGGCAGGGCATTATGACCAGCCCCGGCTGCCGGAGGCGCAGGCAAAGGAGCTGTGGGAAGCATGGAGCGGGAACAGCGAAGACGCTATCCCGGGGTAAGCCTGCTCCGCCAGCGCCTTGTCCGATAGGGCAGTGCAAAAAACCAAGGAGGTGGACATGTTATTTCAAAAATAAAACCCGCGCTTAACCGGCGCGGGCTTTATTTTGTTTATGAGGGTCCTTTACGCGCTGCAGGTTACACAGCCTTCTTCCATAGTGCATACCGCTCCTTCGGGAATGTCTTCCAGCATGGTTTGTCCGGGCTGGCCGGTAGCCACTACCGGTTCCATTTGCTGGCCACCCTGTTTTTCCACGGTAAACTGTACGGCTTGCGTGGCGGCTTGTGTGCGCAGGTAGTACATACCTGTTTTCAGACCTTTCTTCCAGGCGTAGAAGTGCATGGAGGTGAGCTTGGCCGTAGAAGGCGTGTCTATGAACAGGTTCAGCGACTGTGACTGGCAGATGAATGCGCCACGGTCGGCCGCCATATCAATGATGGTCCGCTGCTTGATCTCCCATACTGTTTTGTACAGCTCCTTGATATTGGCAGGTATCTCGTTGATCTGCTGTATGGAGCCATTGGCGGCAATGATCTTGTTTTTCATGTCATTATCCCACAGCCCCAGCTCTACCAGGTCGTTCAGCAGGTGCTTGTTCACCACTACAAATTCGCCGCTCAGTACCCGGCGGGTGTAGATGTTGGAGGTGTAGGGCTCAAAACATTCGTTGTTGCCCAGTATCTGCGAGGTGGAGGCGGTAGGCATGGGCGCCAGCAGCAGGGAGTTACGGATGCCGTGCTGTTTGATCTCCGCTTTCAGCGCTGCCCAGTCCCAGCGGGGAGAGGGCTGTACGCCCCACATATCGAACTGCAGCTGGCCTTTGGAGGCAGGGGAGCCTTCGTAGGTTTCGTAAGCCCCGTCTTTTTGGGCCAGGTCCTTGGAAGCGGTCAATGCTGCAAAGTAGATGGTTTCAAATATCTCCTTGTTCAGCGTTTTGGCCGCTTCGCTCTCAAAGGGATAACGCAGCAGGATAAAGGCGTCTGCCAGGCCCTGCACGCCCAGCCCGATGGGGCGGTGGCGCAGGTTGCTGCGGCGGGCCTCCTCTACGGGATAATAGTTGTTGTCTATGATCCGGTTCAGGTTCAGCGTAGCCTGGTAAGTTACCTCGTACAGCTTCTGGTGGTCAAACTGCCCGTCTATTACAAAGCGGGGCAGGGCCAGGGAAGCCAGGTTGCAAACGGCTACTTCATTCGCGTCGGTATATTCAATGATCTCTGTGCAGAGATTGGAGCTTTTGATGGTACCCAGGTTCTGCTGGTTGGATTTGCGGTTGGCAGTGTCCTTATACAACAGGTAGGGGGTGCCGGTCTCTATCTGCGCTTCCAGGATGGCAAACCACAGGTCCTGCGCTTTTACGGTTTTGCGGGCGCGGCCTTCCTGCTCGTATTTTTCGTACAGCTTTTCAAATTCCTCGCCCCAGGTTTCGTGCAGCCCGGGTGCTTCGTGGGGGCAGAACAGGCTCCAGTTGCCGTTGCTTTCCACCCGTTTCATGAACAGGTCGGATATCCAGAGGGCATAGAACAGGTCGCGGGCGCGCAGCTCTTCTTTGCCGTGGTTCTTGCGCAGGTCCAGGAACTCGAATATATCGGCATGCCAGGGCTCCAGGTATACGGCAAAGGCGCCTTTGCGCTTGCCGCCGCCCTGGTCTACATAGCGGGCGGTATCATTGAATACCCGCAGCATGGGAATAATGCCGTTGCTGGTGCCGTTGGTGCCGCTGATGTAGGAGCCGGTAGCGCGGATATTGTGAATGCTCAGGCCAATGCCGCCGGCGCTCTGCGATATTTTGGCGGTTTGCTTCAGCGTGTCGTAAATGCCATCAATGCTGTCGTCTTTCATGGTCAGCAGGAAGCAGGATGACATCTGCGGTTTGGGCGTGCCTGCATTGAACAGGGTAGGTGTGGCATGGGTAAACCAGCGTTCGCTCATCAGGTTGTATGTTCTGATGGCGGACTCAATGTCTTCCTTGTGGATGCCTACGGCCACGCGCATGAACATATGCTGTGGGCGTTCCGCGATCTTGCCGTCCAGCTTCAGCAGGTAGGAGCGTTCCAGCGTTTTAAAGCCGAAGTAGTCAAAGGCAAAGTCGCGGTCGTAGATGATGTTGGAGTCCAGTATCTCGGCGTTCCTGCGGATGATCTCCCATACATCGTCTGCCAGCAGCGGCGCGGGCTTGCCTACTTTCGGATCTATATATTCATACAGCTTCTTCATTGTTTTGGAGAATGATTTCACTGTATTCTTGTGCAGGTTGCTTACCGCTATGCGGGAGGCCAGCTGTGCATAGTCCGGGTGCTTGGTGGTGAGCGACGCGGCGGTTTCTGCAGCCAGGTTGTCCAGCTCGGTGGTGGTAACGCCGTCGTACAGGCCCTGTATCACTTTTTTGGCTACGTCTATCGCGTCCACATATTCCGGGTTCAGTCCGTAGCAAAGCTTTTCAATACGTGCAGTGATCTTGTCAAACTTTACCGCTTCTTTGCGGCCGTCCCTTTTAATTACGAACATATGTACTGAATTTAAGCGGTTAGTAAAAAGGAGCGGTTAGTCTTTAGCTGCTAGCTATTAGTATGCAAGGATGCTAACAGCTAAAGGCTAGCTGCTGATATTAAAAATCTTCATCCAGGCTAAAGGTCTGCGTGTCTTTACCGGACATTACGCCGGCTTTCTGGTAGTCGCCCACACGTTTTTCAAAGAAGTTGGTCTTGCCCTGCAGGGAGATCATTTCCATGAAATCGAAAGGGTTGGCGGCATTGAATATTTTGGTGTAGCCCAGTTCTGTGAGCCACCTGTCCGCCACAAACTCTATGTACTGCGCCATCAGGCGGCTGTTCATACCGATCAGGTCTACGGGCAGCGCGTTGGTGATAAATTCCTTTTCTATTGCTACGGCGTCGCCTATGATCTGGTGCACTTCTTCCTGGGTCAGCTTCTGCTGCAGCATGCTGTACAGCAGGCAGGCAAATTCACAGTGCAGCCCTTCATCGCGGCTGATCAGCTCATTGGAGAACGTAAGCCCCGGCATCAGCCCTCTTTTCTTGAGCCAGAAGATAGAGCAGAAGCTGCCGCTGAAGAAGATGCCTTCTACGGCGGCAAAGGCTACCAGGCGTTGGGCAAAGTTGCCGTTCTCTATCCAGCGCAGAGCCCATTCTGCTTTTTTCTTCACCGCAGGCACGGTCTCAATGGCATGGAACAGGCGGTCTTTTTCAGCCGGGTCCTTTACATATGTGTCTATCAACAGGGCATAGGTTTCGGAGTGAATATTCTCCATCATGATCTGGAAACCGTAGAAGCAACGGGCTTCCGGTATCTGCACTTCGCTCATGAAGTTCACCGCCAGGTTCTCGTTCACGATACCGTCGCTGGCGGCAAAAAAAGCCAGCACGTGTGTAATAAAATGGCGTTCGCCATCGTTGAGGCTGGCCCAGTCTTTCAGATCGCCGCTCAGGTCTATTTCTTCTGCTGTCCAGAAGCTGGCCTCGTGCCGTTTGTACACTTCCCATACTTTCGGATAGTTGATGGGCAGCAATACAAAACGGTCTTTGTTCTCTTTCAACAAGATCTCATTTTCATAGTTCATACACCGAATATTTTGTTGTTTACTGCTATACGATATGTGATAAGGGGGGTGACGGAAGATACCCGTCCCGGAGTGAGGAGGGTGTCACTTTCGCCAATACCTTATACGCGAAGGTTTCGACAAAACGTTGCGCTGGCAGGTATCTGGCTTCTCCCTGCGGGAAAAGTAAAAGGCAAAAAGCATTTTTTACTTTTTACTTTTTCAACGGGAATCACAGTAGCGCGTCTGCTCGTGATTCTAACACGATTCCCTATTAATCCTTCCGGCGGTGGCCGTTAGGAACCAATGCAACGAAGTGAAGAACTGGCACAAATGTAAGTACGAAATGCAGCGAGTAGTGTTTAAAGTTTTTAACAGGTGTGGAAAAAGAACGGGAACAATCTGGAAATGTAGCAGGGATGGGAATATAGGAGGAAAACACCGAAGCGGGACATTAAATTCATGGATAATATGATTTTTATATGATCAATATGCGCTGATTTTGTATTTAGAATAAATGTCATATATTATGCGATGTATATTTTTACCTGTCACCCTATTACCTCATGATCATGAAAATTTATTTAATCCTGCTATTGGCACTGCTGTCAGCGGTGTCCTGCAACACTGGAACGCATGGCAAGAAAGCACCTGCGTCCATTACAGGAAATGAACAACCGGCCGGCGCGTCCGCGGCATTACAAAACACCACCGCTGCAACGGTAACAGAAAAATCCGGCCCGCATATTGATACTGTTTCGCTCACCCTGTTCTGGAAAGGATTCCAGAGAAATATCAGCGAAAGCAACCGGGATAGTATTATCAATATCCTGGAGTTTCCTGTGCGCGCTATCTACCCTGTGCTGTTCCGGTTCGCCTTTGATTGTGACACCGCCAGGTTCATAAAGCATGAAAAGCAATATGCGGATGTGAGCATTAACCGGGAAGATGCAGAAGAATATTATGATTTTATATTTAGTGATGCGTTAAAAACATTTATAAGGCAGACTACCGTCACGGACCTGCCTGGCTGCTGGTACAAAGCGCCATTTATGCGCCGGTGCTGGTATATGGCGCTGCCGGGGTAGTAGTGGCGTGTGTGAACGGTTATGTTGCTGCAGCATTGGTGCTGCTCGGATTCCATACGCTGATGTGTATTATCCCGGTATGGGCCTACAGCTACCTGCTGCAAAGGCCGGGCTTTACTTTTTTCTATCATCGCTGGCAGGAGTGGCTGCATCGCCGTTTTCGGAAGCCACTGTCCCTGTACTTCCTGTATGAGCTGCTTACCCGCCGCACGCGGGCATTGCTGGTACTGAAAGCGATCTGCTATACCGTGCTGCTGGCTACCTTTGCCATGACAGGAGAGGAGGAGTCTGATATCCGGACGGTATTGACCGGCTGGCTGGTATGCCTGCTGCTGCACAGCATCCTGGTATTTGACCACCGGCATTTGAGGACAGCTACCTGTGCTTTACGCGCAACCTGCCGCTACCGCGCTGGAAACGGTATGGCGGCTACGCTGTTACCTATGCCTGCCTGCTGCTGCCGGAGCTGGTGCTGCTAACGGTGCATACCTGGCGGCACAGCGCCTGGCACTGGGCGCTGCTGGCTGTTTTTGGCGTGTCGGTGTTGCTGCTGTTCCGCTGCCTGCTGTATTTTCCCCGTCTGAACCAGGACCGTTACCTGCGCGGGGTGTTTATAACAGGCTGCGTGCTGCTGTTTATGATATTGGGGCATATGTATGGCCAGGCTATCCTGGGCATGCAGGCGGTAGCGACGGTATTGTTTGCTACAAGGTATTACAGGTATGAGCCCTGAAGTAAAAGGCATTTCCCGGAGCTGTAAAAGCCCCGGTCATTACTTCTCTGCCAGGTACAGGGTATCATATACCGGATTATCCGACACTTCAATTGTATCATAAGCCGCCAGCCTCAAATTGGTCAGGCGGTAATCCCCAATTACATAATAGGTGCCCGGGGCCATATTCGTAACTGATGCCTTGCCATTTGCATCTGTGCTTACTGTATAATTATGGCCTTCGCAAGTATCGCGCTTAAAGAGATCATGGCTGGTAAACAGGCAAAGCTGGACATTATTAAGCCGGTTGCCCTTTACATCCAGGGTAGTAAAATATATCCCGGGCTTGACCACAGGCTTTTCCGCTTTGATAATGATTTCCCTGGCAACGACTTTTCCGGCAACGTCCAGTGTATCCCTGGATGAATAAGATACGCCGTTGATCGTCATGGTGGTTAGTACATAATAGACGCTGCTCTGTATATTGCCTTTATAGAACACGCCGTTCTCTCCTGTTTTTTCTGAAAATATGCTTCCATCGCAGGAGTTACCCTGAAAAGCTATTGAACTGCTAAAAATGCATACCTGCGCGCCTGATATTATCTTCCCGTGCTCGTCTTTTGTCTGCAGCAAAATGCCGGGCTGCTTGTCATAGGACAATTGCGCTACCAGGCTGAAGGTTGTATTAGGGATCGAGGTAGTATCCGCAGCCCAGTACCATTTGCCGTCTATCATTTCACTATAACGAACGATATATTCCCTGTCCTTACGGAGATTGCTAAACAGGAAATGCCCGTCGTCATCAGTGGTGGTGCTGTACAGGTAGTTAAGCGTATCCGTATCGCCCTTATAGGAAATGGTAATTTTTTTCCTGGCCTGTGGCACGTCTACTGCTCTCTGGGTAATGGTATCCAGCAAGAAAAGCCTGCCATACAGGTCGCCGCCGTCCATTACATCACTATCCTTCATATCCCGGTATTTCTTACAGGAGATCATTATGCATGTAATTAGCAGTACCGCTAATACTGGAAATCTTTTCATATATCTTATTTAAAAAGACCGAAAACACCTAGGATCGCTTTAGGCTCTATGCCAATTGAAATAAAGGGACCGGCCAGCTCGGGGCCGCTGGCCTTATCTGCTACCTGGTCATTTAATATTTTATAGCGATAGTTCCTGTAAAAATGCGCCCCTCCTATTGCCCGTATGCCGGGCCAGAGATCATAGCTGATTCCGGCATAGTAGTTATCCAGTGCATGAACGATACTTAATCCTAAAAAGATGGAAAGCCTTTCCCTGGGGTCTCCTAAAAAGCCGTCGTTGAGCTTGTTCAATGGCCGGATAGGGTAAATATGAATACCGGCCATGAATTGCAGGTGCTCGCCTGCTGCCACATCTGGCAAGCTGTTGCCTGACTGGCTGAACACCGTATAATTTTGCGTTGTAAAGGCCAGGCCAATGCTTATGTCCCAGTAAGTAGGGCTGTACACCTTGAATCCTCTTTTGACAACATTTACTGCGGGGTCGGTGCTTCCCACGGTACCCTCGCTGATGCTATAATTCAACTTCTTTGGCGGGGCGGGAACTTCCGGCACTATTACCTGGCTTCTGAACCGGGGAACTGTATCTGTAAGCGGTTTCAGATCCGGGGGGAGAGAACGGCCTATGATCCGGACATAGGGTTCTATATTTTTGCGTAACGTTAAAAATTTTTTATCAAGCGCAGCTACCTGATTCTTCTGCTGATTGACCTCCTTACTATACTTGTTGAAGCGCTCAATCAATGCTTTTGCATCTCTTTCAATACTGCCGGGTGATGAATAATCAAGGAAATTATATTTATCTATAGTAACAAAATGGTCCAATACTTCCTCAAAGAACTCACCGGGCTTTACCAGCTTGCCATTCTCGTTGGCAGCAGTGATCCAGATAATCCTTCTCTTGTCTTCATTGATGTCATTCTTTACCAGTGGAATTATCTTTTTCCCGATTTCTATCGAAGAGAACGCTTCATCCTCAACAGGAACTACAAGCGACGTATCATTCATCATTTGGCTTTCCGCATACGCCTCCAGCAGCATCTGCGTTTTCCAATTGTCACTCAGATGTCGGCTGAACTGCATTCTATCAGCAACCCCTTTCTGGACATCCTTATGCACAGGATCAATATCAGCAGGGTTAATTAACGCAGTTATTGCGGTAATGGCACCCAGGTTAGGGCTGATGAGCCCGGCAAAGGTGCTCAGCGCATCGCTTACATCCTTTACCTGGGCCGCTGTTTTGCTTTGGTATATAAAGTCTTCTGTTGAAAGGGCATAGTCCACTTTTTTATTTTTGGCAATGTTATGAATAACCACCACGATACTATCTGTACCCCTTATTATATTATTTTTCAAACCTTTGTATTCCTTATAATAATCATTTGCATCATATTGCAGGAGATACAAAGTTCCTTTCTCCCTTTCACGGTCCAGGGGCAGTTCCACCCTGTTAAATGTATTCTTTACAGTAGCAAACTGTTTCAGGTAGTCTGATCGCGTGAGTGAATCTGCCAGGTTGTTAAATCCTGTTGTCTGAAGGCTGATCTTCTCGCCCGGGGGATAAGTTTTTCCGGGGGTGGATATTACCAGGGGGCTCATATAAAGGACACCGCCGTTATACCAGGTCCAACGCTTTAGATAATGCTTTGTTCCAATAAGCTTGATGATATAGTTGGTATCAATATTAATATTGTTATGGATTTTTTCCAGGTCGTCGAGCTTTGCCTGATCAAAGTTGAAAATGTTGTCCATTATCATCTTTAGAGAGCGTTGGGAGGCTTGTATCTTCAGATAGGCAGCCTCCAGCTGACGCCAGCCTTTTATATAGGCCATGTCCATTTCCAGGCTTTCTACGTCCTGCGTAAGGAGATCGTTCTCATATTTCCTGAAGATCCAGTTTTTAAGAGGGTCTGCCTTCAGGAGGCGGAACCGTTTAACAGTTCTGTTATTCACCACATCAGGCAGATCGAGGCTAAAAACAGGAGCATTTAGTACCTGGTTGGTAATATCCTCTGGATGCGGAACAAACTCAAATTTCAGGCTGGGATCATAAGTTTTCCCGTTTAAAAACGCCTTTAATCCGATTAATTCTTTCAATAGTTGGTCATAGTAAGCTTTGCCCCATATGGCAGTATAAAAGGTGTCCAGTGCAAGGCTGTCATCCTGCAGGTTATTAATGGCCTGTACCACCCTGGCCAACAATTGTTCTTTTATGTTCTCTTTCTCCTGGTCAGTTAAAGTTCCAGGCGTATACGGGATTGTATCCGTTTCCTGGTAAGGTATATTCTTATTGGAGATTTCGAGCAGTCCCTTCTTTGTGAATTTTTGTGAAAGGACATTTAATGAGCTGAAAAGAAGCAATAGCAGTAAAGTTACTTTCATTTACGTGATGGGGTTATTGATTGTAATAGGGATAATTATTTCAAATTTACATCAAGGTATAGCGTCGCCACTCCGTTCCGGAAACCGGGATAAAAATAAGGATAAATCTGATATTGCGGCGCCTGGGGAACTAACATTTTAGTTGTATCAGCTCCTGGTGGAATAGGGACGTTGATGGTGCTGCAGGCTCCTTGTTCCATGCCTGCAAACAGCCTTGTTAGCGATAGTATTTGCTGGTATCCTGTTTTCTTGCTGGCTCACCCTGCCGCCTTCAGCTTCTCGCTCAGCATGGCCAGCGCCTCCAGCAGCTGTGGGATCAGTTTTTTAGCAGTTTCATCTGTCAGGTTGCCCTGTTCATCAAATTTATCCTGGGCTTTGGCGATCATCACTTCCGGCCGGTTCACGGCATAGGCGTTCAGGAACACCATTACCTGCCGCAGGTGGTACTGCATGCGCGCAGTGCCAACAGGGCCTATGCTGGCGCCCATAATGGCTACGGCCTTGTTGTCAAAAGGCTTGTCAGGGTGGCGGGACAGCATGTCTATCGCATTCTTCAGCACGCCGGGGATGGAGTAGTTGTATTCCGGCGAAACGATCAGCACGCCATCAGCCTGTTTGATCTGCTTTACCAGGTATTCCACATGATCGGGAAACTGTCCTGTGTGCAGGTCTGCATTATAAAAGGGAACAGCGCTGATGTCCTCACGGGTAATGGTGATATGGGGCGGGGCCAGCTGTTGTGCCGCTTTCAGCGCCATGGTGTTATAGGAGCCCTTGCGCAGGCTGCCGGAAAAGGCAACAAAGTGGAATTTTCTCTCAGACATGATTAAAACGGTTTTTCAATTAGAACAAATATAGTGAAAAGTGAAAGGTGAAAAGTGAATGGGCAGGGCGCTGTGCCATTATAATTGTGCCATCCAGACGTTAGCGTTACCGCATGCAGGATCGTCTTCCCGATATTGCAGCATGCGGAAGCCACAGTCTTCAAGAAGTGACCGGTATTGATGTGTATCCAGCGAACCGTGAAACAGGTTTGTTCCCCTATTCATTACCCAGGTCTCTCCATATTCTTTTCCTGATGTGAACAGTAACACCCCGTTGCTGTTTAAATGATCTTTAAATATCTGAAACATCGAAGGCTGGTCTTCAGGGGGAAGGTGGAAGAAGCTGTGCCATGCAATAATGGCATCAAATTTTTGGCCTAGCGAAAGTTGACGCATATCTGCCTGCACGAAATCCGTGGATGGAAAATTTTTCCTTGCAATGTCCAGCATGCGGTAGCTGGCATCAACCCCCGTCACCTGCATTCCCCGGCTTAACAGATAATGCATTATAGGCACCCCGGTTCCGCAACCAATATCCAGCACCTTCGCTCCTTTGCCTGTGATTTCAATGAGGCTATCAAGATAGGGGTTTCTCCATTACGCCCTGATACCGGTTTTCAAAAAACCAGTCCGCAATAACATTGTATGCTTCAAAAGCATTCTTTTTTTCGTTTTCCATTTCGTTAGAATGAACAAACAAATGTAAAAGAAAGTCTAAATCCCCATTTTAATATTGCCTGGTCAAATATAACACTACTACACATTATTTCACCCTTCACCTTTCACCCTTCACTATTCACCTTTCACCTTACTAAATCCTCGGTTCCTTGTTCAGGAATTTCCGCCGGATCACCTCCTGTACGGGCACGCCTTCTATCTTGCTTTCCAGCCAGCTGATAATGTCCAGGTACAGGAAGGAGCGGCGCTCGTACGGATTGCGGGATATCTGCACCAGCCTTTCCTTCAGGTCGGCAAATGCATTGCGCAGCGCTTTGGGATGCGCGTAAATGTTCTTGCGCAGGAATTTGAGAATCTCTTCCATCATCTGCCCCAGGTCCTTGTTCTTGGCAATGAAGTGGTATACGGATTTGATCAGGTATTCTACCAGGCTGTAGTTTTCCAGCTCATAGTGCGCTATCAGGTGCAGGATGCGGGCAAAGCACTGAATATCTGCCCGCAGGTTGCCAATGCGCAGGTGGATGATCTTGTTGAGGTACACAATGGCCTTGTTGTTATCCCCGCTGCCAAAGTACAGGCAGGCTATTTTATAGTAGAACACCAGCACCCGGTGCTGGTCCACTTTCAGCTGATGCTCTGCAATGCGCTCTTCCAGCTCCGGCACCAGGGCCAGCCCTTCGCTGAAGGTGCCTTCCAGGAAATGGCGGTTTATTTTGGCGGTGTACAGGTATACAAAGGCGCTGGTACGGGTATTCTCATTGAAGGATTCCTGGTGGCCGTCAATAAAGCTTTCAAACTCCTGCAGCACGTTCGTGAACTTGTCGTCGTTCATGGTGTAGAAATGGGCTGTCAGCAGGTTGTGCATGGCCTTGATGTACATGTCCACATCCGTTTTCAGCAGGGAGGGGTATTCCTTGAACAGGTTTACCCATTTTTGGGTATAGCGGTAGTACATCACAAAATCCTGCAGAATGTAGTAATACCAGCAGTACGCCTGGTACAGGTATATCTTCTCATAGAAGCTCATGTGGGTCTGGTGCACATGGGGGGCGTTCTCCTCGAAGAAGTGCTTTACCATGTCCGCGTCCTTTTCATTGCGGGCATGGCCCAGTTTCAGGTACAGGCCGTACAGGCGCAGGGAAAGGGTGCTCAGGCGGTTAATGCTGGTCAGCTGCTGCTCTATGTGCCGGGATTCCTCGCTCAGCTCATCGGCCCGGTTCTCCAGGCTGCGGGTAATGTGGCGGGATTCTATCAGCTTCTCAAACTCCACGATCTCATAGGCCAGCATTACCTCCTCCTGCTCCATGGCCATGCTTTTAGCCCTGGAAAGCAGTTTCAGGCTCTGGTTGTACAGTCCTTTATTATATAATACCCGCGCATAGTCCAGTTGCTCGCGCAGGTCTATCAGCGGGTCTTTCTGCTTGTAGAGCAGGCGCAGGCTGGTGAGCAGGTGCTTGTACAGGTGGGCTTTTACGTTGCTGAGCTGCTGCTTTTTGATAGCCGGGATCTTTTTCAGGATCTGCTCCTCGTCGTAATCCTTCATTTTGTCCAGTGTGTTGAACAGCTGGATAAACAGTACATCCTCTTTCGTGTTATTTTTGTTAAAAGCGAGCTGGAAGTTCCTTTTTTCTGCTTTTGTTAACGTTTTTATTAATATGAATAAAGCGTCATGCTGACTGTTGGGCATCGTTAATAAAGTCTTGTAAACAATTGTTTTTCAACAGATTAAATGTTTTCGCCTGATCTTACGGATCGTAATTATGGCAAATTTAACGATATGGCGATTAACTATTGACCATTAGATTTGGAGCTATAATCATAACAGGAAGCATAAAAATAGTAATTATCCGTCAAGGGATTCAGTAAAAAAGTAAACAAGGGATGGGAAAAACATTAGTTGATAAGATCTGGGACAGCCACGTGGTGGTAAGCAAACCCGGTTTCCCGGATGCATTGTACATCAATACGCATTTTATTCATGAGGTGACCAGCCCCCAGGCATTTGACGGGCTGCGTAAAAGGGGGATACCCGTTTTCCGTCCGGAAAAAACAAGAGCCACGGCAGACCACAACGTACCTACCATTGACCAGCACCTGCCTATTAAGGAAGCGCTGAGCCGCCACCAGGTAGAGATGCTCACCAAAAACACCGCCGAATTCGGGGTGGAGCTGTACGGCCTGGGCCACCCTTACCAGGGCATAGTGCATGTAATAGGCCCGGAGCTGGGCATTACCCTGCCGGGCATGACCATTGTATGCGGCGACAGCCACACCTCTACGCACGGAGCTTTTGGCGCCATGGCATTCGGTATAGGCACCTCGGAAGTAGAGCAGGTGCTGGCCACCCAGTGCATCCTGCAGTACCGCCCCAAACGCATGAAGATCGAGATCAACGGGCAGCTGAAAAAAGGCGTGGTGTCTAAAGACATTATATTATATATCATTTCAAAGATATCCGCCTCCGGTGCTACCGGCTATTTTGTGGAGTACTGCGGGGAAGCCATCCGCGGCCTGAGCATGGAAGCCCGTATGACCATCTGCAACATGAGCATTGAAATGGGCGCGCGCGGCGGCCTGATCGCCCCGGACGAAACCACCTTTGCCTATATAAAAGGAAGGGAGTTTGCGCCCAAAGGGGCAGACTGGGAAAAAGCCCTGGCATACTGGAAAACCCTGTACTCCGATGCCGATGCCGAATTTGACAAAACCCTCAGCTTTGATGCCGCGGATATTGAGCCAATGATCACCTACGGTACCAACCCCGGTATGGGCATGGGCATCACCCAGCATATTCCCGCGCTGGAGCAGGTAGAGGACAAGGAAAGGCCCTCTTTCAGAAAATCACTGGAATATATGGACCTGGAGCCGGGCAGCGCTCTGCTGGGCAGGCCGGTGGACTATGTGTTCATTGGCAGCTGCACCAACTCCCGCATAGAAGACCTGCGTATGGTGGCCGATTTTGTAAAAGGCAAGCGCAAGGCAGACAACGTAGTGGTGTGGATTGTGCCGGGCTCCAAGCAGGTGGAGGCCCAGGCTAAAAAAGAAGGGATAGACAAGGTGTTTGAAGCTGCCGGCTTCCAGCTCCGCGAACCGGGTTGCTCTGCCTGCCTGGGCATGAACGAGGATAAAGTGCCCGCCGGCATGTACTGCATCTCTACTTCCAACCGCAACTTTGAAGGCCGACAGGGGCCCAATGCCCGCACCTTCCTGGCCAGTCCCCTGACAGCGGCAGCTGCGGCTATTACGGGCAGGGTAGCTGATGTAAGGGAACTTGTTTAGGTCTGAAAAATCATTATCAACCATGGCCTGGAACGCCGATCTCTATAAAGACAAACATGCTTTTGTTTTTCAGTATGGCAACAGCCTTGTTGAATGGCTGCAGCCGCAGGCCGGTGAAAAGATACTGGACCTGGGCTGCGGCACCGGCGAGCTTACCGCCCGGCTGGCAGCTACCGGTGCGCAGGTAACAGGCCTGGACAGTTCGGCAGCTATGATCGCCAGTGCGCAGCAGCACTTTCCGCAGGCGGAATTTGTAGTGGCCAATGCCGCTTCCTTTTCCCTGCCGGTGCAGTTTGACGCTATCTTTTCCAACGCCGCCCTGCACTGGATGCAGGACAAGGAACAGGTAGCCGCCCGGATGTACCAGCATTTGCGGCCCGGTGGCCGCCTGGTGCTGGAAATGGGCGCGCAGGGTAATGTAAGCAGCCTGCTGCAGGCGCTGGAAAAGGCCATGCAGCAGCACGGCTACCAGTACCGGCCTTTCTGGTACTTTCCTTCCGTAGGGGAGTATACGTCCATCCTGGAAAAGTACGGTTTCCGCATACAGCAGGCCTACTGCTTTGACCGCGTTACCGAACTGGCAGACCCGGACAATGCCATTATAGAATGGTTTGAAATGTTCGGCGATCATTTCTTTGAGAACGTACCGGCAGCAGACCGCCGCGCCATTTTGCAGCAGGCGCAGGACATAATGCGGCCCACCCATTTCCGCAACGGTAAATGGTATGCCGATTATGTGCGTTTGCGCATAGCGGCCGTAAAACAATAATATTTAAAGTACACACAGCGCATAGTATATATGAAGAAGAACTTTCAACACCTGATCTCCACGGCAGTGCCGCTGCCCATAGAAAATATTGATACGGACCAGATCATCCCGGCGCGCTTCCTGAAAGCCACTACCCGGGAAGGCTTCGGGGAAAACCTGTTCCGCGACTGGCGCTACGATGCCCATAACCAGCCCAAGGCGGATTTTGTACTGAACGATCCGCGGTACAAGGGAGAGATACTGGTGGCGGGCAAGAATTTCGGCTGCGGCTCCTCCCGCGAGCATGCTGCCTGGGCTATTGCCGATTATGGTTTCAAGGTAGTGGTAAGCAGCTTTTTCGCGGACATCTTCAAGAACAATGCGCTGAACAATTTCATCCTGCCCATTCAGGTAAGCGAGGGATTCCTGCAAAAGATATTCAGCGCCGTAGAGGCTGATGCTCATGCACAGCTGGAAGTAGACCTGGAAGCCCAGCTCATTAAGATCGCAGCTACCGGCGAGCAGGAGGGCTTTGACATCAACCCGTATAAGAAGGCCTGCCTGATCAACGGCTACGACGATATTGACTACCTGTTAAGCCTGCGCCCGGAAATTGAGAAGTACGAGGCCGGCAGGGAGTTCAACTTTTAACACGCAACCGCTGCAGCCATTGTAAACGGCCGCCTGCAAATACAAACTACAAACAGACCTAAATGGGAGTAAGCAAAAAGATACTCGTAATTCCGGGAGACGGAATAGGACAGGAGGTAACTGCCTGGGGACAAAAAGTATTATCCGCCATTGCACAGAACTTCAAGCATGATTTCACCTTTGAAGAAGGCATGATGGGGCATGTAGCCATAGAAGCCACCGGCCAGCCCCTGCCGGACGAAACACTGGAGAAAGCCCGGCAAAGCGATGCCATCCTCTTTGGTGCTATTGGCCACGCCAAATATGACAACGATCCTACTCTGAAGGTACGGCCGGAGCAGGGGCTGCTGAAGATCCGCAAGGAGCTGGGCCTGTACGCCAACCTGCGTCCCATCAAGCTGTTTGATGAGCTGCTGGAAGCATCCAGCATAAAACCCGAGATACTGCGGGGAGCAGACATCCTGTTCTTCCGCGAGCTGACCGGCGACGTGTATTTCGGGGAAAAGAAAAGGACCGAAGACCGCAATACGGCTTCCGACCTGATGATCTACCACCGCTACGAGGTGGAGCGCATTGCCCGCAAGGCCTACGAAGCGGCCCGCACCCGGCGCAGGAAGCTCTGCTCTGTAGACAAGGCCAATGTGCTGGAAGCCAGCCGGCTGTGGCGCGAGGTAGTGCAGGAAGTAGCCAAAGAGTATCCCGACGTGGAGACCGAGCATATGTTCATTGACAATGCCGCCATGCAGCTGATCAAGGACCCCAAGCGCTTTGACGTGGTGCTGACGGGCAACCTGTTTGGTGACATCCTTACCGATGAAGCCTCGCAGATAGCCGGCTCCATGGGTATGCTGGCCTCCGCCTCCGTAGGCGACTCTACCGGCTTTTACGAGCCCATACACGGTTCTGCGCACGATATTGCCGGTAAAGGCATTGCCAACCCGCTGGCGTCCATCCTGTCTGCCGCACTGATGCTGGACATTTCCTTTGGCCTCAAGACCGAGTCCCAGCGCGTGATCAAAGCGGTGGAAGCTACGCTGCGCCAGGGCTTCCGCACCATGGACATTGCCAACAAGCACACGGAGAACGGCTTCATCATGGGCACTGAGGCCATGGGCGCTAAAGTGCTGGAGAATTTGAATTAAAATACAGTGAAAAGTGAAGCGTGGGCCCTGGGCCGGTTTTCACCTTTCACGCTTCACGAATAGTTACATTTAAACACTTGAACATGGATAACAATCGTGTATATGTATTCGATACCACCCTGCGCGATGGAGAGCAGGTGCCGGGTTGCCAGCTCACCACTGTAGAAAAGATTGAAGTGGCCAAGGAGCTGGAAGCGCTGGGGGTGGATATTATCGAGGCAGGCTTTCCCATTTCCAGCCCGGGCGATTTTCAGAGCGTGGTAGAAATTTCCAAGGCAGTATCCGAACCGGTGATCTGCGCACTGACACGGGCCAACACAAAGGACATAGATGCGGCGGCAGAGGCCCTGCGCTTTGCCAAACGCAAGCGCATCCATACCGGTATCGGCGCTTCCGATACCCATATCAAGTATAAATTCAACAGCACCCGGGAAGAGATACTGAAACGCGGGGCAGATGCAGTGAAATATGCCCGCAGGTTCGTGGACGATGTAGAGTTTTATGCAGAGGATGCCGGCCGTGCGGACAACGAGTTCCTGGCCCGCATGATAGAAGCCGTGATAGCTGCCGGCGCTACCGTGGTGAACATCCCGGACACCAACGGCTACTGCCTGCCGGAGCAATACGGTGCAAAGATCAGGTACCTGATGGACCATGTGCCCAACATTGACAAGGCCATCATTTCCGTACACTGCCACAACGACCTTGGCCTGGCTACCGCCAACACTATTGCCGGTATCATGAACGGCGCCCGTCAGGTGGAATGCACCATTAACGGCATTGGTGAGCGCGCCGGCAATACCTCGCTCGAGGAAGTGGCCATGATCCTGAAAACGCACCACGGCCTGGGCCTGCATACCAATATCAATTCCAAGCATATTTACGGTATCAGCACCCTCGTGTCTACCATGATGCGCATGCCTGTGCAGCCCAACAAGGCCATTGTGGGCCGCAATGCCTTTGCCCACAGCTCCGGCATTCACCAGGACGGCGTGCTGAAGCACCGCGAGAATTACGAGATACTGAACCCGGAAGACGTAGGCATTGCTACCAACTCCATCATCCTTACCGCGCGCAGCGGCCGGCATGCACTGAAGCACCACCTGGAGCGCCTGGGCTACAAGCTGGAAAAGATAAACCTGGATGAAGTGTACCAGCGCTTCCTGGAAATGGCCGACCAGAAAAAGGAGATCAGCGATGCGGACCTGCAGCAGCTGATGGGCGACGGCGATGAGAAGAACTACGTGGACAAGGCCATTAAGTTAATGTTGCTGCAGGTGGTATGCGGCGATCCGCTGCGGCCTATGGCTACCGTAAAGCTGAAGATCAACGGCGAGGAAAAAGAGGCCAGCGCTGCCGGCAACGGTCCGGTGAATGCTACCATCAACGCCATCCACGAGATCATCAAGGATGACATTGACCTGGATGAATTCAGCATACAGGCCATGCACGGCGGCAGCGAGGATGTGAGCAAGGTAAACATGCGCGTGAAGCACAATGGACAGTCCTACTACGGTTTCGGCTACTCTACAGACATTGTGAATGCATCCGTGAATGCATATGTAGATGCCCTGAATAAAATATACTAGCCGTCAGCTTTTAGCTCCTGGCTGCTGACAGCCGGGGGCTAAAAGCTTGAAAAAGGTATATCCATCAGCGGGTACTTCTCCACATCCGGCAGGTAAAAATGCCACCACTCCGTTTCCAGCGCCCTGAACCCGTGCTTTTCCATGATGCTGCGCAGCAGCGCGCGGTTGTTGCGCACCGTGGTATCTGCGGGCATATAGCTGTAATGCGCCTTTTCTGTAAAATCATCATAGCCGGTAGGCATTGGTATGGCTTTGCCGGTAGCCAGTTCAATGATCGTAAGGTCTACCGCTATCCCGCGGTTATGCCCGCTGCCTTTGCGCGGGTCTGCCGCATAGCGGTCGTCCGGCACTATTTCCCACATCTTTTCCGTTACGTGGTAGGGCCGGTATCCATCAAATATCCGGAGGCCCAATCCCCTGGGTTCAAGCGCTTCCTGTACCGCCTTTAACGCTTTGGCCGCCGGCAGCCGCAATAATACTTTCGGGTGTTTGTACAATACCTGGCGGGTGAAGTTGTTGCGGGTTGCGTACCGTATATCCATTCGGATGCCGGGTATGTAGCGGGTCAGGTCCACCATGCGCAGGTTGCTGTCTGCCGCTGCCTGTTGCCGGTACAGGGCGGCGCTGTTCACAACAGGCAGCCCGTACCGGTTAAGGGGAATGTCCTGCGCAAAGGCTGGTTCACAGCAGCAAAGCAGCAGCAGCCAACCCGCATATATGTGCGTGGATTGCTTCATATTTATTCAATTTTCTTAAAAATAGCGAAGAAAGTACATAATACAGTTAAAAAACAATTGTAATGCCCTGGTTTTAATCGGTATTTTAGAACCCTTAAAACTATAGGGAAGTATGAGCTTATTCCGGTTAGATAACAAGGTAGCCGTAGTGACCGGCGCCGGCAGCGGTATCGGCCAGGCCATTGCCAGGTGCTTTGCAGCGCAGGGCGCCGTAGTGCACATTATAGAGCTGAACGAGGACGGCGGAAAAGGTACCCTGGAAGCCATCAGGGCAGCCGGCGGGCAGGCGCAGGTGCACGCCTGCAACGTAGCCCTGCAGGAAGAAGTGATAAAGACCATGGGCGCCATACAGGCCATATCCAGCCGTATTGACATACTGGTGAACTGTGCCGGCATTGCGCACATCGGCAAGCTGGAAACCACTTCTGAAGCGGATTTTGAACGGGTGTTCCAGGTAAATGTAAAAGGCACCTATAACTGCATGTACGCCGTGATCAAACAAATGAAGGAGCAGGGCGGGGGCGTGATCCTGAACGTGGCCTCCATTGCCTCCAGCGTAGGCATCCCGGACCGCTTCGCCTATTCCATGAGCAAGGGCGCCGTGCTTACCATGACCCTTTCCGTAGCAAAGGATTATATACAGGATAATATCCGCTGCAACTGCGTATCGCCCGCGCGCGTGCACACGCCGTTTGTAGACGGGTTCCTGCAGAAGAACTATCCCGGCAGGGAACAGGAGATGTTTGAAAAGCTGTCCAAAACCCAACCCATCGGCCGCATGGCCAAACCCGACGAGGTGGCCTGGCTGGCGCTGTACCTGTGCTCTGACCAGGCAGGCTTCATTACAGGCTGCGATTATCCGATTGATGGCGGTTTTCTGAAATTGAATAATTGATACGGCTTATCTTGCAGGATATTATAAGTTGTCATCATGCAATATTTTAAGGAAGCAGTATTAGCCGTAGCCATTGCCCTGGGCATGGCCGCCTGCCAGTCAGGCACAAAACCCGCCGCAGAACAGGAAGCCGGCACACAGCTAACGCCGGCGGAACCGGCAGGTACTATACAAGTGTCATTTACACACGAAAATGATACGCAACAGGTAAAGATACACTTTACCATAGGCAACCAGGCGATAGAAAAATCATTTGATCTGCCCCTGGCTAAAGACGTGGACCGGGAAGACCTGTACCGCACCGTTTGGGACAAGCCCAACAGCTGCTATATAGGCGTGCTGAAGCAGAACCGGTCCACCCGTTATTACCACGCCAGCCAGAAAGAGGATGGCGACCTGCAGATATTCCAGGTAGGCACCCCGCCGGCCGCCGTATGGCATTATGCGGAAGATAAGCTGGGACTGGGCAAGGTGAGCGCCAAAAAGGAGCTGACAGACAGCTACCAGCGTAACCTGCAGTCCGGCAATATCATTGCGGATTTTATCGTGCGCCTGGAACCGGCCTCCGGCGAGGACTCCGTACAGCTGTACACGGAGTTTGGCGGCGTGAACAGGAAGCAGACGCTGGCAGTGCCCAAAGGCTACGTGCCCATGATACAGCTGACCGGCGAAGCGGACCATTGCATATTCGGCCTGCGCCGGGACGACGGGTTCCATGCCGTGCTGGATATCAAGGTGCGCAACGGCAACCTGCAGCTGACAGAGGTAGGCAGGGTGTTTTGATAGTGAATAGATTCACCTTTCACAAACACAATAATTAATTGAACAATCATCAACAATGAAACTGATACGATTCGGACAACCGGGTGAGGAAAAACCGGGCATAGTTACAGCAGAAGGCAGCTTTGACGTGAGCGCTTTCGGAGAGGATTACGGAGAAAGATTTTTTGCCACCAACGGCCTGGAGCGACTGGCCCGGTGGTGGGCCGCCAACAGCGGCAGCGTGCCCCGCATACCGGAAGGTGTACGCCTGGGGCCCCCGGTGCAGCGTCCTTCCAAGATCATCTGCATTGGCCTGAACTACGCAGATCATGCCAGGGAAAGCAACATGCAGCTGCCCGTAGAACCGATCGTGTTCTTTAAAAGCACGTCGTCGCTGGTAGGACCGGACGATGACCTGGTGATCCCGAGGAACAGCAAGAAAACGGACTGGGAAGTGGAACTGGCCGTAGTAATCGGCAAAAAGGCCACTTACGTGGAAGAAAAGGATGCGATGGACTATGTGGCCGGCTATGCGCTGCATAACGATTACAGCGAACGCGAGTTCCAGCTGGAGCGCAACGGGCAGTGGGTAAAAGGCAAAAGCGCCGACACCTTTGCACCACTGGGCCCCTGGATGGTAACCAAAGACGAGATCAGCGATGTAAACAACCTGCGCATCTGGCTGAGCCTGAACGGCAAAATGGTGCAGGACGGCAACACCGCCAACCTGATATTCAAAATACCGTTCCTGGTGTCTTACCTCAGCCAGTTCATGACCCTGCTGCCCGGCGATGTGATCTCTACCGGTACGCCGGCCGGCGTAGGCCTGGGCATGAACCCCCAGGTATATATTAAAGAAGGCGATGTGATGGAGCTGGGCATTGACGGCCTGGGCACCTCCCGCCAGCAGGCCGTGGCCTGGAAGCCGCAGTAAGCGGCCCTTTTATTGATCATTAAACCTGTAAATTCCATGCAACGTTATTGCCTGGCCCTGGATCTGAAAGATGATCCCCAACTGATAGCCGAATATGAAAAATATCACCAGGCGGTATGGCCTGAAGTACTGCAAAGCCTCCGGGACAGCGGTATTGAGCAGATGGAAATATACCGCGTTATGAACCGCCTGTTCCTGGTCATGGAAGTGAATGACGCTTTTTCCCTGGAAAAGAAAGCCGCCGCCGATGCTGCCAATCCCAAAGTACAGGAGTGGGAGCAGCTGATGTGGAAGTACCAGCAGGCGCTGCCCATTGCGGCCCCGGGCCAGAAGTGGGTGAAGGCGGATAAGGTATTCTCGTTATGAAAACGGATATGATAATAGATTCCCACCAGCATTTCTGGCAGTATCACCCTGTAAGGGACGCCTGGATCACGGACGATATGAAAGTGATCCAGCGGGATTTCCTGCCGGCAGACCTGCAGCCCGTGCTGCAGCAGAACGGGGTGGACGGCTGCGTAGCCGTACAGGCAGACCAGTCTGAAACAGAAACGCAATTCCTGCTGGACCTTGCTGCCGCACACCCCTTCATCAGGGGGGTGGTAGGCTGGACAGACCTGCGTGCGCCGGACCTGGCCGGAAAGCTGGAGCGCTATGCGCAGGAAGACAAGCTGAAAGGCTTCCGCCACATTGTACAGGGAGAGCCCGATCCCGATTTCCTGCTGCGGGAGGATTTCTGCAAAGGCATACAGGCGCTGGCCCCATATGATTTTACATATGACATACTGATATATCCCATACAGCTGCCTGCAGCGGAAAAATTCGTGCAACGGTTTCCCTCGCAGCGCCTGGTGATCGATCACATGGCCAAGCCGTATTGCAGGACCGGTGATATAGCGGAGTGGGAAAGAAGCATGCGGGCCATTGCAAAGTCGCCTAACGTGTACTGCAAAATAAGCGGGCTGGTAACAGAAGCAGACTGGCTGCGCTGGCAGCCGGCAGACTTTGCGCCTTACCTGGACGTAGTGCTGGAAGCCTTTGGGCCGCAGCGCCTTATGTTCGGCTCCGACTGGCCGGTATGCCTGGTAGCGGCGGAGTATGCACAGGTAAAGCGCATTGTTACCGACCATATCAGCTGCCTGGGCGCAGCAGAGCAGGCCGCCATCATGGGCGGCAATGCCGCCGCATTTTACAAATTATAACATACTACTAAAACTCATTAACTATGGACCTGGGATTAAAAGATAAAGTGATCATTGTAACCGGTGGCGCCAAAGGCATCGGGGAAGCCATTGCCAGGCTGATAGCGGCCGAAGGCGGCATTACGGTTATTGCCGGCAGGAACGCGGCAGATAACGAAAAAACAGTGGCCGCCATCCAGAGCAGCGGTGGCAGGGCTTTTGCCATACAGGCGGAGCTGGGGCAGGTGGCAGATTGCCGCAAGGTGATAGATACTGCTGTTCAGCATTTCGGCACCATACATGCACTGGTGAATAATGCCGGCGTGAACGACGGCGTAGGCCTGGAAAACGGCGACCCGGAAAAGTTCATGGCGTCCCTGCAAAAGAACCTGTCGCATTATTATAACCTGGCCCATTATGCGCTGCCCTACCTGAAAGCCAACAAGGGCAGCATTGTGAACATCGGCTCCAAAGTGGCTACCACCGGACAGGGCAACACCTCCGGCTACGCTGCATCCAAAGGCGCTATCAATGCATTGACCCGGGAGTGGGCGGTAGAGCTGCTGCCGTATTCCATCCGTGTAAATACCGTGATACCGGCGGAAGTATGGACACCGCTGTACGAAACCTGGATCAACTCCCTACCCAATCCCAGGGAGAAGCTGGCTTCCATTGTATCCAAGATACCTTTGGGGCAGCGCATGACCACTTCCGAGGAGATTGCCGGCATGACCGTTTTCCTGCTATCCGCACAATCTTCCCACACCACGGGGCAGATCATTTATGTGGATGGCGGGTACACGCACCTGGACAGATCGATATAGGAGCTTCATACTTCATAGATCTCATGTATAAATGCTAAACACTTAAACTATTCATACCATGGCAGGAGGCGCCGTATCCAATACCACATATACCACCACCGCTGGCAGTAAAGCCGGAAAATATCTTTTCCCCTTTATACTGGTGACCAGCCTGTTCTTTCTGTGGGCGCTTATTCACAATTTAAGTCCTATACTGATTCCCCATCTTAAAAAGGCATGCCAGCTAACGGACCTCCAATCCGCGTATATTGACTCGGCTATTTTTGCAGGCTATTTCCTGATGGCATTGCCGGCAGGCATGGTGATGAAACGGTTCGGTTATAAGTCAGGTATTATCTTTGGGCTATGCCTCTATGCAATAGGCGCTTTTCTATTCATACCTGCAGCCAATACGCGGGAATACGGATTTTTTCTTACGGCCCTGTTCATTATCGCCTCCGGCCTGACCTTCCTGGAAACGGCTGCCAATCCTTATGTAACCGTACTGGGAGATCCCAAAACAGCTACTACCCGCCTGAACCTGGCGCAGTCCTTTAATGGCGTGGGTGCCATGGTAGCCCCCTTGCTGGGTGCTACGTTCATTCTTTCCGGTAAGGAGTACACGCAGGAGCAGTTGGGCGCCATGTCTGCTACAGAGCTGCAGCAATACCTTTCATCGGAAGCTGCGGCTGTTAAAGTGCCTTATATGGTAATTGGTATTGTGGTATTACTGGTAGCGTTGCTGTTTCTTTTTACCAGAATGCCGGAAGTGCAGGAACCGGCAGATGAGAACACGGATACAACGCCGCGCAGGGGTAGTATTTTCAGGCATAAGCACATGGTAGCAGCCGTTGTAGCGCAGTTCTTTTACATAGGCGCGCAGGTAGGGGTGAATGCTTTCTTTATCCGTTTTGCCAAATTCTCTGCCGGGATACCGGAAAAGGAAGCGGCTTATTTATTGGGTACGGTAGCAGGCCTGGGCTTCATGATCGGCCGTTTCTTTGGCACTTTCCTGATGCGTACCATCAAGCCGCAGGTGCTATTGACCGCATATGGCCTTATCAATGTGCTGCTGATACTGGTGGCCATGAGCACCAAGGGGAACCTGGCAGTGTATACGGTATTGGCAGTACCCTTTTTTATGTCTATCATGTTCCCAACTATTTTTTCACTGGGCATACAGGGACTGGGGCCGGATACCAAATTAGGGTCTTCACTTATCATCATGTCAATTGTAGGAGGCGCTATCTGTCCCCCCATCATGGGCCTGATCTCGGATGCCTCCAATATACAGATGGCTTACATTGTGCCGCTTGTCTGCTTTGTTGTGGTAGTTTGGTTCGGGGCGAAAGGCTATAAGCTGGACCGGCCGGTGTGATAATGCTTTGGCAAAAAGTAAAATACTATTCCGCAAAATCATCGTAATTTACTCCGGTAAAACCATGTGATGATGCTGCGGAATTTTATTTGGCGGTGGCCCGCCGCCGCCCTTTGCCTCCTTCTGATCACCGGAAACCTGGCCTGCACAAAATCCAGCGCTCCGTCTCCGCAAACGGCCTCCCTGCTGCTGACCTTTACCCACGTGGTGAACGGGCAGCCCATGGTACTGCGGGATGAGACCTATGTAAATGCAGCAGGAGAACCCTATAATATCACCGCCTTCAAATATTATGTCAGCAATTTTGCGCTGGTCACCACCGGGGGAGCCGAACAATGGCTGCCGGCGGAGTATTACCTGGTAAACGAGGACAGCGCCCGCTCCAGGTCCATTACCCTGCAGCAGCTGCCGGCCGGCCGCTACCGGGGCATTTCTTTCCTGCTGGGCGTAGACAGCATACGGAATATGAGCGGTGCGCAAACCGGCGCGCTGGACCCTGTACACGGCATGTTCTGGACCTGGAACAGCGGCTACATCATGGCCAAGCTGGAAGGCACCTCGCCGGTATCCACCCTGCCTGCCAACCTCATCCAGTATCATATCGGCGGTTTTAAAGGAGCTAACAGCGCGCTGCGCCGCATATCGCTGACCTTTCCACAACCGCTGGAGCTGAGGGCGGACAGCGCGTCTGCCCTGCACCTGCAGGCAGATGCCAGCGCCTGGTTCCAGCCCAATACGGTCAGCTTTGCCAGCCTGCCTGCCATCCATACGCCGGGCGCCCAAGCAGCGGCCGTGGCGGATAATTATAAGCATATGTTCAGTATAACAGCAGATTGAAAACCTGCCAGGTTTGGATAATAATGAAACCCGTCTACTTCATACTCGCGTTTTGCCTGGTGCTGGTACTGGCCGGTTCCGAAGCCTGCGGCCGCAAGGATGCGGTAACGCCGGAGGAGGAGGGGCCGGAGCCGTATACCCTGGAGCTGCCGGCAGAGATACCGCCTCCTGCCTATGATTTTTCTCAAAATCCGCTGACCAGGCAGGGCATTGCACTGGGCCGGCACCTGTTCTATGATCCCAGGCTTTCCCGCGACAGCACTATTTCCTGCGGCTTCTGCCACCAGCAGTTTGCAGCCTTCGGACATTTTGACCATGCGCTGTCGCATGGCATAGAGGGCCGTGTTGGCACCCGCTCCGTACCTACGCTCTTTAACCTTATCTGGCAAACCGAGTTTATGTGGGATGGGGGCGTTAACAATCTGGAAATACAACCGCTGACGCCCATTACAGACCCCAATGAAATGGGAGAGGACCTGGCCCGCCTGTTGCAGCGCCTGCAAGCCGATGCCAATTACCGCAAAATGTTCAAGGCCGCGTTCGGTACAGAAGAGATCACCAGCCAGCGACTGTTCAGGGCCCTTACGCAATTTATGGCCATTATGATTTCCTTTGAGTCCAAATATGACAGTGTTATGCGCGGCGCTCCGGGAGTGGCCTTTACCGCAGAGGAACAGGTGGGCTATACCATTTTCCGGCAAAAATGCGCTGCCTGCCATCAGGAGCCATTTTTTACGGATTTCAGCTACCGCAATAACGGCCTGCCTTACCTGCCCGCCCTGAACGATGTGGGCCGGATGAAGATCACCAACAACACGGCCGACTACCTGAAATTCAAGGTGCCTTCCCTGCGGAATGTGCTGAAAAGCGCTCCTTATATGCACGATGGCCGCTTTTTTGACATTTACCAGGTTTTTGCCCAATATGACCATGGCGTACAGCAAAGCGCCACCCTGGACCCGCTGGTAAAGAACGGTATTCCCCTTTCCGAATCCGAGCAAAGGGCGCTCTATATGTTCCTGAATACCCTTACTGACCCCGGCTTTATCAATAACCAGGCGCTAAGCGAGATACTGATAGAATGATGTGGGGATGTGGCAGATATGCAAATGAATGTAGGTGTTTTTTTGTCCATTTTTTGATTTTTTTAACGTAAAATCGTTTGAATAATATTGATTTTTGCCGGTTTCTAGCATAGTTTTTGTAAATTTGCGGCGTGAAACGCGAAGCGTTCACTATAAGTGAAATAAACAAATATTAACGGATGAAAAGGCAAACAGTCAAGTGGATCAGGAATGTGGTGATATGCCTCTGCTGCGGCTTATTGCTGGGAGTCCCTTTGCTGACCGGAAAGGCAGGCAGGGGGGATACCCGCGATGAAGTGACAGCTGTTGTCCCCGAAAAGAAAAAAGAAACCGGCGCCCGTGGCATAGCCAGCTATTATGCAGACAAGTTCAATGGCCAGCTGACCGCCAACGGCGAAGTATTCAGCAACAGCGAAATGACAGCCGCCCACAATACCCTGCCCCTGGGCACTTATGTGAAGGTAACCAACCTGCGCAATGGTCGTTCCGTGATCGTGCGGATTACAGACCGCCTGCACCGCGAAAATACCCGCATTATAGACCTGACCAAAGCCGCTGCCCGCAAGCTGGGCTTTCTTACGCGCGGCCTTACCCGTGTACGGGTGGAGGAGGTTTAAGAGGTCGTTTTAATCCATATGTTCAGCGCATATTTTGTTCCCTGCGTTACCGGCGTGCCCGCATGTGCAGAGTATAGCAGCGGGTACCTGTCCTCGTCTATGTTCGGGAAGAGCAGGGCGCGCCCTTTTTTAGGCTGGATCTCTATGCCCAGCTCCGGGAACCAGGTAGTGCCGCCTTCAAAATCATCATTCAGGTATACCAGTATCGTGTACTTGCGGGGGGTATCCCGGTCGCCGTCAAAATGAATGTCAAAAGCCTGGTGATTGCAATATTTCACGCATTGCAATACCTCCACCAGGTTATCCGTTGCGCCCGTGCTTTGCCGGGTTTTTTCCATCAGCTCGGGAAAGAACGGCAGGTGCTGTTTATTGATAACGGCGCTGCTGCTGGTCCTGCTGGAGGAAATAATATCCTCGTTCGTGTCTGCCAGCGTTACTTCGCTTTGCCGGAAAAGATTATTGCCCGTGCAGTGGTCAATAATATACTGGCAGGCATCGGCAGACAGGAAATCATCTATTACCTTCATGCTTTTGTGATAGGTTGCCCTGGCCGCTTTCTCCTTTTTTCTCAGCACGGCATAATGCGCTTCGCAATTGGTGGCGGCCGGGTCAATAGCCAGTATAAAACCGCTCCATTTTTCCAGGAAGGCCGTCAGGCTTTCCGTTACCGTACGCTGGTTGGGCATTACATAACGTACCTCGTCATTGTCTATACCCATGAGCACCACGAAAAGCCCGCTGTATTTTTTGCAGGCGGAAAGGTGCACCAGCACCGGCAGGTCTGCTTCCCGCAGCTTGGCTTCATCTGCTTTGTAAATAACGGGCTCCAGGTTCCAGCAGCTGAGCGCGGAAAAGATATCATTCAGCCGCAGGTTGGGATAGTTGGGGTGATGCAGGAAGGTCTCACGGATGGAGGTCCTGGTGAGCGGTATGTTAAAATGTTCCACCAGGGTGATGATAGCGGCTACCGCGTCGTTAAAGATCGTTGCTGTAATGTGTTTCATCGGTTTTACTTTTAACAGACAATATTTAAGGTCAATGAAGGTCCCGGTCCTTTACCCGGCTGTTTTCCCCCCTGTGCCCGTCTCTTCTCAGTTTGCTCTGCTGCCTGGCCGTTCTCCTGAAATTATAGGTAAGGGACAGCCTTATATAGCGGGTCTCTCCTTTATTGTCCAGTCTCATATTAACATTGCTGTAGTGGGCGCTCAGCCTTGCGTTATGCGTGTAGAACAGGTCATACACGCTAAGCCGGGCCGTCAGCTTCTTGTCCAGGAACTGCTTTTTTACGCCCAGGTCCAGCCCGTAGATCGTTTTGAAGTTGAAGATGCCGGATGCAATGGGGGATTGGTAATCGAACGCGCATTGAATATCCCAGGACTTGGATAAGGTAATATCATGCGACATATAGAACAGTACGGAAAACCTGCCGTTGTTCAGGGTGCTGTTCAGGTAATCGGAGGAGCTGTACTCCTGGTAAAAGCCCTGCAGGGAAAAATAGCTGCTCAGCCAGGGTGTAATGTCCACCGGTGCGGAAATATTAAGGGCGTACGTATGCCTGCTGGAAAGGTTCCGGGTGGTGATCACCATTATTTTGGTGGAGTCATCCTGCTCTGTTACCTGCGTGATCACATGGCTGGTATGCCCGTAGCTGGCAGTGGTGGACAGGAAGGAATTATAGGTGTGCGAAACCTCGATATTATGTGTCAGCTCCGGCCGCAGGTAGGGATTGCCTTCCTGGTAGGAGTACTCGTCATTGTAAAAGCGGAAAGGGTTCAGGTCCATATAGTCCGGCCGGTCTATACGGCGGGAGTAGCTGAAGCCTATTTCATTCCGGCTGTTGATCTCCCGGGTAAGGAAGGCGCTGGGAAAAAGCTGCAGGTAATTATTCCGGTTAATGGTGCCGCTGTTTGGAGAAGTACCTTTCATATGGGTATCTTCCAGTCGCAGCCCGGCCTGCACTTTTGTTTTGCCCCAATCCTTATGGAAGCTGATGTAAGCGGCGTAGACCTGTTCATTGTACAGGAAACGGTTGGTTCTGCCGGCATCCGGTTTCCAGCTGTCCTCCTGTAGTATATTGAACCGGAAATCATTGTCCGCATCCACATTGCTCACCTTCACACCCGTCTCGAGCTTTATTTTCCTGCCAAGCTGCTGTGCATAATCCAGTTGGGCGGATGCAATGCTGAGCCGGGAGGATAAGGGCGTTTGGTAAAAAGCCGGGGATCTCAGGGGATGGTCCCTGCTGTCCAGGTAATTGTTGGTAATGGAGGCCATACCTGCTGTGCTGTACCGGGAGTAATCCAGGTTGGCGTTTAGTTCCCGGCGGCCGCTGTCGCTGCTGAGGTTATATACCAGCCCGCCACCCCAGTGGCTGAACTTCCGGTGCTCGGTATTGGTGTTGTAGATGGCGGAGTCATAGGGCAGGGAGGGAGCCTGCCTGAAATCTGTGTGGATGATATCGCGGTTAATGGTCTTGTTATGCAGCCGGTTGATCGTGATGCCAATGGTGTTGCCGGCATCAATTTTATAATCAAGGCCGGCCTGTAGCACATGATTTTTTTTCTGCTGGGTGCCTTTACTGATGCCGCGTATAAAGAGCGGGCCTTCTTTTTGCGCTACTTCGCGTTGCAGGTCAGATTCCCGGATGCCTTTCCGGTCCGTATAATCGTAGCTGATGAAGGTGCGCAGCCTTGCCGTGTTGCAGGTAAAGCTGCCGCCGCCGTTCCATTTGGGATAATGGCCTATGCCGGCCCCGCTGCGCAGGATAGCGTTCCACCCGTTTGCGGGGTCTCTTTTGGTCCGGATGTTAATAATGCCGGCGCTGCCTGCGGCATCAAAGCTGGCGGAAGGGTTGGCCATAAGCTCTATCCTGCTGACGTTGTCCCCGGGCAGGCTGCGCAGCAGGTTGGCCAGGTCGCCGGCGCTGAGGTAGTTCCTTTTGCCATCCAGCATGATGGTAACGCCCTGCCTTCCCTGCAGTGCGATCCTTCCTTCGTGATCCACGCTTACGCCCGGCAGCTTTTGTAACAGCTCCAGCACGCTGCCCGCATTGGCCGTAACAGGATTGTCTGCCACGTTCACAATGACCCGGTCTGTTCTGCGCTCCAGGAACCTTTTTTTACCACTGACGGTAACAGCCTGCAGCTCCTTTATGGCCTGCTCCTGCAATACCAGGTCTGCCAGCCGGTAGGGCAGCCCCTGATAGGGGATGCTGCCGGACAATACTTCCCGGAAACCCAGCGCAGTGACCTTAACGAAGTAATCGCCCGCTTCCGGTGGCAACAGCTCAAAACGGCCGTCCGCATTGCTGATACCCAGCTTGGCCACGGCGGAATCCGCCGCCTGCAGCAGGTAAATGGTAGCATCAGCAGCAGGCGTTCCGTCTGTATACAGCACCCTGCCCGATATCGGGGAGCGCTGTGCATGGAGCGCAGCGGCGCAGCAGCACAGCAGGCATATCATCACTATTCTTTTTGATCTTGCCCGTATCATGCGGAAAAAAGCTGGAGGTTGGTAGCGTAAGGTGGTTCTGCAGCGGTTGCCATCTGTTCCTGCCGGATGCGTTTCGCCTCTTCAAAAGACAGGTGTGTAACGCGCAGGGCTTCCAGGTCCGGTTCGGGGATCTGGCTGAATATCACATTCTGGATATGCGTAATTATTCTCAGCAGGTCTTCGCAGTAAACGGAAGGGTTATCAAAGCCGTTTGCTTTGCTGTACCGGTCTGCCAGCCCGCCGCCGCCGCAAATGTTCCTGACGGGGCAGCTGCAACATTTCTTGCAAAGCATTTTATGGCTCTGATTATACAGCCTGGCCAGCTCAATGTCAAAGGCATCGTCAAAGGTGTGGGTCTTTACATTGGCGCCTACCTTGGTAAAGCCGTTTGCGCAGATCTTGAGGGAGTCTACCGGTTCTATGCCGCCATCTGTTTCCACCACCAGTATCTCGTTGGCAGCGCCGCCCAGGTAATCAAAAGGTGCGTCAAATCCCAGTATGATGGCCATGATCACTTCAAAAAAGCGGATGGTGGGTTTGGGGCCTTTTTCGTTCAGCCACTCGTCAAAAATGCGGATCATCCAGCTGGCATAAGGCGTATCGCCGGGCTGGCAGCCGGCCGGCATGGCAGGTGGATGGTCGTAATTGGCATGGGGAAGCAGGAAGTCTACCCCCGTTACGCCCAGGCTTTTGAAATGGTGGTATACCTGCAGGGGGTCTGAATGGATATTGATCACAGACAGTATATGCGGGTTGTACCGGAGCGCCGGGGAGTTTTGCGCCGTCTTCAGCCCCCGCACGATCCGGTCGTATGAGCCTTTGCCGGCATGGTCAATCCGGTGCATGTCATTGGCTTCGGGCGTGCCGTCCAGGCTGATGGCAATATAAATGTTCAGCTCTCCAAACAGCGCGCACCACTCCTCGTCCAGCAGGGTAGCGTTGGTCTGCATGGTAAAAGAGGGCCTGATCTCAGGCAGCAGCACGCGGTTGGCCTTGTCCACAAACCTGCGGTAAAAGTCCGGCCCGGCCAGCAGCGGCTCGCCGCCATGAAAGTTGAAGTCGAACGTACCTATGCCATGCAGCAGGCAGTGCGCTCTTATTTTTTCCAGCAAAGCATCTATTGTGTCATCATTCATGACTTTCGGCTGCTTTTTATAGGTGTCATCACTGGCATTGTACATATAGCAGTACGTGCAGTTGAGGTTACAACGGCTGGCTACCTTCAACACCACGAGGTTGCACTTGAGTCCTTCATTGATTGCCATATACATTCCATTTTTTATGATCAGAAAGGGTGGGTGAGCTTATCCAACAGGGATGTGAGCAAGCTGTTTTCTTTCAGGATAATGTCCGCATCGTACTGCTGCTGCAGGGATATCTGTGCGGGCAGATCGTTGTTGCCTTCCCGGAGCGGCTCCAGGGTGATCAAAAGGATGCCGTTGCCAGCGGTGGCGCTGTCTATCCCTTTTACCCGGCATTTGAGGGTGAATGCGTCTTTGCGGGCCTTGTTCACTTTCAGGGTCACCAGCTGCCCGGTGGCCGGCAAGGCCTGCTGCTGCAGGTACCTGCTGTTTACCAGGTAAATGAAACAGTTTTCCGGCGGCACTATTTTTACCAGCGCCAGCGCTGCTGTAACACCAGGCTGTGAATAGCTACCTGGCAGCAGCTGTACGCCTTCCACTGCCGGCTTATTACCCAGCTTCATCACAACGGCGGAGTCGGGTATGATGCTGCCGCTTACTTTTATCATGGCAGGATAGGGGATCAGGCCGGACAGCGCCGTGATAGCGATGGTAGCCAGTATGATCACCCCTGCTCCCCTGAAGGTAATGCGGGAGGGAATGCTGCCAATCAGCTCATTGACCTCGTTTGAATGCAGGGTGATCGGGTGCTTGTCAGACATAGCGTTTCTTTTTTTGAAGGTTAAGTACCCAGCTCCAGCTGATTTTTTACCAGGGTGTAATATGATTTCCTGCGAGCGGTCAGCTCCTCATGTGCGCCTTGTTCTGTAATGCAGCCGTTGTCCAGGACAATGATCTGGTCGGCATTCCGTACCGTGCTCAGGCGGTGCGCCACAATCACCACGGTCCTGTTCCTAAAGAAGGCTTCCAGGTTGCGCATAATTACCAGCTCATTATTGGCATCCAGCGCATTGGTGGCTTCGTCAAAGAATATGAACGACGGATCTTTATACACTGCCCTGGCTATCAGCAGGCGCTGCTTCTGTCCCTGGCTCAGCCCGATGCCGTCCTGCCCGATCCGGGTATTATAGGCGGAGGGCAGGGATTGTATGAACGAGTGGATGTTGGCTACTTCAGTGGCGTGTAGTAAGAGGTCTTTGTTTATATGCTCTTCCAGCGCAATATTATTGGCAATGGTGTCCGCAAAAATGTAGCCGTCCTGCATCACTACGCCGCAGGATTTGCGCCAGGCGTCATTGGCATAGTCATGCAGGTTGCTGTTGCCTATCCGGATGCTGCCCTGCCGGGGCGTGTAAAATTTCAGCAACAGCTTCAGCAGGGTTGTTTTGCCGCTGCCGCTGGCGCCTACAATGGCGGTCACCTTGCCTTCGGGTATGGTAAGGCAGATGTTTTTCAATACATCATGCCCGGCATGGCCGGGATAGTGGAAGGAGATATTGTCAAATACAATATCCCGCCCGTGATAGGTGTTGCCCTTGTCCGCCGGCTTGGGGCGAGCGGCCTGCTCTTCCTCCTCATTCTGCTTCAGGTGGATCTCTCCCAGGCGTTCCAGGCTGATCCTGGCATCCTGGGCAGAGTAAATGAAATTGATGGCATCATTGAGCGGGGCGGATAGCTGGCCCAGTATATACATTACGGCCATCATTACGCCAATGGTCATTTCCCCTTTTATGACGGCGTTGGCGCAGATAAAGGTCACCAGCGCTATCTGCAGGTAGTTGATCAGCCGGATGCCGCCGTACTGGTATTGTTTCAATGAAACGATCTGCAGGTTGGTACGGAATATGGCGGCCTGTATCTTCTGCCACTGCCAGCGCTTGTTTTTTTCAATGTTGTTCAGCTTTATTTCCTGCATGCCGTTGATCAGCTCTATCAGGTTGCTTTGCTCTGTGGTGAGCCTGGCAAACAGGCGGTTGCTCAGGTATCTTCTTTTCTTTAAGGACCGGAGGGCCCACCATATTTCCAGGAAGGCGCAGCAGGCGAAGATGCCGAAAATATACACGTTATAGTAGAGCATTACCGCTCCCAGCACCATAATGGAGAAGCCGGAGAAGATGAAGGTAAGGACCGTGTCTGTGAAGAAATCCTCTATGCGCTTGTGGTCCCTTATACGCTGGGTAATGTCGCCGGTCAGCTTGGTGTCGAAAAAGCTGATAGGCAGTTTCATCAGCTTCTCCAGGAAGTCGGAAATAATAAAGATGTTGATCCTGCTGCTCACATGTACCAGCAGTATGGAACGTATATATTCCACGGAGGTAAGGCTGATGATGAGCACCACCTGCGCTATCAGTATGAGGTAGACAAAAGGAACGTCGCGGTTGCCAATGCCCCGATCTATGATCAGCTGTGTAATAAAGGGCAGCAGCAGCTGCAGGATACTGCCGAACAGCAGCCCAATGCTGATGTACAGCAGGTGTTTTTTGTAGGCCAGTATATATTGGGCGATGAAGCGGAAGCTGGCCTTGTTGGTTGTTCTTTCTTCCGCCTGCCTGTAAAAATCAGGCGTAGGCTCCAGCAGCAGCAGCACTCCCTGCTCCTGCCTGTGCTGCACGCTGCTTACCCAGCCCCGGAGAAATTCCTCCCGGGTGTAGGTGAGCAGGCCAAAGGAGGGGTCGGCCACATATACTTTATCCTTTTCGATTCTGTATACTACAATAAAATGGTTCTGGTTCCAGTGTGCTACTACCGGCAATGGCGCTTCCTGCTGCAGCTTTTCAAAGGATGTTTTAACGGCAAGGGTCCGGAAGCCGATGCTTTCCGCTATATTGCTTATTTCATTGAGGGAGATGCCCTCCCTGGACATGCTGCCTTTTTCCCGCAGGCTCTGCAGGGAAAAGGCTTTCCCGTAATGCCTGGCAATGATCCTGACGCAGGTAGGGCCGCAGTCCATAGCATCCAGCTGCTTGTAGAACGGAAATTTTTTCCTGAACATCTATGATTGTTTTTGAAAGGACATTAACGCTGCCGCCCAGGCAGGTTCTTCCGTAACCGCCAGGTTGGATTGTATCGCTTCCAGCACGTCGTTGTAGGACATGGGCCGGATGCCCAGCTGCGCCTGCATACCGGCCGGCACTTCTTCCAGGATGGTGTTTTGCAGGTGCGTTACCAGCCTGATGATGTCCCCGCAATAAATGGACGGGTTATTGAACCCGTTATCCGTACTGTACCGGTGCGACAGGTAGCCCCCGCCGCACACTTCCTTTAAGGGGCAGGCCATGCACTGCCGGCACAGCATCTGGTGGCTGAGGTTATTCAGCACGGAAAGCTCTTTATCAAAGGCGTCCTCTATACTATGCGTCAGCACATTGGCGCCTACCTTGGTAAAGCCGTCACCACACACTTTCAGCGAATCTATCGGCTCGATATTGCCGTCCGTTTCTATTACCAGCACCTCATGATGGCCGCTGCCCAGGGCATCGTAGCCGCCTTCCATTTCCCGGCCCAGTATAAGCATCAGTATGATCTCGAACAGGCGGATACGGGGTTTCCCCTTTTTTTCCCTGAACCATTGATCAAAGATGCGTATCAGCCAGTCCGCATAGGGGGTGGCATCCTGCTCCGGGAAAACGGTGTGCAGGGTGTCATGTGTGGCATCCGGGAATATAAAGTCTATATAGTCCGCATGCAGCGCTTTAAAATGTTCATATACTTCCAGCGGATCGTTTGCTGTATTGATATAGGAGGCAATACCGGGTTTATATTTCAGAAAGGGGGAGTGCTGCGCCAGCCGGAACCCGTTCACCACTTTTTCGTAGGAGCTTTTGCCGGCATGGTCCAGGCGGTGCCGGTCGTTCATCTCTTTTGTGCCGTCCAGGCTGATGCCGAAGCTGATGTCCAGCTCATTGAACAGCTGGAACCATTCTTCCGTAAGCAGCGTGCCGTTGGTCTGCATTTTAAATACGGGTGTCACATCGCCCAGCATACGGTGGGCTTTGCTGACAAACTTCCTGTAGAAATCTTTCGGGGCCAGCAGCGGCTCCCCGCCGTGAAATACAAAGGTGAAGGTGGCTATCTGCCGGCGTAGGCAATGATCATGCACTTTTTGCAGCAGCGCTTCCACCACGGCATCGCTCATCAGCTTGGGCTGGTACTGGTAGGTGTTATCGCCTGCATTGTACATATAGCAATAGGTGCAGTTCAGGTTACACCTGCTGGCTACTTTCACCACCAGGTTATTGCATTTGAGTGTTGCTTCCTGCATGATAGAACGCTGATGATGTTACTAAATAGCGGGCTCCCTGAAGTATTCCAGCTCCAGGTCTTCCTCCTCCAGGTAATGCGCATTGTTCCGCAACGCCTGTTGCGTTTCCTCGTAGCTGATAGGCACAATATCCAGCTCTTCCTGCAATTGTGCCGGAATGACGGACAGCAGCCTGTTCTGAATATGCGCGATCAGCTTTACCAGGTCATGGCAGTAAACGGATGGATTATTGAACCCCTTTGCCTTGCTGTAGCGGTGCGGAAGGTAACCGGCCCCGCAAATGTTCCGGACAGGGCACTCGCGGCAGAATCTGCAGATCTTCCGCCCGCTTAGATGGTACAGCGTGCCAAGGTCTGTATGGATGATCTCATCGATTTCGTTATTCAGCACGTTCATGCCCAGCTTGGTAAAACCGTTCCCGCAGATCTTCAGCTGGCCTACCGGCTCTATGCCGCCATCTGTTTCTATTACCAGCTGTTCCTTGTTATTGTTGCCTACTACTTCGCTGCCGGCGGTGTTGCCCATTATGATACGGATGAAAGATTCAAAGATGGTAATGCCAAATATCTTCCTTTCACTGAACCACAGGTCAAATATCCTGATCAGCCAGTTGGCGTACGGGGTTTCCCAATGCCCGTACAGGTCTGCAGCGCCTTCATAGGGCAGGTGCTCGTAGTTGGCGTCCGGCAGCAGGAAGTCAATATTATAGGGGCTAATACTTTTAAAATGATGGTATACCGCCTCGGGGTCTGAATGTACATTGATCACGGAAAGCAGGCCGGGAGGCGTATTAAGGCTGGTGCTTTGCTGCGCGATACGAATGCCGGTAATGATATCCTTGTAAGACCCCCTGCCGGCATGGTCTATCCGGTGCATATCATTGGCTTCCGGCGTGCCATCCAGGCTGATACCCATATGCATGTCCAGCTTTCCGAACAGCTCGCACCATTCGGGGGTAAGCAGGGTGCCGTTGGTCTGTATGGAATAGATAGGCGTTACTTCCGGCAGCAGGGCGGCATTTGCTTTACTGACGAATTTTTCAAAGAACGCAGGTCCTGCCAGCAGCGGTTCTCCGCCGTGAAAGTTGAAATCAAAAACAGATATGTTATGTTGCCGGCAGTGTTTTCTTACCCGGGCAATCAGGCTGTCCACAACCTGGTCGCTCATTACTTTCGGCTGTTTCATGTAGGTGGTATCCCCAAGATTGTACATATAGCAATAGGTACAGTTTAGGTTACATCTGCTGGCCACTTTCAGGACAAGTAGCCTGCAGGTAAGGCCAGGCGCACGGGTTGTCTGTAAATCCATAAGGATAAAAGTTTACGGGTAAATGCATTGCAGTTACAAAGGGGAGACTATTAGGTAACAATAGTCCCTTTCGGAAGCCCATCGTTTACCTAATAGTCAGAAGAGACAAAAGAATTATTATTGCGGTTTAAGCTCGGTTTCTTTAGGCTTGGTGCCTTTGCCCCAGGAGGCTTCGAACCATACGCCGCCGATAACTTTTTCACCTAATTCTTTCAGGGTTTCGTTTTCAAAGGACTCGAAAACTTTCTTTGCTACATCTTTCTTATCAGATGCGATCGTGAATCTTGATTTGTTTTCCATTTTGTTAAACGGTTTTAAAGTGAAAGAAAACCAGTTCATGGCCTGCAGGCATGATATAGCCACTTGGCAATGGCTGTTGGCATAACCGTGCTATGTAGGCCTCCATAGCAGTGCTTATGCAAACGACTTATGCTGATCAGCGTTTTTGTACACTTGTTGTTTATCTGCGGACACAAGGGCAATAGGGAACCGGTTGGCTGTTCCGGATACCGGTACAGGCAGTTAGCGTAATAGTAGCTCCCGACATACTTTGCAATCTTCCGGATCGCAGTATCTCCTTTGGGGCACAATGCCTTCAATAAAGTTTAGCGGCTTCTTTTTCACCAATATTGCAATAAAAGCCAGATCAGGTCCGAAGAGTGGTCGTCAACTCTTCCGCAGGGAAACAATTTTTAACAGGTTCTGATTAATTGGCACTCTTTAGAAGTCTTTAATGATTAATGATATAAAAGGGTCTCATTTTAGTGATTAACAAAAAAATTCTAAAGGCTCTCTTAATGGCGCTCCTTTTATCAGGAGGCATTTCCAGGCAATATAGAAATAAAATCCCGAAAAAACAAAATTTTGAAATCCTGTATCTTAAATAGGTGAATGCCCTGTTATTGCTGTTGCTGCCTTTTCCAGCAGGTAGCAATATGATCATCCACCATGCCGGTGGCCTGCATAAAGGCATAGCAAATAGTAGAGCCAACAAACCTGAACCCTCTTTGCTGCAGGTCTTTGCTCATGGCATCAGACGCGGGTGTTTTGGCTGGTATCTCCCGCAAGCTGCGGAAATGGTTAATAACGGGCTGGTGGCCTACAAACTGCCAGATGTATTGGTCAAAGCTGCCAAATTCCTTTTGTACCTGCAGGAATGCTTTTGCATTGCCGATGGTGGCGTGTATCTTTAAGCGGTTGCGTATAATGCCGGGGTCCTGCAGCAGCTTTTCTATTTTTTTATCCGTATACCGCGCTATCTTTTTTGCATCCCAGTTGTCAAAAGCACGGCGGTAATTTTCCCGTTTGGTCAGCACCGTATACCAGCTAAGCCCTGCCTGGGCGCCTTCCAGGTTCAGCATCTCAAACAGGCGGGTATCGTCGTGCAGCGGCACGCCCCATTCGTAATCATGGTAGTCTTTATACAGCTGGTCTTTCAATGACCACTCGCAGCGGATCTTCTCGTTATGCATAGTGCGGCAAGTTAATCTCTTTTCACTATTTCCCCTTCACTTTTCAAAGCTCCCATTTTTTCAGCAGCTCCTTTACCTTCTTTTTGTAAGCTTTCAGCTCGCTGATCGTTTCCTGGATAAAGCCGTTGTCCGCCAGTTTCCCTATTACGGCTTCCATCTCCGCCTCGCTTTCATAGGCCATTTTACGGAAGGGGTTCTGGTAATCCTTTTCGCGGGAGCGGTAGATGCTTTCCGTTAGCCACCCCAATGTATATACGGATTGCTGCAGGTTGTGCTTGAAAACGGCCGGTGTCAGCTCCCGGGCGGTGATGCCCTGTATATGCAGCATGCTGGCAACGGCATGCTGCAGCTTGTCTGCCGTGTACTGCTCCCCGATCTGCACATAGGCTTCATGCAGCTGCGGCCAGCTGTTGATCCTGCCTTTTTTGATCCTGGTTTTCAGCTCTTCCACGGTTGCTGCTTTCATCAGCTGTCCGCCTACATTGATCCACGGGCCTCTTTTAGCTGTTCTGGCAAAGGCCTGCAGGGCGGCAAAGGAGTCGATGCCGCTGGCATCCATATGGGCCAGGATATTGCGGATGCCGTACAGCACCACCAGCTCGCGGAAGAGGGGGTAGGCCTTGTCCACTTTCAGCAGCTGTACTCTCCGCTGGCTGTTCTCCATACCGGGGGCCAGCACGGTGAGGCGGGCCACTGCTTCGGGCTCCTGCAGCAGCAGCTGCCGGCCTTTCTTTTGCAGCGCCTGTTCGCCGGGCGCTTCGGGCTGCTGTTCCTGTTGTGCATACCAGGCTTTGGCTACGGCCATTTCCATCAGCGGCATGGAGGCGATCATCTCTTCCACGCTGTCCGGCGCCAGGTAATCATATTCTATCAGCTGGGTTTTGTCGGTGCGTTTATCGCGGTCCACGTATTTCCAGGAGTTGCGGGCCAGGGCATACATATTATGCAGGAACCAGTAGCCGGGCATGATCTTCAGGGTATTATCATGCTCGCTGTTCAGCACGAGGCTGAAGGGAATGGTAATGTTCAGCTCCTGCATGTAATTCCCTTTGGCAATGAGCGTGAAGCAGGCAAACTTCGAGTTGTGCTTCAGGCTTACGCAGAGGCCGGGCCAGAAGCCGCGGCCGGCTATCACCTCGCCGTCGGCGCCGCGTGAGTTGTGGTTGGAGCCGATGGTGGCGCCGGCGGCCATATTGCTTTGTCCCATTACCAGCGCGGCGCACAGGAAGGAGTTGTTATGGTGCTGCTCATGTGCCGGGAATATCAGGGAGTTCAGCACCTCGCAGCAGGAAATGGTGGCGTTGTTGCCCAGGTAGGAGTTGATCAGGCGGGCGCCGTACTTCAGCTGCGAGTGCGAGGCCATTACAAAGCGCACGGCCTTTACGCCGTAGAACACGCGGCAGCCGTAGCCGATAATGCCATTCACCAGCTCGCAGCCTTCGCCTATCTGGGAGGCTGCGCCGGGCATGCTGTTAATGGTCAGGTTCTTGAGCTTGTTGGCGCCTTTCAGGTAAGCGTCGCTGCCGATGGTCACATCCTTGATGATCTTGCAGTTCTTGATCACGGAACGGTCGCCTACCATGCCATAGTAGCCGCGCTTTTTATCGAACTGCTTTTCTGTAAAAGCCTTAAACTGCTGCTGCAGCGCGGCATCATCACGGTTGCGGGTCCAGAGGTAGGCGTCGCCGGGCAGCATGCCGTCAAAAGGCATTACGCTGCGGCCGCCGTTCTCGTTGCACAGCTCCAGCCAGATGCGGATGTTCTCCTGCTCTCCCTCCTTTATGATGCCGTTACCGAACTTGGAATGATCGGTGGTGGCCATTTCATTTACATTGGCAATGATCACTTCATTGCCGATAATATAATGCGAAAGAAAATTCACATTGTGCACTACCACATTGTCGCCAAAATCGCAGGCACAGATGGTGCTGTTATACAAGCCTACCGGCAGGCGCAGGTTGTGGAACTCCAGGAAGTAGGGTTCCAGCTTGCCAATACGCACCTTGCCAAAAAAGTGGCAGTGCTGTACCAGCTGCGGATTAAAATCTTCCGCTACAAAAATGCAGTTCCAGTCATCAGAAGTATTGTCATTCCTTACCAGTATCTCTATCTCCTGCGCGTTTAACTTGCGGTATCCGTTCTGCTTGCCCCATTGCTGATCGCGCAGGTAATATTCATCTTTTCCTTTGGGGAGCCAGGTAGTGTCAACAAAGTTATACCCCAGCTGGGTTAAAGGTTTTTTCTGTATCGCATTCATGATGTATGAGGTCTGATGTAGTAGGAAGTATTATTCAACCGTTACTGACTTGGCGAGGTTCCTGGGCTTGTCTACGTCATATCCTTTCAGCACACCGATATGGTAGGCCAGCAGCTGCAGCGGTATCACGGAAATAACCGGCGCTACCAGCTCGTCTGCTTCAGGTACTTCGATCACATCATCGGCCATGCCGGGAATGATCTGGTCGCCTTCCGTAACAACAGCAATTACCTTGCCTTTGCGCGCCTTGATCTCCTGGATGTTGGAAACGATCTTTTCATAAAAGCTGTCGCGGGTGGCTACAAATACCACCGGCAGCTGTTCATCCACCAGGGCAATAGGTCCGTGCTTCATTTCCGCAGCGGGGTAGCCTTCTGCATGTATGTAGGAGATCTCTTTCAGCTTCAGCGCGCCTTCCAGCGCTACGGGGAAGTTGTAGCCCCTGCCCAGGTACAGGAAGTCCCGGGCGTCCTTGTATTTGTCCGCTACTTTCTTTATGGCATCATTAAGCTGCAGGGTGGCGGCTACCTTTTCGGGGGTATCCTGCAGTTCGTCCAGCAGGTGCTGGAAGCGCTGCTGGGTAATGGAGCCTTTCTCTATCGCTACCTTTAAGCCAATGAGGCACAGCACTACCAGCTGGGCGGTAAAAGCCTTGGTGCTGGCTACGCCTATTTCCGGGCCGGCATGCGTATAGGCGCCGGCGTGTGAGAGGCGGGCAATGGAAGAGCCTACTACGTTGCACACGCCCAGTATAATGGCCCCCTTTTGTTTGGCGCTTTCCATGGCTACCAGGGTATCTGCTGTTTCCCCGGACTGCGATACGGCAATGATCACATCGCCGGGTCCTACCACGGGATTGCGGTAACGGAACTCTGATGCATACTCTACCTCTACAGGTATGCGGCAAAGCTCCTCTATCATGTATTCCGCCACCAGGCCGGCATGCCAGGAGGTGCCACAGGCCACGATAATAATGCGGTTGGCATTTTTCAGCACATCTGCATATTCCCGTATGCCTCCCAGCGTCAGCTGCCCGTTTTTGGCGTCCAGGCGGCCGCGGAGGCTGTCAAAGATGGTTTGCGGCTGCTCAAATATCTCCTTGAGCATAAAATGGTCGTAACCGCCTTTCTCAATCGCGGTCAGCTCAATGTCCAGCTTTTGTATGTAGGGGGTTTGCCTTTCATTGGTAATGTTCTTCAGTATCAGCTCATCCGCCTTTACAATGGCGATCTCATAGTCGTTCACATACACTACCTCTTTGGTATACTCTACAATGGGCGAAGCATCTGAAGCAAGGAAATGCTCTCCCTTGCCTACGCCTATTACCAACGGGCTGCCTTTGCGTGCCGCGATCAGCGTATCGGGGTTGTCTTCGTCCACGATCACGATCACATAGGCGCCTACCACTCTTTTAAGCGCAATGCGCACGGCTTCCTCTACCGTGCAGTGATTGCTGTTCCGAATCTCTTCAATAAAATGGATCAGCACCTCCGTATCGGTATCGCTGCTGAAAACGTGGCCCTTGTTCACCAGCTCCTGCTTCAGCTGGGCATAGTTCTCGATAATGCCATTGTGGATCATGGCCAGCTTGCCGTCGCCGGAAGTGTGGGGGTGGGAGTTACGGTCGCAGGGCTCCCCGTGGGTGGCCCAGCGGGTGTGGCCAATGGCGATATGGCTTTCCATGTTCTTGCCGGTCAGGTAATCTTCCAGCCCGGCCACTTTACCTTTCTTTTTGTATACGTGCAGGCCGTGGTTGATGATGGCAATACCGGCGCTGTCATATCCGCGGTATTCCAGTCTTTTCAGTCCTTTTAATACAACAGGGTAAGCGTTGCGCTGCCCTATATAAGCTACTATTCCACACATATAGCTAAATTTTTGTAAATGTTTAGCATGCAATATGCTAATAAAATTTTAATTCTTAAGTAAGATCGTATCGAACAAAGTTAAAATCCGGTTATATTCATCCGTCCAGCTGCTGGGCTGTATGAACCCGTGATCTTCAACAGGATAGACGGCCAGCTCCCAGTTGCGCTTGCCCAGTTCTATCAGCCGTTGTGAAAGCCTTACGATGTCCTGGAAGTGTACATTCTCATCTACCATGCCGTGGCACATGAGCAGGTGTCCCTGCAGCCCTTCTGCAAAATAAATGGGCGAGGAGCGGCGGTACGCAATACTGTCCGTGAAAGGCTCATTCAGGATATTGCTCGTGTATCCATGGTTATAGTGCGCCCAGTCTGTTACAGAACGCAGGGCGGCGCCGGCTGCAAATTTACCGGGTTGGGTGAACATGGCCATCAGTGTTATAAAGCCGCCGTAGCTGCCGCCGTAAATACCGATGCGGTGCTTGTCAATACCGTAATGTGTTACCAGGTACTGGGCCCCGTCCACCTGATCGTCCAGGTCCTTTCCACCCATGTGCCGGTAAATGCCGGTACGCCAGTCGCGGCCGTAGCCGGCACTGCCGCGGTAGTCTATATCCAGCACAATATAACCTTTATCTGCCAGCAAATTATGGAACATGTATTCCCTGAAATAGGAGCTCCACCATTTATGAGCATTCTGCAGGTAGCCGGCACCGTGCACAAATATAATGGCTGCGCCGTTTTTCCTGGCAGGCCCAGGCGTATAAATGCGGGCGTATACAGTGGCGCCGTCACGGGCCGGGAACGTGATCACCTCCGGGTCGCGCCAGGGGTAGGAGCGGAACTCACCGGATTGGGCTTTGTGGGTTAGCTGTACGGGCCGTGCGCCGGGCCTGACGGGCATTAGGTATAGCTCCCAGGGCTTGTTGGCGTAGGAATAGCGGTATGCGATCCACTTTCCGTCCGGCGACAGGAACAGCTCATGCGCGCCTGGCTGCTGCGTGAGGCGTACTTTATTGCTGCCATCTGCCTGGATGCGGTACAGTTGTTTTTCGCCCGGGGCTGTTTCATTGGTAACGATGTAGAAGTGCTGCCTGTCCGGCGACAGCACCGCGTCCAGCACTTCGTACCTGCCGCTGGTAATGGCCCTGGTTTGTCCGGTCTTTACATTCGTTGTGTACAGGTGCGAGTAGCCGCTGGCCTCTGACTGATACCAGCAGGTATTTTCATCTATCCAGCCCAGACGGGTCCTGCTGCCCCAGCCAATGCCGGGGCCGGCTATCCAGGCTTCGTCCCGTTGCCGGTTCAGCAGCTTTAGCTTACCGGTGGCGGCATCCAGCAGCATCAGCCAGCGGTCTTTGTTATCTTCGGAGCGTATATCCACAATAGCATGTGTGCCGGCATCCGACCAGTAAGGGCCATGGATGATCACGGGCCGGGGCTTTTTGGTAACATTGCTGTTTGCATGCCTGTAATCCTCCAGGTAATCCGGCTGATCGGTGATGCCCGGTATCTTGTCCGTAGCAATGGGCAGTACTGTATCCTGCTGCCGGTCATATACAAAGCTCTCAAAGGAGCCTTGTGCAGCGCCTACTTTGGTGCGGGTGGCAATTTCTTCCGTAAACCCGCTTTCCGTTACAAAAGATGGCACGCGGGTGCTGCGCACACCGGTAGGGCCGGCGTACAGGCGATAGGTAATAAAGCGCCCGTCGGGGCTGATCACGATATTATCGTGGCTTTTATCTCCCGTGTATAATACCCGCAGCTGCGGGGCCTTGTGCGCTTCATTGAATGCCCTGGCGCTGTCCTTGCGGGCTTTGGCTGTCCGCAATACCTGCATCAGCTGCAGCTGTTCGGTTTGCAGCCATTGCTCCTGTTTGTTGAGTCTGGCCGGATCGCCGGAGGGAGCGCTGCCCCGCTGGAAGCTGGTGAGCTGCTCCGTGGCGCCGCTGGAAATATCCCAGGCATACAGGTCCTGTTGCTGCTGGTATACGATCTTTTGCTCCCCGAAGCAGAACCGGGGATTGCTTTCATATGCCGTGGTGCTGGTAATGCGCTTTACTGCGCCGCTGCGCACGTTCATCATATAGATGTCGCCGTTATAGCTGTACACGAGTGCCGTTTTATCCCGGTTATAACTGCTGCCGGCACGGGCCCGTATCAATGCCCTTTCCTGCGGATCGGTCTTGTACGGGCGGCTGCTGTCTGCCGTCGCTGCATACAGGGAATCGTCCTGCGCAGCCTGGGGGTTCCAGTTAAAGTAGACGGTCTTGCTGTCCGCGCTCCAGAAAATATGTTCGGGTGAGCTGCCTATCCATTTCGGATCGCGCATGATCTTTTCCACGGTAAGGGTGCCCTGCTGGGCGTAGGTATTGTCAAATATCAATAAAATAATAGCGGGTAGTAGCCATTTTCTCATGGTAGTGCGTTATTTTGTTAAAAGTAAAAAAACAGGAAAATAATCCTATGCTACCCGGTATCAGAAATTTCGCCATATTGCTCCTGCTGCTCTCGTGTGGGAGCGGGCCTTCCCGGAAGCCGCTACCGGTGGCGGAGGACAGTACTTTCCTTACCGGTACTTTTTTCCTGGTGCGGCATGCTGAAAAAAATCCCGGCGTGGATTCCACCCTTACACCTGCCGGCCATAAACGGGCTCGTGCGTTGTATGCCCTGTTGAAGGATTCCGGTTTGCAGAAGGTCTACTTTACACCTTTCAAAAGAACGGTGCAAACGGCAGGTCCCCTGCTGGAGCAGCTGCACCTGGATACCGCCTTCTATATGCCGGATACCACTGGCGAATCGCTGGTATACGAGATCACCCGCCACGGAGACTGGGGCAAGCGCCTGCTGATAGTAGGGCACAGCAATACGCTGCTGCCGGTGATGCGCGCGCTCAACGTGCGGCCGCCTGTGGATTCCATCGGGGACCGGGATTATGACAATCTCTTTATTGTGTACAAAAATATGGATACAGCCGTGGTGCGGCTGCGCAAATACTGATCACAGCAGCACGCCCCGCATCATCGTATAGGCCACGGAGAAGTAGATCAGCAGACCGGTAACGTCTACCAGGGTAGCTACAAACGGCGCAGAGGAGGTGGCCGGGTCCGCGCCCAGCTTTTTCAGGAACAGGGGTAGCATGGAGCCGGAGAGGGTGCCCCACAGCACCACGCCTATCAGCGATATCCCAACGGTAATGCCTATCAGAAAAGTATGATCGCCATAGGTATGGAACAGGGAGTTCCATAACAGGATGCGCACAAAGCCGATCACGCCCAGCACGCTGCCCAGCATCAGCCCGGAAATGATCTCGCGCCGCATCACGCGCCACCAGTCGCTGATCGATATCTCGCCCAGCGCCATGGCCTGGATGATCAGGGTGGAGGCTTGCGAGCCGCTGTTGCCCCCGCTGGAAATGATCAGCGGCACAAACAGCGCCAGCACCACGGCCTTGGCGATCTCGTCCTCAAAGAATCCCATGGCGGTAGCGGTCAGCATTTCACCAATGAACAATACCACCAGCCAGCCCACCCGCTTTTTTACCAGCCTCAGCAGGGGCATATCCAGGTAAGGTTCGTCCAGCGCTTCGGTACCGCCTATCTTCTGAATATCTTCCGTATGCTCTTCATTGGCGATCCAGAGCATATCATCAATGGTCACGATGCCCAGGAGGATGCCCTGGTCGTCTATTACGGGGAGGGCTACTCGGTTCTCCATGCGGAACACCTGTATGGCCTCTTCCTGCTCGTCGTTGGTATGCAGGGCCACAAAGCGGTCGTCCATCAGGGTATGCACCTGGGTGTCCGGCGATACCAGCAGGAATTCCCGTATCCGGAAGTCGTCCAGCAGCTTGCCTTTCTCGTCTATTACATAGATCACGTCAATGGTCTCGCTATCCCTGCCATGCTCCCGGATGTAGTCCAGCACCTGCTTTACGCTCCATTCTTCCCGCACGGCTATGTAATCCGGCGTCATAATACGGCCTACGCTGGTTTCGGGGTAGCCTAGCAGCGACAGGGTAATCCTGCGCTCTTCGGGTGTCAGCAGCTTGATCAGCTCTTTTACGGCCTCGCTGTGCAGCTCTCCCAGGAAGGCGGCGCGGTCGTCCGCCGGCAGCTCGTTCAGCAGCTCTGCTACCCTGGCGGCCGGCAGGTTGCGAATCACCTCTTCCTGCTGGGGAAAGTCCAGTATGCGGAAGGCAGCTGCTGCACGGCTGATGGAAAGGTGGGTCATGATCAGGTCTGCCTGTTCCGGGTGCTCATAGATCAGCTCCGCAATGTCGGTAATAAGCTGATCATCCAGGTACACCCGCAGCTCCTGGTAGTTGCGCTCATTGGCCAGCATGCCGAATTTTTCCAGTAAGGCTTCATTTTCCATATTCCATTGACTCTCTGAACGAAAATAAACAAATAAGTTTGCTATAACACTTCGGCTACATGCTTCCTGATGTTCTCACAGATTGTGTCAGTAGGCAGGTCGTTGGCGTCTTTGCCAAAGGGGTCCTCTATCTCTTCCGCTATCAGCTCCAGGCTGGCCAGCACATAGAATATGAACACCACCATAGGTATGATGAGGTAGCCTAAGCTGAACACGTAGCCAAAGGGCAGGGTCATTACATAAAAGAAGATGAACTTTTTCAGGAACACGCTGTAGGAAAAGGGGATGGGCGTGTTCCTGATACGCTCGCAGGCGCCGCAGATGTCCGTAAGGGCCTGCAACTCATGGTTGATGGTGATCAGCTGGTCGCCGCTGATCTGCTGCCGGCGGTACAGGTCGTGCACACGCCGCAGGATGAGGGCGGCCGCCTGGTTGGGCACATGCCGCTGCGTATCGGGTGTAAATTCATTTACCGGCGTCAGCTCTCCGGGTATAAAGGCGCCGCGTAAATGATGCTTCATGCAAAAGGCATAGTTGGGGATCATGTGCCGGAAGAACAGCCGGTCTGCTTCATTGCCGGCGGGCAGTATGGCATCCATTTTCATGGCCAGGTTGCGGCAGTTGTTCACCAGCATGCCCCATTGCCTGCGGCCCTCCCACCAGCGGTCGTACGCCGTATTGGTGCGGAACACCAGCAGCAGCGAGATCACAAAGCCCAGCAGGCTGTGCATAATGGACAGTTGCTGCAGCTCCGTATACCGCCGGAGGTTCCATACCTCCAGCTCCAGCACACCAATGATACCGGCATACACGCTCAGCCCGATGAACATGGGGAACAGCTTCCTGACAGTGTCAGCCTTATGGAGCCGGAATATAAAGGTGAACCATTCCTTTGGATTGTAGTTGATCATGTATTTTGATAGTTACAGGCCGGTAAAATATCCTTTTCCGGGCGCAAACCTAAAATTTTTACGCCTGATTTTGATAACTTGTTGCTTTACCTTTATTTTACGCTTCTTAATTTATACCAAGGCGAGCGCTATGATCAAGCCGTACTTATACGTCGATAAGACAAAGAGAAAGGGCAGGGGAGTATTTACGAAAGAAAAAATACCTGCCGGAACGTTAATTGAAGTATCCCCGGTAATTGTATTGTCGTATGATGATACGGAGATAGTGGACAAAACCAAGCTGCACAACTACATTTTCCTGTGGGGAGTAAGGGAAACCCGCTCCTGTGTGGCATTGGGCTTTTGCTCCATTTACAATCACTCCTACGATCCCAACTGCGAGTATGAAATGGATTTTGAAGCGGATACCATGAGCATCAAAACCCGCCGCGACATTAAAAAGGGCGAGGAGCTGTGCATCAACTACAACGGGGAGGTGACCGATACATCGCCGGTATGGTTTGATGTAAAGAGAAAGTAGGGGAGTTATCCATCCCCCGGCTTTTTGCCGGAATGATAATTTCCCTAAATTTGTTGCCAGATGTATAAGCACTTATATAATTGGCTGTTAGCTTTTAGCTATTGAACAGTCCTAACAGCTAAAGGCTAACAGCTAAAAGCGATTTTAAGATGTCTTTCTATCAATCACTCGGCTTCCTGGTTTTCGGCAGCCGCCTGCGCAGGCTCAGCGAATACTTCCTGGCGGAGGTGAACAAGGTGTATGAGCAGGCCGGTATTCCCTTTGAGGCCAGCTGGTTCCCGGTATTCTATTTACTGTCGCAGCAGCAGCCCATGTCGTTGATAGACATCGCCGGAACGCTGGAAGTATCGCACTCGGCCATCAGCCAACTGGTGACCGGCCTGCGGAAAAAGGATCTGGTGAGAACAGCGCCTTGCCCGGAAGACGGGCGCCGGCAGCTGGTGATGCTCAGCAAAAAAGGCGCGGACCTGCTGCACCGGGTACAGCCCATCTGGGATGCCATTACCGCAGCCATGACGGAAATGGCATCCGCGCATAAGCAAAGCCGGCAGGTGCTGGAGGCTATTGGCCGGGTGGAGCAGGCCATGCAGTCCGCATCACTGTCCGAGCGTGTATCTGCCCGGTTATCCGGGCATCCGCAACCCATGCATCCATAACAAAAACATACACCAAAATGAGCGAAACTTTCAGATACGGTATAGATCAGCTAACGGTAGGCCGTGCGCTGGATATAGCGGCCGGCCGTTTAAATGCGGTCATCACACCGGAAGTAAGCGCCAGGATAAAGGCCAGCCATGACCATGTACAGGCCATTGTAGCCCAGCACACCACGGTATACGGCATCAACACGGGTTTCGGCCCATTATGCGACACCAAGATATCCGAAGAGGATACCCGCGCCCTGCAGTACAATATCCTGCAAAGCCACAGTGTAGGCGTAGGCGATAGTATCCCGGAGGAAACGGCGCGCATCATGCTGATCACAAAGGTGCACGCGCTGGCGCAGGGCTACTCCGGCATAGCGCCGGCCACCCTGGCGCGCATTATCTGGCATATTGAGCAGGGCGTTACGCCCCTGGTACCCGAGAAAGGCTCCGTAGGCGCCTCCGGCGACCTGGCGCCGCTGTCCCACCTGTTCCTGCCGCTGATAGGGCTGGGAGCAGTATGGTACAAGGGAAAGGTAACGCCGGCCGCCGCCATGCTGCAGCAGGAAGGCATGGAGCCGGTAGTGCTGGGCCCCAAGGAAGGGCTGGCGCTGATCAATGGCACCCAGTTCATACTGGCGTTTGCGGTAACGGCCCTGCAGCGCCTGTACAATGCGCTGGAAGCGGCGGACATTATTGCCGCGCTCTCGCTGGAAGGGCTGATGGGTACGGCCAAGCCTTTTGATCCCCGGCTGCACACCATCCGTCCTTTTCCCGGCAACCAGCTGGTGGCGCACCGCTTAAAGCTGCTGCTGGAAGGCTCGGAGATCATGGCATCGCATGTGGACTGCGGCCGTGTGCAGGACCCTTACTCCCTGCGCTGCATTCCCCAGGTGCACGGCGCTTCCCGCACCGCATGGCAGCACCTCATGGAGCTGACCACCATCGAGCTGAACGCGGTAACGGACAACCCCATTATCTTCAGCGCTGAGGATACCATCAGCGGGGGCAACTTCCACGGGCAGCCCATGGCTTTGCCGCTGGACTATGCTACCATAGCGGCTGCAGAGCTGGGCAACATCTCCGACCGCCGGTGCTACATGATGATAGAAGGCCGTTATGGCCTGCCCAAGCTGCTGATAGAAGATGCCGGTCTTAACTCCGGCTTTATGGTGCCGCAATACACCACGGCAGCCCTGGTAACAGAGAACAAAACGCTTTGCTTCCCGGCCAGTGCAGACAGCGTGCCTACCTCGCTGGGGCAGGAAGATCATGTATCCATGGGCTCCATCAGCGGCCGCAAGCTGAACCAGGTGATTGGCAACCTTGAATACATACTGGCCATTGAGCTGCTGTATGCCGCGCAGGCCGTGGATTTCCGCCGGCCGCTAAGATCCGGTCCCATCCTGGAGGCCTGCCATGCCTATGCGCGGGAGCAGGTGTCCTTTGCACGGAAGGACCGGGTGTTTGCAACGGACATCCAGGCGCTGCATGCCATCATCACAGACCAGTCTCTTGTTCGCCTGGCCAACGAAACGGCCGGCATTCATCATTTACCTTTAAACGGCATTCACCATGACCAGTTCGGACTTTATTAATACTTACGCGGCACACCCGCATTACAAAGCGCCCCGGGGCGCGCAGCTGCATGCCAGGAGCTGGCAGACGGAAGCCCCGCTGCGCATGCTGCTGAACAACCTTGACCATGAAGTAGCGGAAAACCCTGAGGAGCTGGTGGTGTACGGCGGCATAGGACAGGCAGCCAGGAACCGTGAAGCCCTGCAACGCATTATTGAGCTGCTGCTGGAGCTGGATGAAGAACATTCCCTGCTGGTGCAGTCCGGCAAGCCGGTAGGCCTTGTGCGGACGCACCCGCAAGCCCCGCGCGTATTGCTGGCCAACAGTAACCTGGTGCCCCAATGGGCTACCTGGAAGCACTTCAACGAGCTGCGCGCAAAAGGCCTGATGATGTTCGGGCAAATGACCGCCGGCAGCTGGATATACATAGGCACCCAGGGCATTTTACAGGGTACCTATGAAACCTTTGTGGAATGCGGGCGCCAGCACTTTAACGGCAACCTGCAGGGCCGCCTGCTGGTAACTGCCGGCCTTGGAGGCATGGGCGGCGCACAGCCCCTGGCTGCTACCATGGCCGGCGCTGTGTTCCTGGGCGCGGATGTGGACCCTGCCCGCATACAGAAGCGGATAGACACAAAGTATATAGACCGCATGACCCACTCCTACGAGCAAGCCATACAATGGATCACCGCCGCGAAAGAAAAAGGAGAAGCATTATCCGTAGGGCTGGTGAGCGATGCCGGCGACCTGCTGGAAAGGTTGCTGCAGGACAATATCACGCCGGATATTCTGACGGACCAGACCTCCGCGCACGACCCGGTGAACGGCTATGTGCCGAACGGGCTAACCCTGGAGGAAGCGGCGGCGCTGCGTAAGAGCAACCCGGCCGCCTACCAGCAGCGGGCTTACCAAAGCATGGCCCGGCACGTAGGTTATATGCTGCAGCTGCAGGCGCGCGGCGCTGTTACCTTTGACTATGGCAATAACCTGCGGGAATTTGCGAAGCAGGGCGGGGAGCCCAATGCATTCAACTTTCCGGGTTTCACGCCCGCGTATATACGCCCGCTGTTCTGCGAAGGAAAAGGGCCATTCCGTTGGGTAGCCCTGTCCGGCGAGCCGGAGGATATTTATACCACGGACCGGGCACTGATGGAAGCCTTCCCGGAGAACACAGCGCTGATCAACTGGCTGCAGCAGGCGCAGCAGAAAATAGCCTTCCAGGGACTGCCTGCACGCATTTGCTGGCTGGGCCTGGGCGAGCGGGAAAAAGCAGGGCTGATCTTTAACGAGCTGGTGAGAACCGGTAAGGTGAAAGCGCCGATCGTAATCGGGAGGGATCACCTGGACTGCGGCTCCGTTGCATCTCCCAACCGGGAAACAGAAGCCATGAAAGACGGATCGGATGCGGTATCCGACTGGCCGCTGCTGAACCTGATGAGCAATACAGCAGGCGGCGCTACCTGGGTATCCTTCCATCATGGCGGCGGCGTAGGCATGGGCTACTCCCAGCATGCCGGCATGGTAGTGCTGGCAGATGGTACGGACCGCGCGGCTACCTGCCTGAGAAGAGTGCTTTTCAACGACCCTGCCATGGGAATCTTCCGGCATGCGGATGCCGGCTACGATAAGGCGCAGGAATTTATGGAGGGGGTGAGGGTGAAGAGTGAAAGGTGAAAAGTGAAAGGTGAAGAGTGAATAGTAAGTAATTGTGGTTGCGAGCCACTTCCAGCCCTTTCACCATTCACCTTTCACTTTTCACAACTGCTAACTGCTAAACGCTTCATTATGCTATTGATAGGACCTTTTTCGCAGATACTGCCGATGAACGGGCTGCCCCCGAAAGGCCCGTTGCGCGACGAGCAGTTACCGGTCATTGAAAAGGGCGGCATCATTGTTACGGACGGGGCTATTGTTACCACGGGGCGCTTTGCTTCCCTGCGGGTGCAGTACCCGCAGTGCGAGGTGCATTTTATTGACAGGCCAATGGTGCTGTTACCGGGATTCATTGACTGCCATACGCATATCTGTTTTGATGGCAACCGCAGCCGCGACTATGCCCTGCGCGTAGCTGGCAAAAGCTACCTGGAAATAGCCCGCGCCGGCGGCGGTATCTGGGACACTGTCACCAAAACACGTGCAGCCGACGACGTTACACTGGCGGAAAATACGGTGGCCCGCGCCAACCAGCACCTGCGGGAAGGCGTTACCACCCTGGAAGTAAAGAGCGGCTATGGCCTGGACATGGTGAACGAAATGAAAATGCTGCAGGCTATACAGAGCGCCTCGCTGCACACACCGGCTACGCTGGTGCCTACCTGCCTGGCTGCGCATATGCTACCCAGGGATTTTAACGGTTCCGAAAACGATTATCTCAACTGGATCATTAGCGAGCTGCTGCCGGTGGTGCAGGCAGAACAACTGGCGCGGCGGGTGGATATTTTCGTGGAAGAAACCGCCTTTACGCCGCCTGCCGCCCTTCGTTTCCTGGAAAAAGCCAGGAGCATGGGCTTTGCCGCTACCGTGCATGCAGACCAGTTCAGTCCCGGCGGCAGCGAAGTGGCCGTGAAGGCCGGCGCACTATCGGCCGATCACCTGGAGGCCAGCACAGAGGCGCAGGTAGGGCTGCTGGCAAAGTTCAATACAACGGCGGTGGTATTACCCGGCGCTTCCCTGGGGCTGGGCATGCCGTATGCACCTGCCCGCCGCCTGCTGGATGCAGGCGTTAGCCTGGCCATAGCCAGCGACTGGAACCCCGGCTCCGCACCCATGGGCAACCTGTTGCTACAGGCAGCCGTAATGGGCGCCGCCCAAAAGCTGACCATGGCGGAAACGCTGGCCGCGCTAACGGTAAGAGCCGCTCCCGCCCTGCAACTGTATAATGCCGGCCACCTGGGTCCGGGTAATATGGCCGACCTCCAGGCCTATCCCTGCGCCGATTACCGGGAGATACTCTATTATCAGGGCAAGATGAAACCGGAAATGGTATGGAAGAAAGGCATCCGTATATGAACACGCAATATTACCAGCCTGTAGCTGCCGGTGTATGGGCGGGCAGGAAGGACGGCACCATGCCTGAAGTGCAGCGATGGCACCAGCGCATACAGCCGGTGAACCTGTTAAAGGACGTCCTGCCGGTACCCGGGCCGGCGCAGCAGGGCGTGGTGCTGTTGGGCTTTGCCTGCGATGAAGGCGTGCGCCGCAACAAGGGCAGAACAGGCGCTGCCCAGGGGCCGGCAGCCTTGCGCCGCGCCTGCGCCAGCTGGCCGGTGCATTTCCCCGAAACGCAATTGCTGCTGGATGGCGGCGACATCATTTGCCCGGATCAGAACCTGGAAGCAGCCCAGGAAGCGCTCAGCGAAGCTGTGCAGCAGGTGCTGGAGGCCGGTTATATGCCTGTGCTGCTGGGCGGCGGGCATGAAATTACGTATGGGCATGCCCGTGGTATCTACCGTTTTTCAGGACAGCAGCCGGTGGGCCTGGTGAATTTTGACGCGCATTTCGACCTCCGCATACCCGGCCCCGAGGGCCCCAGCTCCGGCACCGGTTTCTGGCAGCTGGCGCAGGACTGCCGGCAACAGCAGCAGCCTTTCCACTACCTGGCCCTGGGCATCCAACAGCATAGCAATACGGCACAGCTGTTTCGTATAGCCGAAGAGCTGGGCGTGCAGTACCTGCCTGCCGATGCCTTTTACCAGCAACACCCTTCGGTACTGACGGCTGCCATTGACAAACTGTTACAACAAACCGCACAATTATACCTCACCATAGACCTGGATGTATTTGCAGCGCCGTTTGCTCCCGGCGTAAGCGCTACTGCCGCCAATGGCATTTTGCCCGGCGGTATGTTCATGGAATGTTATCGTGCCATTTTGCAGAGCGGCAAGGTGGCGGGAATAGATATTGCAGAGCTGAACCCTGCGCTGGATACAGATAACCGCACGGCCAGGCTGGGAGCCTCGTTGATATTTGAAGCGGTGATGCACAGGCTGGGGTAGAGGAAGGCTTACCATTCAACGGCCGGCCGCTGGCGCAGCCACTGCCGGCATTGCTGGAGCTGTTCCCGGATATCGGCTGTTATTGCACGCAATAGCTGATCCGTGCCTGCAGGCACATTTATTTTTTCTTTCCGCATCAGTTGCACATTATCCTTCATGAACTGCCGGAAGGCCAGCAGGTCATGCCAGTTGCCCAGCCGGGAGCCGGCTTCGCTGGTGAAGCGCAGCATTTCTTCCAGCGGCGCCTGTTGCTGCCTGCTGAACCAGGGCTGTACAATCTCCAGCTGGTAGTGCAGGCGCTTGACCTGTTTGCGCAGGTCGTGCCATTTTTCCGCCGGCACATTCCCTGCCGGTATGGTAATGGCGGCATACTGTTCCTGCAGGTAAGCGCTCAGGTCTTTCCGGGAAGCCGGATGAAGCCCCCGCTTTTTATCCAGCCGCCCCGGCAGTTCCTTGATAAAAGCTACCGGGAAGGTGCCGGCAATGGCCCGGGCCTGCCGGGCCGCCAACCGGCAGTGCTGCTGCAGCAGCAGGTAATAGACCCTGTAGTGCGCGCGTTTGCTTTCCGTATAGTGCTGCAGGTGAGCCTGCTGCAGATGCAGGTCCCGCAGGGCACCTACTGCCTGGTGCAGCACCTTCAGCAGCTGTTCATATTTTTTTCCCTTGAAGCCATGCGCCGTAAGCTGCCGGGCCAGGTGCAGGCAGGCGCGGGCTTTTTTTACGGATACACGCAGCTTGTGTACCGCCTGCCCATCCGCCTTTTTGTGAATGAGGGGCAGCAGTTCCGTAATGGTATGGCATTGCGCAGCCAGGTAGTGATGTAAAGTTTCCCCGGTCATAGCTACTTAAAGTTAGTACATATTTACTACCGGTTTCACCCGCGTGCATATATCCCGGTTTCCAGGAATGCGTTGCTGCCTTTAATTTTTTGCTTTTTACTTAAAACACGATCGTTTTGTTCCCGTGCACGATCACCCGGTCCTCGATATGCGCTTTTACCGCCCTGGTAAGCACCTGCCGCTCAATGTCCTGCCCCAGCAGCACCAGATCGTCTACCGCATGTTTATGGCTTACGCGGGCCACGTCCTGCTCGATAATGGGCCCTTCGTCCAGGTCGTCGGTAACATAGTGGGCCGTAGCGCCTATCAGCTTTACACCCCTGGTATAGGCGTTCAGGTAAGGCCGCGCCCCGGCAAAGGCCGGTAAAAAGGAGTGGTGGATATTAATGATCCGCCCGGGGAAAACGCTTACAAAGCCGGGTGAAAGTATTTGCATGTACCGGGCCAGTACAATAAAATCCGTTTGATGCTCCTGCAACAGCGCAATGGCCCGCTGCTCCTGCTCCTGCTTATTGCCGGCATTTACAGGCAGGCAGTGAAAGGGAATGCCAAAATCAGCTGCCAGCTTTTGCAGCTGGTCATGATTGGAGATCACCAGGGGAATATCCACCTCCAACTCCCCGCTGCGCCAGCGCAGGAGCAGCTCCATCAGGCAATGGTCATACCTGGATACCATAATGGCCATCCGCTTCCGGTGGTGGGTATAATCAATACGCCATTCCATCTGCCTGGGCAGGGCTACCTTTTCCCGGAAATCATCTTCCAGTTGCTGCCGGCTCATGCCGGTATCTTCCAGGTGAAACACCATACGCATGAAGAACAGGCCTTCCCGTGGATCGGTACTGTGCTGGCTGGCATCCAGTATGTTGGCGCCGTGGGAAAAAAGAAATTGTGAAACGCCGGCTACAATGCCGGGACGGTCGGGGCAGCAGATCAGGAGTCTGCCGGTGATGTGCGAATGCGGGTGCATGCAGGAATGGTAATTTTAAAATGTAAAAGTTTTTCATTTTTTAGAAACCTCTATCAGCACATAAAATACATTAAAATATGTTTTTCAGTATTCAATAACAACACCCCGTTTCATTTCCTGCTACCTTTATAAAGGTTGACAACACCTTGATAGACTAAAAAGCAGAATCTATGTTGTTGCCAATCAGGTTAATCCGCAGGAAAAGCAGCCCCGGTGGGATGGTACTGCCATTATTAAAATCCAGTATTGTTACACATCCGAAAAAGGGACGGACCTATCAGCGATTGCATCCCGCCGGAATACTACTTTTACATTTAATATTTACATTTTGCATGCTATGAAGAAAATAGGCTTAATGTCAGACACGCACAGCTACCTGCACCCGCAGGTGTTTAAATATTTTGAACAGGTGGACGAGATCTGGCATGCAGGCGATATCGGCAATGTGGCCCTGGCAGACCAGCTGGAAGCCTTTAAGCCCTTTCGTGCGGTGTATGGCAATATTGACGGGTCGGATATCCGTGTCCGTTATCCGGAGCAGCTGTTCTTCGAGGAGGAAGATGTATCCGTGTTCATGATCCATATTGGCGGCTACCCGGGCCGGTATGCGCCCGGCGTAAAGGAGCTGCTTTTGCAAAAGCAGCCCAAACTCTTTATTTGCGGGCATTCCCATATCCTGAAGGTAATGCCGGACCCCAAGCTGCAGCTGCTGCACATTAATCCCGGCGCCTGCGGGCAGCAGGGCTGGCACAAGGTAAAGACCCTGGTACGTTTTGAGCTGGAGGCCGGCCATATCCGGCAGCTGGAGGTGATAGAGCTGAAAAAATAAAAAGGAAAAAATACGATCAATCCATAAAAGTAAAGGCAGTCCTCCGGTTAAAGGACTGCCTTATTTTTTACTTCTTTTTACCTAACTAGGCGCTGGCAAATTGTGAACGGATCACGTTCAGCGCGCCACCTGCCTTGAACCACTCTATCTGTTGCTCATTGTAGGTGTGGTTAACGGTGATCTCGTGGCGGCTGCCATCCTTGTGGTGCAATACCACGGTGAGCGGCTTGCCGGGCGCAAACTCGTTCAGGCCAATGATATCAATCACATCATCTTCCTGCACTTTTTCGTAATCATCCTTGTCGGCAAAGGTAAGCGCCAGCATCCCCTGCTTCTTCAGGTTGGTTTCGTGGATACGTGCAAAGGATTTTACCAGGATAGCCCTTACGCCCAGGTGGCGGGGCTCCATGGCGGCATGCTCACGGCTGGAGCCTTCGCCATAGTTCTCGTCACCCACTACTACGGAGCCAATACCGGCGGCTTTGTAAGCGCGCTGGGTGGCCGGTACGGGACCATATTCGCCGGTAAGCTGGTTCTTCACGGAATCCGTCTTGTCGTTAAAGGCGTTTACCGCGCCTATCAGCATGTTATTGGAAATATTGTCCAGGTGGCCGCGGTATTTCAACCAGGGGCCTGCCATGGAAATGTGGTCGGTGGTACATTTGCCTTTGGCCTTTATCAGCAGCTTCAGCCCTTTCAGGTCAGTGCCTTCCCAGGGAGCAAAGGGGCTCAGCAACTGCAGGCGGTCGCTGTCGGGAGATACTACTACCTGTACGCCGCTGCCGTCTACTGCGGGCGCCTGGTAGCCGGCGTCTTCCACGTCAAAGCCTTTGGAGGGCAGCTCAAAGCCGGCAGGTTCGTCCAGCATTACTTCCTGGCCATCCTTGTTCTTCAGTTTGTCGGTAAGCGGGTTAAAGGTCAGGTCGCCGGCAATGGCAAATGCGGTCACTATTTCCGGGGAGGCTACAAATGCGTGGGTAGAAGCCAGGCCGTCATTACGTTTCGCAAAGTTGCGGTTAAAGGAGGTAATGATGGAGTTCTTGCGGTTGGGATCGTCTATATGACGGGCCCATTGCCCGATACAGGGGCCGCAGGCATTAGCCAGCACCACGCCGCCTATCTGGTCAAAGGTGCTCAGCAGCCCGTCGCGCTCTACTGTGTAGCGCACCATTTCGGAACCGGGCGTAATGGTAAATTCCGCCTTGGTTTCCAGGTTTTTTTCAACGGCCTGCCGGGCTACGGAAGCAGAGCGGGTGATATCTTCGTAGGAAGAGTTGGTACAGGAGCCGATCAGGGCTACTTCCAGCTTTTCCGGCCAGTTGTTCTCTTTTACGGCCTGTGCAAATTTGGAGATGGGCCACGCCAGGTCCGGTGTGAAAGGACCGTTTACATGCGGCTCCAGCTCGCTCAGGTTGATCTCTATTACCTGGTCGTAGTATTTGGCCGGGTCGGCGTATACTTCCGTGTCCGGGCGCAGGTGCTCCTGGATAGCGTCTGCCATGGCCGCTACTTCTGCACGGCCGGTGCCCTGGAGGTAAGATGCCATCTTTCCGTCGTATGCAAATACAGAGCAGGTAGCGCCTATTTCCGCACCCATGTTACAAATGGTTGCTTTACCGGTAGCGCTCATGCTGTCCGCGCCTTCGCCAAAGTATTCCACGATGCAGCCGGTGCCGCCTTTCACGGTCAGGATGCCGGCCACTTTCAGGATCACGTCTTTGGGAGCCGTCCAACCGCTCATCTTGCCGGTCAGCTTAACACCGATCAGCTTGGGCATTTTCAGCTCCCATGCCAGGCCGGCCATTACGTCTACCGCATCAGCGCCGCCTACGCCAATGGCCAGCATGCCTAAGCCGCCGGCATTGGGGGTGTGGGAGTCTGTACCGATCATCATACCGCCGGGAAAAGCATAGTTCTCCAGCACTACCTGGTGAATGATACCGGCGCCGGGCTTCCAGAAACCGATGCCGTATTTATTGGAAATAGAGGAAAGGAATTCGTATACTTCTTTATTGGTGTCCAGCGCAGTGGCCAGGTCTTCCTGGGCCCCTGTTTTGGCCTGGATAAGGTGATCACAGTGTACAGTGGAGGGAACCGCTACTTTATCCCGCCCGCAGGTCATGAACTGCAACAGGGCCATCTGGGCGGTGGCATCCTGCATGGCTACACGATCCGGGGCAAACTCCACGTAGGATTTGCCTCTTTCATAGGGCGTATTAGCAGGATTGAACAGGTGAGCGTATAAGATCTTTTCTGCCAGTGTGAGCGGACGGCCTAACATTTTACGGGTAGCTTCCACTTTACCCGGCAGTGCCGCATACACTTTTTTAATCATTTCAATATCAAACACCATGAGAAATAAATAATTTAAGAGCGGTTAAAAATTGCACCGCGAAATTAACTAAAATCGCGAATATTTCTGCACAAATGCCGGGCCATATAGCAGTGGCATGCCCGGCAGGAAAGGACCGGCCTCTTGTTTTTCAGCCGGAAAATCCTTAACTTTTTAGTGCGGTCAAATGGAACTTGCGTTTCACATCGGATTTTAATAAATTTGATATATGAAGCGTTTCAAGGATTTTGTGGAATGGCAGGCCTTTGGTGTATGCGCTGCCATAGGCGAGAAGCTGGGAGTGGCCACTTCCCGCATCCGGCTGTTTTTTATCTATGCTTCCTTCCTTACCATGGGCTCGCCTGTGATCATTTACATGATACTGGCCTTTTGGGTGAATATGAAGAATTATATTCTCAATGCCCGGCGCAACCCGTTAAGATACCTGTAATTTCCCTAAATTTACAGTGCATCATGGCCCGTACCCCTTCCCATATGGTCCCCTTAGGCACCCCGGCGCCAGACTTTGAGCTACTGGATGTTATATCCGGGAAAATGATCCACTTACAGGCCCTGCCGCCTGCTGTTGGCACCGTTATTATGTTCATCTGCAATCACTGCCCTTTTGTACGCTATATCCAGCCGGAACTGGTTAGGCTTACCCGGGAATATATCGTAAAAGGCATCCGCTTCCTGGCCATCAGCGCCAACGACGCGCAGCAATACCCGGAAGACGGACCGGAGCACATGCTGGAAGTAGCAAAAGAACTGTGCTACCCCTTTCCATACCTCTATGACGAAACCCAGGAAACCGCCCGTGCCTATGAGGCTGCCTGTACCCCTGATTTCTTTATTTATGACGAGCAGATGAAACTGGTATACCGTGGCCAGATGGACGATGCCCGCCCAGGCAATGACCAGCCGCTGAACGGCAAGGATATGCGCGCAGCCCTGGACGCGCTGATCAAAGGCGAACCGGTAAGCCCCCTGCAAAAGCCCTCCCTGGGTTGTAACATCAAATGGAAAATGGAAATGATATAAGCTATTGTGAATGATTTGCTTATCTCATAAATTAACAAAAGTTTAAATATTTTTTCGCAATATTTTAAACTTTCTTCCTTTCTCCCGCTCTAACCTGCAGTGCCGCTGCATGCATGGCGGCGCCATCTTAACCGTTAAAATTTATATGATGAACGTTTCATTGAGAAACCTTTTGACCAGTGCGCTGGTCATGACCGGTATCCTATTCCTTGCCTCCTGTTCCAAGAATGACAGCAGCAACAGCGGGAAAGCCCGCTTCCAGGTGGCGCTCACCGATGATCCGGGCGATTTTAAAGCCGTGTACATTGATGTACAGGACGTAAACATCAACTATACTGACAGCGATGATGACGGCTGGCAGTCTTTACCCGGTATTAAAACAGGCATGTACAACCTGCTGACACTGGTAAATGACAAGGATACCGTACTGGCAGATGCCTACATTAACACTGGCGTGGTAAAAGAGATCCGCCTGGTGCTGGGGGAAGACAATTTCGTAGTGACCAACGAGGGCGATTCCATCCGCCTGCAAACGCCCAGCGGCCAGTCCTCCGGGGTTAAGCTGAAGCTCAACTCCACGGTGGCAGCGGATGTGCTCTACAAATTGGTGCTGGATTTTGATGTGGCCAGGTCCATTCACGAAGCGGGCAACGCCGGTAAATATATGCTGAAACCGGTGATACGCGGCTTTATGGAAGCCCAGGGCGGCACTATCAAGGGCGCGGTAGCACCGGATTCCGTGACGACAGCCGTACTGGCTATCAGCGGCGTGGACACCGTTGCCAGCACGTATACGGAAAACGGGGCCTACCTGATAAAAGGTATTGACGCCGGTACTTACTCCCTGCACTTCATTCCTACAGACACCACTTTCAGCACAGCTGTAAAAGACGGCATAACGGTAACGCTTGGCCAGGTAACAACAGTGGATACACTGAAACTGCAGTAAGCAAAAAGTAAAAATAAAAAAGTAAGGCAGCCCTTCGTAATGGAGGAGCTGCCTTTGCTTTTAGGAGCTAAAATGCTTTTTATCTTTAATTCTTTCCTTTTTGCCTTAGTCCAGGTGGAAATTGGTCATTCCATGATAGTGGTTCTGCAACTGGTTGACCGTCAGCTTTCCTTTAATTTCCCGGTGTTCGTCCCGGTAGTCCAGCCGGGTAAAGTCCTGTCCGTCCTGCTGGTACAGCTTTACGCTGAAGGGGCCGCGCACGTATACTGCGCTGCCGTTGTCGGATTGGTTTTCATCCTTCTGAAACTTGAGGCGCAGCAGCTGTGTTTCATCCAGCGGAATGGGATGCAGGCTGTCCAGGTCGTACCAGAATTCCTGCTCTTCATGGGTCAGCACGCATACCTGCTTATCTTCATGGTTGACCTCCAGTACTTTGCCTTCTACCAGGTTGCCTTCATACGCTACTAATACAGTATCACCTGTTTTTACATCTTGTAAACGGATCATGGTGAAGTTGGATTTAGTGTAGCATGAATTTAAAGAAAAAAAGTGAAAGGTGAAGGACGAAAAGTGAATGAGCAATGCCGCTAGCCCATTCACCATTCACCCTTTCACCCTTCACTTTTCACCCTTTCCGCTACGGCTTCCCTTATGCGTACCAGTTGTTCCAGCAGCTCTTCCAGCAGGTCCAGGCGCAGCATGTTGGCGCCGTCAGACAGGGCGGAGGAAGGGTCCGGATGCGTTTCAATGAACAGGCCGTCGGCGCCAGTGGCAATGGCCGCTTTGGCAATGGTGCTGATCAGCTGCGGGTTGCCCCCGGTAACGCCGCTGCTCTGGTTGGGCTGCTGCAGGCTGTGGGTACAGTCCACCACTACCGGTACGCCGTGCTGCCGCATAATGGGAATATTGCGATAATCCACCACCAGGTCCTGGTAGCCGAAGGTAGTGCCGCGCTCTGTGAGTATCACCTGATTGTTGCCAGCCTGCCGCACTTTTTCCACGGCAAATTTCATGGCCTCCCCGCTTACAAACTGGCCTTTCTTTACATTCACAACTTTGCCTGTTTCTGCAGCCGCCGCCAGGATGTCCGTTTGCCGGCACAAAAAGGCGGGTATCTGCAACACATCCACATAGGCGGCCGCCATGGCAGCTTCTGCGGCAGAATGGATATCGGAGGTCACCGGCAGGTTAAATGTCCTGCCTGTTTTTTGCAGCAGGTCCAGCCCTTCCACATCGCCCACGCCCGTAAAGGAATGGATGCTGGTGCGGTTAGCCTTGCGGTAGGAGGCTTTGAACACATAAGGTATCTGCAGCCGCTTGCAGATGCCGGATACCTTTTCGGCCACGGTCATCAGCAGTGCTTCGTTCTCCACCACGCAAGGGCCGGCTATCAGGAAAAAATTGTCAGGATTATATTGTTCTTTGAATAATGCTTTCAACTGGTTCATCATCTTATTTTTTTCAGGACCGTAAAGGTACGGAATCCGGCAAATGTTTAAATTGTCATAATATTGTAAGCGGCCAAACGGTTGCAGCAGTTTAGGCATTCCCCCTGCCGGGCAGATTGTTGAAACATTGTCATGTGCAGCGGCGTCCTGTTCTTAATTCTCGATGAAGCCGTTAATATTACGGGGTAAATTTTAATATGAAGAAGGACAAAATACTCATCATAGGCGCCTGCGGGCAAATAGGCGTGGAGCTGACCCTGGCCTTAAGAAAAATATACGGCGGCGCCAATGTGGTGGCTTCCGATCTCCGGGAAGAGCATGAGCTGCTGAAAGGTACCGGGCCTTATGTTTCCCTGGATGTGATGAACAAGGAAATGCTGCATGTGCTGGTGATCCGGCATAATATTACCCAGGTATATCTGCTGGCGGCCATCCTTTCCGCTACCGGGGAAAAGAACCCGCTGCTGGCCTGGCACATCAATATGCAAAGCCTGCTGAATGTGCTGGACATTGCCAAGGAGGAAAACCTGGACAAGGTATACTGGCCCAGCTCCATTGCCGTATTTGGTCCCAATTCACCGAAAGAGAACACCCCCCAGCATACCACCATTGAGCCTGCTACCGTTTACGGCATCAGCAAGTTTGCCGGTGAGCGCTGGTGCGAATACTATCACCACCATTACGGCGTGGATGTGAGAAGCCTGCGCTATCCGGGGCTGATCAGCTACAAATCCGCACCGGGCGGCGGCACTACCGACTACGCTATCGAGATATTCCATGATGCGCTGGAACAAAAAAGATATACCTGCTTCCTGTCAGAAAATACCTACCTGCCCATGATGTACATGCCGGATGCGATCCGCGCTACCATAGAGCTGATGGAGGCAGCGCAGCAGCAGATCTCCGTACGCTCCTCCTATAACCTGGGCGCCATGAGCTTTTCACCGAGCGAGATCGGGAATGAAATAAAAAAGCATGTGCCTGCATTTGTAATGGATTATGCTCCTGACTACCGGCAGCAGATAGCCGACAGCTGGCCCAAAAGCATTGACGACAGCCAGGCCCGCACAGACTGGGGATGGAAACCCGAGTATGATCTCCCGAAGATGGTAAAGGACATGCTGGAGCACCTCTGATCAGCGTTGCAGCATTTGCAGGACCAGGGGGAATATGCGCCGCCGGAACAGCTGCTCCTGCTCGTAGGCCCGGGGTGGGGTATGATCCTGGTGCACCACTGCAATGGCATCCAGCCGGGGGATCAATATGAGCAGCTGGCCGCCCCAGCCCAGCCCGTAGGTAAGGGCCAGGCCGTTATATGTTGTATGATACCAGCACAGCCCATATTGCGAGCCTTCAAACCCCCAGTTGGTGGCATAGGTGACAGCCGGCTGCATAAGCTGGCTGATCCACGCTTCGGATACGATCTGCATATGGTTGTACACCCCTTTATGCAATACCAGCTGCCCTATCTTGTAAAGGTCCTTTGTGTGCATCTTGATGCCATCCAGCCCGCTGCCGTCGTAATAGCCATCTTTCAGTACGGGCCACTCCACGTTCCCGATACCCAGCGGGGTAAACAGGTATAGCTGTGCAAAAGCCAGGGTGGAATGGCCGGTGCTTCTGGTAATAATGGCCGATAACAGGTGCGTGGCGGCATTGTTGTAGTAAAAGCTGTCTGCCGGCGTGGCCAGCAGCTTTTGCTGCAGCACATGCTGCGTGGGGTTGGGCAGGGAGAAATAGGCCCGGATGCCCTGCAGGCCGCTCAGGTCCTCATGCCACAGGCCGGAAGCCTGGTTCATGATATCCCTGATAGTGATCCTGCGTTTTCTTTTGTCCACATCCTGCCCGAGGGCGGGGAAAAAATGCACTATCGGCTCATCCACGCTGGCTATGTATTTTTTGTCAATAGCAATGCCTATCAGCAGGGACATAATGCATTTAGTAAGCGACTGGCTGTTGAGCAGGGTAGCGGCATCTTTTCCATTGAAATAATTTTCATATAGTATCTTGTCATGCTGCCCTACAACAATGGCATACAAATTGGTATTATTGCGCACCGCTGCGGCGGTATCTAAACTGGTCTGTGCATGGGCAGCCCGGCATAATAACAGCAGTATAAAACCAGCAAGAACTTTTCTCATGCTATAATATTAATAAATTTTTCATTTTGATGAATGTACCGATCTTGGTATTTTATCAGGTGAATCCAGTGGTTTTCTATGAAATGTAAAAAGGGGGACATCTATTTATTGTTGTTGAGCTTTTGTTTCCTGTGCCTGCCTGCCTGGGGGCAATCCAGCCTGCCGAGCAAGGGTTTTGGCCGGTATTTCCTGATCGCCCATCGCGGGGGCGTGGTAGACAGCAGCCATGCGGAAAGCAGCCTTTCCGCCCTGCAGAATGCTGTTGAACGCGGCTACTGGATGGTGGAGCTGGACCTGCGGCTTACAAAGGACAGTGTGCTGATCATACAGCACGATAATAATTTCAGGCGCTATTATGATACGGACAAGGCCGTATCTGCCATGACCTGGGAGGAGATCAGCCAGCTGCAGGGCAGCAAAGGCAATCAGGTGATGCGGCTGGAGGAGGCGCTGGCCAGCTGCAGCGGCCGGATACAGGTAATGCTGGATAACAAGATCAGCGGCAACGATACCGTGCTTTTCAGGCGGGTGCTGCGGCTGCTGCAGCAATACGGCCTGGACAAGCAGGCCATGATGATAGGTACCGATGAATCCACCGAATATTTTACCGGCAAAATAAAGCTGAGCTGCACCCGGCAGCAGCTGGAAGTGAACCGGCAGAAGCCCGGCTATCACCCGGACCACTACTATCTTTTCGGAGATGTAAGGAATATGTCGGAGGATGATGTAAAGTGGGCGCAGTACCAGGGCATTAGGGTGGTGGGCGTTATCAATTCCTTCCGGTACCGTAGCCGGGCCAGGCCCCTGGCTGTGGCAGCAAGGGACATAGCCCGGCTGAAATCCTGGGGCGTGCAGTACTTCCAGATAGACTCGGAGTTTGACCGCTTTTTCCAACGCTGAGCGCTGGATGCATAACGCCGAACGCTATACGCTAGCCTTTACACGGGAAGCGTCCGGCGTTCGGCGTTTAGCGTTATGCCTTACTCCACAAACCCTACAGCTACGGTGGCATTGCTGAACTCATCCACCAGTATAAATGCGCCATTGGCGGGATTTAGCCGGTAGGGATCGGCAAACAGGGGCTGGGCCGTTTTCAGTGTTATTTTACCGATATCGTTCAGCCCCAGCTCCTTCCGGTCTTCCAACAGGCGGGAGGTGGTTACTTCTATGACATGATGTATCTGCTGTACCCTGGCTTTCACCCGGTTCACGCCATGCTGCAGCAGGTAGGTTTTGCCGGGCACCAGCTTTTGCTGGTCCATCCAGCAGATCTGTGCGGCGATCTCTTTCAGGGCAGCCGGCGCCTGGTCCGGTTTGGCCAGCATGTTACCCCGGCTGGTATCTATTTCATCTTCCAGGGTGATCACTACACTTTCGCCGGCATTGGCCATTGTTTTCGTGATCTCAAACTGCTCGATGGTCTTGATACGGCTCTTTTGCAGGGAGGGGAGGGATACCACCTCGTCGCCCACACTGAAATGGCCGCTGGCCACTTTCCCGGCAAAGCCCCGGAAGTCGTGATGGGCGTCTGTTTTAGGCCGTATTACATATTGCACGGGGAAGCGGGCCGGGTGGTTCCTGTCCAGGTGATCAAAAGATATCTGTTCCAGGTAGGCCAGCAAGGGCTCGCCCTGGTACCAGCTTATTTTGGCAGAAGGGGCGGCCAGGTTCTCGCCGTATAAAGATGAAATGGGGATAAAGCGCACTACCTGCTCCTTGAAGGCGGCGTTTTGCAGCAGCTGCTGAAAATCGGCCACTATCTGGTCAAAGCGCTCCTGGCTGTAGTCTACCAGGTCCATTTTATTGATACATACCACCAGGTGCGGTATGCGCAGCAGGTTGGCAATAAAGAAGTGCCGGTAGGTTTGCTCCACTATTCCCTTGCGGGCATCAATCAGTATCAGGGATACCTGCGCATTGGAGGTGCCGGTCACCATGTTGCGCGTATATTCCACATGCCCGGGTGTGTCGGCAATAATGTATTTGCGGGTAGGGGTGGAGAAGTAGATATGCGCCACATCTATGGTAATACCCTGCTCGCGCTCCGCCACCAGCCCATCTGTCAGCAAAGACAGGTCCGTAAAGTCAAGCCCCTTGCGCTTGCTGGCGGCATGCAATGCCTCCAGCTTGTCCTGGGGAATAGAATTGGTATCGTACAGTAAACGGCCTATCAAAGTGCTTTTACCATCATCCACACTACCGGAAGTGGTTATACGTAAAACCTCCATATTGTTCAGCTTTTAGCTATTAGCATTTAGCTATTAGCATTCATTTGTTGAGTGAAATAAATTAACATAAGTGCAGGGAGCTACTAAGCTACTAGCTAAATGCTAATAGCTAATGGCCCGTTAGAAGTATCCTGCCTGCTTTCTTTTTTCCATGGCTGCTTCAGAGCGTTTGTCGTCCATACGCGCACCTCTTTCGGATATTTTGGCTTCCAGTATTTCCGAAATAATATCCTCCAGCTTATCGGCCTCGGAAATAACGGCGGCGGTACAGGTCATGTCGCCTACAGTACGAAAGCGCACCTTTTTGCGGAAGGGCACCTCTTCCTCGCTGATGTTCAGGAAAGGAGAGTAGGGCCAGTACATGCCATCCCTTTCTATGATCTCCCTTTCATGGGAGAAGTAAATGGAGGGAATGGCCAGCTGCTCGCGGCGTATGTAGTTCCATACATCCAGCTCGGTCCAGTTGGAGATGGGGAACACCCTCACCTGCTCGCCCATATGGATTTTACCGTTCAGCATATCAAACAGTTCGGGGCGCTGCATTTTGGCGTTCCATTGTCCAAATTCATCCCTTACGGAAAATATCCTTTCCTTGGCACGGGCCTTTTCCTCATCGCGGCGGGCGCCGCCAATGCAGGCGTCGTACTTCAGCTCTTCTATGGCATCCAGCAGGGTAACGATCTGCAGGGCGTTGCGGCTGGCGTATTTGCCGGTTTCCTCCTGCACCTTGCCCTGGTCAATGCTGTCCTGCACGCTGCGCACCACCAGCTCCACGCCCAGCGAGGCTACCAGCTGGTCACGGAACTCCAGCGTTTCGGGGAAGTTATGCCCGGTATCAATATGCAGCAGGGGAAAAGGTATCTTTCCCGGGTAAAAGGCTTTTTGCGCGAGCCGCACAATCGTAATAGAATCTTTTCCACCTGAAAACAGGATAGCCGGCCTTTCAAACTGGGCGGCGGTTTCACGGAGAATGTAAATGGCCTCATCTTCCAGTGCCTGTGGAAATTCCCATTGTATTTTGTTACTCATAGCGTTCGTAAAGTTAATATATTATCCATGCAGCCCGCACTCTTTCTTGGATTCCTCCCACCACCAGCGCCCGGCGCGGGGATGTTCTCCAGGCTCAATAGCGCGGGTACAGGGTGCGCAGCCAATGCTGATGAAGCCCTGTTTGTGCAATTTATTGAACGGTACATTGTGTTGGTCCAGGTAGGCCAGCATATCTTCATAGGACCAGCGGATCAGCGGGTTGTACTTGTACAGGCCGCGAGCGGCATCCCACTCCAGGGCCTCCAGGGCCTGCCGGTTCTCAGACTGCTCTGCGCGGAGGCCGGTGATCCACACCTTTACTCCCTGCAGGGCCCGGTTCAGGGGCGCTACCTTGCGTATGTAGCAGCACTCCTTGCGGTTTTCCACGGAGTCATAGAAGCTGTTCATCCCTTTTTCGGCCACCAGCTTTTCCACGGCGGCGGTGTCGGGGAAATATATTTCAAAAGGCTGTTTATAACGGGCGCGGGTAAGGTCCATCAGCTCATAGGTTTCCTGGAACAAGCGCCCCGTATCCAGCGTAAACACCCTTACCGGCAGCTGGTGGCGCCAGATCATATCCGCCACCACCTGGTCTTCCTGCCCGAAGGAGGTGGAAAAGGCTACCGCCCCCGGAAACTGCCGGGTGAGGTATTCAATAGCGGCTGTTTCCGAAAGGCCAGCCAATGCGGTTTTGATATCAGTATCTGTCATGTGCTTCCTTAAACACAACAAAAATACATAAATCCTATAAAAACTATAGGATAAATGTGAGGAAAATATATGGATGTTCGGATGTGCAAATGTGCATATCCGAACATCCGCACATTAGCTCAGTCTCTTGTCAGGATGTCCTTTAACGTTTTGTTTTCCAGTATTTTAAGGGTAGCGTCCCGTACCTTGGACATGACCTCATTGAGCCCGCATACGGCTTCATCCCGGCAGTTTTCGCAGCGCTCGTAATAATTGAGGCTCACGCAGGGGAGGAGGGCAATGGGGCCGTCCAGCAGCCGGATAATACGGGCCAGGGGTACTTCCTTGGGAGGGCGCATCAGGTAATAGCCGCCTCCCTTGCCTTTCTTGCTGCCCAGGATGCCCGCGTTCTTGAGCTCCAGCAGGATGTTTTCCAGGAATTTGATAGAAATATTCTTCTCCTGGGCTATTTCGGATATAAGAATAGGACCTTTGTCAACATTTTCTGCCAAATGTATCAAGGCGTGAAAAGCATATTGTGTTTTTTTTGAAAGCATATAAATACGATTTGCATCCTACCCAGGCGTGCGACAATTGCTGACAAATATATTTAAAAGTTTGAAGTTTACAGGTTCAGCACGTCCTTCATGGTAAAGATACCTTTTTTGCCCTTAAGCCAGGCAGCAGCCACCACTGCGCCTGCGGCAAAGCCTTCGCGGGAGTGGGCCGTATGGGTGATCACAATATCATCAATGTCGGAAGTATAGGTAATGATGTGGGTGCCGGGAGCGGGGTCTGTCCTTTTGGATATAATGGACAGCTCATCCGGTTTGTGGCGCTCCTTGTTCACCCAGCGGGTCTTCTTGTACTGCTTTTCCAGTATCTGCTCTGCCAGGGTAATGGCGGTGCCGCTGGGAGCGTCCTTTTTCTGGGTATGGTGGATCTCTTCCATGTGCACATCATACTGTGTTTGGGAAGCCATCAGCTCTGCCAGGCGTTTGTTGATCTCGAAAAATATGTTGACCCCGATGCTGAAATTGCTGGCATACAGGAAGGCCTGGTGTTTTTCCAGGCAGCGGGCCTTGATGTCCGGCAGCTTGTCCAGCCAGCCCGTAGTGCCGCATACCACCGGCACATTGGCCTCAAAGCATTTGACTATGTTGCTGTAAGCGGTTTCAGGGGTGGTAAACTCTATGGCTACATCTGCCTGCTGCAGGTGCTCTTTTTCCAGCAGGTGCTGACTGTTCACATCAATCCGGTGTATGATCTCATGTCCTTTGGCAGTAGCAATGGCTTCTATAGCCTTTCCCATTTTACCGTATCCTATAAGCGCAATTTTCATCTGTTAATTGAATGTAAGATATTTAAATGTGAAATGTAAAAATCAGTAGTCAGCAGGGTGCAAACAGCTAAAAGCTCAAAGCCAGGCCTCTGTTGCTGCTATGCTTGCGTCCTTTGCCCAGGTTGACCTGCAGGCTGAGGCCAATAGCGCGGTTGTCCAGCACTTTGGGCACTACGCGCATGCTCAGGTCATCGGACATGTTCCAGTCCTTCAGGTGGGCAAATACGGTAGCATCTATAATATTCAGGCCATAGGCCAGCACAAACACCAGCACGGAATAATCCACGTATTCCCGGTAGGCGTCGCGCAGTACCTTCAGGGAATTGGCGTTGGGATAGATCGTTGCATACTTGTCCACGGTATTGGCATTGCCGTCCATACGGATGCGGTAGGCGTCGCGGAAGTCCTTGTAATAATTGAAGTTCCCGATAAAGAAGCCGGCGGAGATGCCCATGGCAGCGTATACGATCGGTATCTTCCAGTATTCGCGGTTGTAGGCCTGTCCCAGCCCGGGTAATACAGCGGAATAAAAAGCGGCTTTACGCGGGCTGTGCCGGGGTTTTGACTGGAAGGCCGGCTCCGTGGCAGGCGCCGGCTCCACGGTGGTGGAGGGGAGGCTGTCCTTTGCCAGCCGGGTAGTATCCTGCGCATACAGCTGCCTGCAGGTACAGGCGGGTATGATGAGTATGAGTAAAAAGCGGGATAGGAAGTGGTAAAAAATATGACCTGCTTTGTTAGCCACCGTATAAATCTATTTTTTCCAGTATACTGTCCAGCTCCTCGTCCGAGTAAAATTCAATGGTAATGCTTCCTTTACCGGCCTTGCTTCTGTCCAGTGTTACCTTTGTTGAGAAATGTGAGGCTAAGTTATCTTCTATTTTCTGATAAGCCGGCGGCAGGGGATTTTTTACCGGTTTTTTAACAGTTCCTTTTTCAATGTGGTTCACTTTTCTCACCAGTTCCTCTGCCTGGCGCACAGAAAGGCCCTGCTGGATGATCTCGTTAAAGATATACAGCTGCTTTTCCACATTCTCTACGGCAATGAGCGCACGGGCGTGCCCCATGCTCAGCTGCCCGTTGCGCACGGCCACCTGTATGTCCGGCGGCAGCTTCAGCAGGCGGATATAATTGGTAACGGTGCTTCTTTCCTTGCCCATCCGGTCGGCTACCTGCTCCTGTGTAAGGGTACATTCGTCCATCAGGCGCTTGTAGCTGAGGCCAATTTCTATGGCATTCAGGTTTTCCCGCTGCAGGTTTTCCAGCAGGGCCAGCTCCAGCAGCTCCTGGTCATTGGCCTGCCGTATGTAGGCGGGAATGTCCTTTAACCCGGCCATCCGGCTGGCGCGCAAGCGTCGCTCACCGGCCACCAGCTGGTACTTTTTGTTACCGGCCCTGGATACGGTGATGGGCTGTATCACATCGTGCAGCTTGATGGAATGGCTCAGCTCCTGTAATGCCTGCTCGTCAAAGTCACGTCTCGGCTGCTTGGGGTTCACCTCTATCTGATCCAGCGGTATGCGCTCAATGCCGGTGGCAGCGGCTACCGCCTTTTCTCCCAGGGCACTGGTGGTTTGCTTCAGATCAGTATCAATGTTTTGCAGCAGCGAGCGGATGCCTTTTCCCAACGCCTCTTTCTTACTCGGATTGGTCATCGTTAATTGCTAGTATTTTATCTTCTGACTTAATTTTTGTGTAGTTGTTCTTTTGCAGTATCTCCTTGGCCAGGTTCAGGTAGTTGATAGCGCCGGTGCTGGCGGCATCGTACATGATCACGGACTTCCCGAAGCTGGGGGCTTCACCCAGCTTGGTATTACGGTGAATGATAGTATTGAACACGCTTTCCTCGAAATGCTGTTTTACTTCGTCCACCACCTGATTGCTCAGGCGCAGGCGGCCGTCGTACATGGTCATCAGGATGCCTTCTATTTCCAGGGAGGTGTTCAGGCGGCTCTGCACGATCTTGATCGTGTTCAGCAGCTTGCCCAGCCCCTCCAGGGCAAAGAATTCGCATTGTACGGGTATGATCACGGAGTCGGAGGCCACCAGGGCGTTTACGGTGATAAGGCCCAGGGAAGGGGAGCAGTCTACGATAATGAAGTCATACTCCTCCCTTACGGCATCTATCACCTGCTTCATTACCTGCTCCCTGTTGGGATGGTTGATCAGTTCCAGCTCTGCGCCTACCAGGTCTATATGGGAGGGCAGCACTTTCAGGTTGGGCGTGTCCGATCCCAGGATCACGTCTTTGGCCTGTACGTCGTTTACCATACAGTCATACAGGCTCTGTTGTATATTCCGCAGGTCAAAACCCAGGCCGGTGGTGCTGTTAGCCTGCGGGTCCGCGTCTACCAGCAGGGTCTTGTATTCCAGCACGGCCAGGCTGCTGGCCAGGTTGATAGCGCTGGTGGTTTTACCTACGCCCCCTTTTTGATTGGCGATTGCAATTATTCTTGCCATTGTTTAACTTAAAAATGTTCTCTTAGGTATACAGGATAGCTTTTAGCTGTTCGTGATGTGCTGTTCTCTTCTCTTTGCTAATAGCTAAAGGCTAGCTGCCAATAGCTAACTCTATGCTGCTGTTGATGGCCGGCAGTAATAATTCCAGTCCTGCATCGGCAAAAGCCTGTTTGGCTTTGGCCGGGTCGATCTTTATATAGCCGAAGGTGTCATAATGCACCCCTACAATACGCTTGCATTCAATGAACTCGGCTGCAATGATCGCATCTTCCGTGCCCATGGTAAAATTATCCCCAATAGGCAGCACGGCAAAATCTAATTTGGCCCAGCGGGGTATCAGCTCCATGTCAAAGGTGAGGGCGGTATCGCCGCTGTAATAAAAATTGCCTGCTTCCGTCGTAAAGATGAACCCCAGGGGATTGCCGCCGTAAGAACCGTCCGGCAGGCCGCTGGAGTGGTGGGCTACCACGCATTTTACCGTGCCGAACTCAAACTGCCACTTGCCGCCCGTGTTCATGGGATGCGTTTTCTCAATACCCTGTTTCCCGGCCCAGGTAACCAGCTCAAAGCTGCCTACTACCGTGGCGTTGGTACGGCGGGCCAGGTTCACCAGGTCTGCCACATGATCATCATGCCCGTGGGAAACAAAGATGTAATCCGCACCTATCTTGTCTACCTCCACCTCCTTCGCCAGCTCATTGTAGGTAATGAACGGGTCAAAAAGTATCCGCTTGCCTTTTATCTCTACTGCGAAGCAGGAGTGACCATAATACGTGAACTGCATAGCTGATTAATAATAAATAATCAATAATGAACCGTCCGGCCCATTATTAATTATTGATCTTTAATTGGTAATTATAATATCCCGAATGTGACAAAAATACAACGATTAGGCAAATATAAATTGGCACCGGATATTTATTTATTCACAAGAAATAGTGGAGTTCAATGTTAATAGGGTGATTATTAATCTGTTATGAAAATGATTCTGCTTGCCGGTCCTCCCTAGCAAAATTTTTGATGAGGGGTACAATATAGCGCCTGGTCAATCGTCATCTGAATTTGACATAACTTTACTTTCATCATGCGCTCAGGACTGAACTCGGTTGTACTTATTCTATTGATCATTTGCCTGGATATTTATGTTTTCATGGGCATCCGGGCCATTATGGCCTGGTCTGCGCCCCGTACCAGGGGCCTGGTATACGGGGCCTACTGGCTGGTATCCATCAGCTGCCTGCTCACCATTATATTATTGCCTTACCTGAACTGGCACGACTGGAAGCCGATTGTGCGGTCGTACGTGCTGGCCATTCTCATAGGGTTGGTCATGGCCAAGCTGCTCACCGTGCTGTTCCTGCTGGTAGACGATGCACGCAGGGGCATACAATGGATCATTGGCAGGTTTAGCAGCGCGCCGCCTGCTGCAGCAGGGGAGGAAGCAGTACCGGGCGGCATCACCCGCTCCCAGTTCCTTACCAAAATGGGGCTGCTTATGGGCGGCAGCCTGTTCGCCACCCTCACGTATGGTTTTTCCAACAAGTATAACTACAAGGTACGCAAGGTAAAGCTCACCTTCAAAAACCTGCCGCCGGCCTTTAGGGGGCTGCGCATTGTACAGCTTTCCGACATCCATTCCGGCAGCTTCAACAATAAGGCTGCAGTGCTGAAAGGGGTGGAGATGGTGAATGCCCAGCAGGCAGACCTGGTACTGTTTACCGGCGACCTGGTGAATGACCGGGCCACGGAAATGGACCAGTACCTGGATGTGTTTGGCCAGATCAAAGCGCCTTTGGGCGTGTATTCCACCCTGGGCAACCACGACTATGGCGACTATTACCCCTGGCCGGACCGGGACGAGTCCGGTTACAGCGCGCTGCGGACGCAGAACCTGGAACGGCTGAAGCAGGTGCACGCCGAAATGGGCTGGCGCCTGCTGATGAACGAGCATGTAGTGCTGGAGCGGAGCGGGGAGCAGATAGCCCTGCTGGGCATTGAGAACTGGAGCGCCATGAGCCGCTTTCCCAAGTACGGCGACCTGAAAAAAGCCTATGAAGGGGCCGCCCACCTGCCCTTCAAGATACTGCTGTCCCACGATCCCACCCACTGGGACGCACAGGTAAGGCCCGAGTATCCCGATATAGACCTGATGCTGGCCGGCCATACCCATGGCATGCAGTTCGGCGTGGAAATACCCGGCGTAAGATGGAGCCCTGCCCAGTACTTCTATAAGGAATGGGCCGGCCTGTACAAGCAGGGCGCGCAACGCCTGTACGTGAACCGGGGCTTTGGCTTCCTCGGCTATCCCGGCCGTGTGGGCATACTGCCGGAAATTACGCTGATAGAGCTGGCCTAGCTTTCTCCATAATTTCTCCTATCTTGCACCCGGGTATATTAGCAAAAACTATCATTAGTTTAGCATGAGGAAACACTGGTGCATCATACTGGCATCCCTCCTGGGCAGTGGTGCTGTAGTAAAGGGACAATCACTGGCAGAGCTGGAAAGGCAGCTGGATTCCTTATTGCAAAAGCAGGAAAAGAATGAATTGCTGATCGGTATCGGCTATGGCAATAACCCGGCTTATGGCGCCAAGACCCCCGATTTCGAGCAGCCTATTGTGATGAAGGACTTTCTTTCTCCCTCTGTGGCCTACTATCATAAATCGGGTTTTTTCGGCGCATTGAATGCCTATTACCTGTTCAATGCGGAAAAAAATCCATGGTTTGAATGGGACCTCTCTGCCGGGTATGACTATACGAAAAGCCGGCGCTTCCTGGCGGGCATCTCCTATACCCGGTATTTTTTCCCGGACTCCAGCGATGTGCCGGCCACGCCTATCAATAACGAGCTGTTTGCCTACTTCTATTACCGCGGATGGTGGCTGCAGCCCGGCATCAGCCTGGACTTTGGCTGGGGGAGCCGCACGGACCAGGTGACCGGGTACCGGCAGATAGGCCGCTCACCTTTAAGAATAGGCGACGAGATCACCAGCCGGGTTTCCGGAACTGATTTCAACATGATACTGGCTGTACGCCATCCTTTCATTTTTATAGATGTGCTGAAGTATGATGACGCCATCCTGCTCACTCCTTCCGCAGGCTTTACCATGGGCACCGCCAACTACTACAGCAACATGAAGGCCTTTCAATATGTAACACGCTCCGCCAAAATAAAGAACGATATAAAGAAAAGTAAAAAGAACAACAACGGGCAACCCATTGAAACCGAGGACCATACCGGCTTCAAGCCCCGCGCAGTGGATGTTACCCTCCACCTTTCCTACATGATCGGCAAGATCACCTTTACACCCTCCTACACCATGTTCAAGCCATGGCAGGGCGAGGAAAAGAATATTATGGGCTATTTTACCGCCCGGGTAAGTCTTGCTCTTTAATTATCTATTTTTTTACTATGTTGCGTCCGCTTTTTGAATGTTTAAGAAACATAGCATAGATTTTGCTATGCAGTTTAAACACCGTCACATGAAATCACCGGATTCCATGTGGCAATTCCAGATTCTAAACATGGTTCACATGAAAAAACTGTTTCTTGCAATGGCAGTACTGGGAGTAGCTGCCTTATTCTCATCCACAGCTCAGGCGCAGGACAGGCTGCTGAGATTTGGTTTTAAAGGAGGTGCTAATCTGGGTAAGCTGGATGGCACCGGTTACCAGGATGGTTTTAAGCTGGGCTATCACCTGGGCGGCTTTGCGCAGGTAAACCTGGTAAAAGGTTTCGGTGTACAGGGAGAACTGATCTTTTCTTCCACCAAAACAAAAACCACCGACGATTTCAGCGAGATCTACAACACGGATAACCTCAATGATCCGGACAACAACAACAAAAAGATCAGCCTCAACTACCTGAGCATTCCCATCCTGGCCAACATCAACCTGGGCTCTCCCCGTTTGAAACTGCAGGTGGGCCCCCAGTTCAGCGCACTGCTGAGCGACAAGAACGCACTGGAAGGTTCCAAGGAAGCCTTTAAAGGCGGTGATGTGGCGGGCGTGGCAGGTTTATGGCTGCAATTGCCCATCGTGAATGTGAGCGCAAGGTATATTATCGGGTTTACCGACGTGAAGAATGCCGGTGATGTGGCTAACAGCAGCAACTGGAAGAACCAGTCCATACAGCTGGGCGTGGGCATTACGCTGTAAAAAGGTGAATAGTGAAAAGTGAAAGGTGAATGGGAATATTGCTTCTCATTCACCTTTCACTTTTTTCACCCTTTACCCTCCCCCCTCCACTTTTTCCTTGGCATTAAACTTGAACACTATGTACGTATACTAAAAATAGAGGGGACAACACCGTTATACTGACAAATTGTCTACCTTAAAGGAATTAAACTATTGCGATGAACAGATTTTATTTAGGGAACCCGGAAGAAGAGATGGAATTTATGCCTATTATCCCTTTAAATGAGGATGGAGAGGGACAGGAGGACGAAAAGATACCCGACGAGCTGGCTATATTACCCCTGAGAAATACCGTGCTATTCCCTGGTGTGGTACTGCCCATTACTGTAGGGAGGGACAAATCCATAAAGGCAGTGAATGATGCTTACCGGGCTGACAAAATGATTGGGGTGGTAGCACAAAAAGACAGTTCCGTAGAAGATCCCAATATAGCCGACCTGGCAGATGTGGGCACCGTGGCCCGCATTGTAAAACTGATAAAAATGCCCGACGGCGGCACCACTATCATCATACAGGGCCGCAAAAGGTTCAGGATAAATGCCATTACAACAGAAGACCCGTACTTCAAGGCCGGTATCACGATCCTGCAGGATGAGACCGGGGACAATGACCAGGAGTTTGACGCCTATATCTCTTCCATTAAGGACCTGGCTGGCCAGATCATTCAGTTGTCTCCCAACCTGCCTTCCGAAGCCAGCGTGATCCTGAAAAATATTGAGAATGCCTCCTTCCTGGTGCATTTTGTGGCCTCCAACCTGAACAGCGAGTTGAAAGACAAGCAGCAACTGCTGGAGATCAACAACCTGCGGTCCCGGGCGGAAATGCTGCTAAAGCTGCTGCAGGTGGAGCTGCAGCTGGCGGAGCTGAAGAACAAGATCACCAATAAAACAAAGGCGGACCTGGACAAGCAGCAGCGGGAATACTTCCTGCAGCAGCAGCTCAAGTCTATCAAGGAAGAGCTGGGCGGCGACACCAACGACCGCGAGATACGGGAGATGCAGCGCAAGGCCGAGCAGAAAAAATGGACCGAGGCAGCCGCAGACCTGTTCCGTAAAGGCATAGAGAAACTGGAGCGCATGCACCCCAGCACGCCGGACTACAGCGTGGTGTACAACCACCTGGACCTGATGCTGGACCTGCCCTGGCAAGACTATACCCAGGACAGCTACGACCTGAAGAAGGCACAGAAAGTGCTGGACCAGGACCACTACGGCATGGAAAAGATCAAGGAGCGCATACTGGAATACCTGGCCGTGCTGAAGCTGAAAGGGGATATGAAATCACCCATTCTTTGCTTTGTAGGCCCGCCGGGTATTGGTAAAACGTCCCTGGGCCGCTCCATAGCCAATGCCATTGGCCGCAGGTACGTGCGCCTGAGCCTGGGCGGCCTGCACGATGAAAGCGAGATACGCGGCCACCGCAAAACATACATTGGCGCCATGCCCGGCCGCATCCTGCAATCCATTCGCAAGGTGAAGACCTCCAACCCGGTGATGATACTGGATGAAATAGACAAGATCGGCAATGATTTCCGGGGAGATCCCAGCTCCGCGTTGCTGGAAGTGCTGGACCCGGAGCAGAACAGCACTTTTTATGATAATTACCTGGAGCTGGAATATGACCTGAGCAAAGTGCTGTTCATTGCCACGGCCAATAATATCAACGCCATTAACCCGGCCCTGCGCGACCGCCTGGAGGTGATAGACCTGAGCGGCTATTCCATAGAGGAAAAGGTGGAGATAGCCAAGCGCCACCTGCTGCCCAAGCAAAAGGAAGCGCACGGCATGAAGGACCTGAAAATGAAGTTCAGCAACCAGGTGCTGGAAAAGATCATCCAGCAGTACACCCGCGAAAGCGGGGTGCGGGAGCTGGACCGGCTGCTGGCCTCCATTATGCGCTCCCTAGCCAAGGAGATAGCGCTGGAGCACAAGCTGCCCGATGCGCTTACAGAACAGGCCGTGGAAAAGATACTGGGAAAGACCCGCTATTCCAATGAACTGTACAAGGCCGGCAACCCGGCCGGTGTGGCCATAGGGCTGGCCTGGACCTATGTGGGTGGCGATATCCTGTTCATTGAGTCCAGCCTGAGCGATGGCAAAGGCGAGCTGCGGCTGACCGGCAACCTGGGCAATGTGATGAAGGAATCCGTATCCACCGCGCTCAGCTATCTGCAGGCCAGTGCGCCCAAATACAAGATAGATCCAAAGCTGTTCTCCCATAAGAACGTGCATGTGCACGTGCCGGAAGGGGCAGTGCCCAAGGACGGCCCCAGCGCGGGCGTTACCATGCTCACGGCCCTGGCATCTGCCTTTACCGGCCGGAAGGTGAAATCCTACCTGGCCATGACAGGCGAGATCACCCTGCGGGGCCAGGTATTGCCGGTAGGCGGCATCAAGGAAAAGATACTGGCCGCCAAACGCGCCGGTATACGTGAAGTAGTGCTATGCTGGCAAAATGAAAAAGATATCAAAGACATTAATCCGGACTATATCAGGGGCCTGAAGTTCCATTTTGTAAAAGAAATGAACCAAGTGCTGGATATAGCGTTATTAAAGAAGTAAGTATACTTCATGTTGATTGTTTTAAGGGTTCGGTAAAGCCATTGCTGCGAAAGCGGCAATGGCTTTACCGTTAAATGTGCTTCCCTACAAGCCGCCGATCTTTACAAAAATCATTAATATTGTATATAAATTTATTTTATCCTTAGAAGCAATACTTATGGAAGATTTGTTAGTTCCCCAAACCTATCATTTAGCGCTATCTCCCCATGAAACTGATATGGCCATTGTTTCCATTAGCAATGGCGGAGCCCTGGGACAATTAAACCAGATGGTCTTGGAGGCTTATGGCTACCTGGATACCTTTGAGGAAGGGCAATTGCAGCTGGATAAAGGTTATTACTGGCTGCAGGAAGATAAAAAGAAACCTGTGCTGCTTGTTGTAACGGTTGGTTCGGGCGATACATCCACTAACCTGAAAGTAAATCTTTACAATGGTATCGCTGCCAATCTGCAGGCAATGGAAGGAAAACGTGTATGGCTGCCGCTAATGGGCACAGGTGCGGGCAGGCTTTCGTTAAGTGAAAGCCTGGCCGCTACCAATATGGTGTTGAAAGATCTGGCCCGCGAAACAGCATTCAGGAAAATTTCTTTCCGGATAGCCCTGCCCGATGACAGAGCGGGGCGGCTCCTGCTGAATATGGTGAAAAACCGGGAAAATGCAGTGGAGGAAGCTGTACCCGGGGAACCGCCGGGGAAACAGCAGATTGAAAATTTTGTAGAGAATAATAATGAGCAGGGCTTTTTCCTGGCAGGCGCCATGTGGAACCGGGAGGATCAAACAGAAAGATTTTTGCAGGATAATATATGGGAAACAGGATTTGACGATGATGATGATCACCAGTACCGCCCGCTCATTAATAATGTTATCCCCGGTGATTTTATCATTATAAAATCTACTTTTCAGGCCCAGGGGATCAGCTACCTGCGGGTGAAGGCCCTGGGCCGCGTAATAAGCAACCCCCGAAACGGGAATAGGCTGGAGGTGGTATGGGATATCAGGAACATGCAGGTAGATGTAGCGCACCTGGGGTATTACCGCAATACCATTATTCGCCTGGGCGGCGATGACCTGTTGAAGGTGCTGCAGGCCATTGGCTGGAAGCGGCTGCTGGCAGCAGGTTTGCTGGAAAGCAACATGGCAGCACCATTACCCGGAAACAAAACCACTATTGCCGGCCTTATTAGTGATACAGATGCAGGTGAGGATCACCTGGGCATCAATAACGACGTAATGGCCTTTGCCCGGATCATGGCGGCCAAAAGCTTTCAGCCCCCTTTAGCGGTTGCCCTGCTCGGAAAGTATGGAGCAGGGAAAAGCTTTTTTATGAAAAAGCTGCGCGCTCAAATAGAGGTGCTGTCTGATCATAAACCCCCGGGTATTTACTGCGGGGGAATTGCGCAGATCCATTTTAACGCTTGGTCTTACCTGGATGCGAACCTTTGGGCAAGTATTGTGACCCGTATTTTTGACGGCCTTTACGAATACATTGCCAGCTATACCAAATCGGAAGCGGAGAAAATAGCGGTGAAGCAGCAGCTTTCTCAAAAGCTGACCATTACCAGGGAGGAGGTTGATATATTGGAAAAGCAAAAGAGGTCTATTTCCGAACAGATCAAGGTTCTGGAAGCGGAAAAGGAAAAGCTGAAGCACGACCTGGACAAAAAGATCCGGGAAGTAAGGGAACATACGTTTATGAATGTTATTGCAACGGTGGATGAAAAGTTTGAGGTAAGAAAGAAAATTAAGGATGCACTAGAAAATAATCCTACTTATATAGACTCCGAAGAAAAATTGCGGGAGATCCTTCCAAAAGAGTTTTGGCAGAACCCCCATGCTATTTATACGGAAATAAGGTCCCGCTATACTTTCCTGAAGGAGTTTTTCAGGAAGGAAAAAATCGTTTGGCACCTGGTTTGGCTCATTGCGATCCTGTTGCTGATATGCGCAGTGCCGCCTGCGATCGTAGCGCTTACAGGGTATCTTGAGCATTTTAACTTTACCATTCCCCAGGTGGTATTATCTGCGCTTTTTGTGGCGCGTGCCTGCTGGAACAGGTGGCGGGCCACTTATCAGGAATTGCAGCCGTTGATCGCCTCATTCTGGCGCATTAAGGAAGATTATGAGCAGGAGGAGAAAGCGGCCCGGGCCAGGTTTGAGCGGCAGTCGGCAGCCTTGAAGTTGCAGATTGATCAGGGGAACGCGGAGCTGGTAGCCCTGGACCACCAGATACAGCAGGCCAATACCGTTAAAGCAGACCTCGACTTCCGTATCAATAACGCACAAGCTACAGAGGCCTTTTATGCTTTCATAGAAAGGAGAAGCAAAAGCGATGATTATAAAAAGCACCTGGGGCTTGTGTCTATCATCCGGAACGATTTTGAAATATTGAGTCAGTTATTTGACGAACATAATAGGGAGGCCATGGCATTCCGGGCAAAATTCAGCAAGCCGTTGGAAAGGATCATCCTGTATATTGATGACCTGGATAGATGTTCGGAGGAAAGGGTAGTGGAAGTGCTGGGCGCTGTTAATTTATTAATGGCTTTCCCGCTTTTTATTGTGGTGGTAGGTGTGGACCCGCGTTGGGTAAAAAATGCCCTGATCAGGAACCACCAGTGGCAGTTTACAGGCAGTGCCAACGGCCGGCAGGTTGTTCCGGGAATAGAAGTAATAGAATCATCCAACTACCTGGAAAAGATATTCCAGGTGCCGTTTTATTTAAAGGAAGCGACTGACAGCAGCGTGAAGGAGATGCTGGAAGCATTAAGCCGGGCTGGAGGACCACCGGGGGGACAGCCTGCTCCTGCACCTGTTAACCGCCCTGAAGCGGAGGACGGGCCGCTGGCAGATGATGATGGAAAACTGGCCGGCCCTCCTCAAAATGCAGATGGAAACGGCCAGGGGCAATTCTACGAAAGACAACAGGCAGAAGATATACATGAAATACTTGTGCTCAGCGATCACGAAATCAAGATGATGCAGGGCCTTTCCCGGGTAATAGGCAACAATCCCCGCGCAATTAAACGCTTTGTGAATGTTTACCGTATTATGAAAGCGCACAGGGAATTGGTCTATGACAAGCAGCATGAAGAGAAGGAATTGCTGGTATTGATGTTTTTGCTTGCTTTGGCAATAGGCCCCTATAAAAAGCTGAAGAAAAGACTTTACAGATACATGCACGACCCGGTTTCCGGCGGCCTGGACCTGAACAGTTTCCTGCATCCTGCCGGCGGGGCGGAAAGGGAGGACAATGATCATGATTTGCTGGTGGAACTGGGCGAGAAGCTGACAAATGAATTTGCCGACATACTAAGGCAGGAACCAATGGCTTCGTACAGGAAGCATATCCCGTTCATCCAGCGCTTTACATTTGAAGAATAGTAAAATATCGGGCCTGCCCCGACGGCGGCGCTTGGCTATTGGCTGTCAGCTAAATTCATTATTTTACGTCTCGATGCTAAAACGCTGTTCCCTGTTCATGATGGCCCTCCTATGCTTTCAATCCCTTACCGCGCAGGTATTGGGAGGCAAGAGTGTTTTCCCTTTCCTTGACCTTCCCGCCGCTCCCCAGCTAACAGCCCTGGGCGGCATCAGCGTAAGCCAGCAGCAGGCGGACCTGTCGCTGGCCATGGCCAGCCCTGCACTGTTGCGGCCTTCCATGCACGGGCATTTGCAGGCGAGCTATACCAGCTATTTTGCGGACGTGCGCTACGGGCATGCCATGCTGGGCTACCACGCGGAGCGGATGCAAACCACTTTTGCCGGCAGTGTGCAGTACGTGCATTACGGCACGGTTACCCAAACGGATGCCGCAGGCAATGTGCAGGGTGCCTTTAGCCCCCGCGATATTGCCTGGCAGCTCACCGCCTCCAGGAAGTACCTGCAGCGGTGGTATTATGGCATCAGCTTAAAGTTTATACATTCCCGTTACCAGCAATACCGCTCCTCCGGTATAGCCGCAGACGTGGGCATTGCCTACCAGGACACGGCGCGGCTGCTGCAGGTAGGACTGGCGGCCCGCAACATGGGCGCACAGCTACGTACCTACGTAGCAGGAGGGCAGGAGCCCCTGCCTTTTGACCTGCAGCTGGGTATCTCCAAACGCCTGCAGCATTTGCCGCTGCAGCTGTCCGCTACTATCCATCATATTTACCAGTTTGATATCCGCTATGCCGATCCGGCCATGGAAGAGGAGCGAGTGGTGTCAGACGGGGATACCACCCGCGGGGGGAGTAAAACCTTCGACAAGCTGTTCCGGCATTTTGTGCTGGCCGCCCAGTGGGAAATAGCGCGTTATGTGGAGCTGACGCTGTCGTACAACCATTTGCGCCGGCAGGAGCTGGCAGTGTCCGGGCAGCAGGGGCTCAGCGGTTTTTCGGCCGGTGTGGGCGTCATTACCCGCAAGCTGCAGCTGCGCTATGCCTGCTCCTGGTACCAGCACGCCACAGCCTTTAACCAGCTGGGCATTAATGTGCCATTACAGCAGTGGGGAATATTTTGATGTGCAGATATGCGGATGTGCAGATGGAAATGCAAATACTTTGCGTCGATTCATCTGCACATCGGTACATCAATTAATCAACAAGCTGCCGCTTATACAGCTGTATCGTATTTTCCAGGCCCAGGTAGATAGCGTCGCAGATGAGCGCATGACCAATGGATACCTCCTTCAGCTGCGGAATGTGCAGCTTGAAAAAGCGGAGATTGTCCAGGTTCAGGTCGTGGCCGGCGTTCAGGTCCAGCCCGATGGCCGTAGCTTCGCGGGCTGTGTGCTTGTAGTCGTTGAACAGCTGCAGGTTCTGCGGCTGGGTGCGGGCTTTCGTATATTCTTCTGCGTAAGGGCCGGTGTACAGCTCAATGCGGTCGGCCCCGGCGCTTTTGGCCCCGGCTACTTTATCCACCTCCGGGTTCAGGAAAATGGATACGCGGATGCCGGCTTCCTTCAGCGCGGCGATCACTTCTTTCAGGAAGGACTGGTGGGTAATGGTATCCCAGCCGGTATTGGAGGTAACGGCATCCGGCGGATCGGGCACCAGCGTGCACTGGTGCGGCTTTACCGCCAGCACCAGGTCCATGAACTCCCGGGAAGGATAGCCCTCTATATTAAACTCCGTGGTAACAAGCGGTTTGAGGTCCCATACATCCTGGTAGCGGATATGCCGCTGGTCAGGGCGGGGGTGTACAGTGATGCCGTCGGCGCCGAAGCGCTCGCAATCCTGGGCTACTTTCAGCAGGTCGGGAAGGTTGCCGCCACGAGCATTGCGCAGGGTAGCAAACTTGTTGATATTCACGCTTAGCTTGGTCATGCAGCAAAGATAACTAACAATGTATAAAATAATTACGGAGGCCATCGGGTATGGCCTCCGCATTGGTAATTATCACTATTAACCATTAATTGCGCTTAGTAACGGTAGTAGTCCGGCTTGTACGGGCCTTCTGCGGGAATGCCCAGGTATTCGGACTGTGCGGGCGTAAGTACGTCCAGCTCCACGCCGATCTTTTTCAGGTGCAGGCGGGCCACTTTTTCATCCAGGTGCTTGGGCAGCACGTATACCTTGTTCTCGTATTGTGCGCTGTTGGTCCACAGCTCCAGCTGGGCCAGCACCTGGTTGGTGAAGGAGTTGCTCATTACAAAAGAGGGGTGGCCGGTAGCGCAGCCCAGGTTTACCAGGCGGCCTTCTGCCAGCAGGATGATGTCCTTGCCGTCAATAGTATATTTATCTACCTGCGGTTTGATCTCCACTTTTGTATTGCCGTAGTGCTTATTCAGCCAGGCTACGTCTATTTCAATGTCAAAGTGACCAATGTTGGACACAATGCATTTGTCTTTCATGGCTTTAAAGTGCTCGCCGGTAATGATATCGCGGCAACCGGTGGTGGTTACGATAATGTCCGCTTCCTTCACGGCGTCGGCCATCTTCTTTACTTCATAGCCTTCCATGGCAGCCTGCAATGCGCAGATGGGATCTATTTCCGTAACGATCACGCGGGCGCCGGCGCCTCTCAGCGATTCGGCGGAGCCTTTGCCCACATCGCCGTAGCCGGCCACCACAGCCACCTTGCCAGCTATCATAACGTCGGTAGCACGGCGGATGGCATCCACGCAGGACTCGCGGCAGCCGTATTTGTTGTCGAACTTGGATTTGGTAACGGAGTCGTTGATGTTGATAGCGGGCAGGGGCAGGGTGCCGTTCTTCATACGGTCGTACAGGCGGTGCACACCGGTGGTGGTTTCCTCGCTCAGCCCCTTGATGTGCTGTACCAGTTCGGTATAGGTATCCAGTACCATGTTGGTCAGGTCGCCGCCATCGTCCAGGATCATGTTCAGGGGACGGTCGGCGCTGCCAAAGAACAGGGTTTGTTCTATGCACCAGTCAAATTCCTCGGCGGTCATGCCCTTCCAGGCAAATACCGGGATACCGGCAGCAGCAACGGCGGCGGCGGCATGGTCCTGCGTGGAAAAGATGTTGCAGGAGCTCCAGCGTACCTCTGCACCCAAATGCACGAGGGTCTCAATCAATACGGCCGTCTGGATGGTCATGTGCAGGCAGCCGGCAATACGGGCGCCTTTCAGCGGTTTGGAAGCGCCATATTCTTCTCTTAAAGACATCAGGCCCGGCATTTCTGCTTCTGCCAGCTCTATTTCCTTACGGCCCCAGTCGGCCAGCGACATATCTTTCACCTTATACTGAAGGCTAAAGTCAATGTTGGATTTAGCGATTGTTGACATGCGTTACGGTTTTGTGCAAATCTACCTTTATTTTAAGTGATGGCATAAGGGTCAGTAAAAAAATCCACTTTATTGAAGAATGCCAGTGTTTTGTTCTACCAGCGCAAGGTTTTCCACAGGTATACAGGAAAAAATTCTATAAAAATGCAGGCCCGAAGGGGCGGGCACCTGCCTGCGTCCAACCTGCGCACTTGTTAACATAGTGTGGAAAAATTAAATTTAATTGTTTTAATATATTTATTTTATATAAATTCGCTTATTATATAATATGATTGGGCTTTTAGTATCAGCGCCAGCCTCGTTTAAAAACGGCTAACGCGCTGATATTGAAGCCCTGCCTGCAACTAAAGACTGAGGTAGCTCACCGGCGCAAACAATGTCGCAGAACAGTGAAACAGGCTTTTCAAGGATGTATTGCCTGGCGGCAAACATATTTGTTGGATCTACGAAGCAACTATGGATAGAAATCTACACACGTTCATGTCAGTTTTTCCCTGTACACTTCCCGGCAAGGTCCATAGTGGCTTTTGCAAAGCCGTTGCCCGGCTGCAAAAGTGCGCGACGCTGCTGGCGCTGCTGTTGTTATCGGCCGCAGGTAGTGTAAGCGCCCAGGTGATTGAAACGATCAACAGCCCCGGCGGCACTGCCGGCGATCCCGGGCTGAAGATGGAGGTGCTGGCAGACGGTTCCTTTCGCGTATTCAGGAACGGTTTGAGCCAGACCTATGAGGGACCGGACGACCCGCGGGGGATAGCTACCTATATAGGGCAGAATACGCTCTTCTACGAAGATATGCCCAGGCAGGTAAAGCTGGTGGAATGGGGCTTTGTTTCCCCTCTGGCAGGAACGGGTACAGCGGCAGATCCCTGGCGTATCCAGATGGTGGGGAATGTTCAGAACTTTATATCTACAGCTGATATTACGGTGATCTGCGATCTCACCTACGTAAAGGACCAGCCTTATTTTATATTGGACTATACTGTTGCCGTGCTGGCCAACGGGTTTGAAACTTACGGGCACCTGTACGTAGCCGAGCATGCCGTGCTGGACCTGGGCGGCAGCGACTGGTCCGCTAACAGCATGTGTACACAGGGTTACGGTCCTGCTCCTCCCGGGCCTTACGGCACAGTAGGCGTTTACCGGGGGGCTGCCTGCGGTGGCTACCCCGTGAACCGGGCGCATATGTTCCGCATGCAGAACGGCTTCTCTTCCTACCTGGCTACAGATGCCGCCGGCATGGCCAGCACCAGTATACCGGAGAGCGGCTACCTGGCCAATATCTATAACTCCAGCTTCGACGGTACAGAAAACGGCGTGATCGTGCATAAAAGCCTGGGACAGGTGTATGGCGGCAATCCTTCCAATGTAAAGGTATTTACCGCCCGCATCTTGTCTGGTTACGGCAATACCGTCAACGACCTGGATGGAGTGACCGGTCTTGACCCGCTTCCCGCTCATTCCAGCCGGCAGCTGAGAGTGGAGTTTGACAACGCCTCCGCATCCGGGCAGGAAGGAAATGATCGTCATGCGGCCACTAACCTTAACCTGCGGGTAAAGGGCGCTTCCTCCACTGTTACGCTTACCCGGCCCCTGTATGTGGGTATAAATGTTACTCCTTCCGGTACCTATCCTGCTGTGGCAGGCGCCGATTTTGAATATAAAAGGGGCATTATGATCCCGCCCGGCACCTATTCTACCGGCGGCAAGCTGATAAGCCTGGATACCAGCATCATGATACTGGGCAATACTGTGCTGGAGAACAGCCCCCGCACTTTTACCATTAACCTGGACAATAGCTATAATAATAACCTCGTGGCGGTAAACACCTCCAAGAACATCTGCGAATACCAGATACTGGACGATGAGGACCGCACGCTCACCATTACCGCGCCGGTGGAAATAGACGAAGGGCAGACCGCCAATGCCACTATCAGCCTGCCGGCAGGGGTGCTGGCATCCCAGGATATAACGGTAACGCTGACACGTAATGCCTCGTCCGCCGCTGCTGCTTCCGATATTGTGCTGCCAGCCAGCGTGATAATTAAACAGAATACCAACTCTGCCACCTTTACCATAGAGGCGCAGAATGACAAGATACTGGAATACGCCGAAACGCTGAGCATACAGGCAGATGCCGCAGTGCTGGGATCTGCGCAAACCGCCAGCGCCGCCGTGAATATCAGGGACAGGACCTATGACGATCCTGCCAACCGGGTGATCACCATGCGGCCGGTACCGGGCATTACCGTGGCAGAACCCTATACCGGTGGCCTCCAGTTCAGCCTGCCCGCCGGGGTAACTACCGACGTGCCCATCCACTTTACATTGGGCGCATTGCATAACGATCCGTCTTCTACCGCTTCCGCTACGGACTATACGCTGGACAGCACTTCCTTCAGCATCAGCGCCGGCAATTCCGTGACCATTCCGTTCACCGTGGTGGACGACAACCTGGTGGAAGGCACCGAAGCATTATATGTTACCGCTGCGGTGGTGGATGCAACGTCGCGCAGCTACGATTTCACGCCCTATAATATCCAGATACTGGATGATGATGCCAGCTCGCTGAAGGTAACCGCTTCTGCCACGGAGATCGTGGAAGGCGGCGCTACGGTTACCCTTACCATCAGCCTGCCCTCCGGCACTTTTGCCAGCTCGGATATCCCGCTTACAGTAACAGGCGGCGGCACCTCCTCCGCTGCAGACTATACGCCGCTGCCGGACGCTACCTTCAAAATACCGGCAGGCGCCAACAATGCCACCTTTACCCTGATGGCGCTGACAGACGATATGGTGGAAGGAGATGAAACGCTGGTGATCAGCGGCAGCGCCACGGACTATACCATTACACCCTTTACCCTTACTATAAAGGATGTTACCTGGAACGATCCGTCCAACCTGCAGCTGCAGATGATGGTGGTGGGCAGCCCCGTAAAAGAGGGCAATACCGCCGGTTTGCGCGTACGCTTTGTAAATGATGTAAAGGCCGGCAAGCCGATAGTGGTAACGCTTACCCGCGCAGCTTCCTCTGTCGCCGGCACATCGGACTATACGCTGGCTTCCGGCACCATTACCATCCCTGCCGGGCAGCGCCAGGTCACCGTGGCGGACTTCATTACCGCGCAAACAGACATGGTGCTGGAAAATGCGGAAAGCTTTACATTGAACGGTGCTTCCTCCGATCTGGCCGGGCTCACCGTATCATCCGCCACCGGTACCATTAATGATGCCACCGGCGACGATCCGGCCAACAAGGTGATCACCATCGCCACGCAGCCCGCTCCCATGAATGAAGGCAGCGATTACAACGTTACCTTCAGCCTGCCTGCCGGCGTTACCACGGAAGTGCCGATCAGTATCATGGTGAGAACAGGCAGCGGCTCCTCCGCGGCAGACGCGGATTACAGCATGGCTACGGTACCCTCGCTGGATAATAACAATGCATCTGTAAGCGGTACCATTAATATAACAGCAGACGGCATACTGGAAACAGATGAGACCCTGGTGCTGGACGGCGAGTCTGCCAGCCTGCCGGGTATTACATTTGTGCCGGCCAGCATTACTTTAAAGGACCAGGATTTTGTGGCCGGCCTGCCGCTGGAAGTGACGGCAGACAAGACGGCGATCACGGAAGGCAGCACTGCCGGCGCACTGATAACCGTATCCCTGTCCGGTAATAAAATTACCAGCTACGATATACCGGTCACCATTACCAAAGGCGCTTCCTCTACCGCGGGAGATGCCGAGCATAACACGCTGCCGGTAACAGTGACCATTGCCGCAGGCACCGGCGCCGTCACTTTCCCGCAAGCCATCCTGGCCGCGGCAGACAACCTGCTGGAAGATGATGAATCGCTGGTGATCCGCGCTGCTTCCACCGGGTTTACGGACGACTCCCTGGCGCTGATCATCCGTGATGGCAGCAACCGGAAGGTGACCCTGCAGCCCCAGCCATTTTCCGCAGGCTATACCATGCAGGAAGGCAACAGCTATACAGTGCGCGTGGCCCTGCCGGCCGGCATTACTCCTTACAAGCCCTTGCAGGTAACGGTTACCGCCGGTGCAGGCACACAGGCCGCTACAACGGACTATACCGGCCTGCCCGCTATCATCACTATCTATCCCGGTGAGAACTTCAAGGATATTACCCTGGCCGCCGTTACGGACAATATAGTAGAGCAAACAGAGCTGCTGCGGTTAAAAGCTGCGGTCAGCGGATTTACAGGGGTAACGGCAGACAGCATGGATGTACAGATACAGGATGTGACCGGCCAGGACCCTGCCAACCGCCAGCTGATGGTGTCCATAGACTCCACTACCCTGCACGAAGGCAGCGATGCCCGGGTAACGATCGGGTTTGTAAGAACAACGATCACTTCTTCACAGAATATTACGGTCAATATTACGCCGGATGCCGCCTTTACCGGCACAGCTGCAGACTACAGCGGGCTGCCTGCGCAGGTGCAGCTGCCGGCCGGTACCAACCGCATGCAGCTGACCCTGCATATGGCAGATGATAACCTGGCGGAAGGCACCGAGCAGCTGAAGCTGAACACTACAGTCACTACCGGCTATACGGTGCTGCCGCCTGCCACGGTAACCATACCTGAAGCTACATTGCAGATCACCGCCACCAAAACGGCCGATGCTGCAGAACCGGATACCAACGGATCATTTACCATACAGCTGCCCGGAACGCTGCTGGCAGGCGCGGATATCAATGTAACGAGCCTTGTTGGCGGTACCGCCGGTGCGGCAGACTGGAGCGTGACCGGCACCAATGCGGTGATCAGGGCAGGGCAGCACAGTGTGACCGTGCCCGTTAACGTGCTGGACGACAAGCTGATGGAAGGCGACGAGACCGTAACCCTCACCCTCCAGCAGGCCCGCATGCCAAGAGGCAATAGCGTGGTGAACTTTACGGTAGATACCGGCACGCAAACCGTAACCCTGAAAGATGATGAGAACGATGCCCCCGGCCGCAGCATGATGGTGGAAAAGGTAACAGATGCAGGGGAGCCTTCAACGGCAGGCGCCTTCCGCATCCGCTTCTCTGATGAGCAGCTGACCGTATTAAAAGATGTGGAGGTAACCTATGCAGTAACGGGTACGGCTACAGCCGGCGTTGATTATACCCCGCTGCCGGGCTCCCTGACCATACCGGCCGGGCAGAACGGCGTAACAGTAAACCTTGCGCCAATAGACGATATCCTGGTAGAGGACACCGAGCTGGTGAACATCCATATACAGAGCGTAAGCAGCACCATGACCGGCATTACCTGGCCGCTGGTAGACAATCCGCAGGCCGATGTGCCGCTGGTGGACAACGATACCATGCTGCTGAACGTATTTGCCACGCCGGCATTTGTAACAGAAGGAGATACCATACAGGTCACCATACAGTCCCCCGCTATCAGCAGCGTGGATATCCCGGTATACCTGAAAATAGTGCACGACCCGGTAAGGTCTGTCACCACCAGCGAAGGCGATATTAACGGCAACGGGGATACGCTGGTAATAACCCTTCCGGCCGGTGTTACCGAGCATACATTTACCATTGCTACGGATAACAATAATATGAATGACGACGAAGGCTTTGTGTTCCTGCAGATACTGCCCGATGCTTCCGGTGCGTCCCAACCGCTGTACCGGCCGGGCCTGGCCAGCGAGATCAACGCGGTGGTTAGCGACGATGACCCGCTGGAGCTGAGCTTCAATGCCTCCGTATACAGGGTGAATGAGGGCAACCGGCCGGGTGAGCATTCCCTGACCTTTGAGGTGCGCCTGAGCAGGATCAGCTCCCGGACCATCACCCTGCCTTACCGCTTTGTTACGCCGGCCGGCGTAACCACTATTGGCGGCGCAGTGCCGGGGGTGGACTATGACAGCATCATGAAGCCGATAGAGATACAGCCCGGTGAGTTAAGCAGCTATATCCCCGTATCCATTACAGGCGACAGCACTTTTGAAAGGGACGATACCCTGGGCATTGTATTGCTGCAGCCTGCGGTGCTTTCCGGGGAGAACGTGCCTACGGCGGTAGCGCCTGATTCCGCACTGGGCATTATCATGAACGATGATCCCTTCTGCGCGGTGTGTGACACGGATGGTGACGGCATCCCGGACGGCAAGGAAGATGTGAACGGCAACGGCGATCCCCTGGACGACGACAGCGACGGCGACGGCATTCCCAACTACCTGGACGACGATTCCGACAGCGACGGCGTGCCCGACAGCATAGAGGGATGGATCACGGACGACCGCTGGGTGAACAACAACGAGGGTAAGATACGCGTGCATCCCGCCATATCGCCTAACGAGGACGGGATGGGCAACGATGCCATGTACATTGAGAATATTGAAAAGTACCCGCGTAATGAAGTGGTGATATTCAACCGGTGGGGCGGCACGGTATTCAAAATGTCCGGCTACAACAACCAGGACAAGAATTTCAGGGGGCTCAATAATGCAGGCAAGGAAGTAACGGACGGTTCTTACTTCTACCTGATCGAGATACAGGATGAAACCGGTAAAAAAGAGCAGTACACCGGGTTTATAGTGATAAAACGGAAATAGTCTGAACATCGTGAAAATGCTGATCATGAAAATACCGCAACGCCTTTTGAAGCGCCTGGCGGCCAGCCTGCTGATAGCAGTACATTGCCTGCCGGCGCTGGCGCAGCAGGACCCTATTTATTCCCAGTACATGATGAACGGCATGGTCATCAACCCGGCCTATGCCAGCATGGACGAATCGGCCAGCCTTACCGTGGTGGGCCGCAACCAGTGGGTAGGCGTGGATGGCGCGCCCAAAACAGCGTCCCTTTCCTTCTACACGCCTTTTAAGGCCACCAATACCAGCCTGGGCTTTTCGGCCATGAACGAGAAGGTGACGGTACAGTCGCGCACCGCCTTTAATTTTCATGTATCACAGCGCATCAACCTGAATGAGAACGGCCTGCGCCTGGCACTGGGGCTGAAGGTGGGCATGTCGCAGTTCCGGGAGAATAACAGCGAGCTGACCACCACGGACCCGGTGTTTGCGCAGAATGAAAGCTACTTCAAATCGGAAGTGGGCTTCGGCTTTATGCTGTTTACGGACAAATTCTTTGTAGGTCTTTCTTCTCCTACCTTCCAGAGCCTGGATATAGGCAATAAGGTCAACAAGATCGTGTACAAACCGCATTACTACCTGCAGGCAGGTTACCTGCTGGATGCGGGGGATAATGTAAAAGTAAAGCCGGGCCTGCTGCTGCGCAGGGTAGGAGGGGCGCCGCTGGGCTTTGACCTCAGCACCCAGGTGCTGATAAAGGACCTGGTATGGGTGGGTGCCGCTTACCGGTCTGAAGGGACCATCACCGGGCTGGTGCAGGCAAGACTCACCAACCAGCTGCAGCTGGGCTATTCCTATGACACGCCGTTGTCTTCCAACCTGAAAGGGGCACAGTCCGTTTCCCATGAGGTAATGATCAATTACCGTTTCTCGTGGTCCAGGGAGCGGGAAGTGGAGCTGCGTTACTTCTAAAATGCTGTGCGTTATGTAATTACGAAGCCCGTTAAATGATACACACCTGCTTTTTACCTGAAAGTTCCCGCAAATGCTTGTCGTGCGGGAACTTTTTCATTAAAAAGAAGCGTGAACTAAATCCGTGCGCAGTTTGTTGTCGTAAATAGATAATAGTACGTTTTAAAGCTTATTGCCGTATACACTTATACCGAGCATTGAAACAAACATAAACGAAGTTGTGTCTTTTTAATGGTTAACATGGGAAACAGCCTGGTATTTCTTACCAGGCTGCTTGGCTTTATAATACTTTCTGCATGATGTAATCATTCATCTCATACCCGTTTCCGATATGGGTATCTTTTTCCCCGGTAATGGCGAAGCCCAGCTTTTCGTAGAAAAAACGCGCCTTGTTGTAGCGGTTCACGTCCAATTCCAGGATGCGCGCCCCTGCTGCTTTTACCCGCGCTATCACGGCATTCAGCAAAAACCTGCCCACGCCCTTGCCCTGGTAGCCGGTATCCAGGTAAATCTTATGCAGCTTACAGGTGTCTGCGGTGTCCGCGGTGCTGTAGGATGCGTACCCGATGGCGGTTGCCCCGTTGTACAACAGCAGGAAATGGTGCTGCTGCTCTTCCATTTGCCTTGTCAGGGAAGCGGTGCTGTACATAAGGTCCAGCATGTAGCTGATCTGCTCAGGAGAAAGGATAGCCTGGTAGGTAGGCCGCCAGATCTTCTCCACCAGTGTTTGTATGAGCGGGATGTCCGTGGTGGTAGCGTCTTTTATATGTAGCTCCATTCAGTAGGATAAATTATTTTTTTCGGTTGCGGAGAAAATCCTCCAGCGCTTCCCTGCCCAAGCTGCTCAGGTTCCTTTCCTTGGTAAGGCCGCCTTTGCGGGCTGCCAGGACGCCATAGTTGATGTCCCTGAATCCTTCAATGCTGTGCGCATCCGGATCAATGGAGATCAGCACATTCTTTTCCACGGCATAGGGCAGCCACTGCCAGTCAATGTCCAGGCGGCGGGGATGGGCGTTCAGCTCTATTACCACCCCGTTTGCGGCGCAGGCGTCAATAATCTGCTGATGGTTTACCGGGTAGCCGTGGCGGCTGAGCAGCAGGCGGCCGGTCATATGCCCCAGGATGGTGGTATAAGGGTGCTCGATTGCTTTCAGCAGGCGGCTCATGGCTTTTTCCTCCGTCATTTTCAGATTGGAGTGTACAGATGCGATCACCAGGTCAAAGGTGGCCAGTACTTCGTCCGGGTAGTCCAGGCTGCCATCGAAGAGGATATCAGCTTCTATGCTTTTGAAGATGCGAAAGGGCGCCAGCGTTTTGTTCAGCTCATCGATCAGGGCATGCTGCGCCTGTATGCGCTCTACGCTCAGGCCGTTGGCATAGAAGGCGGAGCGGGAGTGATCGCTGATCACAAGGTATTCAAACCCGGCTTTCCGGGCGGCGGTGGCCATCTCTTCCAGGGAGTGCAGGCCGTCGCTCCACTGGCTATGGGAGTGGATAATGCCTTTGATGTCGCCGGGCGTTATCAGTGCGGGCAGCTGTTTCCGTTTGGCCAGGTCCAGTGCCAGGCCGCCGTTGCGCATGCAGGGTTCAATATAGTCCAGGCCGGCCCGCTGGAAGATGTCGGCTTCGGAGGTGCTGCCGGCCAGGTGGTCCGCAGCGTGCCCGTCTGCATCAAAATGTTCCAGGAATGCGGCATCGCCGGTGGTGATGAACAGTGTTTTCGCAAAGTCGTTTGCCTGGCAGGGATATATGCGCAGCTTTACCTGCTGTTCGTGCTGCCATAGCAGGGAGTGGTCCGTTTCCTCCACCAGGGTAAAGGCCGGTATGGCGCCCAGGTGCTGCTGAACGGTGGCAGCGGGCACGCCTGCTACCAGCTCAATTTCATCAATGATCACTTCTGTGCGCCGTATCTGCCCGGTAAGGGATACCGGGGCAGGGGCCAGCATCTGCTGCAGCCGTTTTTCCAGCTCCTGTGCCAGTGTGGCTATTTCTGCATACAGGAAGCGCTCGCGGTTGGAGAGGTAGAACTCAATGCTCTGTTTTACGTTGTCCTGTGTTTTCTGGCCAAAGCCTTTGAGCAGCAGCAGGCGGTTCTCGTTGCAGGCGTACAGCAGCTCGCCCAGTGTTTCCACTTCCAGCTCCTTCCAGATGGTAGCGATCTTTTTAGGGCCCAGTCCCTTTATTTTCAGCATTTCCAGTATGCCGGGCGGGGTTTGGGCAAGGAAGGTCTCCAGCAGGGACAGGTGCCCGGTGAGCAGCATTTCCTGTATGCCTTTGTTAATGGAGCTGCCAATGCCCTTGATGCGGGCAATGTCTTCCGGGGCGGTGTCTTTCAGCTGTACCGGTAGTTTTTCTACCGTAAAGGCGGCGCTGGCAAATGATCGGGCCTTGAAGCTGTCTGCTCCGTGTATATCCATCAGCTTGGAGAGGAGGGAGAAGTTGTCGGCTATGGTGTAATTGTCCATATTTATTTATTACGCTTAATGCGGAACGTTTTATGCGCTCTCTAAGTTAAGTATTTTACGTTGAGCATGCAGTGTTCCGCATGCGGCGTGCTGTTTGATAAAAAAAGATCCCGGCAATTTGCCGGGATCTTTATTCTACAAGTTGTAAATCCGATCTTACATAGCCGGAGCGGAAGGTGCTGAAGGAGTTGCCGGTGCAGGAGCAGGTTTCTTCTTTGCAGCCGGTTTCTTCTTCGGAGCCGGTTTTTTAGCGGCCGGTTTCTTGGCAGCCGGTTTTTTAGCGGCGGCTTTCTTTTTAGGAGCAGCCTTCTTGGCAGCGGCTTTCTTTTTAGGAGCAGCTTTCTTGGCAGCGGCTTTCTTTTTAGGAGCAGCTTTCTTGGCAGCGGCTTTCTTTTTAGGAGCAGCCTTCTTGGCGGCAGCTTTCTTTTTAGGAGCAGCCTTCTTAGCAGCAGCTTTCTTTTTAGGAGCGGCTTTCTTAGCAGCAGCTTTCTTTTTAGGAGCAGCCTTCTTAGCAGCTGCCTTTTTAATTGTTGCCATTGTTTTTTGAATTTGGGTTAGTAAATGAAAAATTGGGTATTAAAAAAAACTTTATGGCAAGCACCGCATGGTCAGGCCTTTCGCCCCGGCGGTGGTGTCAAATGCTCTTAACGGAAACGTAGGTCTTGTTCTCACGTCCTTTGCGGAATTCTACCACACCGTTGCTGGTGGCAAAGATGGTGAAATCTTTACCCATGCCTACATTCTCACCGGGATGGTAAACGGTACCTCTCTGACGGATAATTATGTTACCGGATACGGCAGGTTGTCCTCCGAATATCTTTACACCCAGCCTTTTGCTTTGGGAGTCGCGGCCGTTCTTTACGCTGCCTTCACCTTTTTTGTGTGCCATTCTATGATTAGCGTTTAAAATTTAAAAATTAAGCAATGTCTTCGATCTTGATCTTTGTAAAATGGGTACGGTGACCGATTTTCTTCCTGAAGCCTTTTCTTCTCTTCATTTTGAAAGCGATCACTTTATCACCCTGTACATGGCCCAGGATCTCTGCTTTAACCACTGATTTTACATCAGTACCTATTGTCAGCGTACCAGCATTATCGGTTAACAGCACTTCAGGGAATTCAACCTTGTCGCCAACGTTGCCTTCCAGTTGCTGAACGAATATTTCCTGGTCTTTTTGCACTTTGAATTGCTGACCCGCGATTTTTACAACTGCAAACATAGTTATCCAAAAATAATTTCCTGCAAAAGTACCACTTGTTTTTCAAATGGCAAAGTTTTCTGTTTTTTTTTAGTATAACTAAAGTAACAGCAAATCGCCACATATAAGCCAATGACCCTAACAGAGAAAGAACTTATGCTTTTCAAAGATACGTAATTTTTATCCATGCATCAGCACCCCCTCCACACCACATAAAGCATGCCGGTATTAACAGGGCAACGGGCCGGCGGATGGCCGGGCAGACTGCAGACCGTTGTTAATAAAAACCGTTAACTTGCCTCTGCAATTTTTATACTTTTGTCATTTCATATATTCTAAACTAACGCGGCATGAAGTTTAAGTCACTGCTGGCCAAACCATTTGCTTCCATTGTGAGCAGCAAGATCAGGAAGGAGATGCAAAGGGCGGTAGAAGACCAGGAGGCCATCCTGGAAGATTTAATAAAGACAGGCAGAAAGACCGATTTCGGGAAAGAGCATAAATTCGACGCCATCCATACCTATGCGGACTTTAAAGCAGCAGTACCCATCCGGGACTACGAACAGTTCAGGCCCTACATTGATAAAATAAAGGAAGGAAGGCATAATGTGCTCTGGAAGGGGCAGCCCATTTACCTGGCCAAAACATCCGGCACTACGAGCGGTATTAAATATATACCTATTTCCAAGGAATCCATTTCCAACCATATTGATACCGCACGTAACGCCCTGCTCCACTATATGTCCGAAACCGGCAACACTGCTTTTGCGGACGGCAAGATGATCTTCCTCTCCGGCTCCCCCGAGCTGGAGCGTGTAGGCGGCATCCCTACCGGGCGCCTCAGCGGCATTGTGAACCACCACGTGCCCCGCTACCTGCGCACCAACCAGCTGCCCAATTACGAGACCAACTGCATAGAGGACTGGGAAACAAAGCTGGACCGGATCGTGGAGGAGACCATCAACCAGGACATGACGCTGATCAGCGGCATACCACCCTGGGTGCAGATGTACTTTGACCGGCTCACCGCCCGCAGCGGCAAGCCCGTTGGGGAGCTTTTCAGGAACCTGGACCTGCTGGTATACGGCGGCGTGAACTTTGAACCTTACCGGGCCAAGCTCATGGAATCCATTGGCCGCCCTATCCATACCATAGAGACCTTCCCTGCCTCCGAAGGCTTTATTGCCTTCCAGGACCTGCAAAACCACGGAGGGCTGCTGCTGAACACCAATTCGGGGATCTTCTTCGAGTTTGTGCCGGCCCAGGAAATATTCAGCGAAAACCCTACCCGCCTCTCGCTGAAAGAGGTGCAAACCGGGGTGAACTATGCCCTGATCATTAACAGCAATGCCGGCCTGTGGGGCTATAATATAGGGGATACCGTGAAATTTGTATCCACTAACCCCTACCGGCTGGTGGTAACGGGCCGCATCAAGCATTTTATCTCCGCCTTCGGGGAGCACGTGATCGGGGAGGAAGTGGAGTACAGCCTGATGAAGGCGGCAGCAGAAGCCGACGTGCGCATCACGGAATTTACCGTAGCCCCTATGGTGCAGGCCAGCGGCGAGCTGCCTTTTCACGAGTGGTTCATAGAATTTGAGACCATGCCGGCCGATTTAACTACCTTTGCCGCCAGGGTAGACCAATACCTTCGGGAAAAGAACATTTATTATGATGACCTGTTAACCGGCAATATATTGCAACCCCTGAAGATCAGGCCCGTGCGCCGGCAGGGCTTCATAGACTTTATGAAATCCATCGGCAAGCTGGGCGGCCAGAACAAGGTACCCCGTTTAAGCAACGACAGATCAATGGCGGAACAGCTGATGCAATATCTTCAATGACAAAGGATTGCAAACATTTAACAATTTCAACGCAATCTTAAATCAGTGATAATTGATATTATTGTACAATGACTAAAAAGAACATTGCCATATTTGGCTCCACCGGTTCCATTGGCATGCAGGCATTGGAAGTAATAGCAGCTCATCCTGACAAGTTCAGGGTGGAGGTGCTGACTGCCCGGCAGAATGCCGACCTGCTGATAGAGCAGGCGCTGAAGTTCAGGCCCAATGCCGTGGTAATAGCTGATGAGACCCGGTATGAAAAAGTAAAGGGAGTATTGTTCGACAAAGGCATCAAGGTGTTTGCCGGCAACAAAGCCATGGTGGAAGTGGCCGCCTGGGACAATATAGATATGATGCTGGCTGCCATTATGGGATTTGCCGGTCTGGCGCCTACCCTGTCTGCCATAGAGCACGGCACGCCCGTAGCGCTGGCCAACAAGGAAACGCTGGTAGTGGCTGGCGATATTGTGATGGCTGCCGCCCGGAAAAGGAATGTGCCGGTGATACCGGTAGACTCCGAGCATGCCGCCATTTTCCAGTGCCTGCTGGGGGAGCAGCCCCACATGGTGGAAAAGGTAATACTGACCGCTTCCGGCGGGCCTTTCCTGGGCAAAAAGCCCAATTTCCTGATCAACGTAAAGAAGGATCATGCGCTGCAGCATCCCAACTGGAGTATGGGCGCCAAAATAACCATCGACTCCGCCACCCTGATGAACAAGGGCCTGGAGATGATAGAGGCCCGCTGGCTTTTTGGCCTGGAACCCGACCAGATAGAGGTAGTGATACATCCGCAATCCATTATACATTCCCTGGTGCAGTTTGTGGACGGCTCCGTAAAGGCCCAGATGGGCCTGCCCGATATGAAGCTGCCCATACAATACGCCATGGGATACCCGGAACGCCTGCCTAACGATTTTCCCAGGTTCTCCTTTAAAAATTATCCCTCCCTCACTTTTGAGCAGCCCGATACTAAAACTTTCCGCAATCTAGCCCTGGCCATTGAGGTGCTGAAAAAAGGAGGGAACGCCGCCTGTGTGCTGAATGCGGCCAACGAAGAGGTGGTGCATGCCTTCCTCAGGAACCGGATCGGCTTCCTGCAGATGACAGAAGTAATTGAGGAGACCCTGGTGAAGATACCCTTTATTGAAGTGCCCACCCTGCATGATTATTATGAAAGCGATACGGCCGCCCGCGAGCACGCCGCTACGCTCATTAATGCCATCGTGATCTGAGCGCGTCTTTAGTAAATCGTAAATAATATAATATCTTACACCGGCGGATACTTTTATCTATCAGACTTTTTTAATTACATGACAACACAAGAAATATTAGTGAAAGCCGGGCAGTTGATCCTGTCGCTGTCTATCCTGGTGGTATTGCATGAATTAGGACACTTTATCCCGGCCAAACTATTTAAAACAAAGGTGGAAAAGTTCTACCTGTTCTTTGATCCCTGGTTCTCTCTATTCAAATTCAAGAAAGGCGACACCGAATACGGCGTAGGCTGGCTGCCCCTGGGCGGCTATGTGAAAATATCCGGCATGATCGATGAAAGCATGGACCGGGACCAGATGATGAAGGCGCCGCAACCCTGGGAGTTCCGCTCCAAGCCTGCCTGGCAGCGCCTGATCATTATGATAGGAGGGGTGACGGTGAACCTGATACTGGGATTCCTGATCTATGCCATGATGCTGTGGTACTGGGGAGAGACCTACCTGCCTACACAGAACGTGAAATATGGCATAGCCGTGGACTCGCTGGCCCAGAGCATTGGCCTCCGCGACGGGGACAAGATACTGAGCATTGACTACCGGCAGGTGGAGAATTTCCAGGCCATCCCTGCCGAGATCATCCTGGAGGAAGCCAAGAGCATACAGGTGGAGCGCAACGGGCAGGAGCTGAGCATTGCCATTCCGCCCGGCTTTATCCGGCAGATGATCAAGCAGAAATCGCCTTTTGCCGTGCCCCGCGTGCCCTATTATGTAGGGGGCTTCAGCAAGGAATCGGCCGGTGAAAAGGCCGGGATACGCAAAGGAGACCGGCTGATATCCCTGAACGGCGAGCCGGCATTATACCTCAGCGACTTCAAGAAAAAAATACCGCAGCTGAAGAACCAGCAGGTACAGATAGGCCTGGTACGGGGAAAGGATACCCTGCAGATCCCGGTGAAGGTGCCGGAAACCGGCGTGCTGGGAGTAGCGATAGACGCAGACCTGTCCAAGTTCTTCTCGCTCAACGTAAAAAAATACTCTTTCCTGGAAGCCATCCCCGCCGGCTTTAACAAATGCATCAGCACGCTGGTAAAATATGTGCAGCAGCTCCGGCTCATCTTTGTGTCCAAAGAGGTAAAGGCCAGCGAATCGCTGGGCGGCTTCCTGAGTATCGGCAACCTGTTCCCCGGCCAGTGGGACTGGATGTCCTTCTGGGAAATGACGGCCCTGCTGTCCATTATCCTGGCATTTATGAATATACTGCCCATCCCGGCGCTGGACGGCGGGCATGTGCTGTTCCTGCTGTACGAGATCGTAACCGGCCGCAAGCCCAGTGAGAAGTTCCTGGAATACGCCCAGATAGTGGGTATGGTGATACTGTTCGGTCTGCTGCTGTATGCTAACGGGCTGGACCTGTGGCGGAATATTTTCAGCAAGTGGTTTTCTTAAAAGGTGAAAAGTGAATGGTGAATAGTGGTATTATGCACCATTTTCCGCCCATTCACTTTTCACCTTTCACGTTTTTCCGTATCTTTGCATTTGCAAAAGCAAACCGGGGCTGCCTGGTTTTGACAGCATAGGTCTTTGAAAGTGTAAGCATGTCGTGCGTTGTGTAATTAGCACGTAAATCTGAATGCTCGAACAATAACTGGCGAATCTAACTACGCCATGGCTGCCTAATCAGCGATTAGGCACCATTATAGCCGCCGGAGTTGCTGCCTGCTACGACTCCCGCCGCTGAATCAAACCATAGCGGGATAGGTACACATGGTTTCTGTGAGTGTGTAATGAAAATCTTAACGGATAAGGACGAGGTTGGTTTGTTGTGCCCCTGCCGAGTCCCGACACACTAATGCACAAATAAGCATGTAGAAAGCTTTTGGAGAATATGTTTGGACGCGGGTTCGATTCCCGCCAGCTCCACAAATGTTATATCATAAACCCGCCACCAGGGCGGGTTTTTCTTTTCTGTGGCGGATTTCAGCACTTTTACAGTACACCTATTTACAATAAATACACTGCGTTTATAATATTTACCAAAATTTTTGCACCTGACTATTGTAAACGTGCAGCTGAAAAAGCATAGCCCACTGGGCAAGCCAGTTCATCCACCTGTTCCCGAATTAGCCGGTTCATGGAATAGAAAACGGGGTAGTACCGGTCACCCGGTGCTACCCCGTTTATACTACCCCGTTTAACATTAATACCCCGGGTTCTGCACCAGGTTGTTATTCCCGGATATGGCCTGTGTAGGCACGGGAAAACGCTTGTAATGAGCATCAGAGGGCTCGTGGTCCCACCAGGATTCAGTGGTGAATTTTTTCCAGCGTATCAGGTCCGTTCTGCGGCGGCCTTCGGCCAGGAATTCTATGCCCCATTCATCCAGCATACGGTACTCATCCAGGTTGGCAGCCGTTACCGGGTCGGGGTCCATGCCGTTCTCGAAATTACGTTTTCTTACTTCATTGATCAATGTGGCTGCTCCGCCTTTATCTCCTTCACGCATCAGGCATTCCGCCAGCATGTACTGGATCTCCGTCAGGCGGATGGCCGGGTTATCCGCACCCCAGCGCAGGCTTTGGTCAGTATTATTCGGAACCGGCACTTTCACAATGCGAACGCCGGTATTTTCTTCTCCTTCGGACATCCTGGAGGGCAGCTCGCTCACAGAGGCATAGCGCTTGCCCGGACCCACTTCGGAGAAACGGCCTACCTGGTCTACAAATACCAGCGGCTGGTCCTTGTATTCTTCGCTGCCGGTGATCGTTTCTCCTGCAGGCGTCAGGTGCGGACCATAGATGAACATGCCCTCGTAACGGCCACCGCCCAGGTATTTATACGGTTTTTTCCTGAGGTCAAGGTCGTTGAATTTCCTGAATGGGGAGCCCAGCTTGTATTCCGTGTACCATTCTCCCGTAGGTTTCTTTGACGGGGTAAGATGCGCGCCGTTATTGGCCCCGCCGTCTATGTCAAAATACCTCCTGGTATTGTAGTGGTAAAAAACACTGTAGAACCAGTCATATTGCAGCTTGTTAAGTTCGGAAGGAATGGACCAGATGATCTCCGGCGACTTGTCATTGGTGAAAGTATGCGGGCCGTACCAGGTGGGATCCAGGCTGTATTCACCGTACTGGCCGGACAGGATATCCTGGCATATCTTCTTGCATTCCGCAAACATGGGCTGGCCGATATAGGCTTCCGCGTTAAAATAAAGCTTGGCCAGCAGGGCAGCTGCAGCAGCCTGGCGTAGCGCTCCTTCTTCCGGATCCCCGGCGTTCTTCTTCGGCAGCTTCTGTATGGCCTCTTTCAGCAGCTTTTCGATATGCGCGAATGTTTCCTGATCGGTATTGCGCGGCAGGGATGCGCCTTCCAGGGATTCAAAGATCGGCAGCCCGCCGAAGTAGTCGAGCCCCCTCAGGTAGAAGAAGGCAATGAGCGTGTTAAGCTGGTTGATATGGTCGTCCTTATCTGCCTGTGTCAGCGCGAACTTTGTATAGTCCAGCTTTTCCAGGTCCTGTTTCGCATCCAGCGCCAGTGCTATTCCCATCAGCGTGCCGCGCCAGGTGCCCCATATCCAGTTATCATCCGGCGTCCAGCGGTGGTAATGATAACGTTCATTTTCCCCGCCGTTGTACCAGTGCCGGCCCTTGGTGGTGATGGCAAACTGGTCGGCGGTGTATTCCTGCAGGTTCCAGCGGTCTTCTCCCAGGTACCAGCGGGCGTGCGTAAACGGGCGGTATAATGCCGCCTTGATGTCTTTTTCGCTTTTGAAGAATGTTTCAGGCGTTACCCTGTCATAGAACTCCTGGTCCAGGTTGGTACAGGCTCCCAGAACAAGTATGGCGGCTGTCAGTAATGTAATTCCTAATATCTTTTGCATACTAATTACTTGTGAGATGAATAATATGGCAGATCAGAAGCTTGCCTGCAGGCCAAACATGAACGTCCGGGTTTTCGGGTACACGTCCCTTTCCTCAAAACCGGGGTCCAGGCCGTTGATATTTACTTCCGGGTCCAGCCCGCTGTAATTCGTCAGCACAAACAGGTTGCGGGCAGTAGCATACAGCCGCAGCCCTTTCAGGGGCTTCACCATCTGCGGCCGGAAGGTGTACCCGAAGCTGAGCGCGTCCAGCTTCAGGAAGGTGCCTTTTTCCAGCCAGTAATCGGTCAGCTCCTTCTCGCCGGTGATGTGTTTGTGCTTGTCGAATGCATCCCGGAGCACGTTCTGCCCTTTTACGTTCGGAAGGCTGTAGTACATGTTGATCATGTTGAACACGTCATGCCCTATCCAGCTGCGCATGTAAACGCCTGCATCAAAATTTTTCCACCTCAGGGAGTGGTTCCACGAGAGGATCAGCTTGGGAATGGCATTGCCGATAAATACCTTGTCTTCGATCTTCTTTGCCTGCTCTGTTACGTCAAAGGCTTTGCCTGTTTCATCATACAGCATCCAGTTGCCTTCTTCCGTAAAGCCGGCAAAGCGCCAGAGGAAGAAGCGGCCGATGTCTTCACCGGGATACAGGCGTACAGCGTTGCCGGGGTTGCCGGGAGCGGGGAAGGACTTGCGGTCCGCAAAGGTTTGCCCGCCATTCAGCGTTGTAAGGGTGCTGCGGTTGGAAGACGCCACGATGCCGGTGCTATAATCCCAGTCCGCCGTTTTTACCGCATTCCAGTTCAGCTCTACCTCGTATCCCCGGTTCTCCATGTTGCCTACATTCACGGTGGTTTTGTCGTGGATGGCAGGCGGCTGGGAAACGCTTACGTCGTAGATCATATCATCCACGCGCCGTTTGTAGACATCTATACGTCCGCTCAGGCGGTTGTCGAATAATGCGAAGTCAAGCCCTGCGTTAAATTCTTTCTTCACCTCCCAGCGGATATTGGGATTCTGGTTGTGCAATACGCCATAGGTGCGCAGCCATTCCCCGTTCACCAGCCACCATGTATCCGGGCCATACATCCTGGTAGCCACATTGGCATTGAATCCTTCATTGCCTGTGGCGCCGTAGCCGCCGCGGATCTTCAGGTTGCTTACAATGGGGGAGCCTTTCAGGAAAGGCTCTTCGGACAAACGCCATGCGGCCGACACACCGGGAAAAGTGCCCCACTGGTTGCCGGGGGCAAACTTGGATGAGCCTTCATGCCGCAGGGAGGCGGAGACAATATACCGGTCCCGGAAGGAGTAGTTCACCCTGCCGAAGAAAGCGATGAGCTTTACAGTAGGGCTCTTCCAGGAGCCCAGTCCTGCACGCCCGTCTGCCAGCCAGGTGCCTGTATTCATGTCGTTCTCTTCAATGCCGTCCACCGGGAAATTGGAGTTGTTGGCGTCAAAACCCTGCCCGTTAAAATCCTGGTAGGTATAGCCGCCTACCGCATTGACCTGGTGGTACCCGACCGACTTGTTGTAATTCAGCGTCAGTTCCAGGGTGCGATCGTTCCACCGGCTGTAGGACTGGCTGGCATACCCGTCAATATTATCGTTGCGGGAAATGCGGTGCTGTGCGGAGCGGTAATAGTTCTTGTGCTCCGTATCATTCTTTAATGCTACCATGCCGGAGGCATACAGGTCTTTAGTAATGTTGATCTTCAGCTGAGAGCTGGCCAGCAGGTATTTGAACTGCCCCTGGTCTTTCCGCAGCTTCACTTCCGCCAGCGGGTTAAAATAATCATAGCCGCCCACAGGTATGTTATAGCCGGTTACGTCATTCGGGTCATAAGGCGTTTCCGTAGGGTTCATCACCAGCGCCATATTAAATATCCCGTTATCGCTGAAGTCCGCATCAGCCTGCATGTAGCTGATATTGTTTGTTAGTTCCGCTACGCCGTCAAAAAAACGGAAGTAGGTATTGATACGGCCGCCGCGTTCCTTTCTTTTGGATTCAATGGCCATGCCTACAGCATCCCGTGCTGTGAAGGACGCATAAACCTGCGCATTCTCCGTACCGCCGGTGACGTTCAGCACATAACGCTGGCTGAAGGGAGACTGGTTGGTCACTTCCTTGTACCAGTCGGTCTTATGCCCGAAATCAGTCCCCATGTCATGGGTAACAAATTCTTCCGCAGTAAGGGTTTCCGGCCTTTTGCGGATGGATTCGAGGAAAAATTCGCTGGTAAAGCTGGCGCGCAGGGCGCCTGCTTTGGCCTTTTTGGTAGTAATGAGGATCACGCCGCCGGAGGCCCGGGTGCCGTAAATGGCGGCGGCTGATGCGTCGCGCAGCACGCTGATGGATTCAATGTCTTCCTTCACCACGCTATTGATATTGCCGCCGGGAATGCCGTCTATCACCACCAGCGGGCCCTGGGCCGCATTAATGGAGTTTACACCGCGGAGCTGGAGAGAAACGCCGGCGTTGGGGTCTGTTCCGTTGGTGGATTGCACGGTAAGGCCCGGCACTTTTCCCTGTATGGCCAGCAGCGGAGATACTGTACCGGCCACCAGGTCGCGCTGGCCCAGGTTGGTAACAGCGCCGGTAAGGTCCCGTTTGTTGACTGACCCGTAGCCAACTACCACTACTTCATTCAGTTCCGTATCCGCGCTTTCCACCATGGTAACGTTGATGGTGGTCTGCCCGTTCACAGGGATGGCCTGTGCGGTATACCCGATATAGCTGAAAGTGAGCGTGCCTTTTTCATCTACGCTCACGGTGTATTCGCCGGCTTCGTTCGTTACGGTCCCGGAACCGGGGCCGGATGCCACGGTAACGCCCGGCAGGGGAAAGCCCTTGCTGTCTGTTACCACCCCTTTTACCGTGATAAGCCCAAGCGGGCGCTCATCTTTCCTGATCACCACCAGCTTGTTCTCCATCTGGTCAAAAATGAGATCGGTGCCGGCCAGCATCCGGCTCAGCAGATCCATTACAGGAATATCCTTTGCATCCAGCGTAACCTTCACCTGGTCATTCAATACCAGGTTGCTGAACACAAACCTGTAATGGGTCTTACGCTCTACTTCCTTCAGGGCGCTGGTGAGTTTTGTGTTGTGGAAGTCCACGCTGACCCTGTCCTGTGAATTTCCCTCGTACGCCGTAACCTGCAACGTAGTAAGCAGCAATAATGCCGTTGTCAATTTCATAAGTAGAATCTTTTTAAACGCCCCTTTCAGGGGCAGTTTAATACAGGTGATTTTCATACCTTAGAGTAGGTTTAAATGTTAGAAATGCGGCACAGGTATTGTTTCTGATGCACTGGCCATGTTTTTAACCGGGGAGTACAGGTCCCAACTGTGCTCCCCTTCTTTTTTAGAAAACGGGAAATTAATTTTATCTATTTGACGCGATTTTGGTGACTGATCCTTATTGCTTTTCCATTGATGCTGTATGAGAACCCGTATGAAGCCTGCAGCGCCTTCATAACCTGGTGAACATCCTCTTTTTCAAATGTGGCGGTGAAACTGTATTGTTCCACTATTTTATCTTCAAAGATGATTTGTACATCAAACCAGCGTTCCAGCTTTTTCCTGATATCCGCGAAAGATTCATTCTCAAAGATCAGCCGGTTTTGCGACCAGGCTGTTTCAATATTTTCCTGGTTATGGTTGTAGGAAAGTGGCATGATGGCCGTTTCCAGCTGCTGGACATCCGGGGAGGAAGGGCTGGATGAAGGCAGGGGGCTGATGTCTTTGCTGAGCACGAATTTCTCTTCCGGCAGCAAGGTCTTGTAGCCGGACGCCGCATGTTCCAGGCGTATCTCCACCTTTCCGCTGATCAGGGAGGTTTCGCTTTTCTTTTCACCCGGGTATGCTTTCACATTGAAGACGGTGCCCAGTACCTTTATTTCATATCCCTCTACTCTTACAATGAACGGGCGGCCGGCGTCGTGCGTTACATCAAACAGGGCCTCTCCTGCAAGGCGCACGGAGCGGTGCTGTTTGCCGAAGTCCCTGTCCACCTGCAAGGTTGACCCGGCATTGAGCAGCACTGTGGAGCTGTCCGGTAACCGGATCTTCCGTTTTTCCGCCAGGGCGGTCGTGAACACATAGGCCTGTTCCGCCGGCGCCGGCTCCCGCTGGCCCCTGTTGTGGAACAGGAAGAAGACGGATACAACGATCGCCGCCGCGGAGGCGGCTATGGCAATGGTTTTCCGGACATTCCGGCGCGGGCTGCGGTACAGGTATGCCTCTTCTGCAGCAGGTGCAGGAGCGGTATCAGGCGCTTCCATCAGCATGAGGGAGAGGCCCAGTACCAGCTCGCGGGCTTCTGCCAGCGTGCCGGCTTCCTCCGGGTGCGCCGCCAGGTAATTCTTCCAGTAGGCAACGTGCTCCGGGTTCCTGTTGTAACAATAATTGATGAAAGTATCATCTATGACCAGCTGTTCTATCTCAAAACGATCGGGCATGCTATACCTGTTTGGAAGTATAGACGGAGGCGTTCCACGGATTTACCAACTTTTCCGGATAATTTTTTTTGCGGGGGCGATGAAAGGATATTTCCTGCCTTAAAGCAGCGGCAGCAGCGAGAAGACCGCCGCGATCTTTAAACGGGGATGCGCCCGCTTCAGCTCTGCCCGGAGGGCTTTAATGCCTTCATAGAGGTTGTTGTAAACGGTGCGGGTATGGAGGCCGGTGCGTTCCGCGATCTGTTCCGTTGTAAGGCCTTCATAATATTTCAGGTGGATCACCTTCTGGCAGCGGGCGGGCAGCCGTTTGTAGGCAGCCCGGATGGAGGCCAGTAATTCCTCGTTGGACTGGAGGCGCAGGAGGCTTTCCAGCACGGAGGGCTCGTAGGCAGCCGTGTCCATGAGGGCTGCCCGGTGCTGCACTGCCTTTGCATGCCGGTAATGATCGATCAGCTTGCGGATGAAAGCCCTGGTGAGGTAGGTCCTGGGATGTTGAACAGCAGCAGGATCCAGGTCTTTTTGCAGCAGCTCCAGGAAAAATTGCTGCACCAGGTCCCTGCTTTCATCCTCTCCATATCCCCAGCGGGTGGCGACATGGATCAGGTGAATGTGGAACTGCGCGTACCAGTTGTCGACGTGTTGTGAAAAGCTTGACCCCATAGCCCTGATGCGCCGAAAAAGTAATAATTAAATCCAATCCTTCCAAATTTCCTTTGAAAATGCTGCCGGCCATCTGGCCCGCATTGCCCTCCCGGTTCAAAATTTGGTAAATCGAAAATTAATTGTCATTTTTACAATTAATAGATATGCCCGGCAGCCGCCACCGTTATGAAAATGATGCTTTAGCCTTGCCTGCTGCCAGCGCAGTATAGTTATGCTCCGGTCATAATTAAACCCGAAAATATACCGCTATGAGGTCAGGCAAATGGACAGGCTGGTTTTTGACAGCCTTGATGGTCACCTTCGTCCACCACGTATCCGCACAACAGCAGGTGGAGCTTTTCCCGCTGTCCGCCGTACGGCTGCTGGAAAGCCCTTTTTTACAGGCGCAGCAAACCGATGCCCGGTATGTTTTATCGCTGGATGCAGACCGGCTGCTGGCGCCCTTCCTGAAAGATGCCGGTATCCGGCCGCTGAAGGAGAACTACGGCAACTGGGAAAGCGATGGGCTGGACGGCCACATTGCCGGGCACTACCTCACGGCCGTTGCGCAGCTGTTTGCCGCCACCGGCGATACTGTTTTCCGTAACCGGCTGAACTATATGCTTGGGTGGCTGGAGCAATGCCAGCAGCAGAACGGCAACGGGTACGTGGGCGGCATCCCCAACGGGAAGCAGCTATGGCAGCAGGTAGAGCAGGGCAGGGTGGAAGCCGTCTGGGACAGATGGGTGCCCTGGTACAACCTGCACAAGCTGTATGCGGGCCTGGCAGATGCCTACCTGCTTACGGGCAGTGAGCAGGCCAAAAGGATACTTGTGGGCCTTTCCGACTGGTGCCTGCGTTTAACGGACAAGCTGAGCGACGGGCAGATGCAGCGGATGCTGGGCAATGAGCATGGCGGCATGAACGAGGTGCTCGCCAACGTTTCCCGTATCACCGGCGATGAGCGGTATATGTCCCTGGCACGGCGCTTTTCCCACCGGGCCATACTTAACCCCCTGCTGCAGCACCAGGATTCCCTGACCGGGCTGCACGCCAATACGCAGATACCCAAAGTAGTGGGCTTTGCCCGCATTGCCGCCCTCACGGGAGACAAGGCCTGGGCAGATGCAGCGGAATTTTTCTGGAATACGGTCACCTTGCACCGGACCGTTTCATTTGGCGGCAACAGTGTCCGGGAACATTTTAACTCCCCGGATGATTTCAGCCCCATGCTGGAATCCCGGGAAGGCCCGGAAACCTGCAACAGCTATAATATGCTGAAGCTCACCAAAGCGCTCTTCCAGGCAAACCCCGACGCAAAATATATGCACTATTACGAGCGCACCCTGTACAATCATATCCTTTCCTCCCAGCACCCGGAAGGAGGCTTTGTTTATTTTACGCCGATACGCCCGGCACATTACAGGGTATATTCTTCCCCGCAGCAATGCTTCTGGTGCTGCGTAGGGTCAGGTATAGAGAATCACGGCAAGTATGGTGAGCTGATCTACGCCCATCATGCCGATGAATTGTATGTCAATCTCTTTATCCCGTCCGTGCTGCATTGGAAACAGCGCGCAATGCAGCTTTCGCAGCATACCCGGTTTCCCTTCGAGGCGTCTTCCACCCTGAAATTCGCTACAGCGCAGCCACAGCGCCTGGAGGTAAAGCTGCGGCGTCCTGACTGGATCGCGGGCGCGTTCGAGGTGCGGGTCAATGGCAGGCCGGTAAAGCTTCCGCCTGCCCGGAACGGGTATGTATCCATTGCCCGGACATGGAAGAACGGGGACAGTATTACGGTAAGCCTGCCGATGCGCACCACCGCAGAGGTGCTCCCGGACAGCAGCCAATGGGTATCGTTCGTACATGGGCCTGTTGTGCTGGCGGCGGCTGCCGGTACGGAAGATATGCCGGGCCTGAGAGCAGACAGCAGCAGGTGGGGGCATATTGCACACGGCAGGCTGCAGCCGCTGGAAGAGGCGCCGCTATTGGTGATGAAAGATCCCGCACGCGCGCCAATGCCGCGGGAAACAGATACTGCCAGGCTGGCCTTCAGCGTGGCCCACCTGGTGGAACAAAAGAAATATAAGGACCTGGAGCTTATGCCTTTCTTCCAGTTGCACGACCGGCGATATATCCTGTACTGGCCCTACGCAGCAGCAGCGGATATTCCTGGTATACGGGCTGCTACCCGCGAAAAGGAACGGGCGCGCCGGCAAAAGGAGGAGGCCACTATTGACGTGGTCTATCCCGGTGAGCAGCAACCGGAAGCAGATCACCGGTTCAAAGGCGGGCAAACCCGGGCAGGCTTTTTCAGGGAACGGCACTACCGTAGCGGTAAAGACTGGTTCAGTTATGTGCTCTCTGGCAAGGGAACGCCGCCTGCAAAGCTGAGCGTTACCTGTTATGGCGCGGAAAAGGACAGGAGTTTTGATATTTATGTCAATGACCGGCTGCTGGGCGCAGTCAGGTTAACGGGAGATGGCGGCAATACCTTCAGGGACCACGTGTTTGACCTGCCGGATGGTATTTCCGGGGAACAGCCCCTCACCATCCTGTTCAAGGCGAAACCCTCGTCTGCCATCGGGAGGATATTCGAGGTAAGGTTATTAAAATAAAGCACCATTATGAAACACCCGGCCCTTTTAATGGCAGCAGGGATGCTTACCCTGCTGGCCCCTGCATTACAGGCGCAGCACGCACAGAATCCCGTTATTTACGCGGATGTTCCGGATATGTCCATGATCCGTGTGGGAGACACCTATTACATGAGCAGCACAACCATGCACATGAGCCCGGGCGTGCCCATCATGCGATCCACCGACCTGGTGAACTGGGAGCTGGTAAGCTACGCCTGTGAGGTGTTGGATGATGTGGATGCACTGAACCTTGCCAACGGGAAAAGTACCTATGGTAAAGGATCATGGGCCAGCAGCCTGCGTTACCATAACGGTACCTACTACGTGACCACCTTCTCCAATACAACCGGTAAAACCTATATCTATTCAACGAAAAATATAGCACAGGGCCCCTGGAAGGCCGTATCCTTCAGGCCCTCCCTGCATGACCATTCCCTGTTCTTTGATGATGATGGCCGGGTGTATATGGTCTACGGCAGCGGCAGGATCATGCTGGCGGAGCTGAGCAGGGATGTTACAGGCATTAAACCGGGAACGGAAAGTAAGGTGATCATTGAAAATGCCAGCGCGCCTGCTGGTCCCGGTATGGGCCTGCCTGCCGAAGGTTCCCAGCTGTTCAGGATCAATGGCAGATACTATCTTTTCAATATCTGCTGGCCAAAGGGGGGCATGCGCACGGTAGTGGTTCACCGGGCGGATAAAATTACGGGGCCTTACGAAGGCCGTGTGGCCCTGCAGGACAAGGGCGTGGCACAGGGTGGACTGATCAGCACACCCGCCGGGAAATGGTATGCCTACCTGTTCCGCGATTTTGGCGCAGTAGGCCGTATTCCCTACTGGGTGCCGGTTACATGGGAAAATGGATGGCCTGTGCTTGGCGTGGACCATCAAGTGCCTGATTCCCTGGACCTGCCGGCCAGCAGAGGATATGATCCGGGAATTGTCCGCTCCGATGAGTTCAGCCGTCCGCAGGGCGACAGCCTCCTGCCGCTGGCCTGGCAATGGAACCACAACCCGGATAATGCCCTTTGGTCGCTCACGCAGCGTTCGGGGTACCTCCGGCTTACTACCGGGAGGGTGGACACCTCTATACTGCTGGCCCGTAATACCCTGACACAACGAACGTTTGGCCCCGTATGCTCCGGCATCACTGCTATTGATGTATCTCATATGAAGGAGGGGGATTGCGCCGGCCTGCTCCTGCTGCAAAAGCAATACGGCTGGGTGGGCGTAAAAGCGGAGAAAGGAGGCAGATCGGTTGTGATGGTAAGTGCAGGCGCCGGCCGGCCTGTGGAGCAGCAGCGTATCCCGCTCACACAGGATCTGGTGTACCTGAAGGCAGACTGCGACTTCAGGGATCGCACCGATAAAGGGTATTTTTATTACAGCCTGGATGGAAAGTCCTGGGCTCCCATTGGCGCTGCACTGCAGATGGCGTACACCATCCCCCACTTCATGGGCTACCGGTTTGGATTGTTCAACTATGCCACGAAAGCTCCTGGCGGTTATGTGGATATTGATTTTTTCCGCGTAAGTAATCGTATTGCAAAGTAGATACGTTTTTTAACCTGTACCGTCTATTCCCCCTCGCGCCGAAGCCGGCGTGATACCCTGTTTGCCTGCCCACCACCCGCAATAATAAGTAGTACTAAATGACCGACAGGAATGCGCTTTTTGACTGTTTAACGGAAAAAGCAGCGGGTTTTTTAATATTTTTCATTTTTATGTACTACAAATAAATGAATTTGTGTACTTTTATTGCTGAAAACGGGGGTGAGAATTACCTATGTACTGCTTTATATACTACATAATAATAGACAACCAGGATCAGATCAGCAATATGTAATACCTAATAGGGACGAAGGCCGTCAGGCAACTATAAATTTCACTATTATGAAAAAAATACCTTTACCACGCTCATTATGGCAAAAGGGATGGTTGGTGCTCCTTATCGCTACCTGCCATCCCTGGAATGTTCAAACCTATGCCGCCAGGCCCTCTATCGGCCAGCAACAGGAAAAGATTAGGGTTACCGGAAAGGTAACGGATGAAGCGGGACAGCCTTTGCCCGGCGTTACCGTTGTTGAAAAAGGCACATTGACCGGCGCTGTAACCGACGGGAAGGGAATGTTCTCGCTGCTGGTAGCACCCGACGCCATGCTCGTATTCTCCCTGATAGGGATGGAAAAAAGGGAAATACCCGTTAATGGGAATGCTGTTGTCAATGCTACTTTGGCCGGTACTTCAGTACGTTTGAATGAGATCGTGGCGGTTGGTTATGGCAACCAGTCGCGCGCAACGCTTACTACTTCCATCTCCAAAGTGTCCGAGGAGGAATTCAAGCATGCGCCGGGCGCCAATCCCCTGCTGCAGCTGCAATCAAAGGTGCCCGGCCTCACTTTGCAGATCGGTAACGGGCAGCCGGGCGCTTCCCCGGATGTGTTTATCCGTGGTGGTACCACCACTTCCCCCAATGCAGATGCGCCGCTGATCATCGTGGATGGCATCGTGTCCCAGGGAATGCGATCCCTGCAGGATATGAACCCGGACGATATCGAATCCGTGGAAGTGCTGAAGGACGCTGCCTCTACGGCTATCTATGGCGCCCGGGCAGCGAACGGCATTATCATGGTAAAAACAAAAACAGGCAGGTCCGGAAAGCTTGCCGTAAACTTCCGCTACACCTTTGGTATTGAGCAGCAGGCTAAAAGGCTGGACCTGCTGAATGCCCGCGAATACGTGGAACTGACACGCCGCAATACCGCTTTGTTCAATAAATCGAATCCCGACTTCTTCCTTACCGGTGGCCGCTATGGCATGTCTACCGGCAATCCCCGCAATTCCAACAACACGCTGGAATTCCTGGATGTATATACGCTGGAATACGGGCAGGAGTACGTTCACCACCTGCTGAACAATGAAGGATGGGAGACCATGCCGGACCCCGTAACCGGCAAGGACCTTATTTTCAAGAACACCGATTACCAGGACGTTACTTTTAAAAATGGCATCAAGCAGGAAGTGGATGTGGACATCAGCGGCGGAACGGATAAAGCCACCTATTACTTTGGCCTGGGTTACCTGGACCAGGACGGGATCGTAAGAGGAACCAAGTACAAGAACTACAGCGCCTTGTTTAACGGCACCTTCAGGCTGACAGACAGGTTCTCGCTGAACAGCAAGGTGGCTTACCAGGTGCGTGAGTCCAATGCCCCGAACAATTATGACTGGGTGCTGAGCCGCAGCGTGCTGATGCCCCCTACCTACCGCCTGTATTACGAGAACGGCCTGCCCGCGCCGGGCGAAGGGATATCCTCGTTCCGCAGCCGCATCCACGAGATCTACTATAAAACAAACTATAACGACACCAAGGTGTATCGCACTACCTTACAGCTTGGTGCCGACTGGGACCTGGCGCCAGGCCTCCGCTTCTCTCCTTCAGTCTATTATTTTACCGCCCAGGGCATAGAGAACAGATTTGAGGCCTACAACGAGACCGTTACCAACAGGCCCGCTTCGGCAGCGCATAATATGGACCGCCATTTCCAGTTTGACGGCGTGCTCACTTACAACAAACAGATCAGGAAACACCACCTCGATGCCGTGCTCGGCACCAGCTACAACTCGGACTATTCTTACCGTCTTTCCGCCAGCGGGCGTGAAGCGCTTACAGATCATATCCCTACGCTCAATGCTACCAGCGATCTCACACAGCGGGCTACCTCCGGTAAAAGCTATGATGCGCTGCTCAGCTACTTTGGCCGTGTGAGCTATGATTTTGACAGGAAGTATATTTTCTCTGCCAGCATTCGCGAGGACGGATCTTCGCGTTTTTCCGACGATCGCAAATGGGGCTTTTTCCCCGGTGTATCCGCCGGCTGGAATATTCACCGCGAAGATTTCTTCCAGGGGCTGAGCAGCGTGATCTCCCAGCTTAAAGTACGCTCCAGCTGGGGTAAAACCGGCAATAACTCGCTCAGCATATTTGATTCAAGGGGCCAGTACGAAAGCGGTTTCACCTATATGGGCGAAGTAGGCATTCTCAACACCACGCTACCCAATACCATGCTGGTATGGGAATCCACCACTGCCTTTGATGCCGGTATTGATATCGGGTTCTTCGATGGCCGGCTGTCCCTCCTGGTAGACTATTACAGCAAGCTTACGGACAACCGGTTGTTTGACCGGCCCCTCTGGAGCTCTACCGGCTTCCCCAATGTCAAGAGCAACTACGGATCTATCCGCAACCGGGGCGTGGAAGTGGAGCTGCATGCAGTGCCGGTAAGAACCGCGCATTTCAGCTGGGACCTGGGCATGACCTTCTCCTACAACAAGGGCATAGTGGTATCGCTGCCGGAGAACGGGGAAGACAAGAACCGGATAGGCGGGAACTTTGTGTATGATCCGGCTACAAAGACCAATGTGAAAGTTGGCGGTTTTGCGGAAGGAGAGGAGTTTGGCGGAAGATGGGCCTACCATTATCTCGGTGTTTACCAGACGGATGAAGAAGCCGCGAATGCGCCGCGCGACCTGAATGCCGCCAGCAGGACCAAGATAGCTGGCGATGCCAAATTCGAGGACCGCAATAATGACGGGAAGCTGGATGCTGCGGATATGATCTATATGGGCTCCATCCGCCCGGATAAAATGGGCGCAATGGTCAATACCCTGAAATACAAGCAGCTTTCCATGCGCATTGTGCTGGACTGGGCAGTAGGCCATGTAATAGACAATGGGCTGAAAAGCAACATTATGGGCAGCGCCCGTAATAATAACAATGCGCTGAGGGATGCGCTGGAAAATTCCTGGATGCAGCCCGGCGACGATGCAAAATACCCGCGCTATACCGTGCAAAGCGACGTGGATTACAACTTCCGCAATCACCAGCGTTGGGACAATGCGATCGGCAACTCCGGCGGTGGCAGCAATAATTCACTGTATTATGGCAAAGGCGATTTCCTGGCTTTCCGTGAGGTGTCGCTCAGCTACATGCTGAGAAGCCCGTTGTTGAAAAAGGCCTATATCAGCGGCCTGGAAATATTCGGCGGGGTGTACAATATCGGTTATATCACCGCTTATGACGGCCTGATGCCGGAGATCTACACGGGCAGGGATTACGGTGTTTACCCCCGTCCCCGCCAGTTTAATTTCGGTCTGCGTGCCGGGTTTTAAAAAATTCCACCGACAAAAAAATACCAGATGAAAAAACATCTCATCAAATACTGCCTGATGGTCACACTGGCCACAGGCGCCGGTTGTAATGATCTGCTTGATACGGACATTGTTTCGGATATTGTGAACAAGGATTACTGGAAAACAGAAGACGATTCAAGAGCTTACCTGCTCGGCATCTATACGCAGCTCCGCGAGGCGGTGAACACCACGTATTACTTCGAGGACCGTGGCGATGCTTTTGTAAGAGGCATGGAAGGGGGCCCGTCCAATGCCTGGACACAGAACTTAAGCGTTTCCACTGCACCGGGCTGGCTGAACTTCTATAAAGTGATCAACCATTGCAACCAGCTGCTGAAACATACGCCGGAAATTCCCTTTGCAGATGAAAGCGACCGGAACCGGATACTTGCGGAAGGTTATTTTATCAGGGCCTATATGTACTACTGGCTGATCCGCTCCTGGGGAGACGTGCCGCTGGAGCTGGAGCCCACTGAAAATGCCGACCATCCACAGCTGGGGCGGGCCTCCCAGCCGGAAGTAATGGCGCAGATAGAGGCCGATGTGAATAAAGCTATCGAACTGTTCCCGGAAGATGGTTTTATCAATAAAAGCCGCGCCGCCAAACCTGCAGCCTGGGCGCTTAAAGCGGATGCGCTGCTATGGAAGCACAAGGTGCTGGGAGGCACAGATACCGATCTGCAGGACGTTATCACCGCTGCGGATAACGCCAGTGTGGGGCTTAGCCTGGAAAGCACGTACTGGCATATTTATGCCACCGACCGCAAGAACGGGAAGGAAGTGATCTTTTCCATCCATTTTCAGCGGGATGAGAAAGCAGGCCAGTACGCCAGCCAGTTGAAGCCGCGCGATATCTTTGTACAGGATGCCGTGAACAAGAACAGCATTGCGTTTGCCAGGAGCGGCGCCCGCAGCCAGTATGCGCCCAGTCCCAAGCTGGAGGAGCTGTACCTCGTAAACAGCGCCGACGTCCGCCTGAAGGAAGCGATCATCAAGGCAGTGGCAGCAGATGGAAGGATCATAGGTGTATTTGACAACAAGATGCGTGGCAGTAATGCTTCCGGCAACCGTTATTATGACAGCGATATCATTGTTTACCGGCTTTCCGAGATGTACCTCTTCAAAGCGGAAGCCCTTGCTGCGCTGAACCGCCCGGCCGAAGCGATCACCGAGCTGAACCGGGTAAGGAACCGCGCAAAAACGGGCGACTATACCGGCGCTGCCGACAAACTGTCCGTAGAACGCGAGATACTCAACGAACGTTTCCGCGAGCTCTACCTGGAGCTGAAAAGATGGCCTGACCTGGTGCGTTTCCACTACGCCGGCATCATTAACATATATGATGAGGTACCGAACCTGAACGACAAACGGGACCTTCCGCTTTTCTTTCCTATTTCCAATACAGAAATGGACCGCAATCCCAAACTTGAACAGACTGCGGGCTATACAGAGTAACATTAAAAATAAAAGCTGCAATACAATGACGAGCCTGAAGAGTTTATTATTGCTGACATTACCTGTTCTATGGCTTTCCTGCAAAGGCAATGACAATACGCCTGCTCCCGACCCGGCGCCCGGACCCGTTCCGGGCCCAGGCACGGGTGTTGCCACGCTGTCTTATATATACGCTGAAGGAACCTATGGGTACGAGGTATACCGCATTCCCGCACTGGTACGTACAAAGAAGGGCACCCTGCTGGCCTTTGCAGAGGCGCGCAAGAAAAAGAGCAACGGGGATGCAGGAGACATTGACCTGGTAGTAAAACGCTCCGAGAACAACGGGCAGACCTGGAGCTATATGACGGTTGTCTGGGACGACGGGGCCAACACCTGCGGCAATCCCGTTCCCATTGTGGATGAGGAGACCGGACAGGTCCACCTGCTGATGAGCTGGAACCACGGCGAGGACACCTGGGGCACCCTGACCAATGGAACGGGAAAGGACACACGCAGAGCATACTACACCTCCTCTTCCGACGATGGCAAAACCTGGGCCCCTCCTGTAGAGATCACCTCCAGCGTTAAGGAAGCGCACTGGGACTGGTATGCTACCGGCCCGGTGCACGGCATCCAGCTGAAGAACGGTGCCAAAAAAGGCAGGCTGATAGCCCCTTGCTATTATACATTCCGCCTGAACGGCGCCCGTAAGGATTATGCGCAGATCATTTACTCGGATGATCATGGCAAAACCTGGGTCAAAGGAGATACCACCAGTGCCGACCAGGTAGGCGAGTGCACGGTTGAGGAGCTGACAGAAGGAAAGATCATGCTGAACCTTCGCACAGCGGCCGGCACTGCCAGGAGGTATGCTGTGAGCCACGACGGCGGGGAGACCCTGGATGCGGTAAAAACGGATTATACACTGGTAGACCCGCATTGCCAGGGCAGCCTGTTGTCTGTTATGTCTGCCGGCCGGCATACGCTGTTCTTTGCCAACGCCGCCAGTACGGAAAGACAGGATATGACGGTAAAGATGAGCATGGACGAAGGCCGGAACTGGCTGAAGCAATACCGCGTATGGAGCGGGCCCTCCGCTTACTCGGATATGGCACAGCTGTCGGATACCACTATAGCGCTGGTGTTTGAAGGCGGGCGGGGCCGGCCTTATGAAGGGATTGCCTTCGAGGTGATCCCCTTCAGCAAATTCAGGTAAAGGCCTGGCAGGCAATGCCGGTCCCTATGACTGCACCCGGCCGTTACGTTCCCAGCAGCTTATACAGCTCATCCAGCTTCGGTGAAAGTATAATTTCTGTCCGGCGGTTCCTGGCCCTTCCTTCCGGCGTGCTGTTCGTGTCTACCGGGTCGTACCAGCTGTGCCCCGAGGCCACGATCTTGGTAGGGTCCACGTGGTAGGTATCCACCAGTATACGTACAATAGCGGTGGAACGGGCAGTGCTTAATGCCCAGTTATCCTGGTACCTGATCCGGATGGGAATGGAATCGGTATGTCCCTCGATATTTACGGAGATATCAGGATTGGTGATCAGCACCTCGGCCAGTTTGCCGAGAGCTTCCTTCCCCTGGGCATTCACAGCGGCGCTGCCAGAGGGGAATAGCAGGTTTTCGCTGAGGCTCACATATACCTTCCCGTTTTTTTGTGTTACGCTCAGGTCACTTGCGCTGAAACCGCTCAAAGCGTCCGCCATCTTTTTCCTGAGCGCCTCGGCCTGCTGTTTTTGCTGGTCCAGCAGGGCCTGCAGCTGCTCCAGCTTTTGCTGCTGCCGGGCATACGCTTCCTTGCTGCTGCTCAGCTGTGACTGCAGGCGGCTGCTGGCGGCATTGGCATCTGCATTGGCCGCGCTCAGCTCATGGATCTGCCGTTTGAGCTGCGCCACCATCGCCTCCAGGTTATTTACCTTATTGGCCAGCGTGGCGCTGTCGCTCTTTAATAAACGTACCGCTACCTGGGAGTCAAGATATTTCCGCTTTGAAACGCAACCGGCCAGCAGCAATAATGCTACCGCCCATATAGGAAGCACCCTTCCGGCATTCTTCATAATTAGAATTTTGGATTAATATATAAATAATGATCGGCTTATAATAAAGCTGGCATCAGTAAAAATAATAATTTATTTATTGCGGTAGGGTGGTGGGCAAACTTTATGCCGGTATTGCAAATAAGGTAGCCATTCCTTTACAGTAGCGGCCGCGGATCAAATACTACCCGGATGGTGCTGATCTTCCCGTTTACCAGGTGATACCAGCCGCACCCGAATATGGTGACGCCGTTAAGGAGCAGGTCATATAAAAGGCAGACATCCTCCCCGTCCGCAAAGGCTTTTTTAACCTCATACTTAATCTTCATCCGCTCCATGTCGCTGAAGTATACGTCAGCTCCGTTGCGGGACCCCAGCACGCCTATAAAGGCAAGATCGTCGTTGACCGCTTGTCGCGCTTCCCTGAAATGCTCTTGGTTCAATGCCTGGATAAAGGCCAGTACCGTAGCTGTTGCGTTGTGCTGTACCATATTGCTTGAATTTGATTATCGAAAAAGAATGCGGTATTGATCTCCTGCCCGTCCTTGTCAAAGAAAGCCCTGCAATAGCCTTTGCTCACATAGAACAGGGCATTGCACACCTCTCCGCTGCGCAAAAGGTAGCCGCCTTTCGGGAACCCCATTTCAGTAAGCGCCGGTAAAAGCGCCTGCCAGCTTTCCCTGGAGAAAGCGCCCAGCGAATGAATATATGACTGTAGATGTTCCATAAAACCGGTGTCTGCGCGCTAAAACTAACAAATTTATTTTTCCCGCCAGCGGCGCACTGCAAGCCCATTACAAGTCGCCCGCCTTAGTTTTAGTCTATTGTTGGACACTAAAAAATTATTACTATGAAGTACCCTAAGCAACGCTATCTCCCCGGAGCCATTTTCGGCTGTTTGCTAATGCTGCTTTTTGCCTCCTGCTCGCAGAAGGACAAAGAAATGAAAGACGCATCTCCTGCTACTGATGTGGAAACCATGACCGAATACCTGGTCAGCCAGGGTTTTGACGGGCAACAGATCGTTTTTGAAAAGGACCGCGTGATCATTGAAGAAGACATTATCATGACCCTGCCGGAACTTGAAAAGAGGGTGGCCGACTGGCAGAAGGAAAAGGCCGGCGATGTGCAGACAGAGCAACGGAGGCACACTTACCTCATTAGCAATGCCTACAACAGCAATGTCAGGATCTACATTGATCCCGGTGTGCCCAGCAGCTGGAGAACGGCTATACAGGGCGCGGTGAACAACTGGAACGCCATATCCGGCACCCGGCTGGGCATGTCTATTACCTCCAGCCAGTCCAATGCGCACTGCGTGGTATTCATGGGCTACCAGAATGCCAACTGGGTAGCCAGAGCCTACCTGCCCACCTCCAACGGGTTGCCGGGCGTAAGCGTGGAGATCAACGGCTATTACAATAGCCTGTCAGCCAGCTACAAGCTCTTTACCATTACCCATGAGCTGGGCCACACCATTGGATTCCACCACACCAACCAGACCAGCGGCATCCATATACCTGGTACGCCTACCTCAGACCCCAACTCTGTTATGAACTCATTTATATTGCCCTGGAACGGGTTTACCTCCGGGGACATCCTGGCTACGCAGATCATTTACCCGCAATAAACGCTGGCATGAAACACAACAAAAGCGGCCTGTATACAGGCTGCTTTTGTTGTGTTATAACAGCTTGTCCGCCGGCAATAGCGGCAACCATGCCAATCGTTCCGGTGATCTTGTTATATTTGTGCTGTCTTCAAAAGCAGCGCCTCATGGAAATACTGGCAGCGGTCAGACAGCTCTACATGCCCATCCAGCCTACGGTGAAGCAAACCGCTGATCACGTAACCTATTATGAATTTTTACCCGACCCGTTGTTACAGCACTTTATTTACTGCTACTGGGAACTGAAGACCACACAGGTGTTGCAGGAGCCCTTTAACTACCGGGTGGTGGCGGATGGCTGTATAGACATCTTCTTTGAGCTGAATGAGCCCGGGGAGAATTTTGTAATGGGCTTTTGTAAAAAATACACCGAGTTCCCGCTGGATAATTCGTTTCATTATGTAGGGGTCCGCTTCCTGCCTACCATGTTTCCCCAGCTCTTTAAAGTGAATGCAGCGGAGATCAGCAACCGGTTTGAGCACCTGTCGGCCGTAGCGCCCAAGGTCTCCGGGTTTATTGCTGATACCTTTCGGCAGGGGCAGACCCCTGCGCAGGTAAAGACCCTGTTTGACCGGTATTTTATCGCCCATCTTTCCAATATTACACTGGACGCGGACAACCGGCTCTACGAGGCGCTTTCCATTATCCTGAAAAATTTTGGTGTGCTGAACGTGGAGACTGACCTGGATACCGGCATCAGCCCCCGGCAGCTGCGTCGCCTTTTTGAGTGTTATATCGGGGACAACGCCAAAACCTTCTGCAAGGTGGTCCGCTTTCAGAACATCCTCCGGGCCAGGCCTTCCGCGCAGAGCCTGCGGAAGAACAAGCTTTTCTTTGATGCCGGTTATTACGACCAGGCCCATTTTATCAAGGAGTTCAGGAACTTTTACGGTGTAACGCCCGCTAAGGCCTTTGGCCGCTAGATTGTCCGATTTTTACAATGTTCCGGCTGCGGATGATCGCAATTTTGTACTGCTTAAAACATCCGCATCATATGAAACGGTTATCCATTCTTCTCACCGCCGTTTGCATCGCAGCCGGCGCTTATGCACAGAATACCATCACCCATAAAAACACCAGCACCATGAAACTGAATGCAGGCATTATCACTACCAAACTGGCCGAAAGCAAGGCTTTTTACACGGGTATACTGAACTTCGGCGTTACCTTCGAGAACGAGTTCTACCTCCTGCTGCACACTCCCAACCGCGAGGCAGCCATCAGCTTCCTGCTGCCCAACCATCCTTCCCAGCAACCGCTCTTTCACCCGCCTTTCCAGGGGCAGGGCATGTACCTGACCATAGAAGTGGAAGACGTGGACAAGCTCTACCAGGAGATCAAAAAGAAAGGCGTGCCCATAAAGATCGATATCCGCAACGAGCCCTGGGGCGACCGGCACTTTGCCATAGAGGACCCTAACGGAGTGGGGATCGATATTGTGAAATATACTCCCGCAGAAAGCCAGGGAACCGGACTATAGCGCCATCCTTCTTTCCCCTACCTGCTGCCGCCACATGGCATAGTACAGTCCTTTTTTCTCCAGCAGCTGCGCGTGGGACCCGGTTTCCGATATCTGTCCTTTTTCCAGCACATAGATCACGTCTGCATGCATGATGGTGGAGAGCCGGTGCGCGATCAGCACAGTGATCTGCTCCCTGCCGGCGGAGATATCGCGGATAGTGTTGGTAATGTCCTCTTCCGTGAGCGAGTCCAGCGCAGAAGTGGCTTCGTCAAAAATAAGGAGCCGGGGATGCCGTAGCAGCGCGCGGGCAATGGAGATGCGCTGTTTCTCGCCGCCGGACAGCTTCATGCCGCCTTCCCCCAGCAGCGTGTGAATGCCTTTTTCAGACCTCGCCAGCAGCCCGGTGCAGGCGGCTTTTTGCAGGGCGTCCATAATTTCGCTGTCTGTGGCATCTGCTTTTACAAACAGCAGGTTATCGCGGATGGTGCCGGCAAACAGCTGGGTATCCTGCGTTACAAAACCGATCTGCCGGCGCAGCTCATTATAGCGGATGTCCGTGGAGGGGATGCCGTTGAACAGGATGGCGCCGGAAACCGGCCGGTACAGCCCTACCAGCAGCTTTACCAGGGTGGATTTGCCGGAGCCGGACGGGCCTACAAAGGCAATGGTCTCCCCGGCATTCACGGTAAAGGATACATTGTCCAGCGCATTGAGGTGCGCCGTTTTATGCCGGAACACCACTTCCTCGAAACGGATACTTTTTAAAGGCCCTGTGGCAATGGGCGCTTCGGGCTTCTGCTCCACCGGCTTGTGCATGAGCTGGTCAAAGATCAGCACCGAGGCTTCCACTTCCCGGTAATTGAGGATGATATTGCCGAGGTCCTGCAGCGGGCCGAAAATAGAGGTGGAGATGAATTGCATGGCGATCAGCTCGCCGGTGCTGAGCACATGCCGGAAAATAAGCCACAGCAGGATGAACAGCACGGACTGCTTCAGCAGGTTGAGCGTGGTACCCTGCAGGAAGGAGAGCGTGCGCACCCGTTTTGTTTTCAGCATTTCCAGGTCGTATATCCGCTGCGTTTGCACCCGCAGCCGGCGTATCTCGGGAAAGGTAAGGCCCAGGCTTTTTACCAGCTCTATATTGCGCAGCGATTCTGTAATAACGCCTGCCATTTTATTGGTCTCCCTGTTAATGGACCGCTGCACGGTCTTGATCTGCTTGCTCAATAGGCCTGTGAGGGAACCAAGCACCAGTATGCCGATCACGAAAACGGGCACCAGCATCCAGTTGCGGGTAATGGCGTACCATACCAGGAAGCCCATGCCTACAATGGAAGAGAACAGCACGTTGATAAAGGAGTTGATGAACCGCTCCGTGTCTGTTTTTACCCGCTGCAGAACGGAGAGCGTTTCCCCGCTGCGCTGTTCCTCAAACTCTTGGAAGGAAAGGCGGAGGGTTTGCTTCAGGCCATCGTTGAATATCTGCATGCCGAACAGCTGCACTGCTTTCCGGGTAAAATATTCCTGGAAGGCTTTGGCGATCCTGGCTGCTATGGCAATGGCAATGGCAATGCCCAGCCAGTACAGTACGCCGCGTACCAGCGCCTGCTCGCCGAGGTTACCGGGATTGGTGGCATAGTCGTCTATGATTTTGCCGAAGATGATCGGGTCCGTAAGGCTTAGCAACTGGGCAATGCCCGCCAGTAAAAGGGCAAAGCACACCCACCATTTTTGCTGTCTGAAGTACTTCCACAGGATTCGCATATTTAATAATAAGCAAAAAACGGCAGATGGCGCTTATTTCCCGGCGGCTTTTACAGCGATTCATGGCGTACCTGCGGGGCAGGCAATGACCTTTCATCCCGCTCATCCGCCAGTTAAGCATTTTTTAATGTCCGCGGCTTTTATTTGTTTACCCGTCGTATTAAATTCACGGATATAACTGTTATACTATTTTGTCATGGATACAAGACGGGAATTCCTGAAAAAATCAATGTTATTATCCGGCGCTGCCGGCCTATCTGCTATGATGCCTGCCTCCATCCAGCGGGCGCTTGCCATCAACCCTGCGCCGGGCAGCACTTTCCTGGATGCGGAGCATGTGGTGATACTGATGCAGGAGAACCGTTCATTTGACCATTGCTTTGGTACCTTGCGGGGTGTGCGCGGCTTCAATGATCCGCGTGCGGTGACCCTGCCGGATAAAAAGCCGGTATGGCAGCAAACAGACGAAAAGGGCCATACCTACGGGCCTTTCCGGCTGGACATCAGGGACACCCGCATTACGTGGATGGGCGACCTGCCGCACTCACGCGCCAGCCAGGTGGATGCACACAATGAAGGCAAGTACGACCAGTGGCTGCCTTCCAAGAAATCCCGTCACCAGGAGTATGCGCACATGCCCCTGACCATGGGCTACTACACGCGGGAAGACCTGCCGTTCAATTATGCGATGGCGGACGCTTTTACTATTTGCGACCAGCATTTCTGCTCTGCCATGACCAGCACCACGCCCAACCGCTCCTTCTTCTGGACCGGCAAGATCACGCATGAGGAAGACGGGCGGCCCAAAGCGCATATCCGCAATACCGATTACAGTTTTGCCAAGCTGGACTGGGGCACCTTCCCCGAACTGCTGGCACAGCACGGCATCTCATGGAAATTTTACCAGAACGAGATCAGCTGCGGCGGCGGCTTTAAAGGGCAGGAGCGGTCCTGGTTATCCAACTTCGGCTGCAACCTGCTGGAATTTTTTGCTGCCTACAACGTGAAATTTGCGCCCAAATATATACAGAGCATGCAGCGGCAGGTAGAGCAGCTGCCCGGCGAGATCGCGCAGCTACAGGAGGCCAGCCCTTCTTCCGCGGAAGCAGCCCGCAAGGCCAGGATCGCCATGGAGAAAAAACAGGCGGCGCTGGACAAGGCAAGGATGGAGCTGGAAAAGTGGAGCCGCGAGAATTTTGACAAGCTCTCCGAACAGGAGAAACATTTATACTACAGCGCATTCGTGGTCAACTCCGGCGATCCCGGTTACCGCTCCCTGTCAAAGCTCAGCTACGACGATAATGGCACGCAACGGGAGCTGACCGTGCCTGCCGGCGATCTGCTGTACCAGTTCCGCAAGGATGTGAATGAAGGCAGGCTTCCGGCTGTTTCCTGGCTGGCCGCGCCGCAGAACTTTTCCGATCACCCCAGCGCTCCCTGGTACGGCGCCTGGTATGTATCCGAGATACTGGACATCCTTACCCACAATCCTGACGTGTGGAAGAAAACCATTTTCATTGTTACCTACGATGAGAACGACGGCTATTTTGATCACATGGTGCCCTTTTCCATCCCGGATGCCAAACGGCCGGAAACAGGCAAATGCTCTGATGGCATTGATACCGAGATAGAATACGTGCGGCTGGAGAACGAGCTGTACCAGGGCGTGCCCCGCCAGGCGGCCCGGGAAGGGGCCATAGGGCTGGGCTTCCGGGTGCCCATGATCATAGCCTCCCCCTGGAGCAGGGGTGGGAAGGTATGCTCCCAGGTATTTGACCATACCTCCACCCAGCAGTTCCTGGAAACCTTCTTTGAACAAAAGCTGGGCAAAAAGATACGGCAGGAAAATATCAGCCGCTGGAGAAGGACCATCTGCGGCGACCTGACCGCTGCTTTCAGTCCTTACAACAGCAATAAAATGGAAAGCCTGCCTTTCCTGGACCGGGACCGCTTTGTAGAGGATATTTACAATGCCAGGTTCAAACCCATACCGGGTGGATACCAGGATAGCCTGGCAAAACCTGCGCAGCAGGAGGAAGGCGTGCGCCCTTCCTGCGCGCTGCCTTATGAGCTGTATGCAGACGGCGCATGGGATGCCGGCAAACGGCAATTTGAAATTAAAATGGCTGCCGGCAATACGCACTTTGGCAATAAAGCTGCCGGCGCGCCTTTCAGGGTATATGCCCCCGGTGCATACAAAGATGGGAAGGGGAAGGAAGAGCGCTGCCGCAACTGGGTGTTTGCCGTGAGCGCCGGCGACAGCCTCAGCTACCAATGGCCGGCCGATGCATTTGAGAACGGGCAGTACCACCTGCGCCTGCATGGGCCCAATGGCTTTTACCGGGAGTTTGCCGGCAACGGGCAGGACCCGGCCGTGGAGATCGGGTTTGCCTATGAGCGCGATCCCAAAAAGCAAACGCCCACGGGCAACGTGGTGCTGAGCATCAAAAATACCGGCCGGCAGGCGATACGGACGGTGATCAAAGACCATGCGTATAAAAAGAACGACATTATCCGTAATATTGAGGCTGGTGGCGCCGCTACCCTGGCGCTCTCGCTGAAAGACAGCCATAGCTGGTACGATTTCAGTGTAAAGGTGGACGGCTTCCACCTCTTTGAAAGACGCTTTGCCGGCAGGGTGGAAACCGGCCGGGAAAGCATCAGCGACCCCTACATGGGAAGGGTATAATTAAAAGAGCAATACATGGCGACAGATCCGATTTTTAAGGGCCAGGTGGCCATAGTTACCGGCGCAGGGCAGGGGATAGGCTATGAAATGGTGCGGCAGCTGGTGCTGCAGGGCGCATCCGTGATACTGAATGATGTAGATGCGCAGCTGGCGCAAAGGGCCGCTGCAGCCATTGATCCTGCCGGCGCTGCCTGTATTCCCGCCGGTGGCGATGCATCCGATCTCCCGTTTATCCGGCAGATGGTGAGAACCGCCGTAGACCGTTTTGGCAGGCTGGATATCGTGATCGGTAACGCGGGCATTACCCTGTTCGGTGATTTTTTTACCTACCCCGAGGCGGATTTTTACCGGGTACTGCAGGTAAACCTGGGCAGCAATTTTTTCCTGGCGCAGGAAGCGGCCCGGTACATGCAGCAGCAGGGAAAGGGCGGCTCCATTCTCTTTACGTCTTCCGTTACCGGCCACCAGGCGCACAAGCAGCTGGCAGTATACGGCATGACCAAAGCTGCGCTGGAAATGCTGGCCAAAAGCCTGGTAGTGGAGCTGTCGCCTTTGGGCATCAATGTAAATACAGTAGCGCCGGGCGCTACGCTGACGGAAAGAACAGAAGCGGACCCGGATTATGCAAAAACCTGGTCGCGGCTAACGCCCATGGGCCGGCCGGCCACTACGGCCGATATTGCGCATGCGGCCCTGTTCCTGGTATCGCCGCAGGCCCGGCATATTACCGGGCAAAGCCTGGTGGTGGATGGCGGCTGGACCTCCGTGAGCCCCTCGCCTTATGATGCATGAGCCTTTGCCAGCGCAATGATGTCCTTTCCTTCAATTCTTTTTTTGCTATAGCCCTGCTGCACCACGTGGATCATGGCCAGCGCCAGCTCCTGCAGGGTGCAGAAGCCGGCGGGGTACACTGCCCGGGCCAGGGGAAACAGCCAGGTGATGTATTTGTAGAAAGCGTGTGTCCGCTTCAATCCTTTAATGGGTTTAATGAAGGCCGGGCGGAAGGCGTATACTTCGCGAAAGGGCAGCTGCATCAGGTCATTTTCCGTTTTGCCCTTTACGCGCGCCCACATGATCTTTCCTTTCCCGCTGCTATCGGTACCGGCCCCGGAAATATAGCAGAAGGTCATGCCGGGATTCAGTTGGCTTAAAACATCCGCCACATGCAGGGTCAGCGTATGGGTAACCCGGTAGTAGTCGCCTTCCTTCATGCCCACGGAAGACAAGCCCAGGCAGAAAAAGCAGGCGTTGTAGCCGGATAGCTGCGGGGCAATGGCTGCCAGGTCAAAGAAGTTGTTGTGAATGATCTCCGTAAGCTTGGGATGTACGATGCCGCAGGTTTGGCGGTTGATGGTCAGCACGGCTTCCACCTGCGGGTGCTGCAGGCATTCGTGCAATACCCCTTCGCCTACCATGCCGGTAGCGCCGGTAATGATCGCCCTGATCCTTGTTGTATCCATGCAGTTCCCGTTATGAAAGGCTGTGTTCCGTTATTTCTTTTTTAAGCAGGTCTGTAACAATGCGCAGCTGCCGGTTGCTGCCCTGTACATGGCTCATCCACAGCGCGCCTTCTATCATGGCAAAGGCCTTTACGGCAAAGAGGTCCGGATCCAGCACCTTTGCGAATTCTCCTGCCGCAATGCCTGCGCTGATCAGGCCGGATATGCGCTGCTGCGAGCAGGCAATAGCCTTGCTCACTTTCTGTTTAATGACCGGGTTGGTATCATCCGCCTCCGTGCCAAAATTCAGCAGGGGACAGCCGGAAAAGTCCGGTATTTTCAGTGAGCCTTTATAATAGTCCAACAGGGCAAAGAGCTTGTCCTTACTGGTGCGCTTCGTTGCCAGCCTGGCATCTATGGCGGCCGATACCTTGCGCAGCAGGTAGTCCAGCGCTTCCGCACAGATCTCCTCCTTGCTCCCGAAATTGCCATATACGCCGCCTTTGGCCAGCTGGGTAGCTTCCATGATATCGCTGATGGAGGTGCCGGCCATGCCTTTGCGGTTAATGATAGGCGCCGCTTTCTCAATAATGTACCGGCGGGTACGTTCTGCCTTCGTCATACCCTGTAAAAATAAGTAAATGTGTTGATGTGCTGATGGGTCCAAAGCAGGTCAATCATCAGCACATCAGCATATTAGCACATCAGCACATCAACTATTTGACCTTCACAATCTTCACAGTTTTCCGCTCCGAACCCTGCAGCACTTCCACGAAGTAATTGCCGGGGGACAGGGCTTGCCCCACCTGCAGGGTGCTGTTGGGCGCTACCTTCTGGTGGTATTCCACGATGCGGCCGTAAATATCCAGTATGTTGATCATGATCGGTTTGTCGTTATTGCCGGTAGGCACCAGCTCAAAATAGTCGCTGCTGGGATTGGGGGATACCTTTACATTCAGCCCGGCATTGGCAGGAGCAGTCGCAGGCACTTTTTCCGGCGGGGAAGCCGGCCGCGCTTTTTCTATCATGCGGCGACTGCCCTTGCAGTTCAGGGTCACATCTTTCAGCACGGGCGTTACTTTGGTATCCGTGGTCTTCAGCGTGGCTTTATACTGCGCAAAGCGGCCGCTGCTGTTTACTCCTTCTCCCGGGATCACGGGCTTGAATGCAGACCAGGTGCCGTCATTCGGGTTGGGAGAATTGCCGGTGCTTACTGCCAGGGATACGGAGGTACCGGCCGGCGTATCTGCATGCCAGCTTACCAGGCCCCAGTCTGTTACGTCGCCTGCATCAAAAACACGGGATGTAAATACCCCTGTGGGCGTATAGGGTGTAACATGCAGCCAGTCTACAGACAGACCACCATCCGTGCTCACGTAATCGCTCACCTGTATGAACATTTTGGAGGCGATCTTGATATTAATGGTAGCGGCGGGCTGCTCGCTGCCGTCTATGTAAAATTCAAAATTATTGGCGTTCCACTTGATACGGTAGTGATGCATGGCTCCCAGCAGGTTGGAGCCCAGGCTGATCTCTGAATTATTGGACGCCCTTGCATAGATATTGCCGTTGGCCTGTCCGCCCTGGCCAATGGTAACCCAGGTGCCGTCTGCATAAGGCTGGTCAATGGAAAAGCCGATGTTCTGGTAGGTGCCGGCGCCAAAGGCAGCCATGAACTCGATGGAAGACCCGGGCTCAAAGCTGTGGTTGGAGAAAATATGCGTACCGTTTACCGTGATCACGCCTTCATTGTTCACCGTAGTGCCGTCCGAGTTATAGCGGGCCCCGGACCAGCCTTCGGGAATGGCCTTCAGTACGCTGATAAATTCTTCATTGACCTGCGGCTGGAGGGTAACAGTACCGTTCGGATTGATCAGCGCACCTATGTCCGTAGCGCCCTGGCTGAAGTTGCTCATGGAGCTGTCTACTGCACAGGGGCCCTGCTGTACGGTAAAAGTCAGGGGCGGCGCTGTAACAGGAGGTCTTGTTACCGTGTTGCCGGCATTATCTGTAGCGGCAATGCGGAAATAGTAGGTGACGCCGGGAATAAGGCTGTTCAGGCGCAGGCGGTGGTCCAAAGCAGGGGTGGGATCATTCACCAGCAGGTTCAGCTGGTCGGCGTTCATATCATAATGGACCGTTGCGTTTGCCTGCTCATCAGTGCTCCAGCTGATCACCGCGGTACCGTCAGCACCCGGTTCTGTGTGTATGTTACTGACATTGGGCGCTGTTTCATCCTTCCCGCCGGCAGTGGCAGCAGCACTTGCCGGGGTCGCAGCGGCAACAGCCGGTGCAGTGGCATCCGGCAGGAACACAACATCTACCCAGTAATTGCTTGTCCCAAAGCTCTTGTCCGGGAAAGAGGGCTTATCAGCATATTTATACAGGCCGTTGGGACCGTCCTCTCCCTCTGCCAGTGCGCGGAGCGGGCCGCTCACTACGGCTTTGGTAAAGAACGGGTTGGTGGTGGCATAATCGCCGGCCTTACTGAAATAAGAGGCTACATAAGTAGTATTGGCCTGGATGGCCACCGGCGTGTCCAGCGCCACCTGCTGCCAGCCTGTGGCAGTGTCTGCATCCAGGGTGGCCGTGGCCAGCGATGTGCCCGTGGCGCTCCATAAATGCACGGTATAAGCGCCGGCGCTGCGGGCGCCTTTGTAAAACCGGATAGCGGTAACCTGTCCCTTTTGTGATGATCTGAATTTAACCCCCAGTTCAATCGCCATGCCGCTGTTCATTAGCGGGGTAGCAGGCGTATCGGTCAGCTGAAAGATAGTGGTATCTGTAAGCCGGCCCCCTGGAAAACCTGTTCTGTCAGCAATGGTAGCGGATAAAGATAAAATAGCGATAGGTGTAAGGAATAAAGATAGGCGTAACATGTTGATAAAAAACGCTTTAGAATAAAGATATCGGTTTACAGCAGCCGAAAGATACGAATAATTTATTATTCATTAAAATCATAATGTAATAAACAGCCGGAGGCGACCTACAGGGCGGCGAAGTTCCAGGATCGGGACAGGCGCTCTGCCAGGGCGGGCTGGATCACCTGTACAATGGTGAACTGTTCCTTTAAAAATTCTTTGGGTGTGAAGCCGGTCAGCTGTTTGAACTCCCGGATAAAGTGGGACTGATCATAATAGCCACAATGGTGGGCTACGCTGGTAAGCGAAGGGTATTTGCAGGAGTAGATGGCCAGCACGGCATTGTTGAAGCGGTTTATTTTCAGCAGCTCTGCCGGCGTAAGGCCCAGCACGCTGCTAAAGCGGCGCTCCAGGGTTTTGTAATTGGTGTTAAAGCGGCCGGCCAGCTCCCGTATGTTCTGCGGCCGGCGGTGCTGCATTTCCTGCAGACAGCTGTCCACAAACCGGTAATCGCGCATATCCTGCTGCAGCCGCCGCAGCAGGAAGGCTTCTGTGAGCCGTACCCGCTCCTGGTTGTCGGCTGCTTCGTACAGCTGATCCTCCAGGTCGTTGCAGGCATTGCCAAACAGCTCGTGCACGGTATAAAAGCTGTTGGCAAACAAATGGACCGGCACTTTGAAGAAGGGGAAGGTGCCGCCCAGCTTGAAGCGGATGCAGAAGAAATGCTGCCTGCCGGTCTGGGATATGACCAGCGACTGCTTCCGGATGCCGATCATGTGCGAGCCTTTTACTGCCAGCCGTTCCTCGTTCCGCAGCTGTACATACGGATCACCGAAGTTGAACATCAGCTCAATGGTGCCATCGGGAATAAGATGCTCCTTTTCCCGGAAAGGAGGCTTTTCGGAAAATGCGGACCAGTAGCATTCCACGTATCTGGCTAAATGTTTGCTGGGCGGGTATTCCCGGTATTCCATGGCGCCATCGCTTTAGCGCAAAGTTGCGTTATTTTTTTTGCATGGCGTTTATTGCCTGGTTCCATATGACAGCTTTCCGGTAAAAGACCGTATGCCTGTTGCTGTTAGCCGGCTGGCACTGTATCCGTGGTGAACCCGGGGGAGGCCGGCGCAGCCAGGCGCCGTTGTGGAAAGCGTGAAGGGACAATGGACTTTTTATATTTTTGTGCCATGGAGCAAGATACCCTTACCCAACCTGCGGCTGCTGCCGGCAATGGCGCCATGTACAGCATTCCCATCGGCTACCGGCGAATGGAGAACCTGCATATTGTTTTCTGGCTGCTGAAAGATATCAGCTGGTGCCTGATATGGGAGCCCCTGGGCATTGCCATGATCTTTCCCACGCTGATCATCTCTATCATCATTGCCTGGCGCACCCGGCAGTTCATGTCGGAGCTTTGCCATAACCTGGCCATTACGGTATGGATAGCCGCCAACTCCTACTGGATGATCAGCGAGTTCCTGCATTTTGACGCCAACGTTATTACCGGTGATATTACCTACAAGCATGTGGCGGTGATCCCGTTTACCCTGGGCGTGCTGATACTGGCCTATTACTACCTGCTTTACAAGCCCCGCCACCGCAACGAGGTGGAGACCATGTAAAGCTGCTTGTCAAACCCGGATTTTATTTTTTATTTTAGACCGTATGGTCTATTTTAGGGGTATGCAGCAACAGGTATTGCCATTTTCCCTGCGGATGTCCGCATTTGTGCTGTCCATGCTGGGCAAGCCCTTTCCCGGGCTCACCGCCCGCGTGTTCTACTCCATGTACAGCACCCCGCCCAAAAGAAAGCTGCGCAGCACTCAGCTGGCGGTAAAAGACACGGCCCTGGTGGAGCAGGTGACTTGCAGCCGTTATCCTTTTGATGAGCGGCCGCTCCGGCTTACGCTTTACCGCTGGGGCAGCTCCGGCAAAAAAGTATGGTTGCTGCATGGCTGGGGCGGCAGTCCTTTTGACTTCAGGCATATGATCCATGCCCTGGTAGCTGCCGGGTACGAAGTGATCGCATTTGACGCGCCGGCGCATGGCGCTTCACAGGGCAAAAAGACCAACCTGGTGCAGTGGATGCATGTGCTGGAGCAGCTGCTGCAGCGCAGCGGGGAAGTGCATGGCGTGATCGGCCATTCGCTGGGCGGGCTGAATGCTGCGCTCACACTGGTGCATAAGCCGGTACAGGTGCCGCGGCTGGTAATGGTGAGCGCGGCTGTAAGCGCACCGGTGTTCTTTAATGAGACCTTCCGGCAATTTCGTATACCCCAGCAGGTGATGCCGCGCGTGCAGCAGCTGATCACCGAGAAATTACGGGACAACCTGCAGGAGCTGGACCTTTTCCGGCATATTGGCAGGATAAAGGCCGGCCGTATATTAATGGCGTATGATGAAAATGACCACCTGGTAAAGCAGGAGCAGATCAATACTTTCCTGCAGCAATATCCCTCCATCCAGTCCCTGAAAATAAAAGGAGAGGGGCACTTCCGCATTATGCGCAATGAAGCGGTGATCAGCAGGGTGCTGGCTTTCCTGGAACAGTAAAAATGCGCAGATGTTGAACGCCGGACGCTTTCAGCATTTTGCCTTGTGCGTTCGGCGTTCCTGAAAAGCAGATTATTTGCCGAACTGGTAAATGACCTGCTGATTGTAGGGAACCGTATAATTGCCTTCCAGCTTCATCTGGTTGTTTCCCAGGCTCAGGATCTTCAGCGTATCTGCCTGGAAAATGAATTCATCATCCACCGCTGTCACCACTTTCGTATTGTCGTCTATCAGCTTGTAAAAGACTGTATCCGGCTGGGCGTTCTTCATCTGGAAGATCTTGCCTTCATTCGGCTCAAATATCCAGTAGTTGCTGTCCACCGCATAGTTTACCGTATCTCTGGTAACGGTGCCGTTCTCCGTATAGGTCCTGTATTGGGCTACCATGTTCCATTTGCCGCTGATAGCCACGTCGGCAGGCGGCTGATCATCGTCTTTACTGCAGGCAGCAAATAAGGCTATGCCAGCCAGGAAGGTAAGTGTGCGTTTCATAGGTATAGTATTAGTGAATACGCCTGCAAGATAATAAACATTACCAAATTGAATAATATTAAAAGTATGGAAGCCATTCCGTTCCTTAACTTTGGAAACCTTAAAATGTAATAGCATGGAAACACCTGTAACGGACCTGATCAACTGGAACGATTTTACCAAAGTAATGATGTGTGTAGGCACTATCCTGAGCGCCGAGGTTTTCAAGGAAGCCCGGAAGCCTGCTTATAAAATGACAATAGATTTCGGCGAATACGGCATCCGGAAAACCTCCGCCCAGATCACCCGGCTGTATGAGGCGGACAGCCTGCCCGGAAAGCAGGTGGTAGCCGTGCTTAATTTCCCGCCCAAGCAGATCGCCAATTTCTTCAGCGAATGCCTGGTACTGGGCGCTGTAGGCGACAGCCAGGAGGTAACACTGCTTACCACAGAACGAAAAGTGAAGAACGGCACCCGTATTGCTTGAAATTCCTGCGCCTTATTTTGTATTTTGTTCTCATTTACCTTAATTAACCACGTATATGACTACATCCAAAAATCGCCGGGAGTTCCTCAGACAATTAAGTGTTTACACCATGGGCATGGGCATACTGCCCAGCGTACTGTCAGCCTGCGGCGGCGCCGGCACCTCAAAGGAAACCGGTGCAGATACTGCTGCCGCAGCCGGGGTAGCTGCGGGCGGCGCGCTTTTCTTCAAGATATCGCTGGCAGAATGGTCTTTCCACCGGGCATTGTTTGCCGGTAAAATGACCAACCTGGATTTTCCTGCAAAAGCCAGGAATGAATTCGGGATCGAGGCAGTGGAATATGTCAACCAGTTCTTCAAGGATAAAGCAAAGGACCAGGCCTACCTGGCAGACCTGAAGCAGCGTTGCGACGACAACGGCGTGCAAAGTGTGCTGATCATGTGTGACGGGGAAGGCGAAATGGGCGACCAGGATGCGAAAAAGCGCATGCAGGCCGTGGAAAACCACTATAAGTGGGTGGAGGCGGCTGCTTTCCTGGGATGCCACGCCATCCGCGTAAACGCTGCAGGCGAGGGCAAGCCGGAAGATGTGGCCAAGGCTGTAGTGGAATCCCTCAGCAAGCTGTCTGAATTTGCCCGGCCGCATAACATCAGCGTGATCGTGGAAAACCACGGTGGCATTTCCTCCAACGGGGAATGGCTGGCCAATGTGATGAAGACCGTGAACATGGGTAACTGTGGCACCCTGCCGGACTTTGGCAATTTCTGCCTGAACCGTACCAAGCCCGAAAGCAATACCCCCGAAGCCTGGGCCAAAACCAAATGCCTGGAAGAATACGACCGTTACAAAGGCGTGCAGGAGCTGATGCCCTTTGCAAAAGGCGTGAGCGCCAAGACCTATGATTTTGACGCCAATGGCAACTGCGTGGAAACAGATTACAGCCGCATGCTGCAGATCGTGAAGGATGCAGGCTATACCGGCCATATCGGCATTGAGTACGAAGGCCACCAGCTATCCGAGGAAGAAGGCATCCGGAAAACGAAGGAGCTGTTGATGAAGGCGGTATAAAAATGTACGGATGTGCAAATATGCGGATGTGCAGATAACAGCAAAGTGTGCTCCATTGCGGCATTTCATCTGCACATCTGCATATCTGCACATCAATTAATTGTTATTGTTACCTCATTCCCTTCCATCTTGTAGCTGCAGCCTGCTGCTTTGCAGAGTGCATCCAGCACCTGGGGCAGCGTATTGTTGGAGAAGGAGGCAGTAACGGCCGGTACGTCCGCTACATTGCCCTCTACGGTAATGGTCACTGCAAACCAGTCCTCCAGCTGCCGCACCACAGTCATCAGCGGGGTGTCCCGGAATTGCAGGTCGCCGCGCAGCCATGCCTCCAGCTCTGCGGGGTTGTAGGTCTCCTTTTCCATCAGGTCTATTTCTTTGTTGGCCAGCACCATCTGCCCGCGCTCCAGTATCTCCGGCTGGTTGTCGGTAGCGGAATGATAGGTTTTGGCCACTTTTACCTTGCCGGTCAGCAGGTAGGCGGTAGCGCCGGGTTGCGCGGCAAATGATCTTACCTTAAAGGCGGTGCCCAGCGCGGTAACGGTCAGGATATCCGTTTTTACCACAAAGGGATGGCCGGCATCGGACGATACCTTGAAAAAGGCTTCTCCGTCCAGCACCAGTTCCCGTGCCTGCTGCGGATAGTTTTCCGGCACCAGCAACCGGGAGCCTGCATTCAGTATCACGGTAGTGCTGTCTGCCAGCTGCAGCTTTTTGCGCTCGCCTGCCTGGCCTTCGTAGGTGGTGTAGGTGTACTGGCTGTTGGTCAGGTGGCTGATATCGCTTTTGCTTTGACCGCACTGGAAATGGATGCCGGCTGCCAGCAGCAGCGCTGTTGTTTTATAAGTTGTAGATGTCCCCCGCACGTGATAATGGTTTTTTACAGAAAGGGTTAAAAATAACAGATTTTTGTTAAAATAATGGCCGCCCCTTAACTTTGCGGCCCATGGAAAAGCAGCTACCGTTGTCATTTGATAATACCGCCATTGCCTTTGAGCACAGAACGGATAAAGCCCTGAAGAAAGCGGATTTCCTGTTCAGCAGTATCGGCAGGCCATGGCTGGTAAAGCTGGGAGCTACGCTTACACCATTGGCCTTTAAGCTGGGCCTGCCCATTAAAGGGCTGATCAAAAATACCATTTTTGAGCTGTTCTGCGGCGGGGAGAACCTGGAGGAAGCGGCCCAAACCGCCCGGCAGCTGGGCAGGTTCCATGTAGGCGTAGCGCTGGACTACGGGGTAGAGGCTATGGAAGGGGAGGAGAACTATGACAGGGCCGTTCCCGAATTTATCCGCGCTATTGAATATGCTGCCACCAATCCCAACATTCCCTTTATCGCGATAAAAGTAACCGGCTTTGCCCGCTTTGAGCTGCTGGAAAGGATACATGCCGGGGCGGCATTAACGCCTGCAGAGCAGGAAGAGTTTGCCCGGGTGCGGCAGCGCATCCATACCATTGCCGAAACAGCCGCCCGGCATCACATAGGGCTGCTGATAGATGCCGAGGAATCCTGGATACAGCAGCCGGTAGATGACCTGGCCAATGAAATGATGCAGCGCTTCAACCGGCAACAGGTGATCGTTTACAATACCTTCCAGATGTACCGCCATGACCGCCTGGCTTTCCTGCAGGCGTCCTTTGAAAGGGCGCGGCAGCAGGATTACCTGCTGGGCGCCAAGCTGGTGCGCGGCGCTTACATGGAAAAGGAGCGCAAGCGCGCAGAAGAGCTGGGGTATGCTTCTCCCATACAGCCGGACAAGGCGGCTGCCGACCGGGATTATGATGCAGCAGTGCGCTTCTGCATGGAGCAGCTGGATCACCTGGCCGTATTCATTGGCACGCACAATGAACAGAGCTGCATGCTGGCCGCGCGACTGCTGCACGAAAAAGGGCTGCCCCACAATCACTCACACGTAAGCTTCTCCCAGCTGCTGGGCATGAGCGATAACATTACTTTTAACCTGGCGCACGCCGGGTACAACGTTTCCAAGTACCTGCCCTACGGCCCCGTAAAGGACGTTATGCCTTACCTCATCCGCCGCGCGCAGGAGAACACCTCCATTGCCGGGCAAATGGGCCGGGAACTGAGCCTGATCCGGAAAGAGCTGAAGCGCAGGGCTTTGAGGTGAGTGAATAATGAAGGGTGAATAGTGAAGGGTGAAGGGACTTGGCCGGAAGTGAATAATGTGCACCTGGAAATGCATGCACACATCCATTCACCATTCACTATTCACCTTTCACCCTTCACCATTCACCCTTCACCTTTCACCCTTCACCCTTCACACATTCTCATTCTGCGGTATTGGAAATCTGTCCCACACATCATCATCCGCCCGGTCTGTAGGCAGGGTGTTCAGCATGTTATAACGGCGCAGGTCTACCCAGCGGTGCCCTTCGTAGAAAAGGGAGTAGCGGCGTTGCCGCAGCATTTCCTTGATCAGCGCTGCCTGGCTGATGGCGCCTGCATAGGGTGGCAGGTTATGGCCGGTGCGTATCCTGTTCAGGGCCACCACGGCATCCGGGATGGCCGGTCTGTATCTTGGCCTCCGCGTATATCAGTATCAGTTCTTCATTGCGGATAATGGGAATGCTGGCTGTATTGCTGGTATATACCCATACATCGCGGTTGCTGGACAGGCGGCTCTGGCTGGCGCTGCTGCTGCGCAGGGTGGCCTTGCCGATCCGGTCGTCGCCGGGCGTGATGTCCGCTGCATAGGAAGGGTGCCACCCTTACTTCACCGCTTTGATCCTGTGCAATGAAGCAGGGATTCAGCAGGTCGCCGCTCGAAATTTCCGCGTGATAACCGCATTTTTTGTTTGGATAAATCCGCGTATTTTTTTACCTGTTAATACTCGTTTCGCCGGCTGCTGTACTTCCGGCTGCCGCTATGGGCCTCCTTCGCAGATCTGTTACCTGTGCCCCCGGTGCAAGAAATGTCATCATGCTCGTTTTCAAGTACATTTTTTCGTTACTTTGCCCCCATGGAACAGTACCTTCATTTATTACAACATATACTGGACCACGGGACTGTGAAAACAGACCGCACCGGCACCGGCACAATCAGTTGCTTCGGCAACCAGCTGCGGTTTGATCTGCAGGAGGGCTTCCCGCTGGTCACTACCAAAAAACTGCACCTGAAATCCATCATTTACGAGCTGCTGTGGTTCCTGAAGGGAGATACGAACATTGGTTACCTGAAAGAGCACGGCGTGAGCATCTGGGATGAGTGGGCCAATGAGAAAGGCGACCTGGGGCCGATATACGGCAAGCAATGGCGCAGCTGGGAAACCCGCGACGGCCGGACCATTGACCAGATCAGCGACGCGGTGCAGCAGATCAGGAATAACCCTGATTCCCGCCGCATTATTGTAAATGCCTGGAACGTGGGCGAGCTGCCGGAAATGGCCCTGAGCCCCTGCCACTGCCTGTTCCAGTTCTATGTGGCCGGTGGCCGGCTGAGCTGCCAGCTATACCAGCGCAGCGCAGACGTGTTCCTGGGCGTGCCCTTCAATATTGCCTCCTATGCCCTGCTGACCATGATGATGGCCCAGGTATGCGATCTGCAGCCGGGTGAGTTCATACACACCTTTGGGGATGTGCACCTGTACAGCAATCATGTGGAGCAGGCCAGGCTCCAGCTGAGCAGGCAGCCCTACCCGCTGCCGGTCATGAAAATAAACCCTGCCGTAAAGGATATCCTTGCTTTCCGGTATGAGGATTTTGAATTGCAGAACTACCAGCACCACCCGCATATTAAAGCGCCGGTAGCGGTGTAACAGTGAAGAGTATGATCGTTTCCATTATCGTTGCCGCATCGGAGAACAACGTGATAGGCCGGGACAACCAGCTGCCCTGGCATTTGCCGGCAGATCTGAAGTATTTCAAGCAAACCACCCTGGGCAAGCCCATTATCATGGGCCGCAAAACCTTTGAATCGCTGGGCAGGCCATTACCCGCGCGGCCCAATATAGTAGTGACACGGCAGCCCGGCTATGCAAGGGACGGCATCATTGTTACGCCTTCCCTGCGTGCAGCCATTACGGCGGCAGGCACCTTCGACATGGATGAGATCTTCATTACCGGCGGCGCAGAGATCTTCAAGCAGGCCATACCGTTACTGGTGCAGCGCATCTACCTGACCCGGATACACGCGGTAGTGGAGGGGGATACCTTCTTCCCCGCATTTGACAAAGAGCAGTGGCAGCTGGTAAGCAGCCGGGAGCACCCGGCGGATGAGCAGCATAAGTATGCATTTACGTTTGAGGTGTATGAGCGCAGGAACTAGGAAATAGAAGCTGGCATTGCTTTTTACACGTGATCCCTATTTAAATATTACCGTACCAATACCGTCTGTTAACTCCATTTCCAGTTGCTTGAGGTGCTGGTGCACTTCAATGCATTTCATCTGCAGCTCAAAGGTGTTTGCTTTTTCCATCTCCTGCTGGTTTTCCAGTATCAGCTTTTTGATCTTGCGCAGTATCAGGTAATTGGTAGTGCTGATGGTATCGCGCAGGTAGGCGTTGTCGCCGCACACGGTGTCTATCTCGAATCGCTCTTTCCAGTTGGCGCTCAGGTCGGCCTCTTTGTCTTCCAGTATCAGTGCGGTCTGCTTCGATATCTCGGGGTCTGCATGGTAAAGGAACCATTTCCGGTCCGGGAGGGTGCCTTCATCGTACCGGGATTTATATTCCCGCAGTATTTTTTTGACCACTTCACTGTCGGCCAGGGATTCAAAGTCATAGGGCAGGTGGAAAACGTAGTCGGCCACGGTGCTGTTGTCCTCTTCGTTGAACACCATGTCCCCGAAGCGGAGCAGGATCTTTACCAGCTCTTTTTCCTGTTTTTCATCCGTCTGGAAGATCACTTCCATGTTGCCCTCCGCCGCTTCCATGGCTGCAATGGCTTCCTCGCTCAGCGGCTCTGCATCGGGCGGGGTATTTTTGGCCAGCTGCTGCCCGCGCTTGTGCAGGCGCTCGCGGATGAACTTGTTCACCAGCATCACCAGGCCCTGCTCGTCTATTTTCAGGAGCTGGCTGCACTGGCGGATGTAGTCCTGCTGGCGGGTAAAGTCCTCTACCTTGTCTATCTTGGAAATGGTCTCGGCAATTTCGTTCACCAGCTGGCTTTTGCGGGTGCTGTCGTTGCCCATTTCCTGCATGGCGATCTGCAGCTTGAACAGCACAAAGTCCTGCCGGTTATCCTCAATGAACCGGCGGAATGCGTTGGCCCCTATCTTTTGCACGTAGCTGTCCGGGTCTTCCTTATCCGGTATCAGCACCAGCTTCACGTTCAGGCCTTCTTCCACGGCCATGTCCAGCCCGCGCAGCGCTGCTTTCACGCCGGCGCTGTCGCCATCGTACAGGATGGTGAGGTTGTTGGTATACCGTTTTATCAGCCGTAGCTGGTCGGTGGTGAGGGAGGTGCCGCTGGAGGCCACCACGTTCTCTATGCCGGCCTGGTGCAGGGAGATCACGTCCGTATAGCCTTCCACCAGCAGGCATTCATTCAGCTTGTCAATGGCGTGGCGGGCAAAGTAGGTGCCGTACAGCACCTTGCTTTTTACGTATATCTCGTTCTCGGGAGAGTTGATGTACTTGGGCGCCCGGTCGTTCTTCACCAGTATGCGCGCGCCAAAGCCCAGCACCTTGCCGGACTGGTTATGGATAGGAAAGATCACCCGGCCGCGGTAATTGTCGGCCGGCTGCTCGTTGCGGATGGTTACCAGGCCGGTCTTCTGCAGGTATTCCAGGTTATAGCCTTTTTCCAGGGCTGTGCGGGCAAAGGCATCCCGCTCATTGCTGCAGTAGCCCAGCTGGAATTTCTGGATGGTCTCGCGGGTAAAGCCTCTTTCCTCGAAGTAGCTGAGGCCTACGTTCTGGCCTTCTTCCGTTTCCAGCAGGGTATGGGTAAAGTATTCGCGGGCAAAGTTGTTGATAATATAAAGGCTGTCTGCCAGCAGCTGTTGCTGTTTGGCTTCGGCGCTTACCTCGGTTTCCTCTATCTCTACATTATATTTCTGGGCCAGCCAGCGCAAGGCCTCCACGTAGGAGTATTTCTCATGCTCCATCAGGAAGCGGATGGCGTCGCCGCCGGCGCCGCAGCCAAAGCATTTGTAAATCTCCTTGCTGGGTGTTACCGTGAAGGATGGCGTTTTCTCGTTGTGGAAAGGGCAGAGGCCCAGGTAGTTGGCGCCTCTTTTCTTGAGCTTCACAAAAGAGCCTACGATCTCCACAATGTCAATGCGGCTTACTATCTGTTGTATGGTCTGCTGTGTAATCACGGTACAAAGATCGGCAAACTGCAAACTTAGGTAATTTACTGATTTTGGCGCTACAGATCTCTGGCGGCGGGTTGGTATATATTTATATTTTAATTTAAATTAATTTTAATAATTTTACATATTAATTTTTATATATTTACATAAGTTTTCACACTATATCCTTGAAATACCTAACCGGGCCAGGGGAAACCGGCTTCCGGGGAGCTGTTCCTGGCAAAGTTTTGATGAGACCTATGAACAAGACAAAATATCTACGAATGAAAAGATCTTTTATACTGCTTGCCTGCATGTGCCTGGCTTTTTCCGCAATCAGGGCCCAGAATTTCGATTTCCGGATCGTGGCTACCGATACCATAGGTTGTGCGCCCAAGAAAATTACGTTTGACGTGAAATCATCCGAAGAGCTGTCTGTAATAGACTGGTTCTGGGAGTTTGGCGACGGCGGTACCGCCTCCGGCCCCCAGCCTACCCACACCTTTAACCATCCCGGCCATTATACGGTGCGCCTTACGATGGTACTGCCTTCCGGCAGCACGTCCATGAAAGTGTTCAGCTACCAGGAAATAGATATCCTGCCCATACTGGACCTGGGCGTGCAGCATCCGCTGTGCAGCAACTACTGCCCGGTTATATCCAATACAGCCATGGCAGATGGGCACCATGACCCCGGATGGTACCTGTGGAACACCGGCGATACCACCAGCACCATACAAGCCTGCAAGCCCGGCCAGTATTCCGTGATCTATAACGTATGCGGCCAAACGCTGATGGACACCACCGTGGTGATAGGCCGCGTGAGTGAAACACAGGCCAAGATATCCTACACCTGGCTGTGCAGCCGGCAGGTAGACCTGAGCGTAATGCCGGCCTATGAGAATGTGCCTTACCGGCTCTGGCTGAACTGGGGCGACAATACCTCCCAGACCATTACCGGCAAGGACCGGCAGATGCTGAAGTTTGACCATGAGTATGCTGAATCCGGCGACTATACAATAGAAGTGCATATGGAGTACCAGAACAGCTGCGCAGATATTGTGACCAGAAAGATAACCGTGCGGCAGTAAATTAATTGTTTAGCAAAAAGTGAAAGGTGAATGGTGAATCTTTGTTTCATCATTCACCTTTCACTTTTCACCCCGCTGCTCCCTGTTCCCCTTCGCCTTTTTTCCCCTATATTTGAATGATCAAGCCAAACAATCTTATTATGACGAAAGAAGTATTCATCGTATCCACCGTGCGCACCCCTATTGGCTCTTTCAACGGGGCCCTGGCCCCCTTGCAGGCCACGCAGCTGGGCGCCATGGTCATAAAAGCAGCATTGGAACGGGCCGGTATAGCTGCCGGCGAGGTCAATGAAGTATACATGGGCAATGTGATCAGCGCCAACCTGGGCCAGGCGCCTGCCAACCAGGCCAGCATCCACGCCGGCATACCGGTAACCGTGCCCTGCACTACCGTAAACAAAGTATGCGCCTCCGGCATGAAGGCGATCATGCTGGGCGCGCAGAGCATCCTGCTGGGTGATAACGACGTAGTGGTGGCCGGCGGCATGGAAAGCATGAGCAACATTCCTTACTACCTGGATAAAGCGCGCAACGGTTACCGCCTGGGCCACGGCGCCGTAGTGGACGGCATCCTGCGCGACGGCCTGTGGGACCCCTACAAGGATTTCCACATGGGCAATGCCGCAGAGATCTGCGCGGCAGCATACAAGATCAGCCGGGAAGACCAGGATGCCTACGCTGTTAGCAGCTATAAACGCGCCGCCGAAGCATATGAAAAAGGATACTACAAAAAGGAGATACTGCCCGTGGAAGTGCCCGGTAAGCAGGTGGTGACGGTAACGGAAGACGAGGATTACAAGAAGGTGAATTTTGAAAAGATACCCTCCCTGAAACCGTCTTTCCAGAAAGAAGGTACGGTTACGGCCGCCAATGCCTCCAACATCAACGACGGCGCAGCCGCGGTAGTGCTGGTAAGCGGGGAAAAGCTGAAAGAGCTGGGCCTGCAGCCCCTGGCCAGGATCGTAAGCTTTGCAGATGCCTCCCAGGCGCCGGAATGGTTCACCACCACCCCGGTAAAAGCCATTAACCGCGCCCTGGCCAAAGCACAGCTCAGTATTGCCGATATGGATTATGCGGAGATCAATGAAGCCTTTTCCTGTGTGGCCATTGCCAACCAGCGGGACCTGGGCCTGTCGCCGGACCGGCTGAACGTTTGGGGCGGGGCCGTATCGCTGGGCCATCCCATTGGCTGCAGCGGCGCCCGTATCACAGTAACGCTTACTTCTATACTGCACCAGCACAATGGCCGTTACGGGGTAGCCGGCATCTGCAACGGCGGCGGCGGCGCCAGCGCAATTATATTAGAAAGGTAAAGGTGAAAGTGAAAGCGTTATCTGCCCTGCTCACTTTTCACTCCACCAGGCAGATGACAGTGTCCAGCTGCATTTTGCGCCCGTTAAATCCCTGCAGGGACACCCTTACGCTGTCGCGGCTCATAATGTTCATTTGCAGGCTTTGCGGCCAGTAAGGCTGCCGGATCACGCCGGGCGTTACCTTCTCGAAGAGCCAGTATTTATCCGTTACCAGGCTGTAGGTAGGGTAGCGGGACAGGATGCCCTGCTCCCTGGTTTGCAGCGCATAGTCGTTGTCAATCGGGTAGCGGGTGAGGCTGCCGTCGTACAGCAGCGCCACACAGGCCATGATGGTAAGTATGCGCAGGGGCGGCAGCAGCAGGCCAAACAGCAGCACAAAGGGGAATCCGAAAAAGCAAAGCAGGTATAGCCATCTGCCGGTAACGTTCCGGGGCGTAAGCCCGTACAGGACCACGCCGGTGCCCACGTATAACGAGAAGAACACCCTTTCCGTATAAGCGCCTTTAAAGCCGTAGCCGTTTACCAGCAGCAGCAGGCATACCACGGAAAAGAACAGTAATACCAGGTGCAGGTACCATAACAGCCGGACCACATCTGCCGGCGCCTTTATCTTTTTGATCTTGCAGGAAACTGCTGCCAGGAAGCTGAAGGACAGGATGGTAATGGTGATCATAGGAAACAGGTATTGAAGGTTGCACGGAATAGCGCTACCAATATATTAATAATTTTTTATATTCTAATAATATTTAAATTCATAAGCCTTTCCCAAATCCTTTGCTTTTTCGTCAACAAACAATAATTTTGCCCCTGCTCTAAGGAATAGGGCATTAAATCTTTACAAATCATTATACCAATAGCATGCGTCAGATAGCTTTCAGACAAGCCTTAAGAGAAGCCCTGCAGGAGGAAATGCGCCGTGATGAGCGGGTGTTCCTGATGGGAGAGGAAGTAGCCGAATACAATGGAGCCTACAAAGTGAGCCAGGGAATGCTGGACGAGTTCGGGGACAAAAGGGTGATAGACACCCCCATTTCAGAACTGGGCTTTGCGGCCATCGGCGTAGGGGCTGCCCAGAACGGCCTCCGTCCCATAGTGGAGTTCATGACCTGGAACTTTGCTGTGCTGGCGCTGGACCAGATCCTGAATACCGCTTCCAAGATGCTGGCCATGAGCGGCGGACAGGTAGGCTGCCCCATTGTGTTCCGCGGCCCCAACGGCTCTGCCGGCCAGCTGGGCGCACAGCACTCTACCGCTTTTGAAAGCTATTATGCCAATATTCCCGGCCTGAAGGTAGTATCTGTTTCCAACCCGTATGACGCCAAAGGTCTGCTGAAAGCCGCTATCCGCGACGATGACCCGGTAGTGTTCATGGAAAGCGAGGTGATGTACGGCGATATGGGCGAAGTGCCGGAAGAGGAATACATCATTCCCATCGGCAAAGCGGATATCAAACGCGCCGGCAAGGACGTAACGATCGTTTCTTTCAATAAAATGATGAAGGTGGCCCTGGGCGCTGCGGAAGAGCTGGCCAAGGAAGGCATTGAGGCAGAAGTGATAGACCTGCGCACCATCCGCCCGCTGGATTGGGTGACCATCCTGGAGTCAGTAAAGAAAACCAACCGCCTGGTGATCGTGGAAGAACAGTGGCCGTTTGCCAGCGTTTCCTCCGAGATCGCTTACCGCATCCAGAAAGAAGGGTTTGACTACCTGGACGCCCCTGTTCGCCGCATCACGGCAGCAGATGCGCCCATGCACTATGCGCCCAACCTGGTAAAGCTGTACCTGCCTGATGTAGAGCGTACCGTGAAGCTGGTAAAGGATGTGATGTATATGAAGAAATAATGTTGATGTGCTGATGATGAAAATTATAGATAGCTTAATAAAAAAAGCCGGTAATCTACCGGCTTTTTTTATTATTTGGATACTTTATGAATTACCTGACATGCTTCATATTCATCAGCACATTAACACATCATCCAAACAGGTCACTCGATAAATACCGGTCCCCCCGGTCGCAGATAATACAAACGATCAGGCCCTGGTCCAGCTCCGCAGACAGCCGCACGGCTGCAGATACGGCGCCGCCACTGCTCATGCCGCAGAATACGGCTTCCTCCCTGGCCAGCCGCCGCGTCATTTGCCGGGCTTCTTCCTCCGCAATATCCATTGTACGGTCCACCCGCTCCCGGTCAAATATTTTGGGCAGGTAGGCTTCCGACCATTTGCGGATGCCGGGAATCCTGGAACCTTCTGTGGGCTGGCAGCCAATGATCTGCACCTGCGGGTTCTGCTCCTTCAGGTAGCGCGACACGCCCATGATGGTACCGGTAGTGCCCATGGCGCTCACAAAGTGCGTAATGCCGCCCTGGGTATCCCGCCATATTTCCGGGCCGGTGGTGCGGTAGTGCATACCGTAGTTGTCCGGGTTGGCAAACTGGTTCAGCATATGGTAGCCGCCTTTGGCCACCTGTGCATGTGCGTAGTCAATAGCGCCTTCCATGGAGGCAGCCTTGGGTGTGAGCACCACTTTGGCGCCAAAGGCTTCCATGGTAAGCACGCGTTCCCGTGTGGCGTCTTCCGGCATTACCAGCTCTATGGCCACGCCAAAGAGGTTGGCGATCATGGCCAGGGCAATGCCGGTATTGCCGCTGGTAGCTTCTATCAGCTTCATGCCGGGCTTTAATTCTCCACGGTCCAGCGCACCCTTGATCATGCCGTAGGCGGCGCGGTCCTTTACACTGCCGCCCGGGTTATTGCCTTCCAGCTTGCCGAATATCTTTACTTGTGGGTTGGCGGTCAGTTTTTTCAGCTCTATCAAAGGCGTGTTGCCAACCAGGTCCAGGATCGAATACATCTTAAATTGATCGGTTTAATTTAAACTACTTCTACAATGTTCATACTGCCATCCGCCTTGTAATAGATGCGGGAAAAGGGCGCCACGCTCTTGATCAGCCATACGTTGCCGCCGATCACGCTGTGATGCCCGATGGTAGTATCGCCGCCCAGGATGGTGGCGCCTGCGTAGATCACCACGTGCTCCTCGATGGTAGGGTGGCGTTTGCTCCGGGCCATGCTCTTGTCTATGCTGAGCGCGCCCAGGGTTACGCCCTGGTACAGCTTTACATGCGGTCCTATTACGGAGGTTTCTCCTATTACGATGCCTGTGCCGTGGTCAATACAGAAATAGGGCGCAATAACGGCGGCCGGGTGAATGTCAATGCCGGTGCGGGCATGGGCCAGTTCCGTGATCATGCGGGGCAGCAGCGGTACATGCAGCTGCTGCAGGGCATGGGCTATCCGGTAAAAGGCAATGGCATAAAAGCCCGGGTAGGCCCGGATCACTTCATACAGGCAGGTGGCTGCCGGGTCGCCCTGGTAGATGGCGGTAGCATCTTTGGTAAGATCCTCGTAAATGCCCGGTACCTGGGCCATAAAACGGCCGGCCAGGGTAGCCGCGGTATCCGGTAACTGCGGTTGCATGGGAAGTAACAATTGCTGCAGGGCAGCTTCCAGTGTGCCTGCGTAGGGCGCCAGCTCCGCTTCCGTCATCACGCTTCCCGTATGTTCGGGAAATAGCCAGCTCACAAGATTGTTGGCAAAGTCGCTGACTGCCGTTGTGGGCGGAAATGCGTTAGCCGCTGCCTGTTGGTGTCTCCGCTTCAGTTCCTCCAATAATTTATCCATATAACGGCTTAAAATTACAGGTATTAATAGTTAATCGGTACATTGAAAGTACGAAATTAATGTGCAAATGTGCGGATGTGCAGATGTGCGAATGGTGAAAAATATAGATTTCATTGCGCCATCATCCCCCCCACATCTGCATATCCACACATTTGCACATCATTTCATTATCTTTGCTCCCTGTATCTAACAAAAACACCAGACATGGCCAACATCCTCATTATTGACGATGAAAAAAGCATTCGTAAAACCCTGACGGAAATACTAACCTACGAGGGATACAAGATCACAGAAGCGGCAGATGGGGCGGAAGGCTTCAAAATGTTCAGGGAAAAGCAGTATGACGCTGTGCTGTGCGACATCAAGATGCCGAAAATGGACGGGCTGGAGTTCCTGGAAAAAGCAAAGGAAGCCAATCCCGATATACCCATTGTAATGGTATCCGGTCATGGTAATATTGATACGGCGGTAGATGCAGTGAAAAAGGGCGCTTATGACTATATCTCCAAGCCCCCGGACCTGAACCGCCTGCTGATCACCCTGCGCAATGCAATGGATAAAACCAAGCTGGTGGCGGAAACAAAGACCCTGCGCCGCAAGGTGAACAAGGCGCAGGAAATGATAGGCAGCTCCATGCCCATCCTCAAAATAAAGGAAACCATTGAAAAAGTGGCGCCCACCGACGCACGCGTGCTGGTAACCGGCGAGAACGGGGTGGGCAAGGAGCTGGTAGCCCGCTGGATACATGAGCGCAGCAGTCGTGCCAGCGGAGCGCTGGTAGAGGTGAACTGCGCCGCCATTCCCGGCGAACTGATTGAGAGCGAGCTGTTCGGGCACGAAAAGGGCTCCTTTACCTCTGCCGTAAAGCAGCGCATCGGCAAGTTCGAGCAGGCCAACGGCGGCACCCTTTTCCTGGATGAGATAGGCGATATGAGCCTGAGCGCCCAGGCCAAAGTGCTGCGCGCCCTGCAGGAAGGAAAGATCACCCGCGTGGGCGGCGACAAGGAAATTAACGTGGACGTGCGCGTAATAGCCGCTACCAATAAAGACCTGCTGAAGGAAGTGGAAGAGAAGAACTTCCGCCTGGACCTTTACCACCGCCTGAGCGTAATACTGATCCATGTGCCTTCCCTGAACGAGCGCCGCGAGGATGTGCCCCTGCTGGTAGATCATTTCCTGGTGAACATCTGCCAGGAGTATGGCATTGCCAGAAAGAATATAGACCCTGCTGCCATGAAGGCGCTGCAGCAGTATAACTGGTCCGGCAACATACGCGAGCTGCGCAACGTGGTGGAAAGACTGGTGATCCTGTCCGGCAAGACCATTTCCGCTGAAGACGTGGAGGACTATGTGCTGCCGGGCCGGGAGCGGAAGAAAGCGAGCATATGACCAGGCATTTGTACCTCATCAGCGGCATGGGAGCGGATGAGCGCATATTCCGGCACCTGCGCTTCCCTGCAGATTACCAGGTGCACAACCTGCCCTGGCTGCCTCCCCGGCCGGATGAGCCTTTTGCCGGCTATGCAGCCCGGATGGCCGCCGGCATTACTGCAGACGGCCCTGTAACCCTCCTGGGGCTTTCGTTTGGCGGCATGATCAGCCTGGAAATAGCCCGGCAGCGCCCTATTGAGAAGAATATCATTATCAGCAGCATCAAGCATACCCGGGAACGTCCCCCGTACTTTAACTGGGCCAGGAAGCTGGGCCTGTACCGCCTGCCAGACCAGCTGCTGTTCCGCCGGCGGCATGCCCTCGTAAAATATTTCATGAAAGTGGAGACCCCGGAGGAGGAAGCCCTGCTGCGCGATTACCTGCAGAAAAAGGATTTCACCTACCTGCGCTGGGCCGTAAATACGGTGCTGCACTGGGAAAATGAGTTCATTCCCTCCTCCCTGGTGCACATTCACGGCGGCGCCGACCTTACCTTTCCCCTGAAATTCGTGAAGCCCACCCATATCATTGCAAATGGCGGCCATTTTATGGTGATGAACCGCGCAGCGGAGATCAACCGCATACTGGCCCGGGAACTGTAAGACCTATAAAAAAAACCTAAAATTGCCGGTGAGAACCGGCTGGCTGCCAGTATAGTATTATATTTGTTCTTTTAAAGATATCTCTATACAAATATAACTACAACTGAATGAACCTGGCATTTTGGAAGCGTAATAAAGAAGGGCAGTCCCGCAGGAAAAAATCAGCGGTACGCGAGTGGCTGGATGCAGCCATTTTTGCAGTGATTGCTGCCACACTGATCCGCACCTTTATATTTGAAGCCTATACCATTCCCACGCCATCTATGGAAAAAACACTGCTGGTGAATGATTTCCTGTTCGTGAGCAAGATCAGCTACGGAGCGCGTATTCCCAATACGCCGCTGGCAGTGCCTTTTACGCATCATACCCTGCCCTTTACAAAATATGCCAAAGCCTATTCCGAAGCCGTTCACTGGCCGTACAAACGCCTGCCCGGCTTTACCGATATCAAGCGCAATGATGTAGTGGTGTTCAACTTCCCGGAAGGGGATACGGTGGCCCTGGAGCAGCAGGAACAAAGCTACTACGGGCTGGTGCGCAGCATGGGCCGCGACGCCGTGTGGGAGGCCTATCATGTCACCTCGCGGCCGGTAGACAAGCGGGATAATTACATCAAGCGCTGTGTGGCGCAGGCTGGCGATACACTGAGCATAAAAGACGGCATCGTGTTTGTGAACGGCCGCCAGGCGCCTATTCCGCCGGAAAGCGAACGGCGCTACCTGGTGCAGATATCCGGGGACCAGCTGAACCCCGACCGCCTGGAAGAGCTGGGCATTACGGCCACCCCGGACGCCATCCTGTCCAGCGGCCTTTTCCTGTACAATCTGACGCCCGGCAATGTTGCCGCCCTGAAAACCCTCCCGGTGGTAAAGAGCATAAAGCCCTACTTCAGCACGGCACTTTCCGTGTTCCCGTATGATACGGTGCATTATCAGTGGACGGAAGACAACTTCGGCCCCCTGTATATCCCTGAAAAGGGCGCCACCGTGAAGATAGACAGCAGCAATATTGCCATTTACGACCGCATTATCCGGGTATATGAAGGCAACAAGCTGGAATCCAGGAACGGCCGGTTCTATATCAACAACAAACCTGCCGACTCCTACACCTTCAAAATGAACTACTACTGGATGATGGGCGATAACCGCAATAACTCCCTGGACTCCCGTTACTGGGGTTTTGTGCCGGAAGACCATGTGGTAGGCAAGGCCTGGATGATCTGGATGAGCTACGGCGACGGTGGCATCCGGTGGAGCCGCCTGTTCCAAACCATCAAATAATGCGCGGATGAAAAAACTGCAGCACTCCTTTGAGTACCTTTCTTATGATGATATTACCGGGCTGGATGATGATGATGCGGCGTTGCTGCGGGCTGCCCGGCAGGTAACGGAGCAGGCCTATGCCCCTTACTCCGGCTTCCGGGTGGGCGCGGTGATACGCCTGGCCAACGGCCAGCTGGTAAGCGGCACCAACCAGGAGAATGCCGCCTTTCCGGCGGGCATCTGCGCAGAAAGGACCGCCCTGTCTGCCGCCGCCTCCCTTTTTCCCGAAACGCCCATACAAACCATTGCCATCAGCTACCGGCACCCGGAGGGCAACAGCCATCAACCCATTTCCCCCTGCGGCATCTGCCGGCAGTCGCTGGCGGAATACGAGCTGCGGCAGCAGCAGCCTATCCGCCTGATCCTGGGCGGGCAAAGCGGCCAAGTGCTGGTAATACCGGCAGCTACACAATTATTACCCTTCTCGTTTTCCGCAAAGGACATGGAGTAGATATATATATTAAAATAGATTATATTTGTGCCGTATGATCCGTATCCTATGCCTGCTCCTTTTAGCAGTGGTATTGATAATGCCGTCTGCAATCGCCCATCCCCGTGAGAAAGCCCGTCTGCTGTACAAGGAAGGTCTGGCGCTGAAGCGCTCGGGAAAGCTGACGGCTGCCCTGAAATACTTCCACGCTGCCATCCGTAAGGACGACGGGTTTGCGCCTGCTTACCTGGAGCTGGGACAAATCTACGCGCTGCTGGAGAACTACCGTCAGAGCATATACTATTACCGCAAGCTGATAAACGAGGACAACCTGTCAAGCGCCGGCCCTGAAGACCTGCAGGTGATCTATCACCTGGGGCATGTGTATTATTACGAAGGGAACTATAAAGCTTCCGCCGCCCTGTGGTCCAGGCTGCTGGACCTGCAGCCGCAGAACGGCTTTGCCATGTTTATGCTCGGCAAGTCATACATTGCCGCCGGCGAGCAGACAAAGGGGGAGGAGCTGTGCGATAAGGCTACATCCTCTCCGGTACCCTGATGCCCAGCAACTGCATGCATTGCGCAATAGTATGGGCTGTGAGCGTAATGATCTGCAAACGCAGGTTCCTCTTTTCTTCCGATTCCGCATTTACAATAGAGTAGGTATATACTCCGCCGGCTTTCTCCGCATAGAAGGAGTTGAACTGCTGCGCCAGGTGAAAGGCATAGTTGGCAATGGTGGCGGGGCTCATTTCCTTTTGGGCATCTTCCAGCACTTCACCGAACTGCTCATTCAGCACGATCAGCGCTTTCTCCATTGGCAGTAAGCTGCCATTATGCCGGTAAGTGTCCAAATGACGGGTGTCTGTCACACCGGCTTCCCGCATAATAGATTTGATGCGGGCATGGGCATATTGAATGAAGGGACCGGTAAAGCCATGAAAATCGATGGACTCTTCCGGGTTAAAGATCATTTTCTTTTTAGGGTCTACCCGCAGCAGGAAGAACTTCATGGCGCCCAGGCCTATCATTTCATAGAGGCCCTGCAGCTCGCTTTCGCTGAAATCCTTCAGCTTGCCGGAGGCTTTGGTATGCGCTGCGGCGGTGTTCACCATTTCGTCTATAATATCATCTGCATCCACCACGGTGCCTTCCCGGCTTTTCATGCGGCCGTGGGGCAGTTCCACCATGCCGTAGGAGAGGTGGTAAACGCCGTCGGCAGCCGGCTCTCCCAGTTTTTGCAGGATCAGCTGCAGCACCTTGAAGTGATAGTTTTGTTCATCAGCTACTACGTAAATGCTTTGGTCCATGTGGTAGTCGTCGTACTTCAGGCGGGCGGTGCCCAGGTCCTGTGTCATGTACACGGAGGTGCCGTCGCCGCGCAGCAGCAGCTTCTGGTCCAGCCCGTCGGCGGTAAGGTCTATCCATACGGAATTGTCTTCCTTGCGGAACAGTACGCCTTTACGCAGGCCGTCCTCTACCAGGTCCTTCCCCAGCAGGTAGGTCTCGCTTTCGTAGTAGATCTTGTCAAAGTCAATGCCCAGGCGTTTGTACGTGGTCTCAAAGCCCTCGTACACCCAGCCGTTCATGGTGGCCCATAGCGCCCGCACTTCGGGGTTGCCGGCTTCCCATTGCTGCAGCATGATCTTGGCCTGCTGCATGATCTCTGTTTTATTGCGCGCCAGTTCCCTGATCTCGTCGTTGATCTTGGCGGACTTTTCCTTGTCCTGCTGTATTTCCGGTTTGTCCAGCAGGGCGGCCAGCTTTTCCACCTTTTCCTTTTCCGCGCCTTCAAAGTCCCGGAAATCATTTTCCAGCACCCGGGCAATGATCGGCTCCGCCTGCTCTTTCAGCAGGGTCTCGAATTTCACGTAGTAGTCGCCTACCAGGTGATCGCCTTTGATGCCGGTGGATTCCGGGGTATCGCCGTGGGCAAACAGCTGCCAGGCCAGCATGGACTTGCAGATGTGGATGCCCCGGTCATTCACCAGGTTGGCCTTGATTACCTCGTAGCCGTTGGCCTTGAGTATTTCCGCAATGGAATAGCCCAGGAAATTATTGCGCAGGTGCCCCAGGTGCAGGGGCTTGTTGGTATTGGGGGAGGAGTACTCCACCATTACCTTTTTGCCGTTGGCCGGTTTGCGGCCTGCGTGGGGATCGTTGAAATGTTGCTGCAGGTACTGTATCCAGTAGGCATTGTTAATGCTCAGGTTCAGGAAGCCCTTTACTACGTTGAAACCGGCTATCAGCTCGGGGAAATGGCTTACCAGGTAGTCGCCCAGATGCTTACCGGTTTCCTCCGGTTTTTGCCGGCTGAACCTGGTAAAGGGAAATACCACGATGGTATATTCTCCCTCAAATTCGGGCTTGGTAACGTTAATGGCAATATCGGGAATGGAGATGTCCTGGTTATAAAGCGATTTGATAGCTGCTGCTGCGGCAGACCGGATAGATTGTACGACACTCATTAGAAAACGGTTAATGCAAAGTAGCAGCAAAGGTATATAAAAATAGCTGTTAGCTTTTAGTTTACTGGGCATACTACTAAAAGCTAATGGCTAACAGCTTATTTAAAGGTGTAGGACACCCCTATCTGCGCCACGGAATGCTTATAGTCGCCGATGCCGTCATACGGGTCTGTCAGGCCAAAATTGTGCCGGCCATACACGCCAAAGCCCATGGGCAGCTTGAAGCCCAGGCCAACGCCCAGGGCGAGGTCGGCTGTGTTATAGGTGTCCTTTACATCTACTGTCAAGCTGCCGCCCTTGTCCTTGGCGCTTACCAGGAAACCTACCTGCGGGCCGGCTTCCAGGTAAAACTGCGGGAGCAGGTAGTACTGGAACATTACGGGAATGTTGATATAGTTGAGGGCTACCTTGCGCTCGCCGGTGAAGATCACCTCATATTTTTCCCCCTGGCCGGAAAAAAGCAGCTCCGGTTGCAGGGCCCAGTCCCTGAAACGGAAGTTTACAAAACCGCCAACATGTCCGGAAGCCCGGCTGCCAGACCCATCAAAATCTGTCAATTGGGCAATATTTAGACCGCCTTTTACTCCAAAATGAAGGTTTTGCGCCTGTGCTGCAAAAGTGGCACATCCGGCAATAAGAATGGCTAAAATTAGTTTTTTCATAATGTGAAGATAAGATCTGCTCCCTGCCGGGCAAATAATATGCCGTGTTCGTTAGCAGGAAGCAGTATCTTGTCTCCTTACTCCCCACCCATCTAGTACAGCGTAAACTCTACCCGCCGGTTCTTCTGCCGGCCGGCAGCGGTCTTGTTGGTAGCAATGGGCTGCGTTTCGCCATAGCCGGTGGCCTCGATCCTGGAAGGGTTGGCGCCCCGGCTTACCAGGTATTGTTTTACGGATTCCGCCCGCTCTTTGGACAGGCGCATATTGCTGGCAGCGGCGCCCACATTGTCCGTATGGCCGGCCAGCTTCAGGCTGAAGTTCTTGGTTTTCAGGAGTTCTGCCACGCGGTTCAGGGGGCCGTAGGAGCTGGGCTTGATGCTGGCCTTGCCGGTCTCGAACTCCAGGTTCTCGATGGCGTCGCGCACCAGCCGGCGGTCTTCGTCGGTTACCTGCTGCACCACCACTTTGGGCATAGTGTCTTTGGGCAGGTCGCAGCCGGCGCCATCCACTTTTACGCCCTGTGCAGTGCCGGGGCATTTATCAAAGAAGTCGGACACCCCGTCGCCGTCGGCATCCTTTAATAGTTTATCCATATCGGCGCTCAGGCGGGCATTGGCGCTGCGGGAGCTTTCCAGTTCCTGTTGCAGGTCGGCTTTCTGGGCCACCAGGTCGTCGTACATAACCCTGGCGGGGTTGTTCCAGGCCAGCTGCGGCTTGTGACGGGGCCCCAGGCTGAACTCCAGGCCGGCATAGCCATAGGAGTATTTGTCATGGCTGTTGCCATAGTAATAGCCGTCCAGGTTATCCCCATCCAGGAAGTGCATGGTATAGCCCAGGTCCAGGTTCACCAGCTCTGATAGCTTGAATTTCAGGCCGGCCCCCACGGGAATGATCAGCTCCTTGATGGTGCCGTCCGGCTTGTAATCGATGTTGTTATTGCTGCCGGCAGCTTCCAGCGTGGGGTTGTATCCCGCCAGGCCGGCTCCGGCGGAAACATAGATCTGCACAAAGTTCTGTTTATACAGCCAGTTGATGGTCGCTACGTTCACTACAGCGCTAAGGCTGGCAGACCATTTCAGCTTGGTCTCAAATGATTCATAAGGCCGGTTGGGCATGGAGCCGTCTCCCAGCTCCCTGGAATTGTCTCCACGCAGCTTGCCGCCAATGTAGTCCGCACGGATACCCAGGGCGTGCAGCAGCTGCCATTTTACATAGGCTCCGTACCCGGCAGAGGCCTTCCATTTGGTGAAATCATTGCCCCCGCCAGTGGGCGCCACAGGCCCCAGCAAGCCTCCGTTAACGCCTATGGACCAGGTCTTGAAATCCCTGCTTCCCTTGAAAAGGCCGGGTTGGGTAACCCCGGTGGTAGTTTGGGCGGAGGTGATCAGGGGCACCGTGAGGGCCAGCATACCGGTGACCCATAGTGAGAAGGTCTTGTTCATAGAATTTAAAGGTTAGGTTATAAATGATTATCTACTAAACAAATAAGACCACCCGTAGTTCAGCGACTGACATATTTGCATGGTCTTTTTGCTTGGCATAATCATTGACAAACCAAAGGCGTACACACGTAGAATCTACAACTAAAGGAGAATCTTTAATATTATGGGAAAAATAATAGGAATTGACTTAGGTACTACCAATTCATGCGTTGCCGTTATGGAAGGCAACGAACCGGTAGTGATTGCCAACGACGAAGGCCGCAGAACGACCCCGTCTGTAGTGGCATTCTTAAAGAACGGAGAAAGAAAGGTTGGCGATCCGGCCAAAAGGCAGGCTATTACCAACCCCGTAAACACCATCATGTCAGTGAAGCGCTTCATGGGCCGCCACTACGATGAGGTAAACAGCGAGATCCCGCACTGGAGCTACAAAGTGGCAAAAGGCGAAAATAATACCACCCGTATCGATATAGACGGCAGGTTATATACCCCCCAGGAAATATCCGCCATGATCCTGCAGAAAATGAAGAAAACAGCGGAAGATTACCTGGGCCAGGAAGTGAACGAAGCGGTAATCACCGTGCCCGCTTACTTTAATGACGCACAGCGCCAGGCCACCAAGGAAGCCGGTGAGATTGCCGGCCTGAACGTGCGCCGTATCATCAACGAGCCTACTGCCGCAGCACTGGCATACGGGCTGGACAAAAAGCATCATGACAGCAAGATAGCCGTGTTTGACCTGGGCGGCGGTACCTTCGATATCTCCATCCTGGAGCTGGGCGAAGGCGTTTTCGAGGTGAAATCCACTAATGGCGACACCCACCTGGGCGGTGACGACTTCGATAAAGTGATCATGGACTGGCTGGCCGAGGAGTTCAGGAAAGACGAGGCCGTAGACCTGCACAAGGACCCGATGGCATGGCAGCGCCTGAAAGAAGCTGCTGAAAAAGCCAAGATCGAGCTGTCCTCTTCTGCCGAAACAGAGATCAACCTGCCTTACATCACGGCAGTGGACGGCGTGCCCAAGCACCTGGTGAAAAAGCTGACCCGCGCCAAATTCGAGCAGCTGAGCGATGCGCTGGTGGAAAGAACGCTGGAGCCCTGCCGCAAAGCGCTGGCAGACGCCGGCTTAAACACTTCCGATATCGACGAGGTGATACTGGTAGGTGGTTCTACCCGTATCCCCAAAATACAGGAAGTGGTAGAGAAATTCTTCGGTAAAAAGCCCAACAAGGGCGTGAACCCCGATGAGGTAGTGGCCATAGGCGCTGCCATCCAGGGCGGCGTGCTGACCGGTGAGGTAAAGGACGTGCTGTTGCTGGACGTAACGCCGCTGTCACTCGGTATTGAAACCATGGGCGGTGTGTTCACCAAGCTGATCGAATCCAACACCACCATTCCTACCAAGAAATCCGAGGTATTCTCTACGGCTGCAGATAACCAGCCCAGCGTGGAAATACACGTACTGCAGGGTGAAAGGCCCATGGCTAACCAGAACCGCACCCTCGGACGCTTCATATTAGGTGATATACCGCCCGCACCGCGCGGCGTGCCGCAGATCGAAGTGATCTTTGATATTGACGCCAACGGTATACTGCACGTAACTGCCAAGGACAAGGGCACCGGCAAGAGCCAGAACATCCGCATTGAAGCCGGTAGCGGTTTAAGCAAGGAAGAAATAGAGAAGATGAAGGCGGAAGCCAAAGCCAATGAAGCTGCCGACAAGGAACAGCGCGAAAAGGTAGAGAAGATCAACCAGGCAGACAGCCTTGTGTTCCAGACGGAAAAGCAGCTGAAGGAATACGGCGACAAGCTGCCTGCAGATAAAAAGACGACCATTGAAACAGCGCTGAACAAGCTGAAAGAAGCGCAGAAGAGCCAGGACGTAGCCCAGATAGATGCCGCCGTGACAGAGCTGAACACCGCCTGGACCGCCGCTTCCGAGGAAATGTACAAGGCCACCCAGGGTGCGCAGGCCAATGCCAATGGCGAACCACAGGGCCAGCAGCAGCAGGGTAGCTCCGGCGCTACCGGCGAAGGTGGTGTAACCGACGCAGAATTCGAGGAAGTGAAATAAAAAGTAAAAAATAAAAAGTGAAAAGGGCGCGAATCATCTTCGCGCCTTTTTCTTTATTTTTTACTTTTATTTTTTTACTTTTTATCATGCAACTGAAGCTATACCCCTTTGAACTCCGGTTCCGTCATACCTTTACCATATCCCGCAAGTCAAAGGACGTACAGCCTTTACTGGTAGTGGAGCTGCAGCAGGACGGCTTCAGCGGCCTGGGCGAAACTGCCGACAACGCCTATTACAAAATGACCGTGCCCCGGCTGATGGAAGCCATCAACGCGCACCGCAGCGTAATAGAAGCTTACCGGCTGGATACGCCTGAAGCTTTCTGGGAAGCGCTGTACCCGCTTTTTGCCGGTAATATGTTTGCCCTGTGCGCGCTGGACCTGGCTGCGCATGACCTGTATGCGAAGCTGCAGGGGAAGAAGCTGTACGAGGTATGGGGGCTGGACATTTCCCATAACCCGCTTACAGACTATACCATCGGGATAGATACCATTCCCGATATGGTACGCAAGCTGCTGGAATTTCCCTGGCCCATTTATAAAATAAAGCTGGGCACGCCGGATGATATCGCCATTATCCGCGAGCTGCGCCGTCATACCAGCGCCACCTTCCGGGTAGATGCCAACTGCGCCTGGGGCGTGGAGGAAACGCTCCGCAACGCGGCCGCCTTCCGGGAGCTGGGCGTGGAATTTATTGAGCAGCCCATGCCGGCGGCAGACTGGGAGGGGATGAAAAGGGTATACGAGCAGGCGGCTTTGCCCGTTATTGCAGATGAAAGCTGCATTGTAGAAGCAGACGTGGCCCGGTGTTACGGGCACTTTCACGGCATTAACATCAAGCTCACCAAGTGTGGCGGCATTACCCCGGCCCGCCGGATGATCGCGCAGGCCAGAGACCTGGGTATGAAAGTAATGACTGGCAGCATGAATGAGAGCTCCGTAGGCACCTCCGCCGTAGCTCACCTGCTGCCTTACCTGGATTACGTGGATATGGACGGCCCGCTTTTACTGGCGGAAGACACGGCGGATGGCGTTAAAATAAAAGACGGGCGTATTATTTATGCGGACCGTCCGGGTACGGGGGCAGTACTGTTACCTCCTCAACAAGAAAAACCTCGTTCTCCAGCTGTCCCTTTACAGTAACATGCTTTCCCAGCAGGGACTGCAAAGGATTTTCCCTTGTGGCAGGTATCCGGGCCGGCCGGACCAGGTATTCCTCTTTTCCCGTAACAAGGCAAATGCCCGTAAAGCTTCTTTTGGTATTGGCGTAGAAAGTACGCAGCTCCAGCCTGCCTGCCAGCTGCAGGGGCTGCCCCGGCTGCCCGGTATGTTGCCGTGATTGCATGAGCGGTAAAAATATAGTGGTCCTGTTCCAATATACATCATTTTGTACTTGCATAGCCGCTGTCTATTCCCTATTTTTAAAGCATCTCCATCATTTTTAATAACCTACGGATGAAACCAGGCATAAGAAATATTTTTCCACGTAGCGGTACATTAATGCAAGGTTCCATCTGGCCATCGGAAAAAACAAATATCCACGGATGAAAAAACTATTTAGCGCTTTTTTGCTGCTCACCGCTTGCTTTCCTGTTTTTATGCTGACCGCCCATGCCCAGGTGATTGCCCGTATTGTGGTAGAGACGGGCCCCTATAAACGACAACATACACCGGTATCGCTGGTATTAAATGGAATTACCGACCTGCCGGATACGGCCATGGACCTGGTAGAGATCAGGGACGGCCAGCGGCGTAGCGTTCCTTTCCAGGTAGAGGAGGGGTATACCCGCAGCCTGTGGTGGATACTGTCCGGAACGAGCGCGCCCGGTACGCAGCGGGTATTTGAGCTGATAGCAGGAGGCGATCCTGCACAGCCCGCGCGGGCGGCAATGCAGGCTACGGACAGGGAGGGCGCCCTGCTGTTGCGGGAAGGCAACCAGTCCATACTGCAGTACAACTATGCTACCGTGTACCCGCCCGCAGGGGTTGACAGCGCATTTAAGCGCAGCGGCTTCATACACCCGTTATGGGCGCCTAATGGAGCGGTGCTTACGCATATACATCCAAGAGATCACTGGCACCACGTAGGTATCTGGAACCCCTGGACGCATACCGAGTTTGAAGGAAAGGAAGTGGATTTCTGGAACCTGGTCAAAAAGCAGGGTACGGTACGCTTTGCCGGTTTCCTGGCCAAAACACAGGGGCCGGTGTGGAGCGGCTTTAAAGCCCTGCAGGAGCATGTGGTGCTCAAAGGGCAGGGGCAGGAGCAGGTAGCGCTGAACGAGGTGTTAGATGTACGCGCATACCCGGCCCGGAACGGGGGCGCCCGCCGTACCTGGGATTTTACCTCTACCTTTGGCTGTGCCGGGCCCAGCCCGTTGCTATTGCATCAATACCGTTACGGCGGCGGTTTCGGTTTCCGGGCCACGCCGGAATGGACCACTGCCAGCAGTCAGATACTGACTTCCGAAGGCCGGACCCGCAAGGATGCAGATAATACCCGTGCGCGCTGGATAAAAGTGACCGGCGAGACCGGCAAGGGCCGGGCAGGCATGCTGGTGCTGTGCTATCCCTCCAACTTTGATGCGCCGGAGCCGCTAAGGGTATGGCCCGAGAATATGGAAACAGGGGAGGTGTTCATCAACTTCAGCCCTACTAAAATGAAACCCTGGCTGCTCACTTACGGTGAGCAGCATACGCTGAAGTACCGTATCATGGTATATAATGGTGATATTACCGCTGCAGAGGCAGATGCGTTATGGAATGACCTGGCGCATCCGCCGGTGGTGAAAGTGGAGAAGGCCCGTTAGGGAAAGTCCTTATTTTCTGAGTGTTCTAAAATATTTCACCGCATAGTATACGCCCATCAGGCCCATTAATATGAAAACGGTGATGAGGCCCCATTTGCCCGCCAGCCGGTACAGCGGCCTTTCCAGCCGGCTGAGACGGATGCCGGAGGCTGCCTCGGAAAATTGCAGGTAACGGTAAATGGCAAAGCCAAAGCCAACAATGGCCAAGGCCACGGCCCACAGCACCTGGCTCCAGGAGGAGGCGCCGGGCCTGTTTTCAGGCGTGTGATGATTGTTCATAAGCTATGCTTCTTCCATGGTTTGGGGAGGCATCATTAATGGCGCGCGGGTTTTGCGGATCAGGTCCACTTCTTCTTTCCAGTTGTTGCCAAACAGCCTGCCCATTTTTTCATCTATCAATTGAATGGTATCCTGTATCTTTTTGGAATGCACATAGTCGTAGTAATCCCGTAGCAGGTAAATATATACGGATGTACTGATCTCTTCGTCCTGCATATCCTGGCCGGCCAGGTAGGCTTCTTCCAGCACCATGTAGTAGCGGCCGGCGTTTTTCCGCCGGCATAGCTCTGCGGCCTGGTACCAGCCGTTCATGGCCTGCTGGTTGAATTGATGTTCCTGCGCCAGTTTTGCCTGCTTGATAAACCATTCAATGGCATCATCAAAGCGCTTGCGCAGCTGCGCATAGGCACCCTGGTAGCCGTAGAACTGTATCAGCAGCGGCAGGCAGGCGGCATCGCCCTGTTGCTGCCCCTGCTTGGCAATGCGCATGCCGCGGTCCAGCAGCTGCGGTAGCTGCGGATCTTTCTTGAAATAGAACAGCATGCCGGCGTACATGATATGCGTGGTGGCAAACAGCCCTTTATTGCCGCTTCGTTGTGTATGGTCCAGGGCTTTCTGTCCCCACTCATGCAGGCGTTTTACATCCTTGTCCTGCAGGGCTTTGCCCATTTCAAACAGGCATTTGCGCATGGCTATTTCCGGGTCATTGGGATTGCCGCTTTTAGCCAGCTTTTGAATAGCATCATACAGGGCCAGCGGCACCTGCATGGCATGCAGCTGTCCGGGAAACTGGCGCTCGTGTATAGCCAGCTGCTCGTTGCCCACATGGTCAAATACCAGCAGCTTTACCCCGTCTGGTATGCCCTTTTTCAGCAAGGTGGTAAGCCAGCGTTTCATGCTGCGCAGGTCGCTTACCTGCCGTGGCAGCAATGCCAGCACCAGTTGTTTGTCTTCCCGCGGCAGAGCCTGTTGGAAATCGCCCAGCATGCGGAGCAGCACATCATCCAGCGGTTGCCCGTTTACAGCGGCCAACGCCTGCCGGTATGCCTGCGGGTTCCATGCAAAGGCAACATTTTTGTTCTGCAGCTCCTGCAGCAGCGCGGCGCTGTTGTCATAAGCATCCAGCCAGTCCCTGATAATGGCTGCGCTGAAGGTGTCTTCATCCTCAAAAGCAGTGAGGTGGGTAACGAATACCTCGCCCAGCTGCCCGTGCGCGGAGGATTCCAGCTTACAGAAACCTTCGTACACGCGGGCCTCCTCGGGTTTTATGACCATACGCACCAGGCGGAGCCCGGGTTGCGGCGCTACCTCTTTCTGCCAGGCATGTTGTATTTTGTTTAGCTCTAGCGCTATGGGATTGTGCTCGTTCATGTCAGCAATTAATATTCACCATTCCTCCATTAATATCCGTTGCGGCATTGCCGCTTACTTTCACGCTGGTACTGCTGATGTCCATCTTCGTATTGCCCAGTGCCTCGCAGTGCTCTGCAAACAGCTTCATGTTGGCGGTGCAGAAAAGCTCGTGCAGCGTATCTGCGGAGGATTTGATCTTGTCGGCAAAGGACTCGATTTTATTGGCGACATTATCTACAGTTATCTGTGCGGCGCCTTCCCCTATGATCACTTTCTCGGAGCCTTTGATATGCACTTCCTTGGAAAGGAACTCTATCTTGTTGGGCGCATCCACCACGATCTTGTCCTCGGTTTTTACCGTTACCAGTGTTTGTGATTTAACGGTGATATTGCCGGAGCCGTCCATCATCATGGTGCTGCCGTTTTTGTCGGTAACGGTGATGCTGCCGGAAGCGTCGTCGAGGGAGATAGTATTGCCGCTGCGGGTTTTGATGGCTTTAACGTCATTGCCGGCATTGCCAAAGCTGCTTTTTGCTTTACCGTTATAGGTAGTTCCTATAACGAAGGGTAGCTCGGGATTGCCGCCTTCAAAATCTACGATCACTTCTTCTCCAATTTCCGGGATCATGAAAAACCCTTTGTCACCTCCTCCGGCAGCCGATACCACCCGTATCCAAGGCGTTTGGCCAGACTGCTGCCAGCGGAACTTTGCCTGTATCCTGCCCAATCCCTCGGGATCATTGTTGGATACTACTGTAGCGGACTGTGCTTCGCAGAAAGGATGATTATCGAGCCGGACAAGCGGTGCAGCTACTTCTTCAGGGATAGCGGTAAAGTCATTCTCGTAATTGCCGTTGCCGGTACAGTAATGCGTTACGGAGGTTACAACATATTTTCCCCGGTTTTGATCCTGTAAAAAGGCTTCTTTTATTTCAACCGTGTTGCCTATTTGCAGCCCGGTATTGTCACTGAATCCCCTCAGCTGTACCATGCCGGCTACTTTATTTTTCTTGGATAGTTTGGCAATGGATTCAATTTCTTTGTCAGATTGCCGGCCAAGCGCTTCATTGACCTTATAGGTGGCTTGCTTGGTAAATAAGGATGCGCTGACTTTACTAACGTGTTGTGTATAAGCGTTGCCGCTTATATTATGGGCGGTAGTACTGTTCTCCACAAGGTCGTCTTTATAGTAGTCCAGCCCTACATAGCGGCTATTGCTGGGAAGTGTGTTAAGTTCCAGGGAATAGGATGAAAGGTCAACACCGTAGGTAAGCAGCAAGGAGGACCCACCGGATGACTGTCCGAAAACAAGTTGGGTGCCATCATAATAAAACCATTCCCCGAACCGGTTGGCCAGCCGCTGCAGGAAGCGGTAGGTATTTTCCTTGTATTGCACAATATAGGGTAGTCTGCCATTATGAGCCGGTTGTACGTTTGTTTTCAACCCTGCTCTGCCATATTGCCCAAGCAGGTTGTTGGCGATATCAGCCAATGACTTTTCCTCATAAGCTTCTATGTGAGGTTCATCATCCAGCAGGATAGTCGGGCTGTATCCGCGAATGATGCATTCAGCCTGGGCAATACCGCCCCGTTTCCCGGTAGCGATATTGGTAACAATACCCTTGAATAACAAGGGGGAAGAGGATTTCATGGAGAAATCCTGTTCAACGGAAATATAGATAGGCTGACCAATCAATGTCTGGGTTTTGGAAACGGCGTCACTGTCTGTACCAAACAAACCAGCGGGGTCTACCACCAGCTCAAAGTAATGATGGCTGTTTACAGTTTGTGTAAGCTGCAGCCGGTGAAAATCTTTAATAGCTATCTCTTCCTTTCCGCTAATAGTGATCTGGGTTCTGGTTTGAAGTGCCATAGTGGGAAATTTATAGAGCCAAAGAATATTAGTTTGAAGAATGATTGTTTTATTAATAAATGCCACCTCTCCAGGCTATTCCACATAATTTGTAGCTTCCTTTTTTCTTTGCAAAAACGAATGTCTGATTGGTTTCTTTGCCGCTGTCATCCGACCATTGGGCATAGCATAAGTATATTTTTGAATCTGAGTCCAGGTCTTGTAATACAGATTCACTTCCACTTATTTGTTCGCTTAGTCCCTCGTGGTCAACTTTAAGCAGACTATCTGCGCTGGTTGCAAGAATCTGCGCACGCGGCACCTTCGCCAGTATAGCCGGTAATGCAGATATAAACCGCGCGGTATCGCCGCCTGTAGTTGCTGCGGAATCGTCCGGATCTATGAACGGAGCAAGGCCTGGCAAGGGGAAACAGGTTAAGTTAATAAGTGCATTGCTGTTGTTTTCCCGAATTGCCTGTTGAAAATCACTCCAGAAGAGTTGTATGGTCTGATAACGTTCAGTTATCAAGCTGTCTCTGCTATTGGTGATGCTATTAGATACCTGCTCGCTGTTCTCCCCTGAGCCATTAGTGTTATGGCAGGCACCAATAAAGAATGGCAGGCTAAATAGTAGTATCCGGTATCTGAAAAATGTCATATCTTTTTTATGGTTTATTATCTTAATATTTTAATCAGGCCCAATTCCTCCATTCTCTTGAGAATTACTGCACAACCCGGTTGTCTAGAGACAAGATTGGCATCGAATTTACCGTCAGACCCGTATTTGCCTTTACTATAGTGATTGGAATAACTCCACAAGTAAGGAGTTAACATCTTATTATGATAAGCATAATAGCCAATACCATTGTATCTTTCCAGCCATCTTAGCATTCTCGGCAAATTCCAATACGTTTCCCGGTCAATTCTTAAAAATTTAAGTGCATCTATTGCACTTTCTTCAAATTCAAATGGTGGTTTATGGCCTACCTGAGGTCGTCCTTTGGGCACCATTTTGGTAAAGCCCAACAAAGAGTCCCCGTTATGCAAGTGTCTGTTAAAGCTACCACCGGTCTCAGTAAAATGTATGCATGCAATAAAGTACCATGGGATCTGTGCCCCTTTTGAGCCAGCTGTTAGTACAGGTGCAGCAGTCATGTAGTCGCGTAAGGCAGGATGTAGGGAAGTATCGTTGGGAGACTCGAAAAAGTAACAATAACCGGACCTCTCATACATGTAGTAGTCGGCATATCGTATTCCGTACTTTACAGCAAGTGAAATATATTCGTAACGCCGCTGATTACTTGTCATTCTATTGATAACATTATTAACCTCGCCCAATTTTTCCGGCTTGATCTTACAGCTATCAAATAGTTGAATATATTCAATGTCCGTTGGTGTAGTTGATGCCACCTGCATACAGATGAATTTCGGATTTGTCCAATGCTATTATGATGTGCATCTGATTCGCTCATTATACAGGCCAGGAATTTTCAAACGCACTGCTATTAAGTCTTACTTCCTTTGCTGAAATTGTAATCCTTACCTGCATAGGAATCTCTCCACTAGCCTTAAAATGTTCTTCGTAGTTTATGCAGTAGGCGTCAGAGAATTTCAGTTCTTTTAATTTAGATAGTGCATCTCTTCGGTAAAAGATTATACTACCGCTTTTAGTTTTTGTATTGGATACCATCCAGTCAAATAATTCGGTGCTACCGTCTGATTCTATGGTGACGTTTATTTGTCCTCCTGTTGGACGGGAAGCAGGCTTGCCGTTATAGTCAGTTCCTTGCGTAAAAGAAAACTGGCAATCCAGTACATTTATTTCTTCCCCGTCTAATTGCATCACTGCTTTAAAAGACATATAGTTAATGATTTAGGATAATGATTTAAATAAGGCAGTATAACTTAAGTTGTGTTACAATGCCACTGCACCTGTAGTTGGAATGTATTTTACGTGTAAGGCTTTTCTCATGGTTCATTATTATCCGGGTTAAAACATATTCAGGTTCGGATACGAAAATAACTATTCTTGGAGATATTTATCCTATCAGCAATGAGATATTCTAAATACCATTCTTTGAAATTATAGTATAATAATATTTTTTATTTTGGCAATATAATTAGTATCATGAAGACAGGTACATTTTCTAATTTTTCGGCAGTTTACGGATAACTTTTAGTTTGCCGTTTTCGAACTGCAGGATATAGTTCCAGTATCGTTGGGTTAGTATTGCTTTGTTCTTTACTGCGGATAAGGCCTCGTCATTTGCGGGGCCAAACATTAGCCGGCATATGTCCGGCGACATGCCAATTTCCGGTGTACGAGCCAGTACTGCCAGCCACTGTTTCCGGCCCAGGCGCTGTTCATACCACTTGGCTTCCATCTCATTATAATAGATACGTGGTGAGCGGGCGTTGCTATTCTCATCCGTTAACCAGCTATGGTTGACCATTATCTCGCTTCCATGGCCGCTTTTTAATATCAATGCTATCAGATGCTCGTCATTGTAAGGGAGTTCTTCTGTATAAGGTGCTACTACTACATCTGTGCAAGTCCACTTTTCCCCGGTTATGATAGAGAGCGGCTGTTGGGTAATGCGGTCGGTAAAATTTCTTTTGTAAGCATCTACCAGCACAATTACTTTGTTTAACCAGTCTTTTTTGATCTTTTCATAAAGGCCTACTATGATAAAAGGGTGTGAGGGAGAAAAGGAGTGAGTTTTAATACCGTTGGTAGTAATATGATAATAAACAATATTACCACTGGTCTTATCCTTTAGCTTGAAGTAGTAAGGATGTTCATTGCTATGGTAACGGTTATCGTCAAATATTTCTTTTCTGTCAACTATATCCATAACCTGGAAATATTTTCCTGCTACAGCATCATAGCGAGTCAGGCGGGGATCGGCCCCCGGGCGGTACACAATCTTTTCCAGATAGGATTGATAGATGTGCCGATAGTCATTTTTCTTTATACGGGGAGGGAAGTACAGTTCCTGCCCTTTCAGGATCTCAATATGATCAATGTCAATATATGAGCTGCTGCTGTCATACCTTTGGGACATACCGATAGTGCCATTGTAGGTTTTTATTTGAGCAGTGGATAAACGGGCATAAGCAAGCAGGGAGCTTACAAACAGGATGTGGATTCTTTTCATAAGAAAACATATGATATGGTTACAGGGAAGCGAATGTAATGAATCTCCTTCTTCACTCAAACTTAACAAAAAACAACACCTGCTTAATAACCATAACATTAACTAATAAATGAATTTTTATAATTTAATAAGTATCTAACCAACCCTTGATAGATAGCCGTTTGCAGCTTCAGTATGCTT